>OJJX01000006.1_pt1 | contig 461244 bp, 384 predicted proteins | sample 1596411 | NCBI WGS metagenome assembly OJJX01 (sample SAMEA4350136, study PRJEB24818) | metagenome | biome: human; feature: gut; material: faeces | place: Denmark | collected 2013-09 | reverse complement strand
GACGTCTGCTGATTTTGCTGTTTACTGCGCCAGTTGTAGAGCTGTGATTCATACAGGCTGAGTTCACGGGCTGCGGCAGTAACACCGATGCGTTCAGCAAGCTTCAGGGCTTCACTGCGAAATTCAGACGAATGCTGTTTACGGGGTTTTTTACTGGTTGATACTGTTTTTGTCATGTGAGTCACCTCTGACTGAGAGTTTACTCACTTAGCTGCGTGTCCACTATTGCTGGGTAAGATCAGATTGCTGAGCTTCTTTTTTGCTCTGATGGTGCTGCCAGGCACCGACGGACGAGTAGATAAAACGGCCAAAGAAGAAGATAAAGCTGATGAGCAGTACGATACGGGTCATGCGACTGTTAAATCGGTGTCGTTTTCGCATACTGGTTGCCTGACTCACAAAAGGTTCCTTGAAGTATGTCCCACGCTGTGGACGGTACTTACATTAAGGCACAACAGGACAAAATGGTCAATTCTTCGTTATGTAAAAAAGCGTCAGTGGATACATATTTTAATGTTATGGAAGTTAATTTAATTATTTACAATGATGATGTAATAATGATGAATTAACATGATAAACGTAATAATTCATTAATCAGGGTTATTTTGTTTGATATATATCAATTGGAACTTTCATATGACACTTAGAATCAATGCTCTCTATAGTGATGAATAATCATCATTCGAAGTCAGGTGGGATGCCTGTCTGAATACACCTCCTTCAGGATGTGGGGGATTCTGCTGAGCATCTATGAAACTGAATGCAACTTATATAAAAATACGTGATAAATGGTGGGGGCTTCCGCTGTTCCTGCCTTCTTTAATCTTGCCCATTTTCGCCCACATTAATACTTTCGCGCATATTTCTTCCGGTGAGGTTTTTCTCTTTTATCTGCCTTTGGCACTGATGATCAGCATGATGATGTTTTTCAGCTGGGCGGCATTGCCAGGGATCACCTTAGGGATTTTTGTCCGCAAATATGCAGAGCTGGGTTTTTACGAAACGCTCTCATTAACGGCTAATTTTATTATCATTATCATTCTCTGTTGGGGCGGTTACAGGGTCTTTACTCCCCGGCGTAACAACGTTTCACATGGTGATACCCGTTTAATTTCCCAGCGTATATTCTGGCAGATAGTGTTTCCTGCAACGCTGTTTCTGATACTTTTCCAGTTTGCTGCATTTGTAGGATTGCTGGCGAGCAGAGAAAATCTGGTCGGTGTCATGCCTTTTAACCTCGGGACTTTAATCAATTATCAGGCCTTACTGGTGGGTAATCTGATCGGTGTCCCGCTGTGCTACTTCATCATTCGGGTAGTGCGAAATCCATTTTATTTACGTAGCTATTATTCGCAATTAAAACAGCAGGTTGATGCCAAAGTCACCAAAAAAGAGTTCGCGCTCTGGCTACTGGCATTAGGTGCTTTATTGTTGCTGTTATGCATGCCGTTAAATGAAAAAAGCACAATTTTTAGCACCAATTATACCTTGTCATTATTGCTGCCCCTGATGATGTGGGGAGCGATGCGCTATGGTTATAAGCTGATTTCGCTGCTCTGGGCGGTCGTGTTGATGATCAGCATCCACAGCTATCAAAATTACATTCCCATTTATCCTGGCTATACCACGCAGCTGACCATAACCTCCTCCAGTTATCTGGTATTCTCTTTTATTGTCAATTATATGGCTGTACTGGCAACTCGTCAGCGAGCGGTAGTCAGACGCATTCAGCGGCTTGCGTATGTGGACCCGGTGGTTCATCTGCCAAATGTTCGCGCCCTGAATCGCGCGTTGCGTGATGCCCCCTGGTCTGCGCTTTGTTATTTACGCATCCCTGGCATGGAAATGCTGGTTAAGAACTATGGCATCATGCTGCGGATTCAATACAAGCAAAAACTTTCTCACTGGCTGTCACCCTTGCTGGAACCGGGTGAAGATGTTTATCAGCTTTCGGGTAACGATCTCGCGCTGCGGCTGAATACAGAATCGCACCAGGAGCGCATTACCGCACTGGATAGCCATCTCAAGCAATTTCGTTTCTTTTGGGATGGCATGCCGATGCAACCGCAGATTGGCGTCAGTTACTGCTATGTGCGCTCGCCAGTGAATCATATCTACCTGCTGCTGGGAGAGCTAAATACGGTCGCCGAACTTTCCATCGTGACCAACGCCCCGGAAAATATGCAGCGTCGCGGGGCAATGTATTTGCAACGCGAATTGAAAGATAAAGTCGCGATGATGAATCGACTACAGCAGGCGCTGGAACACAACCATTTTTTCCTGATGGCCCAGCCGATTACCGGTATGCGTGGTGATGTTTACCATGAAATTCTTCTGCGCATGAAAGGTGAGAATGATGAACTGATCGGCCCCGATAGCTTCTTGCCGGTCGCGCACGAATTTGGTTTATCGTCGAGTATCGACATGTGGGTCATTGAGCATACGCTGCAATTTATGGCTGAAAACAGAGCGAAGATGCCCGCTCACCGTTTTGCTATTAATCTGTCTCCAACCTCGGTATGTCAGGCTCGTTTTCCTGTTGAAGTCAGTCAGTTGCTGGATAAATATCAGATTGAAGCGTGGCAACTTATTTTTGAAGTCACCGAAAGTAATGCTCTGACCAATGTTAAGCAGGCGCAAATCACCTTGCAGCATCTTCAGGAATTAGGCTGCCAGATTGCGATTGATGATTTCGGCACCGGCTACGCCAGCTATGCGCGGCTTAAAAATGTGAATGCCGATCTGCTTAAAATTGACGGCAGTTTTATCCGCAATATTGTGTCAAATAGTCTGGATTATCAGATAGTGGCATCGATTTGCCACCTGGCGCGAATGAAGAAAATGCGGGTAGTGGCAGAGTACGTTGAAAACGAAGAGATCCGCGAGGCGGTGCTCTCTTTGGGGATCGATTATATGCAGGGTTATCTTATTGGTAAGCCGCAACCGTTAATTGATACGCTGAATGAAATCGAACCCATTCGCGAAAGTGCCTGAATAATGCGGGCCGACATTTCTCGTCGGCCCGCAAAGCATTAAGCGGCGATTTCAGGTGTACTTTCTTCTTCAATTTTCAACCGCCAGCCAGCCACGCCTTCCCAGTATTCTTGCTCCTTTTCCAGATCAAGCAGTACCAGCGCATTCTGACTAAACCAGTCATGCGGGAAACGCAGTGTCCAGTGACTGTCATCAGTAATCAGTGTCAATGTTGGCGGTGTGGTGGTTGCCTGACGTTGATTGTTTAGTAATACGCCAAGGCGCAATAGCTGTATCAGTGGCAGGAACTGTTTCTTCTTAAACAAGGTAAAGCGCGGCAGATCGTCGAGTTTAATCGCTTTACGGTGATAGCGCACCAGTGTCGCCATCATCAGCTGCTGTTCCTGATTAAAACCCGGCAAGTCACTGTTTTGTAGAATATAAGCGGAGTGGCGATGCAAACCGCTGTGGTTGATATTCAACCCGACCTCATGCAGCATGGCGGCCCATCGCAGTAGCGCCTCCAGCTGCGGATGCGCCAGCTTCGGTTGCTGTTCCCGCCACTGTTCGTACATTTGCATAGTGGTATCCAGCACTCGTCGGGCCTGTTCGCTGTCGATGTGATACTGGTTGGCGAGGCTGCTGGCGGTACGACTACGCACATCCTGATGACGGAAACGTCCTTCCATTTCATACAGTACGCCTTCACGTAAAGCCCCGTCAGAAAGGCGCAGTTCACGGATGGCTAAAGCATCAAACACACCGCATAAAATCGCCAGTCCAGGAACGAAGACTGTTTTCCGCTCTTCGGAAAGACCCGGTAAACTCAGCGATGCGAAATTACGGTGACGTAAAACTTCTTTTACCAGTTTTTCCAGACGTTCCGGGGTAATTATCCCGTCTTTCTCGCCCATTTCCATTAATACTTCATGGGCGGCTTTTATGGTACCGGAAGCGCCCATTGCCACGTTCCAGCCCTGAATACGGAATTGCCAGGTTAAAGTTTCCAGTTTTTGTGCTGCCGCCATGCGAGCGCGCTGGAAATTCTCTTTATTGATGACCCCGCCAGGGAAATAAAGCTGGGCAAAGCTGACACAACCCATCCGGCGGCTTTCAACGAGAATAGGTTCGAAATTTTCACCAATCACCAGTTCCGTAGATCCGCCGCCAATATCAATAACCAGTTTGCGACCTTTTTCCGGTTGGGTATGTTCCACTCCCATAAAAATCAGACGGGCTTCTTCATTACCGGAAATAATTTCAATCGGGTAGGGAATGACCTTTTCCGCGCGTTTCAGAAAGTCAGTGGCGTTCAGCGCCTGACGCAGCGTATGGGTACCAACTATACAGACGCTGGCAGGAGAAAACCCTTGTAGCCGTTCGGCAAAAAGCGACAGACAGTTCAAACCGCGCGTCATTGCCTCTTCACTCAACATATTATCTGGCCCCAGGCCGTCCGCCAGATGCACCCGCTGTTTCAGGCGGCCAATAATCTGCATGGCACCATCTACCACACGGGCTATGACCATGTGAAAACTGTTTGAACCAAGATCGACCGCAGCAAACTCCTGCGGACGAGGGGATTTATCGTGTATTGGCATAGGGTTATTCAGGTTGTTCGAGTGATTTGATGTAGTCATAAATCGCCAACTGCGCCCGTACTTTGCGGCGATTGCCGCGGGGAACGTAGCGATTACTGAGTTCTTTATCGATATAACGAGCTTTGACCGTATCGCTGAACAATATGTCGATGATGTCCAGCACCCGCTGCTTCAGGCGCGGATCGAGCAGCGGCGTCGCCACTTCAATACGATAATCAATATTGCGCGTCATCCAGTCGGCGGAAGAAAGGTAGACCTTTTTATCGCCGCCATTTTCAAAAATATAAACCCGGTCATGTTCAAGGTAACGGTCAACAATACTGATGGCACGAATGTTGTCGCTAATGCCTTCCAGATTGGGGATCAGCGAACACATTCCGCGAACCAGCAGATTAACCGGTACGCCGGAGCTGGAGGCCGCATACAGACGATCAACCAGGCCTTTATCGACAAGGTTATTTAGCTTCAGGGTGATACCGCTGGGCAGCCCTTGCTGCGCGTTGGCGATTTCGCGGTCTACCATTTCATATAACAGACGGCGAGAGTTTTGCGGTGACACCATTAAATAATCAAATGTCACCGGGCGGTATGGGTTTTCAATAAAGTTAAATACCCGCCGTACTTCGTTGGTGATACGCGCATCGGCGGTCAGCAATGAATAGTCAGTATAAAGACGCGCGGTTTTTTCGTTAAAGTTCCCGGTCCCGATGTGTGCGTAACGCACCACTTCACCGTTTTCTTTTCGTGAAATCAGGAACAGTTTGGCGTGAATTTTCAGCCCCGGCGCAGAGAAGATAACGTGCACGCCTGCTTCGGTCAGGCGCTTCGCCCAGTGAATGTTAGCTTCTTCGTCGAAACGCGCCTGTAACTCAACCACCACGGTGACTTTCTTACCGTTATGTGCGGCGTGGATCATCGAGTCGATGATGCGTGAATCTTTCGCCACGCGGTAAATGTTAATTTTAATCGCCAGTACGCTCGGGTCGAACGAAGCCTGACGCAGCAGTTCCAGCACATGCTCAAAGGTGTGATAAGGATAATAGAGCAACACATCGCGTTCGCGAATGGCATCAAAACCATTGCGGAACTGGGCTTTATCAAACCAAATATGGCGTAAACGCGGCAGTGGTTTGTTCACCAGATTGGCTTTGCCGACATTGGGGAAATTAATAAAGTCTTTAAAATTATGATAACGACCGCCGGGGACGATGGAGTCGTAGCGGGAAATAGTCAGTTTTTCGCGTAACACTTCAACCAGCGCATTGGGCATATCGCGCTGATAAACAAAACGCACCGGCTCAGCAGTTAAACGCTGCTTGAGACTGGAAGACATTAACTCCATCAGGCTGGCTTCCATCTCATGCACTAAATCGTATTCGGCATCGCGGGTCATCTTCATTGAATAGGCATTCAGCGCGTCATAATCAAAGAAGCCTTTGAAAATATCATCGAGGCAGTAACGCAGAATGTTATCCAAAAGAATCATCGGCTTGCGTCGACGCGGTGCTTCTGGCGGTAAATTCACAAAGCGCGGCACTTTATCTGATGGGATCTCCAGCAGCGCGTAACGGATGGTATCGCCACGGATAATTTCCACCGCCAGATAGGTGTAATCATCTTTCAGGAACTGCACTAAGTCAGTGTCAGGATTGATTAAAATCGGCGTAATGTGCTGACGCAGATACTGCTTAAAATAATGACGCAGCCAGTTTTGTTGATTGACGGAGAGCTGGCGTTCATTAATCAGGAAGATCTGGTTGCGCGCCATCTCCAGCAATAGCTCGTTGTAGAGGCCGTCGAATTCCTGATCGGCTTTCAGCACCCGGGACTGAATTTTGCCCAGTAAATGGCGGGAATGAGAGTTGGAGCCTTGTTCTTCGCTAATAATGATGCGTCGCTTCAGTTCAGCGAAGCGGACTTTATAGAACTCATCAAGGTTATTGGAATAGATCCCCAGGAAACGCATCCTTTCAATCAGCGGGTTAGATTTGTCCGCCGCTTCCTGAAGCACGCGTTCATTGAACGATAACCAACTGAGCTCTTTTTCGATGTATAGCTTTTCCTGACCCATTACCACTTTTACTCCGTTTTATTCACGGGACACTGCCTGGATATTATGGCGAGCAATATTGGCAGATGTCCAACTATGCCAGAAAAGGGGGAAAAAAACTGCTGGAGCTTGCGATTTACAGGTGAATTGAAAAACGCCAGCGGCAGAGCTGGCGCTTTAACTACGGGGCATTACTCGTCGGCAGCGTAGCCCTGCGGCGGCAGACGTTGACCATCCAGCCACGCGGCGTTTTCGTGCATTTTCAGACGACCATCGGCAAACCAGCTAATCACCAGTGGATAAATAGCGTGTTCCTGGGTTTGCACGCGGGCGGTGATGTCATCTTCCGTATCACCAGCAAATACCGGGACTTTCGCCTGTAAAATAACCGGGCCACCGTCCAGTTCATCGGTGACGAAATGCACCGATGTACCGTGCTCTTCATCACCATTTTCCAGCGCTTGACGATGGGTGTGTAATCCGGGATATTTCGGCAGCAGAGAAGGGTGAATGTTCAGCAAACGCCCGGCATAGTGGGAGACAAACGCCGGGCTGAGAATGCGCATAAAACCAGCCAGCACGACCACATCGGGTGCGTACATGTCGATTTCATGAATCAACTCCCGGTCATAGGCTTCACGACTGTCAAACGCGCTGGCGATGAGCGTATGCGTTGCAATACCCGCCTGGCGGGCGCGTTCAAGGCCGAACGCGTCGGCCTTATTGCTGAAAACTGCCCGTACGGTGCCTTTAATTTTGTTAGTTTTACAGGCGTCAATAATTGCCTGTAAATTACTTCCGTTGCCGGAAATAAGCACCACAATATTCATTATTCGATAACCACGCGTTGTTCGGAATCAGAGGCTTTGATGATACCGATTTTCCACGCGTTTTCACCGTTGGCGTTTAGCAGGGCGAGGGCTTTGTCCACTTCCGGAGCAGGCAGGGCGATAATCATCCCGACGCCGCAGTTGAAGGTGCGATACATTTCATGGCGCTCAACGTTACCTGCCGTTTGCAGCCAGTTGAACACTTCCGGCCACTGCCAGGAAGATTCATCAATCACTGCCTGAGTATTATCTGGCAATACGCGTGGAATGTTTTCCCAGAAGCCGCCGCCGGTCAGGTGCGCAATGGCATGCACATCGACCTTTTCAATCAACTCCAGCACTGACTTCACGTAAATGCGGGTCGGTGCCAGCAGATGATCGGCTAATGGCTTACCATCAAGTTCGGTGGTTTGCGGATCACAACCGCTGACTTCAAGAATTTTGCGCACCAGCGAATAGCCGTTCGAGTGCGGACCGCTGGAACCGAGTGCAATCAGCACATCGCCGTCGCTGACTTTAGAGCCGTCGATGATTTCTGATTTTTCTACCACGCCAACGCAGAAACCCGCGACATCGTAATCCTCACCGTGATACATCCCCGGCATTTCTGCCGTTTCGCCACCCACCAGTGAACAGCCCGATTGCAGACATCCTTCCGCGATACCGCTGATCACCGCTGAAGCGGTATCAACATCCAGTTTTCCGGTTGCGTAATAGTCGAGGAAAAACAGCGGCTCTGCACCTTGCACCACCAGGTCATTAACGCACATGGCGACCAGATCAATACCAATGGTGTCGTGACGTTTTAAGTCCATTGCCAGACGCAGCTTGGTACCTACGCCGTCAGTGCCGGAAACCAGCACGGGTTCACGATATTTTTGCGGCAATGCACACAGCGCACCGAAGCCGCCCAGACCGCCCATCACTTCCGGACGACGCGTTTTCTTCACTACGCCTTTGATTCTTCCAACCAGAGCATTACCCGCGTCAATATCAACACCGGCATCTTTGTAGCTAAGAGAGGTTTTATCGGTCACTGCTTGGGTCCCCACGCGTTACTTGCGGTAGAAAAATAAAATTCGGCGCAATTCTAACAGGGAAAGCAAACGTTTGCGAGACTGCTTTACACAACCTTTTTGCACGTCTTTTGCCCAGGCACGCGGCGAAAGAAGACTTGTGCCAGGGTAAAGGTTAGTTTTCGGATGGAATAATCTTCTTTCATAACCATTTGAATATAAAATAACTTTATCTCAAATCGTTATCATTTTGACTAAAGTCAACGAAAAGAATATTGCCGCCTTGAAGAAAGGAGGTATAATCCGTCGATTTTTTTTGTGGCTGCCCCTCAAAGGAGAAAGAGTATGAAGATCGTGGAAGTCAAACACCCACTCGTCAAACACAAGCTGGGACTGATGCGTGAGCAAGATATCAGCACCAAGCGCTTTCGCGAACTCGCTTCCGAAGTGGGTAGCCTGCTGACTTACGAAGCGACCGCCGACCTCGAAACGGAAAAAGTAACTATCGAAGGCTGGAACGGCCCGGTAGAAATCGACCAGATCAAAGGTAAGAAAATTACCGTTGTGCCAATTCTGCGTGCGGGTCTTGGTATGATGGACGGTGTGCTGGAAAACGTTCCGAGCGCGCGCATCAGCGTTGTCGGTATGTACCGTAATGAAGAAACGCTGGAGCCGGTACCGTACTTCCAGAAACTGGTTTCTAACATCGATGAGCGTATGGCGCTGATCGTTGACCCAATGCTGGCAACCGGTGGTTCCGTTATCGCGACCATCGACCTGCTGAAAAAAGCGGGCTGCAGCAGCATCAAAGTTCTGGTGCTGGTAGCTGCGCCAGAAGGTATCGCTGCGCTGGAAAAAGCGCACCCGGACGTCGAACTGTATACTGCATCGATTGACCAGGGACTGAACGAACACGGATACATTATTCCGGGCCTCGGCGATGCCGGTGACAAAATCTTTGGTACGAAATAAAGAATAAAAATAATTAAAGCCGACTTTAAGAGTCGGCTTTTTTTTGAGTAAAGCGCCTATAACACATAATACAGAGGATAATACTATGACGCGCCGTGCTATCGGGGTGAGTGAAAGACCGCCACTTTTACAGACAATCCCGCTTAGTTTGCAACATTTGTTCGCCATGTTTGGTGCAACCGTCCTGGTGCCCGTCTTATTTCATATTAACCCGGCGACTGTACTGTTATTTAACGGTATTGGAACGCTGCTGTATCTCTTCATCTGTAAAGGGAAAATTCCGGCTTATCTTGGTTCCAGCTTTGCCTTTATTTCACCGGTATTGTTACTGTTGCCGTTAGGGTATGAAGTCGCGCTGGGCGGCTTTATTATGTGCGGCGTGCTGTTCTGCCTGGTTTCTTTTATCGTGAAGAAAGCGGGGACCGGCTGGCTGGACGTGCTGTTTCCACCTGCGGCAATGGGCGCAATCGTTGCCGTCATCGGTCTGGAGCTGGCGGGCGTAGCTGCCGGTATGGCGGGTTTACTCCCGGCTGAAGGGCAAACGCCAGACTCCAAAACCATCATCATCTCTATTACCACCCTGGCGGTCACGGTTTTAGGTTCCGTGCTGTTTCGTGGTTTCCTGGCAATTATCCCGATTTTAATTGGCGTGCTGGTGGGGTACGCGCTCTCTTTCGCAATGGGAATTGTCGATACCACGCCGATTATTAATGCTCACTGGTTTGCGCTGCCAACCCTCTATACGCCGCGCTTCGAGTGGTTTGCCATTCTGACTATTCTGCCAGCGGCGTTAGTGGTTATTGCCGAACACGTAGGGCACCTGGTAGTAACGGCTAATATCGTCAAAAAAGATCTGCTGCGCGATCCAGGTCTGCACCGTTCGATGTTTGCTAATGGCTTGTCGACCGTGATCTCCGGCTTCTTTGGCTCTACGCCAAATACCACTTACGGAGAAAACATTGGCGTGATGGCGATCACCCGTGTTTACAGTACCTGGGTTATCGGCGGGGCGGCGATTTTCGCTATCCTGCTTTCCTGCGTCGGTAAACTGGCTGCCGCTATCCAGATGATCCCATTGCCGGTGATGGGCGGCGTTTCGCTGCTGCTTTATGGTGTCATCGGTGCTTCCGGTATTCGTGTTTTGATCGAATCGAAAGTGGATTACAACAAAGCACAGAACCTGATCCTGACTTCCGTGATTTTGATCATCGGCGTCAGTGGCGCGAAGGTAAACATCGGCGCGGCGGAGCTGAAAGGTATGGCGCTGGCGACCATCGTCGGTATCGGCTTAAGTTTGATTTTCAAACTGATCAGTGTGCTGCGCCCTGAAGAAGTGGTGCTGGACGCAGAAGACGCGGATATAACAGACAAATAATGTACCGACCGGGCAGTGTTGCTGCCCGGTTCAAACATCATGGGATTCTGTGGTAAACTTCTCGCGATTTTGTGAAATCCTGGTTGAGGTATCTCTGAACACACCGGCACAGCTCTCTTTGCCACTTTATCTTCCTGACGACGAAACCTTTGCAAGTTTCTGGCCGGGGGATAACTCCTCTTTACTGGCCGCGCTGCAAAACGTGCTGCGTCAGGAACATAGCGGTTACATCTATCTCTGGGCACGCGAAGGCGCGGGGCGCAGCCATCTGCTGCACGCGGCTTGCGCGGAATTGTCGCAGCGTGGCGATGCGGTGGGCTATGTCCCGCTGGATAAACGCACCTGGTTTGTTCCGGAAGTGCTCGACGGTATGGAGCATTTGTCACTGGTCTGTATCGACAACATTGAGTGTATTGCCGGCGATGAGTTGTGGGAGATGGCGATTTTCGATCTCTACAATCGAATTCTGGAATCGGGCAAAACACGGTTGTTGATCACCGGCGATCGTCCACCGCGGCAGTTGAATCTGGGATTACCGGATCTCGCGTCGCGACTCGACTGGGGGCAGATCTACAAATTGCAGCCACTTTCTGATGAAGATAAGTTGCAGGCGCTACAGTTACGCGCGCGTTTGCGTGGTTTTGAACTGCCGGAAGATGTGGGGCGTTTCTTGCTGAAGCGGCTCGACAGAGAAATGCGCACGCTATTTATGACGTTGGATCAGTTGGATCGTGCGTCGATTACCGCGCAACGTAAGCTGACCATTCCGTTTGTGAAAGAAATTCTGAAGTTGTAGATAAGGTGTTTATTGTCGGATGCGGCGCGAACGCCTTATCCGAACTACGCGAAGTTAATCCATAGTATTCGTAGGCCGGATAAGACGTGGCAAGCGTCGCATCCGGCAATGTGCTTCAACTAGCGATGGAGCACATCTTAACCCACGATTTCCAGTACCTGCTCCGGTGGACGACCAATCCGCGCTTTGCCATTCGCGACCACAATCGGGCGCTCCATCAGCTTCGGATTATCCACCATTGCCTGAATCAGCGCCTCTTCGCTAAGCGAACTGTCAGCCAGGTTCAGTTCTTTATAAAGATCCTCTTTCTGGCGCATCAATTCACGGGCGCTATTCATCCCCAGCATTTTCAGCAAATCGCGCAGCGTTGCCGCATCAGCGGGTGTCTCAAGGTAGAGCACCACTTCTGACTCCACGCCGTTTTCTTTCAGCAGGTTCAGCGTTTCCCGGCTCTTTGAACAGCGTGGGTTATGGTAGATTTTTACCTGTTTGGTCATTGTTCTTCCTTTAATGCGAATTACATCTTGGTATAAGGCTTAAAGCGTTCCTGCAGCTGGCGCAACTGGTCGATGCGCGCATCGTAACGCGCTTGTTGCAGGCTGCCTAATTTCACCTGCGAACTGGCGCTACTCAACAGCGAAATGGCCTGATCGAGTCGTCCGGCGAGCGCATAACCTTCTGCTCGCGCAGCCAGCTCCTGATCACGGTTATTTAGCGCGGCTTCCGCCTGTGCCAGCAAATCCCAGCCGTTGCTGTCATCTTTATTATTAAAGGTGTAGCGATTCAGAATATTGGCCGCTTCTTGTGGTTGACCGCCTTGCAGATAAGCGTTCGCCAGGTTGAGCTGCAACACCGGATTGGTGCGTAAATCGCGGGCATTTTTCAGGCGATTGATCGCTTCATTGGCTTTGTTTTGCCCAAGATCGATATCAGTAGCCAGATCGAGATACCATGCGTTGCCAGGTTCTGCCGCCAGTAACGGTTGCAGCGTTTTACGCGCCTCGTCGTATTTATTGGCTTCCATCGCCTGTAAAGCACGACCATATTGCGCTGCTCGTTGCTGACGAACGTTTCCTTTCGCCCATTCATCCAGCAAATCACTGGTGAGCTGGTTACGTCCGGAATTATACATCCCCAGTGTGCGCGCTTTCGCCAGATAGAAATCTTCCGACGACTGCACCACCATCGGTCGCATCTGATTAGCACGGTTGCGGGCATCTGCCAGACGACTTTCCGGCAACGGGTGAGTCAATAAAATTTCCGGCGGGCGCGAGGAGTAACGCGCCTGATCGAGTAATTTTTCGAGGAAGGTTGGCATCGCCTGCGGATCGAATCCCGAGCGTTGCAGCACCTGAATACCAATGCGGTCCGCTTCCTGTTCATTTTGCTGGGTGAAACTGATCATCCCCTGACGCGTTCCCGCCAGTGTACCGGTCAGCGCCGCCATCCCCGCCTGCGGACTGGCCATCGCCAGTAAAATAGAACCTAACGCGCCGACCCAGGTCAGCGGCGCACTGCGTTGTTGATCTTCCATCGCTCGCGCCAGGTGACGTTGGGTGACGTGGGAGATTTCGTGCGCCATAACTGAAGCCAGTTGACTTTCGTTATCGGAATAACGGAACAGGGCAGAGTGCAGCACCACGTTGCCGCCAAAGAAAGCAAAGGCGTTAATTTCGTCGTTATTGATCAGAAAAAAATGAAACGGTGTCTTAACCGAATTGGCATGCGAAACCAGACGCATCCCCAGCGAATTAATATATTGCGTTAACAGCGGGTCATTAATTAACGGCGCGCTGCCGCGTAGCTGGCGGACATAATAGTCGCCCATCTGCATTTCCTGACCAATGGAAAGCGTGCTTCCTGCGGAGGTTCCCATATCCGGCAAGGTGTCTGCGCTGTCGGCAAACGCCGGGGCTACCTGACCAATGGTCATAGCAGCAATGAGGGTTGCAACCAGGTTTTTTTTCAACTGCCTGAACATAACCTCTATCCTGTATTTCTGAAGATAGTCATTTGACCGATACTGTGAAATATCGTTCCCACCGCGCCGCCTTTGAGTGTAACGGCGAAGATTAGCCCACTCAAATGACTTTTCAGTTTCCTGAATCCGTCATAAAAAGCGAAGTCTTTTTTGTGACATTTCGATACAATTGCGGATCGCAATCCCGCTCTTGAGGTTCAGGGAAGGTCTTTATGCTCGAAATGTTGATGCAATGGTATCGCCGCCGTTTTAGCGACCCGGAAGCGATTGCCTTGCTGGTTATTTTAGTTGCCGGATTTGGCATTATCTTTTTCTTTAGTGGCCTGCTTGCTCCGTTGCTGGTGGCTATTGTGCTGGCCTATTTGCTGGAATGGCCAACTGTGCGCCTGCAATCTATTGGCTGCTCCCGCCGCTGGGCGACGTCGATTGTATTGGTGGTTTTTGTCGGTATATTGCTACTGATGGCGTTCGTGGTACTGCCTATCGCCTGGCAACAGGGCATCTACTTAATTCGCGATATGCCGGGGATGCTCAATAAGCTTTCTGACTTTGCCGCCACGTTGCCGCGCCGCTATCCGGCGTTAATGGACGCGGGCATTATTGATGCAATGGCCGAAAATATGCGCAGTCGGATGCTGACCATGGGCGATTCGGTGGTGAAAATTTCCCTCGCCTCGCTGGTCGGTTTGCTGACCATTGCCGTCTATCTGGTGCTGGTGCCATTGATGGTCTTCTTCCTGCTGAAAGACAAAGAGCAGATGCTGAACGCCGTTCGTCGGGTGCTGCCGCGCAACCGTGGACTGGCAGGACAGGTGTGGAAGGAGATGAATCAACAAATCACCAACTATATCCGCGGCAAAGTGCTGGAGATGATCGTGGTGGGGATCGCCACCTGGCTGGGGTTCTTGCTCTTTGGGCTGAACTATTCGCTGCTGCTGGCGGTGCTGGTCGGCTTCTCGGTTCTTATTCCGTACATTGGCGCATTTGTGGTGACCATTCCGGTGGTTGGCGTGGCGCTATTCCAGTTTGGCGCAGGCACGGAATTCTGGAGCTGCTTCGCGGTGTATCTGATTATTCAGGCGCTGGACGGCAACCTGCTAGTACCGGTGTTGTTCTCCGAAGCGGTTAACCTGCATCCGCTGGTGATTATTTTATCGGTGGTGATCTTCGGTGGTTTGTGGGGATTCTGGGGCGTATTCTTCGCCATTCCGTTGGCGACGCTGATCAAAGCCGTGATCCACGCCTGGCCCGATGGGCAAATAGCGCAAGAATAATCTTCAGCCCGACGAACTGTTTCGCCGGGCTGATTTTTCAGGATTCCTGACGTAAATAAATAGCCCGATAACACATACTCACCAGCACTGCACCGCCGATAATATTACCCAGCATCACCGGGAGCAGATTGGCGGTAATAAAATGGCTTACCGTCAGTGTCGGAAAATTGTCTGCGCTACTGTGCGCCAGTTGCCAGAAGGAGGTAGGGGCGAAATGGCGAATGGCAATGGCGAACGGAATCACAAACAAATTGGCGATACAGTGCTCAAAGCCACTGGCGACAAACAGGGTGATGGGCAAAATCATGGCGACGATTTTGTCGCATAACGAACGCCCGCAATAACTCATCCACAGCGCCAGGCAAACCATCAGATTGCACATAATGCCGAGGCTGACAGATTCAGTAAATGTATGATGCATTTTGCCCTCGGCGCAGTGTAAAACCGCGACTCCCCACATCGCGTTTTCACTCATCACCAGCCCGGAAAACCAGATTAACAAACTGAAACAGGCAATACCTGCCAGATTACCGCAGGCCACCAGAAGTGCGTTAATCAGCCAAGTTCGCCAACTAATAACGCCCCGACTTTTTGCCATTACCGTCATTACCGACGAGGTGAACAGGTTGGTGCCGCAAACCGCCAGCAAAATAAAGCCAAGTGTAAAGCAAAGGCCGCCCACCAGATGGGTTAATGCCTGTGAAGACGGGGCATCGGCGATAACTGAAAGGTAAAAAGTAAATCCGATCGCCATAAACACGCCAGCGGACATCGCCATTAAAAAGACCGACACTTTACTGCGGGCAATTTTATGGGCGGCAATCCGTTCAGCGATTGCCGCTTTTCTGGCGCTCAACTGCAAGTCGAAAGAGAGTTTGTTTCTCATGCATACTCCTGCAAAAGCAGATTACAACACCTCGCGAACCGAGATTCCCAGACGCTGCATTCGTGACAGCAGCGTGGTGCGCTTCATCCCTAATCGTGTCGCCGCGCCACGGGGCCCGGCAACAATGCCATTGGTTTCTCGCAATACCTGAACAATGCGCTGACGTTCTTCTTCGTCATTCTCTGGCGTCGTCGGGTGCAGCAACTGCGCCATTGAACTGCGAAGCGCTGAATCTTCATTTAGCGTCGGCAGTAAACGGCTTTGTCGGACATTAAGATGTAAATTCAGACTGTTACCGCGAGTCAGCAGTACCGCTCGCTCAATCACGTTTTCCAGCTCGCGCACGTTGCCCGGCCAGTCCCACGACATCAACTGGCGTAGCGCCTCGGTCGGGATGGCGTCAATTGAACGATTCATATGGCGCGCCATTTTTTGCGTGAAATGCTTTGCTAAAAGAGGGATATCTTCCGGACGGTCGCGCAGCGGCGGCAATTCCAGTGGGAAGACATTCAGGCGATAAAAGAGATCGCTGCGAAACTGGCGATCTTCAACCATTTGCCACAAATCACGGTTGGTGGCGGCAATGACTCTGACATTTACCGGGATCGTTCTACTCCCGCCGAGACGCTCAATCTCCCGTTCCTGCAATACGCGCAGCAGTTTAGGCTGAAGTTCTAACGGCAGATCGCCAATTTCATCGAGAAACAACGTGCCGCCATCGGCAATTTCAAAACGACCACGATGGGTATTAATCGCACCAGTAAACGCCCCTTTGTCATGACCGAATAACTCACTTTCCAGAAGACTGGCGGGGATGGCAGCGCAGTTGATTTTGACCAGCGGCTTGTCGCGTCGCGGGCTAAGTTGATGGATCGCTCTGGCGATCACCTCTTTGCCGGTTCCGGTTTCACCGCAAATCAACACCGTACTGTCGCTCTTCGCCACAATATCTACCTGCTGGAGCAGGTCTTCCATTGCCTGGCTTTGATAGATAATGTCACCGACGCCCAGATTCGAAAGGAGCTGCTCGCTAAGCTGGTGGTTTTCTTGCTGCAAACTTTCCTGCAAATCGGTCATGCTGCGCCAGGCATCGGCATTGCCAACGGCAATAGCGATGCGATCGGCTATGTGTTGTAGTAGCTGGCAGTTTTCCTCACTAAAGAGAGTGGAAGAGGTATGCGCCAGCAACAATGCACCCGGTGTATGGTTGCCAAAGGTAAGCGGTATAAGGAGCACAGATTCGCAGCCGTTAGATGCAAGTAAGAGTAATAACGGGTCGCGTTGCCAGAGAAACAGATCGTCTGCACGGTGCGTCAAGGTCGGTTGTCGGGTTTGTAGCGTTTGTGTCAGCAATACACTGTCGCCAGGCATATTGCGTGGCAGACACGCACAATGTGAGGCAGAAAGATCGCTGCACCACAGGCTAAACTTCTCGTTCTTTCGATGATCGCCCAGTACCATACTGACTGAAGCCAGACCGAAAAAATGATGGATCTCACGAGCGACGTCAGCGATCAGATCGTCGAGATCAAGATGTGACAGCACTGCATTAGTAATATCAACCAGTACCCGATGATGATCGCGATCTTTCTCCAGCAAACGCAGCGCCACCTGCTGTTCTTCATCATTGAGCCATGATTGCAGAACCGGGGTGATTATCCGCGCCAGCCAGTTAAACAGTGTGCAATCCTGGGGAGTAAAACGGCTGCCGTGGGTGCGAATAAAGCGTAGCTCCGCCATTCCACTACTGCCGAGAAGGACGGCGTGACGCGAATAATCGACCATCTCGCCCTGATACTCTGTTGTTGCCGTCACATCGCTGCCATCATCATGGTAGCGGTAATAGAAGTTGCTTTTGAGAACATGCAGTTCAATAAGTTGTACCGGGCTGAACGGCGGCGGCATCGGGATGAAGGCGCGTAATAAAGACGCCTTACCGTGTTTCTGTGCTAACCGCTCCGCGAGCATTCCGTTTACCGCTTCAATTGTTATTCCTTGTGGCGGGGCAAACATCGCCTCGTCTGACATAGCCATCAACAGTCCTTATTAATGAGAAATCCTTCTCACGCAATTTTTCTGGCCATCAGATAGATGGCCGGTTCCTGCACAATTTCATCCAACAGATGAATGAATTGAATGCTACGCGCCTGCCACACAGACGTCGCGTCATCCGCCAGTGGCGCGAATGCCCGGGTCAACAGGGCGGTGTGGCTGGCGTCAATAACAATCTCACCAAAAGTCATCACCCCCAGCATCTTACGTCGGGCTTGCTCCTCTTCGACCTGGGCAAGCCAATCTTCGTATTCCGTCAGTGGGCAGGGGAAGGCGACATTCAGACAATCAATCACGCCAACGTGATGACCGATAGCCAGCGAGTAATACATTACCTGAGAGCTGTGTTCCGGCATCTCGTCGCTACTGGCGACAAACTTTTTTCGCAGCGTCCAGAAAACAATTTCCCCGCACTCTTCAGTCATGTAACCCCCGGAGTACGCGAAAGAGTTGCTGAACGATACTATTGAGACGTGGATCGTCGGCATCGCGCAACCAGGTGTTAACCCGATTTCCTGTAGGATCGTCGCTTAAATGGCGCAGGAGCCGATCGCAAATTTCTCGCCCCTGACGATAGCCCGCCAGCCGCCGCGCTTCTCGCTCAATGGCGATACGCTGTGATGGCGGGATCTGTGGCCACAACGGTTGCATAGTCACCCCGGTGGGATCGCGATAATCCACAGCGTGAATCTTCTGTTGCAGCAAACCGAGCGCCACGGCGAAACCGTGAATGGTGGCGGCCGGTGTTGGCGGGCAGCCGGGGATCCAAACATCAATGGGGACAATGGTGTCGCTGCCGCCCCAGACGCTGTAGAGATCGTGGAAAATACCGCCGCCGACACCGCACGCGCCGTAGGAAACACAGATTTTATGATCGGGGGCAGACTCATACGCCCGAAGTGCAGGCATACGCATCGCCCGGGTGACTGCGCCAGTAAATAACAAAATATCGGCGTGACGCGGTGATGAAACAACCTTAATGCCAAAACGTTCTGCGTCGAATACTGGTGTGATGGCAGCAAAAATTTCGATTTCACAGGCGTTGCAGCCGCCGCAATCGACGCGATAAACGTAAGCCGAGCGACGGATATCCTGTAGCAAATGCTGCTTCATCTTTTGCGTTTGCTCGTCCAGCGTGATGGGCTGGCTGACATATTGCGTAAGCACTGGACTCATAGCTGCTCCTTAGCCACCAGCGGTACATCTGTATCGTCGTTGATCAGCGTCGCGCGTTGTTTGCACTCCGGGCAGACGCTCGCTTGCGCCCGCAACATTTCGCGGTTTTGTGGCGCATTTTGTTGCTGTGCCAACAATTCAGCAGCCAGTGCGACGGTTTTTTGCGGGGCAAACGGGCGTTCGCAACGGCTGCAACGTTGTAGATGGAACGTCGCGCGGGTATAGAGATCGGCTTTATTGGTGACGGTCAGTTCAAAGTTATTGGTAAGCTGGATGGCTCTGGTCGGACACACTTCTTCACAACGTCCGCAGTAAATACAACGCCCCAGATAGAGCTGCCAGGTGCGCGAATTTTGCTGGTCGTCGGTCTGGATAGTCAGCGCATTTGCCGGACAAGCACAGGCGCAGGCACCGCAGGCAATACATTGGCTGGGCATCAGGTCCGGTTTCCCGCGAAAGCCTGGGCTGACCTCCAGTGGCGCGAAGGGATATTTCACCGTCGCGGTTCCGGCGCGCATAATAGTTTTCAGTAACTTCAGCATCTTCTGTCCTTACTTCAGCGGCGAACGGTTACGATCAATGCCGTAGCGTTCGATCTCTTTATACGGCACGGTTTTTGACTGGCGCTTGCGCACATCTACCAGCGTCACACGGTCGGTACAGGAGTAGCAGGGATCAAGGCTACCGATAATCAGCGGTGCGTCAGAAACGGTATTGCCGCGCAGCATGTAACGCAACACCGGCCAGTTGGCGTAGGTGGCGGCACGGCAGCGCCAGCGGAACAATTTTTGGTTATCACCGAGCATGCTCCAGTGCACGTCTTCACCGCGTGGCGCTTCAACAAAGCCCAGCGCGAATGCGTGAGGTTTATAGCTAAAGCCTTCGGTCAGCAGTGGGGTATCCGGCATGTTGTCGAGGGCAAATTCCAGCATTGCCAGCGAATCAAACGTCTCTTTGACACGGACCATCACGCGGGAGAAAACATCGCCGCCGGTAAAGGTAAACAGTGTTTTTGGAATATTGCCGTAGTCGGCGTAGGGGTGATCAAAGCGCAAATCACGGGCGATTTGTCGGTCGAGAATGCCAATGCCCTGAGTGCGTTGTTCCATATTCGGCGTAGCAAGCAGCATCTCTACCAGCTCCGACACGTCGGCGCGCATCTCGCGCACCAGTTTCAGCGTTTGCAGACGTTGCTCTTTGAGAATATCGCGGCGAACACCACCAATCAGATTCAGACCGTAGGTTTTACGCGACCCGATCAGCAATTCCGCCATCGTCATCGACTTTTCCCGCACGCGGAAAAATTGCATAAAGCCGGTATCAAAACCAACGAAATGGCAGGAGAGGCCAAGGTTAAGCAAATGACTGTGTAGCCGTTCGACTTCCAGCAGAATCGAGCGAATAGTATGTGCTCGTTGCGGCACCTCAATCCCCAGTGCATTTTCAACCGAATTGGTATAGGCCACACTGTGGGCAAAACCGCAAATCCCACACACGCGGTCCGATAAGAAGGTCACTTCGTTGTAGCCCATCCGCGTTTCTGCCAGTTTCTCCATGCCGCGATGGACATAAAACAGGCGGTAATCAGCATCGACAATTTGCTCGCCATCCACAAACAAGCGGAAGTGACCCGGTTCATCGGAGGTGATATGCAGCGGGCCGACAGGGATCACCCGCGCATCGCTGTTGCCCTCATTGATAAACGCATACGTTTCGGAATCTGTCGTCGGTTCAGGGCGCAGTCGATAATCCATCGCATCTTTGCGCAGCGGATGCATATCTTCCGGCCAGTCATCGGGCAACACCAGGCGACGCTGATCCGGCAGGCCAACCGGAATCAGCCCGTACATATCGCGAATTTCTCGCTCGCCCCAGACCGCGGCAGGGACGCGCGGTGTGACTGACGGAAACTCCCGACTGTCGGCATCGACCAGTGCCTTCACCACGATCCAGCATTTTTCGGCCCCTTCCATTGAAAGGGCATAATAAACCGCGTAATGACCGTTAAGTGTCCGCTCGTCGTTGCCAAACAGGACTGGAAGCCAGCCATCATGTTGATAATAAAGATAATGTACAACGTCAGGCAGCAGATTGATTTTCACCGTAATGGTGACCTGTTCAGGCGTTTGTCGCTCTTCATCCAGCTCCGCGCCGGGGAACTGCGTTTTCAGGGCGGCGAGAATCGCTTCGCCACGATTTGACGATGAATTAACGTTCACTGTGTTTCTCCGAAACAGATGCGGTGCCTGAAGGCAAAAAATCATGCCAGGTGCTACGTTGTGCAGGCAGGTCGTGCGTCCCTGAGAGGACTATAGTGGAAGCGCCAGCCAGGATCCTGATGACAGGTTGTGGAATATGCGTTCCCATCGCCAGCATCATGACCAGCAGAATCACCATTGGCGAGGTGGTCAACCAGCCGAGATCACCCCGGTTAACGGCCTGCGGCGGTTTCGCCATTAACACCCGCGCTGCCATCCGTACCAGGCCCGCCAGCACCAGCGTTAACAGCAATAACAGCAGGACGATAATCAGCAGGTGATTACGTGCCAGTCCGGCGGTAATGGTCATAAATTCGCTAAGAAAAATGTTGAAGGGCGGCATCCCTGCCAGCGCCAGCGCCAGCGCCAGCGCACCGCCGCCAAACAGCACGGCGGTAAATGGCATGATTTTGAGCATCCCACAGACGACGTTGAGATCGCGCGTGCCGTACTTGAGCAGTACATTGCCGGAACCGCAGAACAGCAGCGTTTTTGCCAGACTGTGGTTTAAGGTGTGCAGCAGCGCGGCAAAAATTCCCAGTGGCCCGCCAATGCCTAGCGCCACCGCGACCAGTCCCATGTTCTCCACGCTGGAGTACGCCAGCAGACGCTTAATGTCCCGCTGTACCAGAATGAAAAATGCCGCCACGGCAACCGACAACATGCCGAAGATGAGCAACAACCGGTTGGGGAAATCGCTGCCGATGGCCTGGCAGATAATGATGTAATAGCGAATTAGCACCAACAGCGCGCAGTTCAGCAATACGGCGGAGAGCAGGGCGCTGACCGGACTCGGTGCTTCACTGTGAGCATCCGGCAGCCAGGCGTGCATGGGAAATAGCCCGGTTTTGGTGCCAAAGCCAATTAGCACAAACACAAAGGCCAACAGCATTAATGTTGGGTCAAGCAAGGACGATTGCTTAAGAACCTCGCTCCAGAATATCGCCATTTCTGCCTGCGGCATAACGCTGGCGACGTTGGCGTATACCAGCACGGTACCGAACAGACCAAAAGCGACACCAACAGTACAAATAATGATGTACTTCCATGCTGCTTCCAGCGATGAACGCTGACCGTAAATGCCTACCAGAAACGCCGAGCTTAAGGTGGTGGCTTCGATCGCCGCCCACATCACAATCAGGTTATTGCTGGTAACAACCAGCAGCATGGTAAACAAAAACAGATGGAAGAAACCGTAGTAATCGCACAGCGTAACGGGGGAAAGCTCGCCGTGTGCCACTTCATGACGCATGTAGCCAATCGAGTAAACACCGGTGAGAAAGCCAATCACACCAAGAATGGCGAGGAACAAACCGCCCAGACCATCAATATGAAGCCACAGTCCCGCAGCGAATATTTCTCCTGCATCAGCGGCAGTTTGGACCACCCAGAGTGCCAGAATCAGCAGCAGTGTGATCCCTAAGCTATGTAATACAGTCACCGTACAAGTCGCAGAGAGCCCCCGTTTCCGGCAGGCAAAACAGAGCAGCGAAAAAAGCAGCGGCGTGAGCAGGAGTAAAGCGAACATCACAGAATAACTCATCTCATTATCCCTTCAGCGCGGTCAAGTTGTTCACGTCCAGCGTGCCGTGGGTACGCCATATTTTTCTTGCCAGTAACACCATCACAATGACGGCGAAGATGGCGTCGGTAGCGATACCTATTTCCACCAGTTCCGGTGCTCGCCAGGCAAGAAGCGCCAGCACCAGATGGGAGCCGTTTTCCATCAGGCAGTAACCAAAAATTTGCCGCAGGATATTGCGCTGGCTGACAATGCACAGCAGGCCAAGCAGAAAATGACCTAACGCTACCGCCAGCGCCGGTTTCAGCCCGGTAGCCATCGGTAGCTTCAAGGGCTGAACGACAAATGCGCAAAGCAGGACAATTAACGCCGCGAGCAGTGCCATCATTGCCGGACCGAATAACGCTTTTTCCGGGATGTTCTGGGGAATATTTCGTGCAGCGTAAGTCATGATTAACGGTACCAGCAGCACTTTGGTGATAAAGGCACTGGCGGACCAGATCAGCAGTTGCTCTGCGGCGAACAGGCACGAGAGAGTGGCGAAAATAGACACCAGCACCAGCGACTGGCAGGCGTAAAATCCGCATGACAGGCGATAGCTTTTGACGCTAATCACAAACAGCGATGTCAGCATCATCAGTCCCGCCAGATTATTTACGATCATAGAACCGGTCATTCATCATCTCCTTACTGCAACCAGGTCGCGGCGATTACGCTGGAAATCAGCGACATCACAATCAGTACAATCAACACCAGGCGCATTGACCCTGGCAGCGGTGCGGCATCGGCGACGGCCTCGCTCGGTTTGCCAGGCACAACGCGACCAAACCAGCGAATAAACCAGGCGAAACTGGCGACCGATTCAATCATCAGCAGAATCATGGCGGGCAGCAGGATCCAGTACTCCACTGACAACGCAAAACAGGCGGCAAACAGCGGGAATTTACTGAAGAAGCCGTTGAACGGCGGCACACCGGTAATCGCCAGCGCTGCCACGCAGAAACCCACGCCTGGCAACGGCAGGGTGTGCAATACGCCACGCAGACGCGGCAACAAGCGCGTGCCGCAGCTGTAACTCAGCGCACCTGCTACAAGGAAAAACAGGCTTTTAGCGAACGCGTGGTTGACGATGTAGGCGATGCTGCCCTCCAGTGCCAGCCGCCCACTTTCACCATCGATGCGGCGTGGAGATAGGCGCTGATCGGTGTTGGCGCTTCCATTGCGTCCGGTAGCCACGCTTGCATCGGTAGCTGGGCCGATTTCCCCCACGCGGCAAACAGGATGCCGCCATAAACCAGATAACGTGCGTCGCCATGTAACTCGCTCATCGCGCTAAGCACAAACGTTCCGGTCTGCAAAAACAGCGTGGCGGCGGCAAGATACAACCCCAACGAACCGATATGGGTGATAAGCAACGCTTTTAGTGCTGAACGCTGCGCTTTATCGCTCTGGTAATAACTGATCAACGCCCAGGAGCAGCCGCCCGTAATTTCAAAAAACAACAACTGACCGAGCAGCGTCGAGGAGAGTACCAGTCCCGCCATCGCGCCGATAAACACCAGCAAAAATGCGTAATAACGATTCGTGCCGTTATGCGGGTGTTCGCGATTTTTATCCGTCAGATAACCCGTGGAGTAGATCGTGACCAGCAAACCGAGAAACACCACCACAAACAGAATCAGCGTACTCACGCGATCAATGACCAGGCCAAACAATGCCACATCCCCCACGTTGACCAACGTCAACGTGACGGCAACTTTATCGGCCTGATAAAACGCGGAGATCAGCGACAACATGCACAGCGTGGTCAGTGCGGCGAACAAAACCCCCATTCGGCGGCCCGACGTTGTGGCGAAAACGAAACGACCAGTGCGCCGATAAAAGGCAGCATTAACGTCGTCAGAGCAAGATTTTCCATATTCCGTCAGTGCTCCTTACAGACCGGTTAACCAGAAGACCCATGCAAGCGCAGCAAGGCTGAAGCCAAGCCAGGTCACATGGTGAATGAGTAAAAAACGCCCGCGTGCCAGCGTGTTTTCTGCGATTGAGGCCAGTACAAAAATCAGCAAAACCTTGAGCAGCGTAACGACAAGTGAAGTCAACAGGCAGGCGAGAGAAAGTTCTTGCGCGCGCCCAAAGGGCAGAAACAGGGCCACAAACAGTGCTGCCATCACGACCTGTTTCAGCCCCAGCCCCCATTTCGCTAGCGCCAGCCCGGCACCGGAATATTCGGTCAGCGGGCCTTCCTGTAATTCCTGTTCTGCTTCAGCAACATCAAAGGGAATTTTTCCCATCTCAATGAAGCAGGCAAAACCACAGGCCAGTAACGCCAGTACGGTGGTTAGCGGCGAGTTCCAGCCCGTTGCCAGCGTATTGCTGATCATCTCGATATGCGTGGAACCTGCTATCAGCGCCAATACCAGCAGTGAGAGAATGAGCATGGGTTCGACCAGAATGCCGAGCGTCAACTCGCGACTGGCACCGACTCCCGCAAACGGGCTTCCGGTATCCAGCCCGGAAAGAGCAAAGAAAAAACGAAACAGGGCAAGAAGATAGATAAGGGTGATCAGATCGCCGCCGCCCGCAAAAGGGGAAACGGTAATAAAAAGTGGTAGGGCCATCGCCAGCACCAGCATGCTGCTGATTAATACCCACGGCATCAGGCGGAACATCAGACCTGAAGATATAGGCGCAACTTCCTGGCGTTTAAACAGTTTGTGGATATCGCGATAATCCTGCCAGATCCCCGGCCCGCGGCGGGAGTGCATACGCGCGCGTATCTGCCGGGAAATACCCGTAAAAAGCGGGGTTAGCATCAGCAGAATCACGGCCTGTGCTAACGCAAAAATGACCAGATATCCGTCGTAAAGAGTTTGTCTAATGGTGATTTCCTTAGACGGCAATAGCGATTAGCAGCACAACCAGTGCGGCGACCACATACAGGCAATAGAGACGAAAGTCGCCGCTTTGCAGATGCTGTATTTCTTTGGCCAGCCGTTGGGTGGCGCTCACGATGGGGCGGATCACCCGCTCATCCCAGAAGGGTTCTGTGCTCTGAGCCCTGGCGGTGACGTGCGCAAAACCTTTATTTAGCCTCAGCGTAGGGTCGAGCTGTTGTCGTAGACGAAATAACGCAGAGAAGACCACACGCAGCGGCTGCATCACGCCATTGCCTGACGGGGCCATCGCATTTTCCCAGCCGTAGCCGCATGCCCAGGCATCTCCTGTGCGACGAAACGCTGCGCGGCGCGAACGACACCACAGCCAGTAAAGGCCAGGCAGCAAAGGCATCGCCAGTAGTAACAGCAACAGTAATGAGGGGGTGACCTGTGTATGAAACGTGCCGGGTACAAGTGCTATTCCGCTGGCGACAGTGACGGGAGGGGTATTGGTAAACGCATGGGCAATATGCATTATCTTCGGTGCCAGCCAACTGGCACTAAGCGCAATTAATACGCAGAGTGCCGCGAGCAGTAGCATGGCGACGATCATCGTATTTGGCACTTCCTGTGCCTCTTCAGCGTGTGTACTGCGCGGCGCACCACAGAAAGTAATACCGTACATTTTTACGAAGCACATTACTGCCAGCCCACCAGTGACTGCCAGCATTACCATAGCAATAGGACCCGCAAGTTGTAGCGCTACGGCTTCCACACGACTTAGTGAGAACAGCGACTGCCAGGTGTACCATTCGCTGATAAAACCATTCAGCGGAGGAATGGCTGATATCGCGAGGCAACCAATCAGGCATGCTGCGGCTGTCCACGGCATCCGTTTCGCCAGTGCCCCCATTTTTTCCATGTCGTGGGTATGCAAACGCGAAATAATCGCGCCCGCGCCGAGAAATAGCAGCCCTTTGAACAGCGCATGGTTGAGCAGATGAAACAGTGCGCCGAGCAGTCCAACCACGGTGAGCAGCGGGTCGTGCAGTGACAGACCGACCATCGCCACACCGACTGCCAGCAAAATAATGCCGACGTTTTCGACGGTACTCCAGGCCAGCAGCCGTTTGATATCCTGTTCCGCCAGCGCATACAGCACGCCCAGGAGCGCGGAGATTGCGCCGATCGCCATCACCAGAATGCCCCACCACAGCGGCAAACCCGTTTGCGCCAGCAGGTCCATCGCTACTTTCAGGATGCCGAAAATACCGATTTTGACCATTACGCCAGACATCAACGCCGAAGCGTGCGATGGTGCGGCAGGGTGAGCGCGCGGCAACCAGCTGTGCAACGGCATCATCCCGGCTTTCGCGCCAAAACCGAAAAAGGCCAGCAGGAACACCGCCGACGCCAGCCCCGGAGAAAGTGAAAGCGTGCGGAAACTGGCAAAATCGAGGCTGCCGCTTTCGCGCCCCATCAGCAAGAAGGCGATCATAATCAGCACCGATCCGGCGTGGGCGATAAAAAAGTAGAGCATGCCAGCGTTGATCGACGTTTTATCCTGCCTGGCAATGACCAGAAACCAGGAAGACAGCGACATCATTTCAAACAGCACGATGAACCAAAAAGCGTTGTCCATCACCAGCAGGGCAACCATCGATGCGATGAAAAGATTCATAAAGAAGCCCATCGCCGCCGCGCCTTTGCCCTCGTATTCGCGCATATAAGTCAATGAATAGAGCGAACAAACCACCACCAGCAAGGAGATAACCAGCACCATAAATGCCGAGAGGCTATCCATTCGCAGGGTAAAATCGGCAAAGTCAAAAGGGGTGGCAAAACGGGCGACTAAAGTTACACCAGCATGTAATTGCGTAATTCCGCTGATGATGCCAATCACGCCGCCCACCAGCGATGTGATGCCGGAAAGCTTAATAGCCAGTCTGTCCAGACCGAGTAAAAACAGCGAAGCCAGACTGGCAAACAGATAGAGGATCAGCGACCAGGTTAATAATTGCAGGGCATCCATTAGCGTTGCTCCTGAGTGAGGGAAAGGGGATCCTCCCCGCCATTGGCAAACCAGCTTGCGGCAAGGCGCTGTTTTTCTTTCATCTGTCGTTGCAGGCTATCGTCGGTGATCAGCCGTAACGCCTGATTCGGGCAAGCGCGAACGCAGGCCGGACCTTCTGGCAAGAAATCACACAGGTCGCATTTCACCGCGACGGTCTGGACACCCGGTTCCCAGCGCAGCAATGCATGTTGGGGCGGCACGTTTTCTTCGCCGTCTTTGAGTGAGCCTTCAGCCTGAAAAACATATTGCGCAGGGGCATTCACCGGACGGCTTCCTGAAGCGCTGATTGCGCCAAATGGGCAGACCACGGCGCAAAGCTTGCAGCCAATACAGAGGCTTTCGTTGAGTTGGATCGCATCATCCCTCTGGGAGATGGCATTAACCGGGCAGACCTGCAGGCAAGGGGCTTCCTCACAGTGATGACACACGACAGGGGCAGTGAGTGTTGACGTCTTCGCCAGGGCCAGGCGCGGGTGTTGCTGTAAACCTTGCGTTTTATGCACGTCCGAACAGGCAGCGAGACAGGTATTACATCCTGTACACCACAGTGGTTCGGCCACCACAAAGCGGTTCATGTCGGCTCCTTGAAAATGATATGAAACATTGCATTTCATATTGCATAAAGGATGCCATTCTGATTAACTCAATATATTCAATAAGTTATGTATTGACTGGATTCTGAACGGTACAAAAATGATGGTCATTAACGTTCAGCAAAAAATGGATTCGACACCCGTGTCGCAGGGGAAAGCGAGAATGTGATCTTGATCACGAGAAGTGAGGTATGCTGGCCGCAAGCGCAGCCAGCACGGAATGGAGCAAAGTAATCAGGCGTGTTCTTTCAGCCAGTTCAGCACAACGTCGTGGTGATTGCTGGTTTTGAAATCGTCAAAGACATGTTCGATTTTGCCATCAGCGTCAATCAGGAAGCTGATGCGATGAATGCCATCGTAGGTTTTGCCCATGAAGGACTTTTCACCCCAGACGCCGAATTGTTCGCACACCTGGTGGTCCTCATCAGACAGGAGCGTAAAGTTAAGCAGCTCTTTTTCCGCAAAACGGGAGAGTTTTTCGGGTTTATCGGTGCTGATACCCAGCACATCAACGCCCGCTTTTTTCAACTCATCCATGTTATCGCGTAAGCCGCAGGCCTGTACGGTACAGCCGGGGGTCATGGCTTTCGGGTAGAAATAAACCAGAACACGCTGTCCCTGGAAGTCGGTCAAATTAACTTGTTCTCCGTCTTGATCCGGCAAGCTAAATTTCGGTGCGATATCACCGGCTTTCAGTGGATTCATTACTTAACTCCATCCTGTTCATCATGTTGGGAATAATTGACGACGTTAATACTGCCTTGTGCATTGAGTTCTGTACATAGGGCTTTGAACGCTTGCTCAATATTTGCTGCGTCCGCAGATGCGGGGCTGTGGGCGGTTATCTGAATATGCAACTGCGCAGCCCGTTCATTTTCAGCAGGTTGCGTGCGCGACACCAGCTCCGCAATGTTCATATGATGCGCGTCGAAAAGTGCTGTGAAGCGTTCAATTAAATGCGGGGAGTCTGCCACATCGACCTGAACCCAGACAGATGCTGGCATTGGCGGACGCGGACGCGCCGTCGTGCGCTTCATCACGATTAAAAGATCCAGTTCGGCACCTTTCAACGGTAACGTTGATTCAATCAGAGTAATGGCATTCCATGAACCGGAAAGCAGCATAATAAACGTGAACTCTTCTCCCAGCATCGCCAGGCGACTGTCTTCAATATTACAGCCGCAACTACTGACATGACGGGTGATGGTGTTCACAATTCCAGGGCGATCGGCACCCAACGCAGTGATCACCAGATAATGTTGCGATGACAGTGTCAAACTGGTTATTCCTTTAAGGGGTGAGTTGTTCTTAAGGAAAGCATAAAAAAAACATGCATACAACAATCAGAACGGTTCTGTCTGCTTGCTTTTAATGCCATACCAAACGTACCATTGAGACACTTGTTTGCACAGAGGATGGCCCATGTTCACGGGAAGTATTGTCGCGATTGTTACTCCGATGGATGAAAAAGGTAATGTCTGTCGGGCTAGCTTGAAAAAACTGATTGATTATCATGTCGCCAGCGGTACTTCGGCGATCGTTTCTGTTGGCACCACTGGCGAGTCCGCTACCTTAAATCATGACGAACATGCTGATGTGGTGATGATGACGCTGGAGCTGGCTGATGGGCGCATTCCGGTAATTGCCGGGACCGGCGCTAACGCTACTGCGGAAGCCATTAGCCTGACGCAGCGCTTCAATGACAGTGGTATCGTCGGCTGCCTGACGGTAACCCCTTACTACAATCGTCCGTCGCAAGAAGGTTTGTATCAGCATTTCAAAGCCATCGCTGAGCATACTGACCTGCCGCAAATTCTGTATAATGTGCCGTCCCGTACTGGCTGCGATCTGCTCCCGGAAACGGTGGGCCGTCTGGCGAAAGTAAAAAATATTATCGGAATCAAAGAGGCAACAGGGAACTTAACGCGTGTAAACCAGATCAAAGAGCTGGTTTCAGATGATTTTGTTCTGCTGAGCGGCGATGATGCGAGCGCGCTGGACTTCATGCAATTGGGCGGTCATGGGGTTATTTCCGTTACGGCTAACGTCGCAGCGCGTGATATGGCCCAGATGTGCAAACTGGCAGCAGAAGGGCATTTTGCCGAGGCACGCGTTATTAATCAGCGTCTGATGCCATTACACAACAAACTATTTGTCGAACCCAATCCAATCCCGGTGAAATGGGCATGTAAGGAACTGGGTCTTGTGGCGACCGATACGCTGCGCCTGCCAATGACACCAATCACCGACAGTGGTCGTGAGACGGTCAGAGCGGCGCTTAAGCATGCCGGTTTGCTGTAAAGTTTAGGGAGATTTGATGGCTTACTCTGTTCAAAAGTCGCGCCTGGCAAAGGTTGCGGGTGTTTCGCTTGTTTTATTACTCGCTGCCTGTAGTTCTGACTCACGCTATAAGCGTCAGGTCAGTGGTGATGAAGCCTACCTGGAAGCGGCACCGCTTGCGGAGCTTCATGCCCCGGCTGGAATGATTTTGCCGGTGACCTCCGGTGATTATGCAATCCCGGTGACCAACGGTAGTGGTGCTGTCGGTAAGGCGCTGGACATTCGTCCACCAGCCCAGCCGCTGGCACTGGTTTCTGGCGCGCGTACCCAGTTCACGGGCGATACCGCTTCATTGCTGGTGGAAAATGGTCGTGGCAATACTCTGTGGCCGCAGGTGGTTAGCGTGCTGCAGGCGAAAAACTACACCATCACCCAACGTGATGATGCTGGTCAGACACTGACCACCGATTGGGTACAATGGAACCGTCTGGACGAAGACGAGCAGTATCGTGGTCGTTATCAAATCTCTGTTAAGCCGCAGGGTTATCAGCAGGCGGTTACGGTTAAACTGCTGAACCTGGAACAGGCGGGCAAACCGGTTGCAGACGCGGCTTCCATGCAGCGTTACAGCACGGAGATGATGAACGTTATTTCCGCCGGTCTGGATAAATCTGCCACTGACGCCGCGAACGCTGCGCAAAATCGTGCCTCCACCACTATGGACGTACAAAGTGCAGCTGATGACACCGGTTTACCAATGCTGGTCGTACGCGGGCCGTTCAATGTGGTTTGGCAACGTCTGCCAGCGGCGCTGGAAAAAGTGGGCATGAAAGTGACCGACAGCACCCGTTCGCAGGGCAACATGGCCGTAACTTATAAGCCGCTGTCTGACAGCGACTGGCAGGAACTGGGCGCGAGCGATCCAGGCCTGGCATCCGGTGACTATAAACTGCAGGTTGGCGATTTAGATAACCGCAGCAGCCTACAGTTCATCGATCCGAAAGGTCATACTCTGACTCAGAGTCAGAACGACGCGCTGGTAGCTGTCTTCCAGGCTGCGTTTAGCAAGTAAAAATACAGGGCTGGAGTCATCCGGCCCTTTTTTCTGATATGATACGCAAACGTGTGCGTCGGCAGGAAAACGCGATTTTAGCGGTAATTCGCACGAAATTTGTTTGTCGGACGTCGTTCGGATAAGGCGTTCACGCCGCATCCGACAAAACATCCGGCACACCAGACAGCAAAAGATTTTAAAACGTTAATTCACACCCAGGAGTGATAAAGATGCAAAAGCAAGCTGAGTTGTATCGTGGTAAAGCGAAAACCGTATACAGCACGGAAAACCCGGACCTGTTGGTGCTCGAATTCCGCAATGATACGTCAGCAGGGGATGGCGCGCGCATTGAGCAGTTTGATCGCAAAGGTATGGTGAACAACAAGTTCAACTACTTCATTATGAGCAAACTGGCTGAAGCGGGTATCCCGACTCAAATGGAGCGTCTGCTCTCCGATACCGAATGTCTGGTGAAAAAGCTGGATATGGTGCCGGTTGAGTGTGTCGTGCGTAACCGTGCTGCTGGCTCTCTGGTGAAACGTCTTGGAATCGAAGAAGGTATTGAGCTGAACCCGCCGCTGTTCGATCTGTTCCTGAAAAACGATGCCATGCACGATCCGATGGTCAACGAATCTTACTGCGAAACCTTTGGCTGGGTGAGCAAAGAGAACCTGGCGCGTATGAAAGAGCTGACCTACAAAGCGAACGACGTGCTGAAAAAACTGTTCGATGATGCTGGTCTGATTCTGGTCGACTTCAAGCTGGAGTTTGGTCTGTACAAAGGTGAAGTGGTACTGGGCGATGAGTTCTCCCCGGACGGCAGCCGCCTGTGGGACAAAGAAACACTGGAGAAAATGGACAAAGACCGTTTCCGCCAGAGCCTCGGTGGCCTGATCGAGGCCTATGAAGCCGTCGCCCGCCGCCTGGGTGTACAGCTGGACTGATTTTTCTGGTTGCTTGTTTATTTAGCCGGAGGGTACTCCGGCTAAATGTCTTCGATACCCCCGCTACAATACTTCGCATTATCTCCCTTTGACAGGAAAGTAATAACAGGCCAATATGTATATACATGACGTATATCCCAAAAAAGGGGGGGCTATGGAAACTACTGTATTTTTAAGTAATCGCAGTCAGGCCGTCAGATTACCGAAAGCGGTCGCTCTGCCAGAGGATGTTAAGAAAGTAGAAATTATTGCGATTGGTCGTACAAGAATCATCACTCCCGCCGGTGAGTCCTGGGACAGTTGGTTTGATGGCGAAAATGTGAGTGCGGATTTTATGGATATCCGTGATCAACCCGCAATGCAGGAAAGGGAATCATTCTGATGCTGAAATTCATGCTGGATACCAATATCTGTATTTTCACTATTAAGAATAAACCAGTACATGTCAGAGAGCGGTTTAACCTGAATTCTGGCCGGATGTGTATAAGTTCTGTAACATTGATGGAGCTTATCTATGGGGCAGAAAAAAGTCAGATGCCAGAACGCAATTTGGCGGTGATTGAAGGTTTCGTATCTCGTTTGGAAGTGCTTGATTATGATAGTGCTGCTGCGACGCATACTGGGCAAATCAGGGCCGAGCTTGCCCGGCAGGGAAGGCCTGTTGGACCTTTTGACCAGATGATAGCGGGACATGCTCGCAGTCGCGGTTTGATTGTGGTTACCAACAATACCCGAGAGTTTGAGCGAGTGGCGGGAATCAGACTAGAAGATTGGAGCTAACATTCTCTTTTACTTCTAACATTCGTAAATTATATAACGTGGCATGAAGCCTTAATTCCTCCGCCATTTCATCCCGCTTTCCTGTGGTAATCTTCCTCTGAACCACCTACGATCATTTCTATAATGAATATATTGTTGAGGTATCTATGCGTTGGCAAGGGCGACGTGAAAGTGACAATGTTGAAGACAGGCGCAACAGCTCTGGTGGTCCGTCTATGGGCGGTCCCGGTTTTCGCCTGCCAAGCGGTAAAGGCGGGCTGATTTTACTGATAGTCGTGCTGGTTGCAGGCTACTATGGCGTTGATTTAACCGGGTTGATGACCGGGCAGCCGGTTTCCCAACAGCAATCAACGCGGTCAATTAGCCCTAATGAAGACGAAGCCGCAAAATTCACCTCGGTGATTCTGGCAACCACGGAAGACACCTGGGGACAACAGTTCGAAAAGATGGGTAAGACCTATCAGCAACCGAAGCTGGTCATGTACCGTGGAATGACGCGCACCGGATGCGGGGCGGGCCAGTCCATAATGGGGCCGTTCTATTGCCCGGCGGATGGCACGGTTTATATCGATCTCTCCTTCTATGATGACATGAAAGACAAACTTGGCGCGGATGGCGATTTTGCCCAGGGGTACGTTATCGCCCATGAAGTCGGTCATCATGTGCAGAAACTGTTAGGCATCGAGCCGAAAGTTCGTCAACTGCAACAAAACGCGACGCAGGCGGAAGTAAACCGCTTATCTGTGCGTATGGAACTCCAGGCCGACTGTTTTGCTGGTGTCTGGGGGCATAGTATGCAGCAGCAAGGCGTTCTGGAAACTGGCGATCTGGAAGAGGCGCTGAATGCGGCGCAGGCCATCGGCGATGACCGTTTACAACAGCAAAGTCAGGGGCGAGTAGTACCAGACAGTTTCACACATGGCACTTCTCAGCAACGCTACAGCTGGTTTAAACGTGGTTTCGACAGCGGCGATCCGGCACAATGCAATACTTTTGGTAAAAGCATTTAATTTCCGGGGCAGGGATGGCTGAACTGACTGCGCTTTACACATTAACAGCGCAAATGAAACGTGAAGGGATCCGCCGCTTGCTGGTGTTGAGCGGGGAAGAGGGTTGGTGTTTTGATCATGCGCTTAAGTTGCGTGATGCCTTACCTGGCGACTGGCTGTGGATTTCGCCGCAGCCAGATGCTGAAAACCACTGTTCACCCTCGGCGCTACAAACTTTACTTGGGCGCGAGTTCCGGCATGCGGTATTCGACGCCCGCCACGGCTTTGATGCCGCTGCCTTTGCAGCACTTAGCGGAACGTTGAAAGCGGGAAGCTGGCTGGTTTTGTTACTCCCTGTATGGGAAGAGTGGGAAAACCAACCTGATGCCGATTCGCTGCGCTGGAGTGATTGCCCTGACCCTATTGCGACGCCGCATTTTGTCCAGCATCTCAAACGCGTACTTACGGCGGATAACGACGCTATCCTCTGGCGGCAAAACCAGCCGTTCTCGTTGGCGCATTTTACTCCCCGTACTGACTGGCACCCCGCGACCGGCGCACCACAACCAGAACAACAGCAACTCTTACAGCAGCTACTGACCATGCCTCCGGGCGTGGCAGCGGTAACGGCTGCGCGTGGGCGCGGTAAGTCGGCGTTGGCAGGGCAACTCATTTCTCGTATTGCGGGCAGTGCGATTGTCACCGCGCCCGCAAAAGCGGCAACGGATGTACTGGCACAATTTGCGGGCGAGAAGTTTCGCTTTATTGCACCGGATGCCTTGTTAGCCAGCGATGAGCAAGCCGACTGGCTGGTGGTCGACGAAGCCGCAGCCATACCTGCGCCGTTGTTGCATCAACTGGTATCGCGTTTTCCTCGAACGTTGTTAACCACTACGGTGCAGGGCTACGAAGGCACCGGACGTGGTTTTTTGCTGAAATTTTGCGCTCGCTTTCCGCATTTACACCGTTTTGAACTGCAACAGCCGATCCGCTGGGCACAGGGATGCCCGCTGGAAAAAATGGTTAGTGAGGCACTGGTTTTTGACGATGAAAACTTCACCCATACACCACAAGGCAATATCGTCATTTCCGCATTTGAACAAACGTTATGGCGAAGCGAGCCAGAAACGCCGTTAAAGGTTTATCAGTTATTGTCTGGTGCGCACTACCGGACTTCGCCGCTGGATTTACGCCGGATGATGGATGCACCAGGGCAACATTTTTTACAGGCGGCTGGCGAAAACGAGATTGCCGGAGCGCTGTGGCTGGTGGATGAGGGGGGATTATCTCAACAACTCAGTCAGGCGGTATGGGCAGGTTTTCGTCGCCCGCGGGGTAATCTGGTGGCCCAGTCGCTGGCGGCGCACGGTAGCAATCCACTGGCAGCGACATTGCGTGGACGGCGGGTCAGCCGGATAGCAGTTCATCCGGCGCGTCAGCGGGAAGGCACAGGGCAGCAACTTATTGCTGGTGCTTTGCAATATACGCGTGACCTCGACTATCTTTCGGTGAGTTTTGGTTACACCGGGGAGTTATGGCGTTTCTGGCACCGCTGCGGTTTTGTGCTGGTGCGGATGGGTAATCATCGTGAAGCCAGCAGCGGTTGCTATACGGCGATGGCGCTGTTACCGATGAGTAATGCGGGTAAACAACTGGCTGAACGTGAGCATTACCGTTTACGTCGCGATGCGCAAGCTCTCGCAAAGTGGAATGGCGAAACGCTTCCTGTTGATCCATTAAACGATGCCGTCCTTTCTGACGACGACTGGCTTGAACTGGCCGGTTTTGCTTTCGCTCATCGTCCGCTATTAACATCGTTAGGTTGCTTATTGCGTCTGCTACAAACCAGTGAACTGGCATTACCGGCGCTGCGTGGGCGTTTACAGAAAAACGTCAGCGACGCGCAGTTATGTACCACACTTAAACTTTCAGGCCGCAAGATGTTACTGGTCCGTCAGCGGGAAGAGGCCGCGCAGGCGCTGTTCGCACTTAATGATGTTCGCACTGAGCGTCTGCGCGATCGCATAACGCAATGGCAATTTTTTCACTGACTCCTTCAATTTTCTCCCATGGTCATTGTGAGTCAGCGGCGTAAAATTAATGACATCAGTTAAGGAGTTCGCCATGAAACATGACCATTTTGTTGTTCAAAGCCCGGATAAACCTGCGCAACAGTTGTTACTGCTTTTCCACGGTGTCGGGGATAACCCGGTGGCAATGGGGGAAATAGGTAGCTGGTTTGCACCGCTGTTTCCTGATGCGCTGGTGGTGAGTGTCGGTGGCGCGGAGCCGAGCGGTAATCCGGCGGGGCGTCAGTGGTTTTCAGTGCAGGGTATTACGGAAGATAATCGCCAGGCGCGTGTGGATGCCATCATGCCGACGTTTATTGAAACGGTACGCTACTGGCAGAAACAGAGCGGAGTAGGGGCTAACGCCACGGCGCTAATTGGTTTCTCACAAGGCGCGATTATGGCGCTGGAGAGCATTAAAGCCGAACCGGGCCTTGCTTCGCGCGTCATTGCCTTTAACGGACGCTATGCGAGCCTGCCGGAGACCGCGTCTACAGCCACGACAATTCACTTGATTCATGGTGGTGAAGATCCGGTTATCGATCTGGCGCATGCAGTTGCGGCGCAGGAAGCGTTAATCAGTGCCGGTGGTGACGTGACGCTGGATATCGTGGAGGATTTAGGCCATGCGATCGACAATCGCAGTATGCAATTTGCCCTGGATCACTTGCGTTATACCATTCCGAAACATTATTTCGACGAAGCGCTAAGTGGCGGTAAGCCTGGCGATGATGATGTGATTGAAATGATGTAAAAGACAGATTACCTGGCCTGATAAGACGCGTGAGCGTCGCATCAGGCATCGTTCACCATTGCCGGATGCGGCGTTAACGCCTTATCCGGCCTACGGTTGAGCACTCAGCTTACTTCTTCGGTTGATCCTTTTTCGGCCAGTCGTCGTCATCGTCCCACTTATCGTTGAAATCACGATGCGGGGGAAGCTCCGGCTTGTTGGCGAGAAATTTCTTATGGTCGACGCGCTTGAGATCTTTAATCACGTTCAGCAGGACGCCTACCAAAAAGACAATCACCAGAATCCACCAATATTTAGCCAGCCAGTCCATGCTTATTTCCTCTTGCAGAACCACTCATCACGCGACGAGCTGTTCCATGATACGTTGATACATACGGGCAAGTAGCTGCAGGTCGGCAGCGTTCACACATTCATTAATTTTATGAATAGTGGCATTGACCGGCCCGAGTTCCACCACCTGCGCCCCCATGCGGGCAATAAAGCGCCCGTCGGACGTTCCGCCTGTGGTCAGTAGCTGCGGTTTAATTTCATTATAGTGCTCAACCGCGTTAACGACCGCATCCACCAGTTTACCGCGCGCGGTCAAAAATGGCTGCCCGGAAAGCCACCAGTCCACCGTATAACGCAGTTGATGTTTTTCAAGCAGGGCAAGCACCTGCGCTTTGATCATCTCATCAGTCAGTTCGGTGCTGAAGCGGAAGTTAAACTGCACAAACAGTTCACCCGGAATAACGTTGTTACTGCCCGTTCCCGCCTGAATATTAGCAATCTGCATACTGGTCGCCGGGAAAAATTCATTGCCCTGATCCCACTCAATAGCCACTAATTCATTAAGGAAAGGTGCTGCGCGATGTACTGGATTGTCAGCCAGATGCGGGTAGGCCACATGCCCCTGAACGCCATGAATGGTAAGGTTGCAGGTTAACGATCCGCGACGACCATTTTTCACCACATCACCAACCACTTCGATACTCGACGGTTCGCCGACCAGGCAGTAATCGAGACGCTCATTACGCGACATTAACGCTTCGACGACTTTTACCGTACCGTTGTGGGCACTAGCTTCTTCATCAGAAGTGATCAGAAATGCCAGTCGCCCCGTATGGTTGGGATGTTGTGCGACAAAACGTTCTGCCGCTACCACCATCGCCGCCAGCGAGCCTTTCATATCTGCCGCACCGCGCCCGAATAACATGCCGTCACGAATGGTTGGTTCAAACGGCGGATTGATCCAACGATCGGCGTCGCCAGGCGGCACCACGTCGGTATGCCCGGCAAAGGCTAACGTTTCACCCTGCCCACGCCATGCCCAAAAATTCTGCGTATCGGCAAAGTCCATGCGTTCAACGGTAAAACCGATCGCCTGCAAACGTTCAATCAACAAAGCCTGGCATCCTGCGTCATCAGGACTCAGGGAAGGGCGGCGAATAAGCTGTTGTGTCAGCTCAATAACCGGGCACGACATAGACTACACCTCATGGAAAAATTGCTGATAACTGGAATCACTGAAACCCAGCAGCATAGGCTTACCAGGCGCGCAGAGCAATGGACGTTTGATAATTGCAGGCATTTCAGTCATTAATGCCGCCGCAGAGGCCGCATCGGTGATTTTATTGCGGGTGGTTTCGTCCAGTTTACGCCAGGTTGTACCACGGGTGTTCAGTAACGCTTCCCAGCCTAATTCGTTGATAAAACCGTTCAATAATTCGCTGTCCAGCCCATCGACGCGGTAATCATGAAAACGATAGTCGATGTTATTGGCTTCCAGCCAACGGCGAGCCTTTTTAATGGTGTCACAATTTTTGATGCCGTAAAGTGTAACCATAATGAATCCTTTTTCGATTTATGAGAATAAATACTCATTTAAGGGTGAAAACATTTTGCCTGCAAATGATTATCAGGAAATATAACATTATCGAAGTATTCAAATTAACAACTATTAAATAATATTAAACATTTTTAACGTAAACATTAAGAATATTCATCTTGTTATCTGTCTGTATTTTAACCAGAATTAAATCAGTATTAGATGCCGTATGAATATCTCGAAATGTTGCTGTGTATCACATACAAATTATCACCGCAGGACCATAGTATTTACATAAGGTTTGTCCCCCGGAGGTAGTCATCGCAGCAATCGAGTAAATTAGCTTCACCACGGTATATTGTTTCCGTAGAATACCCATAATTATAAGAGAGGTTGTTATGATTGAACGTGAACTGGGGAACTGGAAAGACTTTATCGAAGTTATGCTTCGTAAGTAATTCCCGAGACAAAGTATAAACAGCAAGAACCCGCTGAGCAGGTTCTTAATCGGAAAGTTGAAAAAGGCGACACATTGGCATGTCGCCTTTTTTATTGCTTATTCCGGGCGCGGCTTCAGCGGGAAGCGGCGGCGCACCAGCACAAAGAACAGCGGCACGAAGTAAATAGCCAGAATAGTAGCTGAAATCATCCCGCCCATTACGCCAGTACCCACCGCATGCTGACCACCGGAACCGGCACCCGTGCTGGTTGCCATTGGCAATACGCCGAAGATAAATGCCAGCGAGGTCATCAGAATCGGGCGTAAACGCTGACGGCAGGCGTGGAGCGTCGCTTCAAACAGGTCGTGGCCTTTTTGGTTCATCTCGTTAGCAAACTCGACGATCAGGATGGCGTTTTTCGCCGATAAACCAATGACCGTTAACAGGCCCACCTGGAAGTAAACGTCGTTTTCCAGCCCGCGCATCCAGGTTGCCAGCAGCGCGCCGATTACCCCCAGCGGCACGACCAGCATTACCGAGAACGGTACCGACCAGCTTTCATACAATGCCGCTAGACACAGGAATACTACCAGCAAGGAAATGGCGTACAGCGCCGGAGCCTGCGCGCCGGAAAGCCGCTCCTGATACGACATCGCCGTCCACTCCAGACCAAAGCCGTTTGGCAACTGCTTCACTAACGATTCCATAATATCCATCGCCGTACCGGTACTGACCCCCGGTGCGGCTTCCCCAACAATCTCAACCGCAGAATAACCGTTATAGCGTTCCAGACGCGGCGAGCCTGTCTCCCAGCGTGAGGTCGCGAAAGCAGAGAAGGGCACCATGCCGCCATCTTTATTTCGGACATACCAGAGATTGATGTCATCTGGCAGCATGCGATACGGCGCAGCTGCCTGCACATAGACTTTCTTCACGCGACCGCGATCCATAAAGTCATTAACATAGCTCGAACCCCAGGCGGTTTGCAGTGTGTCGTTAATATCGTCGATATCAACGCCCAGCGCCTGAGCTTTACGCTGGTCGATATCAATCTGCAACTGCGGACTGTCGTCGAGGCCGTTATGGCGCACACGGGTTAGCTCCGGGTTTTCCGCCGCCAGCGCCAGCAACTGGTTACGTGCTGCCATCAGCGCATCGTGACCTGCTCCAGCGTGGTCCTGCAACTCCATATCAAAACCCGCAGAACTACCAAGACCGCTAATTGCTGGCGGGCTGCTGGCGATAACGCGAGCTTCTTTAATCTTGTTAAACGCCTTTGTTGCACGCTCGATAATGGCAAACGAGGTGCCGGTCTTACTGTCGCGTTCGCTCCAGTCTTTCAGGCGGATAAACATTCGCGCCACGTTTTGCCCGTTACCCCCGGGGCCAGAACCAACAGTGGCAAACACCGACATGATGTTGTCTTTTTCATGGGTGAAGTAATATTTCTCGATTTGCTCAACGACTTTCAGGGTCTGTTGTTGGGTTGAACCGCTGGGCAATTGTACCGAGGTAGTAAACATGCCACGGTCTTCCAGCGGTAAGAACGACGTCGGCAAACGCAGGAACAGGAACACCATGCCGCCAAGCAGCAGGACATAAATCACAATCCAGCGCAGGCTACGGTGGAGAATTTTCGCCACCCCTTTTTCGTAGCGTTCGGCGTTGCGGTTAAACATCTGGTTAAACCAGGCAAAAAAGCCTTTTTGCCCGTGATGCTCACCTTTTTTCAGTGGCTTAAGTAGTGTGGCACACAGAGCCGGAGTGAGGATCATCGCTACCAGTACTGACAGCACCATCGCCGCAACAATGGTAATAGAGAACTGGCGATAGATGGCACCGGTGGTGCCGCCGAAGAAGGCCATTGGTACAAATACCGCCGAAAGAACCATCGCAATCCCGACCAGTGCCCCCTGGATCTGCCCCATCGATTTACGTGTGGCTTCGCGAGGAGTGAGTCCTTCCTCACTCATAATACGTTCGACGTTTTCCACCACCACGATGGCGTCATCCACCAGCAGACCGATCGCTAGCACCATCGCGAACATGGTTAAGGTGTTGACGCTGTAACCGAAGGCGTAAAGTACGGAGAAGGTTCCCATCAACACCACCGGCACGGCGATAGTGGGTATCAGCGTGGCGCGGAAGTTTTGCAGGAACAGATACATAACGAGGAAAACCAGAGCGATAGCTTCCAGCAGCGTTTTCACCACGTCTTCAATGGAGGCTTTAACAAACGAGGTGGTTTCATACGCCACCTTGTATTCCAGTCCGTGCGGGAAGTACTGCGCCAGCTCGTCGAGACGATTGAGCACCAGCTCCGCTGTCGCCATTTCGTTTGCGCCGGAGGCCAGTTTTACCCCCAGCCCGGAGGCTGGCTTACCATTGAAGCGGCTAAGATAATCGTATTTCTCCGCCCCCATTTCGACGGTGGCGACATCGCCCAGCCTTACCTCTGAGCCGTCTTGATTCACCCGCAAGGTGATATCGCGGAACTGTTCTGGTGTTTGCAGCAGTGACTGGGCGTTAATGGTGGCGTTGAGCGCCTGCTTATCGACGGAAGGTGTACCACCAAGTTGCCCAACCGCAATCTGCGCGTTCTGTGACTCAATGGCATCAGTGACATCTTTAGCCGTCATCTGGAAACTGTTGAGTTTCGCCGGGTCCAGCCAGATACGCATGGAATATTGCGAACCATAGGCATCGATATCCCCGACGCCATTCACGCGGCTTAACGGGTCCTGAATATTACTGGCAACATAATCGGCAATATCCTGTTTATCCATCGAACCATCGGTAGAGACGAAAGCAATGGTCAGAATATTGGTATCGCCGGTTTTACGCACCGTCACGCCCTGATTTTGCACCGCCTGCGGTAACTTTCGCATGGCTGATTGCAGCTGGTTTTGTACTTGCTGCACGGCTTCGTCCGGATCGGTGCCTGCTTTAAAACTTAAAGTGACAGATGCCTGACCGGTGCCACTGCTCTGAGATGACATATACATGAGATTATCGAGGCCGGTCATATTTTGCTCGATAACCTGGGTCACGGTGTTTTCCAGCGTCTGGGCCGATGCGCCGGGATAGTTAGCGGTCACTCGCACATTCGGTGGCGCGAGATCGGGGTATTGTTCAACGGGCAATGAGAAAATCGCCAGGGTACCTGTCAGACACAACAGGATTGCCAGCACCCAGGCAAAAATGGGGCGATCAATAAAGAAATTCGCCATTAAAAGAGGACCTCGTGTTTCTGCGTATCGTTGTAGGCTTGACTTGCTTCACTGTAGCGGCAAGGTACGAGCCAATCGTGGAGAAAAAAAGGAGTTAATGTAAATTATCATGCCCTTTTATACTGAACCTTAAGTGCAAGTATTCTTTGGTCAGTAGGAGGCATTACATCAGCTGACTTTCCTCACCCTCCGCGGAGCGAAAGCTAATACTCACTAACGTGCCGCCGCCGGAAGGTTGTGAAAAAGTCAGCGTCCCACCCAGCCGTTCCGCGCGTTCGCGCATGATATTCAGACCATAATGACCTTCGGGCTCTTTCGGTTCACCGATGCCAATCCCGTTATCACGGATATAAACCGTGTGATTGCCGTCCGGCGCGGTGACGCAACTGACGGCGATTTCGCTGGCGTTGGCGTGCTTCATCGCATTCAGCACCGCTTCGCGAATAATTTGCAACAAATGCACCTGCATTTGCGCATCCAGCGCCAGGGTTGGCAGACGGCAGTCGAGGGTCAGTTTGGCGCTGGTTTGATTTTGTAACGTATCCAGCATTTCCCTCAACGCGGAGGGGAGATCCGCCTGCTGCAGCGTCAGGCGGAAAGTAGTCAACAGCTCGCGTAACTGCCGATAAGCATCATTCAACGCCTGGGAAAAATCGGCCATGATACTTTGTGCGGTGGCGTTATCTTCCGGTATCGAACGCTTCAGTAACGTCAACTGGATACGTAAGTAAGAAAGTACCTGAGCCAGCGAGTCGTGCAATTCGCGGGCGATGGTTGCACGTTCTTCCATCAACAATAACTGCTGAAAATGCTTCTGCGCCTGATTAAAGTACAAACCGCGTCCCAGCATCGACGAAACGCTGTTAAGCAGCGGTTCTGATGATGAAACGTGACTATTTTGCCAGTGCAGTTCGCCGTAAACCGTCTCTTGCATTGTCACCGGTAAAATCTGCATCGGCAATTCCGGGTTTGGTTGCCCTTCGCTAATCCGCCAGTTTTCACCGACATTTAACTCCAGATATTCAGCCGCTTCATTGTCGCGAACAATCTGCAAAATATGGCGGAAACAATGCACATCAATCTGGCTGGTGTTCAGCGCCTGGGAACATTGATACAACACCTCCAGACGACGCTTGGCCTCGTGGAGATCGCGGGTCTTTTCTTCTACTGACGCCTCCAGCGAAAGGTACAATTTATGCAGCTCGCTCGACATCTGGTTAAAGGTTTTTGCAAGCAGACCAAGCTCATTCGGCAGACTGGTATCCAGCGGCGGCGAGTCGAACTGCCCGTGTTCAATACGTTGACTGGCGGTAACCAGCTGATTCAGCGGGGCAACCACCTGATGGCGTATACGGCGCAAAGTAAAAAAGACCAGCGTGAAAATACCGATACCGCCAGCCAGGGAAATCGCCACCACCAGCAGCATTTTGCGTTCAGCGTAGTGCTGTAAAGCCAGCACGAACAGGTCTATCTGATTAACATAATTATTAATATTGGCCTGATACCACGGCAAATCGCCCTTGCTGAGCCGATTATTCATCTCCAGCCAGTTGGCATTCAGATGCGCATAGCGAGTTTTTACTGCTTCTGGCACATACCAGACGTTGAGATTGGTTAATACCGGTGAATGCAGTGCCTGCTGAAACAACTGGCGATGTGCATTGAGTTGTGGACTGCCACTTTGCAAGTCGTAGCCCAGGCGGTAACTCTGCATACGTAGCGATCCGGCAATATTGATAGCCTCAGCGTCGCGCAAACTGCTCGCCAGAGTTAGCAGAGCGATACCCGTGGAAAGAATCGACAGCAGCACAATGTAAAAAAAGGCCCGGGCCAGACTGGCCGAGACGGGTCGTTTAACAATCACACGCGTCTTCTCCACAAAAAATCATTAATGTTCCAGTTAGCTGAAACACAATTTAGTCAGTGATGGGATTATTTGATCTGCCACAGTTTATAGCGAAATAGTTACTTATTCTGGGCACATGAACATTGCCGATTCCCCTGTAAGTCGGGTAATAACAACACTCATATAAAGAATAAGGTTTTTACAACCAAAAAAGAAGGTCGTTATGAATCGTTTTATTATGGCCAACAGTCAGCAATGTCTGGGTTGTCATGCTTGTGAAATCGCCTGTGTCATGGCTCACAATGATGAGCAACATGTCCTGAGCCAACACCATTTTCATCCCCGAATTACGGTTATCAAACATCAACAGCAACGTAGTGCAGTGACCTGTCACCATTGTGAAGATGCGCCCTGCGCCCGTAGCTGCCCTAATGGCGCAATCAGCCACGTTGATGACAGCATTCAGGTCAATCAGCAAAAGTGTATTGGCTGTAAATCCTGCGTGGTGGCCTGTCCTTTTGGTACGATGCAAATCGTCCTGACACCCGTCGCGGCAGGAAAAGTAAAAGCCACGGCGCATAAATGCGACCTTTGTGCGGGGCGCGAAAACGGTCCTGCCTGTGTTGAGAATTGCCCGGCGGACGCGCTGCAACTGGTCACTGACGTCGCACTCTCCGGCATGGCGAAATCCCGCCGCTTGCGCACCGCGCGTCAGGAACATCAACCGTGGCATGCCAGTACCGCGGCGCAAGAAATGCCGGTAATGAGTAAAGTCGAACAAATGCAGGCAACGCCCGCGCGTGGCGAGCCGGATAAACTGGCGATTGAAGCGCGCAAAACCGGTTTTGATGAAATTTATCTGCCATTTCGCGCCGACCAGGCACAACGGGAAGCCTCGCGCTGCCTTAAGTGCGGCGAGCACAGCGTTTGTGAATGGACCTGCCCGCTGCATAACCATATTCCGCAGTGGATTGAACTGGTGAAAGCCGGAAACATCGACGCCGCCGTCGAGCTTTCTCACCAGACCAACACCCTGCCGGAAATTACCGGACGCGTTTGTCCGCAAGACCGTTTGTGTGAAGGTGCCTGTACTATTCGCGATGAGCACGGTGCTGTAACTATCGGCAACATTGAACGCTATATTTCAGATCAGGCGTTGGCGAAAGGTTGGCGTCCTGACTTAAGTCATGTCACCAAAGTGGACAAGCGGGTGGCGATTATCGGGGCAGGCCCGGCAGGGCTGGCCTGTGCGGATGTTCTGACCCGCAATGGCGTGGCGGTGACGGTGTACGATCGCCATCCAGAAATTGGTGGCTTGCTCACTTTCGGCATTCCTTCTTTCAAACTGGATAAATCCCTGCTGGCACGCCGTCGGGAAATCTTCAGCGCGATGGGGATTCACTTCGAACTCAATTGTGAAGTGGGTAAAGATGTCTCTTTGGATTCGCTTTTGGAACAATACGACGCGGTCTTCGTTGGCGTAGGCACTTACCGTTCCATGAAAGCGGGTTTACCCAATGAAGATGCGCCGGGCGTTTATGACGCGCTGCCGTTCCTCATTGCCAACACTAAACAGGTGATGGGGCTCGAAGAGCTACCGGAAGAGCCGTTTATCAATACCGCCGGACTTAACGTCGTGGTACTGGGCGGCGGCGACACCGCGATGGACTGTGTGCGTACTGCGCTGCGCCACGGCGCGAGTAACGTCACCTGCGCTTATCGTCGTGATGAAGCTAACATGCCAGGCTCGAAGAAAGAGGTGAGGAACGCCCGCGAAGAGGGGGCCAACTTCGAATTTAACGTCCAGCCGGTGGCGCTTGAGCTGAATGAACAAGGTCACGTCTGCGGGATTCGTTTCCTGCGCACGCGTCTTGGCGAGCCGGATGCCCAGGGGCGTCGGCGACCTGTACCGATTGAGGGCAGTGAATTTGTCATGCCAGCCGATGCGGTGATTATGGCGTTTGGCTTCAATCCACACGGGATGCCGTGGCTGGAGTCGCACGGTGTAACGGTAGACAAATGGGGCCGCATCATCGCGGATGTGGAAAGCCAGTACCGTTACCAGACCACCAATCCGAAAATCTTCGCCGGTGGCGACGCCGTGCGTGGTGCGGATCTGGTGGTTACCGCAATGGCAGAAGGACGTCATGCGGCACAGGGGATTATTGACTGGCTGGGGGTAAAATCAGTCAAATCTCACTGATAGCCTGCGCAGACAAACCCGACTTCACAGCGTAAGATAATTGTTCATTTCGCGCTGTGGAGTCGGTATGACGCAACAAATCACCCTCATTAAAGACAAAATTCTCTCCGATAACTATTTCACCCTGCACAACATTACCTACGATCTCACGCGCAAAGATGGCGAAGTTATCCGCCATAAACGTGAAGTTTACGATCGCGGTAATGGTGCGACGATCCTCCTGTACAACGCGAAGAAAAAGACCGTGGTTCTGATTCGTCAGTTCCGCGTCGCTACCTGGGTTAATGGCAATGAAAGTGGGCAGCTGATTGAAACCTGCGCCGGGCTGCTGGATAACGACGAACCGGAAGTGTGCATTCGCAAAGAAGCGATTGAAGAGACGGGCTATGAAGTGGGCGAAGTGCGCAAATTATTTGAACTGTATATGTCGCCTGGCGGTGTGACTGAGCTAATCCACTTTTTTATCGCCGAATACAGTGACAATCAGCGCGCTAACGCCGGTGGCGGTGTTGAAGATGAAGATATTGAAGTGCTCGAGCTGCCGTTCAGCCAGGCGCTGGAGATGATCAAAACCGGCGAGATACGTGACGGTAAGACGGTGTTATTGCTTAACTATTTGCAAACGTCACATTTAATGGACTGAAAAATAACAATAATATTTCGTTGTTTATTATTGGCTCAATCCGACAAATCTGATTGAGCCGCGCTACCTGCGCAACGAAGATACGACTTGTGCTGTTTGTTTGAACTTCTGGGGTCGTACCGTCCATGCGCTATCGCATTTTCCTTCTCTTTTTTTTCGCTTTGTTGCCGACGTCTTTGGTGTGGGCGGCACCAGCGCAACGGGCGTTTTCCGACTGGCAGGTCACCTGTAATAACCAAAACTTCTGCGTGGCGCGCAATACGGGCGATCATAATGGACTGGTGATGACCCTGAGCCGCAGCGCCGGGGCGCATACCGATGCCGTTTTACGTATTGAGCGCGGCGGGTTGAAGTCGCCGGATGCGTCTGAAGGAGAGATAGCGCCACGGCTGCTGTTAGATGGTGAGCCGTTGGCGTTAAGTGGTGACAAGTGGCGGATTTCACCATGGTTATTAGTAACCGATGATACGGCAACCATCACCGCGTTTTTGCAGATGATTCAGGAAGGGAAGGCGATCACCTTACGCGACGGCAATCAGACCATTTCTCTGAGTGGCTTAAAAGCGGCGTTGTTGTTTATTGATGCTCAGCAAAAGCGCGTTGGCAGTGAAACCGCGTGGATCAAGAAAGGGGACGAACCGCCGCTCAGCGTACCGCCCGCGCCTGCGCTGAAAGAGGTCGCGGTGGTTAACCCAACGCCGACGCCACTCTCACTCGAAGAACGCAACGATTTGCTGGATTATGGAAACTGGCGGATGAATGGTCTGCGCTGCTCGCTTGATCCGTTACGTCGTGAGGTGAATGTCACTGCGCTGACTGATGATAAAGCGCTGATGATGATTAGCTGTGAGGCAGGGGCCTATAACACCATTGATTTGGCATGGATTGTGTCGCGTAAAAAGCCACTAGCCTCGCGCCCGGTTCGGTTGCGTTTGCCGTTCAACAACGGTCAGGAGACGAATGAACTGGAACTGATGAACGCAACATTTGATGAGAAATCGCGTGAACTGGTGACCTTAGCGAAAGGGCGCGGATTAAGCGATTGTGGCATTCAGGCGCGCTGGCGCTTTGACGGTCAGCGTTTTCGCTTGGTGCGTTATGCCGCAGAACCCACCTGCGATAACTGGCATGGGCCAGACGCCTGGCCCACGTTGTGGATCACCCGTTAAACAAAATTGCGGGGACATGTAGGCCGGATAAGACGCTGTAGGCCGGATAAGACGCGTCAGCGTCGCATCCGGCAATCAGCATCCGGCGATCACCATCAGGCACCTTTCACTCCCAGCACCTTATGCGCTTTTGCCACAATATTCTCGGCGGTAAAGCCAAAGAACGGGAACAGCTTATCCGCCGGAGCAGATTCCCCGTAACCCGTCATCCCGACAATTGCCCCTTTCAGACCAACATACTTGTACCAGTAATCGGCAATACCTGCTTCCACCGCCACGCGAGCCGCAACGTTAGAAGGCAACACCGACTCCCGATATTCCTCATCCTGGGCGTCGAAAATATCGGTCGAGGGCAGGGAAACTACGCGTACATTGCGACCTTCTCCTGCTAATTTCTCTGCCGCTTGCAGGGTAATTTCCATCTCTGAACCGGTGGCAATCAGAATAATATCTGGCTTACCGCCGCTGTCTTTCAGCACATAACCGCCACGAGCAATCTCTTTAACCTGATCCGGCGTACGTTCCACCTGGGCCAGATTCTGCCTTGAGAGGATCAGTGCCGTCGGTCCGTTGTGGCGCTCAACCGCCAGCTTCCAGCCCACCGCCGCTTCCACCTGATCGCACGGTCGCCAGGTGCTGAAATTTGGCGTTAAGCGCAGGCTGGCCAGTTGCTCAACAGCCTGGTGCGTCGGACCATCTTCGCCCAGGCCAATTGAGTCGTGGGTATAAACCATAATCTGCCGCGCTTTCATCAGTGCCGCCATCCGCGCGGCGTTACGGGCGTATTCAACAAACATCAGGAACGTCGCGGTATACGGCACAAAGCCGCCGTGGTGCGCAATGCCGTTGGCGATAGCGGTCATGCCAAATTCACGCACCCCGTAGTGAATGTAGTTGCCCGCCGGATCTTCCTTCAGCGACACAGAGCCTTTCCAGATGGTGAGGTTGCTGGGAGCCAGATCCGCTGAACCTCCGAGCAGCTCCGGTAGCATCGGTCCGTAAGCGTTAAGCGTATTTTGCGAAGCCTTACGGGTGGCGATTTTCGCCGGATTCGCCTGCAACTCATTGATATATTTCTGAGTCGTTTTCTCCCAGTCCTTCGGTAAACCACCGCTCATCCGACGGGTAAACTCTTCTGCCAGTTGCGGATGAGCCTTTTTATAGGCGGCAAACTTCTCATTCCAGCTCTGCTGCGCTTTTTCGCCTTTTTCGCGGGCATCCCAGGCGTGATAAATCTCTTTAGGGATCTCAAATGGCGGATGGTGCCAGCCCAGTTTTTGCCGTGCCAGCGCCACTTCTTCTTCCCCCAGAGGTGCGCCGTGCGCCTCTTCCTTACCTGCTTTATTCGGCGAACCAAAGCCAATCACCGTACGGCAGATAATCAGCGACGGCTTATCTTTCACGCTTTGCGCTTCAAGGATCGCTTCCTTCACCGCCTGCGGATCGTGACCGTCGATTTCATGGATCACATGCCAGTGATAGGCTTCAAAACGTTTTGCCGTATCGTCGGTAAACCAGCCTTCGGTTTCACCGTCGATGGAAATACCGTTGTGATCGTAAAAACCAATCAGCTTGCCCAGTCCCAGCGTGCCCGCCAGCGAACAGACTTCGTGGGAAATACCTTCCATCAGGCAGCCGTCGCCCATAAACACATAGGTGAAGTGATCGACAATTTCATGATCCGGCTGATTAAACTGCGCCGCCAGTGTACGCTCTGCTATCGCCAGTCCGACGGCGTTCGCCAAACCTTGTCCAAGCGGACCGGTGGTGGTTTCAACACCTGGCGTATAGCCAATCTCCGGGTGGCCTGGGGTTTTCGAATGCAACTGACGGAAGTTCTTCAGTTCTTCCAGCGGCAGGTCGTAACCGGTCAGATGTAGCAAACTGTAGAGCAGCATCGACGCGTGACCGTTGGAAAGAATAAAGCGGTCGCGATCATACCAGGTTGGGTCGGTAGGATTATGTTTAAGAAAATCGTTCCACAGCACTTCGGCAATATCAGCCATGCCCATCGGCGCGCCGGGATGACCAGAATTGGCTTTTTGTACCGCATCCATACTGAGTGCGCGAATCGCATTGGCAAGGTCTTTTCGGGACATATAACACTCCGTGGCTGGTTTATAGTTTGGCGGCAAGAAGATCTTCCAGTTTGCGTTGATCAACAGCGAACAGACGAATGCCTTCAGACAGTTTTTCTACCGCCATCGCATCCTGATTGTGCTCCCAACGGAACTCCGCTTCGCTCATGGGTGCTGGGCGTGGGAACGTCTGAGAAGGCGGGATTAATTTACGTACCACTGGCGAAACTTTTTCCTGCAGCTCCTTCAGCAAATTCGGTGCGATAGTCAGTCGATCGCAGCCGGTTAAGGCGAGGATTTGTTCGGTGCGACGGAAGCTCGCGCCCATCACAATGGTTTCATAGTGGTGTTGCTTATAGTAGTCGTAGATATTGCGCACCGATTTAACGCCCGGATCTTCTTCCACCACATACGGGTCCATCGGCTTGCGTGCCTGATACCAGTCATAAATACGCCCGACAAACGGCGAAATCAGAAAAACGCCCGCTTCTGCACAGGCCCGCGCCTGGGCAAAAGAAAACAGCAGCGTCAGGTTGCAGTTAATACCTTCTTTTTCCAGCTCTTCGGCCGCGCGAATTCCTTCCCAGGTCGAAGCCAGTTTGATCAAAATGCGTGATTTCTCAACGCCTTGTTGCTGATACAAGTCCACCAGATGGCGCGCCTTTTCAATACTCTTTTCTTTATCAAAAGAGAGGCGTGCATCAACTTCTGTTGACACGCGACCGGGTACGATTTTGAGAATTTCAGCACCGAAATTGACTGCCAGTTTGTCACACGCTGCGACCACCTGTTGTTCCTGGGTCTTGCCATTTTTTTTACCCCAGGCGATAGCATCGTCTATTAAATGCTCATATTGTGATAATCCGGCAGCTTTGAGTAACAGCGAAGGATTGGTGGTGGCATCCTGGGGATGATAATGGCGAATGGACTCAATATCGCCGCTGTCTGCCACGACAGTGGTGAACTGTTTGATGCCGTCTAACTCGTTCATAGGAAATACTCCTTGAAAAGTAAAGTGTTAGATGAGTGCGTTAATTCACACTTCTGAGAAATTTCGCTAAACGCATCAAAAAAGCATAGCAGACAGGCATGGTATTGCTGGATTAAGCAGGTAACATCAGTGTTATAGGATTATTACCAAAACATTATATTAATGGTGAGAGTTTGGACTTGCTCAAAGTCTGTAGACTCCGGCAGGGTAATAATGTGCGCCACGTTGTGGGCAGGGGCTGTTGCCCACACACTTTATTTGTGAACGTTACGTGAAAGGAACAACCAAATGGATGACCAGTTAAAACAAAGTGCACTTGATTTCCATGAATTTCCAGTTCCAGGGAAAATCCAGGTTTCTCCAACCAAGCCTCTGGCAACGCAGCGCGATCTGGCGCTGGCCTACTCACCAGGCGTTGCCGCACCTTGTCTTGAAATCGAAAAAGACCCGTTAAAAGCCTACAAATATACCGCGCGCGGTAACCTGGTGGCGGTGATCTCTAACGGTACGGCGGTGCTGGGGTTAGGCAACATTGGCGCGCTGGCTGGCAAACCGGTGATGGAAGGCAAGGGCGTTCTGTTTAAGAAATTCGCCGGGATTGATGTATTTGACATTGAAGTTGATGAACTCGACCCGGACAAATTTATTGAAGTTGTCGCTGCGCTCGAACCGACCTTCGGCGGAATCAACCTCGAAGACATTAAAGCGCCAGAATGTTTCTATATTGAACAGAAACTGCGCGAGCGGATGAATATTCCGGTATTCCACGACGATCAGCACGGCACGGCAATCATCAGCACTGCCGCCATCCTCAACGGCTTGCGCGTGGTGGAGAAAAACATCTCCGACGTGCGGATGGTGGTTTCCGGCGCGGGTGCCGCAGCAATCGCCTGTATGAACCTGCTGGTAGCGCTGGGTCTGCAAAAACATAACATCGTGGTTTGCGATTCAAAAGGCGTTATCTATCAGGGCCGTGAGCCAAACATGGCGGAAACCAAAGCCGCATATGCGGTGGTGGATGACGGCAAACGTACCCTCGATGATGTGATTGAAGGCGCGGATATTTTCCTTGGATGTTCCGGCCCGAAAGTGCTGACCCAGGAAATGGTGAAGAAAATGGCTCGTGCGCCAATGATCCTGGCGCTGGCGAACCCGGAACCGGAAATTCTGCCGCCGCTGGCGAAAGAAGTGCGTCCGGATGCCATCATTTGCACCGGTCGTTCTGACTATCCAAACCAGGTCAACAACGTCCTTTGCTTCCCGTTTATCTTCCGTGGCGCGCTGGATGTTGGCGCAACGGCTATCAATGAAGAGATGAAACTGGCGGCGGTACGCGCGATTGCGGAACTGGCCCACGCCGAACAGAGCGAAGTGGTGGCTTCAGCGTATGGCGATCAGGATCTGAGCTTTGGTCCGGAATACATCATTCCAAAACCGTTTGATCCGCGCTTGATCGTTAAGATCGCTCCTGCGGTCGCTAAAGCCGCGATGGAGTCGGGCGTGGCGACGCGTCCGATTGCTGATTTCGACGTCTACATCGACAAGCTGACTGAGTTCGTTTACAAAACCAACCTGTTTATGAAGCCGATTTTCTCCCAGGCTCGCAAAGCGCCGAAGCGCGTTGTTCTGCCAGAAGGGGAAGAGGCGCGCGTTCTGCATGCCACTCAGGAACTGGTAACGCTGGGACTGGCGAAACCGATCCTTATCGGTCGTCCGAACGTGATCGAAATGCGCATTCAGAAACTGGGCTTGCAGATCAAAGCGGGCGTTGATTTTGAGATCGTCAATAACGAATCCGATCCGCGCTTTAAAGAGTACTGGACCGAATACTTCCAGATCATGAAGCGTCGCGGTGTCACTCAGGAACAGGCGCAGCGGGCGCTGATCAGTAACCCGACAGTGATCGGCGCGATCATGGTTCAGCGTGGGGAAGCCGATGCAATGATCTGCGGTACGGTGGGCGATTATCATGAACATTTTAGCGTGGTGAAAAATGTCTTTGGTTATCGCGATGGCGTTCACACCGCAGGTGCAATGAACGCGCTGCTGCTGCCGAGTGGTAACACCTTTATTGCCGATACCTACGTCAATGACGAACCAGACGCAGAAGAGCTGGCGGAGATCACCTTGATGGCGGCAGAAACTGTCCGTCGTTTTGGTATTGAGCCGCGCGTTGCTCTGTTGTCGCACTCCAACTTTGGTTCTTCTGACTGCCCGTCGTCGAGCAAAATGCGTCAGGCGCTGGAACTGGTCAGGGATCGTGCGCCAGATCTGATGATTGATGGTGAAATGCACGGCGATGCAGCGCTGGTGGAAGCGATTCGCAACGACCGTATGCCGGACAGCCCTTTGAAAGGTTCTGCCAATATTCTGGTGATGCCGAACATGGAAGCTGCCCGCATTAGTTACAACTTACTGCGCGTTTCCAGCTCGGAAGGTGTGACTGTCGGTCCGGTGCTGATGGGCGTGGCGAAACCGGTTCACGTGTTAACGCCGATCGCATCGGTGCGTCGTATCGTCAACATGGTGGCGCTGGCCGTGGTTGAAGCGCAAACCCAACCGCTGTAATTCTTTTTTAACTCTCACGCTTACCCTGAATATTCAGGGTAAGCGGTTTGGCTGCAATATATTAGTAAAGCTTATTACTGAGTTTGCGAATAATAAAAAAAGCAGTCTATATAATATCTCGATATTATTTTATTTATATTCATGCGTTGCATATGAAAGTTTATGCACCCCAGCGAATACCTCTCCATTCTTAGTGATCTACCTCACCTTTTAAACGCGCTTGCCGAATTTTGTTATTTACTCTGACGAAAAATTGTCACGATACACGAAAGTTTTTCACAGGCGGCGACTCATGGATAAAGAACGCATCATTCAGGAATTTGTGCCCGGCAAACAGGTCACACTGGCGCATCTTATCGCGCATCCCGGTGAGGAACTGGCGAAGAAAATCGGCGTTCCGGATGCGGGCGCAATTGGCATTATGACGCTAACTCCCGGCGAAACGGCGATGATCGCCGGTGATTTAGCGCTGAAAGCCGCTGATGTGCATATCGGTTTTCTCGACCGCTTCAGCGGTGCATTGGTGATTTATGGCTCGGTGGGCGCAGTAGAAGAAGCGTTATCACAAACCGTCAGCGGTTTAGGTCGCTTATTAAATTATACGCTTTGTGAAATGACCAAAAGTTAATACGAGGCATTCATGAAACGAATTGCGTTTGTGGGTAGCGTCGGGGCAGGAAAAACAACGTTATTTAATGCGTTGCAGGGGAATTATACCCTCGCCAGAAAAACACAGGCCGTGGAATTTAATGATAAGGGCGATATTGATACGCCGGGTGAATATTTTAGCCAACCCCGCTGGTATCACGCCTTAATTACCACGCTACAGGATGTAGACATGCTGATCTATGTCCATGGCGCAAATGACCCGGAAAGTCGGTTGCCTGCCGGGTTGCTGGATATTGGCGTCAGCAAACGGCAAATCGCCGTCATCAGTAAAACGGACATGCCAGATGCTGACGTCGCCGCAACGCGAAAGTTATTGCTTGAGACTGGCTTCGAAGAGCCGATTTTCGAGCTAAACAGCCACGACCCGCAAAGCGTGCAGCAACTGGTGGATTATCTGGCATCTCTCACCAAACAGGAGGAAGCAGGTGAAAAAACTCATCACAGCGAATGATATTCGTGAAGCACACGCGCGCGGCGAACAGGCAATGTCCGTGGTTCTGCGCGCCAGCATTATTACCCCGGAAGCCCGTGAAGTGGCGGATCTACTGGGTTTTACCATCACCGAATGTGATGAATCGATCCCGGTAACGGCGTCCGTGCCCGCCAGCGTGCCAGCCGACAAAACCGAAAGCCAGCGCATCCGCGAAACCATCATTGCCCAGCTGCCGGAAGGCCAGTTTACCGAAAGCCTGGTCGCACAGCTGATGGAAAAAGTGATGAAGGAAAAACAGTCGCTGGAGCAGGGCGCAATGCAGCCGAGCTTCAAATCGGTGACCGGCAAAGGCGGCATCAAAGTGATTGATGGCAGTAGCGTCAAGTTTGGTCGTTTCGACGGCGCAGAGCCGCATTGCGTGGGCTTGACTGATCTTGTGACCGGAGACGACGGCAGCAGCATGGCCGCCGGTTTTATGCAGTGGGAGAACGCATTCTTCCCGTGGACCCTGAACTACGACGAAATCGACATGGTGCTGGAAGGGGAGCTGCATGTTCGCCACGAAGGCCAAACCATGATCGCCAAAGCAGGCGACGTGATGTTTATCCCGAAAGGCTCCAGCATCGAATTTGGTACGACATCCAGCGTGAAATTCCTGTATGTCGCCTGGCCGGCTAACTGGCAATCCCTATGAAAGATTTCATCACCGAAGCATGGCTAAGAGCGAACCATACGCTCAGCGAAGGCGCAGAGATCCATCTCCCTGCGGACAGTCGCCTGACGCCCTCTGCCCGGGAGTTGCTGGAAAGCCGCCATCTGCGCATCAAGTTTATTGACGAGCAGGGCCGCCTGTTTGTTGACGATGAACAGCAGCAGCCGCAGCCCGTTCATGGGCTGACCAGTAGCGATGAACATCCGCAGGCGTGCTGCGAACTGTGTCGCCAGCCGGTGGCAAAAAAGCCGGATACGCTGACTCACCTGTCGGCGGAAAAAATGGTCGCCAAAAGCGATCCGCGTCTGGGTTTTCGCGCGGTTCTCGACAGCACCATTGCGCTGGCAGTGTGGCTGCAAATTGAACTGGCGGAACCGTGGCAGCCGTGGCTGGCGGATATCCGTTCGCGTCTTGGCAACATTATGCGCGCCGATGCGCTGGGGGAACCGCTGGGCTGCCAGGCGATTGTCGGGCTTTCTGACGAAGATCTGCATCGGCTTTCTCATCAGCCGCTGCGCTATCTCGACCACGATCATCTGGTGCCGGAAGCCAGCCACGGGCGCGATGCTGCGTTGCTCAATCTGCTACGCACCAAAGTGCGGGAAACCGAAACCGTAGCGGCGCAGGTCTTTATCACCCGCAGCTTTGAAGTATTACGCCCGGACATTTTGCAGGCGCTGAACCGCCTTTCGAGCACGGTCTACGTGATGATGATCCTGAGCGTAACGAAGCAGCCGCTAACGGTGAAGCAGATCCAACAACGACTGGGGGAAACGCAATGATTATTGAACGTTGTCGTGAACTGGCGTTGCGAGCGCCCGCCAGAGTGGTTTTTCCGGATGCGTTAGACCAACGTGTGCTGAAAGCCGCGCAATATTTACATCAACAAGGTCTGGCAACGCCCATTCTGGTCGCCAATCCGTTTGAACTTCGTCAGTTTGCGCTCAGTCACGGCGTGGCGATGGACGGGCTACAGGTGATTGATCCGCATGGCAACCTCGCAATGCGGGAAGAATTTGCTCATCGCTGGCTGGCCCGCGCGGGCGAAAAAACGCCGCCGGATGCGCTGGAAAAACTTACCGACCCTCTGATGTTCGCCGCAGCAATGGTCAGCGCCGGTAAAGCGGATGTCTGTATCGCGGGCAACCTCTCTTCCACGGCAAATGTGCTGCGTGCCGGATTACGCATTATCGGCTTGCAGCCAGGCTGTAAAACGCTCTCTTCCATTTTCCTGATGTTGCCACAGTACAGCGGCCCGGCGTTGGGCTTTGCCGATTGCAGCGTGGTGCCACAGCCGACGGCGGCGCAGCTGGCGGATATCGCGCTTGCCAGTGCCGAAACCTGGCGCGCCATCACCGGAGAAGAGCCGCGCGTGGCGATGCTGTCGTTTTCCAGTAACGGTAGCGCCCGTCACCCCTGCGTTGCCAACGTCCAGCAGGCGACAGAAATCGTCCGTGAGCGCGCACCAAAGCTGGTGGTTGATGGCGAGTTACAGTTTGACGCCGCCTTCGTGCCGGAAGTGGCGGCGCAAAAAGCGCCTGCCAGCCCGCTACAGGGCAAGGCCAATGTGATGGTTTTTCCGTCGCTGGAAGCCGGAAATATTGGTTACAAAATCGCACAACGACTCGGCGGATATCGTGCCGTCGGGCCACTGATACAAGGACTTGCCGCGCCGATGCACGATCTCTCTCGTGGTTGTAACGTGCAGGAAATTATCGAGCTGGCGCTGGTGGCAGCTGTGCCGCGTCAGACAAAAGTGAACCGCGAAAGCAGTTTACAAACACTGGTTGAATGAACGGTCCCGTTCTGGACCCTGATAAAGAGGAAAGCACAATGGAAGCATTAGGAATGATCGAAACCCGGGGCCTGGTTGCACTGATTGAGGCTTCTGACGCGATGGTGAAAGCTGCGCGCGTCAAGCTGGTTGGTGTTAAGCAGATTGGCGGCGGCCTGTGTACTGCCATGGTTCGTGGTGATGTTGCAGCCTGTAAAGCCGCGACCGATGCAGGTGCCGCAGCGGCACAGCGTATCGGCGAGCTGGTATCTGTACACGTTATCCCGCGTCCGCACGGCGACCTGGAAGAAGTCTTCCCGATCGGCCTGAAAGGCGATAGCAGCAACCTGTAATCACCCTGTGTGACGTCGATTCGGGCGTCACGCTCTCTCCTTTTTCATTTTACCTTCTGCGGAGGGTAGGGGGAGCTTTTACCTGAAATACGCCACGGAGGCGGGTATGAAACTGGCAGTCGTCACTGGACAAATTGTTTGTACCGTACGCCATCACGGACTGGCGCATGACAAATTGCTGATGGTGGAAATGATTGATCCACAAGGTAATCCTGACGGGCAATGCGCCGTCGCCATCGACAATATTGGCGCGGGAACCGGGGAGTGGGTGTTACTGGTGAGTGGCAGTTCCGCCCGCCAGGCGCATAAAAGCGAAACGTCACCGGTCGATCTGTGCGTGATTGGCATTGTCGATGAGGTGGTGTCTGGCGGTCAGGTAATTTTCCACAAATAAGGCAGAACATCATGAATCAACAGGATATTGAACAGGTGGTGAAAGCGGTACTGCTGAAAATGCAAAGCAGTGACACGCCGTCCGCCGCCGTTCATGAGATGGGCGTTTTCGCGTCCCTGGATGACGCCGTTGCGGCAGCCAAAGTCGCCCAGCAAGGGTTAAAAAGCGTGGCAATGCGCCAGTTAGCCATTGCTGCCATTCGTGAGGCAGGCGAAAAACACGCCAGAGATTTAGCGGAACTTGCCGTCAGTGAAACCGGCATGGGCCGCGTTGAAGATAAATTTGCCAAAAACGTCGCTCAGGCGCGCGGCACGCCAGGCGTTGAGTGTCTCTCTCCGCAGGTGCTGACCGGCGACAACGGCCTGACTTTAATTGAAAACGCGCCCTGGGGCGTGGTGGCTTCGGTAACTCCGTCCACTAACCCGGCGGCAACCGTAATTAATAACGCCATCAGCCTGATTGCCGCGGGCAACAGCGTCATTTTTGCCCCGCATCCGGCGGCGAAAAAAGTCTCCCAGCGGGCGATTACGCTGCTCAACCAGGCGATTGTTGCCGCAGGTGGGCCGGAAAACTTACTGGTTACTGTGGCAAATCCGGATATCGAAACCGCGCAACGCTTGTTCAAGTTTCCGGGTATCGGCCTGCTGGTGGTGACCGGCGGCGAAGCGGTAGTAGAAGCGGCGCGTAAACACACCAATAAACGTCTGATTGCCGCAGGCGCTGGCAACCCGCCGGTAGTGGTGGATGAAACCGCCGACCTCGCCCGTGCCGCTCAGTCCATCGTCAAAGGCGCTTCTTTCGATAACAACATCATTTGTGCCGACGAAAAGGTACTGATTGTTGTTGATAGCGTAGCCGATGAACTGATGCGTCTGATGGAAGGCCAGCACGCGGTGAAACTGACCGCAGAACAGGCGCAGCAGCTGCAACCGGTGTTGCTGAAAAATATCGACGAGCGCGGAAAAGGCACCGTCAGCCGTGACTGGGTTGGTCGCGATGCGGCGAAAATCGCGGCGGCAATCGGCCTGAACGTGCCGCAAGAAACGCGTTTGCTGTTTGTGGAAACCACTGCAGAACATCCGTTTGCCGTGACCGAACTGATGATGCCGGTGCTGCCCGTCGTGCGCGTCGCCAACGTGGCGGATGCCATTGCGCTGGCGGTGAAACTGGAAGGCGGTTGCCACCACACGGCGGCAATGCACTCGCGCAACATCGAAAACATGAACCAGATGGCGAATGCTATTGATACCAGCATTTTCGTTAAGAACGGACCGTGCATTGCCGGGCTGGGGCTGGGCGGGGAAGGCTGGACCACCATGACCATCACCACGCCAACCGGTGAAGGGGTAACCAGCGCGCGGACGTTTGTCCGTCTGCGTCGCTGTGTATTAGTCGATGCGTTTCGCATTGTTTAAGGAGTAACCGATGGCGCACGACGAACAATGGCTCACCCCACGTCTGCAAACGGCGGCAACGCTGTGTAACCAGACGCCTGCCGCGACGGAATCTCCGCTGTGGCTGGGGGTGGATCTGGGCACCTGCGATGTGGTGTCGATGGTTGTTGACCGCGACGGTCAGCCGGTGGCGGTATGCCTCGACTGGGCCGATGTGGTCCGCGACGGCATCGTCTGGGATTTCTTCGGTGCGGTCACCATTGTTCGTCGCCATCTCGACACTCTTGAGCAGCAATTCGGTCTTCGTTTTAGCCATGCGGCGACTTCATTTCCTCCAGGTACGGACCCGCGTATTTCCATCAACGTGCTGGAATCTGCCGGGCTGGAAGTGAGCCATGTGCTGGATGAGCCAACCGCAGTCGCGGATCTGCTGCAACTGGACAACGCCGGTGTAGTGGATATCGGCGGCGGCACTACCGGCATTGCCATCGTGAAAAAGGGCAAGGTGACGTACTCGGCGGATGAAGCCACCGGCGGACATCACATCTCTCTGACTCTCGCCGGAAATCGTCGTATTTCGCTGGAAGAGGCAGAGCAGTACAAGCGCGGTCATGGTGACGAGATTTGGCCCGCGGTGAAACCGGTGTACGAAAAAATGGCGGACATTGTCGCCCGGCATATTGAAGGGCAGGGCATTACTGATTTATGGCTGGCGGGCGGCTCTTGTATGCAACCGGGCGTGGCGGAACTGTTTCGCAAACAATTCCCGGCGTTACAGGTGCATTTACCGCAGCACAGTTTGTTTATGACCCCGCTGGCGATCGCCAGTAGTGGGCGAGAGAAAGCGGAGGGGCTATATGCAAAATGAATTGCAGACCGCGCTCTTTCAGGCGTTCGATACCCTGAATCTGCAACGGGTAAAAACATTTAGCGTTCCACCGGTGACGCTTTGCGGTCCGGGCTCGGTGAGCAGTTGCGGACAGCAAGCGCAAACGCGTGGGCTGAAACATCTGTTCGTGATGGCAGACAGCTTTTTGCATCAGGCAGGGATGACCGCCGGGCTGACGCGTAGCCTGGCCGTTAAAGGTATCGCCATGACGCTCTGGCTATGTCCGGTGGGCGAACCGTGCATTACCGACGTGTGTGCAGCCGTGGCGCAGTTGCGTGAGTCAGGTTGTGACGGGGTGATCGCATTTGGCGGCGGCTCGGTGCTGGATGCGGCGAAAGCCGTGGCGTTGCTGGTGACGAACCCGGATAGCACGCTGGCAGAGATGTCAGAAACCAGCGTTCTGCAACCGCGCTTGCCGCTGATTGCCATTCCAACTACCGCCGGAACCGGCTCTGAAACCACCAATGTAACGGTGATTATCGACGCGGTGAGCGGGCGCAAGCAGGTGTTAGCCCATGCCTCGCTGATGCCGGATGTGGCGATCCTCGACGCCGCATTGACCGAAGGTGTGCCGTCGCATGTCACGGCGATGACCGGCATTGATGCGTTAACCCATGCCATTGAAGCATACAGCGCCCTGAACGCTACACCGTTTACCGACAGTCTGGCGATTGGTGCCATTGCGATGATTGGCAAATCGCTGCCGAAAGCGGTGGGCTACGGTCACGACCTTGCCGCGCGCGAGAGCATGTTGCTGGCTTCATGTATGGCGGGAATGGCGTTTTCCAGTGCGGGTCTTGGGTTGTGCCACGCGATGGCGCATCAGCCGGGCGCGGCGCTGCATATTCCGCACGGTCTGGCGAACGCCATGTTGCTGCCAACAGTGATGGAATTTAACCGGATGGTTTGTCGTGAACGCTTTAGTCAGATTGGTCGGGCACTGCGAACTAAAAAATCCGACGATCATGACGCTATTAACGCGGTAAGTGAGCTGATTGCGGAAGTTGGGATTGGTAAACGACTGGGCGATGTTGGCGCGACATCTGCGCATTACGGTGCATGGGCGCAGGCCGCGCAGGAAGATATTTGTCTGCGCAGCAACCCGCGTACCGCCAGCCTGGAGCAGATTGTCGGACTGTACGCAGCGGCGCAATAAATGCCGGATGCGACGCTTGCCGCGTCTGATCCGGCCTTCGGGATTGCACATGTAGGGCGGATAAGGCGTTTACGCCGCATCCGCCAATAAATAACAACTAACAGGGAGTAAAGGCGATGGGAATTAACGAAATCATCATGTACATCATGATGTTCTTTATGCTGATAGCTGCCGTAGACAGGATCCTGTCGCAGTTCGGCGGTTCTGCTCGTTTCCTCGGTAAGTTCGGTAAAAGTATCGAAGGATCAGGCGGTCAGTTCGAAGAAGGCTTTATGGCAATGGGCGCTCTGGGTCTGGCGATGGTCGGTATGACCGCGCTGGCACCGGTACTGGCTCACGTACTCGGGCCGGTAATTATCCCGGTTTACGAAATGCTCGGCGCAAACCCGTCAATGTTCGCCGGAACACTGCTGGCGTGCGATATGGGCGGCTTCTTCCTCGCCAAAGAGCTGGCGGGCGGCGACGTAGCAGCGTGGCTATACTCTGGGTTAATTCTCGGGTCGATGATGGGGCCAACGATTGTGTTTTCCATTCCGGTGGCGCTCGGCATTATCGAACCTTCTGATCGTCGTTATCTGGCGCTCGGCGTGCTGGCGGGCATTGTGACCATTCCGATTGGCTGTATTGCTGGTGGTCTGGTTGCTATGTACTCCGGTGTGCAGATCAACGGTCAGCCGGTGGAATTCACTTTCGCCCTGATCCTGATGAACATGATCCCGGTGATCATTGTCGCGATTCTGGTGGCGCTGGGGCTGAAATTCATCCCGGAAAAAATGATCAACGGCTTCCAGATCTTTGCCAAATTCCTCGTTGCATTGATCACCCTCGGTCTTGCCGCTGCGGTAGTGAAATTCCTCCTTGGCTGGGAACTGATCCCCGGACTGGATCCTATCTTTATGGCCCCTGGCGATAAACCCGGTGAAGTGATGCGCGCCATTGAAGTTATCGGTTCTATCTCCTGCGTGCTGTTAGGGGCGTATCCAATGGTGCTGCTGCTGACTCGCTGGTTTGAAAAACCGCTGATGAGCGTCGGTAAAGTACTGAATATGAACAACATCGCGGCAGCCGGCATGGTGGCAACGCTTGCCAACAACATCCCGATGTTCGGCATGATGAAGCAGATGGATACCCGCGGCAAAGTCATCAACTGCGCCTTCGCCGTTTCCGCTGCTTTCGCCCTGGGCGACCACTTAGGCTTCGCCGCTGCCAACATGAACGCCATGATCTTCCCGATGATTGTCGGCAAGTTGCTCGGCGGCGTAACGGCGATTGGCGTGGCGATGATGCTGGTGCCAAAAGAAGACGCGACCGCGACTAAAACCGAAGCGGAGGCACAATCGTGAACACTCGCCAGCTATTGAGCGTCGGTATCGATATCGGCACCACCACCACCCAGGTGATTTTCTCCCACCTGGAACTGGTTAACCGTGCGGCGGTGTCGCAGGTGCCGCGCTACGAATTCATTAAACGCGAAATTAGCTGGCAAAGCCCGGTATTCTTTACCCCTGTCGATAAACAGGGTGGTTTAAAAGAAGCGGAACTGAAATCGCTGATTTTAGAGCAATATCAGGCTGCGGGCATTGCGCCGGAAAGCGTTGATTCTGGTGCCATCATCATCACCGGTGAAAGCGCGAAAACCCGCAATGCTCGCCCGGCGGTGATGGCGCTCTCTCAGTCGCTGGGCGATTTTGTCGTTGCCAGCGCCGGGCCGCACCTCGAATCCGTGATCGCCGGTCACGGAGCCGGGGCACAAACCCTTTCTGAACAACGGCTGTGTCGGGTACTGAATATCGACATCGGCGGTGGCACCGCGAACTACGCCCTGTTCGATGCCGGAAAAATCAGCGGCACTGCCTGCCTCAACGTCGGTGGTCGCCTGCTGGAAACCGACAGCCAGGGGCGCGTGGTTTACGCTCATAAACCGGGGCAGATGATTGTGGATGAGTGCTTCGGTGCAGGCACTGACGCCCGTTCGCTGACCGGCGCGCAGCTGGTGCAGGTTACCCGGCGGATGGCGGCGCTGATTGTCGAAGTGATTGACGGAACGCTTTCGCCGCTCGCGCAGGCATTGATGCAAACCGGTTTGCTGCCCGCAGGTGTTACGCCCGAAATCATTACGCTTTCTGGAGGCGTGGGCGAATGTTATCGCCACCAGCCCGCCGACCCGTTCTGTTTTGCCGATATTGGCCCACTTCTGGCAACGGCGCTGCATGACCATCCGCGCCTGCGTGAGATGAATGTGCAGTTTCCGGCGCAAACCGTACGCGCCACGGTGATTGGCGCGGGTGCACATACCCTTTCGCTCTCTGGCAGCACAATCTGGCTGGAGGGCGTACAACTGCCGCTGCGCAATTTGCCGGTGGCGATCCCGATTGATGAAACGGATCTGGTGAGTGCCTGGCAACAGGCGCTGCTTCAGCTGGATCTTGATCCCAAAACTGACGCGTACGTGCTGGCGCTTCCCGCCTCGCTGCCTGTGCGTTACGCCGCGGTACTGACGGTCATCAACGCGCTGGTCGATTTCGTCGCGCGTTTTCCGAATCCGCATCCCCTGCTGGTGGTGGCCGGGCAGGACTTTGGTAAAGCTCTGGGCATGTTGTTGCGCCCACAGCTACAACAACTCCCGTTGGCAGTCATTGACGAAGTGATTGTCCGCGCGGGGGACTATATCGACATTGGTACGCCTCTTTTTGGCGGATCGGTTGTGCCGGTGACGGTGAAATCACTCGCATTTCCTTCCTGAATACGGTAGTTATCATGCGTGGTGCAGTGTGGCGGGGTGTTAGTGGGATTATATCCGGCTGTGTATCCGGTGAAAGTGAATGGCCTGTATAGCAAAACCCGTCGCGGGGCCGGGCTTCACTCAATGAGATGTGATTGGTAGCTGGCTTTTATTCGTCTCCCAGCTTGTCCATCCAGTTTGGGAGTAAAGTTATCAGCTTGTCGCCTTTCTTGCCTTTGCCGATCTGGTTGCCGTTTTCGTCTTTCTTGTATGCGATGTCCTGGTCAACGCTAATTAATCCTCTCTCTTTGGCCTGCTCAACCAGTCGATAGAAAGCGCCGTTACTAATCGCCTTCCGGTTGCCGTCGTTATCCAGCGCAGTGATTTTCTGCTGAAGGCCTGCGTTGTTGCCCATGTATTCGCCGCCAATCGCAGCCAGTACCTGGCAAAGCATCTCGACGCTGTATTTCCTCGGGTTCGGGTTAACCCACTCATTAGCTCCCATCTCTTTCTTGTCGTTGGGCGCTTGTTTTGCTGCTACTTCTTCCGCTTTTTCACCTCCCATCTCTTCAGCTTCTGCTGGGACTTGTTTTTCTGCCAGTGCCGCCTCAAGTTCAGCGATACGGGCTTTCAGTTCGTCGATGATGGCATCTCTTTCCGCTACAGCCTCGCGTAATTCCATCTCCGCGCCATTATCTCCCGGATACACTCGAATCCAGTTGCCGCCGTGCATTGGCATCAGGGCGTAAACGCCGAACATGTCGCAAAGTTCAGCCAGTGTCTCAAAATTTGGCTCACGGCGACCTTCCAGCCAGTGACTAACGCCGCCTTTTGTAACAGGCTCTCCCTTGTTGTTTTTAACTCCCCGGCGAGTCAACTCGTTTGCGATCTCCTCACATTTAGCCCCACGTTGAGCGCCCTTGTACTGGCCTTCCATCGCCGCGCCTTTGAGAATGTCGCAAATTTTGATTTCGTAACTCATGATTTTCATCTCCCATCTCATCGGTTCTATTGGGAGGTTAACATGCGTGTTGGTTGAGGGTAAGCGTGACAGAAGGGAATATTGACACAGATCACAAAAACCCCGGCATTGTACCGGGGTTTTTGGTTGCTCTTGTTTATTTGGCTTTTTCTTTATTCATTACAGTCATCACCTTGTCGTAATGCCGTAATGTCATATCCATAAATTCATCGCGGTCATACTTCATGCAGAAATCATACATTGCAGCGGCTGGATCAAGAGTCCCCTTGAATGCCTCGATACCTCCAGCAATGGCGTAAGAAATGACCGCTTTCTTAGCGTTAATCTCTCGTTGCTGTGCTGCGAACAGGCGTCCATACTTAAGCGCCTTGTTCAAGTAGTATGCGCGACCCACATCAACATCCTCGTCAATCCTGGCAATATCTGCCTCAACCCTGACCAGTTCCGCAACCGTGCCAGTTACATCTGCTGCTAACTGGCAATACTTCGGATCTGGTGCTGCGTTAACGTTGAACGTGAAGGCCATGACCAGTGCTGCGATATATTTGATAGTTTTCATGGTGTTCTCCTTATTCAAAATTCATCCCTAAGTATGCTTTTGCTGCCGCTTCGCCAGCTTTTACACCCATGGCATTTAGTATAATTACAGTGTCGTTCCCTCCTTCATCCAGTATTTTAGTCACTGCCGCCTGGTAAGGTAACGCCATAATGTCATCGAATCGCTGGTAAACCGTCGCCCTTGCTACCATTACGCAGATGGTTTTTATATATTCACCTTCAGTTTTATTGTTCTGCATGTTTTTAAATAACTGGCAGCGGTCATTAATTGCAGACTCTATCATCTCCTTGTCTCCTTTTGTCAGCCTGTAATCACCAGGTTCTGCAAAGCAAACACCAGCCAGTACCATCAGGATGATTGCAATTACCAGTTTCATAGCGTCCCCCTTCACAGTTCAATGCAACAAATTATCATCACGGCTACCAGTAGAATCAGTTCCCAACGCTTCATATTGACCTCCCATCTTGCCGTTGTTGTTGGGTGCTTCCTTTCGTTGATTGAATTAAACAAAACTACGGTAGGGAAAAAGCGATCTGCATCACAAAATTCACCTCCCATCTTGTGTGCTTTGGTGGGAGATGGTCTGAATGGTCAGAAATTAATCAATTATGCAACAAGCGGCGCTATCAATCTCCCACCTGAAAGCGGAAAGATGGGTGATATAATGCCAACGGTGATTGTGAGGAAAAGGCCTGGGTAGGTTGCTAACTGCCTGGGCCTTTGTTTGGCGCGTGTACGTGAAAAATAGAAATTTGGCAGGGTAGAGTTGTGAGGGATTTTTCGCGTATGGGCGTTTAAGGCGGGAAGGTTAATTCTAACGAGTGGTTATAATTAAGAAGAATCAATAGCTTATGTTAAGAGTGATTGGTCTGTATAGCAAAACCCGGCGCGGGTCCTGGTGGAGTTAACCAAAGAGCATCAGACAGATCAGCATTGTGATAAAAATTATGGCTTGCCCGATAGCAAATAGCATAAATACCAGGTATATAAGCCTTCTCATTTGTTTTTCTTCCCCAAAAACACAGCAACACGCGAAACAGGTGAAAAACTGCCACGCCAACTCTAACGGCTGCAATAATAAGAGCAAGCAAAAAACAATAAATTATGTTAAACACGGTGTGCGACCGTCTTTGAAGGTCCGCCAGTCTGTTCCCCTGGCGTGGGATTTGGTTAACGACGGCGCGGGGCTAACATTCCTCCCGGTCTGGTTGACTCCTGCCTGCAAACGCCCATAGCTACGCGCTTCATCGCTTCCTCAAGACGCCTTGAGTCTTCATCACTGAAGCCATTCGTAGTGTTAATGGTGATCGGGCTGTTGATTGTTACGCCGCCACCGCCGCCAATGTCACGATTACTTATCACGCGACCGTTATCACCTGGGATCATGTACTGGCTGCCATTGTTCGCCTTGAATATCTCAGGCTTACCGTGTTCACCCACGCGGTACAGGTTGCCAGCACCAACCGCGCCGCCGTTGTAGCGTCCGCCACCGAAAGCTATTCCACGAATAGCTGAAATGATCTGCGTACCTGCTGACATAGCTTGCGCATAGGCCGGAAGATTAGCCGGGAAAGGCAAGGCGTTTGCCTCAGCAAGCGCTTTCTGAAGGCTTAAAGCTGCTGATGCCAATACAAAACCCTTCTGCACAGCAAATAGCGCTTGATATGCCGCGTTTTGCTCACCTGCACCGTCTGCTATGACTCCAGACAGTTCACCGAAGAAATCGCCAAATGTGCCGATCAACTGTTGCTGATTGTTGAATAACGTGTCGGCCTCGTCTTTGATGATTTGCTGGCGGCGCATTGACGCGGTTTTCTGGATGGCGGTTAGCGTGTTCTGGTACTGCTGTTCATCCAGGACGCCCAACTGTCTGTATTTATCCAGCGCCGCTTTCTTCTGCTGCTCCTGCATTTCTACTTGTGCGGCAGGGTTAAACGCCTTGCCTGTTGCCGGATCTACGGTCGTCAGGTATTCCGTCATTACTTGCTGCGTAAAGCGTCCTGCCTGCTCCTTCTGCGCGGCTAACTGTTTGGCCTTGCGTTGTGCTTCAGCTTCTTCCTGTTTTGCCTTGCGGGCTGCTTCTGCGGCCTGGCGTTTGGATAGCGCAATAGCTTCACGGTCGGCCTTGTTCTTCTCGTCCAAAGCGGCTTTTGCATCACGGTACGCCGTTTCCATGTTCACATATTCATCGATCTGCTCTTCAGTGTAGCCCTGGGCTTTCATCTGCATCCTAACGCCTGCCTCCCAACCTTGCTCAATGGTTGCCAGGCGTGCGGCGACGGTGTTGAGCATAGTGGTAAAGTTTGCGTTTCTGGCTTCTGTGGCTGCGTCACTAATAGCGCCTTTCAGTCGGTTTAGTTGGTCCTCCAACATTGCGCCTTTGGTTTGTACATCGACGAATTTGATAGCCAGTTCACGGAATGCCTCGTTACCGTTTTCGGTATCCTGAAGCAAAACCTGCATGAAGCCAGATAGCTCCTGCATGGCTTCCGGCGTTTTCGTTGTCGCGGCCTTATTTAGTGCGCGTATAAATTCGTATGCTTGCTGGTTGGTCAGATCATATTGCTCTCCAACATACATCACGGATTTGGCTAGCGTTGCCATTTGCGCCTGTGTATCCGGCTGATTGGCGTTCAGTATGGCTATCGCCTCTTTGTAGTCGTTGGTTGTGATTCCAAGATCATCAAGTGCCTGTGCTGCTGCTGCTGCGTCAGCTTTACCACCCTGCAAGCTGCGCCAGAATGACGACATTTCCCCCTGTGCCTGGCTTGCCTGTTCTTTCAGGTCACGCAGTGCTGCAATTGCCTGAATTTCAGCCATGTTCCGCATCTGTTTCGCTACTTCAGCGTTAACCTTAGAAAGTCTGGCGTAACTATCACTCATCACCGTCACGCCCTGTTCATTTACAGCTATGACCTCGTTCAGTTTGGTGATCGCCTTGTCCAGATACTCAACCGATCCGGCTGCACTATCAGCGCCTTGTGCCAGGCTTCCACCCATAGCGCCAGCGATAGCCAGCACCGCGCCAGCTACCGCGCCCATCGTGCCAAAGCCAGCTAATAACTGCGCACCCTGCACAGCGAACGCCTGAAGCGCATTACCGCCCATCTGCAATTGAGTGGCAAGGTCTGCGATCTGGTATGATGCGTTACGGATTGCCGGGGAAAGGTTGGTTTTGACTGCGGCTGATGTTTTAGTCATCTGCGTATTTAACTTTTTGACGCCGCTATCAGCCTTCCGCGCTCCTCGTTCAATGCGATCGAACGCCTCTTCCGCCTGCTGTTGCGCGATAAGAAGTTTCCCAGTGCGGGCATCGACCTCGTAGTATATGGTCCCGAGATTTCCACTCATGATATTGTTATCCGCGTTTGCGGACCCTCCAAATTGTTCTTTACTCTGATAATTTCACATTGAAACAGTTTATTAACGCTTCAGTGGCATCGTGTTTTGGTTTGCTTCAACCAATCACAAAAAACATCACTTAATAGAATCAATGGCTTATAAAGCTGTATCAGCTATGCTTCTTTGTCTGTGCCACTGAAAACCCAGTTTTCCCAATGAAATCAATACTGATATACATCCATATCGTTTTTCACATAATGTACGTTATGCGCACTGCGGGAAACGTACTGGATTTATTTACTGGTCGCCGTTCAGTTCATGCAGAGTCTGTTCTGGCAATGAATCCAGCCAGTTTTCTGCATCCTCCCTGTAACACTCCTGGATGCAACGGTTTGTGAAGTTGATGAAAGCGGTCAGTGATTCTGCTTCGTAGTTCCTGTGCGCTCTTCTGGCCTGCTTACGTAGTTGTTTCGCTTCTGCCCGCTGGCCTTCGAGTATCTCCAGCCTGTCTGCAATATCTTGCTTCATGTTCAGCTCCTCGCGCGCGCATAGTACTTGTCCGAAAATTAATCGCCCGTCCCATCATTAATATCGATTCCCACGCTGTGTAACTGGCTATGAATGTCTCTGCGAATGAGAATTAAACGCCTGATGAACTCCATTTCCTCCGCGCTCTGGTTGCTCGGCCCCGATTTCATGTCGATGATTTTATTGATAGTTCCAAACGAATATTCAGCCCACAGACGAAGCGTTTGGCGCTTCATGGCCTGTTTGCTCAGTGGCGAATGTTTTAGGTCTAAGACATGTTCTGCGAGGGTCTTAGCGATGCCCTGCATGATGCGTAGTGCCAACATGATGATTTTCTCCGGACTTGTGCTAATATAGTTCCCGAACATTGTTTCGAGACTGCTTATCCTGTTTGTCTTGTCCGATTTGTTCATTGGTCACATTGTTAAGTCAGCCGGGGTAATTCCCGGCTTTCTTTTATCCGATCAGTACCGAATCCCTATCGCATTGAATACGCGTTTCCGTTGCTCAGCTTCAGGATCGGCGGCCATTTCTGGTTCTGGCTCCGGCATAGACGGGGCGGCATCAAAATGCTCAATTTCACGACCGAAATACGAGTTCAGGTCAATACCTGCCGAACTATCCACTCCATCAAAATAGCGACGCTGTTCCTCGGTGAGACAGCTACCCAGACGTTCCTCAACCTGCGCCATAAACTCAGCATCCGGTGAGAAGTACTCATCCGGAGTCGGAGCACCGCTCTGTTTGTGCATCTCCATTTTCTCTGCGTTCGTTTTCAGCCCGGCAATGCGTTTATCCAGTCCGGCGGCTTTAATAGCGTCAGCAACGATTTGTGGGATCTGCGGTTTAATTTTTTCGATAACTTCATTGCTGATTAATTTAAACTGGGCCATACGGATCGCTTTAATCTGCTTATTTAACAGTGCGCGTTCCCCTTCGTTGGCGGTTTTATCACGCTGTGCTACCAGTTCATCGCCTTTGTTTGTCAGTACATCAAATGCGTCCATTGTCTTTTCTCCTCCGATTATTTAAAAGTGCTTATTGACACGCCGAAACGACGACTTAATTCAAAAAGGAGTCGCGCCTTTGCAGTGCCTTCCATGTCTTCCGGCATTTCAGACTGAAGTTTATCAGCTACTTCATCAACAAGTGGCCGAACCGTTTCCACGAACTTGTCCGCAATATAATCAGCAGAACGCATCACTTTTTCCTGGAATTCCTCACGGCGTTCCTGGGCGGCTGATTTAGGGGCTGTCGTGCGCTGAAAATAACTGTCTAATGAATGCATGGCATCTGCTCCTTTTACTTTGATTGATGTTATTTCTTTAATTGTGTTTGCTTTGATTTTCATGCTGCCTATTCCTTCAGAAATTGCGGTAGCTAGCTTTTTAAATCAATAGGTTATTTGATAATCTCAGTAGCTGTTTTCATTGGTGGCGAGCGCCTTTGTTTTTATAGAATTCCAAAATCTCAGATCGGATAAACTTAATTCGTGCACCGACCGGAGTAACCGGAACGGGCCAACCTTTAATCTTGTTCATCCAGCGGAATATAGTGCGTCGGGTAACGCCGAATAAAGCGGCTACCTCGTTCACCGTCATTAATTCGCTATCATTCATGTTCTCACCTCAAAAAGTAGCGGTGAGGAAAAATATGGGAAAACCCTCACCGCGCCCTGAATGAAATTAAAGACCAACATTACTGTTGATACTTAATATTATATTCCTCATGTCCCTGTTTCACATCTTTTACCATATAGGGAAAGGGGATATTCTGTAATGTTTACAAAACTTTTAATTAGCAAAAAATAATTGCGCATCTCACGTAATACAGGGATAATATTACTCAAGGGCTGGTAACCCTTACTCAAAATGTGATCTATAACTACAACGATTGATTTCACTTCCCCGCTCTCTCCGGCGGGATTTTTTTTTGCCTGCAATCACCACATCAAAACTAATTAAAATTAGATGCCGTTTAAACGCAATATAACGCATTCTGACGGCCTTAATTTTTGGCAATGCATTTGCTCAGGTGTGATTAGATTGATTCGTCTGGCGTGGAATGGTGCGGCGGTAATATCAGATCTCAGCGTTCTGTGTGGCGATTCCTCAGCTCTGAGGAGTGGGCGTCCGTCATTCAGTCTCAGCACCTTGCTCAAACGAGATCGGCAGCGATGGCGTTGTAGGCCGCATTCTGTCGTTTAATGAGACGTGCCTGATTGGACAATCTGAAATCTGGTTGGTGAGACTATTCAGGCGAGACTGTTCAGCGGGGAAAGCGGCGCATGTCGATGAATCCATTCCTGGATTAATCGGCGTTGTTCCGGTGTCTGGTGAAAATTTAATGAAATCGCATCAATTATAATGCGTCTAAATCGCTCTGTGGCGACGTGAAGTTTTCAGGTAAGCAAGTGTAGCGGTTATATGTGTTCATCGCGTTACAGGCACCATTCCGTTCGAATTTGGCACGGTCAGGATGGTTTGCGTTGGTCGGCTGCGGGGATAAACCTGTTTGAGTGTTCACCTCAGCCTGCTGTGCGTTGTGTGATGGTACTGTCTGCACCTGGCTATACGCTGCTTTGCTGCTGTTGTCTGTTTCTCTGTATACGCTGATTAAAAACATTGGGCTTTGCAGGATGGTATTTGTCGTCGATTTTTCGATTTTTCGCGAAATTATGGGGAGTGTTTAAATTTAAGGGATAAAAACAAGGAGGGTGGACCCACTCGCTGCGCTCCTGGTTCCACCCCTGACGGGGTGTTATTAGTTTAATCCCGAAATAGACACTTTACATTAACGGCTTCGCGAAAGTTTTGCTTGCATTACAAACAAAAATTGCTCACAAAATATTCAATTTGGTTAGCGTGCACTAACATTTTTGATGATTTACTTTCATTCGAAAGTGATTGCTCAAATGTTAATCATCGGCCTGTAACCCGCATGGATTAACCGAGGATATTTTGGACCAGTTGGTCAAAATTTATAAGTACATGATTTCATGGTGATTTATTTTTCTGCATCTTACTTTCATTCGAAAGTGAAACGAAGAATCGGCAATTTATTGATTCAGATCATTGACATTGTATATTTGTGACGGTTGTCACGGTTGTTTTTTGAGCGCTTCAACCGTCGATATTGAGTATAAACCCGGCCTTATAGTTCACGGTTCAAGTGGATTACCGTCACCAGCCAATATTGAATCAATAGCGTCGGCGTAATCCTGCATCATTGCTCGCCGTTGCTTCAGGTAGGCCGCCTGATTGTAGACCGCCCTGATTCCCTTTGGAACATGGGCCAATTGGATTTCGACCCAATCAGGGTTATACCTGCCGGATTCGTTAAGCGCCGTGCTGAATGTTGTGCGCCAGCCGTGGCCTGTAACCGTCGATTTGAATCCGATACGCTCCAGGGCTTTAAGGATGGCACTGGCTGAAAGTGGCTTATCCATGAATCGACCAGGGAACACAAAAGCACTGTATCCGCTGCGGGTAAACTGGTCCTGTAATAGCTCGACCGCCTGCCGGGATAGCGGGACCACATGCGGGCGGCGGGCCTTCATGACTTCAGCGGGTAGGGTGATGGTTGCCGATTCCAGATCTACCCACTCCCAGCGCATTAAACGCAGTTCTGCGGTCCTTAGGGCGCTTAATATAAGCAAACGTATTGCCGTCTGAATCTGAACGCTCCCGGCTCTCTCAAGGGCTTTGTAGAAGGGCGGAATTTCACTAATTTGCAGCCATGCATTGTGACCTGGTCGGCGGGCTTTCAGGGCCGAGTCCAGATCTGCAACCGGATTTCGGTTAACCAGTTCGGTGATAACGGCAAATTTGAAGATCTCCCCGATACGCTGGCGTAGCTTCCTGGCTTGTTCCGGTGCGGTACGCTCTTTCTTCTGAAGCAATGCCAGCACGTCACGGGCCGTTATATCGACAATTGACCGCTTCCCCAGCACGGGGTAAACATCTTTTTCCAGTGCCGATCTAACCTGTTTCGTGTAGGACTCTGACCACCCGCTGACCCTGGTAGCCAGCCAGTCCTCCGCTACCGTCTTAAAACCTGCCGCCATGTTGAGCGCATCAATGGCTTTTTCCTTGCGTGCTTCTTCCACTGGATTAATTCCATTAGCAATCAGAGATCGGCTCTCTGTAGCGCGTTTACGGGCTTCCTTGAGGCTGATTAGCGGGTACACTCCAATAGCCTGCAAATACTCTTTTTTGTCCATCCAGAACCTGAATCGCCAATACTTTGATCCGTTGGGATGCACCAGCAAAAACAGGCCGGGCGTCAGTGAATCGGTGAGTTTGTATTGCTTGTCCTTTGGTTGTGCGGCGTCTATGGCCTTTGCTGTCAGTGGTGTCTTGCTCAAAACCGGATACCTCGATCTAACGACTCGATAACCCCGCTCATGTATCCGGCGCGTTCGGTTGCGTTCGGCAGAATGAATAGCGGGCGTGTTAAGGCAATTACCTTACAGGACAAGGGATAACGATGAAATAGAATTGTTTGAATGCTGTGAAAAATGTCACTCATCACTTCTTCCTGAGGGAACGACTTATGAAACTAAAGACCACATTGTTCGGCAATGTATATCAGTTTAAGGATGTAAAAGAGGTGCTGGCTAAAGCCAACGAACTGCGTTCGGGGGATGTGCTGGCAGGCGTTGCAGCGGCAAGTTCACAGGAGCGCGTGGCGGCAAAGCAGGTGTTGTCGGAAATGACCGTAGCGGACATCCGCAATAATCCGGTGATTGCCTATGAAGATGACTGCGTGACGCGGCTGATTCAGGACGATGTTAACGAAACGGCCTACAACCAGATTAAAAACTGGAGCATCAGCGAACTGCGTGAGTATGTGCTGAGCGATGAAACCAGCGTGGACGACATTGCCTTTACCCGCAAAGGGCTGACCTCGGAAGTGGTCGCGGCGGTAGCGAAGATTTGCTCCAACGCGGACCTGATCTACGGCGCGAAGAAAATGCCGGTAATCAAAAAGGCCAATACCACCATTGGTATTCCGGGCACCTTCAGCGCCCGTTTGCAGCCAAATGACACCCGTGACGACGTGCAAAGTATCGCCGCGCAAATCTACGAAGGGCTTTCCTTCGGGGTGGGCGATGCGGTGATCGGCGTTAACCCGGTGACTGACGACGTGGAAAACTTAAGCCGCGTGTTGGACACCATTTACGGCGTGATCGACAAATTCAACATCCCAACTCAGGGCTGCGTACTGGCGCACGTCACCACCCAGATCGAAGCGATTCGTCGCGGCGCGCCTGGCGGACTGATTTTCCAGAGTATCTGTGGCAGCGAAAAAGGGCTGAAAGAGTTTGGCGTGGAACTGGCGATGCTCGACGAAGCGCGCGCAGTGGGTGCAGAGTTCAACCGTATCGCCGGGGAAAACTGCCTCTACTTCGAAACCGGACAAGGCTCTGCGCTATCCGCTGGCGCTAACTTCGGCGCTGACCAGGTGACGATGGAAGCACGTAACTATGGGCTGGCGCGTCATTACGATCCGTTTATCGTCAACACCGTGGTCGGCTTTATTGGGCCGGAGTATCTCTACAACGACCGCCAGATTATCCGTGCTGGCTTAGAAGATCACTTTATGGGCAAGCTGAGCGGCATCTCTATGGGCTGTGACTGCTGCTACACCAACCACGCTGACGCTGACCAGAACCTCAACGAAAACCTGATGATCCTGCTCGCCACCGCAGGCTGCAACTACATCATGGGGATGCCGCTGGGTGATGACATCATGCTCAACTACCAGACCACCGCATTCCACGATACCGCCACTGTGCGTCAGTTACTCAACCTGCGCCCGTCACCAGAGTTTGAACGCTGGCTGGAAAGCATGGGCATTATGGCAAACGGTCGCCTGACCAAACGGGCGGGCGATCCGTCACTGTTCTTCTGATGACGCGGAGATAACACATCATGGATCAAAAACAGATTGAAGAAATTGTACGCAGCGTGATGGCGTCAATGGGACAAACGGCCCCCGCGCCGTCAGAAGCAAAGTGCGCCACCACCAACTGTGCGGCACCGGTGACCTCGGAAAGCTGTGCGCTGGATTTAGGTTCCGCTGAAGCAAAAGCGTGGATTGGTGTTGAAAACCCGCATCGCGCAGACGTATTAACAGAACTGCGCCGCAGCACCGTGGCCCGCGTTTGTACCGGTCGTGCCGGTCCGCGTCCACGTACCCAGGCGCTGCTGCGTTTCCTGGCCGATCACTCTCGTTCGAAAGATACCGTACTGAAAGAAGTGCCGGAAGAGTGGGTGAAAGCGCAGGGCTTGCTGGAAGTACGCTCTGAAATTAGCGACAAAAATCTCTACCTGACTCGCCCGGATATGGGCCGCCGGCTGTGTGCAGAAGCTGTTGAAGCGCTGAAAGCACAGTGTGTTGCTAATCCGGACGTACAGGTCGTTATTTCTGATGGCCTGTCAACTGATGCCATCACCGTGAACTACGAAGAGATCCTGCCGCCGCTGATGGCGGGCCTGAAACAGGCCGGGCTGAAAGTCGGCACGCCATTCTTTGTTCGTTATGGTCGCGTGAAGATTGAAGATCAGATCGGTGAGATCCTCGGCGCGAAAGTGGTGATCCTGCTGGTGGGGGAACGTCCGGGGTTAGGGCAGTCAGAAAGCCTCTCCTGCTACGCCGTTTACTCGCCGCGTATGGCGACCACCGTTGAGGCCGATCGCACCTGTATCTCTAACATTCACCAGGGCGGCACGCCGCCGGTTGAAGCCGCAGCCGTCATTGTGGATTTGGCGAAACGTATGCTGGAGCAGAAAGCATCCGGCATCAACATGACCCGATAAGGAGGCATCATGCCAGCTTTAGATTTGATTCGACCGTCGGTAACCGCCATGCGGGTGATTGCCTCCGTTAACGCTGAATTTGCGCGTGAACTAAAATTGCCGCCGCATATTCGTAGCCTCGGGCTGATTTCTGCTGATTCCGATGACGTCACCTACATTGCCGCTGATGAAGCGACCAAGCAGGCGATGGTGGAAGTGGTATATGGTCGCTCGCTGTATGCGGGCGCTGCACACGGCCCGTCACCGACTGCCGGTGAAGTGCTGATTATGCTTGGTGGGCCAAACCCGGCGGAAGTGCGTGCCGGTCTGGATGCGATGGTTGCACATATTGAAAATGGTGCAGCATTCCAGTGGGCCAATGACGCAGAAAACACCGCCTTCCTGGCGCATGTGGTTTCGCGTACCGGTTCTTATCTCTCATCAACCGCCGGGATCACGCTTGGCGATCCGATGGCGTATCTGGTGGCACCGCCGCTGGAAGCGACCTATGGCATTGATGCAGCGTTGAAATCTGCCGACGTACAGCTGGTGACCTATGTCCCGCCACCGTCTGAAACCAACTACTCGGCAGCATTTTTAACCGGTAGCCAGGCCGCGTGTAAAGCAGCCTGTAACGCCTTTACCGATGCAGTGCTGGAAATCGCGCGTAATCCAATCCAGCGTGCGTAACGGAGGTTGCCGATGATCAATGCACTGGGATTGCTGGAAGTGGACGGCATGGTCGCCGCGATAGATGCAGCGGATGCCATGCTCAAAGCAGCTAACGTTCGTCTGCTCAGTCACGAAGTGCTTGACCCTGGTCGCTTAACGCTGGTGGTGGAAGGCGATCTGGCGGCGTGTCGTGCGGCGCTGGACGCAGGTTGTGCTGCCGCGATGCGTACCGGGCGTGTCATCAGCCGCAAGGAGATCGGTCGGCCAGACGATGACACCCAGTGGCTGGTTACTGGCTTTAACCGCCAGCCGAAGCAACCCGTAAGGGAACCCGACGCGCCAGTTATCGTCGCGGAATCTGCTGACGAGTTGTTGGCGCTGTTAACATCAGTACGTCAGGGAATGACGGCAGGAGAAGTGGCTGTCCACTTTGGCTGGCCGCTGGAAAAAGCCAGAAATGCGCTCGAACAGCTCTTTTCTGCCGGGACGTTACGTAAACGCAGTAGTCGTTATCGTCTCAAGCCCCATTAACCTGTCGGAGGTGCCGGGTGTCCTACAACACCCGGCATTAACATCATGAAAAAGACCCGTACAGCCAATTTGCACCATCTTTATCATGAACCCTTACCCGAAAACCTGAAGCTCACGCCGAAGGTCGAAGTGGATAATGTTCATCAACGACAGACAACGGATGTCTATGAACATGCTTTAACGATTACCGCCTGGCAGCAGATTTACGATCAGCTGCATCCGGGCAAGTTTCATGGTGAATTTACGGAAATTCTACTCGATGATATTCAGGTTTTTCGTGAATACACCGGTCTGGCGCTGCGTCAGTCGTGCCTGGTCTGGCCGAACTCGTTCTGGTTTGGCATTCCGGCGACGCGCGGTGAGCAGGGATTTATCGGTTCGCAATGTCTGGGAAGCGCGGAAATCGCCACCCGCCCTGGTGGCACTGAATTTGAACTGAGCACGCCGGATGATTACACGATCCTGGGCGTGGTGCTTTCTGAAGATGTCATCACCCGGCAGGCTAACTTTTTGCATAACCCGGATCGGGTATTACATATGCTGCGTAGCCAGTCGGCGCTGGAAGTGAAAGAGCAGCATAAAGCCGCGCTGTGGGGCTTTGTCCAACAGGCGCTGGCGACGTTTTGCGAGAACCCGGAAAATCTCCATCAGCCTGCAGTGCGAAAAGTGCTGGGGGATAATTTGCTAATGGCGATGGGGGCGATGCTGGAAGACGCGCAACCAATGGTGACGGCGGAAAGCATCAGTCATCAGAGTTACCGTAGATTACTTTCCCGCGCCCGTGAATATGTGCTGGAAAATATGTCTGAGCCGGTGACGGTGCTGGACTTGTGTAATCAACTGCATGTCAGTCGCCGCACGCTACAAAACGCGTTTCACGCTATTTTAGGCATTGGCCCAAACGCGTGGCTGAAACGCATTCGCCTGAACGCCGTACGCCGCGAACTGATAAGCCCGTGGTCGCAAAGCACAACGGTAAAAGACGCCGCCATGCAGTGGGGATTCTGGCATCTGGGGCAATTTGCCACGGATTACCAGCAGCTGTTTGCCGAGAAGCCGTCGTTGACGTTGCATCAGCGGATGCGGGAATGGGGGTGAGGGAGTTACACCCAATCCCTGACCTTAATAAACTCACTTAACGCCGCTTCTGGGCTGCCATCTTTTGGCTGATAATCATACTCCCAGCGTACCAGTGGCGGCATTGACATCAGGATCGACTCGGTGCGCCCGCCAGTTTGCAGGCCAAACAGAGTGCCGCGATCCCAGACCAGATTGAACTCGACATAACGACCGCGACGGTAGAGCTGAAAATTGCGCTCGCGCTCGCCGTAGGCCATCGCTTTACGTCGCTCTACAATTGGTAAATAAGCGTCGGTGTAGCCTTTGCCTACCGCCTGCATAAAGGCAAAACAGTGGTCGAAATCTGGCGTGTTCAGATCATCAAAGAACAGCCCGCCAATACCGCGCTGTTCGTTGCGATGTTTGAGGTAGAAGTAATCGTCGCACCACTTTTTGTAACGGGGATAAACGTCTTCACCAAATGGCAGGCACAGGTCACGGGCGGTGCGGTGCCAGTGAATGGCGTCTTCTTCAAAACCATAGAAAGGGGTTAAATCGAAGCCGCCGCCAAACCACCAGACGGGCTCTGCACCCGGTTTTTCGGCAATAAAAAAACGCACATTCGCGTGGCTGGTGGGAACATACGGGTTATGCGGATGCACTACCAGTGAAACGCCCATCGCCTCGAAACTGCGCCCGGCAAGTTCCGGGCGATGAGCGGTGGCGGAAGCTGGCATCGCCTCGCCGTGGACGTGAGAAAAGTTGACGCCTGCCTGTTCGAAAACACCACCATTACGCAACACCCGACTACGCCCGCCGCCGCCAGCTTCGCGCTGCCAACTATCTTCGACAAATTCTGCGCCATCGACGGCGGTCAGCTGCTGACAAATCGTATCCTGAAGGTTGAGCAGAAACTGTTTAACCTGGTGTGCGTCGGGTTTCATAACTTATCGCTTTTTCGAATGTGCTTTCTGGTTGTCGAACCAGTGGAAATAACTGATCACGCCTTCAGCAATCGCTGTGGCGATTTTCTGACGAAACGCCGCCGTGCCTAACAGCCGCTCTTCTTCCGGGTTGGTGATAAACGAGGTTTCCACCAGCACCGAAGGAACCGACGGCGATTTCAACACCACAAACGCGGCTTGTTCGGTGTTGCGGCTGTGCAGTTTATGCACCGGCTTAATCTTTTTCAGAATATGCGAGCCGAGCGTCAGGCTGTTTTTAATAGTATCGGTTTGCACCAGATCAAACAGCACTTGCTGCAATAGGTGATCCTTGTCAGTCGCCTTTTTACCGGCAACTTCATCGGCGCGGTTTTCGCGTTCAGACAGGTATTTCGCCATTGCGCTACTTGCCCCACGGTTAGAGAGGGCAAATACCGAAGCACCGGCAGCTTTCGGGTTGGTAAAGCCATCGGCATGAATTGACATAAACAGATCTGCGCCATGTTTATGGGCGATTTCAACGCGATCGTAAAGTGGGATAAACGTATCGCCAGAACGCGTTAAACGCGCATCAATCCCATGATTACGCAAAATGGAACGGACGTTTTTAGCAATCGCCAGCACCACATGTTTTTCTTTCGAACCGTTGCGTCCGATCGCTCCGGTATCAATTCCGCCGTGGCCTGGATCGAGAACAACGACACGTTTGCCGCCAGATTTTTTGGCTTTCGGCTTGCTGTGTCCGTTGCTGGTTTTTAAAGGTTCGTCTTTGGCGATGGCTTGCGACATTCCTGACAACGTCAGGGCAGCCAAACCGGCTTTCAGCACCTGGCGGCGCGAAGTGAGTGTTTTTAGTGGTTTAAAAGTGCTCATACGGCCTGAGTTGTAATAATAAAGTTCCAGATGTTATATCGTATCGCGTAATCCGTTACGACGGTTTGATGTTGAGAATTGTTTTACTTTTCATTTCAATAGTTGACAACTCCCCATTATGCCACTTTTTCAACCGATTTTCGTCAGATATTGGCTAATTCGACCGTTCACGCCATAATCAGCCTTTTAACCCGCAAAAAGGTAACGAATACCATGGAGATACGCGTATTTCGCCAGGAAGATTTCGAAGAGGTCATCACCCTTTGGGAGCGTTGCGACTTGCTGCGTCCGTGGAACGATCCGGAAATGGACATCGAGCGTAAGATGAACCATGACGTCAGTTTGTTTTTGGTCGCTGAGGTAAACGGTGAAGTGGTCGGAACGGTGATGGGCGGTTATGACGGGCATCGCGGGTCTGCTTATTATCTTGGCGTGCATCCAGAGTTTCGTGGGCGTGGGATTGCCAATGCGTTGCTTAATCGGCTGGAGAAAAAGCTGATTGCTCGTGGCTGCCCGAAAATTCAGATCAATGTGCCGGAAGATAACGACATGGTGCTCGGAATGTATGAACGCCTGGGATATGAACACGCCGACGTGCTGAGTCTGGGTAAGCGTTTGATTGAAGATGAAGAGTACTGAGTTCCATCCTGTCCATTATGATGCGCACGGACGCCTGCGTTTACCCTTGCTCTTCTGGCTTGTGCTATTGCTTCAGGCGCGAACCTGGGTGCTGTTTGTCATTGCCGGTGCGTCGCGCGAGCAGGGTACTGCGCTGCTAAATCTGTTTTATCCCGATCACGATAATTTCTGGCTGGGGCTGATTCCAGGCATTCCGGCGGTGCTGGCGTTTTTGTTGAGCGGTCGGCGGGCTACATTTCCTCGCACTTGGCATGTGCTCTATTTTCTGTTGCTGTTGGCGCAGGTGGTTTTACTTTGCTGGCAACCGTGGCTGTGGCTGAACGGTGAATCCGTTAGCGGTATCGGTCTGGCGCTGGTAGTGGCGGATATTGTGGCGTTAATCTGGCTGCTGACCAATCGACGTTTACGCGCTTGTTTTAATGAAGAAAAAGAATAACGGCACTTTTTGGTGAATTTGCACTCCAAGCAACGTTATTGAATAACCAAAGGAAGTGACATGAAATCGCTGCGTTTAATGTTATGCGCTATGCCGTTGATGCTGACCGGCTGTTCCACGATGTCGTCAGTTAACTGGTCGGCCGCTAACCCGTGGAACTGGTTTGGGTCGTCCACCAAAGTGAGCGAGCAGGGCGTTGGTGAATTAACGGCGTCCACACCACTGCAAGAACAAGCCATTGCCGATGCGCTTGATGGCGATTATCGCCTGCGCAGCGGAATGAAAACCGCGAACGGCAACGTGGTGCGCTTTTTTGAAGTGATGAAGGGCGACAACGTGGCGATGGTGATTAACGGCGATCAAGGCACGATCAGTCGCATTGACGTGCTGGATAGCGATATTCCTGCTGACACCGGTGTTAAAATCGGTACACCGTTTAGCGACCTTTACAGCAAAGCATTTGGCAATTGCCAAAAAGCTGATGGTGATGATAATCGTGCCGTCGAATGTAAAGCCGAAGGCAGTCAACATATTAGCTACCAGTTCAGCGGGGAATGGAGTGGTCCTGAAGGGTTAATGCCTTCGGACGATACCCTGAAAAACTGGAAAGTCAGTAAAATTATCTGGCGGCGTTAATTTGCGTCTGAACAAACCGCCGCCGCGAAAAAACACGTAAAATAGCGCTCAACAATGCCACGGATTGCGTGGCATTATTATTTTCAGGAGGAACAATGTCTCAGGTTCAGAGTGGCATTTTGCCAGAACATTGCCGCGCGGCGATTTGGATCGAAGCCAACGTGAAAGGGGAAGTTGACGCCCTGCGTGCGGCCAGTAAAACATTTGCCGACAAACTGGCAACTTTTGAAGCGAAATTCCCGGACGCGCATCTTGGTGCGGTGGTTGCCTTTGGTAACAACACCTGGCGCGCTCTGAGCGGCGGCGTTGGGGCAGAAGAGCTGAAAGATTTTCCGGGCTACGGTAAAGGCCTTGCGCCGACCACCCAGTTCGATGTGTTGATCCACATTCTTTCTCTGCGTCACGACGTAAACTTCTCTGTCGCCCAGGCGGCGATGGAAGCCTTTGGTGACTGCATTGAAGTGAAAGAAGAGATCCACGGCTTCCGTTGGGTTGAAGAGCGTGACCTGAGCGGCTTTGTTGACGGTACGGAAAACCCGGCGGGTGAAGAGACGCGTCGCGAAGTGGCGGTTATCAAAGACGGCGTGGATGCGGGCGGCAGCTATGTGTTTGTCCAGCGTTGGGAACACAACCTGAAGCAGCTCAACCGGATGAGCGTTCACGATCAGGAGATGATGATCGGGCGCACCAAAGAGGCCAACGAAGAGATCGACGGCGACGAACGTCCGGAAACCTCTCACCTCACCCGCGTTGATCTGAAAGAAGATGGCAAAGGGCTGAAGATTGTTCGCCAGAGCCTGCCGTACGGCACTGCCAGTGGCACTCACGGTCTGTACTTCTGCGCCTACTGCGCGCGTCTGCATAACATTGAGCAGCAACTGCTGAGCATGTTTGGCGATACCGATGGTAAGCGTGATGCGATGTTGCGTTTCACCAAACCGGTAACCGGCGGCTATTATTTCGCACCGTCGCTGGACAAGTTGATGGCGCTGTAAGCGTTTCTGATTCATTGATTAAAGGCCAGGCAGTAACATTACTGACTGGCCTTTTTATTACTTTTGCTTTAACGCCGCATACACCTGATCAACTACCCAACCATACGTTGCAATCGGCAGCTGACCGCTTTCGAACATATTGGGATTCTTTTGCGGATCGGCAACCGGCGAATGTGGCTTGTTGCTTAACATCACAATCGCCATATGATTCACCGGATCGATAACGGTCACCGTTCCGGTCCAGCCAGTGTGACCGTAGGTTTGCGGGCTTGCCAGCGTGCCAAACGTCGGCGTCATGGTGGCATTACCATTCACGCGCCAGCCGAGGCCAAAAGTGGCATCTTCCTTAGAGCTGGTGGTGAACATCTTCACCGTTTCCGCACTGAACAGCTGCACATCGCCATAGCCCCCGCCGTTCAGCATCGTTTGCATTAACACCGCAATATCGCCGGTATTGGAAAACAAACCTGCGTGCCCGGAAACGCCGCCCATCGAATAAAAGGCTTTTTCATCGTGCACCTGACCCCAGAGAGTGGAGGTGCGGATATTCGGGAAATGGATCACGCCATCGCGGGTATTGCCGTTCAATTCCGTGGCGGCAATTTGCTGCGGTTTAAAGCCTTTCAGCAGCGGGTTAAATACCGTATGTGTCAGGCCGAGCGGGCGATAAATCGACTCTTCAACATAGCGGTCAAGCGGCTGACCGGTGACCGACTCGACGATAAATCCAAGCAGCATATAATCGACATCACTGTAAATATGCTTGCTGCCGGGCTGATACTCCAGCGGCGTGCGCTTGATCATCTCCAGCGTCTGGCCTTTATCCTGGGAATATAACGCGCCCGCGACCGCTTTATTCGGATATTGTGGGTCCGCCGGGAAACCGCCGCTGTGATGCAGCAGGTCAGAAATCCGCAGCGTGTTTTTGCCTTTGATGGTGTCATTTGGACTATCGGCAAACCCCGGAATATATTTCGCAATCCGATCGTCAGGATGCAGTTTGCCTTCGCTCATCAGCTTTTGCAGGGCGAAGTTCGTGGCGTACATTTTGGTGTTTGAGGCCAGGTCATACAGCGTCCCGGTGGTGGCTTTGACAGGCTGTTCCATCAACACGCTGCCATCGTACTTTTTCGCCGCTCCCCAGGCTTTGCGATACACAATCTGATTATCTTTAATGATCAGCAGGTTTACGCCGGGATAACCGGCGTCCACTTGCTGGCTAATCCAGCGATCCATCTGGTTAAGCCGTTCGACGTTGAACCCTGCTTTCTCTGGCGAACTTTCTGTCAGAACAGGGTATTTTGCGGCGCTGACGCTACAACTAACAGCCAGCAGAGAAAGATAGAGCATTGTCCGTTTCATGATATCAGTCCAGATTGACGTTACGGCAGCCAAAGAGCGTGGTGAAAATAAACCCGCAAACCCATGCCACCAGAATCCCGCCAGCATAAACCGCCATTGCCGGAAGGATGCCTTGTGCGGAAGTCATCAGCGGCAGCGCCACCAGACCAGACGGCCCAAAGGCGCTGTTTAAGCCCATCGGCAGACCCCACCAGGCTATCAGGCCGATAAACAAACCGCCCGCTGCGCCGCCTAAACAGGCGGTAATAAACGGTTTCATGCGGGGCAGGGTGACGCCGTAAATCAACGGTTCACCAACGCCCAGCAGACCGGGAATAATCGCCCCGCGTACCTGACTGCGTAATGCACTGTGCGGTTGCGCCCGCCAGTAGAGTGCCAGCGCCGCGCCCACCTGGCCCGCGCCTGCCATTGAAAGGATGGGAAATAAGCTGTTGAATCCCTGGCTGTCCATTAACGCGAGGTAAACAGGAATAAAGCCCTGATGCACGCCAAATACCACGGCGATCAGGAACAGCCCGGCTAAAACCGCACAACCGAACGGATTACTGTTCAGGTGCATAAACAGCCATGACATACCTTCGAATAACCAGCCACCCAGCGGCATAATGATCAGGTACGCAAGCGTAGCGGTGATCAGCAGGGTGATTAACGAGGTCAGCAGCATGTCGAGATCGTCCGGCATAAAGCGGCGCACCATGCCTTCAATGCGGGCGCAGGCCCACGCGGCAATCAGCACGCCGATAATATTGCCGCGCGGATCGATGGGCAGACCAAAGAAATCGTGAAAACCGGCGTAGTAACCGGTGGTTGCAGCGGGGTTATAACCGAGCAAAAAGAGTGCGGCAATAATTGCGCCATTGACGCCCGTGCCGCCAAATGCCTGGGCGGCGTTATAGCCCACCAGAATCACCAGGAAAGTGAACAAACCTTTGCTGAACACCTTCATAAAATTCAGCGCGTCGGGTAGCGTGCCCTGAGCATCTGCCGGAACGTGCATCACCGTGGCAATTAACGTCGCTATCCCCAGCAGCAGACCGGCGGCAATAAAACCGGGGATCAGCGGCGTGAAGATGGTGGCGAATTTGGCGAGAAATTGTTGCACGCCGGAGGTTTGTTTGGCTTTTAACTGACGTTTGTTCTGGGCGGCGATTTCTGCGGCATCCTGTACCGGTGCCTCGCCCAGCAGCTCGCTCATCGCTTTTGCGGCACGATGCGCTTTACCAGGCCCAAAAACGACCTGCACCTGGTCGCTGGTCAAAATGACGCCCTTCACGCCTTCCAGCGTTTTGATATTGGGATCAACCAGTGAACTGTCATGTACACCCAGACGCAGGCGCGTCATACAGTTACCACAACTGGCGATATTTCCCGGTCCGCCGACACGGGTAAGAATGGTGTTCAGAAGTTCACTGCTGATCTCTTTGGCCATGGGTTATTCCTTGTCTAAAACCTGACGAATAAAGCCGCCGTGTTGATCCAGGCGTTTTTTAGCTTCTGCGGCATCGAGATTTTTCAGCACCATCACAATGGCCGTTTTACAGTTGCGCTCGCAGGCAATTAACGCCGCTTCCGCTTGTTCGGCATTACATCCGGTGGCGTTTTTAACGATATTGACCTGGCGCACATGCAGTTTTTCGTTGGTGGCGACCACATCGACCATCAGGTTGCCGAACACTTTGCCAGATTTAATCATCAGCCCGGTGGAAAGCATATTGAGCACCAGTTTCTGCGCTGTGCCTGCTTTCATTCGCGAAGAACCAGTGACCACTTCGGCACCTACAATCGGTGTAATGGCAAACTCGGCGGTGGTGGAAACGGCACTCCCCGGATTACAGGAAATTCCCACTGTGCGGCAGCCGAGCTGGCGTGCGTATTCCAGTCCGGCAATCACATACGGCGTGCGACCGCTGGCAGCAATGCCAACCACCACATCCTGTGCCGTTAAATTAATATTTTTCAGATCGTTAACACCACCTTCCCGGCTATCTTCAGCGCCTTCCACCGCGTGCTGAATGGCATATTCGCCTCCAGCAATCAAACCAACCACCAGACCCGGTTTCACGCCGTAGGTGGGCGGACATTCGCTGGCATCCAGAATCCCCAGACGACCGGATGTTCCCGCACCGAGATAAATCAGACGACCGCCGCCGCTGACCTGGGCGTGGATAACATCGATCGCCGCGGCGATATCCGGCAGGACGCGCTCAACGGCAAGCGGTACGGTTTTATCTTCATCGTTGATAATCCGGCACATTTCCAGCGTCGATACGCGGTCAATTTCAGCCGAGGCGGTGTTCGAGCCTTCAGTAATCATCTTTTCTAGTTGCATCGGTGGTGACCTTACTATTTACGATCAAATAATTGCAGATGTATGGAATCATATATCCCGAATTGACAGACTTAAAGGAATCATTGAGTCTACACTCGCAGAGTGTGAAGAGCGTCATAAGAACTTAAGCGGAATTTATGCTGCCAGCCCAGGAGAGTGGAAGATGTTGTACCTGACGAAAATAAGCAATGCGGGGAGTGAATTCACCGAAAACGAGCAAAAAATCGCTGACTTTCTGCAGGCCAACGTGAGTGAGCTGCAATCCGTCTCTTCGCGCAAGATGGCGAAACAGCTCGGCATCAGCCAGTCGAGTATTGTGAAGTTTGCCCAGAAGCTCGGCGCACAAGGATTTACTGAATTGCGTATGGCGTTAATTGGCGAATACAGTGCCAGCCGGGAGAAAACGAATGCCACGGCGCTGCACCTGCACAGTTCGATTACCAGTGATGATTCGCTGGAAGTGATTGCCCGCAAACTGAATCGCGAAAAAGAGCTGGCGCTGGAGCAAACCTGCGCGTTGTTCGACTACGCGCGGCTGCAAAAAATCATTGATGTCATCAGTAAAGCGCAATTTATTCAGATAACGGGCCTGGGCGGATCGGCGCTGGTGGGGCGCGATCTGTCGTTCAAACTGATGAAAATTGGATATCGCGTGGCCTGCGAAGCCGACACGCACGTACAAGCCACCGTTTCCCAGGCGTTGAAAAAAGGCGATGTACAAATCGCTATCTCTTACAGCGGCAGTAAAAAAGAGATTGTCTTATGCGCAGAAGCGGCACGAAAGCAGGGGGCAACGGTGATTGCCATTACTTCTCTGGCTGATTCTCCGCTGCGGCGGCTGGCGCATTTCACGCTCGATACCGTTTCCGGTGAAACCGAATGGCGTAGCTCGTCGATGTCTACCCGCACGGCGCAAAATTCTGTTACCGATTTACTGTTTGTTGGTCTTGTGCAACTCAATGATGTGGAGTCATTGAAAATGATTCAGCGCAGCAGTGAGCTAACACAACGCCTGAAATGATGCATAAAGCAGCGACTGGATTGAGATTTTCCTGAATTAGTGAGCTGATCCGCAGCAATATTTTGTTTATCCTGTATTTTCAGAGGGAATGGAGTGTAACGCTCTGTATTAACAAGGAGAGCATTAAAATGGGTAAACTCACGGGCAAGACAGCACTGATTACGGGCGCATTGCAGGGAATTGGCGAAGGAATTGCCAGAACTTTTGCGCGTCATGGCGCAAACCTAATCTTGCTGGATATCTCCCCTGAGATCGAAAAGCTGGCGGACGAACTGTGTGGTCGTGGTCATCGCTGTACGGCGGTTGTCGCCGATGTGCGTGACCCGGCGTCGGTAGCCGCAGCTATCAAACGCGCGAAGGAAAAAGAAGGGCGCATTGATATCCTGGTGAATAACGCAGGCGTTTGTCGTCTGGGCAGTTTCCTCGATATGAGCGATGACGATCGCGATTTCCATATTGACATCAATATTAAAGGCGTATGGAACGTCACGAAGGCGGTGCTGCCGGAGATGATTGCCCGCAAAGATGGTCGCATTGTGATGATGTCTTCGGTCACTGGCGATATGGTGGCCGATCCTGGCGAAACGGCGTACGCCTTAACGAAAGCGGCGATTGTTGGCCTGACAAAATCGCTGGCGGTGGAGTACGCGCAGTCTGGTATTCGCGTTAACGCCATTTGCCCGGGATACGTGCGCACACCAATGGCGGAAAGCATTGCCCGCCAGTCGAACCCGGAAGATCCAGAGTCGGTGCTGACTGAAATGGCGAAAGCAATCCCGATGCGTCGCCTCGCCGATCCGCTGGAAGTCGGCGAACTGGCGGCCTTCCTCGCATCGGATGAATCCAGCTATTTAACCGGTACACAGAATGTGATTGATGGCGGCAGCACACTGCCGGAGACGGTTAGCGTCGGTATCTGATTCACCTCTGTTTCCTCCCTGCATGTGTGGGGAGGATTTCGTTTTAAACCCGGTTCTTATTCCCTTTTCAACTTCCAAATCACCAAACGGTATATAAAACCGTTACTCCTTTCACGTCCGTTATAAATATGATGGCTATTAGAAAGTCATTAAATTTATAAGGGTGCGCAATGGCCGTTAACTTACTGAAAAAGAACTCACTCGCGCTGGTCGCTTCTCTGCTGCTGGCGGGCCATGTACAGGCAACGGAACTGCTGAACAGTTCTTATGACGTCTCCCGCGAGCTGTTTGCCGCCCTGAATCCGCCGTTTGAGCAACAATGGGCAAAAGATAACGGCGGCGACAAACTGACGATAAAACAATCTCATGCCGGGTCATCAAAACAGGCGCTGGCGATTTTACAGGGCTTAAAAGCCGACGTTGTCACTTATAACCAGGTGACCGACGTACAAATCCTGCACGATAAAGGCAAGCTGATCCCGGCCGACTGGCAGTCGCGCCTGCCGAATAATAGCTCGCCGTTCTACTCCACCATGGGCTTCCTGGTGCGTAAGGGTAACCCGAAGAATATCCACGATTGGAACGACCTGGTGCGCTCCGACGTGAAGCTGATTTTCCCGAACCCGAAAACGTCGGGTAACGCGCGTTATACCTATCTGGCGGCATGGGGCGCAGCGGATAAAGCTGACGGTGGTGACAAAGCCAAAACCGAACAGTTTATGACCCAGTTCCTGAAAAACGTTGAAGTGTTCGATACCGGCGGTCGTGGCGCAACCACCACTTTTGCCGAGCGTGGCCTGGGCGATGTGCTGATTAGCTTTGAATCGGAAGTGAACAACATCCGTAAACAGTATGAAGCACAGGGCTTTGAAGTGGTGATCCCGAAAACCAATATTCTGGCGGAATTCCCGGTGGCGTGGGTCGATAAAAATGTGCAGGCCAACGGTACGGAAAAAGCCGCAAAAGCCTACCTGAACTGGCTCTACAGCCCACAGGCGCAGACCATCATCACCGACTATTACTACCGTGTGAATAACCCGGAAGTCATGGACAAACTGAAAAACAAATTCCCGCAGACCGAGCTGTTCCGCGTGGAAGACAAATTTGGCTCCTGGCCGGAAGTGATGAAAACCCACTTCACCAGCGGCGGCGAGTTAGACAAGCTGTTAGCGGCGGGGCGTAATTAATGTTTGCAGTTTCATCAAGACGCGTGCTGCCGGGCTTTACCTTAAGCCTCGGCACCAGTCTGCTGTTTGTGTGCCTGATTTTGCTGCTGCCGCTCTCCGCGCTGGTGATGCAGCTGGCTCAGATGAGCTGGGCGCAGTACTGGGAGGTGATCACCAACCCGCAGGTAGTAGCGGCCTACAAAGTAACGCTGCTGTCAGCGTTTGTGGCATCGATTTTTAACGGCGTTTTCGGTCTGCTGATGGCGTGGATCCTAACCCGCTATCGCTTCCCAGGCCGCACGCTGCTTGATGCGCTGATGGATTTACCCTTTGCGCTGCCAACGGCAGTCGCCGGTTTAACGCTAGCCTCGCTCTTTTCTGTAAACGGTTTTTACGGTGAATGGCTGGCGAAGTTTGATATCAAAGTCACCTATACCTGGCTGGGGATTGCGGTGGCGATGGCCTTTACCAGCATTCCGTTTGTGGTACGTACCGTGCAGCCGGTGCTGGAAGAGTTAGGCCCGGAATATGAAGAAGCGGCGGAAACGCTTGGTGCAACGCGCTGGCAGAGTTTCTGCAAAGTGGTGCTGCCGGAGCTTTCTCCGGCGCTGGTGGCGGGCGTGGCGCTGTCGTTTACCCGTAGTCTTGGTGAATTTGGCGCGGTGATTTTTATCGCCGGAAATATCGCGTGGAAGACGGAAGTGACGTCGCTGATGATTTTTGTGCGCTTACAGGAGTTTGATTACCCGGCAGCGAGCGCGATTGCTTCGGTGATCCTCGCGGCATCTCTGCTGCTGCTGTTCTCAATTAACACTCTGCAAAGTCGCTTTGGTCGGCGTGTGGTAGGTCATTAATGGCGGAAGTTACCCAATTGAAGCGTTATGACGCGCGCCCGATTAACTGGGGCAAATGGTTTCTGATTGGCATCGGGATGCTGGTATCGGCGTTCATCCTGCTGGTGCCGATGATTTATATCTTCGTACAGGCGTTCAGCAAAGGGCTGATGCCGGTTTTACAGAATCTGGCCGATCCGGACATGCTACACGCCATCTGGCTGACGGTGATGATCGCGCTGATTGCCGTACCGGTAAACCTGGTGTTCGGCATTCTGCTGGCCTGGCTGGTGACGCGCTTTAACTTCCCTGGACGCCAGTTACTGCTGACGCTACTGGACATTCCGTTTGCCGTATCGCCGGTGGTTGCCGGTCTGGTGTATCTGCTGTTCTACGGCTCTAACGGCCCGCTGGGCGGTTGGCTGGATGAACATAATCTGCAAATTATGTTCTCCTGGCCGGGAATGGTGCTGGTCACCATCTTCGTGACGTGTCCGTTTGTGGTGCGCGAACTGGTGCCGGTGATGTTAAGCCAGGGCAGTCAGGAAGACGAGGCGGCGATTTTGCTTGGCGCGTCTGGCTGGCAGATGTTCCGTCGTGTCACATTGCCGAACATCCGCTGGGCGCTGCTTTATGGCGTAGTGCTGACCAACGCCCGCGCGATTGGCGAGTTTGGCGCGGTGTCGGTGGTTTCCGGCTCGATTCGCGGCGAAACACTTTCGCTGCCGTTACAGATTGAATTGCTGGAGCAGGACTACAACACCGTCGGCTCCTTTACCGCTGCGGCACTGTTAACGCTGATGGCGATTATCACCCTGTTTTTAAAAAGTATGTTGCAGTGGCGCCTGGAGAATCAGGAAAAACGCGCACAGCAGGAGGAACATCATGAGCATTGAGATTGCCAATATTAAGAAGTCGTTTGGTCGCACCCAGGTGCTGAACGATATCTCACTGGATATTCCTTCAGGTCAGATGGTCGCGTTGCTGGGGCCGTCCGGTTCCGGGAAAACCACGCTGCTGCGCATTATCGCCGGGCTGGAGCATCAAACCAGCGGGCATATTCGCTTCCACGGCACCGACGTCAGCCGCCTGCACGCGCGCGATCGCAAGGTCGGTTTCGTGTTCCAGCATTACGCGCTGTTCCGCCATATGACGGTATTCGACAATATCGCTTTTGGCCTGACGGTGCTGCCGCGTCGCGAGCGCCCGAATGCCGCAGCCATCAAAGCGAAAGTGACAAAATTGCTGGAAATGGTCCAGCTTGCGCATCTGGCGGATCGTTATCCGGCGCAGCTTTCCGGCGGCCAGAAACAGCGTGTGGCGCTGGCGCGCGCGCTGGCTGTAGAACCGCAAATTCTGCTGCTTGATGAACCGTTTGGCGCGCTGGATGCGCAGGTGCGTAAAGAGCTGCGTCGCTGGCTGCGTCAACTGCATGAAGAGCTGAAATTCACCAGCGTGTTTGTGACCCACGACCAGGAAGAGGCGACCGAAGTAGCCGATCGTGTAGTGGTGATGAGTCAGGGGAATATTGAACAGGCTGATGCGCCGAATCAGGTATGGCGCGAACCAGCGACCCGTTTTGTACTCGAATTTATGGGCGAAGTGAACCGCCTGCAGGGAACCATTCGCGGCGGGCAGTTCCATGTTGGCGCACATCGCTGGCCGCTGGGCTACACACCTGCTTATCAGGGGCCGGTGGATCTCTTCCTGCGCCCGTGGGAAGTGGATATCAGCCGCCGTACCAGTCTCGATTCGCCGCTGCCGGTACAGGTACTGGAAGCCAGCCCGAAAGGTCACTACACCCAATTAGTGGTGCAGCCGCTGGGGTGGTACAACGAACCGCTGACGGTCGTGATGCATGGCGACGATGCCCCGCAGCGTGGCGAGCGTTTATTCGTTGGTCTGCAACATGCGCGGCTGTATAACGGCGACGAGCGTATCGAAACCCGCGATGAGGAACTTGCTCTCGCACAAAGCGCCTGATAGGTTGAGTGAATGTTAAACGCCCGGAGGCGCTTCCCGCGATCCGGGCTTTTTAATGGCAAGGTTTGTAACCTGTAGACCTGATAAGACGCGCAAGCGTCGCATCAGGCAACACCACGTATGGATAGAGATCGTGAGTACATTAGAACAAAAAATAGGCAATACGCCTCTGGTGAAGTTGCAGCGAATGGGGCCGGATAACGGCAGTGAAGTGTGGTTAAAACTGGAAGGCAATAACCCGGCAGGTTCGGTGAAAGATCGTGCGGCACTTTCGATGATCGTCGAGGCGGAAAAGCGCGGGGAAATTAAACCGGGTGATGTCTTAATCGAAGCCACCAGTGGTAACACCGGCATTGCGCTGGCAATGATTGCCGCGCTGAAAGGCTATCGCATGAAATTGCTGATGCCCGACAACATGAGCCAGGAACGCCGTGCGGCGATGCGTGCTTATGGTGCGGAACTGATTCTTGTCACCAAAGAGCAGGGCATGGAAGGTGCGCGCGATCTGGCGCTGGAGATGGCGAATCGTGGCGAAGGAAAGCTGCTCGATCAGTTTAATAATCCCGATAACCCTTACGCCCATTACACCACTACCGGGCCGGAAATCTGGCAGCAAACCGGCGGGCGCATTACCCATTTTGTCTCCAGCATGGGAACAACCGGCACTATCACCGGCGTTTCACGCTTTATGCGCGAACAATCCAAACCAGTAACGATTGTTGGCCTGCAGCCGGAAGAAGGCAGCAGTATTCCCGGCATTCGCCGCTGGCCTGCGGAATATCTGCCGGGGATTTTCAACGCTTCTCTGGTGGATGAGGTGCTGGATATTCATCAGCGCGATGCAGAAAACACCATGCGCGAACTGGCAGTGCGGGAAGGAATATTCTGTGGCGTCAGCTCCGGCGGCGCGGTTGCCGGAGCACTGCGGGTGGCAAAAGCTAACCCTGGTGCGGTGGTGGTAGCGATCATCTGCGATCGTGGCGATCGCTACCTTTCCACCGGGGTGTTTGGGGAAGAGCATTTTAGCCAGGGGGCGGGGATTTAAGATTATTGCGCAGGCACCGTTTTATCCGTCTGCGCAATTAGCGCATGTAAAAAAGGCTGTGCGTTCTCATCGCTCTTACCGGGGATCTTCACAATATACGGCTTCCCGGTAATCGATGACGACGAAGCAACCTTATCAATAAACTGCTCGGCAGTGTCAATGCGGTTACGGGTATTGCCCAGCTTCAGACGCAGATGAGAAACCGCTTCATCGCAGGTATGTTCATCACCGTTGCGCACAAATATCAAATCCTTTTTCTGTGCTAATCCCTCCAGCATGGCGTTGATGCGGGCTTCTTCATGGGCAGTTAACTTCGCGTAAGCGGGGAGTGTCATTAGTAGTGTAATGACCAGACAAATGATTTTCTTCATTGAATTACCTTATCCTTGTTTTGTGATAGCCGATTTGACTGCCAGAATCAGGTAAAGTTTCGGTTGGAATACGATGAGGATCATCGGCAAGGAGAAAAAATTAAATGAGTAGTTTGTTGTTGTTTAACGATAAGAGCAGGGCGCTGCAGGCGGATATCGTCGCCGTGCAGTCGCAGGTGGTTTACGGCAGCGTGGGCAACAGCATTGCCGTGCCTGCTATCAAACAGAACGGTCTGAATGTTTTTGCCGTGCCGACGGTATTGCTGAGCAATACGCCGCATTATGACACTTTCTACGGTGGTGCGATTCCGGATGAATGGTTTAGCGGTTATTTGCGTGCGCTTCAGGAGCGTGATGCGCTGCGCCAGCTGCGCGCTGTAACCACGGGCTATATGGGAACGGCATCGCAAATCAAAATCCTTGCCGAGTGGCTGACTGCGCTACGCAAAGACCATCCTGACCTATTGATCATGGTCGATCCGGTGATTGGCGATATTGATAGCGGAATTTATGTCAAACCTGACCTTCCCGAGGCGTATCGACAATATTTACTGCCGCTGGCGCAGGGAATTACCCCCAATATCTTTGAGCTGGAAATCCTGACCGGTAAAAATTGCCGCGATCTCGACAGTGCCATTGCTGCCGCAAAAAGTCTGCTTTCAGACACATTAAAATGGGTGGTGATTACCAGCGCCTCCGGTAATGAAGAAAATCAGGAGATGCAGGTGGTGGTGGTCAGTGCCGACAGCGTGAATGTCATTTCCCATTCACGGGTAAAAACCGACCTGAAAGGGACTGGCGACCTGTTTTGTGCTCAGCTTATCAGTGGTTTGCTGAAAGGGAAGGCGTTAAACGATGCGGTGCACCGTGCGGGGTTGCGCGTACTGGAAGTGATGCGCTACACCCAGCAGCATGAGAGCGATGAATTGATTTTGCCGCCGCTGGCGGAAGCATAAAAAATGGCGCCGATGGGCGCCATTTTTCACTGCGGCAAGAATTACTTCTTGATGCGGATAACCGGGGTTTCACCCACGGTTACGCTACCGGACAGTTTGATCAGTTCTTTGATTTCGTCCATGTTGGAGATAACAACCGGAGTCAGGGTAGACTTGGCTTTCTCTTCCAGTAGCGGCAGATCAAATTCAATGACAGTATCGCCAACTTTCACGCGCTGACCTTCTTCAGCAATACGCTTGAAGCCTTCGCCTTTCAGTTCAACGGTGTCGATACCGAAGTGGACGAACAGTTCAACGCCGCTATCAGATTCGATAGAGAACGCGTGATTGGTTTCAAAGATTTTACCAATGGTACCGTCTACAGGCGCGACCATTTTGTTACCCGTTGGTTTGATAGCAATACCATCACCAACGATTTTTTCCGCAAAAACGACATCCGGCACGTCTTCGATATTGACGATCTCGCCAGAGAGCGGAGCAATGATCTCAATAGTTCCGGTATCCTTCTTGTCGTCGGAAACCAGAGATTTCAGTTTATCGAACAAACCCATGATCTTCTCCTAAGCAGTAAATTGGGCCGCATCTCGTGGATTAGCAGATTGTTTTTTCTTCAATGAACTTGTTAACCAGCGTCATTAACTCGTCCGTTGTCGGTTGAGCAAGAGCCTGCTCTGCTAACACCTTCGCATCTTCGAAGTTCGTGTTACGGATAATCTTCTTAATGCGCGGGATAGAAATGGCGCTCATAGAGAATTCGTCCAGACCCATCCCCAGCAACAGAAGTGTAGCACGTTCATCGCCAGCAAGCTCACCACACATGCCAGTCCATTTGCCTTCAGCATGAGAAGCATCAATAACTTGCTTGATCAAGTTCAGCACGGACGGTGACATTGGTTGGTAAAGGTGTGAAATCATATCATTACCACGGTCAACTGCCAGAGTGTACTGCGTTAAATCATTGGTGCCGATACTAAAGAAATCAACTTCTTTGGCTAAATGACGTGCAATTGTTGCGGCAGCCGGTGTTTCCACCATTACGCCGATTTCAATTGACTCGTCAAACGCTTTACCTTCGTCGCGCAGTTCCTGTTTGTAGATTTCGATCTCTTTGCGCAGTGCACGCACTTCTTCAACAGAGATGATCATCGGGAACATAATGCGCAATTTACCGAAAGCCGAGGCACGCAGGATAGCGCGGAGCTGATCGCGCAGGATCTCTTTACGATCCATCGCGATACGGATAGCGCGCCAGCCGAGGAACGGGTTCTCTTCTTTCGGGAAGTTCATGTATGGCAGCTCTTTGTCGCCGCCGATGTCCATGGTACGAACGATAACCGCCTGCGAGCCACACGCTTCAGCCACTGCTTTGTAAGCAGCAAACTGTTCTTCTTCAGTGGGCAGCGCGTCGCGGTCCATGAACAGGAACTCAGTACGATACAGACCAACGCCTTCAGCGCCGTTACGCTCTGCACCTTCAACGTCACGAACCGTACCAATGTTAGCGCACACTTCTACCTGGTGACCGTCCAGCGTAATAGCTGGCAGATCTTTCAGTTTAGCAAGCTCTGCTTTTTCAGAAGCCACTTGCTCCTGAACAGCGCGCATTTTATCAATAACTTCGTTGGTTGGATTGACGTAAACCTGATTATTTACGGCATCCAGAATCAGATAGTCGTCATTTTTCACCTGAGAGGTGACGCTACCGGTACCCACGATAGCAGGCAGTTCCAGAGAACGCGCCATGATAGAGGTGTGGGAAGTACGGCCACCCGCGTCGGTGATGAAACCCAGCACCTTCTTCAGGTTCAGCTGTGCGGTTTCGGACGGCGTCAGGTCAGCGGCAACCAGAATGACTTCATCCTGAATGGCGCTCAGGTCGATAATCTTCAGGCCCAGGATGTTGCGCAGCAGGCGCTTACCTATATCACGTACGTCAGCCGCACGTTCTTTCAGGTATTCATCATCCAGCTCTTCCAGGGCAGAAGCCTGACCTTCGATAACTTCATGAGCAGCTGCGTCAGCTGTCATGTGTTTATCTTTAATCAGGGCTATGATTTCCTGCTCCAGCTCCTCATCTTCGAGCAGCATAATATGCCCTTCAAAGATGGCTTCTTTTTCTTCACCGAACGTTTCACCAGCTTTCGTTTTGATCGTTTCCAGCTGGGCTGATGCCTTGGCACGACCGCTCAGAAAACGTTCAACTTCCTGATCAACCTGGTCGGCAGAAATTTTTTTCCGGTCAATGACAATTTCGTCTTCTTTCAGAAGCAGAGCTTTACCGAAAGCGATACCCGGGGATGCTAAAATGCCTGAAATCATAACCCTACCTTACTTGTGACTGATTTTTAAAAGAACCCGGGAAATTACTCGAGTTCCGCCATCAGTTTAACCAGATGTTCAACCGCTTTCTGCTCGTCTTCGCCTTCTGCGGAGATAGTCACAACGGTACCTTGAGTCAGGCCCAGAGTCTGCAGTTTAAACAGGCTTTTCGCGCTGGCGCTTTTGCCGTTGGAAGTCACAGTAATTTCAGAAGTGAAGCCCTTAGCTTCTTTTACAAACTGGGCAGCAGGGCGGGTGTGCAGACCGTTCGGAGCGGTAATGGTAACTTCTTGCTGGAACATTGTATTTCCCCAACTTATAGGTTTAGTGTTGTGGAACTAAAGTCTAGCCTGGCGGTTCGACTTTAGCCTGTATTGTTAGCGCCAGTTTTTAACAGACGCGACGCACGAAGAGCGCAATACAGTCCATTGCTGGCGGGTGTTGACCGCTGACGTTTCGTACGTCATTAAACATTATGCCGCTAAAGGAAGAATTGAACCAAATCATAAAATCGATTCAGCTTTGGCTTTTCCTGTAACGATTAATTTCGCGCATCAAAATAATTAGTCTGGTTAAATACCAGTTCCGACAGGCTGAATCAATGCCAGGAGGGGCGAAAGTTTGAAGCAGGCCACAAAAAAGCACCTAAAAAGGTGCTTTTTTACGCATTTTTAACAAGCTGGCATTACTGTTGCAGTTCTTTCTCAGTGAAGAGATCGGCAAACAATGCGGTGCTTAAATAACGCTCACCCGATGACGGTAGAATAACCACAATATTCTTGTTGGTAAAGCTTTCATCTTCTTGTAGTTTCAACGCCGCAGCAACAGCTGCTCCAGAAGAGATACCTGCAAGAATACCTTCTTCTTCCATCAGACGACGCGCGGTAGAAATCGCTTCTTCATTGGTGATGCCAATGACTTTATCGACCAGCTTGAGATCGAGGTTAGCTGGGATAAAACCAGCGCCAATACCCTGAATTTTATGCGGGCCAGGTTTAATCTCTTCACCAGCCAGTGCCTGGGAGATAACTGGAGAATCGGTTGGCTCAACGGCGACAGAGATAAGATCGGTCTTGCCTTTGGTGCCTTTAATGTAGCGGCTGACGCCAGTCAGCGTACCGCCAGTCCCAACGCCAGCAATAAATACATCAACCTGACCGTCGGTATCTTCCCAGATCTCCGGACCGGTGGTTTTTTCGTGAATTTCAGGGTTTGCCGGATTGCTGAATTGTTGCAGCAGCAGGTATTTCTCTGGATTGCTGGCGACAATTTCTTCTGCTTTTTGGATTGCGCCTTTCATGCCTTTAGCACCTTCCGTCAGCACCAGGTTTGCACCTAACGCTTTCAGCAGCTTGCGGCGTTCAATACTCATGGTTTCTGGCATGGTCAGGGTGAGTTTGTAACCGCGAGCGGCAGCTACATAGGCCAGTGCAATCCCGGTATTACCGCTGGTCGGTTCAACCAGTTCAACGCCTGGTTTCAGCACGCCGCGCTTTTCGGCATCCCAAATCATGTTGGCACCGATACGGCACTTAACGCTGAAGCTGGGGTTACGAGATTCCACCTTCGCCAGAATGCGTCCGTTACCGATGCGATTCAGGCGAACCAGCGGCGTGTGACCGATAGTCAGCGAGTTATCTTCAAAAATCTTACTCATGGCCTGTCCTTAACTGTATGAAATTGGGATACAACAGGTAGCATACCCGCTCAGAGAATATGCGGAAGTAAGGATTTAGCATATCTATATACAGAAGGGAAATAATGACATGCAAGATGGAATAAGGGGCGGCATAAGCCACCCCTGTTTCACACAAACGGTTTACAAAATAACCGGTAGATTGTTACCGCCACATCGCGTGTTTATCGCGATAGCAATCGACCCACATCGCCGTCGCGCCACAAACGGCAACGGGCATGATGAACAGATTAAGCAGCGGGATCATCGTAAACAGGCTGGTTAAAGCACCAAACTGCATATTGGTGATTTTGCGTGTGCGCAGGGCGGTGCGCATCTCTTTAAACGGCACTTTGTGGTTATCGAAGGGGTAATCGCAATACTGGATGGCTAACATCCAGGCGCTAAACAGGAACCACAGTACCGGCGCGACGGTTTGCCCAATACCAGGGATGAAGTAAAGAATTAGTAATACAATTGCGCGCGGAAGATACCAGGCAAATTTTTGCCATTCGCGTTTCATGATTCGCGGCACATCTTTCATGATACCGAAAATCCCGGTATCTGGCGGTGTAGCGCCAGTCAATCGTGCTTCCAGTTGTTCAGCCAATAAACCGTTAAACGGAGCGGCAATCCAGTTAGCAATCGTGGAGAAGAAATAGCCAAACACTAACAGCACAGAGATGACAGCCAGAGGCCACAACAGATAACTCAGCCATTGTAGCCAGTCCGGAACGTAACTCATGAGAGTCGGGATCCAGACATCGAGCTGTGTAAAGAGCCACCAGAATGCGCCCCCCATCAACAAAATATTGACCAGCAGCGGTAAAATAACGAAACGCCGAATCCCAGGTTGCGAGACGAGCTTCCAGCCTTGCGCAAAATAGTAAAAACCGCTGCGTGGGGCAGATGTGAATGATGAAACCATAATCAGGATGAGCTCCTTTTGACCAATCCCAGGAAAATTCTGCGTATTTTACCGGGTAATTGCGCAATGGACAGTTAGGATATGTTCGAAAAAACAGCAAAAAGCACGATTTCATCTATCTTTGTGCTGTGAAAGTTAATAGTGCACTTGCACTTGAGGTAATCGGCAAATACTCTTAGTGAGTAAATGTTTGCCGTGGTGGCAAGGTGTTAGAACAACAGAGAATATAATGATGCAGGATTTGCGTCTGATATTAATCATTGTTGGCGCGATCGCCATAATCGCTTTACTGGTACATGGTTTCTGGACCAGCCGTAAAGAACGATCTTCTATGTTCCGCGATCGGCCATTAAAACGAATGAAGTCAAAACGTGACGACGATTCTTATGACGAGGATGTCGAAGATGATGAGGGCGTTGGTGAGGTTCGTGTTCACCGCGTGAATCATGCCCCGGCTAACGCTCAGGAGCATGAGGCTGCTCGTCCGTCGCTGCAACACCAGTACCAACCGCCTTATGCGTCTGCGCAGCCGCGTCAACCGGTCCAGCAGCCGCCTGAAGCGCAGGTACCGCCGCAACATGCTCCGCGTCCAGCGCAGCCGGTGCAGCAGCCTGCCTATCAGCCGCAGCCTGAACAGCCGTTGCAGCAGCCAGTTTCGCCACAGGTCGCGCCAGCGCCGCAGCCTGTGCATTCAGCACCGCAACCGGCACAACAGGCTTTCCAGCCTGCAGAACCCGTAGCGGCACCACAGCCTGAGCCTGTAGCGGAACCGGCTCCAGTTATGGATAAACCGAAGCGCAAAGAAGCGGTGATTATCATGAACGTCGCGGCGCATCACGGTAGCGAGCTAAACGGTGAACTGCTTCTTAACAGCATTCAACAAGCGGGCTTCATTTTTGGCGATATGAATATTTACCATCGTCATCTTAGCCCGGATGGCAGCGGCCCGGCGTTATTCAGCCTGGCGAATATGGTGAAACCGGGAACCTTTGATCCTGAAATGAAGGATTTCACTACTCCGGGTGTCACCATCTTTATGCAGGTACCGTCTTACGGTGACGAGCTGCAGAACTTCAAGCTGATGCTGCAATCTGCGCAGCATATTGCCGATGAAGTGGGCGGTGTCGTGCTTGACGATCAGCGCCGTATGATGACTCCGCAGAAATTGCGCGAGTACCAGGACATCATCCGCGAAGTCAAAGACGCCAACGCCTGATACACTTAAGGCAAATTAACTCCTCTTCGAACCCCCGCTTGTCGGGGGTTTTTAGCATTGATGGTGCGATATGGAATCAATCGAACAACAACTGACAGAACTGCGAACGACGCTTCGCCATCATGAATATCTTTATCATGTGATGGATGCGCCGGAAATTCCCGACGCTGAATACGACAGGCTGATGCGCGAACTGCGCGAGCTGGAAACCAAACATCCAGAACTGATTACGCCTGATTCGCCTACCCAACGTGTAGGCGCTGCGCCGCTGGCGGCTTTCAGCCAGATACGCCATGAAGTACCAATGCTGTCACTGGATAACGTTTTTGATGAAGAAAGCTTTCTTGCTTTCAACAAACGTGTGCAGGACCGTCTGAAAAACAACGAGAAAGTCACCTGGTGCTGTGAGCTGAAGCTGGATGGCCTTGCCGTCAGTATTCTGTATGAAAATGGCGTTTTAGTCAGTGCCGCGACCCGTGGCGATGGCACCACCGGGGAAGATATCACGTCTAATGTGCGTACTATTCGCGCTATTCCGCTGAAGCTGCACGGAGAGAATATCCCGGCGCGTCTGGAAGTGCGTGGTGAAGTGTTCCTGCCGCAGGCGGGGTTCGAAAAGATTAACGAAGATGCGCGACGCACGGGCGGGAAAGTTTTTGCTAACCCACGTAATGCGGCAGCTGGTTCACTGCGTCAGCTTGATCCGCGTATTACAGCGAAGCGACCGCTCACTTTTTTCTGCTATGGCGTTGGTGTTCTGGAAGGTGGCGAGCTGCCGGATACTCATCTTGGCCGTTTACTGCAATTTAAAAAGTGGGGGTTGCCGGTCAGCGATCGGGTAACGCTTTGTGAATCGGCGGAAGAAGTGCTGGCGTTCTATCACAAAGTGGAAGAAGACCGCCCGACGCTGGGCTTTGATATCGACGGCGTGGTGATTAAGGTCAACTCACTGGAACAGCAGGAGCAGCTTGGCTTTGTCGCGCGTGCCCCGCGCTGGGCGGTAGCGTTTAAATTCCCGGCGCAGGAGCAGATGACCTTTGTGCGTGACGTCGAGTTTCAGGTTGGGCGTACTGGCGCGATTACGCCTGTTGCGCGTCTGGAACCTGTCCATGTTGCTGGCGTGCTGGTGAGTAACGCAACCTTACACAATGCGGATGAAATCGAACGTCTTGGTTTACGCATTGGCGATAAAGTGGTGATTCGCCGCGCTGGCGACGTGATCCCGCAGGTGGTTAACGTCGTGCTTTCTGAACGCCCGGAAGATACCCGTGAGGTTGTATTCCCGACGCATTGTCCGGTATGTGGTTCTGACGTTGAGCGTGTGGAAGGTGAAGCGGTTGCCCGCTGTACCGGTGGCCTGATTTGCGGAGCGCAGCGTAAAGAGTCGCTGAAACACTTTGTTTCCCGCCGTGCGATGGATGTTGACGGAATGGGCGACAAAATCATCGATCAGCTGGTTGAAAAAGAATATGTCCATACTCCGGCAGATCTGTTCAAACTCACCGCAGGCAAACTGACCGGACTGGAGCGTATGGGGCCAAAATCGGCACAAAACGTGGTTAACGCGCTAGAAAAAGCGAAAGAAACCACCTTTGCTCGCTTCCTCTATGCACTTGGCATCCGTGAAGTCGGCGAGGCCACCGCAGCAGGTCTGGCGGCATATTTCGGCACGCTGGAAGCGCTGGAAGCCGCTTCGATTGAAGAGCTGCAAAAGGTGCCTGATGTTGGCATTGTCGTTGCATCCCACGTTCACAACTTCTTTGCCGAAGAAAGCAACCGCAATGTCATCAGCGAGCTGTTGGCGGAAGGTGTTCACTGGCCTGCGCCGATCGTTATCAACGCGGAAGAGATTGACAGCCCGTTTGCTGGTAAAACCGTGGTGCTTACGGGCAGCTTAAGCCAGATGTCGCGTGATGACGCTAAAGCTCGACTGGTTGAACTGGGCGCGAAAGTCGCGGGCAGCGTGTCGAAGAAAACCGATCTGGTGATTGCCGGAGAAGCGGCAGGTTCTAAACTGGCGAAAGCGCAGGAACTGGGCATTGAAGTCATCGACGAAGCGGAAATGCTGCGTTTGCTGGGTAGCTGAGATGGAAAAAGAGCAGCTGATTGAAATAGCCAATACGATAATGCCGTTTGGCAAATATAAAGGGCGTCGCTTAATCGACCTGCCGGAGGAGTATCTGCTGTGGTTTGCCCGCAAAGATGAATTCCCGGCAGGGAAGCTCGGTGAGCTAATGCAAATCACGCTGCTGATTAAAACCGAGGGGCTGACGCAACTGGTCCAGCCCCTGAAGCGTCCGCTTTAAGCTTTATCGGCGCTGCTTTCCTGCTGTGCCTGTAACTGTTCGGTCTGGCGTTTGTATCGACGCGCCAGCACCGCACAGACCATCAATTGGATCTGATGGAAAATCATTAGGGGCAGCACCATCATACCGATCACCGATGTGGGGAACAGAATGTTTGCCATCGGGATGCCATTTGCCAGACTCTTTTTCGAACCACAAAAGACGATAGTAATTTCATCTGCCTTATTGAAGCCCAGTCGGCGTGCCATAAAGACGTTAACTACAATCACGATAGCCAGAAGAACGCAGCTGACCACCACGATAAACAGCAATGATCCCCAGCCAACTTTATGCCAGATACCATTAACGACGGCTTCGCTGAACGCTGTATAAACCACCAACAGAATGGACGTCTGGTCAGTTTTCGCAATCCATTTTTTATTGCGCGACACCCAGTCACCAATCCACGGCCGGGAAAGATGCCCCAACACAAACGGCAGCAGCAGTTGCAGCATAATTTTACCGACCTGCTCAAGGCTGCCCCCTGCACCGTGAACATTCATCACCAGACCAACCAGCAATGGTGAAAGGAAAATCCCCAGCAGGCTGGATGCTGACGCAGAACAAACCGCCGCCGCGACGTTACCGCCCGCCATTGACGTGAAGGCGATTGCAGACTGCACGGTAGCCGGGAGAATGCACAAGTAGAGAAAACCGGAGTAGAGCATCGGGTCGACATTTACCGGTTTCCACCAGGCAAACAGTACACCCAGAATCGGAAACAGCACGAAGGTGCTGCAAATTACCCACAAATGCAGTCGCCAGTGACCACCGCCAGCAATAATCGCCTCACGCGACAACTTCGCGCCGTGCATAAAGAACAGCAGGGCAATCGCTGCGGTGGTCAGATTTTCAAAGAAGGGGACGAAATCGCCTCTGGCCGGAAAGAAAGAGGCCAGCAACACCACCGTGATCAGGGTTAAGGTGAAAGGATCGAGGATACGAAAAAGTTTCATAAAGACTCCAGATGATCGATGGTTCTATTGTGCTTCTTCCAGTTTGAGAAATAAAATTGATTTATTGCATCCATTCATGAAGAAAACAGATGAATTATTCTTTAAAACAATTAAAGGTTTTCGTCACAGTAGCGCAGGAGAAAAGTTTTAGTCGTGCAGGAGAGCGTATCGGCCTGAGCCAGTCGGCAGTGAGTCACAGTGTGAAGGAACTGGAAAATCATACTGGTGTTCGCCTGCTGGACAGAACCACGCGTGAAGTGGTGCTTACAGATGCAGGGCAGCAGCTGGCTTTGCGTCTTGAGCGACTGCTGGATGAACTGAACAGCACGTTGCGCGATACCGGGCGTATGGGGCAACAACTGAGCGGAAAAGTTCGGGTCGCTGCCAGCCAGACCATTTCCGCGCATCTTATTCCGCAATGCATTGCTGAAAGCCATCGCCGCTATCCAGATATTCAGTTTGTCCTGCACGATCGTCCGCAGCAGTGGGTGATGGAAAGTATTCGCCAGGGAGATGTCGACTTTGGCATCGTCATCGATCCAGGCCCAGTGGGCGATCTGCAATGTGAAGCGATTCTTTCCGAGCCTTTCTTTCTGCTTTGCCATCGCGATAGCGCTTTGGCCGTCGAAGATTATGTACCCTGGCAGGCATTACAGGGAGCGAAATTGGTGTTGCAGGATTACGCGTCAGGCAGCCGACCGCTGATTGACGCAGCGCTGGCGCGCAATGGTATTCAGGCGAATATTGTGCAGGAGATTGGACATCCGGCGACGCTGTTCCCGATGGTAGCCGCAGGCATCGGCATCAGTATTCTTCCCGCACTGGCGCTACCATTGCCTGAAGGTAGCCCACTGGTGGTAAAGCGCATTACGCCGGTGGTTGAACGCCAGTTGATGCTGGTGCGCAGGAAGAACCGTTCACTTTCCACCGCCGCTGAAGCGTTATGGGACGTGGTACGAGACCAGGGCAATGCGCTAATGGCTGGGCGGGAAGGGGATCCGTTGTATCAGATATAGATATCGATATGAGTCGTTTTTTCAACAGGATTTAGAAGGGATACATTCAGAGACAAACACTGCTCTTTCTCCTGCGCCTTTTCTGCCTGCTGTTTCTGCAACTGCGCCAGTTGTGTTTCCAGTAGGGTGATTTGCTGTTGAATCAATTCGGCCTGTTTTTGCTTGTCTTCAGCACTGCCGCTAGTGTCTACAATCTCTTTAATTTGTTGAGTGAGTTTGATGATTTGCTGACTTATCCGCGCGATTTGTGAAGCAACATCGCTACCTTGTGATGCCCTGTTACTACTCTGTGTTTGTATGGAAGGAATTGAAGTTGAAGAGATAGTGGCCATTGTTCAGTCCTCGTCACTGTACGAGGTAATATCGGTAGAAGAACAAGCAACTTGAGAAGAAAAATCAATCTTACAAATCGCAGATAGCAAAAAAGCGCCTTTAGGGCGCTTTTTTTACATTGGTGGGTCGTGCAGGATTCGAACCTGCGACCAATTGATTAAAAGTCAACTGCTCTACCAACTGAGCTAACGACCCGAAGTGGTGGGTGATGACGGGATCGAACCGCCGACCCCCTCCTTGTAAGGGAGGTGCTCTCCCAGCTGAGCTAATCACCCACTTCGGTACTTCACATTTTTACAAGAAATTTAGCTGGCGAGAAAGTGGTGGGTGATGACGGGATCGAACCGCCGACCCCCTCCTTGTAAGGGAGGTGCTCTCCCAGCTGAGCTAATCACCCACTTCTCAATTTCTTGCTACACGGCGGAGACTACATAAAGTAGTTGGTGGGTGATGACGGGATCGAACCGCCGACCCCCTCCTTGTAAGGGAGGTGCTCTCCCAGCTGAGCTAATCACCCCCGCTGTGTGGAGTCGCATTATAGGGAGAGTTCAAAATGAGTCAACGCATTTTCTAAAGAAATTGTTCGTTCGTCGTAAATTTAAGCAAGATGATCGCAAAACAGACCGTGTTGCGCAATTTGTCAACGAAAACAATAATGCGTAAGGTAGAAACCCGAACTACATTGAGGAATCAGGCGGGAGTGATAGAATATCGCCCACTCAATTTTTCCAGGATTTGCCGGTTGTCGGCATCTTTCTAAACGTAAGGCCATTTCATGAAAATCAAAACTCGCTTCGCGCCAAGCCCAACAGGCTATCTGCACGTTGGCGGCGCGCGTACTGCTCTTTACTCCTGGCTTTTTGCACGTAACCACGGCGGTGAGTTCGTGCTGCGTATTGAAGACACCGATCTTGAGCGTTCCACGCCGGAAGCTATCGAAGCCATTATGGATGGCATGAACTGGCTGAGCCTGGAGTGGGATGAAGGTCCGTACTACCAGACCAAACGTTTTGATCGCTACAATGCGGTGATCGATCAGATGCTGGAAGAGGGCACTGCTTATAAATGCTATTGCTCTAAAGAGCGCCTGGAAGCGCTGCGCGAAGAGCAAATGGCGAAAGGTGAGAAGCCGCGTTATGACGGTCGCTGCCGCCACAGCCATGAGCATCATGCTGATGATGAACCGTGTGTCGTGCGTTTTGCTAATCCGCAGGAAGGTTCTGTTGTTTTTGACGATCAGATCCGTGGTCCGATCGAGTTCAGCAACCAGGAGCTGGATGATCTGATTATCCGCCGTACCGATGGTTCCCCAACCTATAACTTCTGTGTGGTTGTCGATGACTGGGATATGGAAATCACCCACGTTATCCGTGGCGAAGACCATATCAACAACACGCCGCGCCAGATCAACATTCTTAAGGCCCTGAAAGCGCCGGTGCCGGTTTACGCGCACGTTTCTATGATCAATGGCGATGACGGTAAAAAACTGTCCAAACGTCACGGGGCAGTCAGCGTAATGCAGTATCGTGATGACGGTTATTTGCCAGAAGCACTGCTGAACTATCTGGTGCGTCTGGGCTGGTCCCACGGCGATCAGGAAATCTTCACTCGTGAAGAGATGATCAAATACTTCACTTTGAATGCCGTCAGCAAATCTGCCAGTGCGTTCAACACCGACAAGCTGCTGTGGCTGAACCATCACTACATTAACGCGCTGCCGCCGGAGTATGTTGCTACTCACTTACAGTGGCACATTGAGCAGGAAAATATCGATACCCGTAACGGCCCGCAGCTGGCTGATCTGGTGAAACTGCTGGGCGAACGCTGCAAGACGCTGAAAGAGATGGCACAGAGCTGCCGTTATTTCTACGAAGATTTTGCTGAGTTCGATGCCGATGCGGCGAAAAAACATCTGCGTCCGGTAGCGCGTCAGCCGCTGGAAGTGGTTCGTGACAAACTGGCCGCGATTACTGACTGGACCGCTGAAAACGTTCATCACGCTATTCAGGCGACGGCGGATGAGCTGGAAGTGGGTATGGGTAAAGTTGGTATGCCGCTGCGTGTCGCCGTAACCGGTGCGGGGCAGTCTCCAGCACTGGATGTTACCGTTCACGCAATTGGTAAGACCCGCAGTATCGAGCGTATCAACAAAGCGCTGGATTTTATTGCTGAACGCGAAAATCAGCAGTAATTAGCGTGTAAAAAGATAAACGGCAGGAGATAATATCCTGCCGTTTTTTATTTATGCTGATTCGTCAATATCGAGACGGGCGAGGAAATTGCGAATTCCTTCACGTGACAAAAATTGCGCGACTTTTTCCTGCTCAATGTCTGTCATATTATCTATCGCGTTGATGATTTGTCGATACGCCGGGGCGCGTGCTCCAGGAGCGTATTCAGCAATTCTCTCTTCAGCTTCCATCAACATTGGTGTGTTATGGAAGGCTGGCGTGTTCTGAATAAACTCGCAAACTTGCGTATCGACCAGAATAAGTCTGGCACGACCGCCTTTCACGCCGGGAAATTTTTCCGTTTTCCAGCCTTTTTCTCTGATCCAACGGTTAACAGTTTGTTTAGCCACACCGAGGCATTCAGCCAGTTCTTCGGTGGTCATTTTGTTGCGTAATCTTTTCATATTATTTGCTATCGCGAATCCCTAAGCGTTGTAACAATCCGATAATCCCTTCCCGCAGAAGCAAGGATGTAAACTGTTTTTGTTCAACTGGCGTCATCTCTTTCGCCAGTGTCACCAGCAATACTTCAAGCGGCGCATCACCAGAAAGGGCAGGCGCTTCTCCCTGACCTTCTGGACGTTCAGCATTGCGAATATATTCACGAACCTGTTCATTGACGTGAACCAGTCGGGCTTTGCCACCCTGGACGCCAGGTTTTGGTGACGTTGTCCAGCCTTCCTTGCGTACCCATTTATTAATGGTCTGGCGGCTATAGCCGGTCAGTCTGGCAAGTTCATCTGGTGTCATCCTCTCCTTGAACATAACAATTCCCTGAATGTATGTGGGTCTATTAGTAGTTCATTTTATAACACCACTTTACAGGAAACCGTGACATGAATAACTACTGAATGCGAGCGGTTTTCCAAAATTGTTCATTTGCCTGATTTTTCAGCGATTGAAACTACACATTGCAATTTGCCGTTGACACATTCGGGCGGAATTCATATGATGCCGCCCGTCAACTCGACAAGCTTTACGTGACGGGGCTATAGCTCAGCTGGGAGAGCGCTTGCATGGCATGCAAGAGGTCAGCGGTTCGATCCCGCTTAGCTCCACCAAATTTTGCACCCAGCAAATTTGGTACGTAAACGCATCGTGGGGCTATAGCTCAGCTGGGAGAGCGCTTGCATGGCATGCAAGAGGTCAGCGGTTCGATCCCGCTTAGCTCCACCAAATTTCCAACCCTCGCTGCAAAGCGGGGGTTTTTTGTCTCTGCTTTTTGCCGCTTTTGTAATACAGTCTACGTCCGGGTTAGCGCCGCCAGGTGAAAGCATCATTGGATGAAAAATCGGCAACAGGCTGGCCCCTGTTTGCTTCGCGATGCGAATAAACTTATTATTTGTGTGCCTGAAAACCCCGATCAGTGAGAGTAGTGTACTCATGTTTGTGGAGCATAACCTGATAAAAAATATCAAGATATTCACACTAGCGTTTACGCTCACCGTGGTACTTATTCAGCTATCCCGTTTTATTTCGCCACTTGCCATTATCCATTCCAGTTATATCTTTCTGGCGTGGATGCCACTGTGCGTAATGCTGTCAATCTTGTTTATCTTTGGCTGGCGCGGTGTCGTTCCCGTTTTATGCGGGATGTTTTGCACCAATCTGTGGAACTTTCATCTCTCTTTTTTACAGACTGCGGTCATGCTCGGTAGCCAGACGTTTGTCGTGTTGTGTGCCTGCGCAATATTACGCTGGCAGCTGGGGACGCGTTGGCGTTATGGATTGACCAGCCGATATGTCTGGCAACGTCTGTTCTGGCTTGGTTTGGTGACGCCGATCGGCATCAAATGCAGCATGTATCTTGTGGGGAGCTTCTTTGATTTCCCGCTAAAGATATCCACCTTTTTCGGCGATGCGGATGCGATTTTCACGGTCGTTGATTTGCTAAGCCTTTTCACCGCTGTGCTGATTTACAACATGCTTTTCTACTATCTCACTCGCATGATTGTAAGTCCCCACTTTGCGCAGATATTGTGGCGCAGGGATATCGCGCCGTCGTTGGGCAAAGAGAAACGCGCATTTACCTTAAGCTGGCTGGCAGCGTTAAGCGTGCTTCTACTTCTGTTGTGCACACCTTATGAAAACGACTTTATTGCCGGTTACCTGGTACCCGTTTTCTTCATCATCTTTACCCTCGGGGTCGGTAAGCTTCGCTATCCGTTTTTAAATCTCACCTGGGCTGTTTCAACGCTTTGCCTTCTGAATTACAACCAGAACTTTTTGCAAGGGGTGGAAACCGAATATTCGCTGGCATTTATTCTTGCGGTGCTGATTTCCTTTAGCGTTTGCCTGCTCTATATGGTGCGCATTTATCATCGCAGTGAATGGCTTAATCGCCGCTGGCATTTGCAGGCGCTGACAGATCCGTTAACGCTCCTACCCAACTTTCGTGCGTTGGAACAAGCGCCGGAGCAAGAGGCGGGCAAGAGTTTTTGCTGCCTGCGCATTGATAATCTTGAGTTTATGAGTCGTCATTACGGCTTAATGATGCGCGTTCACTGTATCCGCTCAATTTGCCGTACGCTGCTGCCGTTGATGCAGGAAAACGAAAAGTTGTATCAATTACCGGGTAGTGAACTGCTGTTAGTGCTGAGCGGGCCGGAAACGGAAGGGCGACTCCAGCATATGGTTAACATCCTGAATAGTCGGCAAATTCACTGGAACAATACCGGGCTGGATATGGGCTATGGTGCTGCCTGGGGGCGTTTTGATGGAAATCAGGAAACCCTGCAACCCTTGTTGGGGCAGTTAAGCTGGCTGGCGGAGCAATCCTGCGCACATCATCATGTGCTGGCGCTGGATAGCAGAGAGGAGATGGTTTCCGGGCAGACCACTAAACAGGTGCTATTGCTGAATACCATTCGCACGGCGTTAGATCAGGGTGATTTGCTGCTCTACGCCCAGCCAATTCGCAACAAAGAGGGTGAAGGTTATGATGAGATCCTCGCGCGACTGAAATATGACGGCGGCATTATGACCCCGGATAAGTTTCTGCCCCTTATTGCTCAGTTTAACCTTAGCGCGCGTTTTGATTTGCAAGTGCTGGAATCCTTGTTGAAGTGGCTGGCAACACACCCTTGCGACAAAAAAGGACCGCGCTTTTCAGTCAATTTAATGCCGCTCACGCTGCTGCAAAAGAATATTGCCGGGCGGATTATTCGTCTGTTTAAGCGTTATCACATCTCCCCGCAGGCGGTCATTCTTGAGATCACCGAGGAGCAGGCGTTTTCTAACGCAGAAAGCAGCATGTACAACATCGAGCAGCTGCATAAGTTTGGTTTCCGGATTGCGATTGATGACTTTGGCACCGGATATGCCAACTACGAACGGTTAAAGCGTTTGCAGGCTGATATCATCAAAATTGATGGCGTCTTTGTGAAAGATATTGTCACGAACACGCTGGATGCGATGATTGTGAGATCAATTACCGATCTGGCGAAAGCGAAGTCATTGAGTGTGGTCGCGGAGTTTGTCGAGACGCAACAGCAGCAGGCGCTATTGCATAAGCTCGGGGTGCAATATCTGCAAGGGTATTTGATTGGTCGCCCGCAGCCATTAGCTGATTAACAGGCGTAAAAAAACCGGGGAATTATCCCCGGCTTTTTTATGTATGGTCTTACAGCACCAGTGCTGCGATTGACGCAGACAGCACACTCACCAGGGTAGAGCCGTAAACCAGCTTCAGACCGAAGCGAGAAACCACGTTACCTTGCTCTTCATTCAGGCCTTTAACTGCACCTGCGATAATCCCGATTGAAGAGAAGTTAGCGAAGGAAACCAGGAACACAGAGATGATGCCTTCAGCACGCGGAGAGAGCGTGGAAGCAATTTTCTGCAGATCCATCATCGCAACGAACTCGTTGGAAACCAGTTTGGTCGCCATGATACTGCCCACTTGCAGTGCTTCACTGGAAGGAACACCCATCACCCATGCAATCGGATAGAAGATGTAGCCCAGGATGCCCTGGAAGGAGATGCTGTAGCCAAACCAGCCAGTAACGGTGGCAAACAGTGCGTTCAGCGCGGCGATCAGGGCGATAAAGCCGATCAGCATCGCGGCAACGATAATGGCAACTTTGAAACCTGCCAGAATGTATTCACCCAGCATTTCGAAGAAGCTCTGACCTTCGTGCAGGTTGGACATCTGGATGTTTTCTTCACTGGCATCAACACGGTAAGGATTGATCAGCGACAGCACGATAAAGGTGCTGAACATGTTCAGTACCAGCGCAGCAACGACGTATTTCGGTTCCAGCATGGTCATGTATGCACCAACGATGGACATCGACACGGTGGACATTGCCGTGGCAGCCATGGTGTACATACGATTACGGGAGATTTTGCCGAGGATATCTTTATAGGCAATAAAGTTTTCAGACTGACCCAGAATCAGGGAGCTGACGGCGTTAAAGGATTCCAGTTTGCCCATGCCGTTGACTTTGGAGAGCAGGAAACCAATTGCGCGGATGATCACCGGCAACACGCGAATGTGCTGGAGAATACCGATCAGTGCAGAGATAAAGACGATTGGGCACAGCACTTTCAGGAAGAAGAATGCCAGGCCTTGATCATTCATGCTACCAAAGACGAAGTTAGTCCCTTCGTTGGCAAATCCGAGCAGTTTTTCGAACATTTCGGAGAAGCCTTTCACGAAGCCTAAACCAACGTCGGAGTTCAGGAAGAACCACGCCAGTAACACTTCGATAACAAGCAGTTGAATAACATAACGGATACGAATTTTTTTGCGGTCGCTGCTTACCAGCAGTGCGAGAATCGCAACAACGGCAAGTGCCAGTACAAAATGAAGGACGCGGTCCATATTTGCTCCAAATATGAGGCAGGTTAAATTTCCGTGCACATTCTATGTAACATGGTTAAGGAAAACGAGATCTGACACACACTATAATGACGTCCTGTGACAAGCTTCAAAAATAGTGATCTGTCATACATTTCTGCTATGTTGTGTATGGAAGCTGAAAGTTATGTAAATGTGCTAACATTAAACATAACCATAACATTCAAGTCATCAATCTTTTCGTAGTCATAATCCTGGTCTATCAAAGAAATCACCACAACCCATTCAAATGAATTTGATAATCATTCTCGTTTGGCATAGCATGAAACATAGCAAAGGCTATGTTTTAGAGGCACAAGATGACGAACTATCGCGTTGAGAGTAGCAGCGGACGGGCGGCGCGCAAGATGAGGCTCGCATTAATGGGACCTGCGTTCATTGCGGCGATTGGTTATATCGATCCCGGTAACTTTGCGACCAATATTCAGGCGGGTGCCAGCTTCGGCTATCAGCTACTGTGGGTTGTCGTTTGGGCCAACCTGATGGCGATGCTGATTCAGATCCTCTCTGCCAAACTAGGGATTGCCACCGGTAAAAATCTGGCGGAGCAGATTCGTGATCACTATCCGCGTCCCGTAGTGTGGTTCTATTGGGTTCAGGCAGAAATTATTGCGATGGCAACCGACCTGGCGGAATTTATTGGTGCGGCGATCGGTTTTAAACTCATTCTTGGTGTTTCGTTGTTGCAGGGCGCGGTGCTGACGGGGATCGCGACTTTCCTGATTTTAATGCTGCAACGTCGCGGGCAAAAACCGCTGGAGAAAGTGATTGGCGGGTTACTGTTGTTTGTTGCCGCGGCTTACATTGTCGAGTTGATTTTCTCCCAGCCTAACCTGGCGCAGCTGGGTAAAGGAATGGTGATCCCGAGTTTACCTACTTCGGAGGCGGTCTTCCTGGCAGCAGGCGTGTTAGGGGCGACGATTATGCCGCATGTGATTTATTTGCACTCTTCGCTCACTCAGCATTTACATGGCGGTTCGCGTCAACAACGTTATTCCGCCACCAAATGGGATGTGGCTATCGCCATGACGATTGCTGGTTTTGTCAATCTGGCGATGATGGCTACAGCTGCGGCGGCGTTCCACTTTTCTGGTCATACTGGTGTTGCCGATCTTGATGAGGCTTATCTGACGCTGCAACCGCTGTTAAGCCATGCTGCGGCAACGGTCTTTGGGTTAAGTCTGGTTGCTGCCGGACTGTCCTCAACGGTGGTGGGGACACTGGCAGGGCAGGTGGTGATGCAGGGGTTCATTCGCTTCCATATCCCGCTGTGGGTGCGTCGTACAGTCACCATGCTGCCGTCATTTATTGTCATTCTGATGGGATTAGATCCGACACGGATTCTGGTTATGAGTCAGGTGCTGTTAAGTTTTGGTATCGCCCTGGCGCTGGTTCCACTGCTGATTTTCACCAGTGACAGCAAGTTGATGGGCGATCTGGTGAACAGCAAACGCGTAAAACAGACAGGCTGGGTGATTGTAGTGCTGGTCGTGGCGCTAAATATCTGGTTGTTGGTGGGGACGGCGCTGGGATTGTAGTTGAATGAGCGTCGCATCTGGCACTATTGGCGGATGCGGCGTAAACGCCTTATCCGCCCTACGCGTTAAAGAGCCGGTTTGTAGGCCTGATAAGACGCGCTAGCGTCGCATCAGGCATTGTGCTCCATTGGCGAATGTGTTTAATGGCGGTGTCCATGTCCGCGGCCTTTTCCGCGATGATCGTCACGATCGCGCCAGCCTTCACGATAGCCACGCTCATACGCTTTACGCTTATCCCAGCCACGATGATAGCCATTATCATGACGCCACCAGCGGTTTTTACGCCATTCATAATTGCGATGCCAGTAGTCACGGTCGCGCCAGTGACCACCGTCCCAGTAATTACCGTAATGATCGCGATCGCCAATTTGTAATTTGATTGATGGCAGTAGGGTGATTTCACCTGCGTTTGCTACAAGCGGGGTAAATGCCATCAGGGCGGCCGCCAGAAACAGTGACCTGAACATTGTTATTCTCCTTCACGATCGAAGCCGTCAGCGGCCTGTTAACGCAATATTACGGGGAGGTAAAGCCCCGTATCATCGCCATAACTCTTAAATCATAAAGGAGAGCATTTTTTGCTAAACGTTATCGTGGGGTGGCTGTTGCTTCGGACGATTGACCATCATCATCGGCTTACCTGCTAATAACAGCCATGCCGGAAGCATGACGATACAGAGCAGCGGTAGCAATGTGGTATTGGGTACAACGACTGCCGCCATAAAAAGACTTAACCAGCCATCGCGTGTTACCACCAGCACGATGCCGAGAATAGCGCAAGAAACGGTTATTGCCGCTGGTACGGCGGGAACGTGCTCATGCAGCATCAACCCTAATGCCACGCCGACAAACACTGCCGGGAAGATTCGCCCACCGCGAAAGCCACTGGCGGCAGCAACGACCAGGGCGGCAAGTTTAATTACCGCCAGCAAAAAGTAATCGCTGGTGCTGAAAGCCTGATTTGCCACCATCTGCTGCATCTCATCCAGCCCTTTAAACAGCGAAACTGGTCCACCAATAACCCCCAGAATACCGAGAATAAATCCGCCAATACCCAGCACGAGCACCGGATTTTTCATTTGATGCATCATTGAGTGCAACCGTGGTAAGCACCATACGGCGACCATCCCTGCTGCGATGGCAATCGCCGCGACAATTGCACCGCTGAGAATATCGGTCATTTCCATCTGTCCGTAATGCGCAATGGGCAGTGAAAAATGAGGATGGAAAAATAATCCGGTAGTAAGTGCACCAGCTGCTGCCGCCATTAACGGCGCAAAGAGACGATCCCATAGCGGAACTTCACTACTGCCATTTAAGGTTTGCGAAAATATCAACGCCGCCGCAACAGGTGTGCCAAACAGCGCGCCGATGGTTCCGGCAGAGGCTAAAATAGTCCACTCCATTCGGTTGACGCGCGGTAACAGACGAGCGCCAATGGCAACCGCAAGGGCGATATTGACGGTCATGATCGGATGTTCTGGCCCCAGGCTGACGCCACCAGCAAGACCAAGAATTAATGCTACGATAAGTCCTGGTAGCGCAGAGGGCGGAACCGGTGCGCCGATCAGCGGTTCACAGGCGGGGTCTGGTCCGGCATGACCCTGGCTGAAACGGATAACCAACCCCACCGCAATACCCGTTAGCGTTAATACACCGATGATCCAGAGGGGTGAATCCTGGGCTATCCCCAGAGTTCCCGGCAGTCGTTGCCAGAGCAAATTCTGTAATGCCGAGGCGATTTTCATCACCACAATCAGAATAAGACTGGACGCAATCCCAATTGCCACGGCGGGGAGCGATAATAACAACATGGTTCTGGCTCGCGGATGGAGCATGTTCTATTCCTTATGCGGGGTCAGATACTTAGTTTGCCCAGCTTGCAAAAAGGCATCGCTGCAATTGGTGCTGAAACGATAAAGTAATTGTGTGACCCAGATCGATATTTACAGGGAGCCTGCCTTTCCGGCGTTGTTGTTATGCCCCCAGGTATTTACAGTGTGAGAAAGAATTATTTTGACTTTAGCGGAGCAGTTGAAGAATGACAAAGTATGCATTAGTCGGTGATGTGGGCGGCACCAACGCACGTCTTGCTCTGTGTGATATTGCCAGTGGTGAAATCTCGCAGGCTAAGACCTATTCAGGGCTTGATTACCCCAGCCTCGAAGCGGTCATTCGCGTTTATCTTGAAGAACATAAGGTCGAGGTGAAAGACGGCTGTATTGCCATCGCTTGCCCAATTACCGGTGACTGGGTGGCAATGACCAACCATACCTGGGCGTTCTCAATTGCCGAAATGAAAAAGAATCTCGGTTTTAGCCATCTGGAAATTATTAACGATTTTACCGCTGTATCAATGGCGATCCCGATGCTGAAAAAAGAGCATCTGATTCAGTTTGGTGGCGCAGAACCGGTAGAAGGTAAACCTATTGCGGTTTACGGTGCCGGAACAGGGCTTGGGGTTGCGCATCTGGTCCATGTCGATAAGCGTTGGGTAAGCTTGCCGGGCGAAGGCGGTCACGTTGATTTTGCGCCGAATAGTGAAGAAGAGGCCATTATCCTCGAAATATTGCGTGCGGAAATTGGTCATGTTTCGGCGGAGCGCGTGCTTTCTGGCCCTGGGCTGGTGAATTTGTATCGCGCAATTGTGAAAGCTGACAACCGCCTGCCAGAAAATCTCAAGCCAAAAGATATTACCGAACGCGCGCTGGCTGACAGCTGCACCGATTGCCGCCGCGCATTGTCGCTGTTTTGCGTCATTATGGGCCGTTTTGGCGGCAATCTGGCGCTCAATCTCGGGACATTTGGCGGCGTGTTTATTGCGGGCGGTATCGTGCCGCGCTTCCTTGAGTTCTTCAAAGCCTCTGGTTTCCGTGCCGCATTTGAAGATAAAGGGCGCTTTAAAGAATATGTCCATGATATTCCGGTGTATCTCATCGTCCATGACAATCCGGGTCTTCTCGGTTCCGGTGCACATTTACGCCAGACCTTAGGTCACATTCTGTAAATCCTTCCTGTTATATCGGGAGGTAACTCTCCCGATAATCTTTTAAATCATACAGTTAATTCAATTTTTCTTTGTGTCCCCTCACAAGGCCGACCTGCGTCACACTTCCATACAGCGGGATTAATTCTCCAGTAAATGCATTATTTGTCTGGTAACGGCGATTTGTTTTGCACGTTCATAATTTCACTCGTCAACTATCACTGAACGAGGAATTAACGATGAGTAAGAAACTGATTGCCTTATGTGCCTGCCCGATGGGCCTGGCTCACACTTTTATGGCCGCTCAGGCGCTGGAAGAAGCGGCGGTAGAAGCCGGTTATGAAGTGAAAATTGAAACCCAGGGCGCGGACGGCATCCAGAATCGCCTGACGGCGCAGGATATCGCCGAAGCGACCATCATCATCCATTCCGTGGCAGTTACCCCGGAAGATAACGAACGTTTCGAATCACGCGACGTTTATGAAATCACTTTGCAGGACGCAATTAAAAACGCTGTAGGCATCATCAAAGAAATCGAAGAGATGATTGCCTCTGAACAACAGTAATATTCGACAGGGATAATTGTTATGGCCATTAAAAAACGCAGTGCAACCGTTGTGCCTGGCGCATCCGGTGCGGCAGCGGCAGTTAAGAATCCGCAGGCCTCTAAAAGCAGCTTCTGGGGTGAACTCCCGCAGCATGTGATGTCAGGGATTTCACGCATGGTGCCGACCTTAATTATGGGCGGTGTGATCCTCGCTTTCAGCCAGCTGATTGCTTATAGCTGGCTTAAAATTCCTGCTGAGATCGGCATCATGGATGCTCTTAATAGCGGGAAATTCTCCGGTTTCGACCTCTCCTTACTGAAATTTGCCTGGCTGTCGCAGTCCTTCGGCGGCGTGTTGTTTGGCTTTGCTATTCCGATGTTTGCCGCTTTTGTGGCGAACTCTATCGGCGGCAAACTGGCGTTCCCGGCTGGTTTTATCGGCGGCTTGATGTCTACCCAGCCGACGCAACTGCTGAACTTCGATCCCAGCACTATGCAATGGGCGACCTCTTCGCCGGTGCCGTCCACCTTCATTGGTGCGCTGATTATATCTATCGTTGCTGGTTACCTTGTGAAATGGATGAACCAGAAAATCCAGTTACCAGATTTCCTGTTAGCGTTCAAAACCACATTTTTGCTACCGATTCTTTCCGCCATTTTTGTCATGCTGGCGATGTACTATGTCATCACCCCATTTGGTGGCTGGATCAACGGCGGTATCCGTACCGTGCTGACTGCCGCAGGTGAGAAGGGCGCGCTGATGTATGCAATGGGGATTGCCGCGGCGACCGCAATCGACCTTGGTGGCCCAATCAACAAAGCGGCAGGTTTCGTTGCCTTCAGCTTTACCACCGACCACGTATTACCGGTTACCGCGCGTTCTATCGCTATCGTTATTCCGCCGATTGGTCTGGGGCTGGCGACCATTATCGACCGTCGTTTAACCGGCAAACGCCTGTTCAACGCTCAACTTTATCCGCAGGGTAAGACCGCCATGTTCCTGGCGTTTATGGGGATCAGTGAGGGTGCGATTCCGTTTGCGCTGGAAAGCCCCATCACCGCCATTCCGTCGTATATGGTCGGCGCTATTGTCGGCTCAACCGCCGCTGTCTGGCTGGGCGCAGTGCAATGGTTCCCGGAGTCCGCTATCTGGGCATGGCCGCTGGTCACTAACCTGGGCGTCTATATGGCGGGGATCGCGCTGGGGGCAGTCATAACTGCGCTGATGGTGGTGTTCCTGCGTCTGATGATGTTCCGTAAAGGCAAATTGTTAATCGATAGCCTGTAAGAAGGAAAATCCAGATGACATTACTCGCTTCGCTGCGCGACTGGCTTAAGGCGCAACAACTGGATGCAGTGCTTCTCTCCTCACGGCAGAACAAACAGCCGCATCTGGGGATCTCCACCGGATCAGGTTATGTGGTGATTAGCCGTGAAAGTGCGCACATTCTGGTGGATTCGCGCTATTACGTTGAGGTGGAAGCCCGTGCGCAAGGCTACCAGCTGCATTTGCTTGACGCAACGAACACGCTTACCACTATCGTCAATCAAATCATTGCCGATGAACAGTTGCAAACGCTCGGTTTTGAGGGCCAGCAGGTGAGTTGGGAAACCGCGCACCGCTGGCAGTCTGAACTCAATGCGAAACTGGTTAGCGCCACGCCGGATGTGCTGCGGCAAATCATAACGCCAGAGGAGGTGGAGATAATCCGCCTCGCCTGTGGGATTGCCGATCGCGGAGCGGAGCATATTCGCCGCTTTATTCAGGCGGGGATGAGCGAGCGCGAGATAGCCGCTGAACTGGAGTGGTTTATGCGCCAGCAGGGCGCAGAAAAAGCCTCTTTTGACACCATTGTCGCCAGCGGCTGGCGCGGGGCGCTGCCGCACGGCAAAGCCAGCGACAAGATTGTTGCAGCGGGCGAGTTTGTCACTCTCGATTTTGGTGCGCTGTATCAGGGCTACTGCTCTGATATGACGCGCACCTTGCTGGTGAATGGCGAAGGGGTGAGCGCCGAATCTCACCCGCTGTTTGACGTCTATCAGATTGTCCTGCAGGCACAGCTCGCGGCAATCTCTGCAATTCGCCCCGGCGTGCGCTGCCAGCAGATTGACGACGCCGCGCGCCGGGTCATTACCGAGGCTGGATTTGGCGACTATTTCGGTCATAACACTGGTCACGCTATCGGCATTGAAGTCCATGAAGATCCGCGTTTTTCACCGCGGGACACCACGACGCTACAGCCAGGCATGTTGCTGACCGTGGAGCCGGGGATTTATTTGCCAGGGCAAGGGGGCGTGCGCATCGAAGATGTTGTGCTGGTTACCCCGCAAGGCGCAGAAGTGCTCTACGCCATGCCGAAAACAGTGTTGCTCACGGGAGAGGCATAATGGATTTATCGCTATTAAAAGCGTTGAGCGAGGCAGATGCGATCGCCTCCTCGGAACAGGAAGTGCGGCAGATCCTACTGGAAGAAGCGGATCGCCTGCAAAAAGAAGTGCGATTTGATGGTCTGGGATCGGTGCTGATCCGCCTCAATGAATCGACAGGTCCGAAGGTGATGATCTGCGCCCATATGGACGAAGTGGGATTTATGGTGCGCAGCATCTCCCGCGAAGGCGCTATTGACGTGCTGCCGGTTGGCAACGTGCGCATGGCTGCCCGCCAGCTGCAGCCGGTGCGCATCACCACCCGTGAAGAGTGCAAAATTCCAGGCCTGCTTGACGGCGACCGGCAGGGGAATGACGTCAGCGCCATGCGCGTGGACATTGGTGCGCGCTCCTATGACGAAGTGATGCAGGCGGGAATTCGTCCAGGCGATCGCGTCACCTTTGATACAACTTTTCAGGTTCTCCCTCACCAGCGGGTGATGGGGAAAGCCTTTGATGACCGCCTCGGTTGCTATCTGCTGGTGACGTTACTACGTGAGCTGCACGACGCCGAACTGCCTGCGGAGGTGTGGCTGGTGGCAAGTTCCAGCGAAGAGGTGGGATTACGCGGCGGGCAAACTGCCACCCGCGCGGTGTCGCCGGATGTCGCCATTGTGCTTGATACCGCCTGCTGGGCGAAAAACTTTGATTATAGCGCGGCTAACCATCGCCAGATTGGTAACGGGCCGATGCTGGTGTTAAGCGACAAGTCGCTGATTGCGCCGCCAAAACTTACCGCCTGGATCGAAACCGTGGCGGCAGAAATTGGCGTGCCGTTGCAGGCGGATATGTTCAGCAACGGCGGCACGGACGGCGGAGCGGTGCATTTAACCGGCACCGGCGTGCCCACGGTGGTGATGGGGCCAGCGACGCGCCACGGACATTGTGCGGCATCGATTGCCGATTGCCGCGACATTTTGCAGATGCAGCAACTTTTATCTGCCCTTATTCAACGTCTTACCCGTGAGACGGTTGTTCAACTGACGGATTTCAGATGATCTCCTGATTAACCCGGAGCGGTTATGTTAACGATTCAATTTCTCTGTCCTTTGCCTAACGGTCTGCATGCTCGTCCGGCGTGGGAACTTAAAGAACAGTGCAGCCAGTGGCAAAGTGAAGTCACCTTTATTAACCATCGCCAGAACGCAAAGGCCGATGCGAAAAGTTCGCTGGCGCTGATTGGCACCGGCACCCTATTTAATGACAGTTGCAGCCTGAACATTAGCGGCAGCGATGAAGAGCAGGCGCGGCGCGTGCTGGAAGAGTACATCCAGGTGCGCTTTATCGACAGCGACAGCGTCCAGCCTACGCAGGCAGAACTGACGGCGCATCCGCTGCCGCGTTCATTAAGCCGCCTTAACCCGGATTTACTGTACGGCAATGTGCTGGCAAGCGGCGTCGGCGTGGGTACGCTGACCCTGTTACAAAGCGACAGCCTCGACAGTTATCGGGCAATCCCCGCCAGTGTGCAAGATTCCACCCGGCTGGAGCACAGCCTGGCAACGCTTGCCGAGCAACTGAACCAGCAATTGCGTGAGCGTGACGGCGAAAGCAAAACTATCCTCAGCGCCCATTTGTCGCTGATTCAGGATGATGAATTTGCAGGCAATATCCGTCGCCTGATGACAGAACAGCATCAGGGACTGGGGGCGGCGATCATCAGCAATATGGAGCAGGTTTGCGCCAAGCTTTCTGCTTCTGCCAGCGATTATCTGCGCGAACGTGTTAGCGACATTCGCGATATTAGCGAACAGTTGCTGCATATCACCTGGCCGGAACTGAAGCCGCGCAACAATCTGGTGCTGGAAAAACCGACCATTCTGGTGGCTGAAGATTTAACCCCAAGCCAGTTTTTGAGCCTTGATTTGAAAAATCTTGCGGGCATGATTCTGGAGAAAACCGGGCGCACCTCGCATACCCTGATTCTGGCCCGCGCCTCGGCGATCCCGGTACTGAGCGGCCTGCCGCTGGATGCGATTGCCCGTTATGCCGGGCAACCGGCGGTGCTTGACGCCCAGTGCGGCGTGCTGGCGATTAACCCGAATGACGCGGTGAGCGGTTATTATCAGGTTGCGCAGACGCTGGCGGATAAACGCCAAAAACAACAGGCGCAGGCTGCCGCGCAGCTGGCCTATTCCCGTGATAACAAGCGTATTGATATCGCGGCGAATATTGGCACCGCTCTGGAAGCACCAGGCGCGTTTGCCAACGGCGCGGAAGGCGTCGGGCTGTTCCGTACCGAAATGCTGTATATGGATCGTGACAGCGCGCCGGACGAGCAGGAGCAATTTGAAGCCTACCAGCAGGTGCTACTGGCAGCGGGCGACAAGCCGATTATCTTCCGCACAATGGACATCGGAGGCGATAAAAGCATTCCTTATCTGAATATTCCCCAGGAAGAGAACCCGTTCCTCGGCTATCGCGCGGTACGTATTTACCCGGAATTTGCTGGCCTGTTCCGCACTCAACTACGGGCGATTTTGCGCGCTGCCAGTTTTGGCAACGCCCAGTTGATGATCCCGATGGTTCACAGCCTCGATCAGATCTTATGGGTGAAGGGCGAGATCCAAAAAGCGATCGTTGAGCTTAAGCGCGATGGCCTGCGTCATGCAGAGACGATTACTCTGGGTATCATGGTGGAAGTGCCGTCGGTGTGTTACATCATCGACCACTTCTGCGATGAGGTCGATTTCTTCAGTATCGGTTCTAACGATATGACCCAGTATCTGTATGCGGTCGATCGTAATAACCCGCGCGTATCGCCGCTGTATAACCCGATTACGCCATCGTTCCTGCGCATGTTGCAGCAGATTGTTACCACTGCGCATCAGCGGGGCAAATGGGTAGGCATTTGCGGTGAACTGGGCGGTGAAAGCCGTTATCTGCCGCTACTGCTTGGGCTGGGCCTGGATGAGCTGAGTATGAGTAGCCCGCGTATTCCGGCGGTGAAAAGCCAGCTTCGTCAACTGGATAGCGAGGCGTGTCGGGAACTGGCGCGTCAGGCATGTGAATGCCGCAGTGCGCAGGAAATTGAAGCGTTACTCACCGCCTTTACGCCGGAAGAAGACGTTCGCCCACTGCTGGCGCTGGAGAATATCTTTGTTGATCAGGATTTTAGCAATAAAGAGCAGGCGATCCAGTTCCTGTGCGGCAACCTCGGCGTTAACGGGCGCACTGAACATCCGTTTGAGCTGGAAGAAGATGTCTGGCAGCGGGAAGAGATTGTTACCACCGGCGTTGGTTTTGGCGTAGCGATCCCGCACACCAAATCTCAGTGGATCCGTCATTCCAGTATCAGCATTGCCCGGCTGGCGAAACCGATTGACTGGCAGTCAGAAATGGGCGAAGTCGAACTGGTGATCATGCTGACGCTGGGTGCTAACGAAGGGATGAATCATGTGAAAGTCTTCTCGCAGCTGGCGCGTAAACTGGTGAATAAAAACTTCCGCCAGTCGTTGTTTGCCGCGCAAGATGCACAAAGTATCCTGACGCTGCTGGAAACAGAATTAACCTTCTGACGTTAGCCCTGAAAACGGGCGCTGTACTCTCCCGGCGTCAGACCAAACTGACGCCGGAAAACGCGACAAAAATAGTCGCTATCCGGAAAACCGCAACGCTGTGCCACTTCATGAATTGACAGATGATATTTCTGCAAAATCATCCTCGCCTTCGCCATTCGCACCCAACGCACATACTCGATAAAACGCATCGTTCCATGCTGAGCAAACAGTTTTGACAGATGATTGGGCGTGATATTAAAAAACTGCGCCACGCTCTCGCGGGTGAGCGGCTGGGCATAATTATCCTGAACCCAGTTACAAATGCTGTGATAGAGAAAATCGCCGCGCGGTTGCGAATTACCCGGCGGCATATTCACCACGTTGCGGCAAAGATGCAGCAAACTTAACACCAGTGGCTGAATGATATTCTGCTCCAGCGGCGAACGGCTAAGATGGGTGAGGGCGGTAAGCATCGCTTCACCTTCACCGCGTTGCAGGCTGGGAAGCTGGATCTGGCGAGCAGGATGCAACAACGACGTGGTGCGGCTATCGTAAAACGATAACCCAAGCCAGGTCGGTGCGAACACCAGGCTTAACAGCATCACCGGTTTGTTGTTGATCGGTAAATTAGCCGCGCGTGCCGGAATAAACAGCATTTCTCCTTCCACCATTCGCTGCTGCTTTGCTTCCAGCAGGTTGCCGTATTCGCCGCGCAGCACGATATCCAGACGGGGAAAATCAATACATAAACTGCCCACCGGTAACGAGGCAGGCTGGCTGGCAAACCAGACGCGCCCCAGTAGTTGCGGGTTAAGCACCAGGCCGCTGAACAGATCGGCGAAAAATTGTTGATCGGCGGGCAAGCCTGGTGCTTTCATGAAAGTTCCCGATTAAAGATGCATTAACTGGCGAAATTCTTTCACTTTGCTGCGACTGACCGGCACTTCAAAATCCAGATCTTTCAGTCGCAGAATGTAGGTGTTATTAAACCACGGTTCGATTTCGCGTATTTTGTTCAGATTGACACAAAATGAGCGATGGCAGCGGAAAAAATGCGACGGCGGCAGTTTGCTGCAAAATTCGGTAATGTTCATCGGCATTACGTAGGATTCACGCCGCGTATAGACAAAGGTCATTTTCTCGTGCGCTTCGGCGTAATAGATATCGTTAATTGGCGTGACGATTATTCGCTCATCTTTCACCAGATTAATGGTGTCATTCTCACGCGTTACCGTCGCGGCAGGCGTACTGCTGGTCTGCTGTTGTTGCCAGGCCGCTTCCAGTTTTTGCAGCATCCCGGTAATACGTGACTCCTGATACGGTTTGAGAATGTAGTCAAACGCCTCCAGTTCAAACGCTTCTACCGCATGTTCTTTCCACGCGGTGATGAACACAATAAACGGTTTATGGGCGAACTGGCTGATGTTTTGCGCCAGCAACACGCCATCCAGCGACGGAATATTGATATCCAGAAAAATGGCGTCGACGCGGTTATGCTGCAAAAACTTCAACACGTCCAGACCGTCGTCAAAGGTGCCGACAATCTCCATCTGGCTGTGCTCTTTAATTAGCCAGCTCAGTTCCTGTTGTGCCAGGAATTCGTCTTCAACAATGATGACTTTCACAATATCACTCCGGCTCAAAGCAATAACGTAGCCTGTGAGGCGACTGGGGTGCGTTGGTTAGGAATGTAAAACGCAATTTCCGTTCCTGGTTCCAGGCGGCGGATATGCAGCCCCTCGCCATACAATAACTTCACGCGATGATGAACATTCAGCAGGCCAATTTTATTGCCCGGCATTTCATTCGCTTCGACCCGCTCAATCACCTTTGGATCGATGCCGTGCCCGGTATCCCGCACCGCAATGCGTACCCGATTGCCGCACTCTGCAACGCTGATGGTGACAACGCCTTTACCTTTGCAAGGCTGAATACCGTGGACAATGGCATTCTCCACCAACGGCTGGATCAGCAGGCTGGGAATGCAGCAATTCACCTCTTCATCAATATCATAGATAACCGTCAGCTTGTCGCCAAAGCGGGCCTGCTCAATGGCAATATAGTCTTTAATTTGATACAGCTCTTTTTTGATATCGATTTGCTCATCGTCTTTTAATTCAATGTTATAGCGCAGATAACGCGACAGATTAAAGATCAGCTGGCGAGCAGTATCCGGATTCAGACGGATTGATGATGAAATAGCGTTCAAAGCGTTAAACAGGAAATGGGGATTAATTTTGCTTTGCAGGGCGCGAAGCTCTGCCTTATTTGCCATTTCACGTAGCTGCTCGGCGCGTGAAACCTCCAGTTGGGTGGAGATGATTTGCGACAGACCGACCGCCATTTCCTGTAATGACGAGGTGATCTGATGCGCGTGGCAGTAGTAAATTTTCAGCGTTCCGGTCACAACGCCTTTCTCCCACAATGGGATCACCAGCATGGAATGAATCTCTGGTGTGCGGTGGGCTTCATCATTGTTTTTAATGATGATTTTTCCGTAATTCATCGCCTGACGGGTAGTCGGGCTAATGAAGTCATCGCCATTCTGATAGTTATGTTCACCCACGCCAACATAGGCCAGCACATGATCGGTATTGGTAATCGCCACCGCATCGGCGTGAATGTCATCGCGAATAATTTCACAAACTTTGCGTAATGACTCGCTATTGACATGGCGAAACAGAGGTAGCGTTTTGTTGGCGATATCCAGCGCCAGCTTGGCCTGCCGCGCGGCGCTGGCCTCTTTTTCGCCCTCAACGCTTTGCACCAGAAGCACAATAAAGCCGATACAGACGCTACCGAGGATCATTGGAATGCCGATTTTAGAGACGATATCGATCCCCAACGCGGTAGTTGGTGCCCAGACAATTACCAGAATCATGGTCAACGTCTCACACAACATGCCGCCGAGAATACCGACGCGCCAGCGCTGTGCTTTGGGGATTTTCAGGTTTATCCAGCCTGATATACAACCCGCCAGAATGCTGGTGATAAAGCAGGGGATCGCCGTCACGCCGCCGATATCAATTAAATACCGGTGAATACCCGCAATCACGCCGGTAATGATGCCTACCCACGGGCCAAACAGAATCCCGCCGGACATCACCGCGATAATACGTACGTTCACCAGCGAGCCTTCTACGGGAACGCCGGACCAGGTGCTGAACAGGGCGAACAGCGAGAAAATGGCGGTAACGGCGAGCAATTCTTTTGGGGAGTGCGCCGACTTGTGCAACAGTTCGCGAAACAGGCGGATACGGATGAGAAAGAACAGGCAGATAAGCATTAACGCTGCCCGATCGAAGACCGCCAGCAGCATGTTGAATATTTCGTGCACGGGTGACTCTGAATAAGGATTAAACCTCTATGATAGGTAACCTGAAGGCTGATGACCAGCAGGCCGTTTTTGAGGAAAAACCATAAATTTAAAAGGGGATTGAAAGATAAATGGTGTATTAGCAATGTATCTCTTGATAATGCACTTCTGGCTGGTAAATTTATTGAAATTATAATGTTAATAAAATTGGTGGTAATTTTCTTGTTAGCGTAGAAAAATTTCCTGTTTTTGAAGTGGAGTTCCTCATTTAAAGCCATTGATAAAAATGTTCTAAAACGCTGGACAGACAGAAATTAATCAGGCTATTTTCAAAACAGCCACCATTGTGGCAGCGTCGCTCGGACGGTCCGGGCGCTAACGTTAATCTGAGGAAATTATGGCTGACACTCGCCCTGAACGTCGCTTTACGCGCATTGATCGTCTCCCGCCCTACGTTTTTAACATCACCGCTGAACTGAAAATGGCTGCGCGTCGGCGCGGCGAAGATATTATCGATTTCAGCATGGGTAACCCGGACGGTGCGACTCCGCCGCATATCGTCGAAAAATTATGTACTGTGGCCCAGCGCCCGGACACGCATGGTTACTCCACTTCACGCGGCATTCCGCGGTTACGTCGCGCCATTTCCCGCTGGTATCAGGATCGCTACGACGTTGAAATCGACCCGGAATCAGAAGCCATCGTCACTATTGGTTCGAAAGAGGGCCTGGCGCATCTGATGCTGGCGACGCTGGATCATGGTGACACGGTGCTGGTGCCGAATCCAAGTTACCCGATCCATATTTATGGCGCGGTGATTGCCGGGGCGCAGGTACGCTCAGTGCCGCTGGTGGAAGGTGTCGATTTCTTCAACGAACTGGAGCGCGCCATTCGTGAAAGTTATCCGAAACCGAAGATGATGATCCTCGGCTTCCCGTCAAACCCAACCGCGCAATGCGTGGAACTGGAGTTCTTCGAAAAAGTAGTGGCGCTGGCGAAACGCTACGATGTGCTGGTGGTCCATGACCTGGCCTATGCCGATATCGTCTACGATGGCTGGAAAGCGCCGTCAATTATGCAGGTACCGGGTGCACGCGATGTGGCAGTCGAGTTCTTTACGCTGTCGAAAAGCTACAACATGGCGGGCTGGCGTATCGGCTTTATGGTCGGCAACAAAACGCTGGTCAGTGCCCTGGCGCGAATCAAAAGCTATCACGATTACGGCACTTTTACGCCGTTGCAGGTGGCGGCGATTGCGGCACTCGAGGGCGATCAACAGTGCGTGCGCGACATTGCCGAACAGTACAAACGCCGCCGTGATGTATTGGTTAAAGGGCTGCATGAAGCGGGCTGGATGGTCGAAATGCCGAAGGCTTCGATGTATGTCTGGGCGAAAATCCCGGAACCATATGCGGCCATGGGATCGCTGGAATTTGCCAAGAAGCTCCTTAACGAAGCGAAGGTTTGTGTCTCGCCGGGGATTGGCTTTGGCGACTATGGTGATACGCATGTTCGCTTTGCACTGATTGAAAACCGCGACCGTATTCGTCAGGCCATCAGAGGGATTAAAGCGATGTTCCGTGCCGACGGTTTACTACCCGCCAGCAGCAAACATATTCACGAAAACGCGGAATAAACACCGTCGTCAGAAATGCAAACAGGAGCCTGATGGCTCCTGTTTTTCATTGCACAGTTTGCTTTTAGATCATCAGGGCAAAAGTACCGGCCCAAACGATGACCATAAAAGAAATGCCCATAAAGAAATATTTCACTTTACATCTCTCCGCGTAATTACTGTTACGCCTGAATGACTTCATTACACCTGATACAGTGAGTTGACACCGGGCAAAGCGACCTTAAAAGCCCTGTATTTTACCGTGGGCATCACCCCAGAATTCTGAGCTAAACTGCTCGAGACGGCGCTAATGTACGCCTAAAACTGAAACGAGACAAGAGGCATTTTCTTATTTACTTTTAGTAACTTACAAGTGTCTCATATCGGCGACAGTTTAATTTCTGACGGTAATAATTAGATATTCAGCGAAGGAAAAAACCTTAAGAAAAAAGCCATAAAAACCATGAGGTTATTATGGCCGATTTGAGGAGGGAAAGAGTAAGAGCAGTTTGTTAAATGTACAACGACGATTCTCCCACCGGGCGCGTTTTAAAGCGACGGTGGATCCAGAGGTACTGCTCCGGTGCGCGCATGATCTCTTTCTCGATAATCTTGTTCATATAGGCAGCGGCTTGATTTTCATCTGTCGGGTAGCCTTCCATCTCTGGGGTGATGAACAAACGATATCCGCTGTAATCCGCTTTTCTTACCATCGTTACGGTCAACATGGCTGCGCCAGAGAGACGGGAGAGAACATAGGTGCCATTGGTTGTGGCGACATTTTCCACCGCAAAGAACGGCGCGAAGGAGCTGCCTTTACGACCATAATCCTGATCGGGAGCAAACCATACCGCTTCACCTTTCTTCAGTGCACCGACAATGCCGCGCAGATTATTTCTGCCGATCATCGCTTTGTTAGAGCGCATGCGCCCACGGGTCTGCACCCATTCCATCAGCTGATTATTATGTGGACGATAGGTAGCCATCATTGGTTGGCACAGTCCCATCACGCGGCCGCCCAGTTCCAGCGACATAAAATGGACGCCGACAACCATTACGCCGCGATTTTGCATTTGTGCGCGTTTAAGGTTATCCAACCCTTCAACATCAAACCATTTACGTACGCGACTGTCGGGCCAGAACCATGCCATGCCGGTTTCTACCAGCGCCATGCCGAGTGAACGAAAGTTTTCGGCAATCATCTTCTCGCGTTCTTCCGCAGAATGCTGCGGGAAACAAAGTTCCAGGTTTTTACGGGCGATAGATTCACGACGTTTCAGGAATGGTCGCGCCATTGCGCCAATACGCGTGCCGAGAAAGCAGAGAACAGGATAAGGAAGCTGTACCCAAAGCCAGAGTACACCAAGCCCAAACCATGTGAGCCAGTAGCGAGGATGTAGAAACTCGCGGGAAAATTTGCATTGTGGAAACATAGTTACCTTCTGTAGATACGAATTGTTGTATCGCAGAAGATTCCATGTCGACAGCGGTACACTCAATTGGTTGGGCCATCATGTACGACAATGGTTCCTGTAAAGAGTGTAAAGACTAGTCAGGACATAACCACGAGGAGCATGAATGCGGTATCTGTACTTTATCACTCGCTGACTGCTTTCAGCTACTGATTATTAATCGTGCAAAGTAAATATTTTTCCGTACACAACAGTCTTGCATTTAACATGCTGTTTTCATTGATGCTTAGCAAAAATTGCCAGAGGTTAAGGATTGTCTTACTATTAAAGTGACTGAAGTTACAGGTTTTTTAGCGCGGCAGGAGGTTGAGCTATGATTTATTTATGGATGTTTCTCGCCCTGTGTATTGTCTGCGTAAGCGGCTACATCGGTCAGGTACTGAACGTGGTATCGGCGGTCTCTTCTTTCTTCGGCATGGTGATCCTCGCTGCACTCATTTATTACTTCACCATGTGGTTAACTGGCGGTAATGAACTAGTGACGGGGATATTTATGTTTCTTGCCCCGGCTTGTGGCTTGATGATTCGCTTTATGGTGGGGTATGGCAGGCGATAGTGGGTCAGGATGGCTCATTTGGGCAGGTGTTCACATCAGCATCAGACATGATTGTTCACCTGCCATGTGACAGACGCTATCGCACAGGATGAATAAGATAATTCGCCTTTGTCGGATAAGTAGGCGTGATTTCTTCTGTGAGGTTTAATGGTGGCGCATCTTCTCTCATCTTAAACAAAATCGCCTGTGATGGCTGAAGTTTTGTAGAGTGTGTGGTCGTCATCGCTGATGTTTTTTCAGTCTCTTTATAGCTCCTCTCACTTACACCACCAGAAATGGAAAATGCAAAAACATTGCATGCCATAATAGAGACCAATAAAAATAAGCTGAAAAGTATTAAGTTTACTTTCATAGAAAGTTATCCTGAAAATGGTTCACTGAGAACCTACGATGTTATGGCTGTATTTACATATAATTAATCAATATTTACATCGATATAATAAATGACATCTCTTTGTGGTACATAAGAATAGTTCTCTGCGACAGGAAGCAGATTCCTACAATTGTAAGACTAAAATACTTCTTGCGATAATAACTACAACTGTAAGATAACCCTTTCAAAATGACCGTTGCTCTCTGATTTCTCATTTCATGCTCACCCAATATGATGGCGGCGTTTTCTAAAACTGTTAAAGAATGAGGTAAGTATGAAACGTTTAATTATGGCTACGATGGTCACAGCAATTCTGGCATCTTCAACTGTATGGGCTGCTGATAATGCACCGGTAGCGGCACAACAGCAAACTCAGCAAGTTCAGCAAACCCAGAAAACGGCAGCAGCAGAGCGTATCTCTGAACAAGGTTTATATGCGATGCGTGACGTGCAGGTAGCGCGCCTGGCTCTGTTTCATGGCGATCCGGAAAAGGCAAAAGAACTGACCAATGAAGCTTCAGCTTTGTTGTCAGATGACAGTACCGAATGGGCAAAGTTCGCTAAGCCAGGTAAAAAGACCAATCTCAATGATGACCAATATATTGTCATTAATGCATCTGTCGGAATTTCTGAGAGTTATGTAGCAACACCCGAAAAAGAAGCCGCGATAAAAATTGCCAATGAAAAAATGGCGAAAGGGGATAAAAAGGGCGCAATGGAAGAGCTTCGCCTGGCCGGTGTTGGCGTAATGGAAAACCAATATCTGATGCCGCTTAAACAGACTCGTAATGCACTTGCTGATGCGCAGAAACTGCTTGATAAAAAGCAATACTACGAGGCAAACCTGGCGCTTAAAGGTGCGGAAGATGGAATCATCGTCGACAGCGAAGCACTGTTTGTGAACTAATGCTGACAGGCAGTATATTGAGGTAAAGGATTTAACTCCCTCCAGCCGACAATTTTTTATGACCACAATACGACAGGTTGTGGTCATAAAATTATTTGGCGCTCGCGGTTCTATAAACACGCATTTTATCTTCCTCAAAGTAAATCCCAATAATCCCGTGTCATCACAAATCATTTATTATGTTATGTTTTATGGTACGCTTTAAAAAGCGTAATCATACCCTTACTTGTAAATCACCGGCGCTTCTTACAGTTGTAAGAATAACATCACAAATGTCGCGACTCTCTCTGATTACCACGAATCAATATTTATCATATTCTTCTTTTCGTCCTCACTACTTACCATGCAGAAAGGAATTGGAAGTGGCGATGAAATGATTTTCAGCACTTGATACAGGATTTTAAAAATATCGAGTGCAGCTACGACGATATTTTGCGGGTTATTTATAGAAGATATTACGCCTTAAATAAACGCTAAATTAACACATATTTAATTAACTAATAGGTATTGCTATGTCAACTCCACTTCAAGGAATTAAAGTTCTCGATTTCACCGGTGTGCAATCTGGCCCATCTTGTACTCAAATGCTGGCCTGGTTTGGCGCTGACGTTATTAAAATTGAACGTCCCGGCGTTGGTGACGTAACGCGTCACCAGCTGCGAGATATTCCTGATATCGATGCGCTTTACTTCACCATGCTTAACAGTAACAAACGTTCTATTGAGTTAAATACCAAAACAGCGGAAGGCAAAGAGGTAATGGAAAAGCTGATCCGCGAAGCTGATATCTTAGTCGAGAACTTTCATCCAGGGGCCATTGATCACATGGGCTTCACCTGGGAGCATATTCAAGAAATCAATCCACGTCTGATTTTTGGTTCGATCAAAGGGTTTGATGAGTGTTCGCCTTATGTGAATGTAAAAGCCTATGAAAACGTTGCTCAGGCAGCGGGTGGCGCGGCATCCACTACGGGTTTTTGGGATGGTCCGCCGCTGGTAAGCGCTGCAGCGTTGGGTGACAGCAACACCGGAATGCATTTGCTGATCGGTTTACTTGCTGCTTTGCTGCATCGCGAAAAAACGGGGCGTGGGCAACGAGTCACCATGTCAATGCAGGATGCCGTATTGAACCTTTGCCGCGTGAAATTACGTGACCAGCAGCGTCTCGATAAATTGGGTTATCTGGAAGAATACCCGCAGTATCCGAATGGTACATTTGGTGATGCAGTTCCCCGCGGTGGTAATGCAGGTGGTGGCGGTCAGCCTGGCTGGATCCTGAAATGTAAAGGCTGGGAAACCGATCCTAACGCCTATATTTATTTCACTATTCAGGATCAAAACTGGGAAAACACCTGTAAAGCCATCGGCAAACCAGAATGGATTACCGATCCGGCATACAGTACAGCCCATGCACGACAGCCACATATTTTCGATATTTTTGCTGAAATCGAAAAATACACTGTCACTATTGATAAACATGAAGCGGTGGCCTATTTGACTCAGTTTGATATTCCTTGTGCACCGGTTTTAAGTATGAAAGAAATTTCACTTGATCCCTCTTTGCGCCAAAGTGGCAGTGTTGTTGAAGTGGAACAACCGTTGCGTGGAAAATATCTGACCGTTGGTTGTCCAATGAAATTCTCTGCCTTTACGCCGGATATTAAAGCTGCGCCGCTATTAGGTGAACATACCGCTGCTGTATTGCAGGAGCTGGGTTATAGCGACGATGAAATTGCTGCAATGAAGCAAAACCACGCCATCTGATATTAACGGGGGCTTCTGGCTCCCAATTTATAAAAATTTCGAGGTTATTAATCATGTCAGATCAACTTCAAATGACAGATGGTATGCATATCATCGTTGAAGCATTAAAACAGAATAATATTGACACTATTTATGGTGTTGTAGGTATTCCTGTGACGGATATGGCACGCCATGCCCAGGCGGAAGGCATTCGTTATATTGGTTTTCGTCATGAGCAGTCGGCAGGCTATGCCGCTGCGGCAAGCGGTTTTCTTACCCAAAAACCGGGGATCTGCCTGACAGTTTCTGCGCCAGGATTCCTCAATGGTTTGACCGCATTGGCCAACGCAACGGTAAATGGTTTTCCGATGATCATGATTAGCGGCTCCAGCGACCGCGCGATCGTCGACCTACAGCAAGGTGATTATGAAGAGCTGGACCAAATGAATGCGGCAAAACCGTATGCCAAAGCAGCATTTCGCGTTAATCAGCCGCAGGATCTTGGCATTGCATTGGCACGCGCTATCCGGGTCTCTGTATCGGGTCGCCCTGGCGGAGTTTATCTTGATTTGCCAGCAAATGTCCTGGCCGCGACGATGGAAAAAGACGAAGCGTTAACCACGATTGTTAAAGTTGAAAATCCGTCGCCAGCATTATTGCCATGCCCGAAGTCAGTCACTAGCGCAATTTCGCTTTTAGCAAAAGCTGAACGGCCATTAATTATCCTTGGCAAAGGCGCGGCGTATTCACAAGCTGATGAACAGCTTCGTGAATTTATTGAAAGTACTCAGATTCCATTCCTGCCAATGTCTATGGCGAAAGGGATCCTTGAAGATACGCATCCACTTTCTGCGGCAGCTGCGCGTTCGTTTGCCCTGGCAAATGCTGACGTTGTCATGCTTGTTGGTGCACGACTGAATTGGTTATTGGCACACGGTAAAAAAGGATGGGCGGCAGATACACAGTTTATTCAACTGGATATTGAACCGCAGGAAATTGACAGCAACCGCCCCATTGCTGTGCCAGTCGTTGGTGATATTGCATCCAGTATGCAAGGTATGCTGGCAGAACTGAAACAAAACACATTTACGACTCCACTGGTATGGCGCGATATTTTAAATATCCACAAGCAGCAAAATGCACAAAAAATGCATGAAAAATTAAGTACAGATACTCAACCATTAAATTACTTTAATGCATTAAGTGCTGTGCGCGACGTATTGCGCGAGAACCAGGATATTTATTTAGTTAATGAAGGTGCAAATACCCTGGATAATGCACGAAATATTATTGATATGTATAAACCACGTCGTCGTCTGGATTGTGGTACCTGGGGTGTCATGGGCATCGGTATGGGCTATGCCATCGGTGCTAGCGTGACTTCTGGTTCTCCGGTTGTCGCCATTGAAGGTGATAGTGCTTTTGGTTTCAGTGGGATGGAAATTGAAACGATTTGTCGATATAACCTGCCGGTGACGATCGTTATTTTTAATAATGGCGGCATCTACAGAGGAGACGGTGTTGATCTCAGTGGCGCTGGTGCACCATCACCAACGGATCTGTTGCACCATGCAAGGTATGACAAATTAATGGATGCGTTTCGTGGCGTTGGCTATAACGTCACCACGACAGATGAACTTCGTCATGCTTTAACCACCGGTATTCAGTCGCGCAAACCGACCATTATTAATGTGGTCATCGACCCTGCAGCAGGAACTGAAAGTGGCCATATTACCAAACTTAACCCAAAACAAGTCGCTGGTAATTAAATACTGACATCGTCTCCTCTTGCCAACTCATTATGCGATGGTGAGGGGACCCTTATTGGAAATACTATTATGCTAACATTTTTTATTGGCGATTTATTGCCTATTATCGTAATCATGCTGTTGGGTTATTTTAGCGGCAGACGAGAAACTTTTTCAGAAGATCAAGCCCGCGCATTTAATAAACTGGTATTAAACTACGCTCTTCCTGCGGCTCTATTTGTTTCTATTACCCGGGCAAACAGGGAAATGATTTTTGCGGACACTCGTCTGACCCTTGTATCACTTGTGGTTATTGTCGGATGTTTCTTTTTCTCCTGGTTTGGTTGCTACAAATTTTTTAAACGTACCCATGCAGAAGCAGCTGTATGTGCATTAATTGCGGGTTCACCTACCATTGGATTCCTGGGGTTTGCAGTTCTCGATCCTATTTATGGTGATTCCGTATCAACAGGTTTAGTGGTAGCAATTATTTCTATTATTGTTAACGCAATTACTATTCCTATTGGTCTGTATTTGCTGAATCCTTCCTCAGGAGCGGATGGTAAGAAGAATAGTAATCTGAGCGCATTAATTTCTGCGGCAAAGGAGCCAGTTGTATGGGCACCTGTTCTGGCAACGATCCTGGTGTTGGTTGGGGTAAAAATTCCGGCAGCATGGGACCCAACCTTTAATCTGATTGCGAAGGCTAACTCAGGGGTAGCGGTATTCGCTGCGGGGTTGACTCTGGCTGCACATAAATTCGAGTTCAGTGCCGAAATTGCTTATAACACCTTCCTGAAGCTGATTCTGATGCCACTGGCGCTGCTTCTCGTTGGTATGGCATGTCATTTGAACAGCGAACATTTGCAGATGATGGTACTGGCAGGCGCATTACCGCCGGCATTCTCCGGAATCATTATTGCCAGCCGGTTTAATGTCTACACCCGCACTGGTACAGCGTCATTGGCTGTGAGCGTACTGGGTTTTGTCGTCACGGCTCCCTTGTGGATTTATGTCAGTCGACTGGTTTCATAATTAATCATGTTATTGATTTTACATAAATGCCGAAGTGTCTTTTCACCTTCGGCTTTTTTCAAGGCATAAGCAAATGACAAATAATGAAAGCAAAGGGCCGTTTGAAGGCTTATTAGTTATCGATATGACACATGTCCTTAATGGACCTTTCGGAACTCAACTTCTTTGTAATATGGGCGCAAGGGTAATTAAAGTTGAGCCACCAGGTCATGGTGATGATACCCGCACATTTGGTCCCTATGTGGATGGACAGTCACTCTATTACAGTTTTATTAATCATGGCAAAGAGAGTGTGGTTCTTGATTTAAAGAATGATCACGATAAAAGTATATTTATAAATATGCTCAAACAAGCTGATGTATTAGCTGAGAATTTTCGCCCAGGTACAATGGAAAAACTGGGGTTTTCATGGGAAACGCTTCAAGAAATCAACCCGCGCCTCATATATGCTTCATCGTCAGGTTTCGGACATACCGGTCCGCTAAAAGATGCTCCTGCCTACGATACCATCATTCAGGCAATGAGCGGGATAATGATGGAAACAGGATATCCTGATGCTCCGCCAGTGCGCGTTGGTACATCTCTTGCGGATCTATGCGGCGGTGTCTATTTATTCAGCGGAATAGTGAGTGCACTTTATGGCCGCGAAAAGAGCCAGAGAGGGGCGCATGTCGATATAGCGATGTTTGATGCCACGCTGAGTTTTCTGGAGCATGGTCTGATGGCATATATCGCGACAGGGAAGTCACCACAACGTCTGGGAAATCGCCATCCCTACATGGCACCTTTTGATGTTTTCAATACTCAGGATAAGCCGATTACGATTTGTTGTGGTAATGACAAGCTTTTTTCTGCGTTATGCCAGGCACTGGAGCTTACGGAACTGGTTAATGATCCCCGATTTAGCAGCAATATTTTACGCGTACAAAACCAGGCTATTCTTAAACAATATATTGAGCGGACGTTAAAAACGCAGGCAGCTGAAGTTTGGTTAGCCAGAATACATGAAGTTGGTGTACCCGTCGCGCCGTTATTAAGTGTGGCTGAGGCCATTAAATTGCCACAAACTCAGGCGAGAAATATGTTGATTGAAGCCGGGGGAATAATGATGCCGGGTAATCCGATAAAAATCAGCGGCTGCGCGGACCCGCATGTTATGCCGGGAGCGGCAACGCTCGACCAGCATGGGGAACAAATTCGCCAGGAGTTCTCATCATAAATGTAAGATGTGCTGGTAAATAGCTCCCACATTTGAACATTGTGGGAGCCGCTATTTAGTCATTTTTCTGACAGAAAACAGCAATCTCCTGGTCCAGCTCTGCAATGTGTTCTTTTACAGAGTTCAGCAACTGAAGAATTTCAGGCTTACTGTCATCTGAAACAGGTGTTATTTCTAACTGATGGCTAATATTAATCAACTTTTGCAAATTCAGGATGTTAGCCGCACCGTGGATGCGATGAATACACTGATGGAAAGTTCTGTTATCGCCAGCTTCTAGTGCTTGAAACGCAGCGGGTAGATCTTTATGCGTTTCATGCTGGAAAGTCATGAGAATCTCCTGCATCAGTTGTAGATCGTTCGCCGTATTATTTTTCAGGGCTTCGATATCAAGGTGGCGATACTGAGGTGCAATATGCGCAACCTGGTGTAACTGACTTAAATGTGTTTTCAGTACATCCAGGGTCAACGGTTTGAACAAACATAAGTTCATGCCGCAACTTAACCCTTTTTCACGTTCGTTAGCCTGTGCGTTGGCTGTAAGCCCCCAGATGGGTAAGGAAGAATTTTGCTCACGGAGTTTGCGAGTCAACTCAAAACCATCCATATTCGGCATATTAACGTCAGTAATAAGCAGATCATAATGTTGCATACTGACTTTGTGTAGCGCTTGCACACCATCAGTGGCTTCATCAACATCATATCCTAATAGATTTAGCTGGCGTTTGAGTAATAGCCTGTTGGTCGGATGATCATCCGCGATTAATATGCTCAACTTTTCAGGTAGTGTGATGGGGTGTTCTGCTTTTGCCTCGACAGTCGCCACTTGCTGGCTAATTTCTACCGGGATTGTGATCGTAAATGTTGTTCCTATGCCTGGATGACTTTCTAATGACAAATCGCCCTGCATATTTTTAATTAATTCTTTGCAGATCATTAAGCCTAAGCCAGATCCTGTTTGCTGGCGACCTGCACTTGTTTGGCTGTAGCGTTTAAAGAGTTGTTGTTGTTCTTCCTGCGATAATCCACTTCCAGAATCCATAATCGTCATTTTGATAACAGCGTGGTTGTCATCAATGTGAACCAGGGAGGTCGTAATTTTTACTGCCCCCTCGGTGGTAAATTTGAGAGCATTGCTCAGTAAATTTGATAAGACCTGCTTAAACGCCTGAGGATCGATCTTAACCAGGTAATGATCAGGAAATGTACTGCTGCAACTTAATGCGATGGATTTGCTTGCAGCAATCGCACCGAAAGAGTGACAAGTGTTCTGGACTAAAGTAGGGATATCGACCCATTGTGGTTGAAGTTGATAGTTACCCGATTCAATTTTGTCGACATCAAGGATTTCACCAATTAAGCCGAGGAGTGATTGTCCGGTGGCGTAGGCAAGTGAAATCGCCTCCACCCGTTGCTCCTTGCTAAGACCAGAACCCGACAGAAGTTCCAGGAAGCCCATAATAGAGCTTATTGGTGTTCTTATTTCGTGACTCATCGTTGCCAGAAACTGACTTTTTGCTACGGTAGCCTTTATCGCTTTATTTTTTTCTACCTCGAGTGCATTAATTAGATCACGCGTTTCAGTAATATCTTGCCAACCACAAATATATACTGCATTGTCACTTGCAGGAAGATTGCATAATGTATGCCAGTGATTAATGCATCTTTTCTCGATGCCATTATCAATTTCAAATACCTGTGTGTATATTGTTCGATTTTCTTTCGTTTCTGCTGTGACTTCATGCGCATTAGAAAAAACATCTTTAAAGGGTGAGTCACTGTTTTCTAATGGTAACATTGCATTTTTGTAGTAATCCGCAGTGAAATAATGTTCAAAAGCACTATTATGACTAATGACATTACCTTGCCAGTTTACAACATAAGTTGGATTCGGTAAGGAATCCGAGAGTGCTTTTCGGAATGATATTTGGTTTTCTAAATCACCCTGAATGACTTTACGACGACGAACTGAGCGTAACAGGTAGAATCCCCATAAAAGGCTACTGCCAACTAATAAAACGGATAATGTCGTAACAATATAAAATTGCTCGCTATATAGGTCCCATGTGTCAATGGTCACATTGGGCATTTTAATCCATTTTTCCGTCAGGCGCAGAACTTCGCTTGGGGGAATTGCATTCAGTGCTTTATTAATAATATCCTTAAGTTCCGGTTCTCCGCGAGGAAAAGCGAACGAAAGCGATGCATTCGGAACGCCAGGAATAAGAAAATGATAAAGTTCATTAGGATAGTAATGATCGATCATGTAACGCGAATTTAACTGTGTCGCGACCAGAGCATCAAGTTCACCTTCCTTAACCTTGTGAAATGCAGCGCTGGCATTATCGACCTGTATCCATTCAACCTCCGGATACATCTCTTTTAATTGCGAATGCAGCTCATAATAATATGGAATGGCAACTTTCATTCCTTTTTTTAATGTTTGTTCACTGTCAGGCGCTTTTTGCATGACAAAAACGTAAGGCGTTGTTATGAAGGCTTCAGCAAATAAAACATTATTTTCTCGATCTTCACTATAAATAGCGCCAGGTATTATATCCCATCCTCCGGGGCTAAGCTGTGTTCCAGCATGGATATTGTGTGAAACGGTGATCGGAGAAAAATTTAAACCTGTTTGCAAGGTAATAATATTAAGAATGTCCCCCATAACGCCCCGAACCGAGCCATTTTCATCCGTCATAGAATAGGGGGGCGAGTAAGGATTTTCCAGCACCTTTAAATTGGGATGCTGCTTAATCCACTGTTTTTCATGTTCAGTGAGTTCTAATGGTTTGTTCAGAAAGGCCAGGTTTCCTGTATCAAGCCAATTTTGTGATACTTCATAGCGAACTTCATTTGTTAAAGCATCAACAAATCTATTGAGTACTTCATTAAGAATGACAGATTCTTTTCTGGTCAAGAAAAAATTATATTGACGCGGCGAGTTATAATATTTCACTACATTTAAGGAGTGAGTGAAATAGCGGGAAATCATACTGCTGGTAATGATGTTACTACCAATAAAGTAATCATTGTGCCCAGCTGAGACGGATGCTAATGCCTGATATAAATTTGTAAAAGAGATAATTGTTGCTTTTGGAAATGATTGATGAATTACCTCGTCTGGGGGGTAATTTGCTACCCGAGCAATATTTACTGGTTTTGGTGAGGTAAGCGGTCGCATTGAGTCGTGAAGGGTGGTTACCAGCGCCGGAAAGGTAATTATCAATGGTTTGGTTGCAGCAATGTCATTATTAAGAGGCGGCGAAGTAACTAAATGTGATAACACTATATCGACTTCACCTTCTTCCAGCGCGTCCATTGCTTTTTGATGATCTGCGTATTCCCGGAGTGTTAATTTGATATTTAACGCTCTTTTTAAAAGATTTAAATAATCAGCATTAATACCACGAACCTGTTGCTGCGAATCGGTATGCAACAAGGTAGCCGTTTGGGACTTGTGTACTGCAATCACAAGATTTTTTTTGCTCGCTAACCAACGTAATTCCTTGTTGCTCAGACGTACTGGATCAAGTGTGACACGGTTGTTACTACTGATGCCACGATATTCGATGTAATCTTCGTCTGCGAAACTTATGGTCGACCAAAGACCACAACAGAGAAGAAAAAAATAGGGTAAAAACTTCATGTGATTAGCCGATTTTGTTACGTTGCGCGAATGTGTAAAGATCCATCAGTGATTTACATTCTAATTTTTCCATCAGGCGACTTTTATAAGTGCTGACAGTTTTGTTGCTGATGAACATTTTTTCAGCAATGTCATTATTATCCTTGCCATCAAGAATATACCGCATGACACTAATTTCTTGTTTCGATAAGGAGTCGAGTTTTTGCTGGTCGGACGTTAAACTTCCAACAAACCGGTTGAGAGAGAAGGGGAAATAGCAGTAGCCATTTTTTGCAGCTTCAATAGCCGCAATGATATTGTTCATGCCTTCTTTTTTACTCACGAATCCATTAGCGCCAGCATCAGCACAATGTTTCCCGTAAAAATGGTCATTTTTAGCGGAGACAATAATAATAATTCCGCTATATTGGCGCTTCCTCAGCGTTTCTAACACCTGGATACCGTTAACTCCGGGGATATCGACATCAATGATGACGATATCAGGCTTAAGTGTTTCCACCCGCTGAACGGCGCTTCCCCCTTCAGTCAACTCCGCTAAGATTTCAATATCGTTTTTGATCAATAAATTACGAATTGCTGCGATAGCAAGAGGATGGTCATCAATAATTATTGCGTTCATAGATTATTCCCTTTGCAATGAAGCATCTCCCTTCTCCCTGTAGTAATACAGACATAAGGCGTCATCTCATTTTCTCAATAAAAATAAGAAAATCTGAGCTTCCTTTAAGATAATTCGACAAGTATACCATATAAATAGTCGGCATAAATGAAATGTCAACAATAAAATCAGGGATTGTACCGATGATTTATAGTTTCAAGTTGGCACTATAAGTCTTCTTACTAATCCTACAGGCGTAAGAATTGTATTGCAAAAGCCACGGTTTAGTCCTCTGTTGTTTTTTTTGCACCTCATTTAAATTAGGCCTCCAACGTTCCTGGGATAATGTGCAACACATGCACTGTGTTTGATATGAAGAATGAATGCTCTTTTCATTCAATTCATAAATTTCATCTATGAGAAATGAGAGATAATAGTGGAACAGATTAATTCAAATAAAAAACATTCTAACAGAAGAAAATACTTTTCTTTATTGGCGGTAGTTTTATTTATTGCGTTTTCAGGTGCCTATGCCTATTGGTCAATGGAATTAGAAGACATGATTAGTACAGATGACGCCTATGTCACGGGGAATGCAGATCCAATTTCTGCACAAGTCTCAGGTAGTGTCACTGTCGTTAATCATAAAGATACGAACTACGTTCGACAAGGTGACATTTTAGTTTCACTGGATAAAACTGATGCCACTATCGCACTCAATAAAGCTAAAAATAATCTGGCAAATATTGTTCGGCAAACGAATAAACTATACTTACAGGATAAACAATACAGTGCCGAAGTCGCTTCAGCACGTATTCAGTATCAACAATCTTTAGAAGATTATAACCGTCGAGTGCCGTTAGCGAAGCAGGGGGTTATTTCAAAAGAAACGCTGGAGCATACCAAAGATACGTTAATAAGTAGCAAAGCGGCATTGAATGCCGCTATCCAGGCTTATAAAGCGAATAAAGCTTTAATAATGAACACACCATTAAACCGTCAGCCACAAGTCGTTGAAGCGGCGGATGCAACTAAAGAAGCCTGGTTGGCGCTTAAACGTACGGATATTAAGAGTCCGGTTACCGGCTATATTGCCCAGAGAAGTGTTCAGGTCGGCGAAACAGTGAGCCCCGGACAATCGTTAATGGCTGTCGTACCGGCACGTCAAATGTGGGTTAATGCCAACTTTAAAGAAACACAACTCACGGATGTACGGATTGGTCAATCGGTCAATATTATCAGCGATCTTTATGGTGAAAATGTTGTGTTTCATGGTCGGGTGACAGGGATCAATATGGGAACCGGCAATGCGTTCTCCTTATTACCTGCACAAAATGCGACAGGGAACTGGATCAAAATCGTTCAGCGTGTACCGGTTGAAGTTTCTCTTGATCTAAAAGAACTCATGGAACATCCCTTGCGTATTGGTTTATCGATGACAGCAACTATTGATACGAAGAACGAAGACATTGCCGAGATGCCTGAGCTGGCTTCAACCGTGACCTCCATGCCGGCTTATACCAGTAAGGCTTTAGTTATCGATACCAGTCCGATAGAAAAAGAAATTAGCAACATTATTTCGCATAATGGACAACTTTAATGGCAATCACTAAATCAACTCCGGCACCATTAACCGGTGGGACGTTATGGTGCGTCACTATTGCATTGTCATTAGCGACATTTATGCAAATGTTGGATTCCACTATTTCTAACGTCGCAATACCGACAATATCTGGCTTTCTGGGAGCATCAACAGACGAAGGCACCTGGGTTATCACCTCGTTTGGCGTAGCAAATGCCATTGCGATCCCTGTTACCGGCAGGCTGGCACAAAGAATAGGCGAATTAAGGTTATTTTTACTTTCAGTAACCTTTTTTTCGCTGTCTTCCTTAATGTGTAGTTTATCGACCAATCTTGATGTGCTGATATTTTTTAGAGTCGTTCAGGGATTAATGGCGGGGCCGTTAATTCCACTGTCACAGAGTTTATTATTGAGGAATTATCCACCAGAAAAAAGAACATTTGCTCTGGCATTATGGTCAATGACCGTGATTATCGCTCCGATATGTGGGCCGATATTGGGCGGTTATATTTGCGATAACTTTAGCTGGGGTTGGATATTTTTAATCAATGTCCCTATGGGGATTATCGTCCTGACATTATGCTTAACCTTACTTAAAGGAAGAGAAACTGAAACTTCACCGGTCAAAATGAATCTACCAGGACTGACCCTGTTAGTGCTCGGTGTTGGTGGCTTGCAAATTATGCTTGATAAAGGGCGCGATCTGGATTGGTTCAACTCGAGTACAATAATAATATTAACAGTAGTATCAGTTATTTCTCTGATCTCTTTAGTCATTTGGGAGTCGACCTCAGAGAACCCGATTCTTGATCTCAGTTTGTTTAAGTCCCGTAACTTCACCATTGGTATTGTGAGTATCACATGCGCGTATTTATTTTACTCTGGAGCGATCGTCCTTATGCCGCAGTTACTCCAGGAAACGATGGGGTATAATGCGATATGGGCCGGACTTGCTTATGCGCCCATCGGCATCATGCCACTATTAATTTCACCTTTGATAGGACGTTATGGCAACAAAATAGACATGCGGTTGTTAGTGACATTTAGTTTTTTGATGTATGCGGTTTGCTATTACTGGCGTTCTGTGACATTTATGCCAACGATTGATTTTACAGGCATCATTTTGCCACAGTTTTTCCAGGGATTCGCCGTTGCCTGTTTCTTTTTACCCTTAACAACGATTTCGTTTTCAGGCTTGCCAGATAATAAATTTGCCAATGCCTCGAGTATGAGTAATTTTTTTCGTACCTTGTCAGGATCAGTTGGTACGTCGTTGACAATGACGCTGTGGGGACGACGCGAATCGTTACACCATAGTCAGTTGACAGCAACCATCGATCAATTTAACCCCGTGTTTAATTCATCGTCACAAATTATGGATAAATACTATGGTTCGCTTTCAGGAGTTCTTAATGAAATTAATAATGAAATAACCCAGCAGTCACTTTCTATTTCTGCAAATGAGATTTTCCGTATGGCGGCTATTGCTTTTATCTTACTTACGGTTTTGGTTTGGTTTGCGAAACCGCCGTTTACAGCGAAAGGCGTTGGGTGATGATAAAAGGAGGGGGTTATAGTGGGTAAGAGCGGGGATCTTAAGTCTGCGCCATCGGCAGCATCGCTCACCCAGGGAAAGGATTGCGATGCTGCGTTGAAACGTTATTAACGGCCTTTTGCCAGATATTGATTCATCTCTTCTTCCGGCACCATTCCACCTCCCGTCGCCCACACCAGATGAGTGGCATTACGCAATTGTTCTGCGCTGAAACCGTGCATCTGTTGGTAACTTACTGATGCACACACGCGCTGAGGTCCGGCCATACCCGCCAGTGCTGAAGGTTCAAGACGAATACCTTCTTCCTGCGCCAGCCAGCCAAGCATGTCATACATGGTTTGATCGCTAAGGGTATAGAAGCCATCCAGCAGACGCTCCATTGCCCGCCCGACAAAGCCTGATGCGCGACCAACTGCAAGGCCATCCGCTGCGGTAAGGTTGTCGATACCAATATCCTGAACAGAAATCTGATCGTGTAATCCTGTATGGACGCCTAACAACATACAAGGGGAGTGCGTTGGTTCGGCAAAAAAGCAGTGAACATGATCGCCAAACGCCAGTTTAAGTCCGAATGCGACGCCACCAGGACCACCGCCAACACCACACGGCAGATAGACAAACAGAGGGTTATCAGCATCGACGATACGACCTTGCTGGGCAAATTGCGCTTTAAGACGCTGGCCAGCGACGGAATACCCAAGGAACAACGTGCGGGAATTTTCGTCATCAATAAAGAAACAGTTCGGGTCAGACTGCGCTGCTTTACGTCCTTCCTCGACGGCAACACCATAATCTTGCTCATATTCCACGACCGTAACGCCATGGCTGCGCAGTTTCGCTTTTTTCCATGCCCGGGCATCAGCAGACATATGAACTGTCACCTTAAAGCCAATGCGGGCGCTCATAATGCCGATTGATAACCCCAGATTTCCGGTTGAGCCCACAGCAATGCTGTATTGGCTAAAGAACTGTTTAAACTCCGGAGAAAGCAGTTTGCTGTAGTCATCATCAAGCGTCAGCAACCCCGCTTCCAGAGCCAGTTTTTCTGCGTGTGCCAGGACTTCATAAATCCCGCCGCGTGCTTTTATGGAGCCGGAAATGGGCAAATGGCTATCTTTTTTCAGTAACAGTTGCCCGCTGATCGGTTGCTGATATTCTTTTTCCAGCCGTTTTTGCATAGCTGGAATGGCAACCAGTTCTGATTCAATAATCCCCCCAGTGGCAGCAGTTTCAGGAAATGCTTTTGCCAGATAGGGTGCAAAACGGGATAAGCGCGCATGGGCGTCCTGAACATCCTGTTCGGTCAGGCCAACATAAGGTAAACCTTCAGCCAATGAGGTCGTGCCAGGATTAAACCAGGTGGTTTCTTTAAGAGCAACCAGATCCTTTACCAACGGATACTGGGCGATGAGCGAGTTCATTTTAGCGTTTTCCATAGTACGTCTCTTTGCGCTTAGATGATAAATGACAGCAGGAATGTGCCCGCCAGAGCGACGACTGAAGCGATAAATGTCGCTGTCGTATAGTATTTAAATGTTTCATTGAGCGTAGCGCCGCAATATTGCTTCACTAGCCAGAAAAGCGAGTCCGTAACGATCGTGCAGCCAATTGCACCTGAACCGATAGCAATCGCAATAATTTCCGGGCTGATGTCGGGATACAGCGGCAGCACAATGATCCATATTTATATTTTCTTCTCCAGGTTGGCGATGCCAGTTGGCATGTTTTACTTACTTGCCTATATGGTTACTCGTTGGCGAGAACAGAGGCGGAATTGAGTACAATTATCCGGCAATTATTGTTATTTTTTATTGTATTGCCGTGTCGGGTGATAGGGCGTTGAGAATATCGTTGGATCTCGCCAGTGACGTCTGTTTCTGCTACAGTGCCCGTTTTACGGCAAACGGCTTGGGTATGGCTTCATTAAAGGATGTCGCACGCCTGGCGGGAGTGTCGATGATGACAGTCTCCCGGGTGATGCATAATGCAGAATCTGTGCGTCCTGCAACGCGTGACCGCGTATTGCAGGCAATCCAGACCCTGAATTATGTTCCTGATCTTTCCGCCCGTAAGATGCGCGCTCAAGGACGTAAGCCGTCGACTCTCGCCGTGCTGGCGCAGGACACGGCTACCACTCCTTTCTCTGTTGATATTCTGCTTGCCATTGAGCAAACCGCCAGCGAGTTCGGCTGGAATAGTTTTTTAATCAATATTTTTTCTGAAGATGACGCTGCCCGCGCGGCACGTCAGCTGCTTGCCCACCGTCCGGATGGCATTATCTATACTACAATGGGGCTGCGACATATCACGCTGCCTGAGTCTCTGTATGGTGAAAATATTGTATTGGCGAACTGTGTGGCGGATGACCCAGCGTTACCCAGTTATATCCCTGATGATTACACTGCACAATATGAATCAACACAGCATTTGCTCGCGGCGGGCTATCGTCAACCGTTATGCTTCTGGCTACCGGAAAGTGCGTTGGCAACAGGGTATCGTCGGCAGGGATTTGAGCAGGCCTGGCGTGATGCTGGACGAGATCTGGCTGAGGTGAAACAATTTCACATGGCAACAGGTGATGATCACTACACCGATCTCGCAAGTTTACTCAATGCCCACTTCAAACCGGGCAAACCAGATTTTGATGTTCTGATATGTGGTAACGATCGCGCAGCCTTTGTGGCTTATCAGGTTCTTCTGGCGAAGGGGGTACGAATCCCGCAGGATGTCGCCGTAATGGGCTTTGATAATCTGGTTGGCGTCGGGCATCTGTTTTTACCGCCGCTGACCACAATTCAGCTTCCACATGACATTATCGGGCGGGAAGCTGCATTGCATATTATTGAAGGTCGTGAAGGGGGAAGAGTGACGCGGATCCCTTGCCCGCTGTTGATCCGTTGTTCCACCTGATATTATGTTAACCCAGTAGCCAGAGTGCTCCATGTTGCAGCACAGCCACTCCGTGGGAGGCATAAAGCGACAGTTCCCGTTCTTCTGGCTGCGGATAGATTCGACTACTCATCACCGCTTCCCCGTCGTTAATAAATACTTCCACGGATGATGTATCGATAAATATCCTTAGGGCGAGCGTGTCACGCTGCGGGAGGGGAATACTACGGTAGCCGTCTAAATTCTCGTGTGGGTAATACCGCCACAAAACAAGTCGCTCAGATTGGTTATCAATATACAGCCGCATTCCAGTGCCGAGCTGTAATCCGTAATGTTCGGCATCACTGTTCTTCAGCGCCCACTGCAACTGAATCTCAACTGCTTGCGCGTTTTCCTGCAAAACATATTTATTGCTGATTGTGCGGGGAGAGACAGATTGATGCTGCTGGCGTAACGACTCAGCTTCGTGTACCGGGCGTTGTAGAAGTTTGCCATTGCTCTCTGATAGCTCGCGCGCCAGCGTCATGCAGCCTGCCCATCCTTCACGTTTTGAGGGCATTGGCGATTCCCACATATCCATCCAGCCGATAACAATACGCCGACCATCCTTCGCTAAAAAGCTTTGTGGTGCATAAAAGTCATGCCCGTTATCAAGTTCAGTAAAATGCCCGGATTGTGCAAAAAGTCGTCCTGGCGACCACATTCCGGGTATTACGCCACTTTGAAAGCGATTTCGGTAACTGTATCCCTCGGCATTCATTCCCTGCGGGGAAAACATCAGATAATGCTGATCGCCAAGGCTGAAAAAGTCCGGACATTCCCACATATAGCTTTCACCCGCATCAGCGTGGGCCAGTACGCGATCGAAGGTCCATTCACGCAACGAACTGCCGCGATAAAGCAGGATCTGCCCCGTGTTGCCTGGATCTTTCGCCCCGACTACCATCCACCATGTGTCGGCTTCACGCCACACTTTAGGATCGCGGAAGTGCATGATTCCTTCTGGTGGAGTGAGGATCACACCCTGTTTCTCGAAATGAATACCATCCCGACTGGTAGCCAGACATTGTACTTCGCGAATTGCATCGTCATTACCTGCACCATCGAGCCAGACGTGTCCGGTGTAGATAAGTGAGAGGACACCATTGTCATCGACAGCACTACCTGAAAAACACCCGTCTTTGTCATTATCGTCTCCTGGCGCTAGCGCAATAGGCTCATGCTGCCAGTGGATCATATCGTCGCTGGTGGCATGTCCCCAGTGCATTGGCCCCCAGTGTTCGCTCATCGGATGATGTTGATAAAACGCGTGATAACGATCGTTAAACCAGATCAGGCCGTTTGGATCGTTCATCCACCCGGCAGGAGGCGCGAGGTGAAAATGGGGATAGAAAGTGTTACCCCGGTGCTCATGAAGTTTTGCTAGGGCGTTTTGCGCCGCATGCAATCGAGATTGCGTCATTTTAATCATCCTGGTTAAGCAAATTTGGTGAATTGTTAACGTTAACTTTTATAAAAATAAAGTCCCTTACTTTCATAAATGCGATGAATATCACAAATGTTAACGTTAACTATGACGTTTTGTGATCGAATATGCATGTTTTAGTAAATCCATGACGATTTTGCGAAAAAGAGGTTTATCACTATGCGTAACTCAGATGAATTTAAGGGAAAAAAATGTCAGCCAAAGTATGGGTTTTAGGGGATGCGGTCGTAGATCTCTTGCCAGAATCAGACGGGCGCCTACTGCCTTGTCCTGGCGGCGCGCCAGCTAACGTTGCGGTGGGAATCGCCAGATTAGGCGGAACAAGTGGGTTTATAGGTCGGGTGGGGGATGATCCTTTTGGTGCGTTAATGCAAAGAACGCTGCTAACTGAGGGAGTCGATATCACGTATCTGAAGCAAGATGAATGGCACCGGACATCCACGGTGCTTGTCGATCTGAACGATCAAGGGGAACGTTCATTTACGTTTATGGTCCGCCCCAGTGCCGATCTTTTTTTAGAGACGACAGACTTGCCCTGCTGGCGACATGGCGAATGGTTACATCTCTGTTCAATTGCGTTGTCTGCCGAGCCTTCGCGTACCAGCGCATTTACTGCGATGACGGCGATCCGGCATGCCGGAGGTTTTGTCAGCTTCGATCCTAATATTCGTGAAGATCTATGGCAAGACGAGCATTTGCTCCGCTTGTGTTTGCGGCAGGCGCTACAACTGGCGGATGTCGTCAAGCTCTCGGAAGAAGAATGGCGACTTATCAGTGGAAAAACACAGAACGATCGGGATATATGCGCCCTGGCAAAAGAGTATGAGATCGCCATGCTGTTGGTGACTAAAGGTGCAGAAGGTGTGGTGGTCTGTTATCGAGGACAAGTTCACCATTTTGCTGGAATGTCTGTGAATTGTGTCGATAGCACGGGGGCGGGAGATGCGTTCGTTGCCGGGTTACTCACAGGTCTGTCCTCTACGGGATTATCTACAGATGAGAGAGAAATGCGACGAATTATCGATCTCGCTCAACGTTGCGGAGCGCTTGCAGTAACGGCGAAAGGGGCAATGACAGCGCTGCCATGTCGACAAGAACTGGAATAGTGAGAAGTAAACGGCGAAGTCGCTCTTATCTCTAAATAGGACGTGAATTTTTTAACGACAGGCAGGTAATTATGGCACTGAATATTCCATTCAGAAATGCGTACTATCGTTTTGCATCCAGTTACTCATTTCTCTTTTTTATTTCCTGGTCGCTGTGGTGGTCGTTATACGCTATTTGGCTGAAAGGACATCTAGGGTTGACAGGGACGGAATTAGGTACACTTTATTCGGTCAACCAGTTTACCAGCATTCTATTTATGATGTTCTACGGCATCGTTCAGGATAAACTCGGTCTGAAGAAACCGCTCATCTGGTGTATGAGTTTCATCCTGGTCTTGACCGGACCGTTTATGATTTACGTTTATGAACCGTTACTGCAAAGCAATTTTTCTGTAGGTCTAATTCTGGGGGCGCTATTTTTTGGCTTGGGGTATCTGGCGGGATGCGGTTTGCTTGATAGCTTCACCGAAAAAATGGCGCGAAATTTTCATTTCGAATATGGAACAGCGCGCGCCTGGGGATCTTTTGGCTATGCTATTGGCGCGTTCTTTGCCGGCATATTTTTTAGTATCAGTCCCCATATCAACTTCTGGTTGGTCTCGCTATTTGGCGCTGTATTTATGATGATCAACATGCGTTTTAAAGATAAGGATCACCAGTGCGTAGCGGCAGATGCGGGAGGGGTAAAAAAAGAGGATTTTATCGCAGTTTTCAAGGATCGAAACTTCTGGGTTTTCGTCATATTTATTGTGGGGACGTGGTCTTTCTATAACATTTTTGATCAACAACTTTTTCCTGTCTTTTATTCAGGTTTATTCGAATCACACGATGTAGGAACGCGCCTGTATGGTTATCTCAACTCATTCCAGGTGGTACTCGAAGCGCTGTGCATGGCGATTATTCCTTTCTTTGTGAATCGGGTAGGGCCAAAAAATGCATTACTTATCGGAGTTGTGATTATGGCGTTGCGTATCCTTTCCTGCGCGCTGTTCGTTAACCCCTGGATTATTTCATTAGTGAAGTTGTTACATGCCATTGAGGTTCCACTTTGTGTCATATCCGTCTTCAAATACAGCGTGGCAAACTTTGATAAGCGCCTGTCGTCGACGATCTTTCTGATTGGTTTTCAAATTGCCAGTTCGCTTGGGATTGTGCTGCTTTCAACGCCGACTGGGATACTCTTTGACCACGCAGGCTACCAAACAGTTTTCTTCGCAATTTCGGGTATTGTCTGCCTGATGTTGCTATTTGGCATTTTCTTCTTGAGTAAAAAACGCGAGCAAATAGTTATGGAAACGCCTGTACCTTCAGCAATATAGACGTAAACTTTTTCCGGTTGTTGTCGATAGCTCTATATCCCTCAACCGGAAAATAATAATAGTAAAATGCTTAGCCCTGCTAATAATCGCCTAATCCAAACGCCTCATTCATGTTCTGGTACAGTCGCTCAAATGTACTTCAGATGCGCGGTTCGCTGATTTCCAGGACATTGTCGTCATTCAGTGACCTGTCCCGTGTATCACGGTCCTGCGAATTCATCAAGGAATGCATTGCGGAGTGAAGTATCGAGTCACGCCATATTTCGCTATCAGGATTCTGTGTGATGGTTACATCGCCCGGCTCAGGGCTGTTTAGTCATCAGCGCTTTCTGACAGTGCTGAGATTTCAACCTGTTGCAGTAAAAATGAGTAGATATAAGGCAAGTGTGCTGCCAAACCCATCTTTTACGGGGTGAAGGTAGATTTCGTTTGAAGGGTATCTGGTGTCCCCTGCAGGAATGAAATTTTTTATTTAATTTATTGTTATTTATGTTGTTTGTTAGCGTTGTTAATTTCTTGGGCCCCAGAAAGGGCCCCATCATTAAAAGTAATGAGTTAGTTGATGAACAGAAGCTTTCGGTAATTGATTTGAGAATCGGGTAGCATAAACAGCCATATAAACGAAACTACAACTGCCGAGAGTATCAGCTTCACAGGTCAGCCCTTTTGCATACAGCGTGATGGTATGCTGATGGCGGGGATTCAGTTCACCGCTGGTGAGCATGAGTTCCAGTTGTTTCATCAGCAGTGGAAAGGCCTGGTCCAGATGGTATGCATCCGCATCGCTGAACCGGCCTCTGATACCGGCGCGGTCGGCAAGGTAATGCAACCGGTTACCCTCCTGCACCAGACGTGCCCCGAAACAGGGCGTCACGGTGCAGGGCAGCCCCCACCAGGGGCGGTCGTGATTGTCGTCGGGAAGTGTTGTCCCGGGGAGTGTGTCTGACACGATAAAATCCTTACAGAAAATCGGCCAAGAATGGTCCGGTAGTGGCGATAATTCTGCTCATCAGAATTCCCACTCAGTTCAGGGTGACGCTCATCAGCCGGACATACGGACCAAAACTGTCCTTACGGCGTTCAGCAAACACGGCCAGCACACCGGGAATATCCTGCACTTCACGACCGGTATACGCTTCAGCACTGCCGTGCCAGCGGTATTTACCGGTACAGAACGGAAAAAGACGGGATGTAGGATGTTGTTGGTGAATACGCATGGCTTCACCACGGGTGATAATTTTCATAATGGGATACCTCTGAAGACAGAAGATAAAAGTGAAAACAGGTGTGATGTGGTTGTGACGGGTTAAAGCAGACCATGTTCGGCAAAGGAGAAAACCTGGTTGCCACCGACTATCAGATGGTCCGGCACCCGGATATCCACCAGGCCCAGTGCCTGTACCAGACGTTCGGTGATAAGCCGGTCTGCCTTACTGGGTGTGACTTCACCGGACGGGTGATTGTGTGCCAGTACCACGGCAGCGGCATTGTGGTACAGGGCGCGTTTAATCACTTCCCGGGGATGGACTTCCGTGCGGTTGATGGTGCCGGTGAAGAGGGTTTCACCGGCAATCAGCTGATTCTGGTTGTTCAGATACAGCACCCGGAATTCTTCACGCTCCAGTCCCGCCATGTTCAGAATCAGCCATTCCCGTGCTGCACGGGTGGAGGTGAAGGCCACGCCGGGTTCATGAAGATGGCGGTCCAGGGTTTTCAGGGCCCGTTGAATGAGGCTGCGCTCGCCGGGCGTCATCTCTCCGGGCAGAAAGGAAAGTTGTTGCATTGTGCTTCTCTCCATTCAGTCGATGATGCGCATAATGGCGCTGCATTCCGGATGCTGCAGGGCGTAATCCCGCAACCGGTAATAATGGACCGTCATGGCATAATTCTCCATACGACAGGCATGATGACTGTACGTCATCAGACAGGCGGCAATACCGGCGGCTTCCGGGCTCATTTCAGCGCGGTTACCGTTCATGGCATTGAACAGTACCCATGTTTCGTCATCATCGTCATCCGGTTCGGGTGCCATAAATGCCCCGCCGTTGTTCAGGGTGTACAGATTCCAGATACCACCGCAGTAGTCTTCGCACAGACGGTCCATCCAGCCGAAGACACGGGGCTCCAGGGTCACCCACTGTGGAATGAGGCCAAAATGCTGCGGCCAGAAGCTGATGCGCTGTTCATCAGGGACGAGAGTAGCAACCAGCTGAGGTGGGTTATTCCCTGATGCAGCGGTTACGGAAACAGAAGGTGTGGTGGAATTATGCGTAACGGTTGTCATGAGATTATTCCTTATAAAAAGTAAATGAATGGAAGAATGTCCGGAGGCAGGGACGGAAGTGAGTCAGGACTGCGCTTTCAGGGAAAAGGCATCAGCGCATGCTCTCCAGCAGTGTTTCTGCCATCACCCACAACGCCCGGTTGAGCTTAATGTCGGTGTCGATGCTGTGAATGGTACGGGTATGGATACGTTTTCCTCTGGCACTGCGACCGGAAATCCCGCCTTTCAGCATATTCTCCTGGATGGTCTGATAAGCACTCCACAGGTCCTTACCGTAATCCTCCCGGCGTCGTGGCGTCAGAATGTCGGCGGTGGTGACGGGCTGATGTTCGTCACCATAACGGTAAGTCAGTGCCGCCTGTGCCAGCGCCTGGCGTGACGGTGGCGGCAGGACCAGCGACTGCATGGCATCACGCTTCTCCTCTATCCGGTCAAACACGCCCACCACCTCGTAAGCCCCTTCGATAACTTTCTCCACCACATTTCCCCGGTGTGGAACACGCACTTCCCCCAGAGACTGGCCACAGACGCACCCGTTCTGGCAGACGAACCTGAAGTAACCCGGCAGCATCTGGTAGCTGGAAGTACCGTCATGGGAGTTCAGCAGGATGATTTCAGGGACATGTTGTCCGTTTATCTCCCCGTCACGGCGCAGACGCAGCATGTGTTTGGTGTATCCCCGGCGGCCCGGGTCGCGCACGCGGGTCTGGCAGGCGAAGAAGGGCTGAAAGCCCTCCCGCTGCAGGCTTTCTAGTACGGTGATGGTGGGAATGTACGCATAGCGTTCACTGCGGGAGGTATGCCGGTCTTCCCCAAAAATACTGGGCACATAGTGCATCAGTTCTTCATGTGTCAGCGGGCGGTCACGGCGTATCTGGTTTACATGACCAAAACGACTTGCTAATCGCATTATTTGCTCCTTATGAATGAGTTAGCGGTATAAATGAAAAAGCCGCGTCTCCCGGAGAAGACGCGGCCTGACAGATGAAATGAATGACGTTTATTGTCTGAGAAGCCCTCCACTGGTGAGCTGCGTATTTTCATGGAAGGAGATCACCCAATATCCCCATCGGGATCGGGTAATAACTGGCCAGACTGTGATCAATTCAGATGCCATTTGGCAGTAAAAGGGCCTTCGGGCAATAAACGTGATGTACAACCCGGCATATCTGTTGCTCCCTGTAAGTAAAAGGCCCCGGTCATGATGACCGGGGCCTGAAGGGGAGTGACCTGATTATCAGAAAGTCACATTCAGTGTGGCCTGACCGTTATAACCTTCAGCACTGCTGCCGCTGACGCTGTGGGCATAACCGGCCTGAACGCCCAGGGTGATATTTTCCCGGACACGGGCTTCCAGTCCGGCCTGCAGATCCAGTGATGTGCCATTCTGTGAGGGTGAGAACGTCATGTTACTGCCGGCTGCGGCTGTACCCATGCTCATGTCACCCCGAGAGCTGAAAGTGCGGATAACAGAAGGCTGTACCCACCAGTTCACCGGCAGTTCACTCACACGGTGTTTTGCACTGTCGCGCAGAGTGTCACGGGATGAGGTGCCTTCGCCAAAGGTCATATCGTTGTGGCTGCCCAGACGGAAGCCGGCACGCACATGTTGTGCACTGCCATGCCCGAACTTCACATAACCGGCGTTATCCTGGCCGTCATCCAGGGAGAGCCCCTGCCAGGTGTACTGCAGTTGTGGCTCCAGCATCAGGTTGTCAGTGATACTGAAGGGCAGACCGGTTTCCAGTGAGCCCAGCCAGCCCCAGCCCCGGGCGCGGAAGTCGTTATTATCCGATGACGCTTTCATGCTGTGGCGGGTTCCCTGTGCCACAATGTCAGCCCACAGGCCGGAGGACGTGTGTGTCAGATTCAGGTATCCGCCCAGGCTGCCGGCATCATCCCGGACCGTGCCGGCGCGGGAACCGTCATCATCCTTAACATCAACGGAAGAATGGCCTGCAGCACCATACACCCCTGTCGTCAGAGACATACCGGCAACCTCTGTTCTGAGCAGGTCACCCTCCAGACGGACGAAGCCATAGCTGCCGCTGCTTTCCGGCGTGGCCCCACGGGCAATACCGCCGTTGTTATCGTGACCGAGATGACCGCCCTGAATGCTGAGACGGACGCTGTTATTTTCACCGCTTACACCGGTCTGATGGCTGCGGGAGCCTGCCAGAATCCGGTCATAGTCCATTGCCTGTGTCAGCATGGAGGCATACAGGGGGACTTCAGCACGATAAGCATTTTCACTGCGCAGGTACCAGTCTTCATCGCTGTCACGGTTCAGGGTGTAGTTAAAGGCTCCGGCCTGAAGCGGGCGACTCAGGGCAAACGCACCTTCTTCTGTGGTGGCACCATTCTGTGCATCCACAACCCGGATAACCCACCACCGGCATCCATTCGTTCTTCAGACTCCTGAAGAAGCGTTCCATTGGGCGGTTATCCCTGCAGTTTCCGCGCCGGCTCATACCCTGTCTGATCTGGTATCGCCACAATAACTGCCGGAACTGCCTGCTCGTATAATGACTGCCCTGATCGCTGTGGAACATCACCCCGCCGGGCTTACCACGGGTTTCCCATGCCATTTCCAGCGCTTTCATGGTGAGCCTGCTGTCCGGCGAGAACGACATGGCCCAGCCCACTGGTTTTCTTGCGAACAGGTCGAGAACAACGGCGAGGTACGCCCAGCGCTTACCCGTCCAGATATAGGTCACATCACCGCACCACACCTGATTTGGCTCGGTCACGGCGAACTGCCTTTCAAGGTAGTTAGGGATAGCAACATGTTCATGACCACCACGTTTATACCGGTGAGTCGGCTGCTGACAGCTGACCAGCCCCAGCTCTTTCATGAGCCTGCCAGCAAGCCAGCGTCCCATCTGGTAGCCTCTCCGGGTTGCCATTGTGGCGATGCTTCTTGCTCCGGCCGAACCGTGGCTGATGCCATGTAGCTCAAGTACCTGACTGCGTAATACAGCCCGTCTGCCGTCTGGTTTTTCAGGACGGTTTTTCCAGTATCTGTAGCTGCTGCGATGAACCCCGAACACATGGCAGAGTGTGACCACAGGATAATGCGCTCTGAGTTTCCCGATTATCGAGAACTGTTCAGGGAGTCTGACATCAAGAGCGCGGTTGTAGATTCAATCTGTCAATGCAACACCCCTTTCAATTATCTCTTTCGGTGTTTTGAACTTCAGTGTCTTTCTCGGTCTGTTGTTTAGCTGAGCAGCAACCAGATCTAGTTCATGTTGAGTATATTGGGCAAGACATGTCTTTTTAGGAAAGTACTGCCGAATTAGCCCATTTGTGTTCTCATTTGTTCCCCGCTGCCAAGGACTCTGAGGATCGCAGAAGTAAACTTTAACGCCGGTGCTGACAGTAAATTCTAGATGTCTGGCCAGTTCCATTCCTCTGTCCCATGTCAGTGATTTTCTGAGTTCTGACGGTAAACTCAGGAATTTGTCGGTAAGAGCCTGATTTACTGAGACAGAATCTTTGCCCCTGAGTCTAAGGATGATCGTATAACGTGATTTTCGGTCTACAAGTGTGGCTATATGAGAGTTTTTTGTACCTAAGACTAAATCGCCCTCCCAATGCCCCAGAGAGCGTCTGTTATCGATATTTCGGGAACGTTCGTGAATTGGTGTTCCGTTCACTATGTTAATCGTACCTCTTTCGCCTTTGCGGGTATGACGCCTGCCATGGCGAAGGCTATGCGACCGTCGCAGATGCTGTATATTCAGGTGGTGTAGCGCTTCACGGCTACGAAAGTACAGCGTTTTATAAATTGTCTCAGGTGATATTCGCAGCGTTTTTTGACGTGGTTTTGTTCGCCTTAACCATCCTGATATTTGCTCTGGAGACCATTTCATCTCCAGCTTTTCCAGAACAAGCTTTCGCAATGGTAAATTTTGATCCAGTAAGCACGGTTTTGGCCTTTTCGCCATTCTGTTGGCTCGGTTATTAGCATCAACAGCTTTGTAATAGCGTCTGCCCCGATTACGCTGAACTTCACGTGAGATCGTCGAAGGACTGCGATTCAGCGCAGTAGCTATCGCACGAATGCTCATTTTGGCTGACAAACCAGCTCGTATCTCCTCGCGCTCAGACAGTGTCAGGTGAGCTACAGCCCGCTTACGCTCATGGGGTTTTATGCCGCCAGTATCCCTTAACATAGTGAAGATCGTTCCGGGTTTTGAACCCAGGATATTCGCTATTTGACTGAAGCCTGTTCCGTTCTTCCATAGTTCAAAAACAGAGGCTTTTTCCTCTGCTGTAAATGTTCGTCTCATTCAAAAAACCTCTGCAACCCCATGTTTTCACATAACTGTTGCGTTGACCAATTGAATCTACAACGGCTTTTTTTAATATGTCCCGTTCGTCGGTAACCCGCTTCAGCTCTTTCTGGAGACGGCGGATCTCGGCCTGAGCATCTGACTGTTCTTTATTAGTGGAAGAATCCGGACCGTACTTCTTTATCCAGGAGTAAAGGCTGTGGGTGGTGATATCGAGACGTGTTGCAACGCTGGCAACAGAATAACCGCGATCAACAACCTGTTTGACTGCTTCAATTTTAAACTCTTCGGGATAACGCTTACCGCTCATGGGCACCTCTCTTTAAGTCATCTTAAATGACTCTGAGGTGTCTATTAAACCTGTGGCGATTCATTCGTCTTGTTTATCAGGTTATTGATGATATGTTAATTATTGCGGTAGTCGCAGTAGGTAAACGTGAACGTAGCAACGTTTATCATCTCGCCAGTGAGCGGATGAAATAATATCCCTGTCAGCACTCTTTTTTATCTGCTGCCGTTTTTTCCGGTGATTTTTTTCTGCATGCAGAAAAAAGCCTGCCCGGAGGGCAGGCATGAAAGACAATCGCACAGTTAGTGTTGAAATTAATGATATCACGCATTATACCCGGTGGATACACAAACCATCCCATGTAAATGCACTGGCATCCTAATCTACGTCTGATAACAACTGCAATGGCTGGACCTGTGATTTAAGAGAAAGTTATTATGTTTATTGAATATAACCGAAGTGATAAATAAAAGTATTATCACCTGTAATATTTATGCTTATTGCGTGGTTTTATCTGGTTATATAAAGCACAGATGTTCTCATTATTTTCTGAAAAATAACCATATGGATCGATTTCCCCCACCCAGCCGAAGCGGTTCGGCTCGTTCGGCGTGTCGTCGACACTGAAGCGCTTATCCACTTCGTTCCAGCGGTAAGAGTCGTCGCTGTCGCTGACGAATGCCATCGGGTCGCTAAACAGCGTGATCCGCCATGCGATCAAAAAGCGTAAGTGTTTCCGACAGACGAGCCGGTGAAAAAAGTGGTGTGTCTGGCAATACAGGCATCGTCCCCGAAATGGACGATGCCGTTGAAGGACTGGGGTATGGCAATAAGCCGCTTTATTATCGGATTCAGTGACCGCCTGGACGGTTACTTTTGAGAAAAGGCATTTACACACAATCCTAAACAGACTCCTATATTTCAGATTTTGTTATCAACGCATTTCAAATCTCTTAGAAATCATTACTGTCGTCATATTTTCCGAGGCAGCTCACCACCTAACCATGTCTTATCAACAATATTTTGTGAAGGATATTTATAATGTAAAGACACATCAGAAACGATATTCCACACTCAACATGGCAGATGTATTATGGTATCCATGTTCTCCAAGTTGAATGCCTGCATCAGCCCGGAATGCTACTTCTGGTGTTATCATTCCCACAACACCACCATTTATTTCTCCGATATCACGCGCACCATCCTGGTATATACTTACACCATTCATACTGGTGCCGAAAACACGACTATTGTGCAACCAGTGTGCCTCCACAAATGGTCTGAACGGAACCGCATACCGCGTATTTTTACCGTTTTTGCTGGTAAGCCATGTTCTTGCTCCCAGGCGGGTGAGAATATTTCCGTTACCGGTATTTTCAATACTGGTTCCGTTACTTTCATGATATTTGTCTGATTTTACATTCATCCGGACAACCTGAAGCTGCGGCTGAACATACCATTCATGACTTCCCTTGTAATTGTCGGTAAACTCTCCAGCCTTCCATGAATATCCTGCTTCCAGAGATACCGTAAACCCTTTTGACTTCCATGACTCAGCAGGCAGCCGTTCTCCATTTATATGATTATCAAACCAGCTGTATTGCAGCCAGCTATCAAGATAAGAACCATTGTGTGTTTCATCATTGGCATACCATGTTGCATAAAGACCCGCTGTGTATCCATTCATTCTTCCTTCCGAATGGTATCCGGTGCTCAGGGCATTCGTACTGTTATTATTATGACCATAGCCAGCCATCATACCTGTATGCCAGCGATCGGTACCATTCAGGCTCCACTGAGCTATATCTCCCCCTATTAACACAACGTAGCTATTCCCCCGGGTTCTCAGCTGACTACTGTTGTCACGCCAGCGATTATGTTTTCCTTTATTATACATCCAGATACCTGCTTCATTTTCTTCTCCTGTCATGTGGCTGATATACAACTCCTGTCCCTGTCGTTCATACAGATTCGTTACAAACAGATTATTTGCAGCAGCAATGCTGGCAACATAGCTACCTGCCTCAGGACGCAAATTATTATCATGGTTTTCCGGTACAGCTTCAGGTTGTGGTACAGGAATGTCTTTTCTGCTAATCAGATACCAGTTAGTGCTGTTAATCCCCTGACCACGTTTCAGTATGTAATCATAAGCTCCGGCTGTAATACGTTCCGTCTGAATGAATTCAGCATTATCAGCATTGCCACTGACGTGAATCACTTCAATCCCATTAAGTGTCTCTGCACCAGTACCACCGGCCTGAGTAACAGCGACACGGGTACGGCCACTGGCATTACCTTTAATCACCAGACGATCTGTTTTCGAATTGTCACCACCTGTTTCTGTCTGGAGGAGAATAAGTCCATTTCTGCCAGTGTAATTCCCTCCGACAGTCAGTATATTACCCGGCATATATGTAGTGAGATCGACTATACCACTATTGCTCAGATTTCCTGCAACGCCCCCAAACCCGGAGAGTTTGCCCTGCTCTTCAACAATGACCTGGTTACTGCCGAGCATCACCGGTGAATCTGCGTTCCCCAGTATCACTGTCCCCTGAATAATATCTGTCATCCCGGTCCATTTTGCGTTATCGCTAATGTTCAGTGCACCTGCTCCCGTCTTGCGAACATTACCATAACCACTGATATTGTTGGTAAGCTGCCATGCTGATGTACTGTTCAGAGTTAATGTGCCATAGTTATCAACAAAGGCTGTCCCCAGATTATCAGCCGTGGATACAGCCAAATGAGCCCCCTTATTCACGGTAAAAACACCGGAAAAATTACGATTATTACCCGTTATATCAAGCATTCCCCCATTTATGTTCAGAGAACCATCCCCTGCAATAGTACCTGCAGATTCTCCTCCATTATTCAGTATCAGGCTTCCGCCATGAATGTTCAGCACAGAGCCTGCAGCCGTCAGTAGTTTGCTTATTGTCTGAGGATACCCATTCATATCCAGTTCTGCGCCACGGGATAAATATAAATACTCAGTCCGACCAAGAGCATCAGGTGCAGCAAGAATTAATACGCCAGATTTAACCTCTGTATTTCCTGTATAATTGTTTGTTGCAGAAAGTATAAGAGTACCATTACCTGATTTTGTCAGACTTTTGCCGTCCCAGCCATCATATAATAAAGGTGAAAGATTATCGGAAAGAGAAACGCCTATGTTCAGAGTTGCATCTTTTTCTATATTAAAGGTTCCATATCCCATCCCTTTTGTATTATTCCATCTCAGCATGGATATCAGTTTGTTATCGTCGTCATTTAAAGACGTATAAACATAACTTTCAGCACCTTCTGTCAGTAATACATTGTATTGTACAATGTGACTATTATCAGCGATCGAGATACCTGTGTCTGACGACAATAATGTGTAATAGTCCTGAGTCCAGTTCTTAATTGATGTGTCTATATTAAGCCATGAATCACTTTTTAATGTAATAGTATTTGCGTGAACATTAGCATTTCCTACAGACAGGTTCATAGATGCGTCTTCATCAATACTTATATTTCCGTTAAAAATGGAGTTCTTGCCTGACAGATAAACAGATGAGCCATTCCCAATCATTAGCCCACCATTAATTGCTGTTGCGTTATTGATGTTCTTAATAATTAATTCATTTGTACCATTAACAGGTATACTAGCTAGTTTAATATCACCATTAATCACAGAATCTGAATAAATATCTAATGAATTATACCCGCCAGAAAAAATTATTGATGTATTATAAGCATCTTTTTGGCTATTATATAATCCTGAAAGATTACCATGATTATTAATATGGATATCTTCTCCATAAACAGAGCAACCACCGTCGGGGCCATATCCCCCCTGAACAATACCGTTATTATTCAAAGTGATTTGATTTCCAGAAATAGCATCTCCCCCTTGTTTTATTCCATATCCTCCAGATATCATGTTGTCGTTAGTAATGAAAAGATTACTACCATTAATACCATCACCACCGTTTACGCCATTACCGCCCAATATTCCTCCGGAATTATGCACTGTAATATTGCTACCGGTTACACCGGAACCACCTGTCCCACCTACATCATCACCTCCGTATATACTTCTGTAATTATCAACTATAATATCATCCCCGCTTAACCCTGCACCTCCGCTACTTCCTGAGCCACCAAGACCATTACCCCCATATACATTTCGGTAATTTCTTATCAATATTTCGTTTCCACTGACAGCAACTCCACCATTATATCCATCTCCTCCCCAAATACTACCATTATTATTTAGTGTGAAGTTTACACCGTAGACACCTGCTCCACCAATTGATGTATTGCTTGTTCCTCCTTTGATGTTAACACTACTTTCAACAGATAATATATTTTCATTATAATTGGTTTCAGGAGGCACGCTGATGTTTAGCGCCTCGTTTCCATCAGTACCTGTAATACTCCTGATTATGCTTTCAGAGATTCCATTACCATTGAGTTGTATTGTTTGTGCACCAGAAAAATGAGATTGTACAGAATAAAGTACACTGGCCAGAAATAGTGAAATTCGCATTTTCTTATTCATACTATTTTTCTTTAGTGATGCATATTTTTGTCAACCATGCAGTACATTATTTCATTGATATTGAACAGATTAGAAATAATATTTCCATTAAAAACAAGTGTCATTATACCTTACCACTTTCTCCTAGTTATTTACCGTATCCAGACGTCTCGTGATACTTCCTGTATTTATTATAGAGTATATATATACACTAAGTTTAAATCATGGAGACAACAACCTTTTTTATATAAATTATTCCTAATGTTCTTGCCCCCTTATTTCCAGACAGGGGTTGTATCTTAAGTTAACATTACCCGCTGACGTCGATATTCTCGCGGAGAGCGATAACCCAACGCACTATGCGGATGGTTTTCATTGTAATGCTCGATCGCCACTGCAAGGTTATGCAATGCCGTTTTTACATTCGGTTTCGGCATGAACGCGATGTAGTCTTCCTTCATCGTTTTCACGAACCGTTCTGCCATTCCATTACTCTGAGGGCTACTGATTGCCGTTGTGCAGGGCTTCAGATTCAGCTCTCTGGCGAACTGCCGTGTTTCATGCGCTCTGTACGCTTAACCGTTATCTGTCAGCCACTGGATGGACTGTTCCGGTACTTTATCGCCAAAGCGTTTTTCTATCGCTCCTAACATCACATCCTGCACTGTCGCTTTATCGTAACTCCGAACCACACGGCAAACAATTCTGAGAGTTAGAGCGAAACAGCAAATGTTGCTGTATAAAAAATAGTCTTAGCGTGGGAAAATTTCCGAATTCCAAGCTGCCCCCTACGCTGGAAACGCCGAAATTTCCGATACAGCGAATTTGTTGATCTTTGAAGCATGTTTGGCAGGTTTTAACGTGTACGTTTATGGTGCAGTAAGTGAGAATTTATTCGTACCAGCTATGGATACGTTACGGGCAGTGATTTTTCGCGCCAGGCAGCTATTTCTTTGCTGTCCGGTTAACGGCGGTCTTACGTACAGGTTGCCGAGCGCAAAATTTGTGCATTCCGGAAATTTCGGTGGTTGCGACTTGGTACCCCTTTTATTGTTACAGGAGGACTGGGCTTGTCTGCTACCGGTCAGGTGTAGTGGTCAAGTAATATTGGCCACGGTTTTACAGTAAATACGGTATCTGTTCTCTGATTCTTCCGGCGTCAACCCACCGTTGTAATGGTGAGGCCTGACGTTATTGTAATAATTCAGGATATAACCGCTAATTTGTTGCCGGGCCTCGTCCTTGCCTACGTAACCATCCGTCGGCACCCATTCTGTTTTCAGACTGCGGAAGAAGCGTTCCATTGGACTGTTATCCCAGCAGTTTCCCCGTCGACTGACACTTTGCTTTATCCTGTAACGCCAGAGAAGTTGTTGATATTTCAGTCCTGTATATTGACTTCCCTGGTCGCTATGGAACATGACGTCCCGCGGCTGACCACGCACCTCATACGCCATCCGCAGGGCACTGCTTATCAGGGCAGTATCGGTATTCGATGACAGGCTCCAGCCGATAACCCTGCGGGCAAAAAGATCCATGACGACCGCCAGATAGCACCAGCGATTTCCTGCCCAGATATACGTAATATCTCCGCACCATACCCTATCTGGCTCGGGCACAGCGAACTGGCGCTCAAGCAGATTCGGCAGGCAGGTATGTTCCTGACGAGCATTTTTGTACTGATGTTTTCCGGGCTGACAACTGCTCAGGTTCAGATATTTCATCAGACGCCCGGCACGGTAACGGCTCATCGGGACGCCGTTTTGGGTCAGCATTTCAGCCAGCGTGCGCGCCCCCGCAGAGCCCCTACTTTGGTTCCACGCCCGGCGTATTTCGCTGCACAACCTGACTCGCGCCGGATTAACCGTATCGCGTCGTTTTCGCCAGTACCGGTAACTGCTGCGGTGTATTTCCAGAGCAGAACAGAGGCTGACAACTGAGTGGCTGTCACTCAGTCTGGCAACTATCGTGAACCGTTCAGCGAGTCGGACATCAAGAGCGCGGTAGCCTTTTTTAATATCGTATTTTGTTCCTCCAGGCGGCGAACCTGCTTTTCCAGTTCGCGGATACGTTGCTGGTCTGGAGTAATAGGTGTGGCGGAGGGCGCAATCCCCTGACGCTCTCGCCTGAGCTGGCGCACCCAACTCTCAAGCGTGGTAGAACCGACATTCATCGCTTCACTGGCTTGTCGATATGAGTAGCCCTTATCAACAATTAGCTGTGCACATTCCAGCCTGAATTCAGGGGTGAAAGTACGTTTGGTTTTCTTGTTCATTAAGTCACCTGTTTTGTGTTGTGGTGAGGATATCACCTTTAATCAGGTGGCCAAATTTACTGTGCCACTACAATGTGCATGCAAGAGTGCCCACCGATATCACCCCTGCAGCGTATCGGTGAACTGTATGCCATCGAGGCAGAAGTCCGGGGATGTACAGCAGAACAGAGTCTGGCGGCAAGAAAAGCCAGAGCTGCGCCACTGATGCAGTCACTGTATGACTGGATACAGACTCAGATGAAAACACTGTCGCGTCACTCGGATACGGCAAAAGCGTTCGCATACCTGCTGTTACAGTACCTGATTCGGCAAGGCAACGAGAGATGAGTTCGGGGTCGAGGTAATCCCCCAGAGAAGTCAGTGGGTTACGCAGAGAATCGTAACGGGATACCAGATCAAGGGCCTGTCCCATGTGCATAAAAAATCCGGAAACGAGTGAGCGTTTCCGGATTCTTACACAGCCACTGGATCGGTCAACTGATCCTTAACTGATCGGCATTACGGCTATACCGGAGGTATATTTATTCAGCGCAGAAAAGGTTAATAACCAATTATTTCTCGCACATACTTCAAATGTAGCAGTGCCCGTTGCAAGGCATTGTCTGCATTTCCTGCACGAATCGCCTCAATAATTGCTTTATGCTGTTGATTAAGTTTGATAAGTACATTCTTATCGCCGGAACGTTTATCCAGCCCAGCATAAGGTATATTGACACGCTGCTCCCAAAGCATCCGTGACATATCTAACAACACCCTATTATGGCTGGCTTCAGAAATGGTCAGATGAAACTGCTTATCAAGCATATAAAATTCAGCCACATTATTTTCATGAATGGAATTTTCCATTCGGAAATGGAGTAACTCAATTTTATTAATTATTGTTTCATTATTAGCCAGTGCTGCAAGTCGGGCACAATGACTATCAACTAAATCACGGACATAAAGAATTTCTTCGATAGTGTAATCGACTGGAGAGTGTTTATTATCACTGACAATAATCCCATTACCAGACTGAATAATAATCCAGCCAGATATCTCAAGAACAATAAGAGCTTCTCTCAGCGATGAACGACTAACTCCCAGTTGTTTCGCCAGCTCACGCTCTGGAGGTAAAAAACTACCTGGCGGAAAGACATTATCATTGATGAGCTTAATAATAAGATTCGCTATCTTTTGATAGAGCCTTTCCTGTTTAATTTCTGGAATTAACATGTGCCTCCCGCTCGCTTTTATCGTTAGTTATCTGACGAATTATCATATCATACTTGGTTCGGATCTACTGGTTTCGCGTGACAATGACGAAAAATCAGCAGTTTGTCATCAGTAGCAGAAAGACGTCTATCCGGTTTCGATCCTGACTTTTGGCGTAATAAAACGCCCTCCCTTTCTATCAATAGGTTATAGTCAGGATAAAAATCATATTCGTCGACGCCAATATTGTCCGTGACCGAAAACCTTTCACTGACTAAGGCTTGGATACGCAAACCAGCCATTTTGTTACGTAGATTTTCGAGAATGATTTTAGCGTGTGATAATTCTGTTTCGACAAACAAAATAATAAATCCTTCGGCACCATAGAGGAAAACATAAGCACTGATGAGAATATGCTCACAAATCATCGAAGAGAAATTTTTCTGTGTATTACCCTCGGAATTATGTCTATAACGATTATTAATTTTCTTGAGGATAATCAATATCCAGCATGGCAAGGGAGAATTGTTTACGTGAGTGCAACGCGATAGAGATTTTCCGCCGCATAATCGTCAGAATAAAGCGTCGATTTAATAGTTATGTAAGAGAATCTTTACCGTTTCCATGAATGTACCTAAGGTCATTAGTTCTTTTCTGACAGCTTCCGGAAAATTTTTATGTAGAGCAGAAGGCGTAACAAGTCTATCCTCCCTCCGCTTCTTTCATTTTCTGGTATTGTGCCGGGGATACGCGTGGCAATTTCCGTGGCCATGGGGGGGCATCTTACTATACCTACGCTGAAGCGTGTGAAGGTCAGGGTATGATGACATGGTTAAATACTCACGGCCACTGCCTGACCTACTTGAGCAACGTACCGAAGCTGCTCAGCCCCGATAAACTAAGAAGCGCAGCGCTATGTTCCTGTCATCCACGACAGTAACCAGGCCCTGCAGAGTACTATGGTACGGTTATCATACCGGTTCACCCACGCAAACCAAAAGCACAAAAAACGGTGTTTTCACCGTTGAAAGATAGCTGCTTGCCCGTATCCATAATGAAACCTTCCATGCACTCAGGACGTTGAATGGTAAGCATCCGGTGAACTCGCATTGCCGGCCGTTGTGAACCACGCCATTCTGCAGGTTCTTCCTTTATATGCAAAAGAGAGAAAACTGATGGCAAAAAAATGACCCCGGCGCAGCGACGCCAGCACTACGACGCCTGGCGCGTCAGCGGCATGTCCCGGACCGCGTATGCCCGGCAACACGGCATCAACAACAAAACTTTCTGGCATCTCTGCCGCGCCTTCTCCGCTGACGACGCCCGTGGCCCCGCTCCGGCTGATAACAGACCAGCCATCCTGCCGGTCACCCTCTCCGTCAGTGACACTGCCACCCTGAAACTTCAGTGCGCCTGCGTCACCGCCTCTCCGGCCGGCATCGCCGCCATCATCCGGGAGCTTAACCTGTGCTGAGCCCTCATTCCCTCTGGCTCGTCCGCGAGCCTGCTGACATACGCGCCGGCATCGACTCCCTGACGCGACTCGCCACTCAGGCCGCCGGGCATCCGCCCCGGGAAGGCGAAGCCTTCCTCTTCACCGGGAAAAAACGCACCCGCATGAAACTCCTGATGTGGGACCGCCACGGCGTCTGGCTCTGCACCCGCCGCCTGCACCAGGGCGCCTTCCGCTGGCCCCGCGACGGCGACACCACCTGGTCGCTCACGGCGGAACAGTTCGCCTGGCTTACCGCCGGCGTTGACTGGCTGCGTCTCTCTGCCAGCCCCCTGCAGAGGTGGACTGAATAACCTCCTGTGCCAGAATCATAATACGGGCAGCTTCTTATCAGGATGTTCCCGCCCGCCTCTGTCATCATGGCTGCATGACAGATGACATCCTGAACACCACACAAAACCCCGATGAACTGCGCCGTCTGGCAACAGCGCTGCTGACGGCACAGGCATGCGAATATGAGCAGCGCCTTCATAACCTGAATACCGTCAACACCACGCTGGAACAGCGCCTCCATAACCTGAATACCGTCACCACCACGCTGGAACAGCGTATCCATGACCTTAATGCCGCCATGCAGGCAGAAAAAACCGCATATGAACAGCGTATCCGGGAGCTGGAGGAGGCCCTGAAGCTGGCCCACCAGTGGCGCTTCGGGCGTAAAAGCGAGCGCCTCCCGGCCAGCCAGAAACCACTGGCAGATGAGGACGCGGCCAGCGATGAGGCTGATATCACCCGGCAACTGAGCGACCTGCTGCCGGTGAAGGAGAAAACCGGGAAGAAGCCGGCCCGTCACCCCCTGCCGGCACACCTGCCGCGACAGGAAACCGTACTCATGCCTGAGACCGGTAGCACCTGTCCGGACTGCGGAAGTGAAATGCGACATATCCGCGACGAGGTGAATGAGGTGCTGGAGTATGTACCGGCACACTTCGTGGTGAAACGGACCGTGAGACCGCAGTACAGTTGCCCGTGCTGCGACACGGTGCACAGTGCCGTGCTGCCGCCGGCAGTCATCGACAAAGGGCAGCCGGGTCCGGGTCTGCTGGCGCAGGTGGTGACCGCGAAGGTGCTGGATCACCTGTCACTGCAGCGGCAGCAGAAGATATACGCCCGTGAAGGGGTACAGTTGCCGGAAAGCACGCTGACGGACTGGTTCGGGCCGACGGCGGCGGTGCTGTCGCCGCTGGCGGCAGCCCTGAAACGTGACCTGCTCAGGCAACCGGTGCTGCAGGCGGACGAGACGCCGCTGCAGATACTGGATACGCGGAAAGGGAAAGTCCGGAAAGGGTACCTGTGAGCATACGTGAGTGCGGCGGGCAGTGCCCGGGACATCGTGGTGTACGACTGCCGTCCGGGGCGTGCGGGGCAGTATGCGTGTGAGATGCTGAGCGGGTGGTCGGGGACTCTGGTGGCTGACGGTTATGCCGGTTACCGGGCGCTGTTCCGTGACGGGCAGGAAGGGGCCCCTCCGGCGGCACCGGGTATCTGTGAGGCGGGGTGCATGGCGCACGTGCGCAGAAAGTTCATGGAGCTGTACAGAATGAACGGCAGTCCGGGGGCGAAGGAGGCGCTGAAACAGATACGGGCGCTGTATATCCTGGAGCAGACCATCCGGCAGCGTCCGGCAGAGCAGAAATGGCGATGGCGACGGCGGTACGCGAAGCCGCAGATGGAGGCGTTCCACAGCTGGCTGAGGGCGACGGAAAAGACGAGCGCGCCGGGTGGCAGGCTGCACGGTGCGGTGACGTATGCCCTGAAGCGTTGGCCGGCGCTGGAAACATACCTGAATGACGGACGGGTACCGCTGGACAACAACCGGAGTGAGTAGATGATGCGTCCGGTGGCGCAGGGGCGGAAGTCATGGCTGTTCGCGGGTTCGCTGCGGGAGGAGAGCGGCTGGCGGAGCTGCTGACGCTGCTGCACACGGCGAGGCTGAACGGTCTGGAGCCAGTAGTCTGGCTGCGTGATGTGCTGGAGAAGCTGCCGTCATGGCCGGCGTCCCGGCTGGATGAACTGCTGCCTTACCGCCATCCGGCGGACTGAATACGCCCTGCCATAACGCCGGTGATCGCGCCATGCGAGTTCACCGGATGCTTACGTTGAATGTACGTTTTTGGGATTTACTGACGGATATGAATAACCGGCCCATGAAGGAGTACGGCAAAACCAGCGCAGAACACTTCCGTATGCGCTCATTTGGGGCGGGATTTGCACAGTATTCAGCTTCCAGAATCTGTACACTTTTCCACTCACACAGCTTCCTCAAAATACAGCCTATTGCTCTACGCTTCTCTCTGTAGAACACCTGTCTTCGGTATTTTGGCGCAAAAACTATGTGATATTTACAGTTCCAAGCGGCTCGTTGCCATTCGCCAGTCCTTCAACGGAATCGTCCATTTCTGGGACGCAGACTGGATTGCCAGCCACACCACTTTTTTCACCGAGTCGTCTGTCGGGAACACTTTACGCTTTTTGATCGCATGGCGGATCACGCTGTTTAGCGACTCGATGGCATTCGTCGTATAGATCACTTTGCGGATGTCCGTTGGATAAGCGAAGAACGTGGCAAGATTCGGCCAGTTAGCCTGCCAGCTTCGGCTGTCAGCGCCGGTGAAACATCTGCGTCATACAGTTCTTTGAACGCAGCAGCTATCTCACGAGTGGTCATCCCTTTGGCATACAACGAGAGGATCTGGTTATCCATCCCGGTAATACGGGTCTGATTTTTCTTTACCAGTTGTGGTTCGAAGGTACCGTCACGATCGCGCGGAGTACGCAGTTCCAGTGGACCGTCGCCTGTGATAACGGTCTTTGTGGAATAACCGTTGCGGGAGTTAGCTCCTAGTCTGGGCTGATTTTTCTCATACCCAAGATGGTGTGTCATCTCAGCATTGAGAGCGGCTTCAACGCTGAGCTTTTTCAGCAGCCGATCAAACTGACTGAGGTCTTCAGAGGTTTTGAGGTTTTTGGCCAGTTCGTTAGCCAGAGCCTGTAACTGTTTTTCATCCATAAATTAACCTTCATATGATGCTGGATTGAACATATCAAAATCAGGCGATTACACAAATCTATGTACAGGTTCAGCCGCTTTATTATCGAGTTCGGTGACCGCCAGGACGGTCACTTCTGAGAAAAGGCATTTACACAGAATCTTAAACAGGTTCACGCAGCACTGGCGTCAGGGCATTGATTGTCGCTTTCACTGATTTGCTCCGGTTTCCCGTGGTCAGACTGCGCACTTTCTCCTTCAGCCTGTTCACACTCGTCAGGGCTATTTTCAGCTTCAACTGTTTGTGCCATGTCATACTGTACCCGAGGAACTTCTGCTCCCACGGGCGCGCCACCGCGCTCTTCTTCTCATTCACTTTCTGCTTCAGTTTGTTCTCTACGACGTCCTGATACCATGCAGCAATGGCCGCCCTGCGGCATGCCTTCCTGCCATTTCTCTCTTTGCCCGTCCCGGACTATTTCCTCTTTCAAGTAGCGGCGTATCAGCCTCAGCACCCGCCTGTCCTTTATCGTACTGGCCAGACGCGTCATCAGGAGTCTGTGATCCACACGGTCGAAGAACTTCTCCAGATTTATATCCACCACCCACCGTTTGCTGCCCCGTATATAATGCTGTGCCTATTGCACTGCCTGCCATACGTTGCGTCCCAGCCGGAAACCGTGCCTAGAGTCTGAGAAGCTTTTGTCCACGATGGCGCTTAAATGTTGCGCTATAGCTATAGCCTGCTGGATAGGCCTATCCACCACTGTCGGGATGCCTAAGGTTCTCACGCCGCCATCATGCAGCTCTGACGGATGAGGTAGCCTGAGTTTAACGGACACTCCTTCCTGAAATAGAATGGCATCAGAAGGAGCTAATAATGAGCAGAAAAACCCAACGTTACTCTAAAGAGTTCAAAGCGGAAGCTGTCAGAACGGTTCTTGAAAATCAACTTTCGATCAGTGAAGGCGCTTCCCGATTATCTCTTCCTGAAGGCACTTTAGGACAATGGGTTACCGCCGCCAGAAAAGGGCTCGGTACTCTTGGTTCCCGCACGGTGGCTGAACTGGAATCTGAAATTCTGCAACTGCGTAAGGCGTTAAATGAAGCTCGCCTTGAGCGAGATATATTAAAAAAAGCAACAGCGTATTTTGCACAGGAGTCGCTGAAAAATACGCGTTAATCGAACAATGGCGACAACAATTTCCCATTGAAGCGATGTGTCAGGTATTTGGTGTATCCAGGAGCGGTTATTACAACTGGGTACAGCATGACCCCTCAGACAGAAAACAAAGTGATGAGCGGCTAAAACTGGAGATTAAGGTGGCACATATCAGCACTCGCGAAACATATGGAACCCGGCGGCTCCAGACGGAGCTGGCAGAGAATGGCATCATCGTTGGTCGTGACCGACTGGCACGTCTTCGTAAGGAGCTAAGGCTACGCTGTAAGCAGAAACGCAAGTTCAGAGCGACTACGAACTCGAGCCACAATCTGCCAGTTGCGCCAAATCTGCTGAACCAGACGTTCGCTCCTACAGTACCAAATCAGGTCTGGGTGGCGGACCTGACGTATGTTGCCACACAGGAGGGATGGTTGTACCTCGCTGGCATCAAAGATGTTTATACGTGCGAAATTGTCGGCTACGCCATGGGAGAGCGCATGACAAAAGAGCTGACAGGTAAAGCCATGTTTATGGCGCTCAGGAGCCAGCGCCCACCTGCCGGGCTAATCCACCACTCCGATCGAGGTTCACAGTACTGCGCATACGATTACCGGGTCATCCAGGAGCAGTTTGGTCTGAAAACATCAATGTCGCGTAAAGGTAACTGTTACGACAACGCTCCGATGGAAAGCTTCTGGGGAACGCTGAAAAATGAGAGCCTGAGCCACTATCGTTTTAATAGCCGGGATGAGGCCATCTCAGTAATACGGGAATACATTGAGATTTTCTACAATCGTCAGCGTCGTCACTCTCGTCTGGGGAATATCTCCCCGGCAGCCTTCAGGGAAAAATATCATCAGATGGCTGCTTAAAAAAAGAACAAATGGTAGTGTCCGCTATTGCCAGTACACCTCAGGATGCCGTCCGTCTCTTCTGCCGCTGGCCGCAGTTGCCTGCGTTTATGCTTCATTAATCATCATCGGGTTCGGATGTCCTAATCACGGTTAATTATGTTCGGCCCTTCATGCTGCCGGTTTTGCAGCGCTACTACGGCGTCGGTAGCACACTGGCAGAGCGGCAGATCTCCCGGGGTAATTCGCACGACTTTCCTGCTTATGCCTGTCGGCTGTACGTCACCGCGTTCCGTGTGAGTATTGGGCTTTGGTGATTTGTGCCGCCTTAGCCGCTTCCTGTTCGTCAGGCCAGCATTTTGCATCCGGCTTCCTTCAGATTTCACCTCGCGATGAACATCCTTGCCTTCCGCTAACATTTCCCCTCACCGGGTGTTTGGAGAACTTTCACCTCTTAGTCGTTCTTCAGCCACCACAGTTGAAGAACAGCGCCAGTCACGGCGCACACAAAAAACGCGTAGTGAATACACTACGCGTCAGACTTTTTATTTTTGTTAATTATAATTAAATGAATTTCACGTTAATTTTCAGATAGCGTTCCGGAAATTGATCTAACTCTTTTACAGCCTCAGGAACTTCATCTATTGTCACGACTTTGCTCACGATATCAGCCGGATTAATATTCAGCGTTGATAACATTTGCAGGGCTTCTTCAAATTCACCGGCACTGGTACGGGAACCACGTAAATCTAGTTCTTTAAAGGTAATTAGATTAGTTGGTAACGATGTTTCCTGCTTTGGCCAACCAGTATAGGCTATACGCCCTGCAAATGAGGCCAGATCCAGGGTACTTCTGATTGCGCTATTTGCACCAGAGGCTTCCACCACAACCTGAGCCATCGTCCCTTGTGTAATATCTTTCACTGCCTCAATAACATTAGCTTTTGCGGAGTTTACTACATAAGGTACGCCGAGCGATTTCGCGTATTGCAACCGTTCATCGACAATATCAACCAGAATGGGAGTTGCTTTATAGTTCAACGAACTCAGGGCCGCCATAAGTCCAATAGCGCCTGCACCAATAATGACGACATGTTCACCTGCTTTCAATTGCGCTCGATGTAATGCGTGTAGGGCAATAGTTAAGGGTTCAGCCAGTGGCGCCATCTCTGACGGTACATTGTCAGGAATTTTGTGAATTAAGTGAGCCGGATGCGAAACCACTTCTTGCATAGCGCCATCAATATGTACGCCGATGACTTTTAAGTTCTCGCAGCAATTAGTTCTACCTACAGAACATGGATAACAGTGACCGCAATAAACATAGGGATCTACAATAACCCGGTCGCCCTGTTTGATATTTTGTGGTACCCCCTCACCGGTTTCCAGAACAATCCCGGTGACTTCATGTCCAATAATTCTCGGATAAGTTACCAGTGGGTTAGTACCACGAAATGCACCGATGTCAGAACCACAAATTCCCGCTGCATCCACTTTAATTAAAACTTCATTATCTTTTCTTACTGGATAATCGACCAGACGGGTAGCAATTTCACCAGGTTTATTGATGTACACAGCTTTGACTTTCATTGACTTTCAATCCTTTATTTTTAACAAAAATGAATACCAGCAGACTTGAAATGATTGCTATGGCACCTGCAAGATAGAATGCGTAATCATATTTACCACTGAACTGGACAATAAAACCGGTTACCAATGGACCAATAATGCCGGAAATATTTGCCAGACCGTGCATCGCACCGCCTACGCTACCTACTTTATCTTTATGCACTACATCCTGAATAACAGCCCAATAAATAGGTCCAGTTAGATAAAGCAGGAATAAGGAAACAGACATCAGCGTAATCGCACTACCAATAGAGGTAACAGTTCCGGAAACAGCGACACAAACCGCGGCCCCCGCAAGGCAACTGCCGAGAATTAAACGGCGAGAAAGTAAGGCATTTCCCGTAATACGATAAATAAAGTCAGAGCAGACGCCACCTAACACCATGCCAATTGCCCCAATAAACCACGGGATAACAGTTGCAATACTAATTTCTTTAATATCAATGTGTAATGAATGATTCAAATAGCTTGGAAACCAAGTAAGAAAGAAAAATAGAATATAGTTATAGCTAAAAAATGCCAGCGTGGTCGCCCATACCATCGGCTGCTTCATGTAATAACCAAGCGAAGGTGTACCTTTACCATCTTCGGCTAGAATAATATCGTCATGGTTTTCGAAATCGACACGTTCTTCCGCTGCCAGACGTTTACTTTTTGACGGTTTATCACTGACAAAGAAGTACCACAGTAATACCCAAACTAGGCCAAATATAAATATGATCCCAAACGCCGGACGCCAGCCAAGTGATATTGCCAGCAAGCCAACGACCGGACCAGAAATAGCGCCACCAAGTGGTGAACCAGCACTAAAAATACCGATAGCTGTTGCCGACTCTTTACGCGAGATCCAGTTATTAATAATTTTATTTCCTGCTGCACTAACCGGGCCCTCTGCCATACCAAATAAAACACGTACGGCAAGCATTGTCCATAATCCGGTGACCAGACCGGTCATACCACAAAAAACAGACCACAACAGTGCAGCAACCAAAAATACTGTTTTGGGTCCAACTTTGTCACTGGCCCAACCGCCAATGAAGTTAAATAAAGCATAACCAACGAAAAATGCGCTGAAAATCATCCCCATTTCAGCAGCATTAAAGCCTAACTCTTTTTCGATAAGTGGGGCCGTAATCGATAATGCAGAACGATCCATATAGTTCAGCATGTAAACTATAAACAGAAGAAAAACGATAATCCACCCCATGGTTTTTCTTTTCATGATATTTCCTCTTATTGTGGTCTAGCGGCCTGACCACAATATTTAATATTTATTTTTAGATCATCATAAAAAGAAGGGTTTTGTGATCAATATAACAAAAATGGGATAACCAGTGTTCAATAACAATTATAATCACTCTCTAGTTGTATGATTTTATTTACTCTATTTTGAGTGATTAATATGTAAGACAGTATGACTTTCCGGGAGAGAGGCTCTGATCAACGTGGTAGCTTTAACGCGGGTTAGCACCAAGGCCAGTACCGCATAGGTTAGCTGGCGCTACTCGCAAAAAGTCAGAGGTTGTTTACTCTGGCGTATCTGTAACCATCCCGACAGCGCCGACCAACCTTGTTAGCCTGCTGAAAACGCTCACGCCGTCATCCGGGACGTTGGCACCATTCTTCGACACTGTTAACAACAAGATGGTTGTGTTCAACGAGAACAAAACCTTGTTCTTCAAGCTGTCGATCGTCGGGACGTGGCCCAGCGGAACCGCCAACAGGTCAATGCAGCTAACCTTTTCCGGCTCTGTTCCTGATACGCTGGTCAGCAGTCGTAATGCGGCGACAACAACCGACAACATCCTGTTAGCTACATTCTTCAGCGTGGATAAAGACGGATTTCTTGCCACAAATGGCAGTACGTTAACCATTCAGTCGAATGGTGCGGCGTTTACTGCCACAACCATCAAGATAATCGCGGAGCAGTGATGATTCAGTTCAAACCAACGCGAAACATCGACCTGATAGAAGCCGTGGGAAATCACCCCGACATTATCGCCGGGAGCAACAACGGTGATGGATACGACTACAAGCCTGAATGCCGTTACTTTGAGGTGAACGTGCACGGGCAGTTCGGCGGCATTGTTTACTATCAGGAGATCCAGCCGCTGACATTCGATTGCCACGCCATGTACCTGCCAGAGGTTCGTGGATTCAGCAAGGAAATCGGGCTGGCGTTCTGGCGATACATTCTGACTAACACCACCGTTCAGTGCGTCACATCGTTCGCTGCGCGCAAATTCCGCCACGGTCAGATGTACTGCGCAATGATTGGCCTTAAGCGAGTAGGAACCATCAAGAAATACTTCAAAGGCGTGGATGATGTGACTTTTTACAGCGCAACACGCGAAGAACTAATCGACTTCCTGAATCACGGGAGATAGCCATGTTATATGCATTTAAGCTGGGCAGAAAACTGCGCGGCGAGGAACCTTATTGCCCTGAAAAGGGTGGGAAAGGTGGCAGTTCTGATAAAAGCGCAAAGTATGCCGCAGAAGCTCAGAAGTATGCAGCAGACCTGCAAAATCAGCAGTGGCAGACGATCATGAAAAACCTTGCTCCGTTCACGCCTCTTGCGGAGCAGTATGTTAACCAGTTGCAGAATCTTTCCAGTTTAGAAGGTCAGGGGCAGGCACTTAATCAGTATTACAACTCTCAGCAGTATAAAGACCTTGCAGGTCAGGCGCGTTACCAGAGTCTTGCTGCTGCGGAGGCGACGGGTGGACTTGGTTCGACAGCCACAAGCAATCAACTGGCTACGATCGCGCCGACTCTCGGTCAGTCTTGGTTATCAAACCAGATGAGCAATTACAACAATCTGGCAAACGTTGGGCTTGGTGCTCTGCAAGGTCAGGCAAACGCCGGGCAGACGTACGCCAACAACATGAGCAGCATTGCACAGCAAAGCGCAGCTCTTGCCGCTGCTAATGCCAACAAACCATCAAGTCTTCAGACAGCAATTAGCGGCGGAACGTCCGGTGCGATTGCCGGTGCAGGTCTTGCCAGCCTTTTGGGAACATCAACGCCTTGGGGCGCTGGCATTGGTGCTGGTATCGGATTGCTTGGCTCGTTGTTTTAAGGGGTAATCATGGCTACTTGGCAAGGAACAAACGGCGGATTGTTGGCTGGTATCGGCGGCGTCAACTCAAACGCTCCGAGCGTAAATGACATCGGCAATACGCTTCAGCTTATCAGGCAGAACAATGATATTGAGCGTTCAGGCGCTAACAATGTTGGGCTGACTGCTTTGCAAGGCCTTTCAGGTATTGCAGGGGTGTTTCAGCAGGAAAAGCAGGCTCAGCGGCAGAAAGAATTTCAGCAGGCGTACGCTAATGCTTATGCGTCTGGTGATCGCGGTGCTTTGCGTCAGTTGGCTACTCAATATCCAGACCAGATTGAATCCGTTCGTAAAGGCATGGGATTCATTGATGAAGACCAGCGTAATTCTATCGGCACCTTAGCGGCTGGCGCACGCCTTGCGTCATCGTCTCCAGAAGCAATGCAATCATGGCTGCAAAACAACGCCAAGGAACTGAATCGCGTCGGTGTTGACCCTAATAACGTTGCTCAGATGTATCAGCAGAATCCTTCAGGATTTGGTGAGTTTGTTGATCACCTTGGAATGGCTGCGCTTGGTCCGATTGATTACTTCAATGTTCAGGACAAGATGGCTGGTCGTGAAATTGACCGAGGCAGGCTGGCAGAGACAATCCGCAGCAATCAGGCAGGTGAAGCACTAACAGCTCGAGGTCAGGACATCCAGATACGTGGACAGAACATCAGCGCACAGAATGCTGCTCTTTCCCGAGAAATACAAAGAGCAGAATTACAAGAAAAGGCTCTGGACAGACAGATAGCCAGAGAAAGCAATCAGTTAAAGCTTGAAGAGCTAAAACAGAAACAGGCAGATGTTCGGCAAAAGGCTGACATAGCCCGCGCTGACAGGCAGGCCGCCGCTCAGGGTGCAGTTGATACGTTCAGCACCGCGCTTGATTCTCTCAACGAGATAGAGCAAAGCCCCGGCCTTTCAAAAGCAGTAGGAATTCGCTCAGCGTTTCCGACAGTTCCTGGCTCTGATGCGGCTAACTTTGAAGCAAGGCTCGACACCTTTAAAGCTCAAACATTCCTTCCTATGGTGCAGTCCCTGAAGGGTATGGGTGCTCTTTCAGATGCTGAGGGTAAAAAATTATCCGATGCGGTTGGTGCCCTAAGCCCCAAAATGAGTGAAAAGGCTTTTCGTGACTCTATCGGAAAGATTAGAAATCAGCTTGAAAGCAAGTTGAGCACTGTTAAAAAACAGTTTGATTATCAGGAGCCAGTACAGAATACGCCAGCGCAACAACCTACTACTGGCAGTAATTTTTCTTCACTATGGGGTGATTAATGGCTAAAGCATGGAAAGATGTTATCGCCTCTCCACAGTATCAGGCGTTAGCACCAGAACAAAAAGCGCAAGCTCAGGAGCAATACTTCAATGAAGTCGTGGCCCCGCAAGCCGGAGAAAATGCAGAGCAGGCTAAGCAAGCTTTCTATGCTGCCTATCCATTGCCATCTGTACAGCCAGTGGAGACACAGCAACCAGTAGCACAGCAACAACCACAGCAAAGTGGATTTATGTCTGATCTTGGCGAAGCAGTAAAAGAGACTGGTCGCGGACTGGTGCAGGCTGGCGTGAACGTGGCAAATATACCTGCATCAGTTGCCGATGCTGTAACAAGCGCGGCGGCTTGGGCTGGCGGTAAACTCGGCATTGGCGATGGTACATATCAACCAGCGCCACGAGTAACAACGCAGGGATTAGAGCAGGACTTTGGCCTTCAGCAAGGCGCGCTGACTCCACAAACGACAGAGGGAAGGGTATTTGCTGAAGCATTGCCTTACCTCACTCCTGCTGGCGTTGAGAGAGCGGCGGTACAGGCACCAACACTTGCTGGTCGAATTGCTCAGGGGGCAACTCGCCTTCTAGCAGAAAACGCAGTTGGATCACTTGCTGCAAATAGTGCGAAAGATGATGCGGAAGCACTCGCCACCGATTTAGGCGTTGGTGTACTTGCTGGCGGTGCTATTAACGCTGCTGGACGTGGATTAGGTGCTGCTTATCGTGGCGTTCGTGGTGCTATCGCGCCAGAAGCGCAGCAGGCTATCAGATTTGCAGAGCGTGAAGGAGTTCCTCTGCACACCACAGACCTGTTACAACCAACTTCCCGCGTCGGAAAAATGGCGCAGACTACAGCAGAAAATATCCCCCTGGCTGGCACAAGCGGAATGAGAGCAACGCAACAGGAAGCGAGAAGCCAGTTGGTGCAGAGATTTGCTGATAAATTCGGTGAGTATGATCCAGCTGTTGTTATTGACAGCCTTAAAGCGAAAACATCAGGAATTCGTCGTGCCGCCGGTAATCGACTGGAGCAGGTTCAGAATGCTATGGCTGGAGTAAACATTCAGCCTGCGCGAGCAATTCAGCAGATTGATACAGAAATATCTAACCTGCAGAAGCTTGGTAAGGTTGCTGATAACGAGACTATTTCAAAACTTCAGTCCTATCGTGATGAGCTTGTTCGCAATGCTAGTCCTGATGGTCCGGTAAATCTGGATTTGAAGCAATTAAGCGATCTGCGCAGCCAGTTCAGAATGGACGTGAAGGGGGAACGACCAGTGTTACCAAACCGTTCCGATGCTGCCATTCAGCGCGTTTACAAGGCGATGACAGACGATATCAATGGTGCCATTGGTCAGAATCTTGGCAACGATACTCTCCGTAAATATCAGCAGGCCAATGCCGTCTACGCTGACGAAGCGGCGAAACTAAAGAATACCAGGATGAAGAATGTTCTCATGAAAGGCGACCTGACGCCGGAAGTTGTCAACAACATGCTATTCAGCAAGAACAAATCGGAAATTAAGACGCTGTATAACTCAGTTGGTCGTGTTGGTAGGGCGCAAATGCGCAATGGCATCATTGGAAAGGCGATGGAGAAATCTGGCGGATCCCCTGACCAGTTCCTTCGGCAGCTTAACATCCTGCAAAACCAGACTGGCATCACATTTAAGGGGCAGGACGCTGCTTATCTGAAAGGATTAAAAAACTACCTGCAATCCACGCAGCAGGCTGCAAAAGCGGCAGTAACAACACCTACAGGGCAGCAAACTATCCCGTTCATTATCGGGTATGGGACGGCAATGAACCCGGCGACAACTGGCGCAGCGGTAAGCTACGGACTTCTTACTCGCGCCTATGAGAGCGAGCCATTCAGAAATGCAATGCTCCGAATGGCAAACACCCCACGCGGATCAACAGCGTTTGAGAAAGCCATGCAGCAGGCGCAAAAGGCCATTAACGCCCTGACGCAGGGGGCTAAGTCTGATGCGTTGTCAGAATAGCTTTGCAAACACCAGGAACGTGCAAAAACCAAATATGTAGAACGCAATATTCATCATATCTCTGTGCATAAATCCTCCGTAACGGATGGTTATCTGCTGTCTTTTTTATATAGCTCCTTGAGCGTATCAAAGACAATTTTCTTAACCATATCAGATTGTTGTTCTGCCATACGCTCTGCATCGTCAATGTAAACTGATGCAGAGCTTTGTTTAGCCAATGATTCTTCAATCGCTGCAATTATCTCTGAGTTCAGCGACCTGTTATTCATCTTCGCACACTGTTTAATTTTCGCGTGGAGTTCATGCGGAAGTCTCAAGTGAAACTGTGCCTCGTCGTATTTGCTGTACATCCTTGATGCCTCACCAGTTGGGTGGAATGGCATCGTAACCTACTGGATAAATACTCAATAGAACCATTTCGGTATGCAATCTCTTCATGGTTGCATCATATCATTCGTCTGGAGCAATGAAATGTCAGATATCACCGCAAATGTTGTGGTAAGCATGCCTTCGCAACTCTTCACTATGGCGCGTTCTTTTAAAGCCGTAGCTAATGGCAAAATTTATATCGGTAAAATTGACACTGACCCGGTAAATCCTGAAAACCAGATTCAGGTTTATGTGGAGAACGAAGACGGCTCTCACGTTCCTGTTCCGCAACCAATCATCATTAATGCTGCTGGATATCCGGTATATAACGGACAGATTGCCAAGTTCGTAACTGTGCAAGGCCATTCTATGGCTGTTTATGATGCGTATGGTACACAGCAGTTCTACTATCCAAACATAATTAAGTATGACCCAGATCAATTTAGGGGGTTAATTGAAGGGGAAAATGGATATACACTTATTGGCGGACTAGGATTCAGATACGTAGATATTGCTGCCGAAACAGGAGATGATTTTGAAGACGGAACAATTATTATAGCGAAATACGGATTCGAAACTGGCGATTTAGCTGGGGGGCGTTTCACATATTACAGCAATCGAAACCTAGATCCAGATGATGGTATTGTCATTAATACTGGAGCGGTAGGTCAGGTTGTGAGGGATGGATTGTATGCTGGGACTTTCAATGGACCTCTGAATGCGATTTTTTACGGAGCTAAGCCAGGTCCCGAAACCGATAACGCTATACCAATAAATAAAGCTCTGAACAGTCCGTATGGGGTTGAGGTGCTAGTAGACAGGTATTTGTTTATTAAGACACCTGTAGTTATGCAAGATAACAAGGCTCTCACAGGCATCAAATCTGCGTGGGCTTACTCTTCATCAGGTTTTAATCTTAAATCTACACTTAAGCTAGCAGATGACCATACTATTGGATATGCAGATCCTATTGTTGATGTGAGAAAGAAAAAACAGACATCTATTTCGTATATTGACATTGATGGCTCAGCTTCAAATTGCACGTGTATTGAATATGGAGACAGGTCACAGCAAACAGTTGCTTATCATAATCATGAGATAACGGCCTGTGTTTTTAGAGATGCATTAATTGGTCTGCGTTCTGATATGGCTGGTTTAATGCGGGTCACACTATGCCAGTTTACCACTCTTAAAGAAAATGGCATCCTTTCACGATTTACATTGTCAGATAGTATTTTCATAGGCTGCTATTTCAATGATATTGGTTATCATGGGGAAACTTATTTTGACGAAGATGATGTATATGATTATCGAGGTGCGGCTGTGGCTTGTGGACCAAACTTCGGAAATTCGTTTATTGGAGGTAAAATAGAGTATTGTCGTATAGGTGTTCACATGGTCGCTACGTCATGGTTAACTATGACAGGTATGTGGTTTGATATTTTTAAACGAGCCGCTATTGTAGCTATTGGCGATGGATCTGGATACGGTGTGAATAATATATTTAGCTCGTTGAAAATAAATGGTGCCGGCTCCCTGAAAAATGATGATGCGGCAGTATTGGTTTTTGGAGCAAATAGCAACATGGATTTATATTTTAATGGGACTATTCATGCTACATTCCCAAACGATGCCCCAGATCCATCTTACCCTATGTATGGCCCGCGCCTTGCTGCTGTTAAGGTTCTTAACAATAAAGGGAAAGTTACTATAGATGGTCAGCTTGTTGATTGCTCTGGTCAGTATTCTATTTATACTGATGGCGCAGAAACAAGAGTAATAGATAACTCTATATCTAACAAACCAAGGAGCGTCAATGGAGGATCATATGTTAATAACTATGCATACGATAGCGGAGATGTTTTGAGAGGATTTGTGTTTAGGGATGTGCCTGATGATACACCGCAAAATTACGGTGTCGGTGTTGGGGCGTTATATAGAACTGGAACTGCTGTAAAAATAAGGATTAACTGATCTCCTAATAGCTGCCTACCCATTCGTAAAATGTTTTAAATTATAAATGGGTAGGCATATTACTATATGCAATCTTTGTAGTTAAAATCTATAATATATACGTTATCTTTCTTTCTTATGGCATAAAATTTATTGCTAAATAATGGAGCAATATGGCATTTGTTTTGTAGGATAAATGTTTCATTTTCCTGCCATTTGAAATCTGCATATCTTGAAAGATCTACGACCCCCCACCCCCAACCACCAGAAGCATAAACAGGGGCAAGCCAATTTAAAAATGGAGTTTCATTATATAATAGCTTGCTTTTAGCGCTAATCGGTACTCTACCAGAGATTACAATTTTGTAAGTATCCGACGAATCTATCGTTGAGATATCAGAGGTTATTCTTCCCGCAAAGTAATTGCTAGCCTCATTGTTATTTTTTATTACGGCCCCAAGTTTTGCAGATAGTGAAAAAGAGTAACTCACTAATAATATAACAAATATAAAGCAAAGCTTATTGACGTTTTCAATTTTACATCGATCCATAACTATAAGCATTGCAATAATAATTGCTGGAAAACAAATCATAGTTCTGGCTGTGTAAAAAATCTCCTTTAGCAAAATATTTGGCATCATTGTCAATATTAACAAAGACATAAAGCATAATACTATAATGAAAAATATAGTTAATGATTTTCTTAATGCCAGAAGATAAACTAAAGACATTGCAAACAGAATTACAAATGGTGCTGAGGCAATAAAATACCCACTATCAAAAAGAGCCTTTAACATTATATGGAAATGCTTTGTTCTTTCTATTAATAAATTAAGTATTTCGCTGTTTATGCTTATAAATTGCGAGCGAGGAACATTTAATGCTAGCAAAAGAACTAATGACTTATATATTAAAAATGCAACAACAAATGACACTAGTGTCTTGCATGCTAATTTAAAACATTCTGTCTTATTTTTACCGTCTAATACAGAAGACATGATAATACATATTGTCACGGCGAAATATAACATAGACGTAGTCTGATACAATCCCAATACAGCAACAAGACAAAGTATTGACATCGGGATAAATATATGATTTCTGTATAATGTAAAAGGTACTATTGCCATTAAAACAGAAAGCGACATAGGTAGAGAATCATACTTGTATGATAGGTTTTCAAGAAAAAAAGGTGATGTTAGTAACACTAAAGAAAAAATAAATTTATATTTAGAATGTTTGAAAAATAATTCTGAAATAATGAATCCTGAAAAGCATGTTATTATTACAGATAATATAGTCGCATAAGGGAAAAGTGGCAATACTTTGTCGCTAAATGACAATATCTGCATTAATAAAGTTGATACAAATCTACCGTCGTCACTCCATCCATACCCAGATATGGCCCTACCCATATCATCAATGTAATCGATGCCATTCAAAACTATAGGCAATGCATAAGCCAATCCTATAATTATAGTAACTCGCTGTTTAAAAAAAGAATTGAAATTCATTTTCTGGCCTTCAAAATATATTTAGGTCTTGATTTTGTTTCAATGTAGATACGTCCTATATACTCTCCGAGCACGCCTATACCGATTAGTTGTATTCCTCCAAGAAACAGAATGGACACCAGCAGTGAAGGGTATCCTCGTACAGCATTTCCAAATGCGAGCGTGTCAAATATCATCCATGCGCCATACAGAAATGCTAGGACAGCTACCACTAACCCGATATAAGTCCATATGCGCAGGGGAAATGTTGAGAAGCTTGTAATCCCTTCGAGCGCAAGATTCCACAATTTCCATCCATTGAATTTTGAATTACCAGCAACACGTTCTGCGCGGGAATATTCGACGATGTCGGTCGATCCTCCTACCCAACTCAGTACCCCTTTCATAAAAAGGTTGCGCTCTGGCATAAGCTTGATATTTTCGACAACCTCACGGCTCATTAACCGGAAATCACCAACATTCTCTTCAATCGTTGGGTTGCTTATTTTATTGTGGAGCTTATAGAACCACTCAGCAGTTTTTCGCTTTAGACGTCCATCTGTAGAGCGGTCTGAACGCTTTGCCAGCACCATATCAGCACCTGCCTGCCACTTTTCAATAAGATGAGGAATGACCTCAATCGGGTCTTGCAGGTCAACATCAATTGGAATCACGGCATCGCCAGTTGCATGGTCTAACCCTGCAAACAATGCTGGTTCTTTACCAAAGTTGCGCGTAAATGACAGCGGAACAACTAGGGGATCTGAAACAGCCATAGCATTAATAATTGACTCCGTAGCGTCTTTGCTTCCATCATTTATGAAAACAATTTCCACTTCATATGGCTTCAACTCTTCGAATTCACGTACCGTTTTATAAAAAATTGGTATCGCTTCTTCTTCATTGAAGACAGGAACTACAAGAGATATCTTCATTTCGCATCCCTAAAGACAATGAACTTTGAATAGACGAAACCGCACACCAGGCTGATGGCGGAGAAGGTGACGAGAGTGACAATTGGAGGAAGTGAACATCTATCAGCAGCCCATCCAATAGTTGCACTCAGTGTTCCCATGAACCCGACATATAACATGTAGCGCATCGTTGTAGTCGATGCTTTGAATGTGAATTTTGCATTCGCGAAGAAGCTAAAACTCACAGCCACAACAAAACCTGCGAAGTTTGCCAGAGCCTGATTGGTATGCGCGGCATAGATACATACACCAAAAACCACCCAGTGTATAAGTGTGTTCAGCACACCAATCGAGGTGTACTTTGCAAATAGCTTTAACATTTCTTCTATCAGCTAATAATCAAAGGCATGAAGTCTATCATCCAAGTCTCAATCGATCGATACTTGCGGTAGTTGATGAGAAAAACTCTGACACACAAATCTTTGCACTGGATTGCAAGGCTTTGTGCTATTCGATAGTTGTTAAGGTGGATCACTCAGGCTTTTCATCAAGCCAGTCCGCCCACCATTGCATCATTTCTCTGCGTTTATCGAGATACTGAGCATGGTTGTAAATCCCGCGCACAGATCCGCCGTTGGCATGTGCCAGTTGCACTTCAATAGCATCAGCAGGCCATTCGTGCTCGTTCATAATCGTGCTGAATTCGTGCCTGAATCCGTGACCGCTTTCCAGACCCTCATAGCCGATTTGTTTGATCACAAGCAATACCGCGTTCTCGCAGATTGGCTTCTTCTTATCGTTACGCCCGGCAAAAACAAACTCTGATACTGGTTTGGTGATTGAGCTTAGCGTAGTGAGAAGTTCAACCACCTGGTCCGACATCGGGACAACATGAATCTTGCGTCCCTTCATCACACTGGCGTCGATAGTGATAATCCTGTTTTCAAAATCGACGTTCTTCCATTGCATGGAACGAAGCTCTTTCGTTCTTAGGGCTGTGTAGCGTAAAACTTTGGTCGCAATGAGCGATACGATGCTTCCTGAAAATGTTGCCAGTGCTTTGTTAAATGCCGGGATCTGGTCTGCAGGAAGAAACGGGAAGTTTTTCTTGCGGTATCCCTTCATGGCGTCAGCAAGGTCAGGTGCCGGGTTATATTTAGCCCTACCAGTGACAATGGCGTAACGGAAAACCTCGCCGCATCTTCTGCGGGCTTTGTTGGCTCGCTCCATTGCACCGCGATCTTCAAATCTGCGGATTACTTCCAGCAGTTGCATCGGCTCAATATCCTGAATCTCAAGACCGCCGATGATGGGTAAAATGTCGTCATCAAACATTTTGGCAAGTTCAGTTGCATAGCCTACTGACCAGACTTGCTTCTTGTGCTCGTACCATTCCTTGTAAATGGCACTAAAGGAATTGTTGTTAGACGAAGCCTTTTTCGCTTTTACCGGATCGATGCCAACCGAGATGTCTTTCCTCGCGGTCCATGCTTTATCTCTTGCCTCCTGCAAAGTCATTAGCGGATATTTTCCTACGGTCAGGATTTTCTCCTTACCGTCAATCTTGTAGCGAAGCTGCCATACCTTTTTCCCTGATACAGGGACATAAAGGTACAGGCCATTACCATCGAGAAGGCGGTATGGTTTTTCTTTCGGCTTTGCTGCTTCAATCTGCTTAACGGTGAGCATGGGTAAAAATCCGGTGGGTAAAATTATTTTATCCACTTTTTACCCGTCATGCAGTGCGGCTGTCAACGATCTGACGCGAACCATTACGAACTGTTAATCTACGGAAGGCTTGATATTCAGGGGATTTTGCGGACTGGTACGGATGGGAGCGAACTGATAAATGGTGTCCCCTGCAGGAATCGAACCTGCAATTAGCCCTTAGGAGGGGCTCGTTATATCCATTTAACTAAGAGGACAATGCGGCATGAGTATACCCGCTAATGGACTGCGGGGTAAGTACGCTGCCGCTCGATTGCTTAAACCCTCGCCATTTATGCTGGGTTTTTATCATTTTTCTTAATGTTTTCCGCACGTTCTGCTTTTTGGCGTGCTTCTGCTTTACGCTTGTTGCTCATGTCGTTACGAATCTGTGCATGACTCATTAACGCGAAGATAAAGGTGCCGCCGCAGATGTTCCCCGCTAAAGTAGGTAGTGCGAAGGGCCAGATGAAATCGCTCCAGTGCAGCGTGCCGTTAAACACCAGATAGAGGATTTCAACAGAACCGACAACGATGTGGGTGGTGTCACCCAGTGCAATAAGCCAGGTCATCAATATAATCACCACAATCTTTGCCGCACCCGCAGCAGGAAACATCCAAACCATAGTGGCGATCAGCCAGCCGGAAATGATCGCGTTGGCAAACATCTCGCTGGGGGTGTTCTTCATCACATCCATGCCGATTTTGACAAATGCATCGCGAGTTTCTTCATTGAAGATAGGCATATATTCAAATGCCCATGCAGCAATACCTGTCCCGAGAATATTACCCAGCAGCACGACGCCCCATAATCGCATAAGTAAGCCGACGTTGCTCATTGTCGGTTTTTGCATGACGGGTAGTACCGCAGTCACGGTGTTTTCGGTAAATAATTGCTGGCGGGCCATTATGACGATAATAAAACCAAAGGTATAACCGAGATTCTCCAGTAAGAAGCTGCCCGGCACACCTTCCAGTTCGACATGAAATATCCCTTTTGCCAGTAACGAAGCGCCCATCGACAGACCCGCCGCAATGGCTGACCACAGTAGCGCCATTGCGTCGCGTTCCAGCTCTTTTTCACCATCCTGGCGGATATGCTCATGAATTGCCATCGCCCGGGAGGGGAGTCGGTCTTCATCTATTTCTATTTTTTTGCCGCGCTCTTTTTCTTCGCTCTCAACTTCAATTTCGTCGCTGTGTTGATCAATTTTGTCGTTGTCCATGGTCTCTTCTCTTGAATTAGCACGTATAGCTAAAGCGTAGCGGCTTTTTTGCTCGCAACTGGCGGGAGTTACTCTGAAAATGTAGAAAAGGCTGCGTTTGCCTTTTTCTGTTTCTATAGAATCAAGTAGCCTACAGGGCGGCGATTACCAGGCTATGATCAAATCAGCAAATCAGGGCGTCTGGACATCAGTTGACGTGCTGTTACAATCGCCCACACCTAAACAGGCGGATACGGTATCGTTCCGTCATGGATGGCAAACTGCATAAGCCATAAAAAAACAGGGAGACATTTATGAAGCTTCGCCTGTCGGCGCTTGCTCTGGGAACTACGCTTCTGGTGGGGTGTGCGAGTTCCGGTACAGATCAGCAAGGGCGTTCTGACCCGTTAGAAGGGTTCAACCGCACCATGTACAACTTCAACTTCAACGTATTAGACCCGTATATTGTTCGACCGGTCGCTGTCGCCTGGCGTGATTATGTTCCGCAACCGGCGCGTAATGGTTTGAGCAACTTTACTGGCAACCTTGAAGAACCTGCGGTGATGGTTAACTACTTCTTGCAGGGCGACCCTTATCAGGGGATGGTCCACTTTACCCGCTTTTTCCTGAACACCATTTTGGGGATGGGCGGCTTTATTGATGTTGCAGGGATGGCGAACCCGAAACTGCAACGGACTGAACCTCACCGCTTCGGTAGTACGCTTGGTCATTATGGCGTGGGTTATGGGCCTTACGTTCAGTTACCGTTCTACGGTAGCTTCACGCTGCGTGATGACGGTGGTGATATGGCGGATGGTCTTTACCCGGTTCTTTCCTGGCTGACCTGGCCGATGTCTGTGGGTAAATGGACGCTTGAAGGGATCGAAACCCGCGCTCAGCTGCTGGATTCCGATGGTCTGCTGCGTCAGTCGTCCGATCCTTATATTATGGTGCGCGAAGCGTACTTCCAGCGTCATGATTTCATCGCTAATGGCGGCGAACTCAAACCGCAGGAAAATCCGAACGCACAAGCGATTCAGGATGATTTAAAAGATATTGATTCTGAATAAGAAACAAATAAAAAAGGTGAGTCGCAAAACTCACCTTTTTTGTTGTTATCCCTCAATTACCACAAGTAAAAGGAGATAAACCGACAATGACCCGGACGTAATGATGTAAAAATACTGATGTTCGTCACTGACTATTTCCGATATTCAGGCGTTGAAAAATCAAAAAACTGGAAAAATAATTTTAATTATCATCAAAATTAACACCTGGCGCAGATAGTTGATTAATTTCATTTTGATATTTCGCCTGGCGATTTTGAAGTCTTTTTTCAACGTTATCTTCGAGATCCTTAAAGTCTTTGTGTTTATTTTCAGGATGGTCAACGTCAACTTTGTTAGCGAATAAATTAGAAATTATTTCTTTTACATTGTCGCGTCTAAATTTTGCATCGTCCACTTGAAAATTATATCTTATTGCTCGACCTAAACGTTTAAAAACTTCGTTAGGTTCTCTCAGTCTTTCCCCGTTGAGCTCGTTTATAACCTGATGATCGGAACCTGTTGCAAATGATTCTGCCATGATAGCTTTACTGCTTTCAAACCACGCTGAAGCATTCCTGGCTTTTTCACTACAATATTGGGTGAGACTATCACCATTAATACGAATTCCTCTTTGAATGTGGTAGTCGTCCTGATCGTAGTAACCGAGAGATAAGTAATCATTTCCGTTTTTATTTTTAATTACAATAGCGAGAGAGTCGCCTTTTTTATCTTTACCGTACCAGGTAAATAAGTCCGTTGGTTCGCTATTCCCGCTCTCATCAAATTCCGTTACCGTATGTCTGAGTTTGTGTGATATCTTATCGAAGATAAAACCAGGATCTCCATCATATATTTCTTTTAATGCGCTGAAGATCATTTCCTTGTTATTGATATCATGAGTCTTCTCAACTATGTTGTCATTAATGATGGTACGGACGAGTTCTTTGTCTTTATAGCTCGCAAGTAATTTTATTGGTTCTTGGTTATCGATACCAATAGTAATATGGTCTGTATCATTGGAGCCAATATCGATATAAGTAACTGCGGAATTAATGATATTAATTCTCTCAGGATTGCTGTTTCCTCGTATGGCATTTTTTATAAGCTCAAGTAGATGTTTAATTCAGGTGCTTATTCCTTCCTTACCATTAAAAAGGCTTTTGAACTCTTGTACTAATCCATTAACTTCATCATTGTTATTTTCATTGATGGATTCTGGGTAAGTTGCGCTGGTATTGTTGATTGAAATAGATGGTAGCATGATTTTATTCCATTTTGATTGATTTGTTACAAATATATATTATCTAATGAAATAGACTATCAAAAAACGCTCATTTATTTAGAACCTATCTTTAATTTGCGTGTATGAGCGCACAATATCCAGGGGGGGGTGAGTATCCTGGAAATTCAGAAAAGTAAACTCTTTGAGAAGGACGAGCAGAACGCCTGAAAAAATGCGTTCCCCTTCAGGTTTGTCTGTGGATACCACTGATTGATTTGAAAGGGTAAGCTGACGTCAGGCTGTTTGCAAAACTCAGGAGGCAAGCAATGAGGAAACTACTTTCGGTGAAGTGGGGGAATTAAAGTCACCTGCTATGCAGGTGACTTTATCCAGGCGAGCGCGTTATCAGAACGCGTAGTTAAAGTTAGTACCGAACAGCCAGGCTTTACCTTCAGACTCGAACTGGTATGGGCCTTCGTTAATTTTCACGCTCTGACCGTGCATATAAGAAACACCAACGTCGACTGAAGCATCTTTATTAAATGCGTAAGTCGTACCTGCACTCAGCCAGAAACGGTCCTGGTCCGGAATGGAAATAGAACGATTCTGAGCCGGAACTGGGCTGTCATCAAAGGCGATACCGGTACGGAAGGTCCAGTTATCATCGTAGTAATAAGTGGTACCCAACGCGATGCGGTAAGCATCTTTAAAGCCTTCATGTTTCTGGAACAGCGTGTCGCCACTCGTTGAGGTCGCTTTCAGCTGCTGGAACTGACTCCAGCTGGTGTAAGCCAGGCTATAGTGAATTGCCCACTGCGGATCAACACGGTTATAACCCGACACTTCCCACATTTCAGGCAGGTTCAGCGTCAGATATCCTGACTGCGTTGCGCCACCTGTCGCGGTAGGAATTGGCAAACCGTAGTTATTAAACGCACGATTAAGATCGCTGCTGTAGTTACCTTTGAAGTCAATTTTCACTTCAGAACGGTAGGTCAGTGCATAGCGGTTATTTTTATCCAGTTCATACAGGATACCGGCGTTCCAGCCAAAGCCCCACTGGTTTCCGTTCAGATGAGCGATTTTGGTATTACTGTCGATACCGTTGGCGGTAGCTGCCAATGCTTGCCCTTGCTGAGTTTGGCCAGCAGGAGATTGCATAATCTGACCGGCAACCAGCTGCCCCAGATCGCCTGCGAAACGTTCAATTTTCGCGCGAGCGTAGACGGCGTTGAAACCAAGACCAAAGCTCCATGCATTATTTAAGCGATACGCACCGCTTAAGTTCAGGTTCATGGTTTCAAGGTCAGTTGTACCCCCGACAGAGCCGCCTGCATAAGTATCATTAAACTCTGTTGCCAGACCATAGTTAGAGGTAATAGAAGCGCCCCAACCAAATTGGTCGTTAATCGGTGCAACAAAGTGCATGTTCGGAACCCATGCCGTAGGCGCGATGTTATCGGCTTTCAGGCTACGACCAGACGGAGATGTTCCGCTGATATTCACATCCGGGTCAATATAAACCGCACCCGCAGAAAATGTCGGGCGGTCAAACATGGTAATCAATGCGGGGTTACGGCTAACGTTACCTGCATCATCGGCAATTGCGCCTTCCCCTGAATAAGCCCGGCCCAGGCCAGAGGAAGAAAATTCGTTTAACTGAAAGCCTGCCGACCAGGCCTGGGTGGAGATAAGTGCCACTGCGACTGCGAGAGCAGACTTTGTAAACAGGGTTTTCTGGCTCATGACCATAACCTCAATGATTTATTTTTATACAAACTATGTTACGTGCTGTAACAGGAGCGCGAAGTGTAGGGTCTGAGGTACATCTTAGAAATCAGACCAGTGGCGAGAGTATAGGTCGGACCAGCTGGAATGTTGCAAGTATGTTTCCATCTTTTTTCAAATATGATCTAAGAAACGCGATCCAGCTGGCAAAATTTGGAGGTTGCGCACTCGCGGATTCGGGTGAATTTTGTTTTAGATCATTTTTAAGTGTGATTTCGGTCACTTATCCGATTTTGCAGAATTAACAACTGGAGCAGCACTTTCCGGAAGCGTAAAATATCCACAACGTTTATCTGGCACCTTGGGTGCACATACAGAGGAAATCAACGATGAGTAAATGTAGTGCTGATGAAACCCCGGTTTGCTGCTGTATGGATGTTGGCACCATTATGGACAACTCCGACTGCACCGCGTCTTACAGCCGCGTGTTTGCAAGCCGCGCAGAAGCAGAACAAACGCTGGCGGCGCTGACTGAAAAAGCCCGTAGCGTGGAATCCGAACCGTGCAAAATCACCCCGACTTTCACTGAAGAGTCTGACGGTGTGCGCCTGGATATCGATTTCACTTTTGCCTGCGAAGCTGAAATGCTGATCTTCCAGCTGGGTCTGCGTTAATTCCTCTCGGGTACGTTCGCCCCTGTCAGTTGCTGGCAGGGGCGTTTTCTTTTCTTTCTCCTGTCTTCACTGTGTCATAGCTCCCACTTTCTTTTTTCTCCGCTTGGCTAAATGTAAAAAAATGGTTAAGACTATGATCAGGTCAGACCACTTTATTTATTTTTTTACAGGGGAGTGTTATGGGTCAGGTTTTACCGCTGGTTACCCGCCAGGGCGATCGTATCGCCATTGTTAGCGGTTTACGTACGCCTTTTGCCCGCCAGGCGACGGCTTTTCATGGCATTCCCGCGGTTGATTTAGGGAAGATGGTGGTAGGCGAACTGCTGGCACGCAGCGAGATCCCCGCTGAAGTGATTGAACAGCTGGTCTTTGGTCAGGTCGTACAAATGCCTGAAGCCCCCAACATTGCGCGTGAAATTGTTCTCGGTACCGGAATGAATGTGCATACCGATGCTTACAGCGTCAGCCGCGCTTGCGCTACCAGTTTCCAGGCGGTTGCAAACGTCGCAGAAAGCCTGATGGCGGGAACTATCCGAGCGGGGATTGCCGGTGGGGCAGATTCCTCTTCCGTATTGCCAATTGGCGTCAGTAAAAAACTGGCGCGCGTGCTGGTTGATGTCAACAAAGCTCGAACCATGAGCCAGCGACTGAAACTCTTCTCTCGCCTGCGTTTGCGCGACTTAATGCCCGTACCGCCTGCGGTAGCAGAATATTCTACTGGCTTGCGGATGGGCGACACCGCCGAACAAATGGCGAAAACCTACGGCATCACCCGAGAACAGCAAGATGCATTAGCGCACCGTTCGCATCAGCGTGCCGCTCAGGCGTGGTCAGACGGTAAACTCAAAGAAGAGGTGATGACTGCCTTTATCCCTCCTTATAAACAACCGCTTGTCGAAGACAACAATATTCGCGGTAATTCCTCGCTTGCCGATTACGCAAAGCTGCGCCCGGCGTTTGATCGCAAACACGGAACGGTAACGGCGGCGAACAGTACGCCGCTGACCGATGGCGCAGCGGCGGTGATCCTGATGACTGAATCCCGGGCGAAAGAATTAGGGCTGGTGCCGCTGGGGTATCTGCGCAGCTACGCATTTACTGCGATTGATGTCTGGCAGGACATGTTGCTCGGTCCGGCCTGGTCAACACCGCTGGCGCTGGAACGTGCCGGTTTGACAATGAGCGATCTGACATTGATCGATATGCACGAAGCCTTTGCAGCTCAGACACTGGCGAATATTCAGTTGCTGGGTAGTGAACGTTTTGCTCGTGAAGTACTGGGGCGTGCACATGCCACTGGCGAAGTGGACGATAGCAAATTTAACGTGCTTGGCGGTTCGATTGCTTACGGGCATCCCTTCGCGGCGACCGGCGCGCGGATGATTACCCAGACATTGCATGAACTTCGCCGTCGCGGCGGTGGATTTGGTTTAGTTACCGCCTGTGCTGCCGGTGGGCTTGGCGCGGCAATGGTTCTGGAGGCGGAATAATGGAAATGGCATCAGTGTTTACTCTTAATGTTCGTCTGGACAACATTGCTATCATCACCATCGACGTACCGGGTGAGAAAATGAATACCCTGAAGGCGGAGTTTGCCTCGCAGGTGCGCGCCATTATTAAGCAACTCCGTGAAAACAAAGAGTTGCGAGGCGTGGTGTTTGTCTCCGCTAAACCGGACAACTTCATTGCTGGCGCAGACATCAACATGATCGGCAACTGCAAAACGGCGCAAGAAGCGGAAGCACTGGCGCGGCAGGGCCAACAGTTGATGGCGGAGATTCATGCTTTGCCCATTCCGGTTATCGCGGCTATTCATGGCGCTTGCCTGGGTGGTGGGCTGGAGTTGGCGCTGGCGTGCCACGGTCGCGTTTGTACTGACGATCCTAAAACGGTGCTCGGTTTGCCTGAAGTACAACTTGGATTGTTACCCGGTTCAGGCGGCACCCAGCGTTTACCGCGTCTGATAGGCGTCAGCACAGCATTAGAGATGATCCTCACCGGAAAACAACTTCGGGCGAAACAGGCATTAAAGCTGGGGCTGGTGGATGACGTTGTTCCGCACTCCATTTTGCTGGAAGTCGCTGTTGAGCTGGCGAAGAAGGATCGCCCATCTTCCCGCCCTCTACCTGTACGCGAGCGTATTCTGGCGGGGCCGTTAGGTCGTGCGCTGCTGTTCAAAATGGTCGGCAAGAAAACAGAACACAAAACTCAAGGCAATTATCCGGCGACAGAACGCATCCTGGAGGTTGTTGAAACGGGATTAGCGCAGGGCACCAGCAGCGGTTATGACGCCGAAGCTCGGGCGTTTGGCGAACTGGCGATGACGCCACAATCGCAGGCGCTGCGTAGTATCTTTTTTGCCAGTACGGACGTGAAGAAAGATCCCGGTAGTGATGCACCGCCTGCGCCATTAAACAGCGTGGGAATTTTAGGTGGTGGCTTGATGGGCGGCGGTATTGCTTATGTCACTGCTTGTAAAGCGGGGCTTCCGGTCAGAATTAAAGATATCAACCCGCAGGGCATAAATCATGCGCTGAAGTACAGTTGGGATCAGCTGGAGGGCAAAGTTCGCCGTCGTCATCTCAAAGCCAGCGAACGTGACAAACAGCTGGCATTAATCTCCGGAACGACGGACTATCGCGGCTTTGCCCATCGCGATCTGATTATTGAAGCGGTGTTTGAAAATCTCGAATTGAAACAACAGATGGTGGCGGAAGTTGAGCAAAATAGCGCCGCTCATACCATCTTTGCTTCGAATACGTCATCTTTACCGATTGGTGATATCGCCGCTCACGCCACGCGACCTGAGCAAGTTATCGGCCTGCATTTCTTCAGTCCGGTGGAAAAAATGCCGCTGGTGGAGATTATTCCTCATGCGGGTACATCAGCGCAAACCATCGCCACTACGGTAAAACTGGCGAAAAAACAGGGCAAAACGCCCATTGTCGTGCGTGACAAAGCCGGGTTTTACGTCAATCGCATCTTAGCGCCTTACATTAATGAAGCTATCCGCATGCTGACCGAAGGTGAACGGGTAGAGCACATTGATGCCGCGCTAGTGAAATTTGGTTTTCCGGTAGGTCCAATCCAACTTTTGGATGAGGTAGGAATCGACACCGGGACTAAAATTATTCCTGTACTGGAAGCCGCTTATGGAGAACGTTTTAGCGCGCCTGCAAATGTTGTTTCTTCAATTTTGAACGACGATCGCAAAGGCAGAAAAAATGGTCGGGGTTTCTATCTTTATGGTCAGAAAGGGCGTAAAAGCAAAAAACAGGTCGATCCCGCCATTTACCCGCTCATTGGCGCACAAGGGCAGGGGCGACTCTCCGCACCGCAGGTTGCTGAACGGTGTGTGATGTTGATGCTGAATGAAGCAGTACGTTGTGTTGATGAGCAGGTTATCCGTAGCGTGCGTGACGGGGATATTGGTGCGGTATTTGGCATTGGTTTTCCGCCATTTCTCGGTGGACCGTTCCGCTATATCGATTCTCTCGGCGCGGGCGAAGTGGTTGCAATAATGCAACGACTTGCCACGCAGTATGGTTCCCGTTTTACCCCTTGCGAGCGTTTGGTCGAGATGGGCGCGCGTGGGGAAAGTTTTTGGAAAACAACTGCAACTGACCTGCAATAAGAAGGTCAAAGCTATATGAATCCGCGCTGAATGGCGGAGTGTTGGTCAAAATGTAAACGCATATTGACTATACTTACGCCATTGAGGTAAAAAACAGCGTTTCATTCGGTGAATGGATAAGGCACAATGCCGGCCACCGTTTTCTTTCTCTGGTTTCAGATGAAAGAAAACGGGCGAATCTGGTTAACAAAAGCGGTGCAATATGCAAGTTTTTATCATGCGTCACGGCGACGCAGCCCTCGATGCCGCCAGTGATTCGGTTCGTCCTCTGACCACTAATGGTTGTGACGAATCTCGCCTGATGGCGAACTGGCTGAAAGGTCAAAAAGTGGAAATCGAACGCGTTCTGGTGAGCCCGTTCCTGCGAGCCGAGCAAACACTGGAAGAAGTAGGGGATTGTCTGAACCTGCCTTCCAGTGCAGAAGTTCTGCCGGAGTTAACGCCCTGTGGCGATGTTGGTCTGGTCAGTGCCTATTTGCAGGCGTTGACCAATGAAGGTGTTGCTTCGGTACTGGTGATCTCTCACTTACCGTTAGTCGGGTATCTGGTTGCCGAGTTATGTCCGGGCGAAACGCCGCCTATGTTTACCACCTCGGCCATTGCCAGCGTAACGCTTGATGAAAGCGGAAACGGTACATTCAACTGGCAGATGAGCCCGTGTAATCTGAAGATGGCAAAAGCTATCTGATGTGTTCCAAATTATGCCCAATGAGGTAGATTCATTGGGCATAATTGCTCATCAGGCAGCGGATATCTGTCAACCTCACTACTATCGAAGACTCTCCTTATCTATAAATAAAACACTTTCTACATTCATTCGGAAATTATTCTTCTGCGCGTATCTTGATTTTGCCCAAAGTTACATGTTGAAATGAATAATGTCTGTTTGACACTCATTGTCATTTATTAATACAGATAATAGAGAAAATAGAGTTGAATAATCAGGCAGGATGTAATTGAAACTTGATTAAATTCTGGCTATAGTGTTTATATATTATATTGTCAAAAGTGGATAAATGCCAATCGCATTATATGTTCATTGTTTGTTTTTTAAGCTGTTGATATTCATTATTGATATACTTTCTATTTTTTCTAAATACTTATTCCGTATTTTTTAAGGATGTCCTTAAGATAACCTTTCTTCTGTCAATATATTAATTAAATCTACATTTACTCTTTAGTAAAATTAAATTGCATCAGGGGTGTGGAAACATCACTATGCGGCCCCACACCAACGAATACAATTTTCTACGACCTGTTCTTTTTGGATCGCATGCCGTATTCAATGGCTGGGTATAAACATTGGCTATTGACTGAATCAATGTATTGCAATGTTTATATTTTTAATTATTTATAGTTTAAGGACAAATAATGAGTAAGTTTGTTAAAACAGCTATTGCTGCGGCAATGGTGATGGGCGTGTTCACCTCTACGGCAACAATCGCTGCGGGTAACAACGGTACTGCACGTTTTTACGGCACCATTGAAGACTCAGTGTGTTCTATCGTTCCGGACGATCACAAACTGGAAGTTGATATGGGTGATATCGGTGCCGAAAAACTGAAAAATAACGGCACCACCACGCCGAAAAGTTTCCAGATTCGTCTGCAAGATTGCGTATTTGATACTCAGGAAACAATGACCACTACCTTTACTGGTACCGTTTCTTCTGCAAATAGCGGCAATTATTACACCATTTTCAATACCGATACCGGTGCGGCATTTAACAATGTTAGCCTGGCGATCGGTGACTCTCTGGGTACCTCTTACAAAAGCGGCATGGGTATTGACCAGAAAATAGTGAAAGACACTTCTACCAATAAAGGCAAAGCGAAGCAGACACTGAACTTTAAAGCCTGGCTGGTCGGCGCAGCTGATGCGCCAGATCTGGGTAATTTCGAAGCAAATACCACCTTCCAGATTACTTACCTGTAAGGCATACCCCCATAGCGACACTGCTATGGGGGATTTAAATGGATTTTGACCGAACAAGAATAAAAACGGATAGAAACGTGTATGCCTGACCATTCTCTTTTTCGATTACGGATTCTTCCGTGGTGCATTGCGCTGGCAATGTCAGGGAGTTATAGCAGTGTCTGGGCTGAAGACGACATTCAGTTTGATTCCCGTTTTCTGGAATTAAAATGCGACACAAAAATTGATCTGAAGCGTTTTTCCAGCCAGGGATATGTTGAGCCCGGAAAATACAATTTACAGGTTCAACTAAATAAACAGCCATTGGCGGAAGAGTTCGATATTTACTGGTATGCTGGTGAAGATGACGCGAGCAAAAGCTATGCTTGTCTGACACCGGAACTGGTAGCGCAGTTTGGTTTAAAAGAAGACGTGGCGAAAAATCTTCAATGGAGCCACGATGCTAAATGCCTGAAATCCGGTCAACTGGAAGGCATGGAAATTAAGGCTGATTTAAGCCAGTCCGCATTAGTCATTTCACTGCCACAGGCTTACCTCGAATATACTTATCCCGACTGGGATCCGCCTTCACGTTGGGATGACGGCATCTCCGGGATCGTCGCGGACTACAGCATCAACGCACAAACCCGGCACGAAGAAAATGGCGGTGATGATAGTAACGAGATCAGCGGCAACGGGACGGTCGGGGTTAACCTGGGGCCGTGGCGTATGCGTGCTGACTGGCAGACTAACTATCAACATACTCGCAGTAATGATGACGATGAATTCAGCGGCGATGAAACTCAAAAAAAATGGGAGTGGAGTCGCTACTATGCCTGGCGGGCGTTACCATCATTAAAAGCCAAACTGGCGCTGGGCGAGGATTACCTCAGATCCGATATTTTGATGGTTTTAACTATGTTGGTGGCAGTGTCAGTACTGACGATCAAATGTTGCCTCCCAATCTGCGCGGCTACGCGCCAGACATTTCCGGCGTGGCACACACCACAGCAAAAGTGACCGTCAGCCAGATGGGGCGTGTGATTTACGAAACGCAGGTTCCGGCTGGACCGTTTCGTATTCAGGATCTTGGTGATTCTGTCTCCGGTACGTTGCATATTCGCATTGAAGAACAGAACGGCCAGGTGCAGGAATATGACATCAGCACCGCCTCGATGCCATACCTCACTCGTCCAGGTCAGGTTCGCTATAAGATCATGATGGGCCGTCCGCAAGAGTGGGGACACCATGTCGAGGGTGAATTTTTTTCTGGTGCTGAAGCTTCCTGGGGGATCGCTAACGGCTGGTCGTTATATGGCGGCGCACTGGGAGATGAAAACTATCAGTCTGCGGCGCTTGGCGTCGGTCGCGATTTGTCTACATTCGGCGCGGTCGCGTTTGATGTTACTCACTCGCACACCAAACTGGATAAAGACACCGCTTATGGCAAAGGTTCGCTGGACGGTAACTCCTTCCGTGTGAGTTATTCCAAAGACTTTGACCAGCTCAACAGCCGCGTTACTTTTGCTGGATATCGCTTCTCGGAAGAGAACTTTATGACCATGAGCGAGTATCTGGATGCCAGTGACAGCGGAATGGTACGCACGGGCAACGACAAAGAGATGTACACCGCCACTTATAACCAGAACTTCCGCGATGCGGGTGTTTCGGTTTATCTCAACTATACCCGCCATACCTACTGGGATCGCGAGGAGCAGACAAACTACAACATCATGCTCTCGCACTATTTCAATATGGGCAGTATTCGTAATGTCAGCATCTCGATGACTGGCTACCGTTACGAGTATGACAACCGGGAGGATAAGGGTATGTACATTTCTCTCAGTATGCCGTGGGGTGACAACAGTACCGTTAGCTATAACGGTAACTATGGCAGTGGGACGGACAGCAGCCAGGTCGGTTATTTTAGCCGTGTCGATGACGCGACTCACTATCAGTTGAACGTCGGCACCAGCGACAAACACACCAGCGTTGATGGCTATTACAGCCATGATGGTTCGCTGGCGCAGGTTGACCTCAGTGCGAACTACCATGAAGGGCAATACACCTCTGCGGGCTTGTCGTTACAGGGCGGCGCAACGCTTACTGCCCACGGTGGCGCACTTCACCGTACCCAGAATATGGGCGGGACACGCTTGTTGATTGATGCCGATGGCGTTGCCGATGTTCCGGTAGAAGGTAACGGTGCTGCTGTTTATACCAATATGTTTGGTAAAGCCGTCGTTTCTGACGTCAATAACTATTACCGCAATCAGGCGTATATCGACCTCAACAGATTGCCTGAAAACGCTGAAGCAACCCAGTCGGTGGTGCAAGCCACGCTAACTGAAGGTGCCATTGGCTACCGTAAATTTGCTGTCATTAGCGGACAAAAAGCGATGGCGGTGCTGCGCCTGAGCGACGGCAGCCATCCTCCGTTTGGCGCAGAAGTAAAAAATGATAACGAGCAGACAGTGGGCCTTGTCGATGATGACGGCAATGTTTATCTGGCTGGGGTGAAACCTGGCGAACACATGAGTGTGTTCTGGAGTGGTGTTGCGCATTGCGATATCAACCTGCCGGACCCGCTGCCTGCCGATCTGTTTAACGGCTTGTTACTGCCATGCCAGCATAAAGGCAACGTCGCGCCGGTTGTTCCTGATGACATAAAGCCTGTCATTCAGGAGCAGACGCAACAGGTGACACCCACCAATCCCCCTGTTTCTGTTTCAGCTAACCAATAACGTGATTAAGGAATGATCCATGTCTGATTTACTTTGCTCTGCCAAATTGGGTGCTACGACGCTAGCGTTACTGCTTAGCGCTGCCAGTTTGTCTGCCCAGGCTTCTGTAACGCCAGATCGTACCCGTTTGATATTTAATGAAAGCGACAAATCAATCAGCGTGACGTTGCGCAATAACGATCCGAAACTGCCTTATCTGGCCCAAAGCTGGATCGAAGATGAAAAGGGTAACAAGATCAGTTCACCGTTAACTGTTCTGCCACCGGTGCAACGCATCGATTCAATGATGAACGGGCAGGTAAAAGTGCAGGGAATGCCGGATATCAACAAATTGCCTGCCGATCGTGAAAGCCTGTTCTACTTCAACGTGCGTGAGATCCCGCCAAAATCAAACAAAGCCAACACGCTGCAAATAGCACTACAAACGCGTATTAAGTTGTTCTGGCGACCGAAGGCGCTGGAGAACGTCAGCATGAAAAACCCCTGGCAATATAAGGTTACTTTAACCCGCAACGGTCAGGAATTTACCGTCAATAACCCGACACCGTATTACGTCATTTTCAGTAATGCCAGCACACAGAAAAATGGCAATCCGGCAGCCGGTTTCTCGCCAATAGTGATGTCGCCGAAAACCTCTGCACCGCTGAATGTGAAGATGGGTAGCGTGCCGGTACTGACCTATGTCAACGACTATGGCGCTCGGATGCCGCTCTTTTTCACTTGCAACGGTAACAGTTGCCAGGTCGATGAAGAGCAGAGCCGCAAAGGCTGAGGCCGGGAGAGCCAGTATGAAAGGATCTTGTTCTGTCTGGGCGGTAACTGGGTTACTGATATGTTGTGTTGGTAGCGGCTTTGCAGTTGCAGCGAGTAAGTCAGTAAGTATGAATTTACGGGTGCTTGTCGATGCCCCTCCTCCTTGTACGGTAAATGGTGCGGCAGTTGAGTTTGGTAATGTATTCATTAATAAGATCAATGGGGTTGATTATAAACGTCCCATTGACTACTCGCTTGTTTGTAACAATCTGGCAATGGATGACCTGCGTCTACAGATGCAGGCGACAACGGTCGTGATTAACGGTGAAACAGTTATCAGCACGGGGATTCCTGGGTTTGGTATTCGGGTTCAGAAAAGTAGTGATCACACAATACTCGACTTAACCTCTGGCTCATGGTTGCCATTTAATTTTTCCTCGGGAGTTCCCGTTCTGGAAGCTGTGCCGGTGAAACAGAGTGGTACAACGTTAGCGGCAGCTGAATTTAACGCCAGTGCCACAATTGTGGTGGATTACCAATGAAACGGATCTCGCTTATTTTGCTGTGGGGCTTTTGCTCGATGGCACTCTCAAACGTCTCTTTTCACGGTTATTTAGTGCAGCCACCTAACTGCACGATTAGCAACGCTCAAACCATTGAAATAACTTTTCAGGATGTGCTTATTGATGACATTAATGGCAGCAATTATGAGCAAACCGTGCCGTATTCCATTACCTGCGATACGGCGGTTCGCGACCCATTAATGGAAATGACCTTGAGCTGGAGTGGCACACCAAGCGATTTTGATAATGCTGCAGTAAGCAGCAATATCACTGGTTTAGGCATTCAGCTCAAACAGGCAGGGCAGAGTTTTACGATCAATACGCCACTTGTGGTGAATGAAACCGATTTACCGGTGTTAACGGCTGTGCCAGTAAAAAAGAGTGGTGTCGTTCTGCCAGAGGCGGACTTTGAGGCCTGGGCCACGTTACAGGTAGATTACCAATGAAGAAAAAGCGTACGTTGTTTTTTATTAGTAGCCTGATGTTGCTGGGCAGTGGAACCACAATAGCAGGAGATAATTTGCACTTTACCGGCAATTTAATCAGTAAATCGTGTACGCCAGTGATTAATGGTAGCCAGTTGGCAGAAGTACATTTTCCTGCCATTGCCGCCAGCGATTTAATGAACCTTGGGCAGTCAGAGCGAGTGCCATTGGTGTTTCAATTGAAAGATTGTCATAGTTCTACATTGTTTAATGTCAAAGTAACGTTGACAGGAACAGAAGATAGTGCTCTACCCGGCTTTCTGGCCTTTGACTCCTCGTCATCAGCATCCGGCGCTGGGATTGGTATTGAAACTGCGGCAGGCACATCGGTGCCAATCAACAATACAACAGGCGTCACGCTCCCGCTGAATCAGGGAAATAACAGCCTAAATTTTAATACCTGGTTACAGGCAAAGAGCGGGCGAGATGTAACGTCCGGAGACTTTAGTGCCACAGTGACGGCAACCTTTGAGTATTTCTGAAATGAAAAAATGGACCATAATTTTCGCGAGCCTAATGCTGCTCGTTCTGAGTGTTGTCGGCGCATCTAAGAGTTATGCTGGAGATAAACTTATGAGTGCGAGTTTTGACAGTGTGAGAGTTTATTATGCCATGGACAAGGTAACCGGTGCTGTAGCGAGCAGTGTTTTCAATGTTACGGTGATAACGCCAAAGGAGGTTGCATATGGGAAATATGATTCTTTTGCGTATAAAGGCGATACGTTGCGGGTTATTTCCTGGTCTGGGTCGGGTTCAGCTCCAACTTTGGTACTGACTGACTTTGATACAATTAATAACTCAAATTGCCCTGGCATAGATACGAAAATTTTTCGTTGTGCATATATGACGTTTAAAATTACCGTTGCATCTGATGATTATGGTTGCCCTTGGATCGCATCCTTTTATTCCTATACAGATTTACCCGGATTTGGAAGCTATACGGCCCCTACAGTGCATAACACAATATGCCCAACGATACCGGTCGCTTCATACGATATCTCCTGGAGTGAAAATTATGTCAGCCATAATAAGGCGTTACGAATTCAGTCCACGGGGTCAACAGTGACCACCACGCTTTCGACCTACTTGATGGAAGGCGGCAGACTCTGTGATGGCAGTAATTTTTCTGATAATGATGGCAGAGGAGCATACTGCCGCGCGGTATCAGAATTGTTAACCTTTACCTCTTACGGTTGTGATAAATCAACGGTAACGGTTACGCCAACTCGTCATCCGGTAACGGATAAAGTACTACACGATATTGTGGTGAATGTGAATACCAGTAGTGGGCAACCGATTGATTCGACGTGTCGTTTTCAGTATGTATTGAATGAACTGTAGTTCGTAGTATTGCTCTGATGCGTCTTATCAGGCCTACGAAGTGAATTGCAATTTATTGAATTATCACATATTTGTAGGCCGGATAAGGCGTTTACGCTGCTCCGGCATTTGCTGCCAGCATTCAGGGCAACTCCGGCGGCAACCACTCTTCCACTTCAATCAACACCAACAAAGCCGCATCACCGCCGTACTCTTTCGGTGCCTGGTGAAATGCCATCACATGCGGATGTTGTGCCAGCCACAGCGGTGTTTGTTGCTTCAAAATATGCTTCCCGTGCCCATGCATCACGCAGGCACAAAACACATGTTCGCGGCGACAGGCGGCAATCAACGCGCCCAGTTCCTGCTTGGCCTGCAGCTGCGTCAGACCGTGTAAATCCAAAAACAATTCCGGTGAATAATCGCCGCGGCGCAGTTTCTTCGCCTCAAAATGGCTGACATCCGGGCGAACATATTTCACCGGACCTTCGGTATTTAATAACGGCTGAAACTCATCGGAGAAATAATGGCTGGCATCAGCCTGCTCCTGGATCAAGCGTTTCACCGGCACTTCGCTGATTTTTTTACGCTGCGGTCGGTGGACAATCGTGTCCTGCTTAATCTTGCGAGTCCCCGCCATCAACTGGCGAAACAGAGCCTGGTCCTCCTCGCTAAGTGTTGTTTTCTTTTTCATTTATCTGTCTCTATTTCTAATTTTCCTACAGTTTACCCGACTCGTAGCACAATCGATCGTTTTAAACGTATTTTTCCTCACTCACCGCGCGTGAATGCTGATTTATCGTCATCTTCATGGCAAACTAGCCGCCGAAATTATTGCGATCATGCCCTGGAGGAATACGTGGATAAAATTTTCGTTGATGAAGCAGTAAATGAGCTGCAAACCATTCAGGACATGTTGCGCTGGTCGGTAAGCCGCTTCAGCGCGGCAAATATCTGGTACGGTCACGGCACCGATAACCCGTGGGATGAAGCCGTACAGCTGGTGTTACCATCGCTCTACCTGCCGCTGGATATCCCGGAAGATATGCGCACCGCGCGTCTGACCTCCAGCGAAAAACACCGTATTGTTGAACGCGTGATCCGCCGCGTCAACGAGCGCATTCCGGTGGCTTACCTGACCAACAAAGCCTGGTTCTGCGGTCATGAATTTTACGTCGATGAACGCGTGCTGGTGCCGCGCTCGCCGATTGGTGAACTGATCAACAATAAATTTGCCGGACTCATCAGCAAGCAACCGCAGCATATTTTAGATATGTGTACCGGTAGCGGCTGCATCGCCATTGCCTGTGCTTATGCCTTCCCGGAAGCGGAAGTCGACGCGGTAGATATCTCTCCCGACGCGCTGGCGGTTGCCGAACAGAACATCGAAGAACACGGTCTGATCCACAACGTCATTCCGATTCGTTCCGATCTGTTCCGTGATTTGCCGAAAGTGCAATACGATCTGATTGTCACTAACCCGCCGTATGTCGACGCGGAAGATATGTCCGACCTGCCAAACGAATACCGTCACGAGCCGGAACTGGGCCTGGCATCTGGCACCGACGGCCTTAAACTGACACGTCGCATTCTTGGAAACGCGGCAGATTACCTTGCTGATGATGGCGTGTTGATTTGTGAAGTCGGCAACAGCATGGTACATCTTATGGAACAATATCCGGATGTTCCGTTCACCTGGCTGGAGTTTGATAACGGCGGCGATGGTGTGTTTATGCTCACCAAAGAGCAGCTGCTGGCGGCCCGTGAATATTTCGCGATTTATAAAGATTAAGTAAACACGCAAACACAACAATAACGGAGCCGTGATGGCTGGAAACACAATTGGACAACTCTTTCGCGTAACCACCTTCGGCGAATCGCATGGGCTGGCGCTCGGCTGCATCGTCGATGGTGTTCCGCCAGGCATTCCGCTGACGGAAGCGGACCTGCAACATGACCTCGACCGTCGTCGCCCTGGGACATCGCGCTATACCACCCAGCGCCGCGAGCCGGATCAGGTCAAAATTCTCTCCGGTGTTTTTGAAGGCGTTACTACTGGCACCAGCATTGGCTTGTTGATCGAAAATACCGACCAGCGTTCTCAGGATTACAGCGCAATTAAAGACGTCTTCCGTCCAGGCCATGCTGATTACACCTACGAACAAAAATACGGTCTGCGCGATTATCGCGGCGGTGGACGTTCTTCCGCCCGCGAAACCGCCATGCGCGTGGCGGCAGGGGCGATTGCCAAAAAATATCTCGCCGAGAAATTTGGTATTGAAATCCGCGGCTGCTTGACCCAGATGGGCGACATTCCGCTGGAAATCAAAGACTGGTCGCTGGTTGAACAAAATCCGTTCTTCTGCCCGGACCCGGACAAAATCGACGCGTTAGATGAACTGATGCGCGCGCTGAAAAAAGAGGGCGACTCCATCGGCGCGAAAGTCACCGTTGTAGCCAGTGGTGTCCCCGCCGGACTTGGCGAGCCGGTCTTTGACCGCCTGGATGCCGACATCGCCCATGCGCTGATGAGCATCAACGCGGTGAAAGGCGTGGAAATTGGCGACGGTTTTGACGTAGTGGCGCTGCGCGGCAGCCAGAATCGCGACGAAATCACCAAAGACGGTTTCCAGAGCAACCATGCGGGCGGCATTCTTGGCGGTATCAGCAGCGGGCAGCAAATCATTGCCCATATGGCGCTGAAACCGACCTCCAGCATTACCGTGCCGGGGCGCACCATTAACCGCTTTGGCGAAGAAGTTGAGATGATCACCAAAGGCCGTCACGATCCCTGTGTCGGGATCCGCGCCGTGCCGATCGCAGAAGCGATGCTGGCGATCGTATTAATGGATCACCTGTTACGGCAGCGGGCGCAAAATGCCGATGTGAAGACTGATATTCCACGCTGGTAAAAAATGAACAAAACCGCGATTGCGCTGCTGGCCCTGCTTGCCAGTAGCGCCAGCCTGGCAGCGACGCCGTGGCAAAAAATAACCCAACCTGTGCCGGGTAGCGCACAATCGATAGGCAGTTTTTCTAATGGCTGTATCGTCGGCGCTGACACGCTGCCGATACAGTCCGAACATTATCAGGTCATGCGTACCGATCAGCGTCGCTATTTCGGTCACCCGGACCTGGTGATGTTTATCCAGCGTCTGAGTAGCCAGGTGAGCAATCTGGGCATGGGTACGGTGCTGATTGGCGATATGGGGATGCCCGCTGGTGGGCGTTTCAACGGCGGTCATGCCAGCCACCAGACCGGACTGGATGTTGATATCTTCCTGCAACTGCCGAAAACTCGCTGGACCTCCGCGCAGCTCTTGCGCCCGCAAGCACTGGACTTAGTTTCCCGCGACGGTAAACACGTTGTCTCCACGCTGTGGAAGCCAGAAATTTTCAGCTTGATCAAACTCGCCGCCCAGGACAAAGACGTCACGCGCATTTTTGTTAATCCGGCGATTAAACAACAACTTTGCCTTGATGCGGGCACCGATCGCGACTGGTTGCGCAAAGTGCGACCCTGGTTCCAGCATCGCGCGCATATGCATGTACGATTACGTTGCCCTGCCGATAGTCTGGAGTGTGAAGATCAACCTTTACCGCCACCAGGCGATGGTTGCGGGGCAGAACTGCAAAGCTGGTTTGAACCTCCAAAACCGGGAACAACAAAGCCTGAGAAGAAGACACCGCCTCCGTTGCCGCCTTCCTGCCAGGCGCTACTGGATGAGCACGTGATCTAATGGAAACGTTTAATAGCCTGTTTATGGTTTCCCCGCTGTTGCTGGGAGTTCTCTTTTTTGTCGCCATGCTGGCGGGATTTATCGACTCGATTGCCGGTGGCGGTGGGTTACTCACCATTCCGGCATTGATGGCAGCGGGGATGTCTCCCGCTAATGCGCTGGCAACCAATAAACTGCAAGCCTGCGGCGGCTCTATTTCCGCCACTATCTACTTTATTCGCCGCAAAGTGGTTAGTTTAAGCGATCAGAAACTCAATATCGCCATGACCTTTATCGGCTCAATGAGCGGCGCACTGCTGGTGCAATACGTTCAGGCTGATGTCTTACGGCAGATTTTGCCCATTCTGGTGATTTGTATCGGCCTCTATTTCTTGCTGATGCCAAAGCTGGGTGAAGAAGATCGCCAGCGCCGGATGTACGGTTTGCCCTTCGCGTTAATTGCCGGTGGCTGCGTCGGTTTTTATGACGGATTCTTTGGTCCGGCAGCCGGATCGTTTTACGCACTGGCCTTTGTTACGCTGTGCGGATTCAACCTCGCCAAAGCCACGGCGCACGCCAAATTACTCAACGCAACGTCAAACATCGGCGGTTTACTGCTGTTTATTCTCGGTGGCAAAGTGATTTGGGCGACGGGCTTTGTCATGCTGGTGGGGCAGTTCCTCGGCGCGCGCATGGGTTCACGACTGGTGTTGAGCAAAGGACAAAAGCTGATCCGCCCGATGATTGTTATTGTCTCAGCGGTGATGAGTGCCAAATTACTTTTTGATAGCCACGGACAGGAGATCCTCCACTGGTTGGGGATGAACTAATGAACAGTACACACCACTATGAGCAGTTGATTGAAATTTTTAATAGCTGCTTTGCCGATGAATTTAATACCCGTCTGATTAAAGGCGACGACGAACCGATCTATCTTCCTGCTGATGCGGAAGTACCGTATAACCGAATCGTCTTTGCTCATGGCTTTTATGCCAGCGCAATTCATGAGATTTCGCACTGGTGTATTGCCGGGAAAGCGCGCCGTGAGCTGGTTGATTTCGGCTACTGGTATTGCCCGGATGGGCGTGATGCCCAAACGCAAAGCCAGTTTGAAGATGTTGAAGTGAAGCCGCAGGCACTCGACTGGTTGTTCTGTGTGGCGGCGGGATATCCGTTTAACGTCAGTTGCGACAATCTGGAAGGCGACTTCGAACCGGATCGTGTGGTGTTTCAACGGCGGGTACATGCGCAGGTGATGGATTACCTAGCAAACGGCATTCCTGAACGCCCGGCACGCTTCATTAAAGCACTACAAAATTATTATCACACGCCGGAACTTACGGCGGAACAGTTCCCGTGGCCGGAAGCGCTCAACTAAAGCCAGCGCCACGTTTTACAATGAGGAAAGAAGATGATCGCGGAGTTTGAATCACGCATTCTGGCATTAATCGACGGTATGGTTGACCATGCCAGTGATGATGAGTTGTTTGCCAGTGGGTATTTGCGTGGCCACCTGACATTAGCCATCGCAGAACTGGAAAGTGGTGATGACCACTCCGCTCAGGCGGTGCATACGACCGTTAGCCAGAGTCTGGAAAAAGCCATTGGTGCCGGTGAATTGTCGCCGCGTGACCAGGCGCTGGTGACCGATATGTGGGAAAACCTGTTTCAGCAGGCGTCACAGCAGTAAGTTGCGGCGTCTGGAGCACCATGCCTGATGCGACGCTTATCGCGTCTTATCAGGCCTACACGTCACACGTAGGTCGGATAAGGCGTTCACGCCGCATCCGGCAAACACTGCGAGAGCAGATTACCTCGCCTTAACCGCTTTACCCTTCAACAATTTCCGCACCCATAACCGATTCGGGTTTAACGCCGCCAGCGTACTGGCATCCATCGGAATCGGTTCGTCGCTCATCTGCGCCGCCAGAATCTCGGCACACAGCGGGGCAGAACACAAACCGCGAGAACCTAAAGCCGCAAACATAAAGAGATCGTCAAAAACCGGCGCGCTTACCGCCTCATCTTTCTGCTCCGCCAACGACGCATATTCCACGAGTGTTGCCTCATAATCGGGAACATTGCCTACCATTGGCAGATGATCGCGGGTGGCACAACGCACACCGCAGCGTGCCTCTTTATCACTGACATCAACCTCTTTTGCCCACTGTGCCTGCGGGAAACAATCAATCAACCGCTGGCGATTCTGCTGCTGATCGTCCTCACTGTACGCCGTATCTTCGCTGCCGCGATGATAACTGGCACCAATACAATGATGTTGATTCGCCGGATTTTGTGGCGTGAGATAACCGTCATAGCACAGCACCTGCTTCAGCTCTGCCAATTCCGGCGTTGTCGGAATATGGCTGACCTGCCCGGCAACCGAATACACCGGGAGAGTCGACGTATGGCTGAATCGGCTGATTTGATGCCCGTTCGCCAGTACCACTACGCTGTGTGTTGCTTGCTGATCTCCTGTAAAATTCAACAACCAACAGTCATCCTTACGGGATAAATTCTGTAACTGATATTGATAATAAATCTGCAAACCCTGCTGTTGCGCCAGTTCCAGCACATTACGGGTCAGTTCTGCTGGGCACAGCCAACCACCTTGCGGATAAGTAATGCCGCTGCAATTTGTCGCAACGCCCGTAATTTGTTCAACCGCATTTGCCTCAACGGCTACAGCCAGTTCTGCGGGTAAATCCATTGACAACATCTGTGCGATTTTATGCTGGCTTTTCTCATCCCAGCCTAACTGCGTGACGCCGCACCAGTCATGATCAAATTTAACGGGTAATTGGTCGTAAAACCGACGAGCAAAAGTAAACGCATTAGAGAAAAAGCGGTTTAGCGCCTCATCGTGTTTGCTTAATAACGGATACAGCGCCCCCTGGCGATTGCCGGAAGCACCCAGTGCGGGGGCCTCATCCGCGCAATAAAGCGTTACCTGCCAGCCGCGCCGTAATAGCGCCAGCGACAACAACGCGCTGGCAATACCACCGCCGATAATCGCCGCTTCCCGTTTGCTACTGCCCGTGCGGTTAAACCACGGCGCGGAGCAGGGGAGCGGTAATGTCTGTTCCATCACCCCGCAAAGCATTTCCCGTTTGCGCCCAAAGCCCTTACGTTTTTGCATCGTGAATCCGGCGTCCTGCAAACCGCGGCGGACAAAACCGGCAGACGTAAATGTCGCCAGCGTGCCGCCCGGACGCGCCAACCTTGCCATGGCGTTAAACAGATTTTGCGTCCACATATCCGGGTTTTTCGCTGGCGCAAAGCCGTCCAGAAACCAGGCATCTACTTTTTGATTTAGCGAATCGTCCAGTTGGCTGGTCAGTTCGTTAATATCGCCAAACCATAAATCCAGCGTCACGCGGCCTTCATCGAGCAATAAACGATGGCAACCGGGCAAGGGCATTGGCCACTGCGCCTGAAGTTGTTCTGCCCACGGAGCCAGTTCCGGCCAGTGTTGATGCGCTAAGGCTAAATCCGCACGGGTGAGGGGAAATTTCTCAAAACTAATGAAATGTAAGCGTTGTAATTGCGCTTGCGGATGCGCTTCGCGAAACTGATCAAATGCCTGCCATAGCGTCAGGAAGTTTAATCCGGTGCCGAAGCCGCTCTCTGCTACCACAAACAGAGGATGTGGATGCTCAGGAAAGCGTACCTCTAATTGGTTGCCTCCCAGAAAAACATAACGCGTCTCTTCCAGCCCGTTATCGTTGGAAAAATAGACATCGTCAAAATCTCGGGAAACAGGTGTACCCTCAGCATTAAATTCGAGGTTGGCAGGTTGTATGGAGTAGTGTTTCACGTAAGTTACTCGTCTTACAGGCGGTGGCTCGATCTTAGCGATGTGTGTAAGGCTGCGCAAATTTCTCTATTAAATGGCTGATCGGACTTGTTCGGCGTACAAGTGTACGCTATTGTGCATTCGAAACTTACTCTATGTGCGACTTACAGAGGTATTGAATGAAACGTGCAGTGATTACTGGCCTGGGCATTGTTTCCAGCATCGGTAATAACCAGCAGGAAGTCCTGGCATCTCTGCGTGAAGGACGTTCAGGGATCACTTTCTCTCAGGAGCTGAAGGATTCCGGCATGCGTAGCCACGTCTGGGGCAACGTAAAACTGGATACCACTGGCCTCATTGACCGCAAAGTTGTGCGCTTTATGAGCGACGCATCCATTTATGCATTCCTTTCTATGGAGCAGGCAATCGCTGATGCGGGCCTCTCTCCGGAAGCTTACCAGAATAACCCGCGCGTTGGCCTGATTGCAGGTTCCGGCGGCGGCTCCCCGCGTTTCCAGGTGTTCGGCGCTGACGCAATGCGCGGCCCGCGCGGCCTGAAAGCGGTTGGCCCGTATGTGGTCACCAAAGCGATGGCATCCGGCGTTTCTGCCTGCCTCGCCACCCCGTTTAAAATTCATGGCGTTAACTACTCCATCAGCTCCGCGTGTGCGACTTCCGCACACTGTATCGGTAACGCAGTAGAGCAGATCCAACTGGGCAAACAGGACATCGTGTTTGCTGGCGGCGGCGAAGAGCTGTGCTGGGAAATGGCTTGCGAATTCGACGCAATGGGTGCGCTGTCTACTAAATACAACGACACCCCGGAAAAAGCCTCCCGTACTTACGACGCTCACCGTGACGGTTTCGTTATCGCTGGCGGCGGCGGTATGGTAGTGGTTGAAGAGCTGGAACACGCGCTGGCGCGTGGTGCTCACATCTATGCTGAAATCGTTGGCTACGGCGCAACCTCTGATGGTGCAGACATGGTTGCTCCGTCTGGCGAAGGCGCAGTACGCTGCATGAAGATGGCGATGCATGGCGTTGATACCCCAATCGATTACCTGAACTCCCACGGTACTTCGACTCCGGTTGGCGACGTGAAAGAGCTGGCAGCTATCCGTGAAGTGTTCGGCGATAAGAGCCCGGCGATTTCTGCAACCAAAGCCATGACCGGTCACTCTCTGGGCGCTGCTGGCGTACAGGAAGCTATCTACTCTCTGCTGATGCTGGAACACGGCTTTATCGCCCCGAGCATCAACATTGAAGAGCTGGACGAGCAGGCTGCGGGTCTGAACATCGTGACCGAAACGACCGATCGCGAACTGACCACCGTTATGTCTAACAGCTTCGGCTTCGGCGGCACCAACGCCACGCTGGTAATGCGCAAGCTGAAAGATTAATTCGCAGTAGGTCGGAGTAGACGCGCCAGCGTCGCATCCGACGTTACGCGCCAATGCGGCCTCCGGCACTAACGCAAAAGGGAACCTGATGGTTCCCTTTTTCACATCATTGACAATCGCCGCCAGTTCCAGGCAAACTTCCCGCTTTGTCGATTTCCTTCTGAAAAGACGTACGCGTTAAATCCTGCCAACGCACCGTAACCCTGAAACCAGAGAGATGAGACGGGGATACTCCTCGCCTTGCGCTGCATTCTGGAGTAATGCATGACTGCTGTAAGCCAAACCGAAACACGATCTTCTGCCAATTTTTCGCTCTTCCGCATCGCTTTTGCGGTTTTTCTCACCTACATGACCGTAGGGTTGCCGTTGCCGGTTATCCCGCTGTTTGTTCATCATGAACTGGGCTATGGCAATACCATGGTCGGCATTGCCGTCGGGATTCAGTTTCTGGCTACGGTGCTGACGCGTGGTTACGCCGGGCGACTGGCCGATCAATATGGTGCAAAACGTTCGGCGCTTCAGGGAATGTTAGCTTGTGGTCTGGCTGGCGGCGCGTTGCTGCTGGCGGCGATTTTGCCTGTCTCCGCACCGTTCAAATTTGCTCTGTTGGTCGTCGGGCGTTTGATTCTTGGCTTTGGTGAAAGCCAGTTACTGACAGGCGCTCTGACCTGGGGACTAGGCATCGTAGGGCCAAAACACTCTGGCAAAGTGATGTCATGGAACGGAATGGCGATTTACGGTGCCCTCGCTGTTGGTGCTCCGCTTGGCCTGTTGATTCATAGCCATTACGGTTTTGCCGCACTGGCGATCACCACAATGGTATTACCCGTACTGGCGTGGGCCTGTAACGGCACAGTGCGCAAAGTACCGGCCCTGGCGGGAGAACGTCCATCGCTGTGGAGCGTTGTCGGGCTTATCTGGAAACCAGGGTTAGGTCTGGCACTACAAGGCGTTGGTTTTGCTGTTATCGGGACTTTCGTTTCGCTCTACTTTGCCAGCAAAGGATGGGCGATGGCGGGCTTTACTCTTACCGCGTTTGGCGGCGCATTTGTCGTGATGCGCGTCATGTTTGGCTGGATGCCGGACCGTTTTGGCGGCGTGAAAGTGGCGATTGTCTCTCTGCTTGTAGAAACGGTGGGCTTGTTGCTGCTCTGGCAAGCCCCAGGTGCATGGGTCGCATTAGCGGGCGCGGCGTTAACCGGAGCCGGATGTTCGCTTATCTTTCCTGCGCTGGGCGTGGAGGTGGTTAAACGCGTCCCCTCACAAGTTCGCGGCACCGCACTGGGCGGTTACGCCGCGTTTCAGGATATCGCCCTCGGCGTCTCCGGGCCGCTGGCGGGAATGCTGGCGACCACGTTTGGTTACTCTTCGGTATTTCTTGCCGGGGCGATCTCTGCGGTGCTGGGTATTATTGTCACGATACTGTCATTTCGTCGGGGTTAACGAACCAGCCAGACCAGCATCAGGATAATCGCGACTAACAGTATCCACAGCGCGGGACGCGTTGCCATATTTTGCAACGTGTCCATCATCGGTGGAAAAGGATTAAGCAGCGGTTGCATAACACGCGGATCAATCCCTTTAACCCGCCGTTGATAAAGCTGATTAAGAATATCCTCGGCCTGGGCAGAAGAAAGCGATGATTGCGCAGAAAGACCATATTTTTGCTGGATATATGCCGATAACGCCGCCAGTTCACTGGCATCTAAAGGTTGTTTTAGCGTCATCTGTAGTGATTCCAGCGTCGGCGTATTTTGCTGGCTTAGCGTCTGACGCGCCTGTAGCCAGGTCACCAGATGGTTAAACAGTTTCGCTGGAATTAACTCGCCATCTTTCACCCCGGAAAGTTCCAGCATCGATTGCCAGATCTGTTTGCTGGGTTCCCCCGTTGCCGCCGCAAGTTTGGTCACCAGCTGTTTTAGCGCATTGTGCTCCGCCGGTAATAAAGGACGGTCGGTCGCCTCGCGCTGCTGTGGTTGCGGAATAACCATCTTCCCTTCCTGCAACAGGGTGAGAATGGTTTTTAATTGCTCCGGTGAGAGCTGATTCAGCGGCGTCTGACCAAAGTTATGACGGATATAATCCGTGACCGCCTGACGATTATTCCCCAGACGTAAATACTCCCCTAATTGCGCTAAAAGCTGGCGGGCAGAATGGCTTTTTTGCGCGGCCAGCAGACGTTGCGCCAGATTATGCTCAGCGGCAGGGAAGTGACGCGAAAGCAGCGGTGAATCTCCCGACAGACCAATATCGTGCCTGATACCCGCCCACAGTTCTGCTCTTTGCTGTTGCGTCAGTGAGGTCACTTTCGTCATTAAGCTTTCCAGCGAAGTACGTTGCTGACTGGATAAAGGCTGATTGCCCGCGCCAGACGGCAGGTTATCTCCCTGACCTGGTGGTTGCCCAGGAGGAGGGCCGGAAATAGGTTGTATCATTACGTATCCTTATACCTGAAATCTTCGCAAGTATGCCTGGCCGCGAGATTATGGCACACTTGTCCGGTTAACTCTCGTCTCATACAGGTAACACAAACGTGAAAATCCTTGTTGATGAAAATATGCCTTATGCCCGCGACTTATTTAGCCGTTTGGGTGAGGTGACCGCGGTTCCCGGGCGTCCAATCCCCGTCGCTCAACTGGCAGACGCGGATGCGCTGATGGTGCGTTCGGTCACGAAAGTGAATGAATCTTTGCTGGCAGGAAAACCCATTAAATTTGTTGGCACTGCCACTGCGGGGACCGACCATGTCGATGAAGCATGGTTGAAGCAGGCGGGAATTGGTTTTTCCGCTGCACCTGGCTGTAATGCGATTGCGGTGGTGGAATATGTTTTCTCCTCACTACTGATGCTTGCCGAACGCGATGGATTTTCACTGCACGACCGTACGGTGGGGATCGTGGGCGTTGGTAACGTTGGACGTCGATTGCAGGCGCGACTGGAAGCGTTAGGGATTAAAACATTGCTTTGCGATCCGCCTCGCGCTGACCGTGGGGATGAGGGTGATTTCCGCTCGCTGGATGAATTAGTTCAGCATGCGGATATTCTGACTTTCCATACGCCACTCTTCAAAGATGGGCCGTACAAAACGCTGCATCTGGCGGATGAAAAACTGATCCGTAGCCTGAAGCCGGGAGCGATTCTGATTAACGCCTGCCGTGGCGCAGTCGTCGATAATACTGCGTTGCTGACCTGCCTGAATGAAGGCCAGAAGTTAAGCGTAGTGCTGGATGTCTGGGAAGGCGAACCGGAACTTAACGTGGAGTTGCTGACAAAAGTGGATATCGGCACGCCGCATATCGCAGGTTATACCCTGGAAGGTAAAGCACGCGGTACTACGCAAGTGTTTGAAGCCTATAGCAAGTTTATTGGGCATGAACAGCACGTTGCGCTGGATACATTACTGCCCGCGCCAGAGTTTGGTCGCATTACGCTGCATGGCCCGCTCGATCAACCGACGCTGAAAAGGCTGGTGCATTTGGTGTATGATGTGCGCCGCGATGACGCACCGCTGCGTAAAGTCGCCGGGATACCGGGTGAGTTCGATAAACTGCGCAAAAACTATCTTGAGCGCCGTGAATGGTCATCTCTGTATGTAATTTGTGATGACGCCAGTGCGGCATCATTGCTGTGTAAACTGGGTTTTAACGCCGTTCATCATCCGGCACGTTAATCTCTTCTTCATGCTCTCTGCTGTAACATTGGCAGGGAGCTTTGCTATTTCTGGAGTAAACCACCATGTCTGAAGGCTGGAACATTGCCGTCCTGGGCGCAACTGGCGCTGTGGGCGAAGCCCTGCTTGAAACGCTGGCTGAACGTCAGTTCCCGGTTGGGGAAATTTATGCACTGGCACGTAACGAAAGCGCAGGCGAACAACTGCGCTTTGGTGGTAAAACAATCACCGTGCAGGATGCCGCTGAATTCGACTGGACGCAGGCGCAGCTGGCATTTTTTGTCGCAGGCAAAGAAGCTACCGCTGCCTGGGTTGAAGAAGCGACCAACTCAGGTTGCCTGGTGATCGACAGCAGCGGACTGTTTGCTCTCGAACCCGACGTACCGCTGGTGGTGCCGGAAGTAAACCCGTTTGTACTGACCGATTACCGCAACCGGAATGTCATCGCCGTACCAGACAGTCTGACCAGCCAGCTGCTGGCGGCACTGAAACCGTTAATCGATCAGGGCGGTTTGTCGCGTATCAGTGTTACCAGCCTGATTTCAGCCTCCGCCCAGGGCAAAAAAGCGGTCGATGCGTTAGCGGGGCAGAGTGCGAAATTGCTCAACGGCATTCCGATTGACGAAGAAGATTTCTTCGGTCGTCAACTGGCGTTCAATATGCTGCCGTTGTTGCCGGATAGCGAAGGTAGCGTGCGTGAAGAACGTCGTATCGTTGACGAAGTACGCAAAATCCTGCAGGACGAAGGGCTGATGATTTCGGCAAGCGTCGTCCAGGCACCGGTATTCTACGGTCATGCCCAGATGGTCAACTTTGAAGCACTGCGTCCGCTGGCGGCAGAAGAAGCGCGTGATGCGTTTGCTCAGGGCGAAGATATTGTGCTCTCTGAAGAGAACGAATTCCCGACTCAGGTAGGGGATGCTTCGGGTACGCCGCATCTTTCTGTTGGCTGCGTGCGTAATGACTACGGTATGCCGGAGCAAGTCCAGTTCTGGTCGGTGGCCGATAACGTTCGCTTTGGCGGCGCGCTGATGGCAGTAAAAATCGCCGAGAAACTGGTGCAGGAGTATCTGTACTAATGTCCGACCAGCAACAACTGCCAGTTTATAAAATTGCGCTGGGCATTGAGTACGACGGCAGTAAGTATTACGGCTGGCAACGGCAGAATGAAGTCCGCAGTGTGCAGGAGAAGCTGGAAAAGGCGCTCTCCCAGGTGGCGAACGAACCCATCACCGTCTTCTGCGCCGGGCGTACTGACGCAGGGGTACACGGTACCGGGCAAGTGGTGCATTTCGAAACAACCGCGCAGCGCAAAGACGCGGCGTGGACCTTGGGCGTAAATGCGAATTTACCTGGTGACATCGCCGTGCGTTGGGTTAAAGCTGTACCTGATGATTTTCATGCCCGATTTAGCGCCACGGCTCGCCGTTATCGCTACATCATCTACAATCATCGGCTGCGCCCGGCGGTACTGAGTAAAGGGGTAACCCATTTTTACGAACCGCTGGACGCTGAACGGATGCATCGGGCTGCGCAATGCTTGCTGGGCGAGAATGATTTCACCTCGTTCCGTGCGGTGCAGTGCCAGTCCCGAACCCCGTGGCGTAACGTTATGCATATTAATGTCACGCGTCACGGTCCTTATGTGGTGGTAGATATCAAAGCGAATGCCTTTGTACATCATATGGTCAGGAATATTGTCGGCAGCCTGATGGAAGTCGGTGCCCACAACCAGCCGGAGAGCTGGATAGCAGAGTTGCTGGCGGCAAAGGACAGAACGCTGGCGGCAGCAACGGCAAAAGCGGAAGGGCTGTATCTGGTCGCGGTGGATTACCCTGACCGGTATGATCTTCCAAAACCGCCAATGGGCCCGCTATTTCTGGCGGACTAACGAGAATAATGCTCGGAACATTTCAGGCTGTAGCCAACGTAGTTACAGCCTGAAAGATGACGAGTACAAGGCATAGGCAAATATGGACCTGATTTATTTCCTCATCGATTTTATCCTGCACATTGACGTGCATCTGGCAGAGCTGGTCGCGGAGTACGGCGTCTGGGTTTATGCCATTCTGTTTTTGATTCTGTTCTGCGAAACGGGGCTGGTGGTAACGCCATTCCTGCCTGGTGATTCGCTGCTGTTTGTTGCTGGTGCATTGGCGTCGCTGGAAACTAACGATCTCAATGTCCATATGATGGTGGTGCTTATGTTGATTGCCGCTATTGTCGGTGATGCAGTGAACTATACCATTGGACGGTTATTTGGTGACAAACTGTTCAGTAACCCGGATTCGAAAATCTTTCGTCGCAGTTATCTTGATAAGACTCATCAGTTTTACGAGAGACATGGCGGCAAAACGATTATTCTCGCCCGTTTTGTACCGATCGTCAGAACGTTCGCGCCGTTTGTTGCGGGAATGGGCCACATGTCGTACCGTCATTTCGCCGCTTATAACGTGATCGGCGCACTGTTGTGGGTACTGATTTTTACCTACGCGGGTTATTTCTTCGGCACGCTCCCCTTCATTCAGAGCAACCTTAAGCTGATGATTGTTGGCATTATTTTTGTTTCAATATTGCCTGGGGTTTTCGAATTTATTCGTCACAAACGCGCTGCGGCACGCGCCGCAAAATAAAAAGTAACTCCGCGGTTCGACCACTTTTTTATCCAAAGTTTCGGGCTGTTATGTTTTAATGTGCAACATTCATGGTCTGTTGGGGGCAAAAATGGCATTATGCGTCCCCAAAGATAAAACTGGCATCGAACCAGGTTCAGACAGAAAGGTCCCTAATGAGCTGGATTGAACGAATTAAAAGCAACATTACTCCCACCCGCAAGGCGAGCATTCCTGAAGGGGTGTGGACTAAGTGTGATAGCTGCGGTCAGGTTTTATACCGCGCTGAGCTGGAACGTAATCTTGAGGTCTGTCCGAAGTGTGACCATCACATGCGTATGACAGCGCGTAATCGCCTGCATAGCCTGTTAGATGAAGGAAGCCTTGTGGAGCTGGGTAGCGAGCTTGAGCCGAAAGATGTGCTGAAGTTTCGTGACTCCAAGAAGTATAAAGACCGTCTGGCATCTGCGCAGAAAGAAACTGGCGAAAAAGATGCGCTGGTGGTGATGAAAGGCACTCTGTATGGAATGCCGGTTGTCGCTGCGGCATTCGAGTTCGCCTTTATGGGCGGTTCAATGGGGTCTGTTGTGGGTGCACGTTTCGTGCGTGCCGTTGAGCAGGCGCTGGAAGATAACTGCCCGCTGATCTGCTTCTCCGCCTCTGGTGGCGCACGTATGCAGGAAGCACTGATGTCGCTGATGCAGATGGCGAAAACCTCTGCGGCACTGGCAAAAATGCAGGAGCGCGGCTTGCCGTACATCTCCGTGCTGACCGACCCGACGATGGGCGGTGTTTCTGCAAGTTTCGCCATGCTGGGCGATCTCAACATCGCTGAACCGAAAGCGTTAATCGGCTTTGCCGGTCCGCGTGTTATCGAACAGACCGTTCGCGAAAAACTGCCGCCAGGATTCCAGCGCAGTGAATTCCTGATCGAGAAAGGCGCGATCGACATGATCGTCCGTCGTCCGGAAATGCGCCTGAAACTGGCGAGCATTCTGGCGAAGTTGATGAATCTGCCAGCGCCGAATCCTGAAGCGCCGCGTGAAGGCGTAGTGGTACCCCCGGTACCGGATCAGGAACCTGAGGCCTGATAACTGATAAGGGCAGGGCCACTGGCTCTGCCCTTTTGCTATTCTCACCGTAACGAATCAGCGGATACCATGATTATCAAACGCACTCCTCAAGCCGCGTCGCCTCTGGCTTCGTGGCTTTCTTATCTGGAAAACCTGCACAGTAAAACTATCGATCTCGGCCTTGAGCGCGTGAGCCAGGTCGCGGCGCGTCTTGGCGTTCTGAAACCAGCGCCATTTGTGTTTACCGTTGCGGGTACGAATGGCAAAGGCACCACCTGCCGTACGCTGGAGTCGATTCTGATGGCGGCAGGGTACAAAGTGGGCGTCTACAGTTCGCCTCATCTGGTGCGTTATACCGAGCGCGTACGTGTGCAGGGTCAGGAATTGCCGGAATCGGCCCACACCGCCTCTTTTGCGGAGATTGAATCGGCACGCGGTGATATTTCCCTGACCTATTTCGAGTACGGTACGCTGTCGGCGTTGTGGCTGTTCAAACAGGCACAACTTGACGTGGTGATTCTGGAAGTAGGGCTGGGCGGTCGTCTGGACGCAACCAATATTGTCGACGCCGATGTCGCGGTAGTAACCAGCATTGCGCTGGATCATACCGACTGGCTGGGGCCAGATCGCGAAAGTATTGGTCGCGAGAAAGCAGGCATCTTTCGCAGCGAAAAACCGGCAATTGTCGGTGAGCCGGAAATGCCTTCTACCATTGCTGATGTGGCGCAGGAAAAAGGTGCACTGTTACAACGTCGGGGCGTTGAGTGGAACTATTCCGTCACCGATCATGACTGGACGTTTAGCGATGCTCACGGCACGCTGGAAAATTTGCCGTTGCCGCTTGTCCCGCAACCGAATGCCGCAACGGCGCTGGCGGCACTGCGTGCCAGCGGGCTGGAGGTCAGTGAAAATGCCATTCGCGACGGGATTGCCAGCGCAATTTTGCCGGGACGTTTCCAGATTGTGAGCGAGTCGCCACGCGTTATTTTTGATGTCGCGCATAATCCACATGCGGCGGAATATCTCACCGGGCGTATGAAAGCCTTACCGAAAAACGGGCGCGTGCTGGCGGTTATCGGTATGCTACATGATAAAGATATTGCCGGAACTCTGGCTTGGTTGAAAAGCGTGGTTGATGACTGGTATTGTGCGCCACTGGAAGGGCCGCGCGGTGCCACGGCAGAACAACTGCTTGAGCATTTGGGTAACGGCAAATCATTTGATAGCGTTGCGCAGGCATGGGATGCCGCAATGGCGGACGCTAAAGCGGAAGACACCGTGCTGGTGTGTGGTTCTTTCCACACGGTCGCACATGTCATGGAAGTGATTGACGCGAGGAGAAGCGGTGGCAAGTAAGTTTCAGAATCGGTTAGTGGGCACGATCGTGCTGGTGGCGCTGGGGGTGATTGTACTTCCAGGGCTGCTGGACGGGCAGAAAAAACATTATCAGGATGAGTTTGCGGCTATCCCGCTGGTTCCAAAAGCGGGCGATCGCGATGAGCCTGATATGATGCCAGCCGCCACCCAGGCGTTGCCGACGCAGCCGCCGGAAGGCGCAGCGGAAGAGGTGCGGGCAGGTGATGCCGCAGCACCGTCGCTCGATCCGGCCACTATTGCAGCCAATAACACCGAGTTTGAACCGGAACCTGCACCGGTCGCCCCACCGAAGCCGAAACCGGTGGAGCCGCCTAAACCAAAGGTTGAAGCACCACCTGCGCCGAAGCCAGAACCGAAGCCGGTCGTGGAAGAAAAAGCTGCACCGACGGGTAAAGCCTATGTTGTGCAACTGGGTGCGCTGAAAAATGCCGATAAAGTGAATGAGATTGTCGGTAAGCTGCGCGGTGCCGGTTATCGGGTTTATACGTCGCCATCCACGCCAGTGCAGGGTAAAATTACCCGTATTCTGGTTGGGCCGGATGCCTCGAAAGATAAGCTGAAAGGTTCGCTGGGTGAGTTGAAGCAACTTTCTGGCTTAAGTGGCGTGGTAATGGGCTATACGCCGAATTAATACAGTCTTGCCTGATGCGACGCTGGCGCGTCTTATCAGGCCTGGGCAGTGTTAGAACCGTAGGTCGGATAAGGCGTTTACGCCGCATCCGACACGCATTGCACGATGCCGCAAAGGCATAAAAAGTCGATGGCGTTGAATATTTTTTCAGCGCCATTTTTATTGATGCGTGGGAAGGAAATCCCTACGCAAACGTTTTCTTTTTCTGTTAGAATGCGCCCCGAACAGGATGACAGGGCGTAAAATCGTGGGACACATATGGTCTGGATTGATTACGCCATAATCGCGGTGATTGCTTTTTCCTCTCTGGTTAGCCTGATCCGCGGCTTTGTTCGTGAAGCGTTATCGCTGGTGACATGGGGTTGTGCTTTCTTTGTTGCCAGTCATTACTACACTTACCTGTCAGTCTGGTTTACGGGCTTTGAAGACGAACTGGTTCGAAATGGGATTGCCATCGCGGTACTGTTTATCGCTACCCTGATCGTTGGTGCTATCGTGAACTTCGTGATAGGCCAGTTGGTGGAGAAAACGGGGTTGTCAGGCACCGATCGGGTGCTGGGCGTCTGTTTCGGTGCGTTGCGCGGTGTGTTGATTGTTGCCGCCATTCTCTTCTTTCTCGACTCCTTTACCGGGGTGTCGAAAAGCGAAGACTGGAGCAAATCACAGCTGATCCCGCAATTCAGTTTTATCATCAGATGGTTTTTTGATTATCTGCAAAGCTCGTCAAGTTTCTTGCCCAGAGCGTAAGTGCTCTGAGATGTGGCTTAACGAGGAAAAAGACGTATGTGCGGTATTGTCGGTATCGCCGGTGTTATGCCGGTTAACCAGTCGATTTATGATGCCTTAACGGTGCTTCAGCATCGCGGTCAGGATGCCGCCGGCATCATCACCATAGATGCCAATAACTGCTTCCGTTTGCGTAAAGCGAACGGGCTGGTGAGCGATGTATTTGAAGCTCGCCATATGCAGCGTTTGCAGGGCAATATGGGCATTGGTCATGTGCGTTACCCTACGGCTGGCAGCTCCAGCGCCTCTGAAGCGCAGCCGTTTTACGTTAACTCCCCGTATGGCATTACGCTTGCCCACAACGGCAATCTGACCAACGCTCACGAGTTGCGTAAAAAACTGTTTGAAGAAAAACGCCGCCACATCAACACCACTTCCGACTCGGAAATTCTGCTTAATATCTTCGCCAGCGAGCTGGACAATTTCCGCCACTACCCGCTGGAAGCCGACAATATTTTCGCTGCCATTGCTGCCACAAACCGCTTAATCCGCGGCGCGTATGCCTGTGTGGCGATGATTATCGGCCACGGTATGGTTGCTTTCCGCGATCCAAACGGGATTCGTCCGCTGGTACTGGGAAAACGTGATATTGACGAGAACCGTACAGAATATATGGTCGCTTCCGAAAGCGTAGCGCTCGATACGCTGGGCTTTGATTTCCTGCGTGACGTCGCGCCGGGCGAAGCGATTTACATCACTGAAGAAGGGCAGTTGTTTACCCGTCAATGTGCTGACAATCCGGTCAGCAATCCGTGCCTGTTTGAGTATGTATACTTTGCTCGCCCGGACTCGTTCATCGACAAAATTTCCGTTTACAGCGCGCGTGTGAATATGGGCACGAAACTGGGCGAGAAAATTGCCCGCGAATGGGAAGATCTGGATATCGACGTGGTGATCCCGATCCCAGAAACCTCGTGTGATATCGCGCTGGAAATTGCTCGTATTCTGGGCAAACCGTACCGCCAGGGCTTCGTTAAAAACCGCTATGTTGGCCGCACCTTTATCATGCCGGGCCAGCAGCTGCGTCGTAAGTCCGTGCGCCGTAAACTGAATGCCAACCGCGCCGAGTTCCGCGATAAAAACGTCCTGCTGGTCGACGACTCCATCGTCCGTGGCACCACTTCTGAGCAGATTATCGAGATGGCACGCGAAGCCGGAGCGAAGAAAGTGTACCTCGCTTCTGCGGCACCGGAAATTCGCTTCCCGAACGTTTATGGTATTGATATGCCGAGCGCCACGGAGCTTATCGCTCACGGTCGCGAAGTTGATGAAATTCGCCAGATCATCGGTGCTGACGGGTTGATTTTCCAGGATCTGAAAGATCTGATCGACGCCGTTCGCGCTGAAAATCCGGATATCCAGCAGTTTGAATGCTCGGTGTTCAACGGCGTCTACGTCACCAAAGATGTTGATCAGGGCTACCTCGATTTCCTCGATACGTTACGTAATGATGACGCCAAAGCAGTGCAACGTCAGAACGAAGTGGAAAATCTCGAAATGCATAACGAAGGATGATGCCTTCGCTGAGGGTGCCGGTCTGGCACCCTGACTTGCAACTCCCGCCGAAATCCTGCAAAGTCTGCCTGCAAGTCTGACAGGGCAACTATTTATGAAACGACTCATTGTAGGCATCAGCGGTGCCAGCGGCGCGATTTATGGCGTGCGCTTATTACAGGTTCTGCGCGATGTCGCAGATATCGAAACGCATCTGGTGATGAGCCAGGCGGCGCGCCAGACCTTATCCCTCGAAACGGGTTTTTCCCTGCGCGAAGTGCAGGCATTAGCTGATGTCACGCACGATGCGCGCGATATTGCCGCCAGCATCTCTTCCGGTTCTTTCCAGACGCTGGGGATGGTTATTTTACCCTGTTCAATCAAAACCCTTTCCGGCATTGTCCATAGCTACACCGATGGTTTACTGACCCGTGCGGCAGATGTGGTGCTGAAAGAGCGTCGCCCGTTGGTGCTCTGCGTGCGTGAAACACCATTGCACTTAGGCCATCTGCGTTTAATGACTCAGGCAGCAGAAATCGGTGCGGTGATTATGCCTCCCGTTCCGGCGTTTTATCATCGCCCACAGTCCCTTGATGATGTGATAAATCAGACGGTTAATCGTGTTCTTGACCAGTTTGCGATAACCCTTCCTGAAGATCTCTTTGCCCGCTGGCAGGGCGCATAACTCCGCTGTTGCCCTGTTTCAGGGCAATTTTGCAACCGCGATCAAATCCTCGACATTTTGTTTCTGCCATTCAATCGAAACGCTGCGATTCAACCGCTATACCTGCTATCTTCAACTTCAGGACAATAATGCAACGTCTTATTAACATATTTAACGTTGAATGTTACTGTTGTCGTCAAGATGGCATAAGACCTGCATGAAAGAGCCTGCAAACACACAACACAATACACAACATAAAAAAGCCATTTTCACTTGAGGGTTATGTATGAAGAAGTCGATTCTCGCTCTGTCTTTGTTAGTCGGTCTCTCCGCAGCGGCTTCCAGCTATGCGGCGCTACCGGAGACGGTACGTATCGGAACCGATACCACCTATGCGCCGTTCTCGTCGAAAGATGCTAAAGGTGATTTTGTTGGCTTTGATATCGATCTCGGTAACGAGATGTGCAAACGGATGCAGGTGAAATGTACCTGGGTTGCTAGTGACTTTGACGCGCTGATCCCCTCACTGAAAGCGAAAAAAATCGACGCCATTATTTCGTCGCTTTCCATTACCGATAAACGTCAGCAGGAGATTGCCTTCTCCGACAAGCTGTACGCCGCAGATTCTCGTTTGATTGCTGCCAAAGGTTCACCGATTCAGCCAACGCTGGATTCACTGAAAGGTAAACATGTTGGTGTGCTGCAGGGATCAACCCAGGAAGCTTACGCTAACGAGACCTGGCGTAGCAAAGGCGTGGATGTGGTGGCCTATGCCAACCAGGATTTGGTCTATTCCGATCTGGCTGCAGGACGTCTGGATGCTGCGTTACAAGATGAAGTTGCTGCCAGCGAAGGATTCCTCAAGCAACCTGCTGGTAAAGATTTCGCCTTTGCTGGCTCATCAGTAAAAGACAAAAAATACTTCGGTGATGGCACCGGTGTAGGGCTACGTAAAGATGATGCTGAACTGACGGCTGCCTTCAATAAGGCGCTTGGCGAGCTGCGTCAGGACGGCACCTACGACAAGATGGCGAAAAAGTATTTCGACTTTAATGTCTACGGTGACTGATACGTCGCTGGGAAGCTGTACCTGATGGAATGATCATCATGGTGCACGCCAGGTTTGTTGCACTATCGTGGTGCATTGAAATGCATACTTAAGCATTTTTAATGAAAAATAATACGTCTAACGGGGCGGGATATTTTGCCTTGATGGTCAATTTTATGGCACGATAAGTGTAACAAACCTGTAAATATTCCCTATAAAAAGACTGTCAGTTGAGGACATTATGAAAAAACTGGTGCTATCGCTCTCTCTGGTTCTGGCCTTCTCCAGCGCAACTGCGGCATTTGCTGCGATTCCGCAAAACATCCGCATCGGTACCGACCCGACCTATGCGCCATTTGAATCAAAAAATTCACAAGGCGAACTGGTTGGCTTCGATATCGATCTGGCAAAGGAATTATGCAAACGCATCAATACGCAATGTACGTTTGTCGAAAATCCGCTGGATGCGTTAATCCCGTCCTTAAAAGCGAAGAAGATTGACGCCATCATGTCATCGCTTTCCATTACGGAAAAACGTCAGCAAGAAATTGCCTTCACCGACAAACTGTACGCTGCCGATTCTCGTCTGGTGGTGGCGAAAAATTCCGACATTCAGCCGACAGTCGAGTCGCTGAAAGGCAAGCGGGTAGGCGTATTGCAGGGCACCACCCAGGAGACGTTCGGTAACGAACACTGGGCACCAAAAGGCATTGAAATCGTCTCGTATCAGGGGCAGGACAACATTTATTCTGACCTGACTGCCGGACGTATTGATGCCGCGTTCCAGGATGAGGTCGCTGCCAGCGAAGGTTTCCTCAAACAACCTGTCGGTAAAGATTACAAATTCGGTGGCCCGTCTGTTAAAGATGAAAAACTGTTTGGTGTAGGGACCGGCATGGGCCTGCGTAAAGAAGATAACGAACTGCGCGAGGCACTGAACAAAGCCTTTGCCGAAATGCGCGCTGACGGTACTTACGAGAAATTAGCGAAAAAGTACTTCGATTTTGATGTTTATGGCGGTTAATCGCCATCGGTGAAAGAAAGCCCGCTCCCTTCGGGTAACCGGAGGGAGACAAGAGGCGGTAATTCACCACACACGACAGGACAGGCAGCATGTTGTATGGGTTTTCAGGTGTTATTTTACAGGGTGCGCTCGTCACGCTGGAGCTGGCTATCAGCTCTGTAGTGCTCGCTGTAATCATCGGTTTAATTGGCGCTGGCGGTAAGCTCTCGCAAAATCGGCTTTCGGGGCTGATTTTCGAAGGGTACACCACGCTGATTCGTGGCGTGCCGGACTTAGTGTTGATGCTGCTGATTTTCTACGGTTTGCAGATTGCGCTAAACACGGTGACGGAGGCGATGGGCGTCGGGCAGATTGATATCGATCCGATGGTCGCTGGTATTATCACTCTCGGTTTTATCTACGGTGCTTATTTTACCGAAACGTTCCGTGGTGCTTTTATGGCAGTGCCGAAAGGACATATAGAGGCGGCGACGGCGTTCGGTTTTACTCGTGGGCAAGTGTTTCGGCGGATCATGTTTCCGGCGATGATGCGTTACGCCCTGCCAGGCATTGGCAACAACTGGCAGGTGATCCTCAAATCTACCGCACTGGTTTCGTTACTCGGCCTGGAAGATGTGGTCAAAGCCACCCAACTGGCAGGCAAAAGTACCTGGGAACCGTTCTATTTCGCCATCGTCTGTGGCGTGATTTACCTGGTTTTCACCACTGTTTCCAATGGTGTGCTGCTGTTCCTTGAGCGCCGCTACTCCGTGGGTGTGAAGAGGGCTGACCTGTGATCGAAATCTTACATGAATACTGGAAACCGCTGCTGTGGACCGACGGTTATCGCTTTACTGGTGTGGCGATCACTCTGTGGCTGCTTATTTTGTCGGTAGTGATAGGCGGAGTCCTGGCGCTGTTTCTGGCGATTGGTCGTGTCTCCAGTAATAAATACATCCAGTTTCCAATCTGGTTATTTACCTATATTTTTCGCGGTACGCCGCTGTATGTTCAGTTGCTGGTGTTCTATTCCGGCATGTACACGCTTGAGATTGTTAAGGGAACCGAATTCCTTAACGCTTTCTTCCGCAGTGGCCTGAACTGTACCGTGCTGGCGCTGACGCTTAACACCTGCGCTTACACTACCGAGATTTTTGCTGGGGCAATCCGTTCGGTTCCGCATGGGGAAATTGAAGCCGCCAGAGCCTATGGCTTCTCGACTTTTAAAATGTATCGTTGCATTATTTTGCCTTCTGCGCTGCGTATTGCGTTACCGGCATACAGCAACGAAGTGATCCTGATGCTGCACTCTACTGCGCTGGCGTTTACGGCCACTGTGCCGGATCTGCTGAAAATAGCCCGCGATATTAACGCCGCCACGTATCAACCTTTTACCGCCTTCGGCATTGCCGCGGTGCTCTATTTAATCATCTCTTATGTCCTGATCAGCCTCTTTCGCAGAGCGGAAAAACGCTGGTTGCAGCATGTGAAACCTTCTTCAACGCACTGAGAATACGATGTCCGAGAATAAATTAAACGTTATCGATTTGCACAAACGCTACGGCGAACATGAAGTGCTGAAAGGGGTCTCACTGCAAGCGAATGCCGGAGATGTAATAAGCATCATCGGATCGTCGGGATCGGGGAAAAGTACCTTTCTGCGCTGCATTAACTTCCTCGAAAAACCGAGTGAAGGGTCGATCGTGGTCAATGGCCAGACGATCAATCTGGTGCGCGACAAAGACGGTCAACTCAAAGTCGCCGATAAAAATCAACTGCGCTTACTGCGCACACGCCTGACGATGGTATTCCAGCACTTCAATCTCTGGAGCCATATGACGGTGCTGGAAAACGTCATGGAAGCGCCGATTCAGGTGTTGGGCCTGAGCAAGCAGGAAGCGCGCGAGCGGGCGGTCAAGTATCTGGCAAAAGTCGGGATAGACGAACGTGCGCAGGGGAAATATCCGGTGCATCTTTCCGGCGGTCAGCAACAGCGTGTTTCTATCGCGCGGGCGCTGGCGATGGAACCGGAAGTTTTACTGTTTGATGAACCTACCTCGGCGCTCGATCCTGAACTGGTAGGCGAAGTGTTACGTATTATGCAGCAACTGGCAGAAGAGGGGAAAACCATGGTGGTAGTGACTCACGAAATGGGCTTTGCTCGCCATGTTTCTACTCACGTCATTTTCCTCCATCAGGGGAAAATAGAAGAAGAGGGCGCGCCGGAGCAGTTATTTGGCAACCCGCAAAGCCCTCGTCTGCAACAGTTCCTTAAGGGATCGCTGAAATAATTTCCTCTCCGGTGGCTAACGCTGCCGGAGTATTTTCATGGGGAATTTGTGAGTCAGCTTCCGCTGAAATGTAAAAGTTGCAGTCCGCTAAAAATACTTCTGAATTCGCTGTCCAAAGATAAAAACTGCCTGCTGCATTGGGTGTTAATCGTGGTTATTGTCGCGTCATCTTAAATTTGAGGGGTGACGGAACGCCATGACAATATCGACAACTTCCACGCCGCATGATGCGGTATTTAAATCTTTTTTACGCCATCCAGACACCGCGCGGGATTTTATTGATATTCATCTTCCCGCGCCGCTTCGCAAACTGTGTGATTTAACGACGCTTAAACTAGAACCAAACAGTTTTATTGATGAAGACCTGCGGCAATATTATTCCGACCTCTTGTGGTCTGTGAAAACGCAGGAGGGAGTGGGTTATATTTATGTAGTGATAGAGCACCAAAGTAAGCCGGAAGAATTAATGGCTTTTCGCATGATGCGTTATTCCATTGCGGCAATGCAAAACCATCTTGATGCGGGCTATAAAGAGCTTCCATTGGTGATCCCGATGCTGTTTTATCATGGTTGCAGAAGTCCTTATCCTTATTCACTCTGCTGGCTTGATGAATTTGCCGAGCCTGCTATAGCCCGCAAAATATATTCATCAGCGTTTCCGTTGGTGGATATTACCGTGGTGCCGGATGACGAGATTATGCAACACCGCAAAATGGCGCTGTTGGAGTTAATTCAGAAACATATTCGTCAGCGCGATCTGTTGGGATTAGTCGACCAAATTGTTTCGCTGCTAGTTACAGGGAACACTAATGACAGACAGCTAAAAGCCCTGTTTAATTACGTATTACAAACAGGGGATGCCCAGCGTTTTCGTGCATTTATTGGTGAGATAGCGGAACGCGCACCACAAGAAAAGGAGAAACTGATGACCATTGCTGACAGATTACGTGAAGAAGGCGCAATGCAGGGCAAACACGAAGAAGCCCTGCGTATTGCTCAGGAGATGCTGGATAGAGGTTTAGACAGAGAGTTAGTCATGATGGTGACCCGACTTTCACCAGACGATCTTATCGCGCAAAGCCACTAATCATGTAACACCGGGAGTTAACTGGCGGATGTTTGCTGTAAACCACATCAGCGAACGACATCCGCCAGCGCCTCTTCTAAATCGTACCAGCGAAACGCAAAACCCGCTTCTTCCAGCCGTTTAGGCAGCGCGCGTTGTCCACCTAATACCAGTACTGAAGATTCGCCCATTAACAGTCGAATGGCGGTCGCGGGGACGCGCAAAATGGCCGGGCGATGCAGCGCATGACCGAGCGCATGGGCAAATTGTTCATTGCGTACCGGGTAGGGCGAAACCATATTAAATGGCCCGCGCAGTTCGTTATCCAGCAGCCAGAGAATACCGTTGACCATATCATCAATATGAATCCAGGCCAGATACTGCCGACCAGAGCCAATCGGCCCGCCCAGGCCAAGACGAAACGGCGGCAGCATTTTACCGAGAATACCGCCATCCGGTGCCAGCACTACACCGGTACGCAGCAGGCACACTCGCGTTTTGTCACTTTGCGCCCGGCAGGCAATTTCTTCCCAGCGGGCGCAGAGTTTATGGGTAAATTCGTTATGCGGCGGTTCCTCTTCGGTAACCACCACTTCACCTAAGTCGCCATAATAGCCCGTTGCCGAGCCGGAAATGAGTACCGACGGCGGCGTGTCGCTGGCATTAATCAAATCGACCAGTTTTTGCGTGATATTCCAGCGGCTTTGGCAGAGACGCTCTTTTTGCTCGTGAGTCCAGCGTTTATCAGCAATCGGTTCTCCGGCCAGGTTGATTACCGCATCAACGCCGTTGAGGTTGCTTTGAGCGGCTAGCCCTTGCCATAGCGTCACCCGAGGGCCGAGAACGGAACTGGCTTTCTGTGGGTTACGCGTCACTACCGTGATTTGATGGCCCAGCTCCAGCAAACGCGGAATCAAATGGCGACCAATTAATCCCGTCCCTCCGGTGATCACTATGTTCATGCAGCCTCCCGATATGGCGGTTAACGCTGCCAGCTTAAGGTCATGGATACCGAATCGGCGTAGCGCAGCGCGTGCAGTTTATCGATCTCCACTTCAGCATACGTCACCCAGTGATGTTCACGTGCGATATCGAGCACATCCTGAGTTAATTTTTCCAACAAAGAGAAACGGTTATTCTCTACATGCTGAATAATGTTTTTCGTTACGGTGCGATAATTCAGCGCATCGTTGATATCTTCGCTAGTGCGCGCTTTATCGGCGGGGTAGTGGATCGTCACATTGATAACAATATCCTGACGGTTGTTAATTTCTTCTTCCTTAATTCCGATAAACGTACGTAAACGAAGGTTCTTTATACGAATAATAGCGGCAGGTTGTGCCATTGCAGGTTCTCCGTTGTTTTACTTAGGATGAAATAATACACGAGAACCTGTTTCTGTTAACTATCCGAACGCTCATCACCGAGTTGTGCTTTTAGCAGTGCCTGCCCGGTGGCAGGGCGCGAACGGATCCGCTCATGCCAGTTCTTGACTGCCGGATACATTGCGAGGTCAATTCGCTGGCGAGTCCAGGCATTAACCCACGGCCAGCAGGCAATATCCGCAATGCTGTAGTTCTCGCCTCCCAGCCAGGGCGAGTTTTCCAGCCGCTTGTTCAGTACATGGTAAAGACGCTGAGTTTCAACCTGATAACGTTCAATAGCGTAAGGAATGGTTTGGGGGGCTGCGTGATTAAAATGATGATTTTGCCCAAGCATCGGCCCCAGTCCGCCTACCTGCCAGAATAACCACTGTAATGTGGCGGCGCGCTCACGCGTTTCATGACTCAAAAAGAGTCCTGTTTTCTCAGCCAGATACAACAAAATGGCACCAGACTCAAAGAGGCTTAACGGTTCGCCGCCATCGGCAGGAGAATGATCAACAATTGCCGGAATTTTGTTGTTGGGCGAAATGCGCAAAAATTCCGGACGAAACTGACCGCCTTTCCCCAGGTCTACCTTAATCAAGCGATAATCAAGCTCTGCTTCTTCGAGAAACAGCGTAATTTTGTGACCATTGGGTGTCGGGGCGAAATAGAGATCGATCATTGCAGCTCCGGTTGTTTAATCATCTGAACACCACAAGTATAGAAAGCGCGGCGAATTACGTGAGTATTCGTCACGTGACAGTGACAAAAAGGCTCTATAGTTTGATAGCCAGCCCCCTTTATTGCCGAGGACATAATGAGTAAACCCGCTATCACGCTTTGGTCAGATGCCCACTTTTTCTCCCCTTATGTGTTATCCGCCTGGGTGGCGTTGCAGGAAAAAGGCCTGTCGTTTCATATCAAGACCATCGACCTCGACAGCGGTGAACATTTGCAGCCGACGTGGCAAGGTTACGGTCAGACACGCCGTGTGCCGTTATTACAAATCGATGATTTTGAGTTGAGTGAATCTTCTGCCATTGCGGAGTATCTGGAAGATCGATTTGCGCCACCGACCTGGGAACGTATTTATCCGCTTGATTTAGAAAATCGTGCGCGTGCACGACAGATTCAGGCCTGGCTGCGCAGCGATCTGATGCCCATCCGCGAAGAGCGTCCGACGGATGTTGTCTTTGCGGGGGCGAAAAAAGCGCCACTAACGGCCGAGGGAAAAGCCAGTGCAGAGAAACTGTTTGCGATGGCAGAACATTTGTTAGTACTGGGTCAGCCGAATTTATTTGGTGAATGGTGCATTGCTGATACTGATCTGGCGCTAATGATTAACCGCCTGGTACTACATGGCGATGAGGTGCCAGAACGCCTGGTGGATTATGCGACATTCCAGTGGCAGCGAGCGTCTGTCCAGCGTTTTATTGCACTTTCGGCGAAGCAATCTGGCTGATAGCAACGACAGAATCCAGTATCATAGCTTACGTTTTTTCGACGAGGAGTGAGTGATGAAACTGATGTTTGCATCGGACATTCATGGGTCGTTACCGGCGACGGAACGTGTTCTGGAGTTGTTTGCCCAAAGCGGTGCCCAGTGGCTGGTGATCCTTGGCGACGTGTTGAATCACGGCCCGCGTAATGCTTTACCGGAGGGTTACGCGCCAGCCAAAGTCGCTGAACGGCTTAATGAAGTGGCACATAAGGTTATCGCTGTGCGCGGCAACTGCGACAGCGAAGTGGATCAAATGCTGCTGCATTTCCCGATAACCGCGCCGTGGCAACAGGTATTACTGGAAAAACAACGTCTGTTTTTGACGCATGGTCATCTTTTTGGCCCGGAAAATCTACCTGCTTTAAACCAGAACGATGTGCTGGTGTACGGTCATACCCATCTGCCAGTGGCAGAACAGCGGGGGGAGATTTTCCATTTCAACCCCGGCTCGGTGAGTATTCCGAAAGGCGGTAATCCGGCGAGTTATGGCATGCTGGATAATGACGTACTTAGTGTAATCGCACTCAATGATCAAAGTATCATTGCGCAGGTCGCGATTAATCCGTAATTTACCCACAACTCAAAATGCGCCGTAAGAGCGCCAGAAAAAGAAGGTTTCCTGATAATGGAACAGCGTCGTTTGGCAAGTACTGAATGGGTGGATATTGTCAATGAAGAGAACGAAGTCATTGCACAAGCCAGCCGGGAACAAATGCGGGCACAGTGTCTGCGTCATCGTGCAACTTACATCGTCGTGCATGATGGCATGGGCAAAATTCTGGTCCAGCGTCGTACCGAGACAAAAGACTTTTTACCCGGCATGTTAGATGCGACCGCAGGCGGTGTGGTTCAGGCCGATGAGCAACTGCTGGAATCCGCGCGTCGCGAAGCGGAAGAAGAGTTGGGCATTGCCGGTGTCCCCTTTGCCGAGCACGGGCAGTTCTATTTCGAAGATAAAAATTGCCGTGTCTGGGGCGCATTGTTCAGCTGCGTCTCTCACGGTCCCTTCGCACTACAGGAAGATGAAGTCAGTGAAGTTTGCTGGCTGACGCCGGAAGAAATCACCGCACGCTGCGATGAGTTCACTCCAGACTCGCTGAAAGCGCTAGCGTTGTGGATGAAGCGCAATGCCAAAAATGAAGCCGTAGAGACTGAAACGGCAGAATGAAAAAAGAGCCGCAATTGCGGCTCTTAACATTTTTAGTGGTAGCCCATCAACTGAGCGCCGATCACTACGACGCTGGACATAATAAACAGCAGTCCAAGTAGGGTCGCGCCCACCTTCAGCCAGTTACGGAAGTCCACCCTGCACACACCGAGCGTTGCCATTAACGACGCTGAGGTTGGGTAAATGATGTGACTGAAGCCATCACCAAACTGGAACGCCAGCACGGTAACCTGACGGTTAACACCGACCAGATCGCCAAGCGGTGCCAGTAACGGCATGGTTAACGCCGCCTGACCAGAACCGGACGTCACGAAGAAATTAAATACCGCCTGGAAGAGCAACATAAACCAGGCCGCGACCGCGTTGTCCAGACCGCTAATGGCATTGGCAATGCTGTTGAGGATGGTATTTAACACGCTGGCATCACCCGCTTCACCATTACCGACCAGCAGCAAAATCCCTTTGGCGAAACCCACCAGCAGGGCAGGGGCGATCATCATTCGCGCCCCTTCGGTAAAGGATGAAGCCATGGTATTAACCGTCATGCCGTTAAGGCGGAAAACAACGCCGATGATGCCAATCACCAGACCCATGGTGAAGAACTGGCTGGCAATTTCTGGAATAAACCAGGCATTAACGATCACGCCCCAAATCACCCAGACCATTACGGCGGTCAGGACAATCAATACCAGCCAGTCACCAAAGGTAAACGGACGTTGTTCAACATCAGCCTGCTTTTCACGAAAGAAGCGGTCGGACTCATGCACGCGTGACAGAAGAGGATTCTTTTTCACTCGTGAGGCGTACACCATGGTAAAGATCAGGCCAATCAGAGTGGCGATAACCCACACCACGATGCGCAACCCGGAGCCAGAAAGCACCGGAACGCCGGCAATCCCCTGAGCAACGACCACACAAAACGGGTTCATCCACGAACTGGCAAAACCGATTTGCGTGGCAATATAGGTCACCAGGACGGTGGTAATACTGTCATAGCCCAGCCGGACCATTAGCGGTGCGATGATAATGGCAAAGGCGACGGCCTCTTCTCCCATACCAAATACCGCGCCGCCAAGTGAAAACAGAATAAACAGCGCAGGAATAAAGAGAATTTCATTCCCGCGGGTATGGCGAATAAGCGCCAGGATACCGTTATCAATGGTTCCTGTACGCATCACAATGCCAAACGCGCCGCCAATCACCAGCATAAACATGATGATGCCAACGGCTGTCCCGTATTTCGATCCTGAGGTTAATCCTTCAAACGGGAAGTTCATCAGGCCCGGGCGTTCATCGCCCGTCGTGAACAGCTGTACGCGGTGATACTCAGGTTCGCCTGCTTCGTTAGTCAGAATGCGAAATGAGTGTGGATCTACGACTTTGCGTGTTTTTGTTTGACCATCAACCTGATACTGCACTTCCTGACTGTCAAACATCCCCACCGGAACTACCCAGGTGGCAAGGCTGGTTAAAATAGCAACAAAAAAGATAATCACCAACGTATCGGGCATTGCCCATCTTCTTGTTGGTTTGGATTCAGTGATTGCGGACATAGCGCAAATATTCCCTTGCACAAAACAAAGTGGTAAGTATGCAAAGTGAGATGGCGCAATTCATTGATGCAGCGCAGTTAAGCAAGATAATCAGAAAGGATTAATGCAAATTAAGAGAATAAAAAACCGGAAATAGTGATTATTTCCGGTTCAGATATCCGCAGCGCAAAGCTGCGGATGATGACGAGATTACTGCTGCTGTGCAGACTGAATCGCAGTCAGCGCGATGGTGTAGACGATATCGTCAACCAGTGCGCCACGGGACAGGTCGTTAACCGGCTTGCGCATACCCTGCAGCATCGGCCCGATGGAGATCAGGTCGGCAGAACGCTGTACCGCTTTGTAGGTGGTGTTACCGGTGTTCAGATCCGGGAAGATGAACACGGTAGCGCGACCTGCAACCGGAGAGTTCGGCGCTTTGGATTTCGCAACGTCAGCCATTACCGCAGCGTCGTACTGCAGCGGACCGTCGATCATCAGGTCAGGACGTTTTTCCTGCGCCAGACGAGTTGCTTCGCGAACTTTTTCTACGTCGCTACCTGCACCAGAAGTACCGGTGGAGTAGGAGAGCATAGCAACGCGCGGTTCGATACCGAAGGCCGCAGCGGAATCAGCGGACTGAATCGCGATTTCTGCCAGCTGTTCAGCGGTCGGATCCGGGTTGATCGCACAGTCACCGTAAACGTAAACCTGTTCCGGCAGCAGCATGAAGAACACGGAAGATACCAGGGAGCTGCCCGGTGCAGTTTTGATCAGCTGCAGCGGCGGACGGATGGTGTTTGCGGTAGTGTGAACAGCACCGGAAACCAGACCATCAACTTCATCCTGTTCCAGCATCAGCGTACCGAGCACCACGTTGTCTTCCAGCTGTTCGCGGGCAACGGTTTCGGTCATGCCTTTGTTCTTACGCAGTTCGACCAGACGACCAACATAGCTTTCGCGAACCACTTCTGGATCAACGATTTCAATCCCTGCACCCAGTTCTACACCCTGAGACGCTGCAACACGGTTGATCTCTGCCGGATTACCCAGCAGTACGCAAGTTGCGATACCACGTTCAGCACAGATAGCGGCTGCTTTAACGGTACGCGGTTCGTCACCTTCCGGCAGTACGATACGTTTGCCCGCTTTGCGCGCAAGTTCAGTCAGCTGATAACGGAACGCAGGCGGAGACAGACGACGGCTGCGCTCAGAAGTGGCAGTCAGAGATTCGATCCAGTCAGCGTTGATGTAGTTAGCAACGTATTCCTGAACTTTCTCGATACGCTCGTGATCGTCAACCGGAACTTCCAGGTTGAAGCTCTGCAGGCTCAGAGAGGTCTGCCAGGTGTTGGTGTTCACCATAAATACCGGCAGGCCGGTAGCGAAAGCACGTTCGCACAGTTTAGAAATGCGCGCGTCCATTTCGTAGCCGCCAGTCAGCAGCAGGGCACCGATTTCTACGCCGTTCATGGCTGCCAGGCAAGCGGCCACCAGCACGTCAGGACGGTCTGCGGAAGTCACCAGCAGAGAACCGGCACGGAAGTGCTCCAGCATGTGCGGAATGCTGCGTGCGCAGAAAGTGACGGATTTAACGCGACGAGTATTGATGTCGCCTTCGTTGATGATGGTCGCATTCAGGTGGCGAGCCATATCGATCGCACGAGTCGCGATCAGGTCAAAGCTCCACGGCACAGCGCCGAGAACCGGCAGCGGGCTGGATTCTTGCAGCTTCGCCGGATCAACATTGTTTACTTTAGCTTTGGAAGAGTCGTCGAAAATCTCGGACAGATCCGGGCGAGTACGCCCCTGTTCATCAACCGGTGCGTTCAGTTTGTTAACGATAACGCCGGTGATGTTGGTGTTTTTGGCACCGCCGAAGCTGTTGCGGGTCAGTTCGATACGCTCTTTCAGCTGTTCCGGGGTGTCAGTGCCCTGAGACATAACGAAGACGATTTCCGCATTCAGCGTTTTAGCGATTTCGTAGTTCAGAGACTGGGCAAACTGGTGCTTACGTGTCGGGACCAGACCTTCAACCAGAACGACTTCAGCGTCTTTGGTGTTAGCGTGGTAGTTTGCGACGATCTCTTCCATCAGCACATCTTTCTGATTGCTGGAAAGCAGACCTTCAACGTAGCTCATTTTCAGCGGTTCAGCGGCCGTCGTGGTGGAAGAGTTCGCACGCACGATAGTCGTAGTCTGATCGGGCGCATCGCCACCGGTACGCGGCTGAGCGATAGGTTTGAAAACGCTCAGACGAACGCCTTTGCGTTCCATTGCACGGATCACGCCAAGGCTGACGCTGGTCAGACCGACGCTGGTTCCGGTAGGGATCAGCATAATAATACGGGACACGGTTTATCCTCTTTCGTTACCGCCGATTTGGCGGGTTACAAAACAGCACCGCCAGCTGAGCTGGCGGTGTGAAATCAGGCAGTCAGGCGGCTCGCGTCTTGCGCGATAACCAGTTCTTCGTTGGTTGGGATAACCACCGCAGGACGGGTACCTTCTTTGTTGATGAAACCAGATTTGCCGAAACGTGCAGCCAGGTTGCGTTCATGATCAACTTCAAAGCCCAGCACGCCCAGTTTGCCCAGAGACAGTTCACGAACCATCGCGGCATTTTCACCGATACCACCAGTGAATACAACAGCGTCCAGACGACCATCCATCAGCGCAGTGTAGGCACCGATGTATTTCGCCAGGCGGTGGCAGTAAACGTCCATTGCGCGCTTCGCGTCTTCTTTCGTCGCGTAGTTGTCTTCAACATAGCGGCAGTCGCTGGTCACTTCGGTCAGACCCAGCAGGCCAGACTCTTTGGTCAGCAGTTTGTTGATTGCGTCAACGCTCATGCCCAGGGTGTCGTGCAGGTGGAAGATGATCGCCGGATCGATATCACCAGAACGGGTACCCATGACCAGACCTTCCAGCGGGGTCAGGCCCATAGAGGTGTCAACGCATTTACCGTTGCGGATAGCAGAAACGGAACCACCGTTGCCCAGGTGGCAGGTGATGATGTTCAGTTCTTCTACCGGTTTGTTCAGCATTTTTGCCGCTTCCTGGGTTACATAGAAGTGGCTGGTGCCGTGCGCGCCGTAACGACGGATGCCGTGCTCTTTGTACAGGTTGTACGGCAGGGCGTAGAGGTAAGACTCTTCCGGCATAGTCTGGTGGAACGCGGTGTCAAATACAGCAACGTTTTTGTCTTTCAGCTGTGGGAAAGATTTCAGAGCTTCTTCGATACCGATCAGGTGAGCCGGGTTGTGCAGCGGTGCAAAAGAAGCTGCATCTTTGATACCCTGAATAACAGACTCATCGATCACTACGGAGCTGGTATACTTTTCGCCGCCGTGTACGATACGGTGACCGATAGCAGTCAGCTGCGCAGACAGTTCTGGTTTTTGTGCCAGAATAGTATTAACGATAAAGTTGAGCGCTTCGCTGTGAGCGGCGCCTGCACCTAAAGCCGCTTCCTGTTTATTGCCGTCCATTTTCCATTTGATACGTGCTTCGGGCAGGTGGAAACATTCGGCTAAACCAGAAAGGTACTCTTCACCATTTACTGCATCGATGATGGCAAATTTCAGTGAAGAACTACCGCAGTTCAGAACCAGTACTAACTTACTCGACATGGAAGTACCTATAATTGATACGTGGCTAAAAAAACGTCAGGGAGCCATAGAGCGTAGCGCATGATGACACCGACATTTATGATTAACATCATGCACTGCAAATTTTTTTTGCATGATGGAAGAAATATCTTGAGTCTATGCCATTTTGCGTAATTTTCAGCCAATGGCATAATGTATATGAATTTGACGACTCAATGAATATGTACTACATAGGCCTTCAGGCTGCTAAAGGATACCTGATAGTGGGTATGGAAGACAAAATGTTTTGAACGTTGTCCCGCTGAGTTGTGAATTTGCACAAATTTTTGAATCTTTATATGTGAAGTTGAGGTGAAGCATGTCAACGCCGGATAATCGTTCTGTTAATTTTTTTAGCTTGTTTCGCCGGGGACAGCATTACTCAAAGACGTGGCCGCTGGAAAAACGCCTTGCCCCGGTCTTTGTCGAAAATCGCGTTATCAAGATGACGCGTTATGCGATCCGTTTTATGCCGCCGATCGCCGTATTTACTCTCTGCTGGCAGATTGCCCTGGGCGGTCAGCTTGGGCCGGCAGTTGCCACTGCGCTGTTCGCCTTAAGTTTACCCATGCAGGGATTATGGTGGCTGGGCAAGCGTTCTGTAACGCCATTACCCCCTGCTATCCTCAACTGGTTTTATGAAGTTCGCGGTAAATTGCAGGAGTCTGGACAGGTGTTGGCACCCGTTGAAGGCAAGCCTGATTACCAGGCATTAGCTGACACGCTTAAGCGCGCCTTCAAACAACTGGATAAAACTTTCCTTGATGATTTGTAATTGACCCCTGATTACGCATATAAAAGAAGGCATACTCAGCCTTCTTTTTTTTCACCGTAGTAGAGTGATACAGGAGTCAACAATGGAAATGACCAACGCGCAACGTCTTATTTTGTCTAATCAGTACAAGATGATGACTATGCTCGATCCGGCAAATGCTGAACGTTACCGTCGCCTGCAAACAATTATTGAGCGTGGTTACGGATTACAGATGCGTGAATTGGATCGCGAGTTTGGCGAGCTGAAAGAAGAAACCTGCCGCACTATCATCGACATTATGGAGATGTATCATGCGTTGCATGTTTCCTGGTCTAATTTGCAGGACCAGCAATCCATCGATGAACGTCGTGTCACCTTCCTCGGCTTTGACGCCGCCACTGAAGCACGTTACCTCGGTTATGTCCGCTTTATGGTTAATGTGGAAGGGCGCTATACCCATTTTGACGCCGGAACTCACGGTTTTAACGCCCAGACGCCAATGTGGGAAAAATATCAGCGCATGCTTAATGTGTGGCATGCCTGCCCGCGTCAGTACCATTTGAGCGCCAACGAAATTAATCAAATTATCAACGCCTGAGGAGGCCCGCGTGCGGTGCAAAGGTTTTCTGTTTGATCTTGATGGAACGCTGGTGGATTCCCTGCCTGCGGTAGAACGGGCGTGGAGCAACTGGGCCAGACGTCATGGGTTAGCGCCGGAAGAGGTGCTGGCTTTCATTCACGGTAAACAGGCGATCACCTCTTTGCGCCATTTTATGGCGGGCAAATCCGAGGCTGATATTGCCGCCGAATTTACGCGTCTGGAGTACATCGAGGCCACGGAAACCGAAGGTATTACCGCGCTTCCGGGGGCAATCGCCTTACTCAATCATTTGAATAAAGCAGGTATTCCGTGGGCCATTGTGACTTCTGGCTCCATGCCGGTAGCGCGAGCGCGCCATAAAATAGCTGGGCTTCCCGCACCAGAGGTGTTTGTAACCGCTGAGCGAGTGAAGCGCGGAAAACCAGAACCTGATGCGTATCTGTTAGGCGCGCAGCTGCTGGGGCTTGCGCCGCAGGAGTGTGTGGTGGTGGAAGATGCTCCCGCTGGCGTGCTTTCTGGCCTGGCGGCGGGTTGCCATGTCATTGCGGTTAACGCTCCGGCAGATACCCCGCGCCTGAATGAGGTCGATTTGGTCCTCCACAGTCTGGAGCAAATTACTGTGACCAAACAGCCAAATGGCGATGTTATTATTCAGTGAAACACCTGATCATGATTTAGCCCCGTCTCGTCGGGGCTTTTTTATGGCAGAATCAAGACATCTCCCTCAATTAACAAGGATAAGTTGTGAACGGTGAATTGATTTGGGTTCTTTCATTACTGGCCGTTGCCATTGTCTTGTTTGCGACGGGCAGAGTGCGTATGGATGCGGTCGCTTTGTTTGTTATTGTCGCGTTTGCATTAAGCGGAACGCTGACAGTCCCCGAAGTATTTTCCGGCTTTTCTGATCCTAACGTTGTCCTGATTGCCGCCTTGTTTATTATTGGCGATGGTTTGGTCCGTACCGGTGTTGCCACCGTAATGGGAACATGGCTGGTCAAAGTTGCGGGCAACAGTGAAATCAAAATGTTGGTTTTGTTGATGCTGACCGTCGCGGGGCTTGGCGCGTTTATGAGTTCAACCGGCGTTGTCGCTATCTTTATTCCCGTGGTGTTAAGCGTTGCCATGCGTATGCAAACTTCGCCGTCACGTCTGATGATGCCGTTGAGTTTTGCCGGGCTGATAAGCGGCATGATGACGCTGGTGGCGACGCCGCCGAACCTGGTAGTCAACAGTGAATTGCTGCGTGAAGGCTATCACGGCTTCAGTTTCTTTAGCGTAACACCTATTGGCCTGGTCGTGCTGGTGCTGGGTATTTTGTATATGTTAGTGATGCGTTTCATGCTGAAAGGGGATACCCAGACCCCGCAGCGCGAAGGCTGGACGCGTCGAACCTTTCGCGATCTTATCCGTGAATATCGACTGACCGGGCGTGCGCGACGTCTGGCTATTCGCCCCGGATCGCCAATGATTGGTCAACGGCTGGATGATCTCAAATTACGTGAGCGTTATGGCGCTAACGTCATCGGTGTTGAACGCTGGCGGCGTTTTCGTCGCGTTATCGTGAACGTTAATGGGGTTTCTGAATTTCGCGCGCGTGACGTTTTGCTTATTGATATGTCTGCGGCTGATGTCGATCTCCGGCAATTTTGTAGTGAGCAATTGCTGGAGCCGATGGTACTGCGCGGCGAGTATTTTTCTGACCAGGCCCTTGATGTGGGCATGGCAGAGATTTCATTAATTCCTGAGTCAGAACTGATTGGTAAATCGGTGCGCGAAATTGGTTTTCGTACCCGCTACGGACTGAATGTGGTGGGGCTAAAGCGCAATGGCGTGGCGCTGGAAGGTTCGCTGGCGGATGAGCCTCTGCTGCTGGGCGATATCATCCTGGTTGTGGGTAACTGGAAACTGATCGGTATGCTGGCCAAACAGGGCCGCGACTTCGTAGCGCTGAACTTACCGGAAGAGGTGAGTGAAGCATCGCCCGCGCACAGCCAGGCACCCCATGCCATTTTCTGTCTGGTGCTAATGGTGGCGTTAATGCTGACAGATGAAATTCCTAATCCTGTTGCCGCTATCATCGCCTGCCTGCTGATGGGGAAATTCCGCTGTATAGATGCTGAAAGCGCCTATAAATCCATTCACTGGCCGAGCATTATTTTGATCGTTGGGATGATGCCGTTTGCTGTGGCATTACAGAAAACGGGAGGTGTCGCGCTGGCGGTGAAAGGGCTGATGGACATTGGCGGTGGTTACGGGCCACATATGATGCTGGGTTGTTTGTTTGTCTTGTCGGCGGTTATTGGGCTATTTATCTCTAATACCGCGACGGCGGTGTTGATGGCTCCGATTGCGCTGGCTGCTGCCAAAACGATGGGGGTGTCGCCTTATCCATTCGCGATGGTCGTGGCGATGGCAGCATCCGCCGCCTTTATGACACCGGTTTCTTCACCTGTTAACACACTGGTTTTAGGTCCGGGAAATTACAGCTTCAGTGACTTTGTGAAGTTGGGGGTACCGTTCACCATTATTGTGATGGCGGTTTGTGTGGTGATGATCCCGATGCTGTTTCCGTTTTGACAAGAGCCTGATGTCGCATCCGGCGCTTATTGCCTGATGCGACGCAGACTCCGGCTGCTTACAGCGGTGAATCCTGGCTAATCTCATCGAGCGAAAGATGGAAGCTGGGAACAAATACTTCCATGAAGTAGTCCATCTCCTGGCTGCGACGCGATTCAAGCGTCGCTTCCAGTCGCGTTTTTGCCAGCAAGAATTCATTATTTCCGGCCGCGAGTTCTTCCAGACATTTCAGATATGCACACAGTGCATCTGCCTGTTTCACCAGCGATTTTTCTTCATCGCTATATGCATGCTCGTCAATTAACGGCGCAAAGATATCCCGCAGCTCTTCCGGAACCATATCGACCAGTTTTTGCTGAGCGATTTTTTCAATAGCCTTGTACTCCTGAGCGATTTGCGAATTGAAGTATTTCACCGGAGTAGGGAGATCGCCGGTGAGCACTTCTGAGGCATCGTGGTACATCGCCAGTAAAGCGATACGTTCGGCGTTGACATTACCGCCAAATTTTCGATTTTTGATAGCTGCCAGCGCATGGGCGACCATCGCTACCTGCAAACTGTGTTCGGACACATTTTCCGTCAGCACGTTGCGCATTAGCGGCCAGCGGTTAATGAGTTTCAGGCGGGAGAGATGGGCAAAAAAATGGCTCTGTTTCATAGTGACCTTACGTATGATGACATCATCAGGTCATTGTGGCGGGATAACGCTGCCGGATGCAATCTCCGGCAGTGAAATTAAGATTACAGCTGATGATAACCAGAAAGGAAACGCGCGAACTTGCTCAAAGACAGCTCGATATCATCGACACGCGGTAGCGTGACAATGCGGAAGTGATCCGGCCACGGCCAGTTGAATGCCGTCCCTTGCACCAACAGAACTTTTTCCTGCAACAGGAAATCCAGCACCATTTTCTGATCGTCGTGAATGTTAAAGCGTTTGGCGTCGATTTTCGGGAACATATACAGCGCACCACGAGGTTTCACGCAGGAAACGCCCGGAATATCGTTGATCAGTTCCCACGCGCGGTTACGCTGCTCATAAAGACGACCGCCAGGGGTAATAAATTCACTGATGCTCTGATAACCACCCAGCGCGGTCTGAATGGCGTGTTGCGCAGGAACGTTAGCACACAGGCGCATTGAAGCCAGCATTTCCAGACCTTCGATGTAGCCTTTGGCGTGTTTTTTCGGCCCGTTCAACACCATCCACCCCTGACGGAAGCCTGCAACGCGGTACGTTTTCGACAGTCCGTTAAAGGTAATGGTCAGCAGGTCAGGTGCCAGCGGCGCAATTGAGTGATGCTCAGCGTCGTCGTAAAGAATTTTGTCATAAATTTCATCGGCGAAGATAATGAGATTATGCTGACGTGCAATCTCCACAATCTCCATTAAAAGCTCTTTGGAATATACCGCGCCGGTTGGGTTATTTGGGTTGATAATAACGATCCCACGCGTACGAGGCGTAATTTTAGCGCGAATATCATCGAGGTCCGGGAACCAGTCAGAGGATTCATCGCAAAGATAATGCACCGCTTTACCGCTGGAAAGCGAAACCGCCGCGGTCCATAGTGGGTAATCTGGTGCAGGAACCAACATTTCGTCCCCGCTGTTCAGCAATGCCTGCATTGCCTGAACGATAAGCTCCGATACACCATTGCCGATGTAAATATCTTCCACGGTAACATCACGCATGCCACGAGCCTGGTAGTGCTGCATGATGGCTTTACGCGCGGAGTAAAGACCTTTGGAATCGCAATACCCTTGAGCGGTAGGCAGGTTGCGTATCACGTCAACGAGGATTTCATCTGGCGCGTCAAAACCGAACGGGGCTGGGTTGCCGATGTTCAGTTTCAGTACCTTGTTACCTTCTTCTTCCAGGCGTTTTGCTTCTTTCAGCACCGGACCACGGATGTCATAACAGACATTCTCTAATTTGCTGGATTTTTCAATGGGGGACATGAATCTTGACCTTTTTTGCTGTTATCGCCACTCCCTGCCGTGGAAGTCAGCTTAGAACAATGTACTCCCCCAGGACGGTGTTTTGAAGGTCTGCAGAATAAGATTTTGCCAGAGGGGAAGGCTCGATTGTGCTGTTAATAACTTAATAATGACAAAATAATGAGGTGTATATGCTATACATGCAATGTTATATAGTGAATTGTTCTGATTCTTAATTGTAAGTATGGTTTTTTTATCTGTAAGATAATTGTGTGAAAATGCCTCATTTAAGAATTCACTAATGAAACGCGATGATGATATTTCCGCATTACGGAGAGTTTAACAGCGTGATGATTTCCGAGGTGTCGTAATGGGGGCAAGGTGTGAAACTATTGTTAAGCGGAATTAATGAATGAGGATGATGCTAATTAATTATTATTTAATATTCAAAAAGGTTTTGATGTGCTTATTAATAATAGAAGATTACTTTGCCTAACATAACATAACTTTGCATCAGATAATTCGCAATGACCCTTATAAATAAAAGGTTTTTGGGGTAAAATGCTCGCATAAATGACGGATCCCTGCTCTTGATGCCGCCTCACCAATGCTGTTTGTACGTGTTCGCGTATGACCAGCGATGCTGCACGAGAGTGGAACAAGGACTCACATTTACATTTATACAAACACGCGCATGTCATAAATAGAAAAGAGTGAGTAACTTAATAGATATGCGATCCCTGAAGATATATTCTGTGATCTACTTCAGGCATTATAACGGAACAATGTGAGTCGCTTTTTTAGTGCAACTCATATGCATTTTTACTTTCGTCCGGGTTCCGGATGAAACTGCCAGGGAGGCACATTACAAATGGAATTGCTTGTTTGTGTGTGCACAGCATTAACCAGCTCAGTATGAGCCGCCAGTAAGTGATAATATATGATAAGTGCAAATCGTCCGATAATTAACCTCGACCTCGATCTGCTGAGAACATTTGTTGCTGTTGCCGATCTGAACACTTTTGCTGCCGCAGCTGCCGCTGTGTGTCGTACTCAGTCCGCCGTAAGTCAGCAAATGCAGCGTCTGGAACAACTCGTTGGGAAAGAACTGTTCGCTCGTCACGGTCGCAACAAACTGTTAACTGAACATGGCATTCAACTTCTTGGTTACGCCAGGAAAATCCTGCGTTTTAATGATGAGGCCTGCTCATCATTAATGTTCAGTAATCTTCAGGGCGTGTTAACTATCGGTGCTTCAGATGAATCTGCCGATACGATCTTACCTTTCCTGTTAAATCGCGTGAGTTCGGTTTATCCGAAATTAGCGCTGGATGTCCGCGTTAAACGTAATGCCTATATGGCAGAAATGCTGGAATCCCAGGAAGTGGATTTGATGGTAACCACCCATCGTCCTTCAGCGTTTAAGGCATTGAACCTGCGTACCTCGCCAACACACTGGTACTGCGCAGCGGAATACATATTGCAAAAAGGCGAGCCGATCCCTCTTGTATTGCTGGATGATCCTAGCCCGTTTCGCGATATGGTGCTGGCGACGCTTAATAAAGCAGATATTCCATGGCGACTGGCTTATGTCGCCTCGACGCTTCCGGCCGTTCGTGCGGCAGTGAAAGCCGGTCTTGGCGTGACGGCAAGGCCGGTTGAAATGATGAGCCCGGACCTGCGTGTGCTGAGTGGAGTAGATGGCTTACCGCCGCTACCTGATACCGAATATTTGCTGTGCTATGACCCGTCCAGTAATAATGAGCTGGCCCAGGTGATCTATCAGGCGATGGAGAGCTACCATAATCCGTGGCAATACAGCCCAATGTCTGCTCCGGAAGGGGATGATTCATTGTTGATTGAAAGGGATATCGAGTAATCGACGGACGATAGATAATTCCTGAGACAATAGTGTAAAAAACGAGCCGCTGGGGGTGTTTTAAACCCCAGCGGCTTTTTTTTAGTAAAAATCCTTCCTCGCATAGTGCAGAACGTACAAAACTGTTCATTTTTCAATCACCAGAGATTCACGTCCCGAACGCACAAATAATCGCCTGAAAAAAATCACCTGCTACAATGATGTTAAAAAATACGTAAATTTGTTGCTGCGTTTTTGTTATGGAATGACAAAAGCGTGTCACAGATCAAGAAAATACTCTCTTTTGGGGGGAGGAATCGACACAAATTCCTGTCAAAATAGACCCGTATTTTTTCCATTGCTTCACAACGGACACGATTCAACAACATCTAATTATCCTGGAGTCGTCAAGGATCTGGGGTGAAAGGGCATTAAATGCTAATGGTGTTGATATTATGTAAACTAATGTGAAGAAACTTTTGTTAAAGTTGACAAAAGGTTATAGAAAGGAGTAAAAGACCACATCAATTAGCTGTATAAAAGAATTTCTACAGTGATTGTAAGGTTTTTTTTATTCCTCCCCATGAATCGATGTGGCGTCCATCTGCCGTGAAGAGCAGTGAATCTGGCGCTACTTTTGATGAGTAAGCAATGAGTATGTCAACATCCACTGAAGTCATCGCTCATCACTGGGCATTCGCTATCTTTCTTATCGTTGCCATTGGCCTGTGTTGCCTGATGCTGGTAGGCGGTTGGTTTTTAGGCGGTCGCGCACGCGCGAGGTCGAAAAACGTGCCGTTTGAATCCGGTATCGACTCGGTCGGCTCCGCCCGCTTACGCCTGTCCGCCAAGTTTTATCTGGTGGCCATGTTCTTCGTTATCTTCGACGTTGAAGCGCTGTATCTGTTCGCATGGTCAACCTCTATCCGCGAAAGCGGCTGGGTAGGCTTTGTGGAAGCTGCAATTTTTATTTTTGTGTTACTGGCAGGTCTGGTTTATCTGGTGCGTATTGGCGCGCTGGACTGGACGCCCGCGCGTTCACGCCGCGAGCGTATGAACCCGGAAACGAACAGTATCGCTAATCGTCAACGCTAACCGCGAGGCATTAAGATGGATTATACGCTCACCCGCATAGATCCCAACGGTGAGAACGACCGTTACCCCCTGCAAAAGCAGGAGATCGTAACCGACCCTCTGGAGCAAGAAGTTAACAAAAACGTGTTTATGGGCAAGCTCAATGACATGGTTAACTGGGGTCGTAAAAACTCAATTTGGCCGTATAACTTCGGTCTTTCCTGCTGTTACGTTGAGATGGTGACTTCGTTTACCGCGGTGCATGACGTGGCGCGTTTTGGCGCAGAAGTATTGCGTGCTTCGCCGCGTCAGGCTGACCTGATGGTGGTTGCAGGAACCTGCTTTACCAAAATGGCACCGGTTATTCAGCGTCTGTATGACCAGATGCTGGAACCAAAATGGGTTATCTCAATGGGTGCCTGTGCCAACTCCGGCGGTATGTACGATATTTATTCCGTTGTGCAGGGCGTCGATAAATTCATCCCGGTTGATGTGTATATCCCGGGCTGCCCGCCGCGTCCTGAAGCGTACATGCAGGCACTGATGCTGTTGCAGGAATCTATCGGCAAAGAACGTCGTCCGCTCTCCTGGGTGGTTGGCGATCAGGGCGTTTATCGCGCCAATATGCAATCAGAGCGCGAACGCAAGCGCGGTGAACGCATTGCCGTAACCAACCTGCGTACACCTGACGAGATTTAATTTGCGCCTGTCGGCAAAGGGATTTTTCTTCGCTTATTCCTAAATCTATTTCGCGAAGCTTACTGCGCCGACAGTCACCACGGACCATTTGCAATGGTGAACAATATGACCGACTTAACCGCGCAAGAACCCGCCTGGCAGACCCGCGATCATCTTGATGATCCGGTGATTGGCGAACTGCGCAACCGTTTTGGGCCGGATGCCTTTACTGTTCAGGCGACTCGCACCGGGGTTCCCGTTGTGTGGATCAAGCGTGAACAATTACTGGAAGTTGGCGATTTCTTAAAGAAACTGCCGAAACCTTACGTCATGCTGTTTGACTTACACGGCATGGACGAACGTCTGCGCACACACCGCGAAGGGTTACCTGCCGCGGATTTTTCCGTTTTCTACCATCTGATTTCTATCGATCGTAACCGCGACATCATGCTGAAGGTGGCGCTGGCAGAAAACGACCTGCACGTACCGACCTTCACCAAACTGTTCCCGAACGCTAACTGGTATGAGCGTGAAACCTGGGATCTGTTTGGCATTACATTCGACGGTCACCCGAACCTGCGCCGCATCATGATGCCGCAAACCTGGAAAGGTCACCCGCTGCGTAAAGATTACCCGGCGCGCGCTACCGAATTCTCGCCGTTTGAGCTGACCAAAGCCAAACAGGATCTGGAGATGGAAGCCCTGACCTTCAAACCGGAAGAGTGGGGGATGAAGCGTGGTACTGAAAACGAGGACTTCATGTTCCTCAACCTCGGCCCGAACCACCCGTCGGCGCACGGGGCTTTCCGTATCGTTTTGCAACTCGATGGCGAAGAGATTGTCGACTGCGTACCAGACATCGGCTACCACCACCGTGGTGCGGAGAAAATGGGCGAACGCCAGTCCTGGCACAGCTACATTCCGTATACCGACCGTATCGAATACCTCGGCGGCTGCGTTAACGAAATGCCTTACGTGCTGGCGGTAGAGAAACTGGCCGGGATCACCGTGCCGGATCGCGTTAACGTCATTCGCGTAATGCTCTCCGAACTGTTCCGTATCAACAGCCACCTGCTGTATATCTCGACCTTTATTCAGGACGTCGGCGCAATGACGCCCGTGTTCTTCGCCTTTACCGATCGTCAGAAAATTTACGATCTGGTGGAAGCGATCACGGGTTTCCGTATGCACCCGGCGTGGTTCCGTATTGGCGGCGTAGCGCACGACCTGCCGCGCGGCTGGGATCGTCTGCTGCGTGAGTTCCTCGACTGGATGCCGAAACGTCTGGCGTCTTACGAGAAAGCGGCGCTGCAAAATACCATTCTGAAAGGTCGTTCCCAGGGCGTTGCCGCCTATGGCGCGAAAGAGGCGCTGGAGTGGGGCACCACTGGCGCGGGCCTGCGTGCTACCGGGATCGACTTCGACGTGCGTAAGGCGCGTCCTTATTCTGGCTATGAAAACTTCGACTTTGAAATCCCGGTTGGTGGTGGTGTTTCTGACTGCTACACCCGCGTAATGCTGAAAGTGGAAGAGCTGCGCCAGAGTCTGCGCATTCTTGAGCAGTGCCTCAACAACATGCCGGAAGGCCCGTTCAAAGCGGATCACCCGCTGACCACGCCGCCGCCGAAAGAGCGCACGCTGCAACATATCGAAACCCTGATCACCCACTTCCTGCAAGTGTCGTGGGGGCCGGTGATGCCTGCCAATGAATCTTTCCAGATGATTGAGGCGACCAAGGGGATCAACAGTTACTACCTGACCAGCGACGGTAGCACCATGAGTTATCGCACTCGTATCCGCACGCCGAGTTATGCGCATTTGCAGCAAATTCCGGCGGCGATCCGCGGCAGCCTGGTGTCTGACCTGATTGTTTATCTGGGCAGTATCGATTTTGTTATGTCAGATGTGGACCGCTAATTATGCACGAGAATCAACAACCACAAACCGAGGCTTTTGAGCTGAGTGCGGCAGAGCGTGAAGCGATCGAGCACGAGATGCACCACTACGAAGACCCGCGTGCGGCGTCCATTGAAGCGCTGAAAATCGTTCAGAAGCAGCGTGGCTGGGTGCCGGATGGCGCGATCCACGCGATCGCCGATGTGCTGGGTATTCCGGCGAGCGACGTCGAAGGCGTGGCAACGTTCTACAGCCAGATCTTCCGCCAGCCGGTTGGCCGCCATGTGATCCGTTATTGCGACAGCGTGGTCTGTCATATCAACGGGTATCAGGGTATTCAGGCGGCGCTCGAGAAAAAGCTAAACATCAAACCAGGGCAAACGACATTTGACGGTCGCTTTACGCTGCTGCCAACTTGCTGCCTGGGGAACTGTGATAAAGGGCCAAACATGATGATCGATGAGGACACTCACGCGCATCTGACCCCGGAAGCGATCCCTGAACTGCTGGAGCGGTATAAATGAAAAACATTATCCGTACTCCCGAAACGCATCCGCTGACCTGGCGTCTGCGCGATGACAAACAGCCAGTGTGGCTGGACGAATATCGCAGCAAAAACGGTTACGAAGGCGCGCGTAAGGCGCTGACCGGGCTGTCTCCGGACGAAATCGTTAATCAGGTAAAAGACGCTGGTCTGAAAGGGCGCGGTGGCGCGGGCTTTTCTACCGGCCTGAAATGGAGCCTGATGCCGAAAGACGAATCCATGAACATCCGTTACCTGCTGTGTAACGCCGATGAAATGGAGCCAGGCACCTATAAAGACCGCCTGCTGATGGAGCAACTGCCGCACCTGCTGGTGGAAGGTATGCTCATCTCCGCGTTTGCGCTGAAAGCTTACCGTGGCTACATCTTCCTGCGTGGCGAATATATCGAAGCGGCAGTAAATCTGCGCCGCGCCATTGCCGAAGCCACTGAAGCGGGCTTGCTTGGCAAAAACATTATGGGAACAGGTTTCGACTTCGAACTGTTCGTCCATACCGGGGCAGGGCGCTACATCTGCGGGGAAGAAACAGCGTTAATCAACTCCCTGGAAGGGCGTCGTGCTAACCCACGCTCGAAACCCCCCTTCCCGGCAACCTCCGGCGTATGGGGCAAACCGACCTGTGTCAACAACGTCGAAACCCTGTGTAACGTTCCGGCGATCCTCGCTAACGGCGTGGAGTGGTATCAGAACATCTCGAAAAGTAAAGATGCTGGCACCAAGCTGATGGGCTTCTCCGGTCGGGTGAAAAATCCGGGACTGTGGGAACTGCCGTTCGGCACCACCGCACGCGAGATCCTCGAAGATTACGCCGGTGGTATGCGTGATGGTCTGAAATTTAAAGCCTGGCAGCCAGGCGGCGCGGGGACTGACTTCCTGACCGAAGCGCACCTTGATCTGCCGATGGAATTCGAAAGTATCGGTAAAGCGGGAAGCCGTCTGGGTACGGCGCTGGCGATGGCGGTTGACCATGAGATCAACATGGTGTCGCTGGTGCGTAACCTGGAAGAGTTTTTCGCCCGTGAATCCTGCGGCTGGTGTACGCCGTGCCGCGACGGTCTGCCGTGGAGCGTGAAAATTCTGCGTGCGCTGGAGCGTGGTGAAGGTCAGCCGGGCGATATCGAAACACTTGAGCAACTGTGTCGATTCTTAGGCCCGGGTAAAACTTTCTGTGCCCACGCACCTGGTGCAGTGGAGCCGTTACAGAGCGCCATCAAATATTTCCGCGAAGAATTTGAGGCGGGAATCAAACAGCCGTTCAGCAATACCCATTTGATTAATGGGATTCAGCCGAACCTGCTGAAAGAGCGCTGGTAACCGAATTTCGATTAACGCTCAGTCTCTGACTGAGAAAACTGGAAGCATGCTAATGGCTACAATTCATGTAGACGGCAAAGAATACGAGGTCAACGGAGCGGACAACCTGCTGGAAGCTTGTCTGTCTCTGGGCCTTGATATTCCTTACTTTTGCTGGCATCCGGCGCTGGGAAGCGTCGGTGCTTGCCGCCAGTGTGCGGTGAAGCAATACCAAAACGCGGAAGACACGCGTGGTCGCCTGGTGATGTCCTGTATGACACCGGCTTCCGATGGCACCTTTATTTCCATTGACGACGAAGAAGCGAAACAGTTCCGTGAAAGTGTGGTCGAGTGGTTAATGACCAACCACCCGCACGACTGTCCGGTATGTGAAGAAGGCGGTAACTGCCATCTTCAGGATATGACCGTGATGACCGGACACAGCTTCCGTCGCTACCGTTTCACCAAACGTACCCACCGTAATCAGGATTTGGGGCCATTCATCTCTCACGAAATGAACCGCTGCATCGCCTGCTACCGTTGCGTGCGTTACTACAAAGATTACGCTGACGGTACAGATCTGGGCGTTTACGGTGCGCACGACAACGTCTACTTCGGTCGCCCGGAAGACGGCACGCTGGAAAGCGAATTTTCCGGTAACCTGGTCGAAATTTGCCCGACCGGCGTATTTACCGACAAAACGCACTCCGAGCGTTACAACCGTAAATGGGATATGCAGTTTGCGCCGAGCATCTGCCAGCAATGTTCTATCGGCTGTAACATCAGTCCCGGCGAGCGTTATGGCGAACTGCGTCGTATCGAAAACCGTTACAACGGTACGGTAAACCACTACTTCCTCTGCGACCGTGGTCGTTTCGGTTACGGTTACGTCAACCTGAAAGATCGTCCGCGTCAGCCAGTACAGCGTCGTGGCGATGATTTCATTACCCTCAACGCCGAACAGGCAATGCAGGGTGCAGCAGATATTCTGCGTCAGTCGAAGAAAGTGATCGGCATTGGTTCTCCGCGTGCCAGCGTGGAAAGCAACTTTGCGCTGCGTGAACTGGTGGGCGAAGAAAACTTCTACACCGGTATCGCTCACGGTGAGCAGGAACGTCTGCAACTGGCGCTGAAAGTGCTGCGTGAAGGCGGCATTTATACTCCGGCTCTGCGCGAAATCGAATCTTACGATGCGGTACTGGTGCTGGGCGAAGACGTTACCCAGACCGGCGCGCGCGTCGCGCTGGCAGTGCGTCAGGCTGTGAAAGGTAAAGCGCGCGAAATGGCGGCAGCACAGAAAGTGGCTGACTGGCAGATTGCGGCAATCCTCAACATCGGTCAACGTGCGAAGCATCCGCTGTTTGTTACCAACGTTGATGACACCCGTCTGGATGATATCGCGGCGTGGACTTACCGCGCACCGGTTGAAGATCAGGCGCGTTTAGGTTTTGCCATCGCCCATGCGCTGGATAACTCTGCGCCAGCGGTTGACGGTATCGAACCTGAGCTGCAAAGCAAAATCGACGTCATCGTGCAGGCACTGGCAGGTGCGAAGAAACCGTTGATTATCTCCGGGACGAACGCCGGTAGCATAGAGGTGATTCAGGCTGCGGCTAACGTCGCGAAAGCCCTGAAAGGTCGCGGCGCTGACGTTGGTATCACCATGATTGCCCGTTCCGTCAACAGCATGGGGCTGGGCATTATGGGTGGCGGTTCGCTTGAAGAAGCGTTGACCGAACTGGAAACCGGACGCGCCGACGCGGTGGTGGTGCTGGAAAACGATCTGCATCGTCACGCTTCCGCTACCCGCGTGAATGCTGCGCTGGCTAAAGCGCCGCTGGTGATGGTGGTTGATCATCAACGCACAGCGATTATGGAAAACGCCCATCTGGTACTTTCTGCTGCCAGCTTTGCTGAAAGCGACGGTACGGTGATCAACAACGAAGGCCGCGCCCAACGTTTCTTCCAGGTTTACGATCCTGCTTATTACGACAGCAAAACTGTCATGCTGGAAAGCTGGCGCTGGTTACACTCGCTGCACAGCACCCTGCTGAGCCGTGAAGTGGACTGGACGCAGCTCGACCATGTGATTGACGCTGTTGTGGCGAAAATCCCGGAACTGGCAGGTATCAAAGATGCTGCGCCGGATGCGACATTCCGTATTCGTGGGCAGAAACTGGCCCGTGAACCGCACCGTTACAGCGGTCGTACCGCCATGCGCGCCAATATCAGCGTTCATGAGCCGCGTCAGCCGCAGGATATTGACACCATGTTCACCTTCTCGATGGAAGGTAACAACCAACCGACCGCGCACCGTTCGCAAGTGCCGTTTGCCTGGGCACCGGGCTGGAACTCCCCGCAGGCGTGGAACAAATTCCAGGACGAAGTGGGCGGCAAACTGCGCTTTGGCGATCCGGGCGTGCGTCTGTTTGAAACCAGCGAAAATGGTCTGGATTACTTCACCAGCGTACCGGCACGCTTCCAGCCGCAGGACGGGAAATGGCGTATCGCGCCGTATTACCACCTGTTTGGCAGCGATGAATTGTCACAGCGTGCTCCGGTCTTCCAGAGCCGTATGCCGCAGCCGTACATCAAACTCAACCCAGCGGATGCCGCGAAGTTGGGCGTGAACGCAGGCGCTCGCGTCTCCTTTAGTTACGATGGCAACACGGTCACGCTGCCGGTTGAAATCGCCGAAGGGCTGACGGCAGGGCAGGTGGGTTTGCCGATGGGTATGTCCGGCATTGCTCCGGTGCTGGCTGGCGCGCATCTTGAGGATCTCAAGGAGGCACAACAATGAGTTGGATATCACCGGAACTGATTGAGATCCTGCTGACCATCCTCAAAGCGGTGGTGATCCTGCTGGTGGTTGTCACCTGCGGGGCATTCATGAGCTTTGGCGAACGTCGCCTGCTGGGTCTGTTCCAGAACCGTTACGGACCTAACCGTGTTGGCTGGGGCGGTTCGCTCCAGCTGGTTGCGGACATGATCAAAATGTTCTTTAAAGAAGACTGGATCCCGAAATTCTCGGATCGCGTCATCTTTACCCTGGCACCGATGATTGCCTTTACCTCGCTGCTGCTGGCCTTTGCGATTGTGCCAGTCAGTCCGGGTTGGGTGGTTGCCGACCTGAACATCGGGATTTTGTTCTTCCTGATGATGGCAGGTCTGGCGGTTTACGCGGTGCTGTTTGCGGGCTGGTCAAGTAACAACAAATACTCGTTGCTGGGTGCGATGCGTGCTTCTGCGCAGACCCTGAGCTACGAAGTGTTCCTCGGGCTTTCCCTGATGGGCGTGGTGGCGCAGGCCGGTTCATTCAACATGACCGACATCGTCAACAGCCAGGCGCATGTGTGGAACGTTATCCCGCAATTCTTTGGTTTTATTACCTTTGCCATCGCGGGCGTGGCGGTATGTCACCGTCACCCGTTTGACCAGCCGGAAGCCGAGCAGGAACTGGCGGATGGTTACCACATTGAATATTCCGGTATGAAGTTCGGTCTGTTCTTCGTGGGTGAGTACATCGGGATTGTGACCATCTCTGCATTGATGGTGACGCTGTTCTTCGGTGGCTGGCAAGGCCCGTTGTTACCGCCATTCATCTGGTTCGCGCTGAAAACCGCGTTCTTTATGATGATGTTCATTTTGATTCGTGCGTCGTTACCGCGTCCGCGTTATGACCAGGTAATGTCCTTCGGCTGGAAAATCTGCCTGCCGCTGACGCTGATCAACTTGCTGGTAACGGCGGCTGTCATTCTCTGGCAGGCGCAATAAGGGGCAATAAGACCATGACCTTAAAAGAATTGTTAGTAGGTTTCGGCACCCAGGTTCGTAGTATCTGGATGATCGGCCTGCACGCGTTCGCCAAACGCGAAACGCGAATGTACCCGGAAGAGCCGGTCTATCTGCCGCCCCGTTATCGTGGTCGTATCGTTCTGACCCGCGACCCGGACGGCGAAGAGCGTTGCGTAGCCTGTAACCTCTGCGCGGTAGCCTGCCCGGTCGGCTGTATCTCGCTGCAAAAAGCAGAAACCAAAGACGGTCGCTGGTACCCGGAATTTTTCCGCATCAACTTCTCACGCTGCATTTTCTGTGGTCTGTGCGAAGAAGCCTGTCCGACCACGGCGATTCAGTTAACCCCGGATTTCGAAATGGGGGAATACAAGCGCCAGGATCTGGTTTACGAAAAAGAGGATCTGCTGATCTCCGGTCCGGGCAAATACCCGGAATATAACTTCTACCGGATGGCAGGTATGGCAATCGACGGCAAAGATAAGGGCGAAGCAGAGAACGAAGCCAAGCCTATCGACGTCAAGAGCCTGTTACCGTAAGGAGAGGGGCAATGGAGTTCGCTTTTTATATCTGTGGCCTGATAGCCATACTTGCGACCTTGCGAGTGATCACCCATACCAATCCGGTACACGCACTGCTGTACCTGATTATTTCGCTGCTGGCGATTTCCGGGGTGTTCTTCTCACTGGGCGCTTACTTCGCCGGTGCGCTGGAAATTATCGTCTACGCGGGTGCCATTATGGTGCTGTTCGTGTTCGTGGTGATGATGCTCAACCTGGGCGGTTCAGAAATCGAACAGGAACGCCAGTGGCTGAAACCGCAGGTGTGGATTGGTCCGGCAATTTTGTCGGCCATCATGCTGGTGGTGATTGTTTACGCCATCCTTGGTGTTAATGATCAGGGTATCGACGGTACGCCAATCAGTGCTAAAGCAGTGGGTATTACGCTGTTCGGGCCTTACGTACTGGCGGTGGAACTGGCTTCTATGCTGCTGCTCGCGGGTCTGGTTGTGGCCTTCCACGTCGGTCGTGAAGAGCGTGCGGGTGAAGTGCTGAGCAATCGTAAAGACGACAGCGCGAAAAGAAAAACGGAGGAGCACGCATGATCCCCTTACAACATGGACTGATCCTCGCGGCAATCTTATTCGTTCTTGGCTTAACCGGTCTGGTTATCCGTCGCAATCTGCTGTTTATGCTGATTGGTCTGGAAATCATGATTAACGCCTCCGCGCTGGCCTTTGTGGTCGCCGGAAGCTACTGGGGTCAGACCGACGGTCAGGTGATGTACATTCTCGCCATCAGCCTCGCGGCGGCAGAAGCGAGTATCGGCCTTGCGCTGCTGCTGCAACTTCACCGTCGTCGCCAGAACCTGAACATCGATTCAGTAAGTGAGATGCGCGGATGAACATGCTTGCCTTAACCATTATTTTGCCATTGATTGGCTTCGTCCTGCTGGCGTTCTCCCGTGGGCGCTGGTCTGAAAACGTTTCGGCGATCGTCGGCGTTGGCTCTGTGGGCCTGGCGGCGCTGGTAACCGCCTTTATCGGCGTTGATTTCTTCGCTAACGGCGAGCAGTCATACAGCCAGCCGCTGTGGACGTGGATGTCGGTAGGCGACTTTAACATCGGTTTCAATCTGGTGCTGGACGGCCTGTCGCTGACCATGCTCTCGGTGGTCACTGGTGTGGGTTTCCTTATTCACATGTACGCCTCCTGGTACATGCGCGGTGAAGAGGGCTACTCTCGCTTCTTCGCCTACACCAACCTGTTCATCGCCAGCATGGTAGTTCTGGTGCTTGCCGACAACCTGCTGCTGATGTACCTCGGCTGGGAAGGCGTGGGCCTGTGCTCCTATCTGCTGATCGGTTTCTATTACACCGATCCGAAGAATGGCGCAGCGGCAATGAAAGCGTTCGTCGTGACCCGTGTGGGTGACGTTTTCCTCGCTTTCGCACTGTTCATTCTTTACAACGAACTGGGCACCCTGAACTTCCGCGAAATGGTGGAACTGGCACCAGCGCACTTTGCTGACGGCAATAACATGCTGATGTGGGCGACGCTGATGCTGCTGGGCGGTGCGGTCGGTAAATCTGCGCAGTTGCCGTTGCAGACATGGCTTGCCGATGCGATGGCTGGCCCGACGCCTGTCTCCGCGCTGATCCACGCCGCAACGATGGTAACCGCGGGTGTCTACCTGATCGCCCGTACCCACGGCCTGTTCCTGATGACGCCGGAAGTTCTGCATCTGGTGGGTATTGTCGGGGCGGTTACGCTGCTGCTGGCCGGTTTTGCCGCGCTGGTACAGACCGACATCAAACGTGTTCTCGCTTACTCTACCATGAGCCAGATTGGCTACATGTTCCTCGCGCTTGGCGTGCAGGCATGGGATGCGGCGATTTTCCACTTGATGACTCACGCGTTCTTTAAAGCGCTGCTGTTCCTGGCATCCGGTTCCGTCATTCTGGCCTGCCATCACGAACAGAACATCTTCAAGATGGGCGGTCTGCGTAAATCTATTCCGCTGGTTTATCTCTGCTTCCTGGTGGGCGGCGCAGCACTGTCGGCACTGCCGCTGGTCACTGCGGGCTTCTTCAGTAAGGATGAGATCCTCGCGGGTGCGATGGCGAATGGTCATATCAATCTGATGGTGGCAGGTCTGGTCGGTGCGTTTATGACCTCGCTCTACACCTTCCGTATGATTTTCATCGTCTTCCACGGAAAAGAACAAATTCACGCTCACGCCGTGAAAGGGGTAACTCACAGCCTGCCGCTGATTGTGCTGCTGATCCTTTCCACCTTCGTTGGCGCACTGATTGTACCGCCGCTGCAGGGCGTGCTTCCGCAAACGACGGAACTGGCGCACGGCAGCATGTTGACCCTGGAAATTACCTCTGGCGTGGTCGCGGTGGTCGGCATTCTGCTGGCAGCCTGGCTGTGGCTGGGTAAACGTACTCTGGTGACCTCCATCGCCAACAGTGCGCCGGGCCGTCTGCTGGGCACCTGGTGGTACAACGCCTGGGGATTTGACTGGCTGTATGACAAAGTGTTCGTCAAGCCGTTCCTGGGTATTGCCTGGTTGCTGAAACGCGATCCGCTGAACTCAATGATGAACATCCCGGCTGTCCTTTCCCGCTTTGCAGGTAAAGGTCTGCTGTTAAGTGAGAACGGCTATCTGCGCTGGTATGTGGCATCCATGAGCATCGGTGCGGTCGTGGTGCTGGCACTGTTGATGGTACTGCGTTGAGTTAAGGATTGTGGGATTGCCCCTGGGCATATAAGAACGTAGGTCGGATAAGCCGCCTTCGCGGTGCATCCGACACTACCCCCAGTCCGAAGAGAATTTTCTGTCGTGAGAATTCGTTGAAAATCCGGTCCTGACGGGACTTTTACAAGGAATAAAGATCGCCATGTTACTACCCTGGCTAATATTAATTCCCTTTATTGGCGGCTTCCTGTGCTGGCAGACCGAACGCTTTGGCGTCAAGGTGCCACGCTGGATCGCGCTGATCACCATGGGATTGACGCTGGCGCTGTCGCTGCAACTGTGGTTGCAGGGCGGTTATTCACTGACGCAATCCGCCGGAATTCCGCAGTGGCAGTCTGAATTCGACATGCCGTGGATCCCGCGTTTTGGTATCTCTATTCATCTCGCCATTGACGGGCTGTCGCTGCTGATGGTCGTGCTGACCGGTCTGCTCGGTGTGCTGGCGGTACTATGTTCGTGGAAAGAGATCGAAAAATATCAGGGCTTCTTCCACCTCAACCTGATGTGGATCCTGGGCGGCGTTATCGGCGTGTTCCTTGCCATCGACATGTTCCTGTTCTTCTTCTTCTGGGAAATGATGCTGGTGCCGATGTACTTCCTGATCGCACTGTGGGGGCATAAAGCCTCTGACGGTAAAACGCGTATCACGGCGGCAACCAAGTTCTTCATTTACACCCAGGCGAGTGGCCTGGTGATGTTGATTGCCATCCTGGCGCTGGTTTTTGTTCACTACAATGCGACCGGCGTCTGGACCTTCAACTATGAAGAGCTGCTGAATACGCCAATGTCCAGTGGTGTGGAATACCTGTTAATGCTGGGCTTCTTCATCGCCTTCGCAGTCAAAATGCCGGTGGTTCCGCTGCATGGCTGGCTACCGGATGCGCACTCTCAGGCTCCGACCGCCGGTTCCGTTGACCTCGCGGGGATCTTGCTGAAAACTGCCGCTTACGGTTTGCTGCGTTTCTCCCTGCCGCTGTTCCCGAACGCATCGGCAGAGTTTGCGCCAATCGCTATGTGGCTGGGGGTTATCGGCATCTTCTACGGTGCGTGGATGGCTTTCGCCCAGACCGATATCAAACGTCTGATCGCCTACACCTCGGTTTCCCACATGGGCTTCGTGCTGATTGCTATCTACACCGGCAGCCAGTTGGCCTACCAGGGCGCGGTAATCCAGATGATTGCGCACGGCTTGTCGGCGGCGGGTCTGTTTATTCTTTGTGGTCAGCTTTATGAACGTATCCATACCCGCGACATGCGCATGATGGGCGGTCTGTGGAGCAAGATGAAATGGCTGCCAGCACTGTCGCTGTTCTTTGCGGTGGCAACGCTTGGGATGCCTGGCACCGGTAACTTCGTCGGCGAATTTATGATTCTGTTCGGCAGCTTCCAGGTTGTCCCGGTGATTACCGTTATCTCTACCTTTGGGCTGGTCTTTGCATCTGTTTATTCGCTGGCGATGTTGCATCGCGCTTACTTCGGTAAAGCGAAAAGCCAGATTGCCAGCCAGGAACTGCCAGGGATGTCGCTGCGTGAGCTGTTTATGATCCTGTTGCTGGTGGTGCTGCTGGTACTGCTGGGCTTCTATCCGCAGCCGATTCTGGATACCTCGCACTCCGCGATTGGCAATATCCAGCAGTGGTTTGTTAATTCCGTTACTACTACAAGGCCGTAAATCGCCATGACAATAACTCCACAAAACCTGATCGCACTGCTACCGTTGCTGATCGTCGGCTTGACGGTGGTGGTTGTGATGCTCTCCATTGCGTGGCGACGCAATCATTTCCTCAACGCTACGCTCTCGGTTATTGGGCTTAACGCGGCGCTGGTTTCGCTCTGGTTTGTCGGCCAGGCGGGCGCTATGGACGTTACGCCGCTGATGCGCGTTGATGGTTTCGCCATGCTTTACACCGGGCTGGTATTGTTGGCGAGCCTCGCCACCTGTACTTTCGCCTACCCGTGGCTTGAAGGCTATAACGACAACAAGGATGAGTTCTACCTGTTGGTGTTAATTGCCGCGCTGGGCGGGATCCTGCTGGCGAATGCCAACCATCTGGCGTCTTTGTTCCTCGGTATTGAACTGATCTCTTTGCCGCTGTTTGGCCTGGTCGGTTACGCTTTCCGCCAGAAACGTTCGCTGGAAGCCAGTATCAAATACACCATCCTTTCTGCCGCAGCGTCTTCTTTCCTGCTGTTTGGTATGGCGCTGGTGTATGCACAGTCTGGCGACCTGTCGTTTGTCGCGCTGGGTAAAAACCTCGGCGACGGTATGCTCAACGAGCCGCTGTTGCTGGCAGGTTTCGGACTGATGATTGTTGGCCTCGGCTTCAAACTCTCTCTGGTGCCGTTCCACCTGTGGACGCCAGACGTATACCAGGGCGCGCCTGCGCCGGTTTCCACTTTCCTGGCGACGGCGAGCAAAATCGCTATCTTCGGTGTGGTGATGCGTCTGTTCCTCTACGCACCGGTGGGTGACAGCGAAGCGATTCGGGTAGTGCTGGCGATTATCGCCTTTGCCTCTATCATCTTCGGTAACCTGATGGCGCTGAGCCAGACCAATATCAAACGTCTGCTCGGTTACTCATCTATCTCTCACCTCGGCTATCTGCTGGTGGCGCTGATTGCGCTGCAAACGGGCGAGATGTCGATGGAAGCGGTAGGAGTTTACCTGGCCGGTTATCTGTTCAGCAGCCTCGGCGCGTTCGGCGTGGTCAGCCTGATGTCCAGCCCGTACCGTGGCCCGGATGCTGATTCCCTGTTCTCTTACCGCGGTCTGTTCTGGCATCGCCCGATCCTCGCGGCGGTGATGACGGTGATGATGCTGTCTCTGGCCGGTATTCCGATGACGCTGGGCTTTATTGGTAAGTTCTACGTGCTGGCGGTCGGTGTCCAGGCACACTTGTGGTGGCTGGTGGGCGCCGTGGTTGTCGGTTCGGCAATCGGCCTTTACTACTACCTGCGCGTGGCGGTGAGCCTGTACCTGCACGCCCCGGAACAACCGGGTCGCGATGCACCGTCAAACTGGCAGTACAGCGCAGGCGGTATCGTGGTGCTGATCTCTGCACTGTTGGTACTGGTGCTGGGTGTATGGCCACAACCGCTGATTAGCATTGTGCGGTTAGCAATGCCGCTGATGTAAGCTATCAGTTTGTAAGTCAGAAAGCCGCCGACATGTTCGGCGGTTTTTTTTGGTGCCCTGACACCATCACCCAACAATAACCGTCAGCGCATGATTCCCTTGTCGCAGCATACGTCGATACGCGCTAATCAGCTTTTCCATATCAAGCATGATCGAAGCAAAGAGTTGCCCCTCTAACTCTTCTGAAAAGGTCACTCCCGGATAAATCTCCATTTCATTGAGTCGCTTAATGGAAAACTGTTTACGCAGCTCACTTCGATCCAGTGATTCCAGTCGGTCGATTGTCGCGGCTAACTCCTGATTCCAGGTCAATCCCAGGAAGCCATCTATGCCATCTTCGAGGCTGTGTTCACCAAGCACGGCACGACTCAGCGGATCATTCTTCGCGGGATCAAAAGCAGAGGTGCCTGTCAGCCCAAAGTGTAAAAAATCCCAGCGTTTATCAATATCCAGTCGGCGTAATCCTGAAAGCGTGTCATGTATATTATCCATCAAAGGTTTTTCAGTAGACTCAAGCAGCTGGTTAATCTTTTCTGAGTCAATTTCTGCAAAATAACCAATCATTCCCATTTATTTTTCCTCCATTGAATTTTATGTTTCGCATCTTAAAACAGACGAGGGAAAATAAAATGTACATGTCGCTGTTTCTGGACCCGCCTCGAGAAATTTTTATTATTTACTGTTGTGTAACAAGGTTATAACACCATCTGAGCCATTTTCTGATAATTCAATCTGTCTGCTGTATCACCGGGCAAGTGGTATTGTTTATTACGATAAAAAGCGGTGTCAGTAATCATTATGGCGGGAATATCGTGTTGCCAATAATTCAGGTGGTCAGAGAAATCAATACCGGGAATAAACCATGGGGCATTCATAGAATAAACAGATAAATCCCGGGATGATAACAATGCCGTTTTTACCTGACGAACGGCGTTGATATCCTGTATTCTGCCGACCAGGCAATAAAGTCCCCCCGATCGGGATAAAGCCAGGACATTGCGGGTAAGGGTAATCCTGGCTACCAGGCGCAGAGTCGTAATAGCCAATCGGGGACGCCCTGCGCGGTAACTCTGGCACCGCTACTGACAAAGAACTCTTTTATATACTCTACGGACCTATTCAGATTATCAATATTGTCGGCATTACGTGGATGCACAGTTTGTGTAAGATAACGAACTGTTTTTTCTAATTGCTCAGGACTGACGTGTCGGGGCGTTGGCGATAATGCAGTGACCCAGGGTTGGTAAAAATAATCAGAGGGAGTGAAATCAGAAATAATATAACAAAAGGATTTTTTTTCATATATAAATTATCAATAAAAGACGTTATTTTATCATTATTTATAATGAGTTATGAGTGTTTGTTTTATTACGGTTGTTAGATCTATACAAAAAGTATCTTTTACAGTGGCTTCGCTATTTTAAAAAGGAATTCATATAAGGAAAAATATAATTATGTTATTTATTGGCAGATTGAGTTGACAGGGGGCAGAACTCTGAGGGTAAGAAAAGTCAGCAACAACAATCCACTACATCAACAGACCAGCAATCGCGTGCCGAGATACGCTGGAAATACCCGAAGATTGAACTGGCGGATGGTGTGACTGACATCAGTCAGTGATGACTGTTTAGCAAACTATGTTCGACCAGTCAGCATATTTGCTGACTGGTCGAATTAATTAACAATGATGTTAACTCACTCTTTTGCCGGATGCTCTATTTTTGGGTTGTGAGTGTTTTATTTCTAATTGTGTATAAGAAGCATTGATTCGTGCATCGCCATATTTATCTAAATAACAATTTCTGTTTACCAGTCTATGTTGAAAATCAATTTCGTACTGCTCTTCTGCTGAATATTTTTTAAATCTGTCAGCATAGTTTTTTAATAACGTATAGGGGGCGCTGTCAGAATTGCTTTCCCTTTGTTCAATCACTTCCTGGGCTGCCATGCACACAAATGCACCGCAACTTTGGCTTAAATATTGCTGAAGATCGGCATGTAAAAATATTATCTCGGGTTCAGTTAAATGAACTTTTATATTATTATTCGACATTTCTCCCATGAATTCAGAATTAAAACTATTAATGACACGCTTAAGTGAATTTTCTTTATCATGGCCTAGTGCGCGCAATGAGTTGAATATGACGCATTTTATTTGTTGTGTATTATTTTTTTCATTTACTATTTTCTGTAGCGAAACTAATATCCAGTGTCCGCCAGTATTTATGGGGAATAACTGGACTGCTTTCGGCCATGATGGATCGCTCTTAATATTTTCATTGAGAGCGTCTTCCAGGTGAGTTCTGGTGGAGTAGGGGACGTAGAGACCAGTAGGATAATTGACTTCAGTATTTTTTGCATTAGCGGCGATCTTCTGAAGATAGCAATCTATTTCATCTGTGGTTAATTGACGATTTTTATCCCAGAAGTTTGTACCATCACTCAGTTCATTATTCTCATCATTTAAAAGCACCTTCGAAAGCGACTGTTTTTCAGATATAAGAGGAATTTCATCACCGATAATTGTCATTAATTTCGAAGGGGAGAATAGCTTTTTGAACAGGAGATCCTCTGAATTATCCGGACCAGCTGGTTTAAGGGGGGAGTTGGTTGCGGCATGTGCCAAATTATATAATTTTAAACAAGCATTTTTGATAAGTCGGATAATCGATAGGGTCTCATTTGTTGGGTTTCTAACAATATGGTAAAGAATATCTTCAGCTTTTTTTCCAAATTCATCATAGCCTAACGCAATATTATGCAGTAACTCAATGCTTTCTTCATCTCCGGATAACGCTGTTTTTTTTAAAGACTGCAGTAATTCCTCGGTCACAGTAAATTTTTCTGCAAATGTCTGACTGAGTTGCTTTTGAGATAATTGACAATAATTGCTGACAACTGTAACCATCATGGGCTCCTTTTAGTTGCAAAGGTTGTGCTGAATCAAGATAAATAGAGGCAACTTATTGCTCTGAATATAGTGCGTGAGGAGATGAATAAATATCAAAAATCGCTCAATATGCCCGTGTGAGTGGATATATGTAGCGCGGGTTGCGATAACAGGGCAAGTTTCGCCCTGTTTTTAATAATAAGCAGAGTTAAACGTTAAACACGGTGAAATCATTCGCCAGTTCAGTCGCCGGGAAAATTGACCTGCATTCACGTAACAGGTGCTGACAACCTTTGTCATCATAGCGCGAGCTGACGTGGGTAATGATTAGCATACCGACTCCAGCCTCACGGGCCAGTGTCGCAGCCTGGCGTGTAGAGCTATGGCCGCGACTATTGGCTTTGGCTTCCATGGTTATATCCAGCGTCGCTTCGTGCACCATGACATCGACACCTTTAGCCAGATCAAGTGCGGCATCGCAGGGGCCGGTATCGCCGAAAATAGCGAGCGCTTTACCTGGCACTGGAGCAGCTAAGTAATCTGCGCCGTTAATCTGCCTTCCATCTTCCAGGGTGATTGTTTTGCCCGCTTTTAATTCCTGAAACAGTGGACCAGGCGGCACGCCAGCAGCTTTTAATGCCTGGGCATTTAATGCACCCGGTTTATCATGTTCTTCAATACGATAGCCATAACATTCCAGTGGGTGTTCCAGCGGATAAGCGGTTACTTTGCGCAGGCCATCATCGAGAATTTCGCCAGCGCCAATTTCGACAATTTCCAGCGGATAATCGGTCCATGAGCCGCTAATCCGCAGCGCGGTTTCCACAAATTCACGGATACCTTGCGGACCATAAATCGTTAAGGGTTGGATAATGCCTGACATAGAACGACTGCACAGCAAGCCGGGTAAACCAAAAAGATGATCGCCATGAAGGTGACTGATAAAAATCTTGTCCAGTTTTCCAGGGTTAAAGGCGGTATGCAGTAGCTGATGCTGGGTGCCTTCACCGCAGTCAAACAACCAAAGTCCGCTCTGGGTCGGATGTTGCAGGTTAAGCAATATTGCCGTGACATTGCGCGTGCGGGTTGGCACACCGGCCGAAGTACCTAAAAAAATTAATTCCATGAGTTCATCACGTTTCAAAAAATATTCCGGCTAGTATAAGGCATACATCTAAAAGGAGAGCATTATGATTGAATGGCAAGATCTGCATCACTCTGAATTATCGGTTTCCCAGCTTTATGCCTTATTACAACTGCGTTGCGCGGTGTTTGTTGTCGAGCAGAATTGCCCTTATCAGGATATCGATGGTGATGATTTGACGGGGGATAATCGCCATATTCTTGGTTGGAAAAATGATGAACTGGTGGCATATGCGAGGATTCTGAAAAGTGATGATGATCTTGAGCCGGTCGTTATAGGTCGGGTGATTGTCAGTGAAGCGTTGCGTGGCGAAAAAGTGGGGCAGCAACTGATGAGTAAAACACTCGAAACATGTACGCATCACTGGCCTGATAAGCCTGTTTACCTCGGGGCGCAGGCGCATCTGCAAAACTTCTACCAGAGTTTCGGTTTTATCCCTGTGACGGAGGTCTATGAAGAAGATGGTATCCCACACATTGGGATGGCACGCGAGGTAATTCAGGCGTAATCAACAACCCTTGTCTATAGTTAGTGACAGGTTTTACGCAAATGGAGAACGAGAATGTCTAATCAGTTTGGTGATACACGTATCGATGACGACCTGACGCTGCTTAGTGAAACACTGGAAGAGGTGCTCCGCTCCTCTGGCGATCCCGCCGATCAGAAATATGTTGAGCTGAAAGCGCGTGCAGAAAAAGCGCTGGATGATGTGAAAAAACGGGTTAGCCAGGCTTCAGACAGTTATTACTATCGGGCGAAGCAGGCAGTTTATCGTGCTGATGACTACGTCCACGAAAAACCCTGGCAAGGAATTGGTGTGGGCGCGGCCGTTGGGCTGGTACTAGGACTGTTGCTGGCACGCCGTTAAAACCTCCCTACACCGGGGTACTGCATTTTTTTTGTAGTACCCCGTATAATGTGAGGCTTTTAACAGGGAGAGGTCCGCGTGCAATCACTTACTACGGCGCTGGAAAATCTACTGCGCCATTTGTCGCAAGAGATTCCGGCGACACCCGGCATTCGGGTTATCGATATTCCTTTCCCTCTCAAAGACGCTTTTGATGCCTTGAGCTGGCTGGCCAGTCAGCAAACGTACCCGCAATTCTACTGGCAACAACGTAATGGTGATGAAGAAGCTGCCGTCCTGGGCGCGATTACCCGTTTTACGTCGTTGGACCAGGCACAACGTTTTCTTCGCCAGCACCCGGAACACGCCGACTTACGCATTTGGGGGCTGAATGCTTTTGACCCGTCGCAGGGCAATTTACTTTTACCCCGCCTGGAATGGCGACGCTGTGGCGGTAAAGCCACGCTGCGGCTGACGCTATTCAGCGAAAGCTCCCTTCAGCACGATGCGATTCAGGCAAAAGAATTTATCGCCACACTGGTGAGTATCAAGCCCTTGCCTGGGTTACATTTAACCACCACGCGAGAACAACACTGGCCGGACAAAACGGGCTGGACGCAATTAATCGAACTGGCAACGAAAACCATCGCCGAAGGTGAGCTCGACAAAGTGGTGCTCGCTCGGGCAACTGACCTGCATTTCGCAAGTCCGGTCAACGCGGCGGCGATGATGGCTGCCAGTCGTCGACTGAATCTGAATTGCTACCATTTTTACATGGCCTTTGATGGCGAAACTGCTTTTCTTGGCTCTTCACCGGAACGGTTATGGCGGCGGCGTGACAACGCGCTGCGTACTGAAGCGCTGGCGGGAACGGTAGCAAATCATCCTGATGATAAGCAGGCGCAGCAGTTAGGTGAGTGGCTGATGGCGGATGATAAAAACCAGCGCGAGAACATGCTGGTGGTGGAAGATATCTGCCAACGATTACAGGCCGATACCCAGACGCTGGATGTTTTACCGCCGCAGGTACTGCGTCTGCGTAAAGTGCAGCATCTTCGCCGCTGTATCTGGACTTCACTCAACAAAGCGGATGATGTGATCTGTTTACATCAGTTGCAGCCAACGGCAGCAGTTGCTGGCTTACCGCGCGATCTGGCGCGACAGTTTATCGCCCGTCACGAACCGTTCACCCGAGAATGGTACGCCGGTTCTGCGGGCTATCTCTCATTACAACAAAGCGAATTCTGCGTTTCCCTGCGCTCAGCAAAAATTAGCGGCAATGTCGTGCGATTATATGCTGGCGCGGGCATTGTCCGTGGTTCCGACCCCGAGCAAGAGTGGCAGGAAATCGACAACAAAGCGGCAGGGCTGCGTACTTTATTACAGATGGAATAGTAATGAGTCGCATCATTACCGATTCATATCAATAATCTATTTTTGTAGCTCCTTATACTTAGCCGCAATATTGATACCGGACAAACTCATGTCAGTAAGCGCATTTAACCGACGCTGGGCGGCGGTCATTCTGGAAGCATTAACGCGTCACGGCGTCAGACACATCTGTATCGCCCCAGGCTCGCGTTCTACACCGTTAACGTTAGCGGCGGCGGAGAATTCCGCATTCATTCACCACACCCATTTCGATGAGCGTGGACTGGGGCATCTGGCGCTGGGGCTGGCGAAAGTCAGCAAGCAGCCGGTGGCGGTGATTGTGACCTCCGGCACGGCGGTGGCAAATCTCTATCCGGCACTGATTGAAGCCGGGTTAACCGGAGAAAAACTGATTCTCTTAACCGCCGATCGCCCGCCGGAGCTAATTGACTGCGGCGCGAATCAGGCAATTCGCCAGCCGGGAATGTTCGCCTCTCACCCCACGCACAGTATTTCATTGCCGCGCCCGACCCAGGATATCCCCGCATGTTGGCTGGTTTCTACCATCGACCACGCTCTCGGTACGCTTCATGCGGGGGGAGTCCATATCAACTGCCCGTTTGCTGAACCGCTGTATGGCGAAATGGACGATACCGGGCTTAGCTGGCAACAGCGTCTGGGTGACTGGTGGCAGGACGACAAACCGTGGCTGCGTGAAGCGCCTCGTCTGGAAAGTGAAAAACAGCGCGACTGGTTCTTCTGGCGACAAAAGCGCGGCGTGGTGGTTGCCGGGCGCATGAGTGCGGAAGAGGGCAAAAAAGTTGCCCTGTGGGCGCAAACTCTTGGCTGGCCGCTGATTGGCGATGTGCTGTCACAAACCGGGCAGCCGCTGCCGTGTGCCGATCTTTGGTTAGGCAATGCCAAAGCGACCAGCGAGCTGCAGCAGGCGCAAATTGTGGTGCAACTGGGAAGCAGCCTGACGGGGAAACGGCTCCTGCAATGGCAGGCAAGCTGTGAACCCGAAGAGTACTGGATTGTTGATGACATTGAAGGGCGACTTGATCCGGCACACCATCGCGGACGTCGCTTAATTGCCAATATTGCCGACTGGCTGGAGCTGCATCCGGCAGAAAAACGCCAGCCCTGGTGCGTTGAAATCCCGCGCCTGGCGGAACAGGCAATGCAGGCGGTTATTGCCCGCCGTGATGCGTTTGGCGAAGCGCAACTGGCGCATCGCATCAGCGACTATCTGCCTGAACAGGGGCAATTGTTTGTTGGTAACAGCTTGGTGGTACGTCTGATTGATGCGCTTTCGCAACTTCCGGCAGGTTACCCGGTGTACAGCAACCGAGGGGCCAGCGGTATCGACGGACTGCTTTCGACCGCCGCAGGCGTTCAGCGGGCAAGCGGCAAACCGACGCTGGCGATTGTGGGCGATCTCTCCGCACTTTACGATCTCAACGCGCTGGCGTTATTGCGTCAGGTTTCTGCGCCGCTGGTATTAATTGTGGTGAACAACAACGGCGGGCAAATTTTCTCGCTGTTGCCAACGCCGCAAAGCGAGCGTGAGCGTTTCTATCTGATGCCGCAAAACGTCCATTTTGAGCACGCCGCCGCGATGTTCGAGCTGAAATATCATCGTCCGCAAAACTGGCAGGAACTTGAAACGGCATTTGCCGACGCCTGGCGCACGCCAACCACCACGGTGATTGAAATGGTGGTTAACGACACCGATGGTGCGCAAACGCTCCAGCAACTTCTGGCGCAGGTAAGCCATTTATGATCCTGCACGCGCAGGCAAAACACGGAAAACCAGGTTTACCCTGGCTGGTGTTTTTGCACGGTTTTTCCGGCGATTGCCACGAATGGCAAGAAGTGGGCGAGGCGTTTGCCGACTACTCACGGTTGTATGTTGATCTCCCAGGTCATGGTGGTTCGGCGGCGATTAGCGTCGATGGATTTGATGATGTCACCGACTTACTGCGTAAAACCTTGGTTAGTTACAACATCCTTGACTTCTGGCTGGTGGGGTACTCGCTTGGCGGACGGGTGGCGATGATGGCGGCTTGCCAGGGGCTGGCGGGGCTTTGTGGGGTTATTGTCGAAGGCGGGCATCCGGGGCTGCAAAATGCTGAACAACGTGCGGAACGTCAGCGTTCCGATCGCCAATGGGCGCAGCGTTTTCGCACAGAACCGTTAACGGCGGTATTTGCCGACTGGTATCAACAGCCTGTTTTTGCCTCGCTCAATGACGATCAACGCCGGGAGCTGGTGGCGCTGCGCAGCAACAATAATGGCGCAACCCTTGCCGCCATGCTGGAGGCGACTTCTCTCGCCGTCCAGCCTGATTTACGTGCTAACCTTAGCGCCCGCACATTTGCGTTTTATTATTTATGTGGTGAACGTGACAGCAAATTCCGCGCCCTGGCGGCGGAACTGGCTGCCGACTGCCATGTCATTCCTCGCGCCGGACATAACGCGCATCGGGAAAATCCCGCTGGCGTTATCGCAAGTCTGGCGCAGATCTTGCGTTTCTGACTAAAGGACACAATATGATTTATCCTGATGAAGCAATGCTTTACGCACCGGTTGAATGGCACGACTGCTCCGAAGGTTTCGAGGACATTCGTTATGAAAAATCCACCGACGGTATCGCAAAAATCACCATTAATCGTCCGCAGGTGCGCAATGCCTTCCGTCCTCTGACGGTAAAAGAGATGATCCAGGCACTGGCAGATGCGCGTTATGACGACAATATCGGCGTGATCATTCTGACTGGCGCAGGCGATAAAGCGTTCTGCTCCGGTGGTGACCAGAAAGTGCGTGGTGATTACGGCGGCTATAAAGATGATTCCGGCGTACATCACTTGAACGTGCTGGACTTCCAGCGTCAGATCCGTACCTGTCCGAAACCGGTTGTCGCGATGGTGGCTGGCTACTCCATCGGCGGTGGTCACGTTCTGCACATGATGTGCGACCTGACTATCGCAGCAGATAATGCCATCTTCGGTCAGACTGGCCCGAAAGTCGGTTCCTTCGACGGCGGCTGGGGCGCTTCCTACATGGCTCGTATCGTCGGGCAGAAAAAAGCGCGAGAAATCTGGTTCCTGTGCCGTCAGTACGACGCAAAACAGGCGCTGGATATGGGCCTTGTCAACACCGTGGTACCGCTGGCGGATCTGGAAAAAGAAACCGTCCGTTGGTGCCGCGAAATGCTGCAAAACAGCCCGATGGCGCTGCGCTGCCTGAAAGCTGCGCTGAACGCCGACTGTGACGGGCAGGCGGGGCTGCAGGAGCTGGCGGGCAACGCCACCATGCTGTTCTACATGACGGAAGAAGGTCAGGAAGGTCGCAACGCTTTCAACCAGAAACGTCAGCCTGATTTCAGCAAATTTAAACGGAATCCGTAATGCGTAGCGCGCAGGTATACCGCTGGCAGATCCCCATGGACGCGGGGGTGGTTCTGCGCGACAGGCGGTTAAAAACCCGCGACGGGCTGTACGTTTGCCTGCGTGAGGGCGAGCGCGAAGGGTGGGGGGAGATCTCCCCACTGCCGGGCTTCAGCCAGGAAACCTGGGAAGAGGCGCAAAGCGTGCTGCTTGCCTGGGTAAATAACTGGCTGGCAGGCGATTGCGAGCTACCGCAGATGCCTTCCGTTGCCTTTGGCGTAAGCTGTGCATTGGCGGAGCTGGCAGATACGCTCCCGCAGGCGGCCAATTACCGTGCGGCACCACTGTGTAATGGCGATCCTGACGATCTGATCCTCAAACTTGCTGATATGCCAGGCGAGAAAGTGGCGAAGGTCAAAGTGGGATTGTACGAAGCCGTGCGCGACGGCATGGTGGTTAATCTGTTGCTGGAGGCAATTCCGGATCTGCATTTGCGTCTTGACGCAAATCGCGCCTGGACACCGCTGAAAGGCCAGCAGTTTGCCAAATATGTTAACCCGGATTATCGCCACCGCATCGCGTTTCTCGAAGAGCCGTGCAAAACCCGCGATGATTCGCGAGCGTTTGCCCGTGAAACCGGCATTGCCATTGCCTGGGATGAAAGCCTGCGCGAGCCGGATTTTGCCTTTGTGGCTGAAGAGGGCGTGCGCGCGGTAGTTATCAAACCCACGCTCACGGGCAGTCTGGAGAAAGTACGCGAGCAGGTACAGGCGGCGCACGCGCTGGGGCTGACGGCGGTGATCAGTTCTTCCATTGAATCGAGCTTAGGCTTAACGCAACTGGCGCGGATTGCCGCCTGGTTAACGCCGGACACCATTCCAGGGCTGGACACGCTGGATCTGATGCAGGCGCAGCAGGTACGTCGCTGGCCGGGTAGCACGCTGCCTGTCGTGGAAGTTGATGCACTGGAGCGGTTGTTATGATCTTCTCTGACTGGCCGTGGCGTCACTGGCGGCAAGTGCGGGGAGAAGCCATCGCCTTACGTCTTAATGACGAGCAACTTAACTGGCGCGAGCTTTGTGCTCGCGTCGATGAATTAGCCTCAGGCTTTGCGGCGCAGGGCGTTGTTGAGGGCAGCGGCGTGATGTTGCGGGCGTGGAATACGCCGCAAACGCTGCTCGCCTGGCTGGCGTTACTGCAATGTGGGGCGCGGGTGTTGCCCGTGAACCCTCAGCTGCCGCAACCGTTGCTTGAAGAATTGCTGCCCAATCTGACGCTGCAATTTGCGCTGGTGCCGGATGGGGAAAACACGTTTCCGGCGTTAACGTCGCTGCACATTCAGCGGGTTGAAGGCGCACATGCCGCTACGTGGCAGCCGACGCGTCTGTGCTCAATGACGTTGACCTCGGGTTCTACCGGGTTGCCGAAAGCCGCTGTCCATACTTATCAGGCCCATCTTGCCAGTGCCGAAGGGGTGTTATCGTTGATTCCGTTTGGCGATCACGATGACTGGTTGCTCTCTTTACCGCTGTTTCACGTCTCCGGTCAGGGAATTATGTGGCGCTGGTTATACGCTGGTGCGCGGATGACGGTGCGTGATAAACAGCCATTGGAGCAAATGCTGGCAGGCTGTACTCACGCTTCACTGGTGCCAACACAACTCTGGCGTTTGCTGGTTAACCGCAGTTCCGTTTCCCTGAAAGCGGTGTTACTTGGCGGCGCGGCTATCCCGGTCGAGTTGACGGAACAGGCGCGCGAGCAGGGGATTCGTTGCTTTTGCGGCTATGGTCTGACCGAGTTTGCCTCCACGGTGTGTGCGAAAGAAGCCGACGGCCTGGCAGACGTTGGTTCGCCGCTGCCGGGTCGGGAAGTGAAAATCGTTAATAATGAAGTGTGGCTGCGGGCTGCCAGTATGGCAGAAGGTTACTGGCGTAACGGGCAACTGGTTTCACTGGTTAATGACGAAGGCTGGTACGCTACGCGCGATCGCGGTGAGATGCATAATGGCAAGCTGACCATTGTCGGACGTTTAGACAATCTGTTCTTCAGTGGCGGTGAGGGTATTCAGCCGGAAGAAGTCGAGCGTGTTATTGCTGCACATCCTGCGGTTTTGCAGGTGTTTATCGTTCCCGTTGCCGACAAGGAGTTTGGTCATCGGCCGGTAGCGGTGGTGGAGTATGACCAGCAAACCGTTGATCTTGGCGAATGGGTGAAAGATAAGCTGGCTCGTTTTCAACAACCGGTGCGCTGGCTGACTTTACCGCCGGAGCTGAAAAACGGCGGTATTAAAATTTCACGTCAGGCGCTAAAAGAGTGGGTGCAACGTCAGCAATAATTAACCCTCCGTTTCACTTCTCATTTCTGCCATTCCATTGCCGTTGATAAAGAGTTTATCTGTTAATCTGTAAATTGATGTGAAAACTCTTAGCAAACAGGATAATGCAATGGAATGGCTGGTCAAAAAATCGTGCTGCAATAAACAAGATAACAGACATGTACTTATGCTCTGCGATGCTGGCGGCGCGATAAAAATGATCGCCGAAGTGAAGAGTGACTTCGCCGTGAAAGTGGGGGATTTACTCTCGCCTTTGCAGAATGCGCTTTATTGTATTAATCGTGAAAAGCTGCATACGGTGAAAGTCCTCTCGGCAAGCAGTTATAGCCCCGATGAGTGGGAACGGCAGTGTACAGCGGCAGGGAAAACTCAGTAACGTTGTTTTGTCGTGGGCAGGAAAATCAGCATCAACCCGCTCATAATACAGGCTACTCCCAGTAGTGCTTTCAGCGAAAAAGTCCCTTCCCAGCCGGGAAGTACCATTGAAGCAATCCATACCAGCACATAACTCATACTGAGCAAGGCATAGGCTTTGCTTAGCGCAAGTTTATGTAGCGTTTTATACCAACAAAAAACGGAAAGCAGATAACCCAGCAGCCCGAGTAACAGTATCCGGGCATCCAGGCCAAAAGCTAACAGAGCCGCGATAAAATCCCATAAGTGCGTCATCGGCGGCAGATGACTTGCCGCAAAACCCAGGCTTAATTGCGCAACTGAGGCAATAATGACGCTGAATAATCCCCATATCAGGCCCATTACACCGTACTCCCGAGGATCACAATGCCACCAATAATGAACGCCACCCCACACCAGTGACGCGGCGATACCGGTTCGTGCCACAGTTTTACTGCAGCCAGCGTCACCCAGACAAAATTCAGACTTAACATCGGGTAGGCAATGCCTACCGGTACGTTCTGCAAGACCAGCAGCCAGAGCACCATGGCAAGACCAAGACAAGCCAGCGCCAGTCCCAGCCACAGCACGATATGTTTGCGCCGTTTGTTTATCGCCACAAAGCAGGTTGCCTGTTTCTGACACAACTGCCCGGCAACGCTAAGCAAGCTGGCAAAGACTAATGTTAGCCAGATCATTTGGGACGATACTGAATCAGCACCAGACGCTCCTGACGATCGATGGCATCTGCGGGCGGAATGGCGAGACTGTTGATATCTTCATCGCGGTCAACCGAAAGCACGAGAGTAATAATCCCCTCCTGACGATGTTGATTAAGCCAGTTTGCGAACTCATCACCGCTGACAAATCTCCCTTTCGCATCCGGATAATTAAGGCCGTATTTCAACTCACCTGTCTGGCGATACATGATGATGTCATCGCGTTGCAGGCTCCATGCCAGACCTGCGGCAACACCGACGCTATCAGTAAGAATATAGCGGCTTGGCTGAAGTGATTCTTGTGTCATCTCGACAAAAAATTGCGGATGTTTTCCTTCCATAACTCTGTCAGGAATTGAAAATCCTACCAGCAACGCCAGCCCCAGCGGGCAAAGCGCGGCAAAAGGCCAGGTCTTTTCGACGTTTGTTAAGGTGTACCAGCCGAAAAATGCCCATAGCGAAAAAATCGACCAGGCACAAAAGACTTTATAGCTCTCGAAGGTTTGCCACACCGGCGTGTTCATTGGTCCCCACGGGGAGACCACAAATGTGGCAATAATGCCAGTGACGCCAAAAGCGATGTTAATCCAGCCATTAATCCGCAGCGCCAGAGGATTATTTTTTGCTGCCAGCAAAGCGTAATGCGCCATCAGCATTGCCAGAGATGCAAAGCAGGAAAGAATATAGGTGGGCAATTTACCTTTAGCGACGGAGAAAAACAGCAGCGGCATTATCGTCCAGCTCAACAAATAGACGGTTGCGGAATGCGTGCGGTTTTTCCAGCCTGTGTACAGTGCACCGGGGAGTAATCCCAGCCACGGCAGGCTACCGGCAATGATGACCGGCACGTAGTACCAGAACGGAGCTCTATGTTGGGCATCATCCAGTGCAAAGCGTTGAATATGCTCAACCCAGAAAAAATAGTGCCAGAAGTTAGGCTCCCGCTGCGCTATCGCCAGTCCCCAAGGGAGAACCGTCAGTACGCAACTGATAACCGCCAGCCAGCCGTAAATAAAGAGATCTTTCCAGCGTTTTTGCGTCGCTACCCATGGCAGCACGCTTAATACCGGCACGGCAAGGGCGAGAAAACCTTTGGTCATCACCCCCATGCCGCAGGTGATTCCCAGCAGTAAAAATCCTGCGCTTTTGCCTTTCCACGTCTGTGCCTGCATTGCCAGCCAGAAGCTGCACATTCCCGCCACCAGCCAGAATGCAATAAACGGATCGAGCACGGCATAAGTGCCGATGGCATAGACAATAAACAATGAGAGATAAATTACTGTGGCGAGTAGAGCCAGACGTTTATCGCGCCATAAGCGCAGAGTAAACCAGGTCACCAGCGCGGCAGTTAACAGGGTCGCAAAGATAACGCCTGCCCGCACACCAAAGTTATTCGCGCCAAATAGCCATTGCCCAATGCTGTTAATCCAGTATCCGGCAATGGGTTTTTCGAAATAACGTAGCCCTAACAGATGGGGCACAATCCAGTCGCCGGATGCCAGCATTTCCCGACTGATTTCCGCATAACGCGTTTCATCGGGTTGCCAGAGCAGACGCGTGCTGATCGGTAACAGGTAATAGCAGGCAATAAACGCGAAGAGGCCGATAAGGTAACGTACCGATTTCATCAGCGACTACCCGCAATTTGTTGGCAACCCAGCCAGCCTTCACGTCCGGCAATATTTCCGCGAACAACTTGTCCGAGCGGCAACGTCTCTGATAACAGTTCGCTTAAAGGGCAAAATGTCACGCCTTCCTGAGCTGCGCGTTTGAGGAGATCCACAAAATTATGCTGATAAGCGCAGCCTTCAACTTCTGCATGAATGGTATAAACCGGCGTGCCTTTATCTCGCAGGATGCGGTTGAGTAACCAACCGTTAAAATCTTCTGCTTTCACATCCCGACCAATCACTTCATCCCAGGTGGGTAAGGTCACCGGAATTTGCGCAGTGCCAGGGTTTCCTGATTCGAGCAATGGACGGAACGGCATGGCCCCACGACAATCGCTGTTGTAGCGCAAATGGAACGCTTCTTTTGCTTCGATCACCTTCTGGTCGGCACGCCAGCCCGCAGCGGCAGAACAGGTTACCGGTTGACCGATAATCTCTTCCAGAGTGCGAAGACCGCGTGCAATATCGTCGATCATTGTTTGCCGATCCCAGTTACCGCTACGGGCTTGCCAGGCATGGTGATCCCAGGCGTGCAGGCCGACTTCGTGATGTTTAGCCGCTTCACGAATGATATCGGCATTGGCATGACCAATCTCTTTACCTGGCCAGGCCGTACCTGCCAGTAAAATATCCCAGCCATAAAGCGATGCCGCGTTTGAGCGCAGCATCTTCCACAAAAACTGTGGCTTCACCAGTCGCCAGAGATGGCGGCCCATATTGTCCGGGCCGACGCTGAAAAAAATGCTGGCCTGAATATTATGCTTACTCAAGATTTCCAGCAGACGCGGCACGCCTTCACGGGTGCCACGAAAGGTATCGACATCAATGCGTAAGCCTACTTTGGTCATGATGGTTTATCCGTAAGATCAACGGTGCGCAGGAAGAAATCCAGCGTTTCGTCGATGGTTTCCTGCATATCAATTTTCGGCTCCCAGTCCAGGCAGCGGTGGGCATTGCGGATGCTCGGTTTACGATGCTCTACGTCCTGATATCCTTTGCCGTAGTAGCTGCTACTTTCGACAACGCGAAAGCCCGCAAACGGTGGGAAATGATGACGCAGCGGATGTTTTTCGAAGCTCGCCAGCAGCATCTCGCCCAGTTCCTCAATGCTCGCTTCGTTATCAGGATTGCCAATGTTGATAATTTCGCCGTCGCAGCGATTTCCCGCATTTTCGATAATGCGGTACAACGCCTCGATACCATCCCGGATATCAGTAAAGCAGCGTTTTTGTTTTCCGCCATCAATCAGCTTAATCGGTGAACCTTCTACCAGATTGAGAATGAGTTGCGTAATCGCGCGGGAGCTGCCAATTCGCGCTGCATTAAGGTTATCCAGTCGTGGTCCCATCCAGTTAAACGGGCGGAAGAGGGTGAACTGTAAACCCTCTTTTTCGCCATAGGCCCAGATAACCCGATCAAGTAATTGTTTTGACACCGAATAAATCCAGCGTGGTTTATTCACCGGGCCGACGATTAAATTAGAATGGTCCTCATCGAAGTATTTATCGCTACACATCCCATAAACTTCTGAAGTTGACGGGAAGATGATTCGCTTACGGTACTTCACGCAGTAGCGGATAATGCGCAGATTCTCTTCAAAATCGAGTTCAAATACGCGCAGCGGGTTGCGGGTATATTCAATCGGCGTGGCTATCGCCACCAGCGGCAAGACGACATCACATTTTTTGACGTGATACTCAATCCATTCGGAATGAATACTGATATCGCCTTCGACAAAGTGAAAATGCGGATGATTCAGAAAACGGCTTATCGCATCGCTGCCAATATCCAGACCGTAAACTTCATAATGATCTTCGCGCAGCAGGCGTTCTGTCAGATGGTTGCCAATAAAGCCATTTACCCCGAGGATGAGTACCCGGGTACGGCGTCGGGCGGTGCAGGCAGGCTGGCTATTCAAGCGTGAACCTTGCACCAGGCCCAGCGTCTGCGCTAATTGCGAGCCCTGCATAGTAATGCCGTCGCCCGCCTGTCCGGTGACGATTTCCAGCGCGCCATCGCCACAGGCAATCAACAGCGGTGCAATAGAAATCACGCTCCCCGGCTGTGCTTTGCTGGCATGAGGATGAACACGCGACGACCAGACGGTAAATTTCTGATTACCAACATAGCTGAAGGCACCTGGCCACGGATCGGCAACGGCACGCACCATGTTGTGCAGCACGGATGCCGGTTTATGCCATTCGAGGAAACTGTCATCTGGCGTTCTGCGACCAAAACAGGTGGCTTCGTTTTCGCGCTGGGCAATTTCCAGAATATTACCGTGTTTAATGGTGGGTAATGTCTGTTCCAGCAACTGGCGCGCGGCATGGCACAATTTATGATGCAGCGTAATGGCGATATCGTCTGGCGCAATGGCAATGCGCAGTTGCGCCACAATGGCCCCGGCATCGGCACGTTTCACCATTCGGTGCAATGTAACGCCAGTTTCCGTTTCACCGTTCACCAGCACCCAGTTCAGCGGCGCGCGACCACGATATTTTGGTAACAGCGAACCGTGCAGATTAAATGCACCCGCGGGAGCGAGCTGCAAAATCGCGTCGCAAATAAGATGGCGATAATAAAAAGAGAAAATCACCTCTGGTGCTAGGTGGGCAATGCGTTCCACCCACAGCGGATGATTAACGTTATCCGGCGCATAAACCGGAATGCCTCTTTCCGCCGCCAGACGAGCTACCGAACCATAAAAGGCTTTTTCACCGGGATTATCAGTATGAGTAAAAATAGCGCTAATTTCGTAACCGGCAGCCAGCAGGGCTTCAATACCGAGGCATCCCATATCGTGGTAGGCAAAAACGACGGTTTTCATTATTCATTTTCCTTGCTGGATGGACGGATAACTTGCTGAACAAAATAGCGGGGGCGGGCGCGGACATCGGTGTAGATCCTGCCGATATATTCACCGAGTAATCCCATGCCGATAAACTGAGCGCCAATAAAAGTAAACAGCACGGCAAATAGCATAAAGACGCCTTCTGCCGCCCATTGTGGTCCGAAGGTCAGGCGTAAAATCACCAGCAGCACCGCAATGCTAAAACCTCCAATCGCAATAATGCTGCCGAGCAGACTCAGCATACGTAGCGGCGTTGTGGTAAGGCAGGTCACCAGGTCGTACATCAAATTAATCAGGCGCATAAAACTGTATTTGGATTCACCAAACTCACGCTCGGCATGATGTACTGGAATTTCAATTGCACGGCGGGCGAAGATATTCGCCAGAATCGGGATAAAGGTGCTGCGTTCATGGCAGTGCAACATCGCATCGACAATATGACGGCGATAGGCGCGCAGCATACAACCGTAGTCACCCATCGCTTTGCCAGTGGTGCGCTGAATAAGCCGGTTAATCATCTTCGAAGCTGTTTTACGAAACCAGCTGTCCTGGCGGTTCTGGCGTACAGTCCCTACCACGTCGTAACCTTCATCGGCTTTTGCCACCAGGCGGGGGATTTCTTCTGGCGGATTCTGGAGATCGGCATCAAGGGTAATAATTAAGTCGCCAGTAACGTGACTGAATCCCGCCATAATCGCTGAATGTTGCCCGTAATTGCGGTTAAGCAAAATAGACACAATATGGCTGTTCTCCGCTTGTGAGGCTTCGACCAGCATATGCGCGGAATTATCGCTACTGCCGTCATCAATCAGCAGGATCTCATACTCTTTCCCCAACGATTCACAGGCTGTGGTGGTGCGCCTGATTAATTCCGGTAAGCTTTCCTGCTCGTTATAAACGGGAATAACCACCGAGACTTTCTTAACAGGGTGGATTTCAAACATGGCTTATTGTCCTGCGAGTTGCTGAAGGGCTGTGATGACACGGTCGGCATCGGCGGTAGTCATATCCGGGAACAGCGGCAAAGAACAGATGCGTTCGCTATTCCATTCGGTATTCGGTAACGACAGCGTGGGAAAACGCTCGCGATAATATTTTTGTGTGTGAGCGGCGCGGAAATGTAACCCGGTACCAATGCCTCTTTCTTTTAACGCTTCCATCAACGCATCGCGACTGATACCACAACGTTGTTCATCGACACGAATAATAAACAGATGCCAGGCGTGAACGTGCGGCCAGGCGGGAAGGCTTAATGGCTGAAAGGGGAGTGCTGCCAGTGCTTGCTGATATTGCTGGGCAATTTCGCGCCGACGGGTGTTGAGGTGCTCTAATTTGACTAACTGTGTCAGGGCAATCGCGGCGTTAATATCGGTCAGATTGTACTTATAGCCCGGTGTTAAGACTTCAGCCTGCGGTGCACGGCCCCAGGTTTGTCTGTCATAGGCATCGACACCCAGACCGTGAAATTTCAGCATCCGTAGCTGGCGGGCAAGGTTTTCATTATCAGTTACAATCAGGCCACCTTCAGCACAGGTAATATTTTTAATGGCATGAAATGAAAAAATAGCGGTACCTTTTGCGCCAATATGTCGCCCTTTGTAATACGTACCGACGGCATGGGCAGCATCTTCGATAACTGCGATGCCGTAACGTTCGCCAATGGCGCGAATGGCGTCAATATCTGCTGGCGCACCGGCATAATGCACCGGAATGATGGCTTTAGTGCGTGGCGTAATGGCTGACTCGATAGCTTCAGGCGTGACCATCAGCGTATCGCGGTCGACATCCACCATTACCGGCGTTGCACCCAACAAGGAAATCATATTGAGGGTTGAAACCCAGGTCAGGGAAGGCGTAATCACTTCATCGCCCTTGCCAATTTTCAACGCCATTAGCGTGATATGCATTCCGGCGGTGGCTGAACTGACCGCGATGGCATGCTGATTTCCCGTCAACTGGCAAAAGGCTTGCTCAAGCGCCTGATTCTTCGGACCGGTTGTGATCCAACCGGATTCGAGAACCTCTTTAACTGCAGCGAGTTCCTCCACGCCCATTGCTGGTCGCGAAAAAGGCAAAAATTCTGACATTGCTTTTCCTTCCGCCATTGAATACCTGTCCACTTATATTTGCTATAAAGAGTGTTGTGTATATTTTGCCATTTGGAGCGAAATTTTAAGGATAGAATATTAACTTAACCTTAAGAAACTAATATTAGACGTAAATATTGAAATTTTTATATTTTTTCTTATTTAGGCTTTGCATTTGGCAAAATTTTGAGGCATTTTGCCGACATCGTAGGATTTTTAATATTACACCAACTGCTAATTATCGCCAGAAATGTCGCTCAATTTTACGGTAATTGTCTGGTTGCGCTTGTCTATAGGTGGAGTTTACGTGTTAGCTTTTTGCCGCTCATCATTGAAGTCAAAAAAATATTTCATCATTTTACTGGCGCTCGCTGCAATTGCCGGACTGGGTACTCATGCCGCCTGGAGTAGCAATGGTTTGCCACGTATCGACAATAAAACATTGGCCAGACTGGCACAGCAGCACCCGGTTGTCGTTTTGTTTCGCCATGCTGAACGTTGCGATCGTTCAACCAATCAATGCTTGTCAGATAAAACAGGTATTACGGTTAAAGGTACCCAGGATGCCCGTGAACTGGGCAACGCTTTTAGCGCTGACATCCCTGATTTCGATCTTTATTCCAGTAATACCGTCCGGACCATTCAGTCGGCGACCTGGTTTTCCGCGGGTAAAAAGCTGACGGTAGATAAACGACTTCTTCAGTGCGGTAATGAGATTTATAGTGCAATTAAGGACTTACAAAGCAAAGCGCCTGATAAAAATATCGTTATTTTCACCCATAATCATTGCCTGACATATATTGCTAAAAATAAGCGTGATGCGACATTTAAACCTGATTATCTGGATGGTTTAGTCATGCATGTGGAAAAAGGCAAAGTTTATCTGGATGGGGAATTCGTTAACCACTAAATTTTCAATCTGACAGCCAGTGATGGCTGTCATCATTGTTAAAGAAGACCTTTCAAACGTAACGTTTTTCGGGTGGCAACATTTAAATCATAATGCACCAGATCTTCAGGTTTTACCCACGCGTAGTCCTGAAACTCTTCGTTTATTTTCACTTCTCGGTTGGCAGAAACGCAGTCAAAAATCAGGTAAATCATATAAATTTCTTCCTTGCGACCATCTGCATACGTCTTGGTGCGAATATCATCGCTGAAGGTCCACGGCGTGATTTCTGTCAAAAGCAGCTGTTCTCCCAGTTCTTCGCGAATTTCGCGGCGTAGTGCCTCTTCAATTCGTTCGCCAGACTCCACGCCGCCACCCGAAAGCGCCCATTGACCGGGGAAAACGCCGCGATCGTCGGCCATTTTACACAGCAAATAAGCACCATCATTTTGAATCAAAGGGCATACAATAGTCCGTTGTCGCATAGGGGTATTCCTTATAAATAAAAAGAAACCATGAGAATACGGTAACTCAGAAATATGTGAAAGTGACAGTAATCTCTTTTGCAATGATAACTGCACTTATTATTATTTTTGTGTGTATCGGTAAAGTGTGTTTATTTTTTCGGCGTTTAATTATTTAAGAAGTATTTAGTTACAATAAGTGACTAGATCCCTTTTTTCGCTCATTGAATCCTCTGTGCCAGGCAGTACAATCCCGCAGCTTTGGGAATTTTGATTAATTGCTTGTGGGAAAGGGGATAATGAAAAAAATTGCGCTAGCAGGTCTGGCCGGAATGCTGTTGGTTTCTGCATCGGTCAATGCAATGAGCATCAGCGGCCAGGCGGGTAAAGAATACACCAATATTGGTGTCGGTTTTGGGACTGAATCGACGGGCCTGGCTTTAAGCGGTAACTGGACACATAACGACGACGACGGTGACGTCGCGGGCGTGGGGCTGGGGTTGAATCTGCCTCTCGGGCCGTTAATGGCGACCGTTGGCGGAAAAGGCGTTTACACCAACCCGAATTACGGCGATGAAGGTTATGCCGCAGCGGTAGGAGGTGGTTTGCAGTGGAAAATTGGCAACAGCTTCCGTTTGTTTGGCGAGTATTACTACTCTCCGGATTCGCTCTCCAGCGGTATTCAAAGTTATGAGGAAGCGAATGCTGGCGCGCGTTACACCATTATGCGTCCAGTCAGTATTGAGGCGGGTTATCGCTACCTGAATCTGTCGGGTAAAGACGGTAACCGCGACAACGCCGTGGCTGACGGCCCGTATGTTGGGGTTAACGCCAGTTTCTGATCCCTTCCGGCGCGGCATTCTGTCGCGCCATTCAGTTTCTTACTACGCCTTATCTCCCTTTGCGTTATAGTGATTCGATAACAAAAGCAGGAGATAACCATGTTAAAAGTGGAAATGTTATCCACCGGGGATGAAGTGTTACACGGGCAAATCGTTGACACTAACGCTGCCTGGCTGGCCGATTTTTTCTTTCATCAGGGGCTGCCATTATCTCGCCGCAATACGGTGGGGGATAACCTTGATGACTTAGTCACCATTCTTCGCGAACGTAGTCAGCACGCCGATGTGCTGATCGTTAACGGCGGGCTGGGACCGACCAGCGATGATTTAAGCGCACTCGCCGCTGCGACAGCAAAAGGTGAAGGCCTGGTGCTGCATGAAGCCTGGCTCAAAGAGATGGAACGCTATTTCCACGAACGTGGACGAGTAATGGCATCGAGCAACCGTAAACAAGCGGAGCTGCCTGCCAGTGCTGAATTTATCAATAACCCGGTAGGCACCGCCTGTGGTTTTGCCGTGCAGCTTAATCGTTGCCTGATGTTCTTTACTCCCGGCGTACCGTCAGAATTTAAGGTGATGGTCGAGCACGAAATCCTGCCGCGTCTGCGCGAGCGTTTTTCTTTACCACAGCCGCCGGTTTGTCTGCGTTTAACTACCTTTGGTCGATCGGAAAGCGATCTGGCACAAAGCCTGGACACTCTACAACTGCCGCCGGGCGTAACAATGGGCTATCGCTCTTCAATGCCGATTATCGAACTGAAACTCACCGGACCGGCAAGCGAGCAACAGGCGATGGAAAAACTGTGGCTGGACGTTAAACGTGTTGCCGGACAGAGCGTGATTTTCGAAGGCACCGAAGGACTGCCCGCGCAGATCAGTCGCGAATTGCAAAACCGCCAGTTCAGCCTGACGTTGAGCGAGCAATTCACCGGTGGTTTATTGGCTTTGCAACTTTCTCGCGCAGGTGCTCCATTGCTGGCGTGTGAAGTGGTTCCTTCACAGGAAGAAACCCTGGCGCAAACTGCGCACTGGATTACAGAACGGCGGGCCAACCATTTTGCCGGGCTGGCACTGGCTGTTTCGGGTTTCGAGAACGAACATCTCAACTTTGCGCTAGCCACACCAGACGGCACTTTCGCTCTGCGTGTGCGTTTCAGCACTACGCGCTACAGCCTGGCTATCCGTCAGGAAGTGTGCGCAATGATGGCACTGAATATGCTGCGCCGTTGGTTAAACGGCCAGGATATCGCCAGTGAGCATGGCTGGATTGAGGTTGTTGAGTCCATGACCTTATCTGTCTGATTCCGCCACTCTGTGCCGGTTTACTGCACCGGCACATTCCCCCTCCGGCAAAACTTGTCCAACCCTCCCTACGGTGAGCGTGGTGTTGGGGCCAGTGTGGCACGGGCTGCGCGCTGGGGACGCATTGAGAATTACATGGCGCAAGTTAACGATTCACTTTGTCTGTTGGTGCAGGTGGAAAGTAAAACGGCACTGGATAACCTGGACGAAATCCTCGACGTCGAAGGGATTGATGGCGTGTTTATTGGACCTGCGGATCTTTCTGCGTCGTTGGGCTACCCGGATAACGCAGGGCACCCGGAAGTGCAGCGAATTATTGAAACCAGTATTCGGCGGATCCGTGCTGCGGGTAAAGCGGCTGGTTTTCTGGCTGTGGCTCCTGATATGGCGCAGCAATGCCTGGCGTGGGGAGCGAACTTTGTCGCTGTTGGCGTTGACACGATGCTCTACAGCGATGCCCTGGATCAACGACTGGCGATGTTTAAATCAGGCAAAAATGGGCCACGCATAAAAGGTAGTTATTGATATCAAAGGCCCATGGGGATCGGTTGTGGGCCTGTGTTAATTAGTGGTTATTCGCTGCCAGATCGGCTTCGCTTAGCTGGGTGGCCGCGAGCACCTGGTCACGATCAATGCCCTGTTCCAGCATGCGCAAAGCAATTTTAATGGCTTGTTCATGCATACCTTCCTGCCAGCCAATTTGATGCCCTTCCTGCCGTAGCCGTTCAGCAATAGTCATTAATCTCTCCTTTTGTAGTGGTGAACGTTCGGCAATCTCCTCAATAAAACGGGTGAAACGGGAGGTATCGCCGCATTGCAGCAGATAATTAAACAGTGTTTGTAGCTGGCTGTCATTAGTGAAGCCTCTAACCAAAAGCGTGGTGATCCTGTCGACCATGCCGATTAAATCGCGGTCGCGAATATGCTTTTGAATCAGTTCCAGCAGAGCTATACGCCGATGTTGCATGATCTCATCGTCAGGTACGATGGTGATATCCACCAACGGAAAAGCTTCGGTGTACAACTGCCGGGCAAGTTGCGGATCGTCAAACTCATCCAGCCAGTTAAGTGAGTACGGGTAGGGCGATGTTTCGCCATGATAAAACAGCAATGGCACCACCAGCGGAACTCTGTCATAGCCTTTATCCAGGTGACGCTGCATGGCGGCAGTGGCATAGCGCATTAGCCGAAAAGCCATATTCTTTTCTGCAGAGCTTTGATGTTCAATCACGCAGTAGATATAGCCGTCACCGTCGCTGGTTTCCACGGACCACAAAACATCCGAGTAGTAAGCGCGTAAACTTTTTTCAATAAAACTAGTGGGTTCCAGGCGTAAGGTTTGCAGGTTGCAAAGCTTGCGCAGTGGTTCTGGTAAATGTATTTCGAGAAAATCCCGTGCGGTTTCGGGTGTGAACATAAAGGTTTTAAACACCGCATCATGCGGGGAGGATGTTGTTGATTCGGTCATGGTTGTCCGTCACCTGATATTTATGATGACGCGACATTACGTCTATCCCGGGCCTTTGACATCTGTCAGTTTCAGCCTTTGCGAGACATTTTCAGAGGAATTTTCAAAGCGTTGCAACGCATACATGGTGCGTGGAATCGCGCTCGCAAAAATGCCCGATAAGCAATGTGCTTACCGGGCATCAAAAGGTCGGTTAAGCCAGCGCCTGGGCCAGTAGCGTAATCGGATGTTCGCAGCGAAGGCTCGTGGACATCTCAATCTGCCATTTGCAGGTTTCGCAGTCGGTGATGACCAGATCCGCGCCGCTCTCTTCTATCTGGCGGAACAGTGGCGCACCGATGGCTTGTGAGGTGGGGTAGTTCTCTTTTTTGAAACCGTAAGTACCCGCAATACCGCAGCACTGGGAATCCAGCACCGTTAACTCAAGCCCCGGGATTTTACGCAACAGCTCCAGGGTGTAGAGCGTCCAGCCCATTTTTTCCATATGGCACGGAGTGTGATAAACCACTTTCAGCGGCAGCGGTTTCAGCGGTAACGTTTTGCCTTCGTCCAGCTTGCGCCACAGCCAGCGGGTTGCCAGTTCGATATGATCGCGCAAGCCTTTGTTGTCGACATTCAGCACTTCCGGGTATTCGTCGCGCAGGGCAAATGTACAGGTTGAGGAGGTGGCAATCACCGGAATGCCTTTTACTCCCACAGCTTCGCGGATCGACTCTACATTCGTAATTGCCTGTTTGCGTGCTTTATCGGTAAAGCCGTTGGCGATTAGCGGTACGCCGCAGCATTTTTCTTTGCTGAGCAGTTGTACACCGGTACCCATTGCGTTGAGCACTTTAATTAAATCTTTACCTAACTGCGGATGGTTGTAGTTAACGAAGCAGCCGTGAAAGAAAGCGACCTGGTCTTTATATTGTGCTTGCTGAGCCGCTATGCTGCGATACCAGCGACGGAACGTGCCGAAGGAGTATTTCGGTAGCGTGCGGCGATGATCGATTTTTAACGCCGCATCAAGCAGCTGCCGCACCGGTTTCAGCGAGGTAGCGGTGTTGACGATTGGTGCGAACGGCGTGGAAACGCTACCCATCAGGTCGGTATGACTCAACACAAAATTACGCAGCGACGGGCGCGTGGTGTCATATTTTGCCCGCGCGCGCTGGATAATATCGCCAATCTTCACATCGGACGGGCAGGCGACTTCACAACGTTTGCAGTTGATGCAATATTTCAGCGCCTCGTCATACAGTGCGCCATCTTTCAAACGCAGACGCTCGCCATCCGGCCCGGCTTGTTTTGGCCCTGGATAACCGGGATTCACCCGGCTCACCGGGCAGGCGGTGGTGCAGACGGTGCACTTAATGCAGTTTTCGAAGCTGGTGTCGTTCATTGTTGGCCTCCTGCGCGTTGGGCAATCTGTTGAGCGGCATGTAAAGCACTGACGGCACAAACACCGCCGCCGCATCCCTGGGCGATGGGATCAAATCCGCCCAGCACCGAACCGATGGCAAACAGGTTCTCAATGGTTTGCCCTGCCTGCGACGGGCGTAGCGTCTCATCAGTGGTTACACCGAACTGCTGCCACGGTTGCGGCGCAAAAAAATCGCCCTTATACCATTCACCCCGCGTGGCGGTTTGTAGCACATCAAGGCCGAGAATCGGCTCGCGAATGCCGTTACGTTCCGCTACCAGTCCGCCACTAAAGAAACTGCCGCTGGCGAGAACCGCGAAACGTGGACGTAGCGGAATATCGGCGTGATTGCGGGTCCAGATTTCATTCACTACGCCATTTTTACAGGTCACTTTTTTCACTTCATCGCCCGGCATCCACACGCCACCCTGGCGCACAAACTGGCGCTGTAACTGGTTTTGCAGACGAATGCCCAGCACGGAAGGCGGCAGCGTTGGCAAAAGCATCAGTGAACAAGGTAGTTTTTCATTCAACCAACGCCACAGTTTGTCATCGGCCAGGCCGAAGCAGGCGGGCATCAGGATCATTTCGCAGGTATTGGCGACAGGAATAAGCGCATCAAGTAACAGCGGCCAGTTTTCTTCATTATCAAGGAAACGGGCGATATTCACCGCGCGAAATTCGGTGGCGTTATTGCGCAGGACATCCAGTTCTGGCAGCTCTATTTCTGCGGTTTCAACCGAAAGATCCAGTTCGCGCAACGAAGCCGCCGCAAGATGCGCCTGGAAATCCATCAGCCCGCTTATCCCCACTACACATATCTTCTTCGCGGGTAGCGGCCAGACGGGAACTTCTGGCGAACTTAACCAGGTTGCACGCAAAGTGCCGAGCGGGGTAACGCGCTGATGGGCCAGTTCCACGCTGCCCTGCAATTGCGCACCGCTTTCAGCGATCAATGCCTGCGCCTGGCAAGCGAGATCGAGCACGCGTTGTGGTTCGAGAAGACTGTAAGGATGGGCTGGTGCCTGCTGACGCAAAGATTCCAGTCCACTGTGAATGTCTGTCACCGGTTGACCATCAGGCAGATGGCTCAGCAAATCCAGCGAACCGGATGAGAAATGCAGCGCGCTTTGACCACGCGTGACAATGGCACAGCGCAGGCCGTGTTTTTGCAGTTGCAGGCCACAGAGTAATCCGGCGAGGCCGCCGCCCATAATGACAGTATCAAAGCGCATCTTTCTGCTCCTTCTCCAGACCACACAATCCCTGATAAACCCAGCGGGTAAATTCGCTTTCGCGCAGTGCATCTCCCCAGGCGATGGGTTGCACGCCTTTCCAGCGTTCGTTAAGGAAGGTGGAAAGTTGCTCGATAGATTGCGCGGACGTCGTGACGTTAAAACGTTGCAGCAGTCCGGCAGCGCGGCAGGCGCAGAGTTCGCCCTGGCAGGTACCCATCCCCACACGGGTACGACGGCGTAAATCCAGCAGGCTATTAACGTTTAAATTTTCTACCGCGTACTGAACTTCACCCGCAGTTACCGCTTCGCACTCACATACCAGGCTACGATGCAGACGGCCTTCGCTCAGCCAGGCAGGCGTGCGATCGCCATGACGATAAACCGCAGAACCGCGCAGCGGGGCAGGCAGGGAGATGACTTTACGCAAGGTAACTTCAGCGGGTTCTTGTGAACCAGGCAGTGCCAGATCGGCAGTCGTACAGGGGCGCGTGTTGCCCAGTTTGCGGCATACCGCGTCGGTAGCCCATTCAGCCATCAGCCGATAGGTCATCAGTTTGCCACCGGTGATGGTGATAAATCCGTCCAGACCATCGCGTTCAGCATGGTCGAGCAGCACGATGCCACGGCTGACGTTACGTCCGCTCGGGTCGTCATCGCTGGCAACCAGCGGGCGCACGCCAGAATAGGCCCGCAAAATGCGCGTTTTCGCCATCACGGGGGCCAGTTTTTCCCCTTCACGCAGCAGAATATCAACCTCTTCTGCCGTCACTCGATTATCGTCAATCTCGTTGTAATCAATACGTAAAGAGGTGGTACCAATCAGCGAAATGGTATCGCCAGGCACCAGAATATCGGCGTCGGAAGGTTTACGGCAGCGGTTGATCACATGCTGGTTAATGCGGTGATCCATGATCAGCAGCGATCCTTTCGCCGGGAACATGCGAATGCGCAGATCGGCATATTCGGCAATGTGTTGCCCCCAGATCCCAGCGGCATTAACCACGACAGGTGCATGAAGGGCCTGAGTTTCGCCGGTGAGATGGTTACGTACACGAACACCGCACACCGTCGCGCCTTCACGAATCAGCCCCGTGACTTCATGAGCGGTAAGGATAACGGCACCGTGTTCTTTGGCATCCAGCATGTTTGCTGCGGTCAGACGAAATGGATCAACGGTGCCATCCGGAACTTTCACCGCGCCAATCAGTGCCGGGTTAACGGCAGGTTCGATAATGCGCGCTTGCTGCGGGTCTATAGCTTCTGCGCTGATCCCTGCTTCTTCGCAGGCGCGAATAAAAGTGGCCTGGAAGGAGAGGTCATCTTCCGGCAGGGTGATAAACAGGCCGTTGGTTGGTTCAACGCAGTGACGTGCAATGCGTTTCAGGATCTGGTTTTCACTAATGCATTCGCGGGCCGATTCCGCATCGGTTACCGCATAGCGCGCACCGCTGTGCAGCAGGCCGTGGTTACGCCCGGTGGCACCGGTTGCGATGTCGTGGCGCTCAACCAAAATCACGCGCAGCCCGCGCAGGGCACAGTCGCGGGCAATCCCGGCTCCCGTTGCGCCGCCGCCAATGATAATCACGTCACTTGATTGCGAGTCGCGAGTTTTCATTGTTATCCCTCTGAAGTTCGTTTTTTACCATTTAGCCATAGTAAAAACATGGATTGTTTGATTTCGCGCATATTCGCTCATAATTCGAAAGTGAAACGTGATTTCATGCGTCATTTTGAACATTTTGTAAATCTTATTTAATAATGTGTGCGGCAATTCACATTTAATTTATGAATGTTTTCTTAACATCGCGGCAACTCAAGAAACGGCAGGTTCTCTCACTGAATCAGGCTGTTAATCATAAATAAGACCACGGGCCACGGAGGCTATCAATGTTGAGTATTTTTAAACCAGCGCCACACAAAGCGCGCTTACCTGCCGCGGAGATCGATCCGACTTATCGTCGATTGCGCTGGCAAATTTTCCTGGGGATATTCTTTGGCTATGCGGCTTACTATTTGGTTCGTAAGAACTTTGCGCTTGCTATGCCTTATCTGGTTGAGCAGGGATTCTCACGCGGTGATTTAGGTTTTGCCCTTTCGGGGATCTCGATTGCTTATGGATTTTCGAAATTCATCATGGGTTCGGTATCGGATCGCTCGAATCCGCGCGTTTTCCTGCCCGCAGGTTTGATTCTGGCGGCGGCAGTGATGTTGTTTATGGGCTTTGTGCCATGGGCGACGTCGAGCATTGCGGTGATGTTTGTACTGTTGTTCCTCTGCGGTTGGTTCCAGGGGATGGGGTGGCCGCCGTGTGGTCGTACTATGGTGCACTGGTGGTCGCAGAAAGAACGTGGCGGCATTGTGTCAGTGTGGAACTGTGCGCACAACGTCGGTGGTGGTATTCCGCCGCTGCTGTTCCTGCTGGGGATGGCCTGGTTCAATGACTGGCATGCGGCGCTCTATATGCCTGCTTTCTGCGCCATTCTGGTGGCATTATTCGCCTTTGCGATGATGCGCGATACCCCGCAATCTTGTGGTTTGCCGCCGATCGAAGAGTACAAAAATGATTACCCGGACGACTATAACGAAAAAGCGGAACAGGAACTGACGGCGAAGCAGATCTTCATGCAGTACGTGTTGCCGAACAAATTGCTGTGGTATATCGCCATCGCCAACGTGTTCGTTTATCTGCTGCGTTACGGCATCCTCGACTGGTCACCGACTTACCTGAAAGAGGTTAAACATTTCGCGCTGGATAAATCTTCCTGGGCCTACTTCTTCTATGAGTATGCGGGTATTCCGGGCACCCTGCTGTGCGGCTGGATGTCGGATAAAGTCTTCCGTGGCAACCGTGGGGCAACCGGCGTTTTCTTTATGACACTGGTGACCATCGCGACTATCGTTTACTGGATGAACCCGGCAGGTAACCCAACCGTCGATATGATTTGTATGATTGTTATCGGCTTCCTGATCTACGGTCCTGTGATGCTGATCGGTCTGCATGCGCTGGAACTGGCACCGAAAAAAGCGGCAGGTACGGCAGCGGGCTTTACCGGGCTGTTTGGTTACCTGGGCGGTTCGGTGGCGGCGAGCGCGATTGTTGGCTACACCGTGGACTTCTTCGGCTGGGATGGCGGCTTTATGGTAATGATTGGCGGCAGCATTCTGGCGGTTATCTTGTTGATTGTTGTGATGATTGGCGAAAAACGTCGCCATGAACAATTACTGCAAAAACGCAACGGAGGCTAATGGCATGAAATTGAAGCTGAAAAACCTTAGCATGGCGATCATGATGAGCACTATAGTCATGGGAAGCAGTGCAATGGCGGCGGACAGCAACGAAAAAATAGTCATCGCCCATCGCGGTGCCAGTGGATATTTGCCGGAGCATACGCTGCCAGCAAAAGCGATGGCGTATGCGCAGGGAGCGGATTATCTGGAACAGGATTTGGTGATGACCAAAGACGACCATCTGGTTGTTCTGCATGACCATTATCTCGATCGTGTTACTGATGTTGCCGATCGTTTCCCGGATCGGGCGCGCAAAGACGGTCGTTACTACGCGATAGATTTCACGCTGGATGAAATTAAGTCGCTGAAATTTACCGAAGGTTTCGATATTGAAAACGGTAAAAAAGTGCAGACTTATCCGGGGCGTTTCCCAATGGGTAAGTCCGACTTCCGGGTGCACACCTTTGAAGAAGAGATTGAATTTGTTCAGGGGTTAAATCACTCTACCGGGAAAAATATCGGTATTTATCCTGAAATCAAAGCGCCGTGGTTCCATCATCAGGAAGGGAAGGATATTGCGGCAAAAACGCTGGAAGTGCTGAAGAAATATGGTTACACCGGTAAGGACGACAAAGTTTATTTGCAATGTTTTGATGCTGATGAGCTGAAGCGTATTAAGAATGAGCTGGAACCTAAAATGGGCATGGATCTCAATCTGGTACAGTTGATTGCCTATACCGACTGGAATGAAACGCAGCAGAAACAGCCGGATGGAAGCTGGGTTAATTACAACTACGACTGGATGTTTAAGCCGGGTGCTATGAAACAGGTGGCGGAATATGCCGACGGTATCGGGCCGGATTACCATATGTTGATTGAGGAAACATCGCAGCCGGGTAATATCAAACTCACTGGCATGGTGCAAGATGCTCAGCAGAATAAACTGGTAGTGCATCCTTATACCGTGCGGTCAGATAAACTGCCTGAATACACTACTGATGTGAATCAGTTATATGATGCTCTGTATAACAAAGCGGGTGTAAATGGGCTGTTTACTGATTTCCCTGATAAGGCAGTAAAATTCCTTAATAAAGAGTAATGCTACTGCAGGATGGCGTTCATGCGCCATCCTGTCTCACATCAAATTTTTCCATTCACCACGAGTTGTTCCGTACACGTTTGTAGTAAAAACAGTGGACTGCCTTCTACCGGCTTTTCTTTAGCCAACAACGAAATCTGTCGATAGAAGGTTGGTTCGTGAGGAACGGAACACAATTCACCTGCAATGCTTTTCAGCGTTAACTCTGGTTGTAAGGCGATGCCTAATCCCTGTCGAATAAACTTCATCGCTGTATCCGACTGATTAAATTCACATTTTATCTACTGGGCGCACTATTAGTGGTAGTGGCTGGTGGAATCTATGCGCTGCAAATGAAGGGTAAAAGCGGTGTCACGCTAGTAGTGGCAAAAGAAATTCATTAATACGACACGTTTCATTAAGATTTTCCTCAGGTAACCACCTATAGTCATTGTCGTTAATAAAATGACAGGCGATAGGGTATGGCAGTTTCAGCAAAGTACGACGAATTTAATCACTGGTGGGCAACAGAGGGCGACTGGGTTGAAGAGCCTAACTATCGCCGTAATGGTATGAGCGGGGTGCAATGCGTCGAGCGCAACGGCAAAAAGCTGTATGTAAAGCGCATGACGCATCATCTGTTTCATTCCGTACGTTATCCGTTCGGCCGACCAACGATTGTCCGTGAGGTTGCGGTAATTAAAGAACTGGAACGGGCCGGTGTCATCGTGCCGAAGATCGTTTTTGGTGAAGCGGTGAAAATTGAGGGTGAATGGCGAGCGTTGCTGGTGACTGAAGATATGGCGGGGTTCATCAGCATTGCTGACTGGTATGCCCAGCATGCAGTATCGCCTTATTCTGACGAAGTACGGCAAGCCATGTTGAAAGCAGTGGCGCTGGCGTTTAAGAAAATGCATAGCATTAATCGTCAGCATGGCTGTTGTTATGTTCGCCATATCTATGTGAAAACAGAAGGTAATGCAGAAGCTGGTTTTCTTGACCTGGAGAAAAGTCGTCGCCGCTTGCGTCGCGATAAAGCGATTAATCATGACTTCCGCCAGCTGGAAAAATATCTGGAGCCAATCCCCAAAGCGGACTGGGAGCAGGTGAAAGCGTATTACTACGCCATGTAATCGTTGTAGGCCAGATAAGACGCATAAGCGTTGTATCTGGCACTACAACCAATTCACATCTCGATTTCAATATCGCCTTTTGCCCGGCAACAACAGGGCAAAATTTCCCCCGGCTGAATAAAGGCTAACGGTTCGGCAATCCAGTCAACCTGACCTGCAACCAGACGGGTGCGACAGGAGCCGCAGTAACCTTCGCGACACTGATACTCAACCGCCACATTGTGGGATTCCAGCGCCGCCAGAAGGGAAGGGTGTTCATCCTGGCACAGCAGTTGTGTGCCAGTGATGCGCAGGGTAACGCGGGCCATCAGAGTTGGAAGTTACTCAAATCGTCGGTGTCCACTTCCGCGTCAATCTGCCCGACCAGATAAGAACTGACTTCCACTTCCTGCGGAGCAACCTGCACGTTATCAGACACCAGCCAGGTGTTGATCCATGGGATCGGGTTGGAGCGCGTCTGGAACGGCAGATCCAAACCGACTGCCTGCATACGGATATTGGTGATGTATTCAACGTACTGGCAGAGAATGTCTTTATTCAGACCAATCATCGAACCGTCGCGGAACAGATAATCCGCCCAGTCTTTCTCCTGTTGAGCTGCCTGAACAAACAGGTCATAGCACTCCTGCTTACACTCTTCGGCAATTTCCGCCATCTCAGGATCGTCCGCGCCGCTGCGCAGCAGATTCAGCATATGCTGGGTGCCGGTCAGGTGCAGGGCTTCGTCGCGGGCAATCAGGCGAATAATTTTGGCGTTGCCTTCCATCAATTCGCGTTCTGCAAATGCGAAGGAACAAGCAAAGCTGACGTAGAAACGAATCGCTTCCAGCGCGTTAACGCTCATCAGGCAGAGATACAGTTTTTTCTTCAGCTCGCGCAGGCTAACGGTCACAGTTTTACCGTTAACGGTGTGGGTACCTTCGCCCAGCAGATGCCAGTAGCTGGTCATTTCGATCAGCTCATCGTAATAGCTGGAGATCCCTTCCGCACGTTTCTGGATCTGCTCGTTGGTGACGATATCGTCAAACACAACAGACGGATCGTTAACGATATTACGAATGATATGAGTATAGGAACGGGAATGAATCGTTTCTGAGAACGCCCAGGTTTCGACCCAGGTCTCCAGTTCCGGGATCGAGATCAGCGGCAGCAGTGCCACGTTCGGGCTACGGCCCTGAATGGAATCCAGCAGCGTCTGATATTTCAGGTTGCTGATAAAGATGTGTTTTTCGTGTTCAGGCAGTGCCTGGTAATCGATACGGTCGCGAGAAACGTCAACTTCTTCCGGACGCCAGAAGAAAGAGAGCTGCTTTTCGATCAGCTTTTCGAAGATGTCATATTTTTGCTGATCGTAGCGAGCCACGTTGACCGGCTGACCAAAGAACATCGGTTCTTTGAGCTGATCATTTTTCGTCTGTGAAAAGGTGGTATATGCCATGAGTGTGTCCTGTTGGGAGTTTAATGCCGGATAAGGCATTTTACGCCGCATCCTGTGCCTGATGCGACGCTGACGCGTCTTATCAGGCCTACAAATCCGAGCCGTAGGCCGGATAAGGCGTTCACGCTGCATCCGGCATCTCAATATCAGATCTTACATGCGCCGCTTTCGCAGCCATCGTCCTGGATTGACGGTACCAGATCGTCCTGCGCGTCTTCAGCGCCGTCACGGGTGTTCTGATAATACAGCGTTTTGACCCCGAGTTTGTAGGCGGTGAGCAGGTCTTTCAGCAACTGCTGCATCGGCACTTTTCCTGACGGGAAACGTGACGGATCGTAGTTGGTGTTAGCAGAGATCGACTGATCGATAAATTTCTGCATGATACCTACCAGTTGCAGGTAGCCATCGTTACCCGGCATTTCCCACAGCAGCTCATAGGCGTCGTGCAGGTGCTCGTAGTCCGGCACCACCTGGCGCAAAATACCGTCTTTCGACGCTTTGATGCTGACGTAACCGCGCGGCGGTTCAATACCGTTAGTGGCGTTAGAGATCTGTGAAGAAGTCTCTGACGGCATCAGGGCAGAAAGCGTGGAGTTACGCAGGCCGTGCGTTTTGATTGATTCACGCAATGCTTCCCAGTCGTAATGCAGCGGCTCATTAGCGATGGTATCCAGATCTTTCTTATAGGTATCGATCGGCAGGATCCCTTTCGCGTAAGTGGTTTCGTTAAACCACGGGCACGCGCCTTGCTCTTTTGCCAGCTCGTTAGACGCTTTCAGCAGGTAATACTGAATCGCTTCGAAGGTTTTATGCGTCAGGTTGTTGGCGCTGCCGTCGGAGTAACGCACACCGTGCTTCGCCAGGTAGTAAGCGAAGTTGATCACACCAATACCCAGCGTACGACGACCCATCGCTCCACGTTTGGCGGCCGGGATCGGGTAATCCTGATAATCCAGCAGCGCGTCAAGTGCACGAACCGCCAGAATTGCTAGCTCTTCCAGTTCATCCAGGCTATTAATTGCGCCCAGGTTGAAAGCAGACAGCGTACACAGCGCGATTTCACCGTTCTCGTCGTTGACGTCGTTCAGCGGTTTGGTCGGCAGGGCTATCTCCAGGCACAGGTTAGACTGACGCACTGGCGCGATGGCCGGATCAAACGGGCTATGGGTATTGCAGTGGTCAACGTTCTGAATATAGATACGACCGGTAGACGCACGTTCCTGCATCATCAGCGAGAACAGCTCAACGGCTTTCACACGCTGCTTGCGGATGCTGTCGTCTTTCTCATATTTGGTATACAGGCGTTCAAACTCTTCCTGATCGGCGAAGAATGCGTCGTACAGCCCCGGTACGTCGGACGGGCTGAACAGGGTGATATCTTCACCTTTCAGCAGGCGGGTATACATCAGTTTGTTGATCTGTACCCCGTAGTCCATATGGCGCACGCGGTTGCCTTCCACACCACGGTTGTTTTTCAACACCAGCAGGCTTTCCACTTCCAGATGCCACATCGGGTAGAACAGCGTTGCCGCACCGCCGCGCACGCCGCCCTGAGAGCAGGATTTCACCGCTGTCTGGAAATGTTTGTAGAACGGAATACAGCCGGTATGGAACGCTTCACCACCGCGAATCGGGCTACCCAGCGCACGAATACGCCCGGCGTTGATGCCGATCCCGGCACGCTGGGAAACGTATTTCACAATCGCGCTGGAGGTAGCGTTGATGGAATCCAGACTGTCACCGCACTCGATCAGTACGCAGGAGCTGAACTGACGAGTCGGGGTACGCACGCCGGACATGATTGGCGTCGGCAGCGAAATTTTAAATGTGGAAACCGCGTCGTAAAAACGCTTCACATATTGCAGGCGCGTTTCACGCGGGTAGTTCGAGAACAGGCACGCGGCAACCAGAATATAAAGGAACTGGGCGCTTTCGTAGATTTCGCCGGTCACGCGGTTCTGTACCAGATATTTGCCTTCCAGCTGCTTAACGGCAGCATAAGAGAAGGTCATATCACGGTCGTGATCGATAAACGTGTCCATCTGCTTGAACTCTTCTTCCGTGTAGTCTTCCAGCAGATGATTATCGTATTTGCCCATCTCGACCATTTTCACCACGTGGTCGTACAGCGCAGGCGGCTCAAACTGGCCGTAGGCTTTTTTACGCAGGTGGAAGATCGCCAGGCGCGCGGCGAGATACTGATAATCCGGCGCATCACGGGAGATCAGGTCTGCGGCCGCCTTGATAATGGTTTCGTGGATGTCAGAGGTCTTGATACCGTCATAAAACTGAATGTGGGAGCGCAGCTCGACCTGGGAAATCGAAACGTTATGCAGTCCTTCTGCCGCCCAATCCAGAACGCGATGGATTTTGTCGAGATTGATGCGCTCTGTGCTACCGTCGCGCTTTGTCACCAGCAGATTCTGATTCATGTATGTCGTACCTGTTTTTGGAATTCTTTCCGCAATAGTTTCATGCAGACTACCTGTAGTACGGGAAGCTGCTTAGAACACTATATATAGGGGGTATGTTTGGGATTCACTGCAAGATAGTGTGAAAATGGCCCTCTTGCAAGTGCATAACTTTGTGGATAACTCAGGAAGGAAAAAGTGGCTTTCGCGCACCTTAGGTCAGACAAGGTGTCCGGGAAAGTCAATGGGAAGAGAAAAATTTGTTAAAAATAACTGTTCGGCGATTTCTTGAACGGCAGAATAGGTTGGATAAATTGATATAGATGGTTTATTAATCTTTTTGCTAATGATTGCAAAAATTGATCTAAGCACGAGTCATCACATAATCTGATGTATCAGTTGTGGTCAATATATAAACGAATGTAAGCGATTGTTGATGTCGAAATGGTTGTTTTCTATTCGGTTATTGTTAAATGCGAAGCCATTTTGTTAATTTACCTTATATTATAAGAAAATTATTCATTACTTTAATTTAGTTTAAATATAACTGGTATCCCTTAAGGTTATTAACTTGAATTATGACGCACTGATACTATTCATCAAATAATAACAAAATAGCCATTGCATCGGGTTGGACAATTTACAAAAGAAAGATAACCCATATTGTATAATGCGTTTAAATATGCCGTCTTATATAAAATGATGGTTAGATGAATATGCGGATTATCTTTCTACGCAAGGAGTATTTATCTCTACTCCCGTCAATGATTGCATCTCTTTTCTCTGCTAACGGTTTCGCGGCGGCCATTGATTTATGCCAGGGATATGATATCAAAGCGAGTTGTCACGCCAGCAGGCAAAGCCTTTCAGGCATTACGCAGGACTGGAGTGTCGCCGATGGGCAATGGCTGGTTTTTTCGGATATGACCAATAACGCCAGCGGAGGAGCCGTATTTTTGCAACAAGGAGCGGAATTTTCACTATTACCAGAAAATGAAACTGGAATGACTCTGTTTGCCAATAACACCGTTACAGGAGAATATAATAACGGCGGGGCCATATTTGCTAAAGAAAACTCAACGCTGAATCTTACTGATGTTATTTTTTCCGGTAACGTCGCAGGCGGCTATGGTGGCGCAATCTATTCTTCTGGTACTAATGATACTGGTGCCGTCGATTTACGTGTCACTAACGCCATGTTTCGCAATAACATCGCTAATGATGGCAAAGGTGGCGCAATTTATACCATTAATAATGACGTTTATTTAAGTGATGTTATTTTTGATAACAACCAGGTATATACATCAACAAGTTACAGTGATGGCGATGGCGGGGCAATCGATGTTACCGATAATAATAGCGACAGCAAGCATCCTTCAGGTTATACGATAATAAATAACACCGCCTTTACAAATAACACTGCCGAAGGTTATGGCGGGGCGATATATACCAATAGCGCGACGGCTCCCTATCTTATTGATATTTCTGTTGATGACAGCTACAGCCAGAACGGCGGCGTGTTAGTGGATGAGAACAACAGCGCAGCAGGCTATGGAGATGGTCCTTCCACTGCGGCGGGTGGCTTTATGTATCTCGGCTTAAGTGAAGTTACCTTTGATATTGCCGACGGAAAAACGCTGGTTATTGGCAATACAGAGAATGACGGAGCTGTTGACTCTATTGCTGGTACCGGGTTGATCACCAAAACAGGTTCCGGCGATCTGGTACTTAATGCAGATAACAATGACTTTACTGGTGAGATGCAGATTGAAAACGGTGAAGTTACCCTGGGTCGCAGCAACTCACTGATGAATGTCGGCGATACGCATTGCCAGGACGATCCGCAAGACTGCTACGGTCTGACGATAGGGAGTATTGATAAGTACCAGAATCAGGCAGAGCTAAACGTTGGCTCCACCCAACAAACCTTTGTGCACTCATTGACGGGCTTTCAGAATGGCACTTTAAATATCGATGCTGGTGGCAATGTTACTGTTAATCAAGGTAGTTTTGCTGGCACCATCGAAGGTGCTGGTCAGCTCACCATTGCGCAAAACGGCAGCTACGTGCTGTCGGGGGCGCAGTCGATGGCGCTAACCGGCGATATAGTCGTTGATGATGGTGCGGTGCTTTCGCTGGAAGGCGACGCGGCAGATCTCGCCGCTCTCCAGGACGATCCGCAGTCGATCGTGTTAAACGGCGGTGTGCTCGATCTCTCTGATTTCTCCACCTGGCAGAGTGGCACATCATACAACGATGGCCTTGAAGTCAGCGGCAGCAGCGGAACGGTTATCGGCAGTCAGGATGTGGTAGATCTTGCAGGTGGAAACGATATGCATATCGGCGGTGACGGGAAAGATGGCGTCTACGTGGTGGTCGATGCGGGCGACGGGCAGGTAAGTCTGGCAAACAATAATAGTTATTTGGGCACAACACAAATCGCCTCCGGTATGCTGGAGGTGAGCGACAACTCGCAGCTTGGAGATACCCACTATAACCGCCAGGTTATCTTTACCGATAAGCAACAAGAAAGCGTGATGGAGATTACTGCCAATGTCGATACTCGCTCTACGACGACTGAGCATGGGCGTGATATTGAAATGCGCGCCGACGGTGAAGTGGCAGTTGATGCGGGGGTAGACACGCAGTGGGGCGCACTGATGGCTGACAGCAGCGGGCAGCATCAGGATGAGGGTAGCACATTTACTAAAACGGGGGCGGGTACGCTGGAGCTGACCGCCAGCGGTACAACGCAGTCGGCAGTACGTGTCGAAGAAGGCACCCTGAAAGGCGATGTTGCGGATATCTTTCCTTATGCTTCGTCACTGTGGGTCGGTGATGGGGCGACGTTCGTTACTGGCGCGGATCAGGATATTCAGTCTATCGATGCTACTTCCAGCGGCACTATCGATATCAGCGATGGTACGGTTTTGCGTCTGACCGGGCAGGATACTTCCGTCGCCCTTAATGCCTCATTGTTTAACGGCGATGGGACGCTGGTGAATGCTACCGATGGCGTGACGTTGACAGGTGAGCTTAATACCAACCTTGAAACTGACAGCCTGACCTATCTTGCCGACGTGACGGTTAATGGTGATCTGACCAATACGTCCGGTGCGGTTAGCCTGCAAAATGGCGTCGCTGGCGATACGCTGACGGTAAACGGTGATTATACCGGCGGCGGTACGCTACTGTTCGACAGCGAATTAAACGGCGATGACTCGGTAAGCGATCAATTGGTGATGAACGGTAATACTGCTGGCAACACAACTGTGGTGGTTAACTCCATTACAGGGATTGGTGAGCCGACATCGACAGGCATTAAAGTGGTTGATTTCGCAGCTGATCCCACGCAGTTTCAAAACAATGCACAGTTCAGTCTGGCTGGCAGTGGCTACGTCAACATGGGAGCGTATGACTACACGCTAGTGGAAGATAACAACGACTGGTATCTGCGATCGCAAGAAGTAACGCCGCCATCGCCACCTGATCCAGACCCTGACCCAACACCCGATCCTGACCCAACACCCGATCCAATCCCCGCTTACCAGCCGGTGCTGAATGCCAAAGTTGGCGGTTATCTCAATAATCTGCGGGCGGCAAATCAGGCGTTTATGATGGAGCGACGCGATCATGCAGGTGGCAATGGTCAGACGCTGAATTTACGTGTTATCGGCGGACGTTATCATTACACGGCGGCAGGGCAACTGGCTCAGCATGAAGACACTTCTACGGTGCAGCTTAGCGGTGACCTGTTTAGCGGGCGCTGGGGCGATGATGGCGAGTGGATGCTTGGGGCGGTTGGTGGCTACAGTGATAATCAGGGCGAGAGCCGCTCGAATATGACCGGAACTCGCGCCGATAACCAGAACCACGGTTATGCCGTTGGGCTGACCTCAAGCTGGTATCAGCACGGTAATCAGAAGCAGGGGGCCTGGCTGGATAGCTGGCTGCAATACGCGTGGTTTAACAATGATGTTTCCGAACAAGACGATGGCACAGATCATTACCACTCGTCGGGGATTATCGCCTCGCTGGAAGCCGGGTATCAGTGGTTACCGGGGCGTGGTGTGGTGATTGAACCGCAGGCGCAGGTGATTTATCAGGGCGTGCAGCAGGATGATTTTACCGCCGCTAACCATGCGCGCGTGTCACAATCGCAGGGGGATGATATTCAGACGCGGCTGGGTTTACACAGCGAATGGCGTACCGCGGTTGGTGTCACACCAACATTAGATCTGAATTATTATCACGATCCCCATGCGACGGAAATTGAAGAAGATGGCAGCACTATCAGTGACGATGCGGTGAAGCGACGGGGTGAAATAAAAGTGGGAGTCACGGGCAATATCAGTCAGCGAGTGTCCCTGCGCGGCAGCGTGGCGTGGCAGAAAGGGAGTGATGATTTTGCCCAGACGGCAGGGTTTTTGTCGATGACGGTGAAATGGTAATCACTGTCTAGTCGGCACGGTTGCCGGATGCGGCGTAAACGCCTTATCCGGCCTACGGGGAGCATTTGTAGGCCTGATAAGACGCGGCAAGCGTCGCATCAGGCATTGGCTCGGCCAAACAACAACCTCACTTATTCTGCGTGTGCAGCATATAGTTCACATCCACGCCGGGGCCGAGTTTAAAAGTATTAGTGATCGGGTTGTAATGTAGCCCGGTTATATGTCGCTCTTTAAGGCTTGTCTGATCTACCCAGCCAAGCAGTTCTGCCGGTTTAATAAACTTCTTCACATCATGCGTGCCTTTGGGCACCATGCGCAAAATATATTCCGCGCCAACCACCGCCATCAGCCATGACTTGCCGTTGCGGTTAAGCGTCGAGAAAAAGACATCGCCGCCCGGTTTCACCAGTTGCGCACAGGCTCTGACCACTGACTGCGGATCGGGGACGTGCTCCAGCATCTCCATGCAGGTCACCACATCATACTGCCCGGCATGTTTTGCCGCGTGCTCTTCCACGGTTTCCTGCACATAATCCACCTGAATGCCGCTTTCCAGTGCGTGCAGTTTTGCCACCTGCAATGGCTCAAAGCCCATATCCAGACCGGTCACCGTCGCGCCTTCGCGCGCCATACTCTCGGCCAGAATGCCGCCGCCACAACCGACATCGAGCACCTTTTTGCCAAATAAACCGCCAGCACGCTCGGCAATATAGCCCAGACGCAGCGGGTTAATGCGGTGCAGCGGTTTGAACTCACCTTCCAGATCCCACCAGCGGGAGGCGACGGCTTCAAATTTAGCGATCTCTTCGTGGTCTACGTTATGGTTTACCGGCGATTTTTCGGCATTCATTAGCACTTCTACTCCGTAATTGGCAAGACAAACGAGTATATCAGGCATTGGATGTGAATAAAGCGTATAGGTTTACCTCAAACTGCGCGGCTGTGTTATAATTTGCGACCTTTGAATCCGGGATACAGTAGAGGGATAGCGGTTAGATGAGCGACCTTGCGAGAGAAATTACACCGGTCAACATTGAGGAAGAGCTGAAGAGCTCCTATCTGGATTATGCGATGTCGGTCATTGTTGGCCGTGCGCTGCCAGATGTCCGAGATGGCCTGAAGCCGGTACACCGTCGCGTACTTTACGCCATGAACGTACTAGGCAATGACTGGAACAAAGCCTATAAAAAATCTGCCCGTGTCGTTGGTGACGTAATCGGTAAATACCATCCCCATGGTGACTCGGCGGTTTATGACACGATCGTCCGTATGGCGCAGCCATTCTCGCTGCGTTACATGCTGGTAGACGGTCAGGGTAACTTCGGTTCCATCGACGGCGACTCTGCGGCGGCAATGCGTTATACGGAAATCCGTCTGGCGAAAATTGCCCATGAACTGATGGCCGATCTCGAAAAAGAGACGGTCGATTTCGTTGATAACTATGACGGCACGGAAAAAATTCCCGACGTCATGCCAACCAAAATTCCTAACCTGCTGGTGAACGGTTCTTCCGGTATCGCCGTAGGTATGGCAACCAACATCCCGCCGCACAACCTGACGGAAGTCATCAACGGTTGTCTGGCGTATATCGATGATGAAGACATCAGCATTGAAGGGCTGATGGAACACATCCCGGGGCCGGACTTCCCGACGGCGGCAATCATTAACGGTCGTCGCGGTATTGAAGAAGCTTACCGTACCGGTCGCGGCAAGGTGTATATCCGCGCTCGCGCAGAAGTGGAAGTTGACGCCAAAACCGGTCGTGAAACCATTATCGTCCACGAAATTCCGTATCAGGTAAACAAAGCGCGCCTGATCGAGAAGATTGCGGAACTGGTAAAAGAAAAACGCGTGGAAGGCATCAGCGCGCTGCGTGACGAGTCTGACAAAGACGGTATGCGCATCGTGATTGAAGTGAAACGCGATGCGGTCGGTGAAGTTGTGCTCAACAACCTCTACTCCCAGACCCAGTTGCAGGTTTCTTTCGGTATCAACATGGTGGCATTGCACCATGGTCAGCCGAAGATCATGAACCTGAAAGACATCATCGCGGCGTTTGTTCGTCACCGCCGTGAAGTGGTGACCCGTCGTACTATTTTCGAACTGCGTAAAGCTCGCGATCGTGCTCATATCCTTGAAGCATTAGCCGTGGCGCTGGCGAACATCGACCCGATCATCGAACTGATCCGTCATGCGCCGACGCCTGCAGAAGCGAAAACTGCGCTGGTTGCTAATCCGTGGCAGCTGGGCAACGTTGCCGCGATGCTCGAACGTGCTGGCGACGATGCTGCGCGTCCGGAATGGCTGGAGCCAGAGTTCGGCGTGCGTGATGGTCTGTACTACCTGACCGAACAGCAAGCTCAGGCGATTCTGGATCTGCGTTTGCAGAAACTGACCGGCCTTGAGCACGAAAAACTGCTCGACGAATACAAAGAGCTGCTGGATCAGATCGCGGAACTGTTGCGTATTCTTGGTAGCGCCGATCGTTTGATGGAAGTGATCCGTGAAGAGCTGGAGCTGGTTCGTGAACAGTTCGGTGACAAACGTCGTACTGAAATCACCGCCAACAGCGCAGACATCAACCTGGAAGATCTGATCACTCAGGAAGATGTGGTAGTGACGCTCTCTCACCAGGGCTACGTTAAGTATCAGCCGCTTTCTGAATACGAAGCGCAGCGTCGTGGCGGGAAAGGTAAATCTGCCGCACGTATTAAAGAAGAAGACTTTATCGACCGACTGCTGGTGGCGAACACTCACGACCATATTCTGTGCTTCTCCAGCCGTGGTCGCGTCTATTCGATGAAAGTTTATCAGTTGCCGGAAGCCACTCGTGGCGCGCGCGGTCGTCCGATCGTCAACCTGCTGCCGCTGGAGCAGGACGAACGTATCACTGCGATCCTGCCAGTGACCGAGTTTGAAGAAGGCGTGAAAGTCTTCATGGCGACCGCTAACGGTACCGTGAAGAAAACTGTCCTCACCGAGTTCAACCGTCTGCGTACCGCCGGTAAAGTGGCGATCAAACTGGTTGACGGCGATGAGCTGATCGGCGTTGACCTGACCAGCGGCGAAGACGAAGTAATGCTGTTCTCCGCTGAAGGTAAAGTGGTGCGCTTTAAAGAGTCTTCTGTCCGTGCGATGGGCTGCAACACCACCGGTGTTCGCGGTATTCGCTTAGGTGAAGGCGATAAAGTCGTCTCTCTGATCGTGCCTCGTGGCGATGGCGCAATCCTCACCGCAACGCAAAACGGTTACGGTAAACGTACCGCAGTGGCGGAATACCCAACCAAGTCGCGTGCGACGAAAGGGGTTATCTCCATCAAGGTTACCGAACGTAACGGTTTAGTTGTTGGCGCGGTACAGGTAGATGACTGCGACCAGATCATGATGATCACCGATGCCGGTACGCTGGTACGTACTCGCGTTTCGGAAATCAGCATCGTAGGCCGTAACACCCAGGGCGTGATCCTCATCCGTACTACGGAAGATGAAAACGTAGTGGGTCTGCAACGTGTTGCTGAACCGGTTGACGAGGAAGATCTGGATACCATCGATGGCAGTGCCGCGGAAGGGGACGATGAAATCGCTCCGGAAGTGGACGTTGACGACGAGCCAGAAGAAGAATAATTTTACTTCTTCATGCCAAAAGGGAGCTATCTCCCTTGTTTGAATTGAAAAGTCCAGGCTGCAAAGTCTGGGCTTTTGTCGTATTAGGGCACGGTAAAGTTTGGCTGTGCCCGTAAAAAATGGCTGGCTATACACAAGGAATGTGGCAATGAGTGGTGAAAAAAAGGCGAAAGGCTGGCGGTTCTATGGTCTTGTAGGTTTTGGCGCAATAGCACTGCTTTCCGCTGGCGTCTGGGCGTTGCAATATGCTGGCAGTGGGCCAGAAAAAACGTTGTCGCCGCTGGTGGTGCACAACAATCTGCAAATCGATCTCAATGAGCCGGACCTCTTTCTCGACAGCGACTCTCTGAGCCAGCTTCCCAAAGATCTCCTCACCATTCCGTTTCTCCACGATGTTCTGAGCGAAGATTTCGTTTTCTATTATCAGAATCATGCCGATCGTCTGGGCATTGAAGGCAGCATTCGTCGTATTGTCTATGAACACGATCTCACGCTGAAAGATAAGCTCTTTTCGTCACTCTTAGATCAGCCCGCGCAGGCAGCGCTGTGGCACGATAAACAAGGCCATCTTTCACATTATATGGTGCTGATCCAGCGCAGTGGTTTAAGCAAACTGCTGGAGCCATTGTTGTTTGCCGCTACCAGCGACAGCCAGTTAAGCAAAACGGAAATCAGTAGCATCAAGATAAATAGTGAAACTATTCCTGTTTATCAGTTGCGCTATAACGGCAATAACGCCCTGATGTTCGCGACTTATCAGGACAAGATGCTGGTGTTTTCCAGCACGGATATGTTGTTTAAAGATGATCAGCAGGATACCGAAGCCACGGCGATCGCAGGTGATTTGTTGAGCGGCAAAAAACGCTGGCAAGCCAGCTTCGGTCTGGAAGAGCGTACTGCCGGAAAAACACCAGTACGCCAGCGCATCGTGGTCAGCGCCAGGTTGCTGGGTTTTGGCTACCAGCGATTAATGCCTTCTTTTGCCGGAGTGCGTTTCGAAATGAGCAACGACGGCTGGCATAGCTTTCTGGCGTTAAATGATGAATCCGCGAGTGTGGATGCCAGTTTCGATTTTACGCCGGTCTGGAACAGTATGCCTGCCGGGGCCAGCTTCTGTGTGGCGGTGCCGTATTCACACGGTATTGCCGAAGAGATGCTTTCGCACATCAGCCAGGAAAACGACAAGCTGACTGGGGCGTTAGACGGTGCCGCGGGGCTGTGCTGGTATGAAGACTCAAAATTGCAAACCCCGCTGTTTGTCGGTCAGTTTGATGGCACTGCCGAACAAGCGCAATTGCCAGGGAAACTGTTTACGCAAAATATTGGTGCGCACGAAAGCAAAGCGCCAGAAGGTGTTTTGCCGGTAAGCCAGACTCAGCAGGGCGAAGGGCAAATCTGGCGTCGCGAAGTGAGTTCCCGATACGGCCAGTATCCGAAAGCGCAGGCGGCGCAACCCGATCAATTAATGTCGGATTATTTTTTCCGCGTGTCGCTGGCGATGCAAAACAAAACGCTGCTTTTCTCCCTCGATGACACGCTGGTTAATAACGCGCTGCAAACACTGAATAAAACCCGCCCGGCAATGGTGGATGTAATACCCACTGATGGCATCGTTCCGCTCTATATCAATCCACAAGGCGTGGCGAAACTGCTGCGTAACGAAACGTTGACCAGTCTGCCGAAGAATCTCGAACCGGTTTTTTATAACGCCGCACAAACTTTATTAATGCCGAAGCTGGACGCTTTATCTCAACAACCGCGTTATGTCATGAAGCTGGCCCAGATGGAACCCGGTGCCGCCTGGCAGTGGCTACCCATAACCTGGCAGCCGCTATGAGGCACGGGCTGCTGGCGCTGATTTGCTGGCTGTGTTGTGTTGTTGCCCATAGCGAAATGCTGAATGTCGAACAATCCGGGCTGTTTCGCGCCTGGTTTGTACGCATTGCACAAGAACAGCTCCGCCAGGGGCCAAGTCCACGCTGGTATCAGCAGGATTGTGCGGGCCTGGTGCGATTTGCGGCGAACGAGACGCTGAAAGTTCACGATAGTAAATGGCTAAAAAGTAACGGTTTCTCTAGCCAGTATTTGCCGCCAGAGATGACGCTAACACCTGGACAGCGTCAACTGGCGCAAAACTGGAATCAGGGGAACGGGAAAACCGGCCCCTACGTGACCGCGATTAATTTGATTCAGTACAACAGCCAGTTTATTGGCCAGGACATAAACCAGGCGCTGCCTGGCGATATGATTTTTTTCGATCAGGGCGATGCCCAGCACTTAATGGTCTGGATGGGGCGTTACGTCATCTACCACACCGGAAGCGCCACGAAAACTGACAACGGAATGCGCGCAGTCAGTCTGCAACAACTTATGACATGGAAGGACACCCGATGGATACCCAACGATTCCAATCCCAATTTCATTGGCATTTATCGTTTAAATTTTCTGGCGCGATAGCAGCGTGCTTGTCCCTGTCTCTTGTGGGAACAGGGCTTGCTAATGCTGATGATTCGCTTCCTTCCAGTAACTATGCGCCGCCCGCCGGGGGAACATTCTTTTTGCTTGCTGACAGCAGTTTTAGCAGCAGTGAAGAGGCGAAAGTGCGACTGGAAGCGCCGGGGCGTGATTATCGGCGCTATCAGATGGAAGAGTACGGCGGCGTGGACGTTCGCCTGTATCGTATTCCTGACCCGATGGCATTTTTGCGCCAGCAGAAAAACCTGCATCGCATTGTGGTGCAACCGCAATATCTGGGCGACGGGCTGAACAATACGCTGACCTGGCTGTGGGATAACTGGTACGGCAAATCTCGCCGCGTAATGCAGCGTACTTTCTCTTCTCAGTCACGGCAGAATGTGACTCAGGCATTACCCGAATTACATCTCGGCAATGCCATTATTAAACCTTCCCGTTATGTACAGAACAACCAGTTTTCCCCGCTGAAAAAATATCCCTTGGTGGAACAGTTCCGTTATCCACTATGGCAGGCTAAACCGGTCGAGCCGCAGCAAGGGGTAAAACTGGAAGGCGCATCCAGCAATTTCATCTCGCCGCAGCCGGGTAACATTTATATTCCTCTCGGCCAACAAGAGCCGGGACTGTACCTCGTCGAGGCGATGGTTGGTGGGTATCGGGCGACGACGGTGGTGTTTGTTTCCGATACCGTGGCGCTTAGCAAAGTGTCAGGCAACGAGCTTCTGGTGTGGACCGCGGGTAAAAAACAGGGTGAAGCGAAGCCCGGCTCAGAGATCTTGTGGACTGACGGTCTTGGCGTGATGACCCGCGGTGTGACCGATGACAGCGGTACCTTGCAGTTACAACATATATCGCCAGAACGCTCATACATTCTGGGTAAGGATGCTGAAGGCGGCGTTTTTGTCTCCGAGAACTTCTTTTACGAAAGTGAAATCTACAACACCCGCTTGTATATCTTTACCGATCGCCCGCTATATCGCGCAGGCGATCGTGTCGATGTTAAAGTGATGGGCCGCGAGTTCCACGATCCGTTGCATTCATCCCCCATCGTCAGCGCCCCGGCGAAGCTTTCGGTGCTGGACGCCAACGGCAGTCTGTTGCAAACCGTCAATGTCACGCTGGATGCGCGCAATGGCGGGCAGGGAAGTTTCCGCCTGCCAGAAAATGCCGTTGCCGGAGGTTATGAGTTACGTCTTGCTTACCGCAATCAGGTCTATAGCAGCAGTTTTCGCGTGGCAAACTACATCAAGCCACATTTCGAGATTGGTTTAGCTCTCGACAAAAAAGAGTTCAAAACTGGCGAAGCGGTCAGCGGCAAACTGCAACTGCTCTACCCGGATGGCGAGCCGGTAAAAAATGCCCGCGTGCAGTTAAGTTTGCGCGCTCAGCAATTATCAATGGTCGGTAACGATTTGCGTTATGCCGGACGTTTCCCCGTGTCGCTGGAAGGCAGCGAAACGGTGTCCGACGCCAGCGGTCATGTGGCGTTAAATCTCCCCGCCGCCGATAAACCGAGCCGTTATTTGTTAACCGTCTCCGCCAGTGACGGCGCGGCGTATCGTGTCACCACCACCAAAGAGATCCTCATTGAACGCGGTCTGGCGCATTACTCATTAAGTACTGCCGCACAATACAGTAATAGCGGCGAGTCGGTTGTGTTCCGTTATGCCGCGCTGGAATCTTCAAAACAGGTTCCTGTTACGTATGAATGGTTGCGTCTCGAAGACCGCACGAGCCATAGCGGAGAGCTACCGTCAGGCGGCAAATCCTTTACCGTCAATTTCGCTAAACCTGGCAACTACAATCTGACATTACGCGATAAAGACGGCTTAATTCTCGCTGGGTTAAGTCATGCCGTCAGCGGTAAGGGCAGCACGGCGCATACTGGTACGGTAGATATCGTGGCGGATAAAACGCTGTACCAGCCAGGCGAAACTGCGAAGATGCTGATTACCTTTCCGGAGCCAATTGATGAAGCATTATTGACGCTGGAACGCGATCGCGTGGAACAGCAGTCGCTGCTTTCGCATCCGGCAAACTGGCTGACGTTACAACGTTTAAACGATACCCAGTATGAAGCCCGGGTTCCAGTGAGCAATTCCTTTGCGCCTAACATCACTTTTTCGGTGCTGTATACCCGTAATGGTCAGTACAGTTTTCAGAACGCCGGGATCAAAGTTGCCGTTCCTCAGCTTGATATCCGGGTGAAAACGGACAAAACCCATTACCAGCCTGGTGAACTGGTCAATGTCGAATTAACCTCGTCGCTGAAAGGTAAACCTGTTTCTGCGCAGCTAACGGTAGGCGTGGTCGATGAAATGATCTACGCGCTGCAACCAGAAATCGCGCCGAATATCGGCAAATTTTTCTATCCGCTGGGGCGTAACAATGTGCGTACCAGCTCCAGTCTGTCGTTTATCAGCTACGACCAGGCGCTCTCCAGCGAGCCGGTTGCGCCTGGCGCAACTAACCGCAGCGAGCGGCGAGTAAAAATGCTTGAACGTCCACGGCGTGAAGAGGTGGATACCGCGGCATGGATGCCGTCACTCACAACCGATAAACAAGGCAAAGCGTATTTCACGTTCCTGATGCCTGATTCGTTAACCCGCTGGCGTATCACCGCGCGTGGGATGAACGGCGACGGGCTGGTCGGGCAGGGGCGTGCTTATCTGCGTTCGGAAAAAAATCTCTACATGAAGTGGAGTATGCCAACGGTGTATCGCGTGGGCGACAAACCGGCGGCAGGACTGTTTATCTTCAGTCAGCAGGATAACGAACCGGTGGCGCTGGTGACTAAATTTGCAGGCGCTGAGATGCGCCAGACGCTGACGCTGCACAAAGGGGCGAATTATATTTCGCTGGCGCAGAACATTCAGCAATCTGGCTTGTTAAGCGCAGAACTGCAACAAAATGGGCAAGTGCAGGACAGCATTAGCACAAAACTGTCTTTTGTGGATAACAGCTGGCCCGTTGAACAGCAGAAAAATGTCATGCTCGGCGGTGGCGAGAACGCGCTGATGTTGCCCGAGCAGGCTAGCAATATCCGGCTACAAAGTAGCGAAACGCCGCAGGAGATTTTCCGCAACAATCTTGATGCGTTAGTCGATGGACCATGGGGTGGCGTGATCAACACCGGTAGCCGTCTGATCCCGCTCAGTCTCGCCTGGCGTTCGCTTGCCGATCATCAAAGTGCCGCCGCTAACGACATTCGTCAGATGATTCAGGATAACCGTCTGCGGCTGATGCAACTGGCGGGGCCCGGAGCGCGCTTTACCTGGTGGGGTGAAGATGGCAATGGTGACGCCTTCCTTACGGCATGGGCATGGTACGCCGACTGGCAGGCCAGCCAGGCGCTCGGCGTAACGCAACAACCGGAATACTGGCAGCATATGCTCGACAGTTATGCCGAGCAGGCGGATAACATGCCGTTATTGCATCGGGCGCTGGTGCTGGCGTGGGCACAGGAGATGAATCTGCCGTGCAAAACGTTGTTGAAAGGGTTGGATGAAGCTATCGCCCGGCGCGGAACTAAAGATGAAGATTTCTCTGAGGAAGACATCCGCGATATCAATGACAGCCTGATCCTCGATACACCGGAATCTCCACTGGCAGATGCGGTGGCAAACGTCTTAACCATGACGTTGCTGAAAAAAGCGCAGTTGAAGTCCACGGTGATGCCACAGGTTCAGCAATATGCGTGGGATAAAGCGGCAAACAGCAATCAGCCGCTGGCGCACACGGTTGTGCTGCTCAATAGCGGTGGTGACGCTACCCAGACGGCCGCTATTTTAAGTGGTTTGACCGCTGAGCAATCCACTATTGAGCGCGCGCTGGCCATGAACTGGCTGGCGAAATATATGGCGACAATGCCTCCAGTTGTTTTGCCTGCGCCTGCGGGCGCATGGGCTAAACATAAGTTAACTGGAGGGGGCGAAGACTGGCGTTGGGTTGGTCAGGGTGTGCCGGACATTCTCTCTTTTGGTGACGAATTATCGCCGCAAAATGTGCAGGTCCGCTGGCGTGAACCGGCAAAAACGGCTCAACAAAGTAACATTCCGGTGACCGTTGAACGCCAGTTGTATCGGCTTATCCCCGGTGAAGAAGAGATGAGCTTTACTCTGCAGCCGGTGACCAGCAATGAGATTGACAGCGATGCGCTGTATCTCGATGAAATTACGCTTACCAGCGAGCAGGATGCAGTTCTGCGCTATGGTCAGGTGGAAGTACCGCTCCCGCCGGGAGCCGACGTTGAGCGCACAACATGGGGCATTTCAGTCAATAAACCCAACGCCGCGAAACAGCAGGGGCAATTGCTGGAAAAAGCGCGTAATGAAATGGGCGAACTGGCCTATATGGTGCCGGTGAAAGAACTGACGGGAACGGTCACTTTCCGCCATTTGCTGCGCTTCTCGCAAAAAGGGCAATTCGTTCTGCCTCCTGCTCGTTATGTGCGTTCCTATGCACCTGCGCAGCAAAGTGTTGCGGCAGGGAGTGAATGGACCGGGATGCAGGTGAAATAAGTGAACTGGCGCAGAATCGTCTGGCTATTGGCGTTGGTTACTCTGCCAACGCTTGCGGAGGAGACGCCGTTACAACTGGTGCTGCGCGGTGCGCAGCACGATCAACTGTATCAGCTGTCGTCATCAGGCGTGACCAAAGTCTCAGCATTACCTGACTCGCTCACCACGCCGTTAGGGAGTTTGTGGAAACTGTATGTTTACGCCTGGCTGGAGGATACCCATCAACCGGAGCAGCCCTACCAGTGTCGCGGAAACTCCCCGGAAGAGGTTTATTGTTGTCAGGCTGGGGAGAGCATAACGCGCGATACCGCGCTGGTACGTTCCTGTGGGCTCTATTTTGCGCCGCAGCGGTTGCATATTGGCGCAGATGTGTGGGGGCAATACTGGCAACAGCGTCAGGCACCTGCGTGGTTAGCGTCTCTGCCTACGCTGAAGCCAGAAACCTCGGTAACGGTTAAATCGCTGCTTGATTCATTAGCGACGTTACCCGCGCAAAACAAAGCTCAGGAAGTCTTACTGGATGTGGTGCTGGACGAGGCGAAAATCGGTGTCGCATCCATGCTCGGTAGTCGGGTACGGGTGAAAACCTGGAGCTGGTTTGCCGATGATAAACAGGAAATCCGTCAGGGTGGTTTTGCTGGCTGGTTAACCGATGGTACACCGCTGTGGGTTACTGGCAGTGGCACCAGCAAAACGGTACTAACCCGTTATGCGACGGTGCTTAATCGGGTTTTGCCAGTGCCGACGCAGGTTGCCAGTGGGCAATGTGTAGAGGTGGAGCTGTTTGCCCGCTATCCGCTGAAGAAAATCACAGCGGAGAAGAGTACGACGGCAGTAAAACCCGGCGTACTTAATGGGCGCTATCGTGTGACGTTTACCAATGGTAACCACATTACGTTTGTCAGCCACGGTGAGACGACCTTACTGAGCGAAAAGAGCAAACTGAAATTGCAGTCGCATCTCGATCGTGAAGAGTACGTTGCCAGAGTTCTGGATCGCGAGGCGAAAAGTACGCCCCCTGAGGCAGCGAAAGCCATGACCGTGGCGATTCGCACTTTTTTACAGCAAAACGCCAATCGGGAAGGCGATTGCCTGACCATCCCCGACAGCAGCGCCACGCAGCGTGTTTCTGCTTCGCCAGCGACCACGGGGGCGCGAACGATGACCGCCTGGACGCAGGATCTCATCTATGCAGGCGATCCGGTTCATTATCATGGCAGTCGCGCTACCGAAGGGACACTTTCCTGGCGGCAAGCCACGGCCCAGGCGGGGCAGGGGGAGCGTTACGACCAGATACTCGCGTTTGCTTATCCCGACAACAGCCTTAGCCGCTGGGGAGCGCCACGCTCAACCTGCCAGTTATTACCCAAAGCGAAAGCCTGGCTGGCGAAAAAAATGCCGCAGTGGCGGCGTATATTACAAGGCGAGACGGGGTACAACGAACCAGACGTGTTTGCGGTCTGTCGTTTAGTCTCAGGTTTCCCCTATACCGATCGGCAGCAGAAACGGCTGTTTATTCGTAACTTCTTTACGCTTCAGGATCGGCTGGATTTAACCCATGAGTATCTGCACCTGGCCTTTGATGGTTATCCCACCGGGCTTGATGAGAACTATATCGAAACGCTGACCCGACAATTATTAATGGACTAATGCTATGCGAAAGATTTTTCTTCCGTTGTTACTGGTGGCACTTTCGCCTGTCGCTCACAGTGAAGGTGTGCAGGAAGTCGAGATTGACGCACCGCTCTCTGGCTGGCATCCGGCAGAGGGCGAAGATGCCAGTTTTTCACAATCGATCAATTACCCGGCGTCGTCCGTCAACATGGCAGATGATCAAAATATCTCAGCGCAGATCCGCGGCAAAATAAAGAATTATGCTGCGGCGGGTAAAGTTCAGCAGGGCCGGCTGGTGGTCAACGGTGCCAGTATGCCGCAGAGAATTGAATCCGATGGTTCATTTGCACGCCCTTATATTTTCACTGAAGGCAGCAACAGCGTGCAGGTCATCAGCCCGGATGGGCAAAGCCGACAAAAAATGCAGTTTTACTCAACGCCGGGTACAGGAACGATTCGTGCACGTTTACGGCTGGTTCTCTCGTGGGATACGGACAATACCGATCTCGATCTCCATGTTGTCACGCCCGATGGCGAACACGCCTGGTACGGTAACACCGTGCTGAAAAACAGTGGTGCACTGGATATGGATGTCACGACGGGGTACGGACCCGAGATTTTCGCCATGCCAGCACCAGTTCACGGGCGCTATCAGGTGTATATCAACTACTATGGTGGGCGCAGCGAAACGGAATTGACGACCGCCCAACTGACGCTGATCACCGATGAAGGATCGGTCAATGAGAAACAGGAAACATTTATTGTACCGATGCGTAATGCTGGCGAGCTGACGCTGGTGAAAAGTTTTGACTGGTGATCCATCCCTTCACACAACCTAGCTCTCTCTTTTTTCAGATAAGACTACTGGGCGATCTGCCGACGCCAGGATATAACCATTAACAAGCGTCGGCAGATTGGTCATTTCTTATTTTTCGTACTGAGAACTGTCCATCTACTCCGGCTTTCCTGGTTAAGGCAATGGTTTCTAAGCGATACGCATTATTGCAATGGTGACAGAACATTGCGGTAACACGCTTTTACCGCTACCTTAACCACACTCCATCGGTCACCTGAGGCGGAGCTTCGCCCCTTTGAAATACCTTGCTTCTTTTCGTACAACCCTGAAAGCCTCGCGCTACATGTTCAGAGCATTGGCGTTAGTGCTCTGGCTGTTGATTGCTTTTTCATCCGTTTTTTACATCGTTAATGCGTTACATCAGCGAGAATCGGAAATTCGTCAGGAATTTAATCTGAGTTCCGATCAGGCTCAGCGCTTTATTCAACGCACCTCTGATGTGATGAAAGAGCTGAAGTACATCGCCGAAAATCGCTTATCGGCAGAAAACGGTGTGCTTTCCCCGCGTGGACGAGAAACGCAGGCGGATGTGCCTGCGTTTGAACCGCTGTTTGCCGACTCCGATTGTTCCGCAATGAGTAACACCTGGCGAGGTTCTCTGGAGTCATTGGCGTGGTTTATGCGCTACTGGCGCGATAATTTTTCTGCGGCTTACGATCTAAACCGGGTATTTTTAATCGGCAGCGATAACCTCTGCATGGCCAATTTCGGTCTGCGTGATATGCCAGTGGAACGCGATACCGCGTTGAAAGCTTTGCATGAACGCATCAATAAATATCGAAATGCACCACAAGATGATAGCGGCAGTAACCTCTACTGGATCAGCGAAGGTCCGCGCCCTGGCGTCGGGTATTTTTACGCGTTGACGCCAGTTTATCTGGCGAACCGGTTGCAGGCGCTTTTGGGTGTCGAGCAGACCATCCGGATGGAGAACTTTTTCTTACCGGGTACGTTGCCGATGGGGGTTACCATTCTTGATGAAAATGGTCATACCCTGATTTCGCTTACCGGACCAGAAAGTAAAATTAAGGGCGATCCTCGCTGGATGCAGGAACGCTCCTGGTTTGGCTATACGGAAGGGTTCCGGGAGCTGGTGCTGAAGAAAAATCTGCCACCCTCATCGCTAAGCATCGTGTATTCGGTGCCGGTTGATAAGGTGCTGGAACGCATTCGCATGTTGATCCTTAACGCAATTTTGCTGAATGTGCTTGCCGGAGCTGCATTGTTTACTCTCGCGCGGATGTACGAGCGACGTATTTTCATTCCGGCGGAAAGCGACGCCCTGCGACTGGAAGAACATGAGCAGTTCAATCGCAAGATTGTCGCCTCCGCGCCAGTGGGTATCTGCATTTTGCGTACCGCTGATGGCGTCAATATTTTAAGTAACGAACTGGCGCATACCTATCTCAATATGCTTACGCATGAGGACCGCCAACGACTGACGCAAATTATCTGTGGGCAGCAGGTCAATTTTGTTGATGTCCTGACCAGCAACAATACCAATCTGCAAATCAGCTTCGTCCATTCGCGCTATCGTAATGAAAACGTGGCCATTTGTGTGCTGGTGGATGTTTCTTCGCGCGTGAAGATGGAAGAGTCGTTGCAGGAGATGGCACAAGCAGCGGAACAGGCGAGCCAGTCAAAATCGATGTTCCTTGCCACCGTCAGTCATGAGCTGCGAACGCCGCTGTATGGCATTATCGGTAACCTGGATCTGTTGCAAACCAAAGAGTTACCGAAAGGCGTCGATCGGCTGGTGACGGCAATGAACAACTCTTCCAGCCTGTTGTTGAAAATTATCAGCGATATTCTCGATTTCTCGAAGATTGAATCGGAACAGTTGAAGATCGAACCGCGTGAGTTTTCACCGCGTGAAGTGATGAACCACATCACCGCCAACTATTTACCGCTGGTGGTACGCAAGCAGTTAGGCTTGTACTGCTTTATTGAACCGGATGTGCCAGTGGCCTTAAATGGCGACCCGATGCGTTTACAGCAGGTCATCTCCAACCTGTTGAGTAACGCCATAAAATTCACCGATACCGGCTGTATAGTTTTGCATGTCCGCGCTGATGGCGATTATCTCTCTATCCGTGTTCGCGATACCGGCGTGGGGATTCCGGCGAAAGAAGTGGTGCGCTTGTTTGATCCCTTCTTCCAGGTCGGAACGGGCGTACAGCGAAACTTCCAGGGGACCGGTCTGGGTCTGGCGATTTGTGAAAAACTGATCAGCATGATGGACGGCGATATCTCGGTAGATTCAGAACCGGGAATGGGCAGCCAGTTTACCGTGCGTATTCCGTTGTACGGCGCTCAGTACCCGCAGAAAAAAGGCGTGGAAGGGTTGAGTGGTAAACGCTGCTGGCTGGCGGTCCGCAATGCGTCGCTCTGTCAGTTCCTGGAAACCAGTTTGCAGCGCAGCGGCATCGTCGTTACAACATACGAAGGGCAGGAACCGACTCCCGAAGATGTGTTAATTACTGACGAGGTAGTGAGTAAAAAATGGCAGGGTAGAGCGGTAGTGACCTTCTGTCGTCGCCATATTGGTATTCCGCTGGAGAAAGCGCCAGGGGAGTGGGTACACAGTGTGGCTGCCCCGCATGAGCTACCGGCATTGTTGGCGCGTATTTATTTGATCGAGATGGAGAGCGACGATCCTGCTAACGCTCTGCCGTCGACGGACAAAGCGGTCAGCGATAATGACGATATGATGATTCTGGTCGTGGATGATCATCCGATTAACCGACGTCTGCTGGCAGATCAGTTGGGATCGTTGGGCTATCAATGTAAAACCGCGAATGATGGTGTCGATGCGCTTAATGTACTTAGCAAGAATCATATTGATATCGTGCTTAGCGACGTCAACATGCCAAATATGGATGGTTACCGCTTGACGCAACGCATTCGTCAGTTGGGACTGACGTTGCCGGTAATCGGAGTAACTGCTAATGCGTTGGCTGAAGAGAAGCAGCGGTGTCTGGAGTCCGGTATGGACAGCTGCCTGTCGAAGCCGGTAACGCTGGATGTGATAAAACAGACGCTGACGGTATATGCCGAGAGGGTCAGGAAATCGCGGGAATCGTAGGACGGATAAGGTGTTTATGCCGCATCTGGCATTCAGTGCAAATGCCAGATGCGACGCTGACGCGTCTTATCTGGCCTACTTTAATGTAATCTGTTGAAATAATGGGAATCGTAGGCCGGATAAGGCGTTTACGCTGCATCCGGCAATCGGTGCAAATGCCAGATAAGACACTAACGCGTCTTATCTGGCCTACAGATGATTAGTCTTTATCTGCCGGACTTAAGGTCACAGAAGAGAGATAATTCAGCAGGGCGATATCGTTCTCGACACCCAGCTTCATCATCGCAGATTTCTTCTGGCTACTGATGGTTTTAATACTGCGGTTCAGCTTTTTAGCGATCTCGGTCACCAGGAAGCCTTCCGCAAACAGGCGCAGAACTTCACTCTCTTTTGGCGAGAGACGCTTGTCACCGTAACCACCAGCACTGATTTTTTCCAACAGGCGAGAAACGCTTTCCGGGGTAAATTTCTTCCCTTTCTGCAGCGCGGCGAGAGCTTTCGGCAGATCGGTCGGTGCACCTTGTTTCAGCACGATCCCTTCGATATCCAGATCCAATACCGCACTAAGAATCGCCGGGTTGTTGTTCATGGTCAGAACAATGATCGACAGGCTTGGGAAATGGCGCTTGATGTACTTGATTAAGGTAATGCCATCGCCGTACTTATCGCCAGGCATGGAGAGATCGGTAATCAACACATGCGCATCCAGTTTCGGCAGGTTGTTGATCAGTGCTGTAGAGTCTTCAAATTCGCCGACAACATTCACCCACTCAATTTGCTCAAGTGATTTGCGAATACCGAACAAGACTATCGGATGGTCATCGGCAATAATTACGTTCATATTGTTCATGTAATAGGCTACCTTGCTACAGCAAGCTCTTGACATAACTGTCAATGTCGCTGATGTATTTTTCTATTCCTGGAACATCCTTCTCACGAATCAGATGTTCCAGCGTTTCACATAACTGCTTGCCGGGTACCAGATTTAGCATGGCAAATACGCCTTTAAGACGATGAGCCGTTTGGGCTAACGCAGCAAAGTCACTGGTTGCTGCTTCAGTATACAGCCTCTTAACATCATCCGGTACTGTGTCTACAAAGAGCGCATAATAGCCGCTGGCATGGAGTTGCGCATTTTCATCTCCGCCCAGAGGCGATTCTGTCACCTCTTCCTGCGCCAGTTGCACTTCAATTAATTGTAAGACCGCTTCCTGCATAGCGTTGCTCATATTGAAGTTGACGCACAATTGACCAGGCCCAATTTCCCGTACGCCAGACTCATCATCGCTTAAAAGCAAGCCAGAGGCAGTAAGATTAGACGGATTATCCGTTAAAAAGATATCATAATCTTGACTAATTAATCTTTCATCGGGTGTGATACAGGTTGCACCCCAATTTTCTAACTGGCGAGTGACAATATTCCGAATTTCTGCCGAAGTAACATCCACCATTACGCAGACATCATCCAGTAAACGCTCTTCTTCCTCTTCAACTTCCGGGTCAGCTGCGAGCATTTTGATATGCACAGAGTAGCGTGTACCAAGCCCATCCCGCGTTTTGATGTTTAAATGACCGCCCAGTTTACGTGCCAGTTGATCGCTCAGCCAGAATGCCAGCGGGTCCGCCTTGCCATAGCGATCGTTTTGGGTCTGGTTGATAAACGGGAAGTGCAAATTATCCATTTCATGAATACTTACGCCTTCTCCCGTGTCCAGAATGCGGAACGTCAGGCGGTCTTCGGAGGACTCATCCTGATCAACCTCAAGGGTGATTTTTCCCAATTGCGTTGAGGTCACGGCATATTGCATCAGTAGCAGCAAAATACGTCGTAAGGCATCGCGATCGCCGCGGCGCATATCGTGTGCTTTCAGATGATTGTTAATCAGCAGTTGCAGACCTTTACGCTTGATGGCAGGCAACACTGAAGGCACAACTTCATCAATTAAATCCTGCACGGAGAACAGCACCGTCTCACTTTTCCAGCTATCATCCGCAAGCATGTTCGCTAACTGTATTTCATCAACCAGCCGCACCAGCACATCTGCCTGATTCGCCAGTTGTTTGCTTTCCGGGGCGTTGAGTTTAGCCGCGCTCTCCGCCAGGGACTGTGCGGGTTCTTTCAGCGCATCGCCAATGTTTTTCATAAAGGTCATCCGCCCCTGCTGGTTTTTCTCATACAGACGCTGCGCCTGCTTGAGTTTCTTGTTTACCAGCACTTCGCGATCCTGATCGCGAATAATGAAAATTTGTGTGCGCGGCGCGACCTGGCTGCGGAACATGCGGATCTCATACAGCTCGTTATTGATCGTCGCCTGAATAATCCCCTGATGCTGTTCCGCCATGGTGGTGATGTTTTGCAGATTCAAATGCGGCAGCAAATGATCGGCAATTTTGTTACTTATGACAGTGCGGTTCGATTCCTGATCGTGAACCAGCAGGCCGAGCGGCAGCAGTGAGACTATCTCTTCATTAATTGCCCGTAAAATGCGCAATTCGTTATTGACCGCCGTGCTGGGTAGACTTTCTGTACTGCGGCTGGAGAAATGGCGGAATGTGGTATAGCCAAATAACGCCAGCGCCAGCAAACCGATGTTCAGCAGCAGTGGCAGCAGAATGTTTTGCAACGTATCCAGCAATAAGGTGCCATAAGGAACCTGCCAGACCAGGCGCATATCGGTAGAGTTGAGTGCCGAGGCGATTTCAATCTTCGTACTGTTAAAGTGGATACTGACGCTATCCGTCCCTTCTTTCTCATTATCATTGTTTCCCGTTGCCGTCGCGTCTGGCTCAAGGCGGAAACTGTCCAGCGGCATACCCGGTGGGATCAAATCATTAATCGGCAGATCAAAAGCCACGACCGTTGCCAGATGTCCTGGCTGGTTAAAGGTAGTACGCAATGTAAAGTAATGACCGTTCTGCCAGGCCAGGCGGCGCATGTTAGAAAAGCTTTCGCGTTCATCGAGGGCGTTGGCCTGTTGCAACATCTCTGCACGACGTGAATCAACAATGTCGCTGACGGTCGATTCTTTAAATCCGGAGGTGAGATCTTTAAGGGGTAGGGTTGAGATCAGCACCAGACTGTTATCCTGACCATTCAGGTAATACATCGACCACGGTACATTTTCTGCGCCCCACAATGTATCCAGATAAGTGGACATCCGCTGAGTCATCTCAAGCGTTGAGTTGTCGTGAGAGCCAAAGATTAACGCTTCCGTTTTGCGGCGTGGTTTCTCCAGATAGTAGACATCCTGTTTCAGGCGCGTCTCTTGTAAACCTTCGCCGGAGGAGGGGGAGGTCGTCGCGGCAATGTTGTCGTAGATCTGCCAGGTCACGTAACGCCAGTTATCGACGCGCTTTTGGATAGCATGGGTAATGTCGACAATCTGGTAACTTTTATCTTTCAGCCAGGCGTTAACGGCGCTTTGTACCATTACACCCATCGTCACCAGTAACACAATGATCAACAGTAAAAAGAAGCGGGTAATGCTCCCCGGTAGGAGTGAAAAGCGGGTCGTGGCCGTTGTCTCTTTCTGACGCATTCGTGTTTATGACCTGTTAAAACTTCGCGAAGTGATAGGGCAGTATAAAGGGTACAGTGTGAAATTCCAGACTCTTACCTGATTGATGATTCTCTATTCTCCCGTGATATTTATCATCCTGCATTGGGGGAAATAGATGTACAAGCGCCATTTTGCTGTACAAATAACCTACAAAAAGCCCAACAAAAATAATTGCAAATAAACAAAGATTGCTGGAAATTATGCGGATGTTAATTATTTGTGAAATAGTTAACAAGCGTTATAGTTTTTCTGTGGTAGCACAGAATAATGAAAAGTGTGTAAAGAAGGGTAAAAAAAACCGAATGCGAGGCATCCGGTTGAAATAGGGGTAAACAGACATTCAGAAATGAATGACGGTAATAAATAAAGTTAATGATGATAGCGGGAGTTATTCTAGTTGCGAGTGAAGGTTTTGTTTTGACATTCAGTGCTGTCAAATACTTAAGAATAAGTTATTGATTTTAACCTTGAATTATTATTGCTTGATGTTAGGTGCTTATTTCGCCATTCCGCAATAATCTTAAAAAGTTCCCTTGCATTTACATTTTGAAACATCTATAGCGATAAATGAAACATCTTAAAAGTTTTAGTATCATATTCGTGTTGGATTATTCTGCATTTTTGGGGAGAATGGACTTGCCGACTGATTAATGAGGGTTAATCAGTATGCAGTGGCATAAAAAAGCAAATAAAGGCATATAACAGAGGGTTAATAACATGAAAGTTAAAGTACTGTCCCTCCTGGTCCCAGCTCTGCTGGTAGCAGGCGCAGCAAACGCTGCTGAAGTTTACAACAAAGACGGCAACAAATTAGATCTGTACGGTAAAGTAGACGGCCTGCACTATTTCTCTGACAACAAGTCAGAAGACGGCGACCAGACCTATGTACGTCTTGGTTTCAAAGGCGAAACTCAGGTTACTGACCAGCTGACCGGTTACGGCCAGTGGGAATATCAGATCCAGGGCAATACCTCTGAAGACAACAAAGAAAACTCCTGGACCCGTGTGGCATTCGCAGGTCTGAAATTCCAGGATGTTGGTTCTTTCGACTACGGTCGTAACTACGGCGTTGTTTACGACGTAACTTCCTGGACCGACGTACTGCCAGAATTCGGTGGCGACACTTACGGCTCTGACAACTTCATGCAGCAGCGTGGTAATGGCTACGCAACCTACCGTAACACCGACTTCTTCGGTCTGGTTGACGGTCTGAACTTTGCTGTTCAGTACCAGGGCAAAAATGGTAGCGTAAGCGGCGAAGGCATGACCAACAATGGTCGTGGTGCTCTGCGTCAGAATGGCGACGGTGTCGGCGGATCTATCACTTATGATTACGAAGGCTTCGGTATCGGTGCTGCAGTTTCCAGCTCCAAACGTACTGATGATCAGAACTTCGGCCTGAACGGTTATGGTGAGCGTTATTTGGGTAACGGCGACCGCGCTGAAACCTACACTGGTGGTCTGAAATACGACGCTAACAACATCTACCTGGCTGCTCAGTACACCCAGACCTACAACGCAACTCGCGTAGGTTCCCTGGGTTGGGCGAACAAAGCACAGAACTTCGAAGCTGTTGCTCAGTACCAGTTCGACTTCGGTCTGCGTCCATCTGTAGCATACCTGCAGTCTAAAGGTAAAAACCTGGGTGTCGTTGCTGGTCGTAACTACGACGACGAAGATATCCTGAAATATGTTGATGTTGGTGCGACCTACTACTTCAACAAAAACATGTCCACCTACGTTGACTACAAAATCAACCTGCTGGACGACAACCAGTTCACTCGTGACGCTGGCATCAACACTGATAACATCGTAGCTCTGGGTCTGGTTTACCAGTTCTAATCTCGATTGATATCGAACAAAGGGCCTGCGGGCCCTTTTTTCATTGTTTTCAGCGTACAAACTCATTTTTTTGGTGTACTCTTGCGACCGTTCGCATGAGGATAATCACGTATGGAAATAAGCTTTACCCGCGTGGCACTGCTGGCTGCCGCGCTCTTCTTTGTTGGTTGCGATCAAAAACCACAACCCGCCAAAACCCACGCTACTGAAGTTACCGTTCTTGAAGGCAAAACCATGGGTACCTTCTGGCGTGCCAGCATCCCGGGCATTGATGCCAAACGCAGTGCCGAACTTAAAGAAAAGATTCAGACCCAGCTGGACGCCGACGATCAGCTGCTTTCGACCTATAAAAAAGATTCCGCGCTGATGCGCTTTAACGACTCGCAAAGTTTGTCGCCGTGGCCAGTAAGTGAAGCGATGGCCGAAATCGTCACTACCTCGCTGCGCATTGGCGCGAAGACCGATGGTGCGATGGATATTACCGTCGGGCCGCTGGTGAATCTGTGGGGCTTTGGCCCGGAACAACAGCCGGTTCAAATTCCGAGCCAGGAACAGATCGATGCGATGAAAGCCAAAACCGGCTTACAGCACCTGACGGTCATCAATCAGTCGCATCAGCAATACCTGCAAAAAGACCTGCCGGATTTATATATCGATCTCTCCACCGTCGGTGAAGGTTATGCGGCGGATCACCTGGCACGCTTGATGGAGCAGGAAGGTATTTCACGTTATCTGGTGTCAGTTGGTGGTGCTCTGGATAGCCGTGGTATGAACGGTGAAGGCCAGCCGTGGCGGGTAGCGATTCAAAAACCAACCGATAAAGAAAACGCGGTTCAGGCCGTGGTGGATATCAACGGTCATGGCATTAGCACCTCTGGCAGCTACCGTAACTATTACGAACTGGACGGCAAACGTCTTTCTCATGTTATCGATCCGCAAACCGGGCGTCCTATCGAACACAATCTGGTATCCGTGACGGTGATTGCCCCGACGGCGCTGGAAGCCGATGCCTGGGATACTGGCTTAATGGTACTCGGGCCGGAGAAAGCCAAAGAGGTTGTTCGCCGGGAAGGGCTGGCGGTCTATATGATCACCAAAGAAGGTGATAGCTTTAAAACCTGGATGTCGCCGCAGTTTAAAAGCTTCCTTATCAGCGAAAAAAATTAAAGCGCAAGATTGTTGGTTTTTGCGTGATGGTGACCGGGCAGACTAAAGGCTATCCTTAACCAGGGAGCTGATTATGAAAAAAGCCACATGCTTAACTGACGATCAACGCTGGCAATCTGTCTTAGCCCGCGACCCGAATGCCGACGGCGAATTCGTTTTCGCCGTGCGTACCACAGGCATCTTTTGCCGTCCGTCTTGCCGCGCCAGACATGCTTTGCGGGAAAACGTCTCCTTCTACGCAAATGCCAGCGAGGCACTCGCCGCTGGCTTTCGCCCCTGCAAACGTTGTCAGCCAGACAAAGCCAATGCCCAGCAACATCGGTTGGATAAAATTACCCACGCCTGTCGACTGCTGGAACAGGAAACGCCTGTAACGCTGGAAGCCTTAGCCGACCATGTGGCGATGAGTCCGTTCCATCTGCATCGGTTGTTTAAAGCGACTACCGGAATGACGCCTAAAGCCTGGCAACAGGCCTGGCGCGCTCGCCGTTTGCGCGAATCGCTGGCGAAAGGGGAGAGCGTGACGACGTCTATTCTTAACGCCGGATTCCCCGACAGCAGCAGTTACTACCGCAAAGCCGACGAAACGCTGGGCATGACGGCTAAACAATTCCGTCACGGTGGCGAAAATCTGGCGGTGCGTTACGCGCTGGCTGATTGTGAGCTGGGTCGTTGCCTGGTGGCAGAAAGCGAGCGGGGGATTTGCGCGATATTGCTGGGCGATGATGACGCGACACTAATCAGCGAGTTGCAGCAGATGTTTCCCGCTGCCGACAACGCGCCTGCCGATCTGATGTTTCAGCAACATGTGCGTGAAGTGATCGCCAGCCTCAATCAACGCGATACGCCGCTGACGTTACCGCTGGACATTCGCGGCACTGCTTTTCAGCAACAAGTCTGGCAGGCACTGCGCACGATACCTTGCGGTGAAACCGTCAGTTATCAGCAACTGGCTAACGCCATCGGCAAACCGAAAGCGGTACGGGCCGTTGCCAGCGCCTGTGCCGCCAACAAGCTGGCTATCATAATACCCTGTCATCGGGTGGTCCGTGGTGATGGCACACTTTCCGGTTACCGCTGGGGCGTGTCGCGTAAAGCGCAACTGCTGCGCCGCGAAGCTGAAAATGAGGAGAGGTAATGTTGGATCTGTTTGCCGATGCTGAACCGTGGCAAGAGCCACTGGCGGCTGGTGCGGTAATTTTACGGCGTTTTGCTTTTAATGCTGCGGAGCAACTAATCCGCGATATTAATGACGTTGCCAGCCAGTCGCCGTTTCGCCAGATGGTCACCCCCGGGGGATATACCATGTCGGTGGCGATGACCAACTGTGGGCATCTGGGCTGGACGACCCATCGGCAAGGTTATCTCTATTCGCCCATTGATCCGCAAACAAATAAACCGTGGCCCGCCATGCCACAAAGCTTTCATGATTTATGTCAACGTGCGACTACGGCGGCGGGCTATCCAGATTTCCAGCCAGATGCTTGTCTTATCAACCGCTACGCTGCTGGCGCGAAACTGTCGCTGCATCAGGATAAAGACGAACCGGATCTGCGCGCGCCGATTGTTTCTGTTTCTCTGGGCTTACCTGCGATTTTTCAATTTGGTGGCCTGAAACGTAATGATCCGCTCAAACGTTTGTTGTTGGAACATGGCGATGTGGTGGTGTGGGGCGGTGAGTCGCGGCTGTTTTATCACGGTATTCAACCGTTGAAAGCGGGGTTTCATCCACTCACCACCGACTGCCGCTACAACCTGACATTCCGTCAGGCAGGTAAAAAAGAATAAAAATAAGAATTATTATTGCTGTGCGCGCGAAGATGTTTAAACTGCGGGCTGTAATTCATTGTCCGGGTTTTCTGCATGGAACTTCTTGTACTTGTCTGGCGGCAGTATCGCTGGCCATTTATCAGTGTGATGGCGCTAAGCCTCGCCAGTGCGGCATTAGGCATTGGCTTAATTGCTTTTATCAATCAGCGCCTTATCGAAACGGCGGATACCAGTCTGCTGGTGTTGCCGGAGTTTCTGGGATTATTGCTGCTGTTGATGGCAGTCACTCTCGGATCGCAACTGGCGCTCACCACTTTGGGGCATCACTTCGTTTACCGACTGCGTAGTGAATTTATCAAGCGGATTCTGGATACCCACGTCGAGCGCATTGAACAACTCGGTAGCGCCTCGTTGCTGGCGGGATTAACCAGCGATGTGCGCAATATCACCATTGCTTTTGTGCGTCTTCCGGAACTGGTGCAGGGGATCATTCTCACTATCGGTTCCGCGGCGTATCTGTGGATGCTGTCGGGCAAAATGTTGCTGGTAACGGCTATCTGGATGGCGATCACCATCTGGGGTGGTTTTGTACTGGTGGCGCGGGTGTACAAACATATGGCGACCCTGCGTGAAACCGAAGACAGGCTGTATACGGATTTTCAAACTGTACTCGAAGGGCGCAAAGAGCTGACTCTGAACCGGGAACGCGCCGAGTATGTGTTTAACAACCTCTACATTCCTGATGCGCAAGAGTATCGCCACCATATTATCCGCGCAGACACCTTCCATCTTAGCGCCGTGAACTGGTCAAACATCATGATGTTGGGCGCAATCGGCCTGGTGTTCTGGATGGCGAACAGTCTCGGTTGGGCTGATACCAACGTTGCCGCGACCTATTCGTTGACGCTTTTATTCCTGCGTACGCCGCTGCTTTCGGCGGTTGGCGCATTGCCGACGCTGCTGACGGCGCAGGTGGCGTTTAACAAGCTGAACAAATTCGCGCTCGCGCCTTTCAAAGCAGAGTTTCCGCGCCCGCAGGCGTTTCCCAACTGGCAAACGCTGGAGCTGCGTAACGTGACGTTTGCTTATCAGGATAACGCGTTTTCCGTTGGTCCGATTAATCTCACCATCAAACGTGGCGAGCTGCTGTTTCTGATTGGCGGCAACGGTAGCGGAAAATCGACGCTGGCGATGTTGTTGACGGGCTTGTATCAGCCACAAAGCGGCGAAATCTTGCTGGATGGCAAACCTGTCAGCGGCGAACAACCGGAAGATTATCGCAAACTGTTTTCGGCAGTGTTTACCGATGTCTGGCTGTTTGATCAACTGCTGGGGCCGGAGGGTAAACCCGCTAACCCGCAACTGGTTGAGAAGTGGCTGGCGCAGCTGAAAATGGCTCATAAGCTTGAGTTAAGCAACGGGCGTATTGTTAACCTGAAGTTATCAAAAGGGCAGAAAAAACGCGTGGCGCTGTTGCTGGCGCTGGCAGAAGAACGCGATATTATCCTGCTGGATGAATGGGCGGCGGATCAGGATCCACACTTCCGTCGTGAGTTTTATCAGGTGTTGCTGCCGCTGATGCAGGAGATGGGTAAAACTATTTTCGCTATCAGTCATGATGATCATTACTTTATCCACGCCGACCGCCTGCTGGAAATGCGCAATGGGCAACTTAGCGAGCTGACGGGCGAAGAGCGCGATGCCGCTTCGCGTGATGCCGTTGCCCGGACGGCATAATATTACGACGCTGACCTGGCGGACTGCTGCCGTCAGGTCAATATGCTAAAAATCCCTTCATTTCTAATAACCCTATAATTAATCAACGAAATTATAATGTTTCTAAAATTAGAATATAATTTATAAACATTATTTAAATGTTGTTACTTAAGTGTTACCGTTGATGCCGCGCAAATCTCACCTGCAATAAAGCGACTAAAAGTAAGGCATTAACAAGATGAAAAAAGTGACTGCCATGCTCTTCTCGATGGCCGTGGGGCTTAATGCCGTTTCGATGGCGGCAAAAGCGAAAGCGTCCGAGGAGCAGGAAACTGATGTACTGTTGATTGGCGGCGGCATTATGAGCGCCACGTTGGGGACCTATTTACGCGAGCTGGAGCCTGAATGGTCGATGACCATGGTGGAGCGCCTGGAGGGTGTCGCGCAGGAGAGTTCGAACGGCTGGAATAACGCCGGAACCGGGCATTCTGCACTGATGGAACTGAACTACACCCCGCAAAACGCCGATGGCAGCATCAGTATTGAAAAAGCAGTCGCCATTAACGAAGCATTTCAGATTTCCCGCCAGTTCTGGGCGCACCAGGTTGAGCGCGGCGTGCTGCGTACTCCGCGTTCATTTATCAATACCGTTCCGCATATGAGCTTTGTCTGGGGCGAGGATAACGTTAATTTCCTGCGCGCCCGTTACGCCGCGTTGCAACAAAGCTCGCTGTTTCGCGGTATGCGTTACTCTGAAGATCACGCGCAGATCAAAGAGTGGGCACCGTTAGTGATGGAAGGGCGCGATCCACAACAGAAAGTAGCGGCAACACGCACAGAAATTGGCACTGATGTGAACTATGGCGAGATCACCCGCCAGTTAATTGCTTCCTTACAGAAGAAATCTAACTTCTCGCTGCAACTCAGCAGCGAAGTCCGCGCCCTAAAGCGTAATGACGATAACACCTGGACCGTTACCGTTGCCGATCTGAAAAACGGCACTGCACAGAACATCCGCGCCAAATTTGTCTTTATCGGCGCGGGCGGTGCGGCGCTGAAGCTATTACAGGAATCGGGGATTCCGGAAGCGAAAGACTACGCCGGTTTCCCGGTGGGCGGACAGTTCCTTGTTTCGGAAAACCCGGACGTGGTTAATCACCATCTGGCGAAGGTTTACGGTAAAGCATCCGTTGGCGCACCACCGATGTCGGTTCCGCATATCGATACCCGCGTTCTGGACGGTAAACGCGTAGTGCTGTTTGGGCCATTTGCCACCTTCTCAACCAAATTCCTCAAAAACGGTTCATTGTGGGATCTGATGAGTTCCACCACCACCTCTAACGTGATGCCGATGATGCACGTCGGGCTGGATAATTTCGATCTGGTGAAATATCTGGTGAGTCAGGTGATGTTGAGTGAAGAGGATCGTTTTGAAGCGTTGAAAGAGTACTATCCGCAGGCAAAAAAAGAGGACTGGCGTTTGTGGCAAGCGGGGCAGCGCGTGCAGATTATCAAGCGTGATGCCGAGAAAGGTGGCGTACTGCGTCTGGGTACTGAAGTGGTCAGTGACCAGCAAGGGACCATTGCCGCGCTGCTGGGGGCATCGCCAGGGGCGTCAACCGCCGCGCCGATTATGTTGGATCTGCTGGAAAAAGTATTTGGCGATCGCGTTTCCAGCCCGCAATGGCAGGCTACGTTGAAAGCGATCGTTCCGTCTTATGGACGCAAGCTGAACGGTGATGTAGCGGCAACAGAACGCGAGTTGCAGTACACCAGCGAAGTGCTGGGGCTGAAATACGACAAGCCGCAGGCAGCAGATAGTACGCCAAAACCGCAGTTGAAACCGCAACCCGTTCAAAAAGAAGTGGCGGATATTGCGTTGTAATGATGTGCCACATCCGGCATGGTATGCCGGATGTGGCGTATGCTGATAAGACGCGCCAGCGTCGCATCAGGCACCGGCTCGGGCGTTAGATGTCGGATGCGGCGTGACCGCCTTATTCGGCCTACGGGGTGCCGCACTTCACAGCATTTTAGCGAACTACCGCGTTGTCAATTTTCTCTTCCGCCTTCCAGACGCGGTACTTCACATCTACATTGTCTGGCGTATACACCACGATCGGCAGCTTGCTGTTGTAACGCAGCATTCCAGCATCGCCCAGATACGCGGTGACAAATTTCTTCTCTTTCTTGCCATCCGGGCAGGCCATCATCGTGGAAACCGGCGAGCTAACTTTATCAAAGACATAATAATCATAGCCCCAGCCTTCCAGCGTTTTGCTTTCCAGCTTCCCGCCGAGACGATGCAAATTGCAATCGACTTCCAGCGTCTGACCGATTAACAGTTCTACTTTCAGGGTAGATTCATCTTCTTGCGGGGTTAACTGAATCACCTGACGCTTCATCCCTTTTTCAGCTTGTGGATAAGGCGCGATTTTTTCCAGTGGCTGGACGCTTTCTGCCGCCCAGGCGGAAGTGGTAGCGAAAGCGGCAAACAATACTGCAGGTAGAATGGTCTTCATTTTTTTGCTTTCCTTCTTCATTTATAGGTTTTCACCGATGATGTCGCTGAAGGTTAACATATTCATCAGATTTATTAATTTGCTTTATGAATAACTTAAAGAACATTCAGACAATTTTACCTGCTCTTTTAGTGTTAAATTCTGATGAGGGAGCAAACCAGCAGAAATATCTCTGGTGAATTAATCGCTATATAAATATGTTTATAACCATTTGAAATGTGAGCAAAAGCCCGTTTTTGCCACGCTTCCCGCCACTCTTTTGATCCTGCTACAGGTTTTACCCCGATCGGGGTATGCATCTTTGACACATCCTTTAATATCTTAGCGGCTATAAAAATGGCTTATTAATTATGCGGTTTATTTGGTCGCTCTCAATTTTCAGAGCGCGTTAATGATGGAAGGTCAATGTGAAGATTGATGCATCCCGTCGGGGCATACTCACTGGTCGCTGGCGCAAAGCCAGTAACGGTATCCGTCCACCCTGGTCCGGTGATGAATCTCATTTTCTGACCCATTGCACCCGTTGCGACGCCTGTATTAATGCTTGTGAAAACAACATTCTGCAACGCGGCGCGGGCGGCTATCCGAGCGTTAATTTCAAAAATAACGAGTGCAGCTTCTGTTACGCCTGCGCGCAGGCTTGCCCCGAATCGCTATTTTCTCCGCGCCACACCAGGGCCTGGGATTTGCAGTTCACCATTGGGGACGCGTGCCTGGCGTATCAGTCAGTTGAATGCCGCCGCTGTCAGGATAGCTGTGAGCCAATGGCAATTATCTTTCGCCCGACGCTCTCCGGAATCTACCAGCCGCAACTTAATAGCCAACTTTGCAACGGATGTGGAGCATGTGCAGCCAGCTGTCCGGTATCAGCCATAACTGCGGAGTATCTCCATGCACACTAACTGGCAAGTTTGCAGCCTGGTCGTGCAGGCCAAAAGCGAACGAATTTCAGACATCAGCACCCAACTGAACGCCTTTCCCGGCTGTGAAGTTGCTGTCAGCGACGCGCCGAGCGGTCAGTTGATTGTGGTGGTGGAAGCAGAAGACAGCGAAACGCTGATCCAAACCATTGAGTCAGTACGCAACGTAGAGGGCGTGCTGGCGGTGTCGCTGGTTTATCACCAGCAGGAAGAGCAAGGTGAGGAAACACCATGAAACTCAGTCGTCGTAGCTTTATGAAAGCTAACGCCGTTGCGGCCGCTGCGGCGGCTGCCGGTCTCAGCGTGCCGGGCGTTGCCCGCGCCGTTGTTGGTCAGCAGGAAGCCATTAAATGGGATAAAGCGCCGTGCCGTTTCTGCGGTACTGGTTGCGGCGTTCTGGTCGGAACGCAGCAGGGGCGTGTGGTGGCCTGTCAGGGCGACCCGGACGCACCGGTTAACCGTGGCCTGAACTGCATTAAGGGCTATTTCCTGCCCAAGATCATGTACGGTAAAGACCGTTTGACGCAGCCGCTGCTGCGTATGAAAAACGGTAAATATGACAAAGAAGGCGAATTTACCCCAATCACCTGGGATCAGGCCTTCGATGTGATGGAAGAGAAATTCAAAACCGCCCTGAAAGAAAAAGGACCGGAATCGATCGGTATGTTCGGTTCTGGTCAGTGGACTATCTGGGAAGGTTATGCCGCGTCCAAGCTGTTCAAAGCGGGCTTCCGTTCGAACAACATCGACCCGAACGCACGTCACTGTATGGCGTCGGCAGTAGTTGGCTTTATGCGTACCTTTGGTATGGATGAGCCGATGGGCTGCTATGACGACATCGAGCAGGCTGACGCGTTTGTGCTGTGGGGCGCTAACATGGCGGAGATGCACCCGATCCTCTGGTCACGCATCACTAACCGTCGTCTCTCTAACCAGAACGTCACCGTGGCGGTGCTTTCTACCTACCAGCATCGTAGCTTCGAGCTGGCGGATAACGGCATCATCTTTACGCCGCAATCTGACCTGGTGATCCTGAACTACATCGCCAACTATATCATTCAAAACAATGCGATAAATCAGGACTTCTTCAGCAAGCACGTTAACCTGCGCAAAGGGGCGACGGACATCGGCTACGGTTTACGTCCGACCCATCCGCTGGAAAAAGCAGCGAAGAATCCGGGTTCTGACGCCTCCGAACCGATGAGCTTTGAAGATTACAAAGCCTTCGTTGCTGAGTATACGCTGGAAAAAACCGCTGAAATGACCGGCGTGCCGAAAGACCAGTTAGAACAACTGGCGCAGCTGTATGCCGATCCGAACAAGAAAGTCATCTCCTACTGGACGATGGGCTTCAACCAGCATACCCGTGGTGTGTGGGCCAACAACCTGGTCTACAACCTGCACCTGCTGACCGGCAAAATTTCCCAGCCGGGTTGCGGTCCGTTCTCCCTGACCGGGCAGCCTTCTGCGTGTGGTACTGCGCGTGAAGTGGGCACCTTTGCTCACCGTCTGCCTGCGGACATGGTGGTGACTAACGAGAAACATCGTGATATCTGCGAGAAGAAGTGGAATATCCCGGGCGGCACCATTCCGGCAAAAATCGGTCTGCACGCGGTGGCACAAGACCGTGCGCTGAAAGACGGCAAGCTGAATGTTTACTGGACCATGTGTACCAACAACATGCAGGCCGGGCCGAACATCAATGAAGAGCGTATGCCGGGCTGGCGCGATCCGCGCAACTTCATCATCGTCTCCGATCCGTATCCGACAGTCAGTGCGCTGGCCGCCGACTTGATCCTGCCGACCGCAATGTGGGTAGAGAAAGAGGGCGCTTACGGTAACGCCGAACGCCGTACTCAGTTCTGGCGTCAGCAGGTACAGGCGCCAGGCGAAGCGAAATCGGATCTCTGGCAGTTAGTCCAGTTCTCCCGCCGCTTCAAAACTGAAGAAGTATGGCCGGAAGAGCTGCTGGCGAAGAAACCGGAACTGCGTGGCAAAACGCTGTACGAAGTTCTGTATGCCACCCCCGAAGTGAGCAAATTCCCGGTATCCGAACTGGCGGAAGATCAGCTGAACGATGAATCCCGCGAGCTGGGCTTCTATCTGCAAAAAGGGCTGTTCGAAGAGTACGCATGGTTTGGTCGCGGTCACGGTCACGATCTCGCGCCGTTCGATGACTACCACAAAGCGCGCGGTCTGCGCTGGCCGGTGGTGAACGGTAAAGAAACACAGTGGCGTTACAGCGAAGGTAACGACCCGTACGTGAAAGCGGGCGAAGGCTATAAGTTCTACGGTAAACCGGATGGCAAAGCGGTGATCTTCGCACTGCCGTTCGAACCGGCGGCGGAAGCACCGGATGAAGAGTACGACCTGTGGCTCTCTACCGGACGCGTTCTGGAGCACTGGCACACCGGCAGTATGACTCGCCGTGTGCCGGAACTGCACCGCGCCTTCCCGGAAGCGGTCTTGTTTATTCACCCGCTGGATGCGAAAGCGCGCGATCTGCGCCGTGGCGACAAAGTGAAAGTGGTTTCTCGCCGTGGCGAAGTGATCTCGATTGTTGAAACGCGCGGTCGTAACCGTCCGCCACAGGGCCTGGTGTACATGCCGTTCTTCGACGCCGCACAGCTGGTTAACAAACTGACGCTGGATGCGACCGATCCGCTCTCGAAAGAGACGGACTTCAAGAAGTGCGCAGTCAAACTGGAGAAGGTGTAAGCCATTATGTCCCGGTCAGCGAAACCTCAAAATGGTCGCCGCCGCTTTCTGCGCGATGTCGTTCGCACAGCAGGCGGGCTGGCTGCCGTGGGTGTGGCGCTGGGGTTACAACAGCAAACCGCACGCGCATCTGGCGTGCGGTTGCGCCCGCCCGGAGCCATAAACGAGAACGCCTTTGCCAGTGCCTGTGTGCGTTGCGGTCAGTGTGTTCAGGCTTGCCCTTACGACACCTTAAAACTGGCGACGCTGGCTTCTGGCCTGTCGGCGGGCACGCCATATTTTGTCGCACGGGATATTCCTTGCGAAATGTGTGAGGACATTCCGTGCGCCAAAGTGTGCCCAAGCGGTGCGCTGGATCGTGAGATTGAATCGATCGACGACGCGCGGATGGGGCTGGCGGTACTGGTGGACCAGGAAAACTGTCTCAACTTTCAGGGGCTGCGCTGCGATGTTTGTTATCGCGAGTGCCCGAAAATTGATGAGGCCATCACCCTGGAGCTGGAGCGCAACACGCGTACCGGTAAGCACGCCCGCTTTCTGCCGACGGTTCACAGCGACGCCTGTACCGGTTGCGGTAAGTGCGAAAAAGTATGCGTGCTGGAACAACCGGCAATCAAGGTGTTACCGCTGTCACTGGCGAAAGGGGAGTTAGGTCACCATTACCGCTTCGGCTGGCTGGAGGGGAACAATGGCAAATCGTAAACGTGACGCCGGGCGCGAGGCGCTGGAGAAAAAAGGCTGGTGGCGCAGTCACCGTTGGCTGGTGTTACGTCGCCTTTGTCAGTTCTTCGTGCTGGGGATGTTTTTGAGCGGTCCGTGGTTTGGTGTGTGGATCTTACACGGTAACTACAGCAGTAGCCTGTTATTCGACACCGTTCCGCTGACCGATCCGCTGATGACGCTGCAAAGTCTTGCCAGTGGTCATCTGCCTGCCACGGTGGCGTTGACCGGTGCGGTGATTATCACCGTGCTCTACGCCCTGGCAGGAAAGCGATTATTTTGCAGCTGGGTCTGCCCGCTGAACCCGATTACCGACTTAGCGAACTGGTTACGCAGGCGCTTTGACCTCAATCAGTCTGCGACGATTCCTCGCCACATTCGCTACGTGCTGTTGGTGGTCATTCTGCTGGGATCGGCCTTAACTGGCACGCTCATCTGGGAATGGATCAACCCCGTATCTCTGATGGGGCGCAGCCTGGTAATGGGCTTCGGCAGCGGCGCGCTGCTTATTCTCGCGCTGTTTTTATTTGATCTACTGGTCGTTGAACACGGCTGGTGCGGGCACATTTGTCCGGTTGGCGCGCTGTATGGCGTGCTGGGTAGCAAAGGTGTGATTACCGTTGCGGCCACCGATCGGCAGAAATGTAACCGCTGTATGGATTGTTTTCATGTTTGCCCGGAACCGCATGTGCTACGTGCCCCGGTGCTGGATGAACAAAGCCCGGTGCAGGTCACCAGCCGCGATTGCATGACGTGCGGTCGCTGCGTGGATGTCTGTTCTGAGGATGTATTTACAATAACTACACGATGGAGTTCGGGAGCGAAATCATGAAAAGCCATGACCTGAAGAAAGCGCTGTGTCAATGGACGGCGATGCTGGCCCTGGTGGTAAGCGGCGCGGTTTGGGCGGCTAATGGCGTCGATTTTAGCCAGTCGCCGGAAGTATCCGGGACACAGGAAGGGGCCATTCGGATGCCAAAAGAGCAGGAACGGATGCCGCTGAACTATGTGAATCAGCCGCCAATGATCCCGCATAGCGTTGAAGGTTATCAGGTAACGACCAATACCAACCGCTGCTTGCAGTGCCACGGTGTCGAAAGTTATCGCACCACTGGCGCGCCGCGTATCAGTCCTACTCACTTTATGGACAGCGACGGCAAAGTGGGCGCGGAAGTGGCTCCGCGTCGTTATTTCTGTCTGCAATGTCACGTACCGCAGGCCGATACCGCGCCAATCGTGGGGAATACCTTTACCCCATCAAAAGGTTACGGGAAATAAGAGGTTATTATGGGAAATTCTGACCGTAAGCCTGGTCTGATTAAGCGCCTGTGGAAATGGTGGCGTACCCCCAGCCGTCTGGCGCTGGGGACGCTGCTGTTGATCGGTTTTGTTGGCGGCATCGTCTTCTGGGGTGGCTTTAACACCGGGATGGAAAAAGCCAATACCGAAGAGTTCTGCATTAGCTGCCACGAAATGCGCAACACGGTGTATCAGGAATACATGGATTCCGTGCACTACAACAACCGTAGCGGCGTCCGTGCGACCTGTCCGGATTGTCACGTTCCGCACGAGTTTGTGCCGAAGATGATACGCAAGCTCAAAGCAAGTAAAGAGCTGTATGGTAAAATTTTTGGCGTTATTGACACGCCGCAGAAATTTGAAGCTCATCGTCTGACGATGGCACAGAATGAGTGGCGGCGCATGAAGGACAATAACTCGCAGGAGTGCCGTAACTGTCACAACTTCGAGTATATGGATACAACCGCCCAGAAATCGGTTGCCGCGAAGATGCATGACCAGGCGGTGAAAGATGGGCAAACCTGTATTGATTGCCATAAAGGGATAGCGCACAAGCTGCCCGATATGCGTGAAGTCGAGCCAGGTTTTTAACAGGGTTATTGCGTGGGTATGCTTGAAGCCAGAGAGTTACTTTGTGAGCGGGATGAACGAACCTTATTTAGTGGCTTGTCATTTACGCTGAACGCAGGAGAGTGGGTACAAATCACCGGTAGCAACGGCGCGGGGAAGACAACGCTTCTCCGTTTGCTGACGGGGTTGTCTCGCCCTGACGCAGGCGAGGTTCTCTGGCAAGGGCAGCCCTTGCATCAGGTACGCGACAGCTACCATCAAAACCTGTTATGGATAGGCCATCAGCCGGGGATCAAAACCCGGCTGACGGCGTTAGAAAATCTGCACTTTTATCATCGCGATGGCGATACCGCACAATGTCTGGAAGCCCTGGCGCAGGCCGGGCTTGCCGGATTCGAAGATATTCCTGTAAATCAGCTCTCGGCCGGGCAACAACGCCGCGTCGCTTTAGCGCGTCTGTGGCTGACCCGTGCCACGTTATGGATCCTCGACGAGCCTTTTACCGCGATTGACGTTAACGGCGTCGATCGTCTGACCCAGCGTATGGCGCAGCATACGGAGCAGGGGGGGATTGTGATTCTGACTACCCACCAGCCGCTCAACGTTGCTGAAAGTAAAATTCGCCGCATTTCACTGACGCAAACGAGGGCCGCATGATGTTCTGGCGCATTTTCCGTCTTGAGCTGCGTGTAGCGTTTCGCCATAGCGCCGAAATCGCCAACCCGCTGTGGTTCTTCCTGATTGTAATTACCCTTTTTCCGCTCAGTATCGGTCCGGAGCCGCAACTGCTGGCGCGTATTGCACCGGGCATTATCTGGGTTGCTGCGCTGCTTTCATCCTTGCTGGCGCTGGAACGACTGTTCCGTGACGATTTGCAGGACGGCAGTCTTGAACAATTGATGTTGTTGCCGTTACCCTTGCCCGCCGTTGTGCTGGCGAAGGTGATGGCGCACTGGATGGTAACCGGTCTGCCGTTACTCATCCTTTCGCCACTGGTAGCAATGCTACTGGGAATGGATGTTTATGGCTGGCAAGTGATGGCGCTGACGCTTCTGCTGGGAACGCCTACGCTTGGCTTTCTCGGTGCACCGGGTGTGGCGTTGACAGTGGGACTTAAGCGCGGTGGTGTGCTGCTCAGCATACTGGTGTTACCGCTGACTATCCCATTACTCATCTTTGCCACCGCCGCGATGGACGCGGCTTCCATGCATTTGCCCGTTGACGGGTATCTGGCAATTTTAGGCGCGTTGCTGGCAGGCACCGCGACATTAAGTCCTTTTGCGACGGCGGCAGCGTTACGAATCAGCATTCAATAACGCTGGATTACTGATTTTTGTTCGAGTCTGGTATCGAAACTATGTGGAAAACACTGCATCAACTGGCGATCCCTCCACGGCTGTATCAAATCTGTGGCTGGTTTATACCGTGGCTGGCAATTGCCAGTGTGGTCGTGCTTACCGTCGGCTGGATCTGGGGATTCGGCTTTGCTCCGGCTGATTATCAGCAGGGAAATAGCTACCGCATTATCTACTTGCATGTGCCTGCGGCGATCTGGTCGATGGGCATTTATGCATCAATGGCGGTGGCGGCTTTTATTGGCCTTGTCTGGCAGATGAAAATGGCCAACCTGGCGGTGGCGGCGATGGCCCCCATTGGTGCCGTGTTTACCTTTATTGCCCTGGTTACCGGCTCTGCATGGGGAAAACCGATGTGGGGCACCTGGTGGGTATGGGATGCACGTCTGACTTCTGAACTGGTGCTGCTGTTTTTGTATGTGGGTGTGATTGCCCTGTGGCACGCCTTCGACGACCGCCGTCTGGCGGGCCGTGCGGCAGGTATCCTGGTGCTGATTGGCGTGGTGAATCTGCCGATTATTCATTACTCCGTGGAGTGGTGGAACACCCTGCATCAGGGATCAACGCGGATGCAGCAAAGTATCGATCCGGCGATGCGTTCGCCGCTGCGCTGGTCGATTTTTGGCTTCCTGCTCCTGTCTGCCACGCTGACGCTGATGCGGATGCGTAATTTGATTTTGCTGATGGAAAAACGCCGTCCGTGGGTGAGTGAACTGATACTGAAAAGAGGCCGTAAATGACCCCTGCATTTGCTTCCTGGAATGAATTTTTCGCAATGGGCGGTTACGCCTTTTTTGTCTGGCTGGCGGTGGTGATGACCGTTATTCCGCTGGTGGTTTTGGTCGTGCACTCGGTGATGCAGCATCGCGCAATTCTGCGTGGTGTGGCGCAACAGCGGGCGCGTGAGGCGCGTTTACGTGCTGCGCAACAGCAGGAGGCTGCATGAATATTCGCCGTAAAAACCGCTTGTGGATTGCCTGTGCCGTGTTGGCAGGGCTGGCGCTGACTATCGGTCTGGTGCTATATGCGCTGCGCTCGAATATCGATCTCTTTTATACGCCGGGGGAAATTCTCTACGGCAAGCGTGAAACTCAGCAAATGCCGGAAGTCGGGCAGCGTCTGCGCGTCGGCGGGATGGTGATGCCGGGTAGCGTGCAGCGCGATCCCAATTCGCTAAAAGTAACTTTCACCATTTACGACGCTGAAGGTTCAGTAGATGTCTCTTACGAAGGCATTTTGCCGGATCTGTTCCGTGAAGGGCAGGGCGTTGTGGTGCAGGGCGAACTGGAAAAAGGCAATCATATCCTCGCAAAAGAAGTGCTGGCGAAACACGACGAAAACTACACGCCGCCAGAAGTTGAGAAAGCGATGGAAGCTAATCACCGTCGCCCGGCGAGTGTTTATAAGGACCCAGCATCATGATGCCGGAAATTGGTAACGGGCTGCTGTGTCTGGCGCTAGGAATTGCGCTGCTGCTGTCCGTGTATCCGCTATGGGGCGTAGCGCGCGGAGATGCGCGCATGATGGCGTCTTCCCGCTTGTTTGCCTGGCTGCTGTTTATGTCTGTGGCTGGCGCATTTCTGGTACTGGTCAATGCCTTCGTGGTCAACGACTTCACCGTCACCTATGTTGCCAGCAACTCCAATACCCAGCTTCCGGTGTGGTATCGCGTGGCGGCTACCTGGGGCGCGCATGAAGGCTCGCTCCTGCTGTGGGTGCTGCTGATGAGCGGCTGGACCTTTGCGGTAGCGATTTTTAGTCAGCGTATTCCGCTGGATATTGTGGCCCGCGTACTGGCGATAATGGGGATGGTCAGCGTCGGCTTTTTGCTGTTCATTCTCTTTACCTCTAACCCGTTCTCACGCACGTTGCCGAACTTCCCGATTGAAGGGCGCGATCTTAACCCGCTGTTACAGGATCCGGGGCTGATCTTCCATCCGCCTCTGCTCTATATGGGGTACGTGGGGTTCTCGGTGGCGTTTGCTTTTGCCATTGCTTCTTTGTTGAGCGGGCGTCTGGACAGCACTTATGCGCGTTTTACTCGTCCGTGGACGCTGGCGGCGTGGATCTTCTTGACGCTCGGCATTGTGCTCGGTTCCGCATGGGCCTATTACGAACTCGGCTGGGGCGGCTGGTGGTTCTGGGATCCGGTAGAAAACGCCTCGTTTATGCCGTGGCTGGTGGGGACTGCGCTGATGCACTCACTGGCGGTCACTGAACAACGCGCCAGCTTCAAAGCGTGGACATTACTGCTGGCAATCAGTGCCTTCTCGTTGTGTCTGCTGGGGACTTTCCTGGTGCGTTCCGGCGTGCTGGTATCGGTACACGCGTTTGCCTCTGATCCGGCACGCGGTATGTTTATCCTCGCCTTTATGGTACTGGTGATTGGTGGTTCGCTGCTGCTGTTTGCCGCGCGTGGACACAAAGTTCGCTCACGCGTAAACAATGCGCTGTGGTCGCGGGAATCTCTGCTGTTAGCGAACAACGTTTTGCTGGTCGCCGCGATGCTGGTGGTATTACTGGGGACGCTGCTGCCGCTGGTGCACAAGCAACTGGGACTGGGCAGTATTTCGATTGGCGAACCGTTCTTCAACACCATGTTTACCTGGCTGATGGTGCCGTTTGCGCTGCTGCTTGGTGTCGGTCCTCTGGTGCACTGGGGGCGCGATCGCCCACGTAAAATCCGCAATTTATTGATTATCGCCTTCATCTCAACGCTGGTGCTGTCGCTGCTGCTGCCGTGGCTGTTCGAAAGCAAAGTTGTGGCGATGACGGTGCTCGGCCTGGCAATGGCCTGCTGGATTGCTGTGCTGGCAATTGCGGAAGCTGCGCTGCGTATTTCACGTGGCACGAAAACCACCTTCAGTTATTGGGGAATGGTGGCGGCTCACCTTGGGCTGGCAGTGACAATTGTTGGCATTGCCTTTAGTCAGAACTATAGCGTTGAGCGTGATGTGCGCATGAAGTCCGGCGATAGCGTCGATATTCATGAATATCGCTTCACCTTCCGTGATGTCAAAGAGGTGACTGGCCCGAACTGGCGCGGCGGTGTGGCGACTATTGGCGTAACGCGAGAGGGTAAACCGGAAACGGTGCTGTATGCGGAAAAACGTTATTACAACACTGCCGGGTCGATGATGACCGAAGCGGCAATTGACGGCGGCATCACGCGTGACCTGTACGCCGCGCTCGGTGAAGAGCTGGAAAACGGCGCGTGGGCCGTGCGTCTTTACTACAAACCATTTGTTCGCTGGATTTGGGCGGGCGGGCTGATGATGGCGTTGGGCGGACTACTGTGTCTGTTTGATCCTCGCTATCGTAAGCGCGTGAGTCCGCAAAAAACTGCGCCGGAGGCCGTATGAAGCGCAAAGTATTGTTAATTCCGTTGATTATCTTCCTGGCGATTGCCGCGGCGCTGCTGTGGCAGCTGGCGCGTAATGCCGAAGGGGATGATCCGACCAATCTGGAATCGGCGCTCATTGGCAAGCCTGTGCCGAAGTTTCGTCTCGAATCACTGGACAATCCGGGGCAGTTTTATCAGGCGGATGTGCTGACTCAGGGCAAACCAGTGCTGCTTAACGTCTGGGCGACCTGGTGTCCGACCTGCCGTGCGGAACATCAATATCTGAATCAGCTTTCAGCGCAGGGCATTCGCGTGGTCGGCATGAACTATAAAGACGATCGCCAGAAGGCAATCAGCTGGCTGAAAGAGCTGGGCAATCCTTACGCGCTAAGCCTGTTTGATGGCGACGGCATGTTAGGGCTGGATCTCGGTGTCTATGGCGCGCCAGAAACCTTCCTTATTGACGGCAACGGTATCATTCGCTATCGCCATGCGGGCGATCTCAATCCTCGCGTCTGGGAAGAAGAGATCAAGCCGCTGTGGGAGAAATACAGTAAGGAGGCCGCACAATGAGGTTTTTATTGGGCGTGCTGATGCTGATGATCTCCGGCTCAGCACTGGCGACCATCGACGTGTTGCAGTTTAAAGATGAAGCACAGGAACAACAGTTCCGTCAGCTCACTGAAGAACTGCGCTGCCCGAAATGCCAGAACAACAGCATTGCCGATTCCAACTCGATGATTGCCACCGACCTGCGTCAGAAAGTGTATGAACTGATGCAGGAAGGTAAAAGTAAAAAAGAGATTGTCGATTATATGGTGGCGCGTTACGGCAACTTCGTCACTTACGATCCGCCGTTAACGCCGCTGACCGTGCTGCTGTGGGTGCTTCCGGTAGTGGCTATTGGCATTGGCGGTTGGGTCATATACGCCCGCTCGCGGCGTCGGGTACGCGTAGTGCCGGAAGCGTTTCCTGAACAAAGCGTGCAGGAAGGTAAGCGTGCCGGATATATTGTTTATCTGCCGGGTATTGTGGTGGCGTTAATTGTGGCTGGCGTCAGCTACTACCAGACTGGCAATTATCAGCAGGTGAAAATCTGGCAGCAGGCCACGGCACAGGCTCCGGCGTTGCTGGACAGGGCGCTGGATCCGAAAGCCGATCCGCTCAACGAAGAAGAGATGTCGCGTCTTGCGCTGGGGATGCGTACTCAACTGCAAAAAAATCCGGGAGATATAGAAGGCTGGATTATGTTGGGCCGCGTTGGCATGGCGCTGGGTAACGCTAGTATCGCCACCGATGCATACGCTACTGCGTATCGCCTCGATCCGAAAAACAGCGATGCCGCACTGGGTTATGCTGAAGCGTTGACACGTTCATCTGATCCCAACGACAACCGCCTCGGTGGTGAACTGCTGCGCCAGTTGGTGAGAAGCGACCACAGCAATATCCGTGTGTTAAGCATGTATGCGTTTAATGCCTTTGAGCAGCAGCGATTTGGCGAAGCCGTTGCCGCGTGGGAGATGATGTTGAAACTCTTACCTGCCAACGATACTCGCCGTGCGGTGATTGAACGTAGTATCGCGCAGGCGATGCAACATTTGTCGCCGCAGGAGAGTAAATAAAAAGAGGCCCGATGGTGATGCCATCGGGCTATTTTTATTGTGCCCCGCGTTGTTGCAGGAACAGAATGGTGGCTGCCACGCGTGAGCGGACATTGAGTTTGCGCAGCAGATTGCGAATATGTACTTTTACTGTCTGCTCTGAAATATTCAACACCGAGGCAATCTGTTTATTTGACAGCCCCTGTGCCAGCTCGTGCAGAACATCCAGCTCGCGCTCCGTCAGCACGCTGAAGGGATCTTCTTCCGCGCCAAACATTTCACGTTCACGTAAGTACTGATTGACGCGTTCGCTAAAGACTTTGCTGCCTTTCGCTCCAGCACGAATTGCTTCCAGCAATACTTCCGGGTCGCTGTCTTTCAACAGATAACCGTCTGCGCCTGCGTCTATCAGCGCAAAGACATCGCTGGAGGCATCTGATACGGTCAGGATAATAATTTGCGCGGTAACGCCATCCCTGCGCAAGGCATTGAGGGTATCCAGGCCACTCATACCTTTCATATTGAGATCCAGCAAGATCACGTCGATATCCAGTCTATTCGCCAGATCGATCGCGCTCGCGCCGTCGCCCGCTTCGGCGACCACTTCAAAGCCAGGATCAAGCTCCAGTAACTGACGAACACCGCGTCGCATAAGTGGATGATCATCCACAATCATCACCTGAAAAGGCGTTGCTTCAGGCATAGTAGTCTCCTGAGGTTTTATTAGAATCATTATGTTTGAGCGTAGCGTTGGTAACGCTACCAGGCGCGTGAATGTTACCCCATTTTATGTATGGACATGTAGTGAAAACTACAACCTTGTCGTTCGCTTTGGCATCATTTTCATTATAAAGACGGAATTTTGCATCAGCTTCTCATCAAGAAAAACAACTAAAAAATCAATCACAATACTTGTGCATTTCTTTAAACAGTTTTTAAAAACTGACTCCGGGTATGGAGCTATGGGTATTTTCCGTACCCAATGCTTTTAACAGCAATTAATTTCATAGGATGAAAGCTCAATTCATCAATCTGGTTCTGTTTCTCTTTGTCGTTCCGCAATATCTGTTCTGGTGGCTACAGCGTTATATTCACCCATAGCATTGGCATCAACAGTTGAGTATGGTGAGACAGTTGATGGTGTTGTCCTGGAAAAAGATATCCAGCTGGTTTATGGGACCGCCAATAATACGAAAATCAATCCTGGCGGAGAACAGCATATAAAAGAATTTGGTGTAAGTAGTAATACTGAAATTAAAGGAGGGTATCAGTACATTGAAATGAATGGTACCGCAGAATACTCAGTATTAAATGACGGTTATCAAATTGTTCAAATGGGTGGCGCGGCAAACCAGACTACCCTCAATAATGGTGTGCTACAGGTTTATGGCGCAGCGAATGATCCCACGATTAAAGGCGGGCGCTTAATCGTTGAAAAAGATGGGATTACCGTCCTTGCCGCTATCGAAAAGGGAGGATTACTGGAGGTTAAAGAGGGGGGATTAGCGATTGCGGTAGATCAGAAAGCAGGCGGTGCTATTAAAGCAAGCACGCGGGTCATGGAGGCATTCGGAACAAACCGTCTCGGTCAGTTCGAAATCAAGAATGGTATTGCTAACAATATGCTGTTGGAAAACGGCGGAAGTTTGCGAGTTGAAGAAAATGACTTCGCTTATAATACTACTGTAGATAGTGGCGGCTTACTGGAGGTTATGGATGGCGGGACTGTAACTGGCGTTGATAAAAAAGCAGGCGGAAAATTAATTGTCTCAACGAATGCGCTGGAAGTGAGTGGTACAAACAGTAAAGGCCAATTTAGTATAAAAGATGGTGTGTCAAAAAATTATGAACTGGATGATGGTTCCGGGCTCATTGTTATGGAGGACACGCAGGCCATTGATACTATCCTTGATGAGCATGCCACTATGCAATCGCTGGGAAAGGATACTGGTACGAAAGTGCAGGCAAATGCGGTATATGATCTCGGTCGATCAGATCAGAATGGAAGTATCACGTATTCCTCAAAAGCCATCTCTGAAAATATGGTTATCAACAATGGCCGCGCTAACGTCTGGGCTGGCACAATGGTTAACGTTTCAGTCAGAGGGAATGATGGCATTCTTGAGGTCATGAAGCCGCAAATAAATTATGCACCCGCAATGTTGGTGGGTAAGGTAGTGGTTTCTGAGGGCGCTTCTTTTAGAACGCATGGTGCCGTGGATACCAGCAAAGCGGACGTTTCGCTCGAAAATAGTGTATGGACCATCATTGCCGATATCACTACGACGAACCAAAACACCCTCCTCAACTTAGCCAACCTTGCGATGTCTGACGCAAATGTGATTATGATGGATGAGCCAGTGACTCGTTCATCAGTGACGGCAAGTGCGGAAAATTTCATTACGTTGACCACCAATACCCTGTCGGGAAACGGCAATTTTTATATGCGTACCGATATGGCTAATCATCAGAGCGATCAGCTCAACGCCACCGGTCAGGCAACAGGTGATTTCAAAATATTCGTGACGGACACCGGTGCCAGCCCGGCAGCAGGAGATAGCCTTACACTGGTAACAACGGGCGGCGGTGATGCTGCATTTACGTTGGGCAATGCCGGAGGCGTTGTTGATATCGGTACGTATGAATATACCTTGCTGGATAATGGCAACCATAGCTGGAGTTTGGCAGAGAATCGCGCGCAAATTACCCCTTCAACCACTGATGTGCTGAATATGGCGGCAGCACAACCGCTGGTATTTGATGCAGAACTGGACACCGTGCGTGAGCGTCTTGGTAGCGTAAAAGGCGTTAATTACGATACGGCGATGTGGAGTTCGGCAATTAACACCCGCAACAACGTGACCACTGATGCGGGCGCTGGCTTTGAGCAAACATTGACCGGGCTGACGCTCGGTATCGATAGCCGTTTCTCCCGTGAAGAAACCAGCACAATTCGCGGCTTGTTCTTTGGTTACTCTCATTCTGATATTGGTTTTGATCGCGGCGGCAAAGGCAATGTCGATAGCTATACCCTGGGGGCTTATGCCGGTTGGGAGCATCAGAACGGTGCCTATGTTGATGGAGTGGTGAAAGTTGACCGTTTTGCCAACACCATCCATTGCAAGATGAGTAATGGGGCAACAGCGTTTGGCGATTACAATAGTAACGGCGCGGGTGCTCATGTCGAGAGCGGGTTCCGTTGGGTTGACGGATTGTGGAGTGTTAGACCCTATCTGGCCTTTACCGGCTTTACCACAGATGGTCAGGACTACACGTTATCAAACGGCATGCGCGCGGATGTGGGAAATACCCGGATATTACGCGCTGAAGCGGGAACGGCGGTAAGCTATCACATGGACCTGCAAAACGGTACGACGCTGGAACCCTGACTGAAAGCCGCCGTGCGTCAGGAATACGCCGATTCTAACCAGGTGAAAGTTAATGACGATGGCAAATTTAATAATGATGTGGCTGGAACCCGTGGCGTTTATCAGGCTGGGATAAGGTCATCGTTTACCCCGACGTTAAGCGGTCATTTGTCAGTCAGCTATGGCAATGGCGCAGGGGTAGAATCGCCGTGGAATACTCAGGCGGGTGTGGTCTGGACGTTCTGATAACAAAAAATAAACAGGCTGTGATGTGTCACGGTCTGTTTATCGAATTAATTGCAGATATAAAAAAAACCAACCGTAAAGGTTGGTTTTTTCTTGGGATTTTTGGTCGGCACGAGAGGATTTGAACCTCCGACCCCCGACACCCCATGACGGTGCGCTACCAGGCTGCGCTACGTGCCGACTCGTGGCTGCTAATACTACCGTTTTCCACACCGATTGCAAGTAAGATATTTTGCTAACTGATTTATAATTAATCAGTTAGCGATAAAACGCTTCTCGTCTGTCAGCACTTGCAATAACAAACTTAACTGTGGTTTTTCATCTTTCACTCTTTCACCACGTAAGTTGTAAGTGCGGTATTTACCGTTATTGTTCAGCACCAGCGTCTTTTTCGGGGTGGTAATTGCCAGCGTATCGTTATCCGCTGCAGTAACCCAGTAATGACGGCGTTGAGGGTTGAACAAATCCTGACCTTGCGAATATTCGCTGGCAGGTGTGCTGACATGTAGCAGGCGTTGCATCAGCGTCGTCATCAGATCGGTATGATCAGTCAGAGCATTAATACGCTGCGCCGGCGTGCCTGGCCAGTGAATCACTAATGGCACCTGCAGATGACCGTGGGACCAGTCAAAGGTTTCTTCGTCTTCGCTCAGCGGAATACCCCGACCGGCAGTGATAATCACCACCGTATTGTCCAGTTTGCCAGAATCACGCAGTGCATTGAGCACGCGGTTGATCTGGTCATCGACATTGCCTGCCGCCCGGCTATATTTCCGTGCAAATGCCTGCTGATTGCTGTCGTCAATGTTAGTGCCATTGAAAGAGACCCACGAGAACCAGCGGTTATCTTCTTGTGCGTAGCGGCCCAGCCAGTTGATCCACTGCGTGGCGGTCTGCTCGTCGGATTGGGTGCGTACGCTCGGCATCGAGAAATCTGACAACAATGCCTGGCGATACAGCGGGCTGGTAAAGCCATCTGATGAGAATAATCCCAGCTGATAGCCTTGCTGATTAAGCGCAGTAATTAACGCCGCAGGGGTACGGGTCGACAGAATGCCGTCCATATAGCTCGGCGAGATGCCATAGAACAGGCCAAAGATGCCGTTGTCTGTAGTGTTGCCGGAGCTCATATGGCGCGTGAACGAAATATTTTGCTCAGCAAAACCTGCCAGCGCAGGCATCTGCTTCTCGAAGCGTGAGTAGTTCAGGCCATCGACAGTAATCAACAGCACATTCTGCCCGGTGCCCATATCGCGATAGCGCAGTTCGCTTAACGGATACTGAACGGAAACGGCGTCTGGATTACCTTGCTCAATAAGACGGCGTTGATACTCCTGCGCATCAAGCAGACCATGCTTCTCAAGAAAACGTCGCGCCGTCATCGGGTACGAAAGCGGCAGGTTAGCGCGCTGCATGGTGATCGGGCGATAGAAGTTGGCATCGGCCCAGATATACACCACATGCGAGGCGATAAAGGCGATAAATAAGAATGCGGCCAGCGGGCGCGCGAAGCGCCGACGACGCGTCAGGCTGCGCAGCTTTTGCCAGCTCCACGTCGCAAACACCAGTTCAAGCAATAAAATAACCGGCACGCTGATGAACATCAGCTGCCAGTCGCGCGCCATCTCATTTTCGTCTGGGTTGATAACCAGTTGCCAGACGATGGGATTAAGATGGAGATGGAAACGAGTAAAGACTTCGCTATCGATCAGTAATAGCGTCATTCCCGCCGTTGCCAGAATGACGGACAAAAACCTCATCAGCCTCTGGGAGCCGACGATAAAGGTCAGCGGGAAGAGGATCAGCAAGTAGGTGGCGAACACCAGGAAGCTGAAATGGCCGATAATGCTTACGTAGGAATAAATGCGACCAGCAAGCGTTGTCGGCCAGTCGGCGATAAACAGGTAACGGCTGCCAATGACGAGCGAAAGCAGAATATTGAACAGTGCAAACCAGTGCCCCCAACTGACCATCTGGGAGACTTTTTCACGGTAGCGCTGACGATGAGTTACCATAACCTGTTATCTGTTTCCCTTAGTGCGCTTTGTCTTCGTTGATAGAGGACTGTAAGGCGCGGGCAAAAGAGTTGGCAATTGCCTGGCGTTGGGCCGGGGCAATGCTGGTATTGATAAGGTTAGTGACCATGTTGCCTAACACCATCAGGGAAAGGTCGGTCGGAGCCTTATGTTTTTCCAGTACGTTGAGCAGCTCTGCGAGCAATTGTTCAACCTGTTCATCACTGTAGCGGGAAATTTGTGGCATAAATCGAAATCAGTTAGTTGATGAAAGGGCAACATATTACCGTAGCAACGGTTTTTTTTCTGCTTTTTTATGCGTTAAATCATTCTCGTTACGCTGCCTTCTGTAAAATGACCGCCATCTTTTATTGCGTCGCTTAACCGGCGGTGGTTGAATACCGCCCGGTCTTAAAGGAGAGTTTATCATGAGTCTGGATATCAACCAGATTGCTCTGCACCAGCTTATCAAGCGTGATGAGCAGAACCTTGAGCTGGTGTTGCGCGATTCATTGCTGGAACCGACAGAAACCGTCGTTGAGATGGTGGCAGAACTGCATCGGGTCTATAGCGCCAAAAATAAAGCTTACGGCTTGTTTAGCGAAGAGAGTGAACTGGCGCAGACGCTGCGCTTACAGCGTCAGGGCGAAGAGGACTTTCTGGCATTTAGCCGCGCGGCAACCGGGCGCCTGCGTGACGAATTAGCGAAATATCCTTTTGCTGACGGTGGATTCGTGCTGTTTTGCCACTACCGTTATCTGGCGGTGGAGTATCTGCTGGTGGCAGTTCTGAGCAACCTGAGCAGTATGCGCGTTAACGAAAATCTCGACATCAATCCAACCCATTATCTTGATATCAATCATGCGGATATTGTTGCGCGTATCGATTTAACCGAATGGGAAACCAATCCAGAGTCCACCCGCTATCTCACTTTCCTGAAAGGGCGAGTAGGGCGCAAAGTGGCGGATTTCTTTATGGATTTCCTCGGGGCCAGCGAAGGGTTAAACGCGAAAGCGCAAAACCGTGGGCTGTTGCAAGCGGTTGATGATTTCACTGCCGAAGCACAACTGGATAAAGCAGAGCGACAGAACGTGCGCCAGCAGGTTTATAGCTACTGTAATGAGCAGCTGCAGGCAGGCGAAGAGATCGAACTGGAGTCGCTGTCGAAAGAGCTGGCAGGCGTCAGCGAAGTGAGTTTCACGGAGTTTGCGGCTGAAAAAGGCTACGAACTGGAAGAGAGCTTCCCGGCAGACCGTAGCACACTGCGTCAGTTGACGAAGTTTGCCGGTAGCGGCGGTGGCTTGACTATTAACTTTGATGCGATGCTGTTAGGTGAACGCATCTTCTGGGATCCGGCAACCGATACCCTGACCATTAAAGGCACGCCGCCGAATTTGCGTGACCAATTGCAGCGCCGGACGTCTGGCGGCAATTAATCGGTTTTGTGTTCTGAATGCCAGATGCGGCGTGAACGCCTTATCTGGCCTGCAAAAAATAGCAATACCGTAATCAGGCATAATCTGCAGATACAAAAAACCCCGCCGGAGCGGGGTTTTTTACAACTTATTCAGCAATTAAGCGCGAACGAAGTCGATGTGCTGCAGCTTCGGTTTGTACGGGTGACGCTGTACGTCCTGAGCTTTAACTTTGATTTCTTTACCGTCAACAACGATGGTCAGAACTTCGCTGTAGAATTCAGCTTTAGCTTGCATGTTCATGACTTTGTCGTGATCCAGCTCGATAGCCAGCGGCGCTTCTTTGCCACCGTAGATGATTGCCGGGAACTTGTTAGCGGCACGCAGGCGGCGGCTCGCACCCTTACCCTGCTCTTTACGTACTTCTGCGTTGATAGTAAACATTTCTTTCTCTCTTAAATTAATCCTGCTACAGGCGACCCAGCAACAGGTAAGTGATCTGCTTTGCGTATGCAAAAGCGGGCGAGATTCTATACTCAATCGCTTTATACATCAATCAAAACTACCATTAACCGCGTAATTCGTGCGCCCGACGAAAACGACCTTCGTAATCGAACACTTTTTCACGCACTTGCCAGTACTGACCTTTCATGCGGGCAACGACAAAATCCGGGTGTCGCAATAAGGCTTGCTGGGCGAGGATATCGGCGGCGGTGATCCAGCGCAGAGGGATGCCCGGTGTGCGCGTATGCGGGCGGATAAAAAGCTGCTCGAAGGCAGTTCGCTGGGCGGGCGTTTGCAGACGGAAACGCTCACTCACATCCGCGCCGTCTTCATCGTAATAGGTGATTTTCAACCATTCGCCTTTCTCGTCATGCCCATGCTGTAAAGACATGCCGCTACAGCGTAATACCAGCGCGTCTTTCAGTCGTAGCGCCGCTTTTAACATATCGTCTGGATCAACCAGTACGGTGTCACATTCGCGGCAGCGGCGAGCGGCAATATCGTTTTCCGCGTTACATTGCGGGCAATTTTTAAAACGGAAACGGAAGTCACATTGTTCGCGATGACCGTCGTCATCTTCAAACCATCCCTGACAGCGACGACCAAAGTGTTCAATCAATGTCCCGTCGGCGGTCGTTTTCCCCCAAAAGGTGTTGGCAAAACCGCAGGCAGGGCAGAAAACCTGTACCGGAACGTTGTCACTTTTGCCTTTTGGTGTACCAACTTCCGGCGCGTAGAGATCGTGAGGATTACCCGCATAATCAAGAATTAAGCAATCAGTCTTGCCCGGAGCGAGACGCAGACCGCGCCCGACAATTTGTTGGTAAAGACTCACTGATTCGGTAGGGCGCAGAATGGCGATAAGATCGACGTGCGGGGCGTCAAATCCGGTGGTCAGTACTGCGACGTTGACCAGATAGCGAAAACGCTGGGCTTTAAAATCTTCAATTAACACATCGCGCTCAGCGCCGGGGGTGTCGCCAGTAATCAGTGCAGCATCTTCGGCAGGCAGTAATCCCACAATCTCTTTTGCGTGTTCAACGGTGGCGGCGAAAATCATTACCCCTTTGCGCTTTTCGGCGAACTCCATGATCTGGCTGATGATATGTGGCGTAATGCGTTGCTGTTTTTTCAGCTCACGGTTGAGATCAGCTTCGCTGAACAGCCCGTTACTCTGTGCCTGCAAGCGGCTGAAATCGTATTGCACTACTGGCATATCCAGTCGTTCTGGCGGCGTCAGATAGCCGTGTTTAATCATATAACGCAGCGGCAGCTCATAAATGCAGTCACGGAAAAGGGCTTTCTCATCGCCGCGTACCATGCCGTGATAATGGAACTGGTAGATCCAGCCTTTGCCCAATCGAAAAGGCGTGGCAGTCAGCCCCAGCAGGCGTAAGTGGGGATTCACTTTAGTCAGGTGAGTGAGGATTTGCTGATACTGGCTCTCTTCATCGTCACCAATACGGTGGCATTCATCGACAATCAACAGCGAAAATTCACCCTGAAAGGCATCAAGATTACGAGCGACCGACTGCACGCTGCCAAATACCACTTTACCGTGGCTCTCTTTGCGCTTTAACCCAGCGGCAAAAATATCGGCTTCCAGCCCCAGCGCCTGATACTTTGCATGGTTTTGCGCCACCAGTTCTTTGACGTGTGCCAGCACCAGAACACGACCACGCGCCAGCCGTGCCAGTTCGGCAATCACCAGGCTTTTACCTGCGCCGGTGGGCAGCACGATAACGGCAGGGGTTTTATGACGACGAAAATGGTTGAGCGTGGCATCCACGGCTTCTTGCTGATATGGGCGGAGTGTAAAAATCATGGTCTCGCGTAGGTAGATTATTCTGCTAATAGTATGCCATGGATCTTTTTCCCTTGAGGGATGTTATTAGACCGCTATACTGGGCAGACAACAGTTCAGATTTTCGGGTCAATGCCCGACCTCCGTTTTTACAGGCAAAATCACACACATGCGACTTGATAAATTTATCGCACAGCAACTCGGCGTTAGCCGTGCTATTGCCGGGCGTGAAATCCGCGGCAATCGTGTCACCGTCGATGGCGAAATTGTTCGTAATGCAGCGTTCAAACTGCTTCCTGAACATGATGTCGCTTACGATGGCAACCCGCTGGCGCAGCAACATGGTCCACGTTACTTCATGCTCAATAAGCCTCAGGGCTATGTTTGCTCCACGGACGACCCTGATCACCCAACGGTGCTCTATTTTCTGGATGAACCGGTAGCCTGGAAACTGCACGCCGCAGGACGTCTGGATATCGATACCACCGGTCTGGTGCTGATGACTGATGATGGTCAGTGGTCGCACCGCATTACTTCTCCGCGCCATCATTGCGAGAAGACCTATCTGGTGACACTGGAATCACCTGTAGCTGACGATACGGCAGAGCAATTTGCTAAAGGCGTGCAGCTGCATAACGAAAAAGATCTCACTAAGCCTGCGGTGCTGGAAGTGATTACCCCAACGCAGGTTCGTCTGACCATCAGCGAAGGGCGTTATCATCAGGTGAAACGCATGTTCGCCGCCGTGGGTAACCACGTGGTTGAGCTGCATCGTGAACGTATTGGCGGTATTACGCTGGATGCTGATTTAGCCCCCGGTGAATATCGTCCGTTAACTGAAGAAGAAATTGCCAGCGTCGTCTAACTTTTCCATGACTTTCAGGAGCCCGTTGTGACCACCCGACAGCATTCGTCGTTTGCTATTGTTTTTATCCTTGGCCTGCTGGCCATGTTGATGCCGCTGTCGATTGATATGTATCTGCCCGCGCTACCGGTAATTTCAGCGCAGTTTGGCGTACCTGCGGGCAGTACGCAGATGACCCTCAGTACTTATATTCTGGGCTTTGCGTTGGGGCAGTTAATCTACGGGCCGATGGCAGACAGCTTCGGGCGTAAGCCGGTGGTGCTCGGCGGTACGCTGGTGTTTGCCGCCGCCGCGGTGGCGTGTGCGTTGGCAAACACCATCGATCAGCTGATTGTGATGCGTTTCTTCCACGGGCTGGCGGCGGCTGCGGCCAGCGTGGTTATCAACGCTTTGATGCGCGATATTTACCCGAAAGAAGAGTTCTCGCGGATGATGTCGTTTGTCATGCTGGTGACCACTATTGCACCGTTGATGGCACCGATTGTCGGCGGTTGGGTGCTGGTGTGGCTGAGCTGGCATTACATCTTCTGGATCCTGGCATTAGCGGCGATTCTGGCTTCGGCAATGATTTTCTTCCTGATTAAAGAAACCTTACCACCGGAGCGTCGTCAGCCATTTCACATTCGTACCACTATTGGTAACTTTGCGGCGCTGTTCCGTCATAAGCGTGTCCTGAGTTATATGCTGGCCAGCGGTTTCAGCTTTGCCGGAATGTTCTCGTTCTTAAGCGCCGGACCGTTTGTCTACATTGAAATTAACCACGTCGCGCCGGAAAACTTTGGTTATTACTTTGCACTAAACATTGTTTTCCTGTTCGTGATGACCATTTTTAACAGCCGCTTCGTTCGCCGCATTGGCGCGTTAAATATGTTCCGCTCGGGGTTGTGGATACAATTTATTATGGCAGCGTGGATGGTCATCAGTGCGCTGCTGGGGCTGGGATTCTGGTCGCTGGTGGTTGGCGTTGCGGCGTTTGTGGGCTGCGTGTCGATGGTGTCATCCAATGCGATGGCGGTCATTCTTGATGAGTTTCCCCATATGGCGGGAACGGCATCTTCGCTGGCAGGAACCTTCCGTTTTGGCATAGGGGCAATTGTTGGCGCATTGCTTTCTCTTGCGACCTTTAACTCTGCATGGCCGATGATTTGGTCAATTGCATTCTGCGCAAGCAGCTCCATTCTCTTCTGTCTGTACGCCAGTCGACCGAAAAAACGGTGATCTATTGCACAACGAGGAAGCTAAAAGGCTTCCTTTGTTGATGCATGTCAACCACAAATCTATCATTCCCCCGATATATGTTTATTTTATGTAAAATCAATTTATGTAAAAAGTCACATCATTGTAGTTAAAAAGGTTGAGTTAGATCGCAGAAACGGGTACATATAGCCCCGCAAACGTGACCACGCCCGCAGATATTACTTAAATCAGAGCCATAGAGGCCACGCAGGCGAGGCATCAATCTTTACGATCTGTATAAAGACGGATTGTTGATGATGTGTTAAAATTGATGTAAACAAATTGTGAAGTGAATGTACTTCCGGGGAAAATAAGTGACTTCATTACAACTCTCAATCGTCCATCGACTGCCGCAGAACTATCGCTGGTCTGCTGGTTTCGCAGGTTCGAAGGTTGAACCGATTCCGCAAAATGGACCGTGCGGTGACAACAGCCTGGTGGCGCTTAAATTGCTTAGCCCGGATGGTGATAATGCATGGTCGGTGATGTATAAACTAAGCCAGGCGTTAAGCGACATCGAAGTTCCATGTTCGGTGCTGGAGTGTGAAGGTGAGCCGTGCCTGTTTGTAAATCGCCAGGACGAGTTTGCTGCAACATGCCGATTGAAAAATTTTGGTGTGGCAATTGCCGAACCCTTTTCAAACTACAATCCTTTTTAAGCGTCAGCTCAACGCCAGTAGCTGACGCGTATACTCCTGCTGCGGTGTGGCAAACACGCGCGCGCACGGTCCTTGTTCCACTACTTCCCCTTGTCGCAGTACGATAACCTGATGACATAACGCGCGGACAACGTGCAAATCGTGGCTGATAAACAAATAGGCCAGTTGATGCTTTTGTTGCAATGATTTCAATAGCGTCAATATTTGCGCCTGTACCGTTTTGTCGAGTGATGATGTCGGTTCATCAAGTATGATCAGCGAGGGCTTAAGAATTAATGCCCTGGCAATCGCAATACGTTGTCGCTGACCACCAGAGAACTCCGCCGGATAACGGTGGCGTGTTTCAGGATCTAATCCCACTTCATGCATCACGGCTATCACTTGTTGTTCGCGTTGTGCGGCAGAAAGCGTCGGCTGGTGAACCCGTAAGCCTTCCTCAATAATCTGCAAAACGTTGAGTCGTGGGTTGAGCGAGGAGTTTGGATCCTGAAATACCACCTGAATGCGATGACGAATAGGTAACAGCTGGCGGCGATTTAAATTTTGCAGTGGCTGACCGTCAAAGATGATGCTGCCCTGAGAATTAATCAGTCGCAGCAGCGCCAGTCCCGTCGTACTTTTCCCGGAACCGGACTCGCCCACTAAACCCAGTGTTTCACCCGCTCGTAGCGTAAAACTGATGTTTTTCACCACCACATTATGATCCACAATGCGCTTCAAAATCCCTTTGCGAATGGGGAAGGCAACCTGAAGCTGTTCAACATCCAGCAACGTTGAGGCAGGTTCTGGCAACGGCACTGGATCGCCTGACGGTTCACTGTTGAGTAGCTTTTGTGTGTAAGGATGAGTGGGTGAGGCAAATAGCGTAGCGGCGTAATTTTGCTCGACACAGCGACCGTTTTGCATTACCGCCACGCGGTGGGCCAGTTTTCTGACAATGCTGAGGTTATGAGTAATAAACAGCATGCCCATATTCAGCTCGCCTTGCAGTTCGCGCAACAGCTGTAAAATCTGCGCCTGGACAGAGACGTCCAGTGCGGTGGTCGGTTCATCGGCAATTAATAATTCCGGTCGCGTTAACAGCGCCATCGCAATCATCACCCGCTGGCGTTCCCCGCCGGAGAGCTGATGCGGATAATCTGTCAGCCGTTTTGCCGCCTGGCGGATACCAACGCGATCAAGGCAGTTAAGAATTTCGCCACGAGCCGCTTCCCGACGCATCCCGCGGTGGAGTGAAAGCACTTCATAAAGCTGTTTTTCCAGGGTATGCAATGGATTTAACGACACCATCGGTTCCTGAAAAATCATGGCGATCTTATTACCGCGTACACCGCGCAACGTTTGATCGCTGGCGTGAAGCAGCGATTCGCCATGAAAACGAATATCGCCGGAGAGATATTCAACCGGCGGGGAAGGGAGCAGGCGTAAAATTGACAGCGCGGTAACGCTTTTGCCTGAACCTGACTCACCCACCAGCGCCAGCGTTTCGCCAGCCTCAATCTGTAGTGAAACATCATTGACTACTGTACGTACGGTTTGCTGATGGCGAAAACCCACCGACAAATTTTCAATCGCTAACAGAGTTTGCGTCATGCTACACCGCCTTATTAGGATCAAATGCGTCGCGGACGGCTTCACCAATAAAGATCAGCAAAGACAATAATATCGCCACCGACAAGAAGGCGGTGATCCCAAGCCACGGGGCCTGAAGGTTATTTTTCCCTTGTAACAGCAGTTCACCGAGTGACGGTGAACCGAGCGGTAGACCGAAGCCGAGGAAATCGAGCGAGGTCAGGGTGGTTATCGAACTACATAAAATAAACGGTAAAAAGGTGAGGGTCGCGACCATGGCATTAGGCAACATATGACGCAGGATGATACTGCGATCGCTGACGCCAAGCGCCTGTGCCGCACGAATGTAGTCGAAATTACGAGTACGTAAAAACTCCGCCCGCACCACGCCGACCAGACTCATCCAGCCAAACAAGACAGTAATTGCCAGCAGCCACCAGAAGTTAGGCTGTACGACGCTGGAAAGTAAAATAATCAAAAACAGCGTCGGCATCCCCGACCATACTTCAATAAAGCGTTGTCCCCAGAGATCGACTTTACCGCCGTAATAGCCTTGTAGCGCCCCCGCCAGCACGCCCATCACGCTGGAACAGAGAGTCAGCATCAGGCCAAACAGAACCGAGATCCGCGTGCCATAGAGAATGCGTGCCAGCACATCGCCGCCGTTGGCATCCGTTCCCAGCCAGTTTTGCCGGGAGGGTGGAGAAGGGAAGGGCTTATCGGTAGCAAAGTTGATACTGGTAGCACCAAAGCGAATCGGTGCCCACAGTACCCAGCCGTTATTTTCCAGCCGTTGTTTCAGCCACGGGTCCTGATAATCAGCCTGACTTGCCAGCGGGCCGCCAAAATCGCTTTCGCTGTAGTTTTTCAACAACGGGAAATACCAACTGCCGTCATAACGTACCAGCAACGGTTTATCGTTGGCGATAAGTTCAGAACACAAACTCAAACCAAACAAAACGAGGAAAATCCATAACGACCAGTAGCCGCGACGGTTATGGCGAAAACGCGCCCAACGGGCCTGATTGACGGGGCTGAGTCGCGACATTAACGTCCCTCAAAATCTATACGCGGATCGACCAGCGTATAGCTGATATCACTGACAATATTCAGCAGCAGGCCAATCAGGGTGAAAATATACAAGGTACCAAACATTACAGGATAATCGCGCGAGACGGTCGCTTCGTAGCCCAGTAAGCCAAGGCCATTGAGTGAAAACATCACTTCAATCAGCAGCGAGCCGGTAAAAAACATGCTGATAAACGTCGCCGGAAAACCGGCAATCACCAGCAGCATGGCGTTGCGGAACACATGTTTCCAGAGAATATTTTTTTCACTTACCCCTTTCGCACGCGCGGTCACCACGTATTGCTTGCGCACTTCATCAAGGAATGAGTTTTTGGTCAGCATGGTCAGCGCCGCAAAGCCACCAATCACTGTCGCCAGCACCGGCAGCGTGATATGCCACAGATAATCGGTGATTTTCTGATACCACGGCAGCGAATCAAAGTTAGCGGAAACCAGGCCGCGTAGAGGGAACAGGTCGAAATAGCTGCCGCCCGCGAAGAAGACAATCAGCAGGATGGCAAACAAAAAGGCCGGAATGGCGTAGCCGATGATGATAAATGCGCTACTCCAGACGTCAAAGCGGCTCCCATTATAAACAGCTTTGCGAATGCCTAACGGAATCGACACCAGATAGATAATCAGCGTGCTCCACAATCCGAGGGTGATGGAAACCGGCAGACTGTCTTTAATCAGCGTCAGCACCGAGGCGCTGCGAAAAAGGCTATCACCAAAATCAAAGCGGATGTAGTCCCAGAGCATTTTGAAGTAACGTTCGTGGATCGGCTTATCGAAACCGTAGCGATGAGTGATCTCGGCGATCACTTCTGGATCTAATCCGCGTCCGCCACGGTAATTACTGTCGCTGATATTGCCGACGCCCGTTTGCGCATGGCTGGCGCGAATACCTTCACCGCCTGCGCCGGGTAATACTCCGGCATTACCAAACTCAATGGCGGCGATGGCCTGGTCGACCGGACCGCCAGGCGCAATTTGCACGATGAAAAAGTTGATAGTGATAATCGCCCATAACGTTGGGATCACCAGCAACAGACGGCGAATCAGATAAGCGCCCATCTACTCTCCCTGTTGTCTGGCTGACGGCAGTTTGGCCGCTTTATTAACGTCATACCACCAGGTATCGATACCCAGGCTGTAAACAGGGCGTACAGCGGGTTGGGAGAATTTATCCCACCAGGCGAGACGGTCTTCCGCCATGTACCACATTGGCAGCATGTAATAATTCCACGTTAATACGCGATCCAGTGCTCGCCCTAACGGCAGTAATTTTTCTTTATTTCCCTGCGCGGCAATAATTTGATTGATCAGCGAGTCGATAACCGGACTTTGCACGCCGGGGGCATTATAAGTGGAATTGATATATTCCGATGACCAGGAAATCTGTAAATCGGAACTGGGCCACGGCATCGCCCGCCATACGCGCGGCATCATGTCATAGTCGCGACTGCGCATGCGGTTGGTGATTTGCGAGTTATCCACCTTGCGAATGTCCATGTTGATACCCAGCCGTTGCAGGCTGTGCTGGAACGGCAATACCCACTGACTATTGCTGCTTGCGGGAAGCAATAATTCAAAGCTGAGTGGCTGACCCGTTGTGGCATTAACGCGTTGCTGACCCTTCAGCACCCAGCCCGCTTCGTTGAGAAGTTTGTCGGCTTTTAACAGGTTGTCACGATCGTAGCCATCGCCTTTAGATACCGGCGGCTGGTAGATTTGTGTGAAGACTTCTGGCGGTAGATCTTTTTTCATTGGTGCCAGAAGCACCAGCTCCGCGGCGTCGGGGTAATTTCTGGCCGCGTATTCGGTATTCTGAAAATAACTGTTCGTGCGACTCCAGGCGTTGTAAAACAACGCCTTGTTCATCCATTCAAAGTCAAAGGCGAGGGTGATTGCTTCCCGGACCCGGCGATCGCTGAATACCGGACGTTGGATATTAAACGCCAGCCAGCGCGTATCCTGGGCTGATTCGTTCTTTTGCTCATCTTTGATGATGTATTTTTTATCGAAATTTTTACCGGTATAACGCGTGGCCCAGTTTTTAGCGTCGTTTTCCATACGCAAATCAAAGGCACCTGCTTTAAACGCTTCAAAGGCGACATTATCATCGAGGTAATAATCGTAGCGAATGGTGTCGAAATTCCAGCGTCCACGGTTTACCGGTAAGTTTGCTGCCCAGTAATCTTTCACGCGGGAATAGACAATATTTTGCCCCATTTTCCAGGACGTAACGCGGTACGGACCACTGGCAAGCGGAGGCGTGGCGAGCGGGTCGCTAAGTTTGTGATCCTTCCAGTACTTTTCTGGAAATACCGGCAGCGAAAACAGACTCAGCATATCTTCTTTGCTGGGTTTAGCTAACTCAATGCGCACGGTTAACGGTGCAATGGCTTTGACGGTGGTGCCTTTGTAGACCAGACGAAATTGCGGTACGCCTTCGGTCATAAATTTTTGAAAAGTAAACTCTACATCGCGGGCAGTAATGGGCGAACCATCATGAAAACGGGCGCGCGGATTAATAGCGACCTCCACCCAGGAATAATCGTCAGCATAGCGTGCGCTTTCAGCAATCAGCGGGTAATAACTGCCTGGTTCGTCATCGGAAGTCGTAAATAGCGTGTCGTACAGCTGCTCGGTGCGTGCGCCCGGGTTGCCGCGCAGTGCATAGCGGTTGAAATTATCGAAGGTGCCGAGGGCTGACAACGTTATCTGCCCACCTTTTGGCGCGGCGGGGTTCACATAATCAAAATGGTTGAAATTAAACGCGTACCGGGGTTCGCCCAGCACGGCAAAGGCATAGCTTTCCTTGATAGCCTGCGCCTGCGCACCAAAGGTGAACAGAGCGATAAACAGCAGCAGTATGCGCACAATCATCTGCAACGGATTTCCTTTTACTCATCATTAGCCGCAATCCGGCATGCTTTCACTATGAATAATAAGGGACGTAAGCACACCTTACCACTGCGGCGTATACGGTTTCTTCAGCCAGCGAACAAAATCGTCCAGCGGTAACGGGCGACTAATCCAGTAGCCTTGCATGAAATTAACGCCGCGTTCGCTTAGCCATCGCGCTTGTTCCGGCGTTTCGACCCCTTCAGCAACCGTCAGCATATTGAGGCGTTTCGCCAGCGTCAGCACCGCGTCAAGTACGGGTGAAGTGATCGTTTCCGTACCGATGGCGTTGATAAATCCACGGTCAATTTTCAGATAATCGAGCGTAAAACGCTCAAGATAGATAAGCGCGCTGTGCCCGGTGCCGAAGTCATCAATAGCAATTTCTACGCCTACCGAGTGCAGCCAGGCGAAGAGTTGTGTGGCTTCTTGCTCTTTCAGCATATCGCGCTCGGTAATTTCCAGCACAATCTGGAAATGGTGTGCGGGTAGGGAAGTGAGCAGTTTCTGGATATCTGCTTTAAAGCTTTCGCTGTGCAGATGGTCCGGCGCAATGTTAATGCCAAATTTGACGCCTACCGGCAGCACTTTTTCTAATTCTGCGGCATCGCGGGCAATTAACTCAAACAGATGCTGAGTCAGCGGCACAATCATCTTTTGCGATTCGGCAAAGTTAATGAAGGCATCCGGGGGAATTTCTCCCGCGACAGGATGCCGCCAGCGTAGCAGTACTTCCAGGCCCGTTACTCGCAAAGCTTGTGTATCCACCACCGGTTGATACGCCACGTAAAATTGTTCGCGCTTGATGGCGGTCATGATTTCTCTGCCGGGGCGCATACGTACGCTCATCAGGTAATAGCAGAGCAGGCCAACGACAGTTCCACTCATGCCGCCCAGTAAAAATGCGTACCACACATCGTTCCATGTCCAGTCATCTGCATAAAGCCGAACGGTCAGAGGAATGCCCGCAATTTTAGTTTCACGGACTGGCATGTCGGTTAATTCGTTAACGTTCATCAAACGTGAAGAAAAGGTAGATAGCGCAGTATTGCCAATAATGAGGGCGACGCCATCGTAATCTTCCTGCCGTGAACTATAAAAGAGTGAAGGCGTCAGGTTGAGATTCAGAGCGGCAAAGACGCCGCTATTTTTCAGCAAAGGGTTGCGATACCAGATGACGATTGCGGGTTTGTTCGGCACCATCGGCGTGCCGGGTAAGATCGCCATATCGACATTTTTATTAATGTCGAGCGCCGGAATCAATTCATTGAGTGGAATGTCCATCTCACCGGTCGCAGATGAACAGAATGTTTTTTTATCTTTCACCAGCACAAACGTACGGACATTCATGCTAAACGCCGCGCGGGCGGTCAGTTCGGGGTTAGCCTGCTGGCAGGTATCTAAGGTCAGCGGCTGGAGCCGGTCAGTAGTGGATTTCAGGTCGGCAAAATAGGTATCGAGATACTTTTGTACGTCGATAATCAGTGTGTCGTATTTGACTTCGTGCTTATGCCAGGCCACTAAAAATTGAAGGCAACTCACCAGTATCGCAATCATCACGCCTGCAACAATGCAGGTAAGCAGGAGCTTACGTCCAGAATTGGGAGCGCGTATGAACATGATTCCGTTAATTTCCTGAAATTACGACAACATTTAAAAGATAACAATGACCGGACTATAGCCTGGATCAAGACGCGGAAACATCATTTTCTCTGATGAATGAAAACAAAAAAGCACTGCCTAAGCAGTGCTTTCAGTTAACTCGTCAGGATAGCCAAGGGATTGCATCCAAACGGTTTATTAGCTGCGGCTGAGAACCCGGCGTGCTTCGTTGTAACGCTTCTTCCAGTACGGTTCATTCATGCTGGAAATAATAACACCACTGCTGGTGGAAGCATGGACAAACTGATTGTTGCCGATATAAATACCGACATGGCGTCCCGTTGAACCGGCACGGAACAGAACTAAATCACCCGTACGCAAATTACTGCGGGAAACAGATTTACCCATTTCCTGCTGTTCGTAAGTCGAACGTGGAAGTTCTAAGCCAAATTGCTCACGGAATGTACGCTGTACGAAACCAGAACAATCGATACCTTTTTTAGTGCTGCCGCCCAGACGATAACGTACGCCTTTCCAGTCAGCATACTGATCCATAATTCGCGATTTTACGTCGACATTACGAACCAGGTTTTCAAATTCATCCTGAGAAGCTTGCAGTGATGATGTTTCACTACCCACTGCACGTGTCTCAGGATGCATATTCTTTGCGGTGTTATTTGCACTACATGCAGAAAGCAGAACCGCTACTGCAATCGCGGGGATCCCGCGCAAGATATATCTCAAAATCGGTTGAGATTTGACCATGTTGTTTGTTTTCCCTTGAAGTCCTTAACGACAAATATCGTTATAAAAAAATGCCAAGCGACACGAGACTAATTACCTGGGCATGTTGAAACAATTCCTTAAGGCCAAATCTGTGGACTAACGCACAAAATTATATGCTGTGAGGATAATCTACCGCCGAGGCAAAACGAGTTCGAGATTACCCGATTGGTGCGGTCTTGGCGAGCGGTTTTACATGATTTTTTATAAGAAAAAGTGATACAGAAAGTTAATAAGCGGGATTGGTCAATTAAAGTACGATTGAGTGAAACGCATGCAATCCATTCATTTACTTAGAGAATGATTTTTGCGCGCGATGGATGAAAGCACGGTGCGCATCATCAGGATTATCCTCACTATAAAAATAAGCCTGATGATGTTAATTACTGTGAGTTATTTGTTTTGGAAATGTTTGTTTTTTCCCGGTAGTGATTTGTCAAAAAAGGTGATTAATCGATCACTTAATGGCGTCAGCAACACCCAGGGCAAACCGATCAATATCACGGTCATCGAACCGACAATGATGTCAGTAAACCAGTGTGCGCCAATCATTACTCTGGGAAATGCAAAAACCACAAAAATAATAAGGGCGATAAGGCCTGCAACTTTGCCGAAATAACGCCACATGAATGCCGAAAAAATAAGCAGCATCATGCCGTGATCGCCGGGAAAGCTATCTCGTGAGGCATCTTTCGTGGGAACAGAGAGCAGTTCGCTGACGCGGTTAATATCGGTAAAAGTCAATGTTGGGCTGGCCCGTTTTACAGGAATTAATGCCTGACCCAGCTGGTTTAATACCACTGCAGTTAATAGCATGACCAGACCCATAATCACGATACGTCGTCTGCCAGGGGCGTTTTCTTTCAGCCAGAAACTCAGCATCAACATTCCCATCGCCAGCAGAGAACAACCGTCGAAAGCGCGATTGTTGGTCAATGCAACCAGCCACAAAAAGGCCTTACTTTCGACCAGTTTCTGATTAAAGAAATAAAAAATATCCGCATCAATCGGCAACCAGAATCCATGATTAACGGGAATATACCAGGAAAGAAACAGCGCGAGGCCGACAATATTCAACAACACTATTTGCGGCAAATTTTTAATCATATTTTCTCTAATTATCTTACTGAAAAACGCAGGCAACCTTACGCGGTAGTCGCTAAACGAAGCTTCAACAGCGCGCTCTGCAAAGCATTCCAGTCAGCTTCGCTGCTGGAAATCAGCTCAATACGGCTGTCCGGTGGCGCAACGTTTTGCGTTTCAATGTGCAGGTCATCGCCCTGACGGTTGATTCGTACCAGCCCTTCGGGAATACGCAGCACGCCTTTGACGCGTTCCACCGGTGCAAGTCGCGCCCATTCCAGAATGCCAATGGTGTCGAATACCGTATCAGCGTCGAATATCCAGCCGCAGGCCTGATATCCTTGCCCGCTGTTCAGACTGCGACGCCAGCGTTGATGCTCTGGCAGGCTTAACGCTGCTAACCCTTTTTTCACGACATGCTGATGAGAATGCGCGGCGCTGGCGGGCAACTCGGCTAAATTGCGACGCGGCAAATCCAGAAGATGACCGTCAACTTTCCCATGCTCACTGTGAATTAATTGTCGATCGCCACCATTTTGCTGCCACCAACGCTGTAGCGCTTGCTCACTTTCGGGCGTCGCACGGTCGGATTTATTGGCGACAATGATGTCTGCGGCAGCCAGCTGGTCACGGAAGTTTTCATTGCTGGCGCTTTTTTCGTCCAGCAGCAAGCGCGGATCGAGAATGCACAAGGTGGCGCGCAGATCTATCCACGGTTCATAGACTGGTGCGGTTAACAGATCGAGGATCTGTTTCGGATGGCCCAGCCCGGTCGGCTCTATCAACAAGCGGTCTGGTTTTCCCTGACGCAGTAAGGTATTCAACCCTACCTGCATGGGTAAACCATTAACGCAGCACATGCAGCCGCCGGGGATCTCTTTCAGCAATGCGCCGCTATCGGCGAGCAAAGCACCATCAATTCCGACTTCCCCAAATTCATTAACCAGTACCGCCCATTTTTCGTTGGGATCTTTATGGGCTAACAGATGAAGAATCGACGTGGTTTTCCCGCTGCCGAGAAAACCGGTGATGAGGTTGGTCCTGGTCACAACGGCTCCGCAATACTCTGGTAAGTTAACTGAGCGTTAATCCTGGCTAAAAAAGGCAGAAAAGAGAAGGGGAGAGCGGACGAAGGTGAGCTTCATCCGCTTTAACCGCAGAAATCGTTAAATTTTGAGGGTGTTTAATAGCGCCTGATGTGCGCCGAATTGTACGATTTGTTGCCAGGCTTGTTCGATGGCCTGCACAAAATGCGGGTTATCTGGCAGATCATCACCGAAAACTTCACGCAGGGAAAGCAGGGCGGTTACGCGTTGTTCACTGCTGCTGCCCGCAACAAGTTCGCGAATTTTATCGCTAAGCGGATCGCGAACATCAATGGCATTTCCGGCATCATCAACGCCGCTGACGTAACGCATCCAGCCAGCAACGCCTAATGCCAGCAACGACCAGTCCGTTTCGCACCCCAGATGTATGCGAATACCTGCCAGCATACGTTGCGGTAATTTCTGGCTACCATCCATTGCGATTTGCCAGGTCTTATGTTTCAGCGCCGGATTAGCAAAACGTGCAATTAACTTGTCCGCATATTGTGTTAAATCGACATCTTTAATTTGTAGTGTCGGCGCTTGCTCATTCAGCATTAATGTTCTGGCGGCATGGCGAAATGCGCGATCCTGCATGCAATCACTGATATGGGCGAATCCTGAAAGGTAACCCAGATAAGCGAGAAAAGAGTGGCTGCCATTAAGCATACGCAGTTTCATCTCTTCCCATGGCAGGACATCATTCACCATTTGTACACCTGCGACTTCCCAGGCAGGACGCCCAGCGACGAAGTTATCTTCCACCACCCACTGGATAAACGGTTCGCAGCTAATCGCGCAGGGATCATTTACCCCCAGATGCTGGCTGATTTCTGCCAGTGATTCGTCGGTTGCAGCCGGAACAATGCGGTCGACCATGGTTCCCGGAAAACTGACGTGTTCTTTTATCCACCCGGCGAGTTCTGGCGAACGTTTTTCTGCCATTCCCAGCACCGCGTTTTTCACCACATGGCCATTGTCGGGAATATTGTCGCAGGAGAGCACGGTAAACGGTGTAAGGCCGCGCTCACGGCGGCGTTTCAGTGCTTCGACGAGAATACCCGGTGCGGAGTGAGGTTCTTCAGGGGTTTGTAGATCGTGAATAATCCGCGGATTACTGGTGTCGAGTGCACCGGTGGCCGGGTCAATACAATAGCCTTTTTCGGTAATCGTCAGGGAAACAATTGCCACCTGTGGCTCGCAAAATTTCTCAATAATTGCCGCTAAGGAATCCAGTTTTGCATTAAGGCATTCGTGAACGGCACCGACAATTATCACCTGATTGCCGTCCGCACCTTTTTCCAGCACGGTATATAAATGGTTCTGTGCGCGGAGCTGGCTCATCAGTTGATCACCGCTGAACAAGCTGATTTCACAGATCCCCCAGTCGCCGCCCTGGGCATTCAGCACACGATCGGTCAGTAACGCCTGATGAGCGCGGTGAAAGGCGCCAAAGCCAAAATGAACGATACGTGATTGCAACTGCTGGCGATCGTAGCGTGGAGCGTGTACATGATGCGGGAGCGTAACGGAGGCAATTGTCTTCATAGGAGTCACGTCTTAGTAACGATAAATTAACAATGACAGTGTAAAGTTATATGACAGCAATTGAAATTGGTCTGGATTGTTAATGCGATGAAGTGTGAGGGCGATCAATCAACGAGTGAAAATTGAGGGCGTAAGGTGTTCAGGAAGCGCAAAATAGAAGATTGGTATAATAAATTAAAAAAGGGACAGCCTGAGCTATCCCTTTTCTGCATGCGGCTGAAGTTAGTCAGCACGCCCCATATAACGGCGTTCTTCGATATGGATACGAATTTTTTCGCCCGGGCTTAAGTATTCTGGTACCTGAATCACCAGACCAGTGCTCAATGTCGCCGGTTTGTTACGGGCGCTGGCAGATGCCCCTTTGATGCCTGGTGCGGTTTCAACGATTTCCAGATCAACGGTCTGCGGCAGCTCAAGCGCCAGCAGTTGACCGTCCCAGGTCAGCACCTGCATGTCCGGCATGCCGCCCTCTGGCATAAACAGCAACTCTTCTTCAATCTGATCTTTGGTGAAGGTATACGGGGTATAGTCTTCTTTATCCATAAAGACATATTCGTTGCCATCGACATAGGAGAAGTCAACGTAACGGCGGGTCAGCGTCACGGTGTCAACGATATCATCACCTTTGAAACGCTCTTCTACTTTCAGCCCGGTACGGACATCAGAAAAACGCATTTTGTACAGCGTAGCGGCACCGCGGGCAGTGGGCGACTGAATATCAATATCCTTAACCAGCAGCAGTTTGCCGTTGTAATTCAGTACCATACCTTTTTTAATTTCGTTCGCTCTTGGCATCGAAAAATTCCTGTAGTCGAAAATGTCAAAAATATCGCGACAAAGTACTCGCGACGGGCCTTTCGGGCAAGTGGTATTCGCACTTTTGCTGGTGCAAAAAAGGTGGTACTGTGCGCGCTCATCAATCCGGTGGTTAACCTTAAGAGAACAACGTATGAAATGCCGTCCGGGTTGCGGGGCGTGTTGCACTGCCCCTTCAATTTCCAGCCCTATTCCCGGTATGCCAGATGGCAAGCCCGCCAATACGCCCTGCATTCAGCTTGATGAACAGCAACGCTGTAAAATTTTCACCTCGCCACTGCGACCGAAAGTCTGTGCAGGCTTACAAGCCAGCGCTGAAATGTGCGGTAACTCGCGTCAGCAGGCCATGACCTGGCTTATCGATCTGGAAATGCTGACCGCGCCTTAAACATCTTTAATCCGCAGTAAGCAAAACAGAGTGGCGATAATCATCACCATCGCAAACCAGAACACAGCGTGATAATTCCAGATCTCGGCGACGATGCCCGCCACTGATCCTGCGATGATCCAGCCCACGCGCGACGTGTTGGTATAGAGCGTGGTGGCTGAACCCGCCTGACCGGGCATCAGATCCTGAAAATAGAGCATCCCGATGCCGCCCAGAATGCCAATAAAAATAGCATTTAGCAGCTGCAAGCCCAACAGAATGACAGGTGAATGCGCCATCAGCATTCCTGCGTAAAAACAGACGCCACCCACGGCAGCAACGCGCATTAAGAAACGCTTACCCAGACGTTTGGCGAAATATCCGGCAATCAACATCGTCGGGATTTCCAGCCCGGCGGCGGTCCCCATCATCACACCGGCCAGTTTCTCGGGAAGATGCAGTTCGTTGATAATAAATAGCGGCATGTTGATGATGTACAGGCTGTTCGAGCCCCACATCAATGTACAAATGACAAACAGCAGCAGCGTATCGCGACGGTTACGGCGCGGCGCTTCGATCGTGCCGGTCGCCAGCGGAAGCTCTTTTTGCATCGACGGTAAAAACAGCCACACCATCACACCGCAAACAATAAACGCTACCGCTGCGCTCAGATACATTACCGTAAAGCTGAAATCCATCGCTAAGGCATAAGCCAGCGGTGGGCCAATGACCCATGCCAGTGAAACCTGAGCGCGTAAAAAAGAGCTGAACATCACCGCCTCACGTCCGGTTTTGTCGGCATGTTCACGGGCAAGGGCAAACATTTGCGGGTTAGCGGTCGAGCCAAAGCTGCTAAGAAAGACGCCAACGAATAGCAAAACAAAGTAGTTGCGATTCCAGGCAAAAAGGGTGCAGGCCAGCACGCCTAACAGGCAGCAAAAGACAATCAGCGATTTGCGATCGCCGCGCTTATCAGAGCGCCCGGCGAGAAACTGACTTACCAGAATCCCAATGACAGCGCTGCCGGTAAAGAAGAATCCCACCATCGCCGGACGAGCATGTACTTCATCAGTAAGAAAAATACTGAGTGTCGGGGTTTGCAGAGCGCCCGCAATACCGGTGAGAAAGGCAACGATTAAAAACGCCGTCGAGGTCAGGTCAAACGATTTCGCGCTGGAGACTGCGGGGGAGTTATGCATGCTGGTCGATCACTGGAAGAGGAAGACGCGGAGTTTACGCTGCTTGTCAGAAAATAAACAGACAGCGAAATCAAAAGCGCCACGAATAATCAAAATGCCATTTCACTGTTGCTGATTGGCTGCTGACGCTGCTGAAATGAAATTGCTGATAACGGATTTTCCCATCAGCAATTAGGAAAAATGGCAAAAAATTGTGCAGCACATCAAACTTTTGCTCATAACTTTACGGCTTTCCTTGCGTGCTGAAACAGAAGTATTATGCTTTCTTGAAACGTTTCAGCGCGATCTTGTCTTTAACCCTAAGCCAGGTTGGCGCTTTTTTTCTCATAGAGGCTGAATCGTTTCAATTCAGCAAGAGAGGAGAACTATGTTCCAGTTATCCGTACAGGACATCCATCCGGGCGAAAAGGCCGGAGACAAAGAAGAGGCGATTCGCCAGGTCGCTGCGGCGCTGGTGCAGGCCGGTAATGTAGCAGAAGGCTACGTCAATGGCATGCTGGCGCGCGAACAGCAAACCTCAACGTTCCTCGGCAATGGTATTGCTATTCCACACGGCACTACCGACACCCGCGATCAGGTGCTGAAAACCGGCGTTCAGGTATTTCAGTTCCCGGAAGGCGTCACCTGGGGTGACGGTCAGGTAGCGTACGTGGCAATCGGTATTGCTGCCAGCTCGGATGAACATCTGGGCCTGCTACGCCAGCTGACCCACGTACTGAGCGATGATTCCGTTGCTGAACAACTGAAGTCAGCAACAACAGCAGAAGAACTTCGCGCATTACTGATGGGCGAAAAGCAGAGTGAGCAGCTGAAGCTCGACAACGAAATGCTGACGCTGGATATCGTCGCCAGCGATCTGCTGACTCTTCAGGCGCTGAACGCTGCGCGTCTGAAAGAGGCGGGGGCAGTTGACGCCACTTTCGTCACCAAAGCCATCAATGAACAACCGCTGAATCTCGGACAGGGTATCTGGCTGAGCGATAGCGCCGAAGGCAATCTGCGTAGCGCGATTGCGGTAAGCCGTGCGGCAAATGCTTTTGATGTGGACGGCGAAACGGCAGCCATGCTGGTGAGTGTGGCGATGAATGACGATCAGCCCATCGCGGTTCTTAAGCGTCTCGCTGATTTATTGCTCGACAATAAAGCTGACCGCTTGCTGAAAGCGGATGCGGCAACGTTGCTGGCGCTGCTGACCAGCGATGATGCGCCGACCGACGACGTGTTAAGCGCGGAGTTTGTGGTGCGCAATGAACACGGCCTGCATGCTCGTCCAGGTACCATGCTGGTCAATACCATTAAACAATTTAACAGTGATATTACCGTGACAAACCTTGATGGTACCGGCAAACCGGCAAACGGACGTAGTCTGATGAAAGTTGTGGCACTTGGCGTTAAGAAAGGTCATCGCCTACGCTTTACCGCCCAGGGTGCAGATGCTGAACAGGCGCTGAAAGCAATCGGCGACGCTATCGCTGCTGGTCTTGGGGAGGGCGCATAATGAGCAGACGTGTTGCTACTATCACCCTTAATCCGGCTTATGACCTTGTTGGTTTCTGCCCGGAAATTGAACGCGGCGAAGTGAACCTGGTGAAAACCACCGGTCTGCATGCGGCGGGTAAAGGCATCAACGTGGCCAAAGTATTAAAAGACCTGGGAATTGATGTCACCGTTGGCGGCTTCCTGGGTAAAGACAATCAGGATGGTTTTCAGCAACTGTTCAGCGAGCTGGGCATTGCCAACCGTTTCCAGGTTGTACAGGGGCGCACCCGAATTAACGTTAAGCTGACGGAAAAAGACGGCGAAGTGACCGACTTCAACTTCTCGGGTTTTGAAGTCACCCCCGCCGACTGGGAACGCTTTGTGACTGATTCTCTGAGCTGGCTCGGTCAGTTCGATATGGTCTGTGTCAGCGGAAGCTTACCGTCAGGCGTCAGCCCGGAAGCGTTCACCGACTGGATGACTCGCCTGCGTAGTCAGTGTCCTTGCATTATCTTTGATAGTAGCCGTGAAGCGTTAGTAGCAGGTTTGAAAGCGGCACCGTGGCTGGTGAAACCTAACCGCCGCGAGTTGGAAATCTGGGCAGGCCGTAAACTGCCTGAAATGAAAGATGTGATTGAAGCTGCACATGCGCTACGTGAACAAGGTATTGCGCATGTTGTTATTTCACTGGGTGCCGAAGGCGCGCTTTGGGTTAATGCCTCCGGCGAATGGATCGCCAAACCACCGTCAGTCGATGTCGTAAGCACCGTTGGCGCAGGGGATTCTATGGTTGGTGGCCTGATTTATGGCTTGCTGATGCGTGAATCCAGTGAACACACACTGCGTCTGGCGACAGCTGTTGCAGCCCTGGCGGTAAGTCAAAGCAATGTGGGTATTACCGATCGTCCGCAGTTGGCCGCAATGATGGCGCGCGTCGACTTACAACCTTTTAACTGACAGCAGGAGAGGCATAATGAAAACGCTGCTGATTATTGACGCTAATCTCGGTCAGGCACGCGCCTATATGGCGAAGACCCTGCTGGGCGCGGCGGCGCGAAAAGCAAAACTGGAAATCATCGACAATCCGAACGACGCAGAAATGGCGATTGTTCTCGGTGATTCCATCCCGAATGACAGCGCGCTGAACGGTAAAAATGTCTGGCTGGGTGATATTTCCCGGGCAGTTGCGCACCCTGAGCTGTTCCTGAGTGAAGCCAAAGGCCATGCGAAACCTTACACTGCGCCGGTCACTGCGACAGCACCGGTTGCCGCCAGCGGTCCGAAACGCGTAGTTGCGGTGACTGCTTGCCCGACTGGCGTAGCACACACCTTTATGGCGGCTGAAGCCATTGAAACCGAAGCGAAAAAACGTGGCTGGTGGGTGAAAGTTGAAACCCGTGGTTCTGTTGGCGCGGGTAATGCAATCACTCCCGAGGAAGTAGCCGCAGCGGATCTGGTGATTGTGGCGGCAGATATCGAAGTGGATCTGGCGAAATTTGCTGGTAAACCGATGTATCGTACCTCTACCGGTCTGGCGCTGAAGAAAACCGCGCAGGAACTGGATAAAGCGGTTGCTGAAGCAACGCCGTATGAACCGGCGGGCAAAACTCAAACGGCGACCACTGAAGGTAAGAAAGAGAGTGCAGGCGCTTATCGTCACTTGCTAACGGGCGTCTCTTACATGCTGCCGATGGTCGTTGCTGGTGGTCTGTGTATCGCGCTTTCTTTTGCTTTTGGTATCGAAGCGTTTAAAGAGCCGGGTACGTTGGCAGCGGCGCTGATGCAGATTGGTGGTGGTTCAGCCTTTGCGCTGATGGTACCGGTACTGGCAGGTTATATTGCCTTTTCCATTGCCGATCGTCCGGGCCTCACGCCGGGTCTGATTGGCGGTATGCTGGCGGTCAGCACCGGTTCTGGCTTCATTGGTGGTATTATTGCGGGCTTCCTGGCTGGTTACATTGCGAAGTTAATCAGTACGCAATTGAAACTGCCACAGAGTATGGAGGCGCTGAAACCGATCCTGATCATTCCGCTAATTTCCAGTCTGGTGGTCGGTCTGGCGATGATCTACCTGATCGGTAAACCGGTTGCTGGCATTCTCGAAGGGTTGACTCACTGGCTGCAGACCATGGGGACTGCGAATGCGGTTCTGCTGGGGGCGATCCTCGGTGGCATGATGTGTACTGACATGGGCGGTCCGGTAAATAAAGCAGCGTACGCATTCGGTGTGGGTCTGCTGAGTACTCAAACCTATGGCCCGATGGCGGCGATTATGGCGGCAGGTATGGTGCCACCGCTGGCAATGGGCCTGGCAACAATGGTGGCGCGTCGCAAATTCGACAAAGCGCAGCAGGAAGGTGGCAAAGCCGCTCTGGTACTGGGACTGTGCTTTATTTCGGAAGGTGCAATTCCGTTTGCTGCTCGTGATCCGATGCGTGTGCTGCCGTGCTGTATCGTGGGTGGGGCGCTGACTGGCGCAATCTCAATGGCGATTGGTGCGAAACTGATGGCACCGCACGGTGGTCTGTTTGTTCTGCTGATCCCTGGCGCTATTACGCCGGTATTGGGTTACCTGGTAGCAATTATTGCCGGTACGCTGGTGGCGGGTTTGGCCTATGCCTTCCTGAAACGTCCGGAAGTGGACGCAGTAGCGAAAGCAGCGTAATAAAAGGTGTGTTACAGGGCAGAAATTTCCTGCCCTGTATCATTGGATGAGCGCAAAGGGAATGACCGGTTTGTAAATGTAATTTTATGAATTTAAATGGTTTTATCTTTCAGTAGAAACCTGAAACGTTCATCAAACACTAAGGTTATTTCCTCAAGGGCAGATTATTTTCTGCCCTTTTTTAGTGTTCCTGTTCTGTGCATCCCGTCACAAATTCCTCGCTTTTGTAATTCAGGCATTTAATCGCATTTTGTGAGCCTGCTCAAATCTGCCCATTTTGCCTCTCTGGCGGTAATTTACTTTACGTAAAACATGCATACTATGAGCACATGTTTAAATATGAACACATGTTTAAACCGTCTTTGCAGTATCTATATTCTTGTGGATTGACAGGGTTGGTAATTTTTTACCAGAGGACGTGCTATGCGCGAAAAGGATTATGTCGTAATTATAGGTTCGGCGAATATTGATGTCGCCGGATATTCACATGAATCATTAAATTATGCGGATTCAAATCCAGGTAAAATAAAATTTACGCCTGGTGGAGTAGGGCGCAATATTGCACAAAACCTGGCGTTGCTGGGTAACAAAGCCTGGCTACTGAGCGCAGTAGGCAGTGATTTTTATGGTCAATCGCTGCTAACGCAAACCAATCAATCTGGCGTTTATGTCGATAAATGCCTGATTGTGCCGGGAGAAAATACGTCTAGTTATTTATCATTACTCGATAATACCGGTGAAATGCTGGTTGCTATAAATGACATGAATATTAGCAACGCTATTACAGCTGAATATCTCGCACAGCACCGTGAATTTATTCAGAGGGCAAAGGTCATTGTCGCAGACTGTAATATCAGTGAAGAGGCACTGGCATGGATTCTGGATAATGCCGCCAACGTACCCGTATTTGTCGATCCGGTTTCAGCGTGGAAATGTGTCAAAGTGCGCGACCGTCTAAATCAGATCCACACTCTGAAGCCAAACCGCCTTGAAGCGGAAACACTGAGTGGGATTGCGCTGTCAGGGCGTGAAGATGTGGCAAAAGTTGCTGCCTGGTTCCATCAACATGGCCTGAACCGACTGGTATTGAGCATGGGCGGCGATGGCGTTTATTACAGTGATATCAGCGGTGAAAGTGGCTGGTCTGCCCCGATCAAAACCAATGTTATTAATGTTACCGGAGCGGGCGATGCCATGATGGCGGGACTTGCTTCGTGTTGGGTAGACGGAATGCCGTTTGCCGAATCTGTTCGTTTCGCACAGGGATGTTCGTCAATGGCGCTCTCCTGTGAATACACCAATAACCCCGATTTATCGATTGCCAACGTTATATCGTTAGTGGAGAACGCAGAATGTCTGAATTAAAAATTTCCCCTGAATTATTACAAATTTCCCCGGAAGTGCAGGACGCTTTAAAAAACAAAAAACCGGTTGTGGCGCTGGAATCGACCATTATTTCTCACGGGATGCCGTTCCCACAAAATGCCCAGACCGCAATTGAAGTAGAAGAAACTATTCGTAAACAGGGCGCAGTACCTGCCACTATCGCCATTATTGGCGGCGTGATGAAAGTGGGTTTAAGCAAAGAAGAAATTGAATTACTGGGTCGTGAAGGGCATAACGTGACCAAAGTTAGTCGTCGCGATTTACCTTTTGTTGTTGCCGCCGGAAAAAATGGCGCAACCACTGTGGCTTCAACGATGATTATTGCGGCGCTTGCCGGAATTAAAGTATTTGCCACCGGGGGAATTGGTGGTGTGCATCGCGGGGCGGAACATACCTTCGATATTTCTGCCGATTTGCAAGAACTGGCAAATACTAATGTCACCGTTGTTTGTGCCGGGGCGAAATCTATTCTCGATTTAGGATTAACAACAGAATATTTAGAAACCTTCGGTGTGCCGTTAATTGGCTATCAGACAAAAGCGCTGCCTGCGTTTTTCTGCCGTACCAGCCCATTTGAAGTCAGTATTCGCCTTGATAGTGCCACGGAAATCGCTCGTGCAATGGCAGTGAAATGGCAAACCGGTTTGAACGGCGGCCTGGTAGTGGCGAATCCGATCCCGGAACAGTTTGCGATGCCGGAGGAATCTATCAATGCAGCCATAGATCAAGCCGTCGCCGAAGCCGAAGAGCAGGGCGTTATTGGTAAAGAAAGTACACCGTTCCTGCTGGCGCGCGTTGCTGAGCTGACCGGCGGTGACAGCCTGAAATCCAATATCCAGCTGGTGTTCAACAACGCCATTCTGGCGAGTGAAATTGCCAAAGAATACCAGCGTCTCGCGGGTTAATTTCTGACGGGCAGAAAGCCGTCGCCCGTACTCATCAAGCATACCAAAACCTGGCGCTGACGCCGGGTTTACTGGCATGAAGGGAAAATCATTATGGATATAATGAGAAGTGTTGTGGGGATGGTGGTGTTACTGGCAATAGCATTTCTGTTGTCAGTGAATAAAAAGAGCATCAGTTTGCGCACGGTTGGAGCCGCACTGCTGCTGCAAATCGCTATTGGTGGCATCATGCTCTACTTCCCACCGGGAAAGTGGGCAGTAGAACAGGCGGCATTAGGCGTTCATAAAGTGATGTCTTACAGTGATGCCGGTAGCGCCTTCATTTTTGGTTCGCTGGTTGGGCCGAAAATGGATGTCCTGTTTGACGGTGCGGGTTTTATCTTCGCCTTTCGCGTACTTCCGGCGATTATTTTCGTTACTGCGCTCATCAGTCTGCTGTACTACATTGGCGTGATGGGGCTGCTGATTCGCATCCTTGGCAGCATTTTCCAGAAAGCTCTTAACATCAGCAAAATCGAATCTTTTGTCGCAGTCACAACTATTTTCCTCGGGCAAAATGAGATCCCGGCGATCGTTAAACCGTTTATCGATCGCATGAATCGCAACGAGTTGTTTACCGCAATTTGTAGCGGGATGGCGTCCATTGCTGGTTCGATGATGATTGGTTATGCCGGAATGGGCGTACCAATTGACTACCTGTTAGCGGCATCGCTGATGGCGATCCCAGGTGGTATTTTGTTTGCACGTATTCTTAGCCCGGCCACCGAGCCTTCACAGGTCACATTTGAAAATCTGTCGTTCAGCGAAACGCCGCCAAAAAGCTTTATCGAAGCGGCGGCGAGCGGTGCGATGACCGGGCTGAAAATCGCCGCTGGTGTAGCGACGGTGGTAATGGCGTTTGTCGCAATTATTGCGCTGATCAACGGCATTATCGGCGGAATTGGTGGCTGGTTTGGTTTCGCCAATGCCTCTCTGGAAAGTATTTTTGGCTATGTGCTGGCACCGCTGGCGTGGATCATGGGTGTGGACTGGAGTGATGCCAATCTTGCGGGTAGCCTGATTGGGCAGAAACTGGCGATTAACGAATTCGTCGCTTACCTGAGTTTCTCCCCATACCTGCAAACGGGCGGCACGCTGGAAGTGAAAACCATTGCGATTATCTCCTTTGCGCTTTGTGGTTTTGCTAACTTTGGTTCTATCGGTGTTGTCGTTGGCGCATTTTCGGCTATTTCGCCAAAACGCGCGCCGGAAATCGCCCAGCTTGGTTTACGGGCGCTGGCAGCAGCAACGCTTTCCAACCTGATGAGTGCGACCATTGCCGGGTTCTTTATTGGTTTAGCTTGAGTTTCATTGCCGGATGTATGCGCTTTTTAAGTGTTGCATCCGGCAATCGCGCTATTGCAAATAATTTTTACTGCATCATCCCGGAGAATTTATTCTCCGGGTCCATCTCCAGCGCCAGTCCTGACAACTGCTTTCTGTTTTTAATTAGATACCCTTTCTTGCTTTTAATTAATAAACCGTCGTGAATGAATTGCGCGAGAACATATAAAAGATGTCGATAAGAAACGCCTAAATACTCTGCCGCTTGCGTATGCTTTTCGTGATAAAGATCACCTTCCTGCGAGAGTAATATAAATGCTGCCAGGCGATTCACTAACGGAAATGATTGATTCTGAGTTAAAGAAACAATATTACGATAATTTTTATGACTTAAGGTGACGCAGAGTTTTCGTAAAAATAGCGTGTCGTTTAATAACCGCGGGCGGTAATGTTTCATAGGGAGCGCAAGGCACCAACACTCTTCAATAGCCTGCACCGCACGCGGTTCATGGTCTTTGTCGATTAACTCAATCTCGCCAATAAAACAGGGGGCGGCAAAGAAATCGATCAGCGACACGCGACCATTAGCTAGCGTGGCGTAAAGCCTGGCGCGGCCTCGCGTCAGGTAAAACAGCCAGGACGGCTGTTGCCCTTCCTGCACAATGTAGTCACGCGCTAAAAAATGAAACAGCCGCGTATCGGCTGAAACATCCGTTAAAAAGCAATCCTTAAACGCGGATTCACTCATCAATTGCTGCTTAAGATCATTATTGTGGATTTCTTTCACGATGTTTATCCGCTATGAGATTTCTCATATTTAGCATACGTACGCGGTTGGTAAGATTCAATCATCGGCCCGGTCGAATTTTCTTTGCTGTAGAAAAAATAACGCAACTGGAAACAGAGGAAATAAACAATGGAAAAGAGAAAAATTATTCTGGATTGTGATCCGGGTCATGATGATGCTATTGCAATGATGATGGCAGCGAAACATCCGGCAATAGATTTATTAGGCATCACTATTGTAGCGGGTAATCAGACGCTTGATAAAACATTAATTAATGGCCTGAATGTTTGCCAGAAACTGGAGATTAATGTTCCGGTTTATGCGGGGATGCCGCAACCCATTATGCGTCAACAAATCGTTGCCGATAATATTCACGGTGAAACCGGACTGGATGGCCCGGTATTCGAGCCGCTGACCCGCCAGGCAGAAAGTACCCACGCGGTGAAATACATCATTGATACCCTGATGGCAAGCGATGGCGATATCACTCTGGTGCCGGTTGGTCCGCTTTCAAATATCGCGGTGGCAATGCGTATGCAACCCGCGATCCTGCCCAAAATCCGTGAAATTGTGCTAATGGGCGGCGCTTACGGTACAGGCAACTTCACGCCATCTGCCGAGTTCAACATCTTTGCTGACCCGGAAGCAGCCCGCGTGGTGTTCACCTCTGGCGTTCCATTAGTGATGATGGGCCTCGATCTCACCAACCAGACCGTTTGCACCCCGGACGTGATTGCACGGATGGAAAGGGCAGGCGGCCCTGCCGGAGAGCTGTTCAGCGACATCATGAACTTCACTCTCAAAACGCAGTTCGAAAACTACGGCCTGGCTGGCGGCCCGGTGCACGACGCCACCTGCATCGGTTATCTGATTAACCCTGATGGCATTAAAACCCAGGAGATGTACGTCGAAGTGGACGTCAACAGTGGCCCTTGCTATGGGCGCACCGTCTGCGACGAGCTGGGCGTTCTTGGCAAGCCCGCCAATACCAAAGTCGGCATCACTATTGATACCGACTGGTTCTGGGGCTTAGTCGAAGAGTGCGTGCGCGGCTACATCAAAACCCATTAAGTGTTGATAACAAGCCGGGCCGGTATCGCAAGATGCAGGCCTGGCTATTTCTGAGGGGCAGAAAGCCGTCGCCCAATATGACATGAAGAGATAATCACTATGGATGTCATGAGAAGTGTTCTGGGAATGGTGGTATTGCTGGCAATTGCATTTTTGCTGTCAGTAAACAAGAAGAAGATCAGCCTGCGTACCGTTGGCGCGGCGTTAGTGTTACAGGTTGTGATTGGCGGCATTATGCTTTGGTTACCGCCAGGGCGTTGGGTCGCTGAAAAAGTCGCTTTTGGCGTGCATAAAGTGATGGCGTACAGCGACGCGGGTAGCGCATTTATCTTCGGTTCGCTGGTCGGGCCGAAAATGGACACGCTGTTTGATGGCGCAGGATTTATCTTTGGTTTCAGAGTATTACCGGCAATTATCTTCGTCACCGCGCTGGTGAGTATTCTCTATTACATCGGTGTGATGGGGATCTTAATTCGCATTCTCGGCGGTATCTTCCAGAAAGCATTAAATATCAGCAAGATCGAGTCATTCGTCGCGGTCACTACCATTTTCCTCGGGCAAAACGAAATTCCGGCAATCGTCAAACCCTTTATCGATCGGCTGAATCGCAATGAATTATTTACAGCGATTTGTAGTGGCATGGCCTCAATTGCCGGTTCGACAATGATTGGTTACGCCGCACTGGGCGTACCTGTGGAATATTTGCTGGCGGCATCGTTAATGGCGATCCCAGGCGGGATCTTGTTTGCCCGCCTGTTAAGCCCGGCTACGGAATCTTCGCAGGTTTCTTTTAATAACCTCTCTTTCACCGAAACACCGCCAAAAAGCATTATTGAAGCCGCCGCGACAGGGGCGATGACCGGGCTGAAAATCGCTGCGGGTGTGGCAACAGTGGTGATGGCATTTGTTGCCATCATTGCGTTAATTAACGGTATTATCGGCGGCGTTGGCGGCTGGTTTGGTTTTGAACATGCCTCGCTGGAGTCCATTTTAGGTTACCTGCTGGCCCCACTGGCGTGGGTAATGGGTGTTGACTGGACTGATGCGAATCTTGCCGGGAGTTTGATTGGACAGAAACTGGCAATAAATGAATTTGTCGCTTATCTCAATTTCTCACCCTATCTGCAAACGGCTGGCACTCTGGATGCTAAAACCGTGGCGATTATTTCCTTCGCGTTGTGCGGTTTCGCTAACTTTGGTTCTATCGGGGTGGTGGTGGGGGCGTTTTCTGCGGTTGCGCCACACCGTGCGCCGGAAATCGCCCAGCTTGGTTTACGCGCGCTGGCGGCGGCGACACTTTCTAACCTGATGAGTGCCACCATTGCCGGGTTCTTTATTGGTTTAGCGTAGTGTGCGATTTATGAGCCGGATAAGATGCGGTCAAGCGTCGAATCCGGCAACATTGTTACACCATTGGCACTAATGAAAGCGCGTTATCGGCAGACAGGGTAGGGTTGTTTAAGCTGCCGCTGGCGCGTGAAATTGCCGCGCAGGCCATCGCAAAACGGGCGCTGTCACGGAAATTGTTTCCTTCCAGAAAGCTATATACCAGGCCCGCCATAAAACCATCGTCAGCACCAAAACTGTCTACTGTCGTATGCGCTGGTGCGGTCAGCAAAAATTGTTCTCCATCCTTTTCGCTGCAATAAACTGACTCATCGGGCAAATAAACAAACAGTTGCTGAACACCTTGCTGATGCAACGCATTCACTGCAGCATTACGGTCAGCATCGCTGGTGATCGCCTGTCCCCATAAAATTTCCAGCTCCGGTAAAGTGGGTTTCAGGGTGTGAATATGCGCCAGCCAGTGTTTGATTTTGCCCGCTTTGAATTCTGAAACGGTATCGACAAACACCGGGATCTCACCAGCGAGGGTAAAGACCCATTCCAGCGCCTCGGCTGTCAGGTTGCAATCAGCCAGTACCACGCCCGCATGACGAAGTAAATCGCGCGACCCGTTCAATAATTGCGGCGATAACTGTTCCAGCAGATGGGTATCGTTAATCGCCAGCACGGTTTCATCGTCTCGATTGGCAATTGCCAGATACGTCGATGTGCTTTGACCATGCAAACGAACGCAGCCGGAGACATTCACGCCGGCACGGCGCGTTTCTTCCAGGAGCATTTCGCCATAAAAGTCATCGCCAATCACTGAAAGCAAATGGACGTCACGGCCTAACAGCGCCAGATTGTGGGCGATGTTGCGTCCCACGCCGCCCGCCGAGCAATGAATTGTACCGGGATGAGAAGCCGCTTGCGGGTAACGGATATCCGCCATCCCGCGAATATCCATATTGATTGTCCCCACCACTACGCAGTATTCCTGCTCGGTGAGAATGTAACCTTTGCCTTTAATCCGCCCTTTGCGCATTAAATCCATAATATGCGCCGCAACGCGCGAACGACTGATTTGCAGCATGTCCGCAATTTCGTTCTGCTGAATCAGCGGGTTACGCCGTAAAATTGCAAGGATCTCCTTTTCCCGGTTATTCATCTTCAGGCTACCGCTTTTTCAGTTTGTTGCGCTTTCAGCCAGGCGATCTCTTCTGCCCAGATATCCGGGTTGATGGTTTCAAGGATCAGCGGAATGCCGTCGAAACGGTCGTCTTGCATGATCCAGCGGAACGCATCATGACCGATATTGCCTTCACCGAGGCTATGATGGCGGTCAACGCGGCTGCCAAAGGTACTTTTCGCATCGTTAAGGTGCATCCCGCGCAGATACTTAAAGCCAACAATACGGGCAAAATCCGCGAACGTTTTCTCGCATTCGGCTGGAGTACGCAAATCATACCCGGCAGCGAAAGCATGGCAGGTATCAATGCAGACGCCGACACGGGATTTATCTTCCACGCCGTCGATAATCGCCGCGAGATGTTCGAATTTAAACCCTAAGTTACTGCCCTGACCGGCGGTGTTTTCAATCACCGCTGTTACACCTTGAGTTTTATCCAGCGCAATGTTGATGGATTCGGCAATACGCGCAAGGCAATCCTCTTCTGAAATCTGCATCAGATGGCTGCCAGGGTGGAAGTTGAGCAAAGAAAGCCCCAGTTGTTCGCAACGCTGCATTTCATCTATAAAGGCATCGCGCGATTTTTCCAGAGCTTCAGTGACCGGATGTCCGAGGTTAATCAGATAGCTGTCGTGGGGAAGAATTTGCGCCGATGTGTAGTGATATTTTTCACAGGCCGCTTTGAATTCATCGATGGTTTGCGTCGTGAGCGGTGCGGCACGCCACTGACGTTGGTTTTTGGTGAACAAGGCAAACGCGGTTGCGTCGATTTCGGCGGCGCGAATTGCGGCATTTGCCAGACCGCCAGCAGCACTAACGTGCGCTCCAATGTATTTCATGCGAGGACTCCTGTTAAACCCGCTGGAGGAAAACGGTAATGATAGCGGGTTAACAGGAGCAAGATGTAGTGGTTTATGCGATGACGCTTTGAATCACATAGTTAATCGCACCACCACCAACAATCAGCCAGGCAAACAGTACCAGTGCCATCAGCAGAGGTTTCGCCCCGGCTTTTTTCAGCGCGCTGACGTGAGTGGTCAGACCCAGCGCCGCCATCGCCATTGCCAGCAGGAAGGTATCCAGCGTTACCAGCATGTTCACCACGCTCTGCGGTAACAGGTGGAACGAGTTAAAGATGGCAACGACGATGAACAAGATGGCAAACCACGGAATAGTGATTTTGCTTTTCTCGCCGCTGTTCGCCCCAGACAGCTGTTTAACACGCGCCGCCAGCAGGATGAGGAACGGAGCCAGCATCATCACGCGCAGCATTTTGGAAATAACTGCTGCGTTTTCCGCATCCGGGCTGATGGCATGACCTGCCGCCACCACCTGCGCCACTTCGTGCACAGTAGAACCAATGTAGATACCGAAAGTTTCCGGACTAAACCATTGAGACATCAGCGGATATATCGCCGGGTAGAGGAAAATAGCGACGGTCCCGAAGATAACAACGGTTGCAACAGCCACGGTTACTTTACTGGCTTCCGCTTTCACTACTGGCTCAGTCGCCAGTACCGCGGCAGCACCACAGATACTGCTACCGGCACCGATCAACCAGCTGGTGTGCTTATCCAGACCAAACACTTTCTGCCCCAGGAAGCAAGCCAGCAGGAAGGTACTGGACAGCGTCAGCACGTCAATGATGATCCCACTGATACCGACATCGGCAATTTGCGAGAACGTCAGACGGAAGCCATAAAGAATGATACCCAGACGTAATAAATATTGCTTGGCAAACAGCACACCACCGTCACAGCTTTTCCAGATGTGCGGATAGATGGTGTTGCCTAAAACCATCCCCAACAAGATTGCGAGGGTGAGGGCACTAAACCCGGCACCCGCAACCGCGGGAATGGAACCACCCCACAGGGCGACCCCGGTGATAACTGCACTCAGGGCTAACCCCGGAATAAAATGCCACAGTGTACGATGTTGTTTCTGTAAGGTGATATTCGTCATAACCCTCTCCTTTAACCGGGCATAAGGTTACGACTAACTGGTTTAAAAATAAAATTGATTATATATTTATAATTAATCTTTATAAGTGGTAAGCGACTATGCACATCACCCTCCGGCAGTTGGAAGTTTTTGCAGAAGTATTGAAAAGTGGATCAACCACCCAGGCGTCGGTGATGCTGGCGTTGTCGCAATCAGCAGTGAGCGCAGCCTTGACCGACCTGGAAGGGCAGCTTGGCGTGCAACTGTTTGATCGCGTGGGGAAAAGACTGGTTGTTAATGAACACGGGCGGCTGCTCTATCCGCGTGCGTTGGCATTGCTTGAACAGGCGGTTGAAATCGAACAACTGTTTCGCGAAGACAACGGCGCGATTCGTATCTATGCCAGTAGTACCATCGGTAACTACATTCTGCCTGCAGTTATCGCCCGTTATCGCCATGATTATCCGCAGTTGCCGATTGAACTTAGCGTTGGGAACAGCCAGGACGTGATGCAAGCGGTGCTGGATTTCCGCGTTGATATTGGTTTTATTGAAGGACCGTGCCACAGCACTGAAATTATTTCTGAACCGTGGCTGGAAGACGAGCTGGTGGTTTTCGCCGCGCCGACTTCGCCGTTGGCCCGTGGTCCGGTCACCTTAGAGCAGCTGGCCGCTGCGCCGTGGATCCTGCGTGAACGCGGTTCCGGCACGCGGGAGATTGTCGATTATCTATTGCTGTCACATTTACCGAAGTTTGAGATGGCGATGGAATTAGGTAACTCCGAGGCAATCAAACATGCGGTGCGTCATGGGTTGGGAATTAGTTGCCTGTCGCGACGGGTGATTGAAGATCAATTGCAGGCAGGCACATTAAGTGAAGTTGCGGTCCCTCTGCCGCGCCTGATGCGTACGTTGTGGCGTATACATCATCGGCAAAAACACCTTTCCAACGCGCTACGGCGCTTTCTGGACTATTGCGATCCCGCGAATGTACCGCGTTAAGTTGCTGTACAAGAACATGCTGGTGCTGTGTCGATTTCGTGACGCAGCGCCCTCAGCATGCATTCGCCAGAAAAGAGATTGGCTGCTTTACTTATAATCCCTGGGCGATCATGAAGGTGTCTTATAACCGTGTATTTCTGCCGGAAGGATTGCCAATCGTCTGCTACAATCGCGCCTCATTTTTAAGATGGATAGCATTTTTGTATGGTTTCCGAAACTAAAACCACAGAAGCGCCGGGCTTACGCCGTGAATTAAAGGCGCGTCACCTGACGATGATTGCCATTGGCGGTTCCATCGGTACAGGTCTTTTTGTTGCCTCTGGCGCAACGATTTCTCAGGCAGGTCCGGGCGGGGCATTGCTCTCGTATATGCTGATTGGCCTGATGGTTTACTTCCTGATGACCAGTCTCGGTGAACTGGCTGCATATATGCCGGTTTCCGGTTCGTTTGCCACTTACGGTCAGAACTATGTTGAAGAAGGCTTTGGCTTCGCGCTGGGCTGGAACTACTGGTACAACTGGGCGGTGACTATCGCCGTTGACCTGGTTGCAGCTCAGCTGGTCATGAGCTGGTGGTTCCCGGATACACCGGGCTGGATCTGGAGTGCGTTGTTCCTCGGCGTTATCTTCCTGCTGAACTACATCTCAGTTCGTGGCTTTGGTGAAGCGGAATACTGGTTCTCACTGATCAAAGTCACGACAGTTATTGTCTTTATCATCGTTGGCGTGCTGATGATTATCGGTATCTTCAAAGGCGCGCAGCCTGCGGGCTGGAGCAACTGGACAATCGGCGAAGCGCCGTTTGCTGGTGGTTTTGCGGCGATGATCGGCGTAGCTATGATTGTCGGCTTCTCTTTCCAGGGAACCGAGCTGATCGGTATTGCTGCAGGCGAGTCCGAAGATCCGGCGAAAAACATTCCACGCGCGGTACGTCAGGTGTTCTGGCGAATCCTGTTGTTCTATGTGTTCGCGATCCTGATTATCAGCCTGATTATTCCGTACACCGATCCGAGCCTGCTGCGTAACGATGTTAAAGACATCAGCGTTAGTCCGTTCACCCTGGTGTTCCAGCACGCGGGTCTGCTCTCTGCGGCGGCGGTGATGAACGCAGTTATTCTGACGGCGGTGCTGTCAGCGGGTAACTCCGGTATGTATGCGTCTACTCGTATGCTGTACACCCTGGCGTGTGACGGTAAAGCGCCGCGCATTTTCGCTAAACTGTCGCGTGGTGGCGTGCCGCGTAATGCGCTGTATGCGACGACGGTGATTGCCGGTCTGTGCTTCCTGACCTCCATGTTTGGCAACCAGACGGTATACCTGTGGCTGCTGAACACCTCCGGGATGACGGGTTTTATCGCCTGGCTGGGGATTGCCATTAGCCACTATCGCTTCCGTCGCGGTTACGTATTGCAGGGACACGACATTAACGATCTGCCGTACCGTTCAGGTTTCTTCCCACTGGGGCCGATCTTCGCATTCATTCTGTGTCTGATTATCACTTTGGGCCAGAACTACGAAGCGTTCCTGAAAGATACCATTGACTGGGGCGGCGTAGCGGCAACGTATATTGGTATCCCGCTGTTCCTGATTATTTGGTTCGGCTACAAGCTGATTAAAGGAACTCACTTCGTACGCTACAGCGAAATGAAGTTCCCGCAGAACGATAAGAAATAAGTTTCCTCCCTTCCTTGCTAAGCCCTCTCAACCGAGAGGGCTTTTTCAATTCCATTTCCCTGACAAATCATGCGGATATAAAATTTAACATTTGGATTGATAATTGTTATCGTTTGCATTATCGTTACGCCGCAATCAAAAAAGGCTGACAAATCAGAGGCTGTTCCGGCTTTCTGGGATGATCACCTGCATACAAATAAGTCCACCGCGATGCTGCCGTACGCAAGGGGACGTGAAGAAGATGTGAGCGATAACCCATTTTATTTTCGTAGTTACCTCATGGAGATATGGAATGTTTAGGTTGAACCCTTTCGTACGGGTCGGGCTGTGTTTGTCCGCTATTTCTTGTGCATGGCCTGTGTTAGCGGTCGATGATGATGGCGAAACGATGGTTGTCACTGCATCTTCCGTTGAACAAAACCTCAAAGATGCACCCGCCAGTATCAGCGTCATTACCCAGGAAGACCTGCAGCGAAAACCGGTACAGAATCTGAAGGATGTCCTCAAAGAAGTGCCTGGCGTACAACTGACGAACGAAGGGGATAACCGTAAGGGCGTTAGTATTCGTGGTCTGGACAGCAGCTACACCCTGATTCTCGTCGACGGTAAACGCGTTAACTCCCGCAATGCCGTCTTCCGCCACAATGATTTCGATCTGAACTGGATCCCGGTCGATTCCATCGAACGTATTGAAGTGGTTCGTGGCCCGATGTCGTCGCTATACGGCTCCGATGCGCTCGGCGGTGTAGTGAATATCATCACCAAAAAAATCGGTCAGAAATGGTCGGGTACCGTTACCGTCGATACCACCATTCAGGAACATCGCGATCGCGGTGATACCTATAACGGTCAGTTCTTTACCAGTGGACCATTAATTGATGGTGTGCTGGGAATGAAAGCTTACGGCAGCCTGGCAAAACGTGAAAAGGATGACCCGCAAAACTCAACGACCACCGATACCGGAGAAACGCCGCGTATTGAAGGATTCTCCAGCCGCGACGGCAATGTCGAATTTGCCTGGACACCGAATCAAAATCACGATTTTACTGCCGGATACGGTTTCGACCGTCAGGATCGTGATTCCGACTCGCTGGACAAAAACCGCCTGGAACGCCAGAACTACTCCGTCAGCCATAATGGGCGTTGGGATTACGGCACCAGCGAACTGAAATACTACGGTGAGAAAGTCGAGAACAAAAACCCTGGCAACAGCAGCCCGATAACTTCCGAAAGCAATGCGGTCGACGGCAAATACACGTTGCCGCTGACGGCAATTAATCAGTTTCTCACGGTTGGCGGTGAATGGCGTCACGACAAACTTAGCGATGCGGTGAACCTGACCGGGGGAACCAGCTCCAAAACGTCTGCCAGCCAGTACGCGCTGTTTGTGGAAGATGAATGGCGGATCTTCGAGCCGCTGGCGCTGACGACCGGCGTGCGTATGGACGATCACGAAACCTACGGTGAACACTGGAGTCCGCGTGCCTACCTGGTTTATAACGCCACCGACACCGTAACGGTGAAAGGGGGCTGGGCGACGGCATTTAAAGCACCTTCTCTGTTGCAACTTAGCCCTGACTGGACGAGCAATTCCTGCCGTGGCGCATGTAAGATTGTGGGTAGCCCGGATCTGAAACCAGAAACCAGCGAAAGTTGGGAGCTGGGGCTTTACTACATGGGTGAAGAAGGCTGGCTGGAAGGGGTTGAATCCAGCGTTACCGTTTTCCGTAACGATGTGAAAGATCGTATCAGCATCAGCCGTACGTCTGACGTCAACGCTGCACCGGGCTACCAAAACTTTGTTGGTTTTGAGACGGGCGCTAACGGACGGCGCATACCGGTATTTAGCTACTACAACGTTAACAAAGCTCGTATTCAGGGCGTGGAAACCGAACTGAAAATTCCGTTCAACGATGAATGGAAACTGTCGATCAACTACACCTACAACGATGGTCGTGATGTCAGCAACGGCGAAAACAAACCGCTATCCGATCTGCCGTTCCATACTGCTAACGGTACGCTGGACTGGAAACCGCTGGCGCTGGAAGACTGGTCATTCTATGTTTCTGGTCACTATACCGGGCAGAAACGCGCCGACAGCGCGACGGCTAAAACACCGGGCGGTTATACCATCTGGAATACCGGCGCGGCCTGGCAGGTGACTAAAGACGTCAAACTGCGCGCAGGCGTGCTGAACCTTGGCGACAAGGATCTCAGTCGTGACGACTACAGCTATAACGAAGACGGACGTCGTTACTTTATGGCAGTGGATTATCGCTTCTGATGAGAAGATGCCCGGCGAACCGGGCGGACTTTCACTTCAGTAAATACTGCGCATGGAAGCGCAGGTGATCCTCTATAAAAGAGGCGATGAAGTAGTAACTGTGATCATATCCCGGCTGAATACGCAGCGTCATCGGCCACGCTTTCTGGCGCGCGGCTTCTGCCAGTACCGCAGGTTGCAACTGGTCGGCAAGAAACTGATCATTATCGCCCTGATCGATAAGCGTCGGGATCGCATCCTGCGCGTTACTGGCATACATCAGCGCGCAACTGTCCCATTCCAGCCATGCATTTTTGTCCTCACCTAAATAGCTGCTAAACGCTTTGATTCCCCACGGGACGCTGCACGGATTCACAATTGGCGCAAAGGCCGAAACGCTGGTGTATTTACCCGGATTTTTCAGCGCCATAATCAGCGCACCGTGACCACCCATTGAATGACCGCTAATGGCGCAGCGGTCGCTGACATTAAATTGCGACTGAACCAGCGCCGGTAATTCATCGCGCAGATAATCATACATCCGGTAATGCGTCGCCCACGGCGGTTGCGTGGCGTTAAGATAAAACCCCGCGCCCTGGCCTAAATCGTAGCCATCATCGTTGGCAACCTGTTCGCCGCGCGGGCTGGTGTCTGGCATCACCAGTACAATCCCCAGTTCTGCCGCCACGCGCTGGGCACCCGCCTTGATGGTGAAGTTCTCGTCATTGCAGGTTAATCCGGAAAGCCAGTACAGCACTGGTGGCGGGGTGTGATCACGAGGTGGTGGGAGAAAGATACTGAACGTCATCGGACAGTTTAAGGTACTGGAGTCGTGTCGCCAGCGTTGCTGCCAGCCTTCAAAACAGCGGTGCTCTTCGAGCATTTCCATGCGTGGCTCCTTGTTGTGTTGTTTGCAATTTCTTCATCATACCGTTTATTCAATGTGCTGTGAGTAACTTTCACTTCCGTATTTGCATAACGATGTTTTAACATCTGCTGATGAAAGGCAGCGGCAATTACAATAATTATCGCTGTGAATACTGGATTATGTGCGCCGCCTCACGCACAATAATCAAGCTGTAAATCAGCTTAATAACTTTGCCCCCACGCAGGGCGGAGGCGTCACACCTGCAGGAGAAATCATAAATGCCATCACTCAGTAAAGAAGCGGCCCTGGTTCATGAAGCGTTAGTTGCGCGAGGACTGGAAACACCGCTGCGCCCGCCCGTGCATGAAATGGATAACGAAACGCGCAAAAGCCTTATTGCTGGTCATATGACCGAAATCATGCAGCTGCTGAATCTCGACCTGGCTGATGACAGTTTGATGGAAACGCCGCATCGCATCGCTAAAATGTATGTCGATGAAATTTTCTCCGGTCTGGATTACGCCAACTTCCCGAAAATCACCCTCATTGAAAACAAAATGAAGGTCGATGAAATGGTCACCGTGCGCGATATCACTCTGACCAGTACCTGTGAACACCATTTTGTTACCATCGATGGCAAAGCGACGGTGGCTTATATCCCGAAAGATTCGGTGATCGGTCTGTCAAAAATTAACCGTATCGTGCAGTTCTTTGCCCAGCGTCCGCAGGTGCAGGAACGTCTGACGCAGCAAATTCTTATTGCGCTACAAACGCTGCTGGGCACCAATAACGTGGCTGTCTCGATCGACGCGGTGCATTACTGCGTGAAGGCGCGTGGCATCCGCGATGCAACCAGTGCCACAACAACGACCTCTCTTGGTGGATTGTTCAAATCCAGTCAGAATACGCGCCACGAGTTTCTGCGCGCTGTGCGTCATCACAACTGATTAAAAGGCAGGAACCATGGAGCGCAACGTCACGCTCGATTTTGTTCGCGGCGTCGCCATTCTGGGGATCCTGCTATTAAACATCAGCGCCTTTGGGCTACCAAAGGCGGCTTATCTCAATCCCGCCTGGTACGGTGCTATTACGCCGCAGGATGCATGGACCTGGGCATTTCTTGATCTCATCGCCCAGGTGAAATTCCTCACGCTTTTTGCGCTGCTGTTTGGTGCTGGACTGCAAATGTTGCTGCCCCGTGGCAGACGCTGGATCCAGTCGCGGTTAACGCTGTTAGTCTTATTGGGCTTTATTCACGGTTTATTGTTCTGGGACGGCGATATTCTGCTGGCTTACGGGCTGGTGGGCTTAATCTGCTGGCGGCTGGTGCGCGATGCGCCATCGGTAAAAAGCCTGTTTAATACCGGCGTCATGCTTTATCTGGTGGGGCTTGGCGTTTTGCTGTTATTGGGGCTGATTTCCGACAGCCAGACCAGCCGCGCCTGGACGCCGGATGCATCGGCTATTTTGTATGAAAAATACTGGAAGCTTCACGGCGGCGTTGATGCGATCAGTAATCGTGCCGATGGTGTTGGCAACAGTTTACTGGCACTGGGCGCACAGTATGGCTGGCAACTGGCTGGGATGATGCTCATTGGTGCGGCGCTGATGCGCAGCGGCTGGCTGAAAGGGCAGTTCAGCTTACGTCACTATCGTCGTACTGGTTTTGTGCTGGTGGCGATTGGGGTGACCATTAACCTTCCTGCCATCGCCCTGCAATGGCAGCTGGACTGGGCGTATCGCTGGTGTGCCTTCTTACTTCAAATGCCGCGGGAACTGAGTGCGCCGTTTCAGGCGATTGGCTATGCGTCGCTGTTTTATGGCTTCTGGCCGCAATTAAGCCGCTTTAAGCTGGTGCTGGCAATCGCCTGCGTCGGACGGATGGCGCTGACCAACTATCTATTGCAAACGCTGATTTGTACCACGCTTTTTTACCACCTCGGTTTGTTTATGCATTTTGATCGCCTGGAGCTGCTGGCGTTTGTTATTCCGGTATGGCTGGCGAATATCCTCTTCTCTGTTATCTGGCTGCGTTACTTCCGCCAGGGGCCGGTGGAATGGCTCTGGCGTCAGTTAACTTTGCGTGCTGCCGGAACGGCAATATCTAAAACATCAAGATAACGATCTGGATCACATTCGTTAACAAAACGGCTGTAACCGTTTCCATTGCTGTGACTCGATTCACGAAGTCCTGTATTCAGTGCTGACAAAATAGCCGCCAGCAAGCAGTCATTTACTGCAATCTCATAACAGGTAGTGAATATGATCACCATTCGTGATGTAGCGCGTCAGGCTGGCGTCTCTGTGGCAACGGTTTCCCGGGTGCTCAATAACAGCACGCTGGTCAGTGCCGACACGCGTGAAGCAGTAATGAAAGCCGTGAGTGAGCTGGATTATCGGCCAAATGCCAATGCCCAGGCGCTGGCAACTCAGGTTAGCGATACCATTGGCGTGGTGGTGATGGACGTTTCTGATGCTTTTTTCGGCGCGCTGGTAAAAGCGGTGGATCTGGTCGCCCAGCAGCATCAGAAATACGTGCTAATCGGCAATAGCTATCATGAAGCGGAAAAAGAGCGTCACGCCATTGAGGTGTTAATTCGCCAGCGTTGTAATGCGTTGATTGTTCACTCAAAAGCATTGAGTGACGATGAACTGGCGCAATTTATGGATAACATTCCCGGTATGGTGTTAATCAACCGCGTTGTGCCGGGGTACGCCCATCGTTGCGTTTGCCTGGATAATCTCAGCGGTGCCCGAATGGCGACGCGCATGTTGCTGAATAACTGTCATCAACGTATTGGTTATCTTTCTTCCAGCCACGGCATTGAAGATGACGCCATGCGTAAAGCAGGCTGGATGAGTGCGTTGAAAGAGCAGGATATTATTCCGCCGGAAAGCTGGATTGGCACTGGTACGCCGGACATGCCGGGCGGTGAGGCGGCGATGGTTGAACTGCTGGGGCGCAATCTACAACTTACCGCTGTATTTGCTTATAACGACAATATGGCCGCTGGCGCACTGACAGCATTAAAAGATAATGGCATTGCGATTCCGTTACATCTCTCAATCATCGGTTTCGATGATATTCCCATCGCCCGTTACACCGACCCGCAATTAACGACCGTGCGTTATCCCATTGCTTCAATGGCGAAATTAGCCACCGAACTGGCCTTGCAGGGGGCAGCAGGCAATATTGATCCTCGTGCCAGCCACTGTTTTATGCCGACGTTAGTGCGTCGCCATTCTGTCGCAACACGCCAGAATGCGGCGACGATCACTAACTCAACAAATCAGGCGATGTAACCGCTTTCAATCTGTGAGTGATTTCACAGTATCTTAACAATGTGATAGCTATGATTGCACCGTTTTAACGTTGTAACCCGTATGTAACAGTGAATAATCACTTTCACCGAGGTAATAGCGTCATAACAACAATTAAAGCCGTTTTCTGGAGCGTTACCGGGCATGGAAGAACGAATTTTAAAAAGTGAGCTTCGGCGTTCAGTAACACTTCATTAACTCTACTGCCCCGCCGAGCATTTATCTCAAGCACTACCCTGCATAAGAAAAACCGGAGATACCATGAATAAGAAGGTGTTAACCCTGTCTGCTGTGATGGCCAGCATGTTATTCGGTGCCGCTGCACACGCTGCTGATACTCGCATTGGTGTAACAATCTATAAGTACGACGATAACTTTATGTCTGTAGTGCGCAAGGCTATTGAGCAAGATGCGAAAGCCGCGCCAGATGTTCAGCTGCTGATGAATGATTCTCAGAATGACCAGTCCAAGCAGAACGATCAGATCGACGTATTGCTGGCGAAAGGGGTGAAGGCACTGGCAATCAACCTGGTTGACCCGGCAGCTGCGGGTACGGTGATTGAGAAAGCGCGTGGGCAAAACGTGCCGGTGGTTTTCTTCAACAAAGAACCGTCTCGTAAGGCGCTGGATAGCTACGACAAAGCCTACTACGTTGGCACTGATTCCAAAGAGTCCGGCATTATTCAGGGCGATTTGATTGCTAAACACTGGGCGGCGAATCAGGGTTGGGATCTGAATAAAGATGGTCAGATTCAGTTCGTACTGCTGAAAGGTGAACCGGGCCATCCGGATGCAGAAGCACGTACCACTTACGTGATTAAAGAATTGAACGACAAAGGCATCAAAACTGAACAGTTACAGTTAGATACCGCTATGTGGGACACCGCTCAGGCGAAAGATAAGATGGACGCCTGGCTGTCTGGCCCGAACGCCAACAAAATCGAAGTGGTTATTGCTAACAACGATGCGATGGCAATGGGTGCGGTTGAAGCGCTGAAAGCACACAACAAGTCCAGCATTCCGGTGTTTGGCGTCGATGCGCTGCCAGAAGCTCTGGCGCTGGTGAAATCCGGTGCACTGGCGGGCACCGTACTGAACGATGCTAACAACCAGGCGAAAGCGACCTTTGATCTGGCGAAAAATCTGGCCGATGGCAAAGGTGCGGCTGATGGCACCAACTGGAAAATCGACAACAAAGTGGTCCGCGTACCTTATGTTGGCGTAGATAAAGACAACCTGGCTGAATTCAGCAAGAAATAAGACTGATTGGGCGCAGTCTATTACTGCGCCCTTATTGTATGGCCAACAAGGTAAAATTATATGGTCAGCTCAACGACTCCGTCTTCCGGGGAATACTTGTTGGAAATGAGCGGTATCAACAAGTCTTTTCCTGGTGTTAAGGCACTTGATAACGTTAATTTAAAAGTCCGGCCACATTCTATCCATGCATTAATGGGGGAAAACGGCGCAGGAAAATCAACATTATTAAAATGCCTGTTTGGTATTTATCAAAAAGACTCCGGCACCATTTTATTCCAGGGTAAAGAGATCGATTTCCATTCTGCCAAAGAAGCACTGGAAAATGGTATTTCGATGGTACACCAGGAGTTAAACCTGGTATTACAACGTTCGGTGATGGATAACATGTGGCTGGGGCGATATCCCACCAAAGGCATGTTTGTCGATCAGGACAAAATGTACCGCGAAACCAAAGCGATTTTTGATGAACTGGATATTGATATCGATCCGCGTGCGCGCGTCGGCACATTATCCGTTTCGCAAATGCAGATGATCGAAATCGCCAAAGCGTTTTCCTATAACGCGAAAATTGTGATTATGGATGAACCGACTTCTTCGTTAACCGAAAAAGAGGTCAATCATCTGTTCACTATTATTCGTAAATTAAAAGAGCGCGGCTGCGGTATTGTTTATATCTCGCATAAAATGGAAGAAATCTTCCAGTTATGTGATGAAGTTACCGTATTGCGCGACGGTCAGTGGATCGCCACCGAACCGCTGGCAGGACTGACGATGGACAAGATCATCGCCATGATGGTTGGGCGTTCTCTTAACCAGCGTTTCCCTGACAAAGAAAACAAGCCGGGCGAAGTCATCCTCGAGGTGCGTAACCTGACGTCACTGCGCCAGCCGTCGATTCGCGATGTCTCGTTTGATCTGCATAAAGGGGAGATCCTCGGTATTGCCGGTCTGGTGGGGGCGAAACGTACCGATATTGTTGAGACGTTATTTGGTATTCGCGAGAAATCGGCTGGCACCATTACGTTGCACGGCAAACAGATCAATAACCATAATGCCAACGAAGCCATAAATCACGGATTTGCACTGGTAACTGAGGAGCGCCGCTCAACGGGAATTTATGCCTATCTGGATATTAGTTTTAACTCGTTAATTTCCAATATTCGCAACTACAAAAATAAAGTTGGTTTACTGGATAACTCGCGGATGAAAAGCGATACCCAGTGGGTGATTGATTCGATGCGGGTAAAAACGCCGGGTCATCGGACGCAAATTGGTTCGCTCTCCGGTGGTAATCAGCAAAAGGTGATTATTGGTCGCTGGCTACTAACGCAACCAGAAATATTAATGCTCGATGAACCGACGCGCGGTATTGATGTCGGGGCGAAGTTTGAAATTTATCAGTTAATTGCCGAACTGGCGAAGAAAGGCAAGGGGATTATTATTATCTCCTCTGAAATGCCTGAGTTGTTAGGGATAACAGACCGTATTCTGGTCATGAGCAATGGTCTCGTTTCCGGAATTGTCGATACAAAAACAACAACGCAAAACGAAATTCTGCGTCTTGCGTCTTTGCACCTTTAAGATTAGGGGCTTCCCATGAGTGCGTTAAATAAGAAAAGTTTTCTTACTTACCTGAAAGAGGGCGGTATTTACGTCGTTCTTTTAGTTTTGCTGGCGATTATTATTTTCCAGGACCCAACATTTTTAAGTCTGTTGAACTTAAGTAATATTCTCACCCAGTCATCGGTGCGTATTATTATCGCGCTCGGTGTGGCAGGGTTAATTGTCACCCAGGGGACCGATCTTTCTGCTGGTCGTCAGGTAGGGCTGGCGGCAGTGGTGGCTGCGACATTATTGCAGTCCATGGATAACGCCAACAAAGTGTTCCCGGAAATGGCGACGATGCCGATTGCGCTGGTTATTCTGATTGTCTGTGCCATTGGTGCGGTGATCGGTTTGATCAACGGTCTGATTATCGCTTATCTCAACGTGACGCCGTTCATTACCACGCTCGGCACGATGATCATCGTCTATGGAATCAACTCGCTCTATTACGACTTTGTCGGGGCGTCGCCAATTTCTGGTTTTGACAGTGGCTTCTCTACCTTTGCTCAGGGCTTTGTCGCGCTGGGGAGTTTCCGTCTCTCTTACATCACCTTCTACGCGTTGATTGCGGTGGCGTTCGTCTGGGTGTTGTGGAACAAAACCCGCTTCGGTAAGAACATTTTTGCCATTGGCGGTAACCCGGAAGCGGCAAAAGTATCTGGTGTCAACGTCGGCCTGAACCTGCTGATGATCTACGCGTTGTCTGGCGTGTTCTATGCCTTTGGCGGGATGTTAGAAGCCGGACGTATCGGCTCTGCCACCAACAACCTCGGCTTTATGTATGAGCTGGATGCTATCGCGGCGTGCGTGGTAGGCGGTGTATCGTTCAGCGGCGGTGTGGGGACGGTGATTGGCGTGGTGACCGGGGTAATTATTTTTACCGTCATCAACTATGGCCTGACGTATATCGGCGTAAACCCATACTGGCAGTACATCATCAAAGGGGCGATTATTATCTTCGCCGTAGCGCTGGATTCACTGAAATACGCGCGTAAGAAGTGATGTGATTGTGGATATTGCCGGATGCGCTGCATCCGGCAATCGGTGCCAAATGCCGGATGCGTCTCTGGTTTTACAACGTTACCGGGTGTTCTTTCTCGCCTTTCTTAAACTTCACTTCCCCGAGCTCAATACAACCCACCGGGCAGACGTGACCACAAAGCAGACAACCCACACATTTCTCGGTATTACAATGCGGTGTGCGGGTTTTCTCGCTCCATTCCATCGCCTGGTGACCGCCGTCGTAACAGGAAATATAACAGCGTCCACAGCCAACACATTTATCAAGATTGATACGGGGATAGACAATATAACTGCGGTCTAAATCTTCCGCCGGGACAATATTGTTATTCGCCAGACCTACCATCTCCTGCAGCGAATCAAATCCCTGATCGGCGAGATAATGCGACAACCCGCTTGCCATATCTTCCACTATCCGATACCCGTACTGCATGATGCCGGTGGTCACCTGTAACGTTGCTGCGCCGAGCAATAAAAACTCAGCCGCATCCTCCCAGGTTTCAATGCCGCCGATACCGCTGATTGGGAAATCGCACAGTTCTGGATGGGTGCGCATCTGCTGAATGAAGCGCAGGGCGATCGGTTTTACCGCTTTACCGGAATATCCGGAAATACTCGATTTTCCGTTAACGATCGGCATACCGATTTTCTGATTAAGATCGATATTGGTGATGGATTTAACGGTGTTAATCGCCGCAATGCCATCTGCGCCGCCGCGCTTCGCCGCCAGCGCCACTTCGCACATATCACCGATATTCGGCGTCATCTTCGCCAGCATTGGCAGCGTGGAACCCCGTTTCACTGCCCGACAATATTTTTCTACCAGCTCCGGGCTTTGCCCGACATCGCTACCCATCGCATGAGAAGTCATTTGCGGACAGGAGAAGTTACACTCGATCATATCCGCGCCAGCTTCTTGCACCAGGCGCGCCAGCTCCTCCCATTGCTGCTCATTTTCCCCCATGATCGAAGCGATCAATACTTTGTCCGGGTAATCTTCCTTCAGCTGACGCAGGGCGGCCAGATTCTCTTCCAACGGATGTTCAGCAATCTGCTCCATATTTTTGAAGCCGATAAAACCGGTATCTTCTTTCACCAGATGATCAAAACGCGGCGAGACTTCGTTGGCGATAAAAAAGCCGATCGTTTTAAACACCACGCCGCCCCAACCTGTGTCGTAGGCTTTGGCACACATCTCATAGCAGTTGCCTACAGGCGAAGAAGAGAGGCAGAACGGGTTGGGAAACTTCACGCCGCAAAAAGTAATCGAAAGATCTTTCGTTAACATGAGCAAGCTCCCTCTAAATAGTGATGAATCGCCTCGGCGGCTTCTTTCCCGGTTTTCACGGCATAGACCACGGTTTTGTCACCCTCAACAATATCGCCAGCAGCAAAGACTTGCGGATCGCGGGTCTGATAATTTTGTGTTTTGATGGTGTTACGCTGCGGCTCTAACTCCGCAAAGGCATCCAGTCTGGCATGCTGACCGACGGCGAGAATAATTTTATCTGCCGCCATCGTCAGTTCGCCCGGTAACCGTACATGCTTAAACGTGACTTTATTGCCTTCCACGGCTACTGGCGTGAATCCATCGATGATCGAAACGCCCAGCTCCCGGGCGCTGGCAAACTCTTTTTCGCTTGCCGGAAACTCATCTAACTCTTCACGCGCTACGCAGGTTACCGCCTGACAGCCGAGAACTTTCAGCGTGCTGGCTACGTCCATCGCGACATCACCGCCGCCGATAATTAATGCGCTTTGTGGAATGCTGATATCGCCTTGCGCCTGTCGTACACGTTGCAGGAAGTCGACGGCAATCTCAACGTCACTATGCTCAAACAGCGGTAGCCCGGAACCGCTTGATAACCCCACGGTGACCAGTACCGCGCGGTTTTCTGCTTTCAGCTGCTCAAGGGTGAGTGTGTTACCGACTTCGTTGTTGCACTTAATGGTCACGCCCATTTTTTCAATACGGGCGATCTCTGCATCCAGCACTGATTGCGGTAACCGGAATTGCGGAATACCGTTACGCAACCAGCTACCGGGGTGCGCTTCTTTCTCATAAATCGTGACGTCATAACCCTGGTTTGTCAGTGTTACACTGGCCTGCAATCCGGCAGGACCTGCGCCAATAATCGCGACTTTGCCGAGCGTTTTAGTACCGGGCTGATAAATTTCCATCCCAGTTTGTTGTTCAAAATCAGTAACAAAACGCTGTAAGCGACCGATATCAATGGGAGTATCAACACCGGCACGGGTACAACCGCTTTGACATAATTTCTCCGTCGGGCACACTCTGGCACAAACGGCACCGAGGGCATTATTTTCGCGAATTGTCTCGGCAGCGCCTTTAAAATTACGAAAGTAGATTGAGCGAATAAATTTCCCCGGATCGGTCTGTGCCGGGCAAGCCTGACTACAGGGAGCGTCATGACATAATAAACAGCGAGAGGCTTCTTTAATCGCCAGTAAAGGCGTAAAAGCCGGAGTGAGTTCATCCAGATAATTTTGTTGCGGCATGTGATCTTCCTTAATGCTATGAGTAATTAAGGCGAACGCTAAATATACTCGTCATACTTCAAGTTGCATGTGCTGCGTCTGCGTTCGCTCACCCCAGTCACTTACTTATGTAAGCTCCTGGGGACTCACTCACTTGTCGCCTTCCTGCAACTCGAATTATTTAGAGTATAAATATTGCGTGCTGATATTAAGGCTATGCGCGTGGGGAAATTTATACTGTGAAAGGATTCACAAATAGCTGCGGTTCAGAATGTTATATCCGCAGCTTATTGAGTGAAGTAATAATTATTCTCAATAATTAACAGAAAAGAGAAAATATTAACGATAGAAAATAAGATAAACAATCATGCCGATAGATAAAATTCCGAAGCCGATATATGCCACCATATAAGCGAAAAAGAGTCCGGGATTTTTTGCTCGCCAGACATACACCGGTTCCGGTGCATTTTTAACCCGTTTATCAATCGCGCCTGCGCGCCAGCCTTTCCATGCTTCGCGGAAACAAAATATCGGAATAAGGAAAAAAACGGCAACGACAAAAAACTGCTGTACATCCATAACTACTTTCCTTGTTTCTTTTGTAATTCAAGTAACTGTTCGGGTGTGACGGCGGGATACCCCTGCGCATCTTCCGGCACCTGGTGCATAGCCGGAATAGGGACCAGCGGCCCTAAAAAACGCGGTTCACGTTTAAAAATATAAAGGTCAGCCAGCGCACCGAAACGGGCGGCAAATTCGCGAATACGTACTGACAGCATATCTTTCGGTGACGGTACGGCATAACACTGAGCCTGAATCCCCATATGCAGCGCAATAAATAATGCCCGCTCACAGTGGAAACGTTGGGTGATAATAATGAAATCATTAGTATCGAAAACTTTGCGTGTACGCACGATGGAATCCAGCGTACGAAAGCCTGCGTAATCGAGAACAATATCTGATGGGTCGACACCAGCAGCGATTAAATCTTTGCGCATGGTCATCGGCTCATTATAACTTTGCAATGCGTTATCGCCGCTCAGTAATAGATAATTTACCTTACCGCTGTTATAGGCATTAATCGCTCCTTGAATGCGGTAGCGATAATACTGATTAATTACGCCAGTACGATAATATTTTGCTGTTCCGAGCACCACACCGACCTGGCGGTAGGGGAGATCCTGCAATTCGTCGTAGATATAAGGCGCGGTTTTCCAGCTCATCCAGCGATCGAGGCCGAGCACAGTCAACAGCAGCAAGCCGATCAGGACTAACAGGCTGAGGAACACGCGCTTTAACATGCAGGAGACTCGATCTAAGGAAAATTTCCATCAGGCTACTTTACCCGCTGGTTTTGCGCAAGAAACGGCAAACTGTTTGCCGGGAATTTCGACACCAGGAGAGGGCTGGCAAGCCGGACAAGGCGTTCACGCCGCATCCGGCACCAGGCTTAAGCGAGAAGCACTCGGTCGATACTGTGACAGCCGAGAGCTTTCAGCGTTGCGGAGGTGGCATCCCACTGAATCAACGGCGCATCGGCGTTTTCTGCCAGAACCGCGCGCTGGATATCCGGGTAATCATAACCCTTGAGATTCAATAGAATTAACGCTCCCTGCAACGGTGGCAGAGTCGGGTTGAATGCGGCGTTTTCAGCGTAGCTGCCGCTGAAAATACGACCGTCTTTACATTCCAGCGCGACACCGCTTGGCGACTTACTGTAAGGCATGTGCGAACGGTTTGCCGCTGCAATCGCCGCCTGAGAAAGCGCATCACCAGTCAGCGCATAGCCGTGATCCTGCTCGTCCATCAGCAGCGTTTTAATCTCCAGATCTTTCGGCCCAAAGGCATCCGGCAGATAGTCACGCAGCGCGTGTGCCTCGCGGCCCGGCAGATGAATACGCAGATCCAGACCGCTGTTCAGTTCATTCATAAACTGACGGCAGTGACCACAAGGCGTGTAGTTAACGGTGATGGCTGCAAGCGCTTTTTCACCACTCAACCAGGCGTGGCTGATCGCGCTTTGTTCGGCATGAACGGTTTGCTGCATTGTCGCACCAATAAATTCCATATTGGCACCGAAATACCAGGTTCCGCTCACACCGCGCGCAATTGCGCCAACATTAAAATTCGACAATGGCGTACGCGCACAGGCCGCCGCCAGCGGAAGTAGTGCGAATGCCAGCGCGTCTTCGTCCAGCCCCGTTGCGCTCTTCAGCGATGAGACTTGCTCCCCGGTCAACAAAGCGGGGAAGTACTTGTCTGCCAGAATAGGTTCCAGTGCAGATTGCAAGTTATCCGCAAGTTGGGCAAAAGCGGTTTGAAAACGTGGATGCATGGCGTTGCCTCATAATCATGTAATGGGATAACAGTTTACGAACCCGTTAAGGCTTTATATGTGATCTGAATCTCATTAATTATGCAACGCGTGAAACTTACATCAAAAATGCGCGACGCATCGCAAATTTTAGCCCATTACTGCCAGAATAATCGGGAAAAGGAACGGTGCGATCAGCGAAGTAATTATCCCGCATAACACCAGCGCTAGCGAACTAAATGCACCTTCCTGATAATCCAGCTCGGCGCAGCGCGCCGTACCGAGGGCGTGCGAGGCAGTCCCCATTGCCAGACCGCGCGCAGCTTTGGTACGAATACGCATCGCATTAAGCAATGTATGGCCAAATACCGCGCCGAGGATGCCGACGAAAATCACGCAAACTGCGCTGATTGCCGGAATACCGCCAATACTGCCGCCAACCGCCATTGCAATAGGCGTGGTGACTGATTTCGGCAGGATTGACGCGGCGATTTCCGGTGAAGCGCCCATCAACAATGCCACGGAAGTCCCCGTCACCATCGCAACCACGCTGCCGATAAAACAGATGGTGATGATCGATTTCCAGCGCGCGCGGATCTGGTGTAGCTGCTCATATAAAGGATAGGCCAGCGCGACGACCGCCGGTTGCAGCAGATCGTTTAGCACTTCGCTACCTTTAAAGTAGCTGTCGTAAGAGATGCCGGTCAGCATTAAAAAAGGAATGATCACCACCATTGCTACCAGCAACGGGTTAAGCAGGGGAAACTTATACCGTGCCGCCAGTTTGCGGGCGGCAAAAAAGACAATCAACGTCAGCGGTAATGACCACCAGATATTCGCCATCATTCTTCTGATCCTTTCTGACCTACGACTTTACGTTCACCGTGTACCAGTTGTGAACTCCAGCTCACCACCAGAAAAACCACCAGCGTACTGATTGCACAGGAAACCACTACCGGGCCAAACTGTGCGCGGAGCAAATCAAAATATTGCATGACGCCTACGCCAATCGGCACAAACAATAGCGCCATATAGCGAATCAGTACGTAGCACCCCGGATTGACCCATTTTGCCGGAAGAATTTGCAAGGCCAGCAGGACAAACAGGATCAGCATCCCGATGATGCTGCCCGGAATGGTTACCGGTAGCAGGGAAGCAATGAAAATGCCTGCATACAGGCAGGCATAAATCAGGACGAAAGCGCGTAAATATTGCCAGATAATGTTCAGTGTCTTACTCATAATCAACACCCCAGATGAGATGGATTCATCATACAATTAATTCGTAAAACGTGCTACCGATCACATTAAGAATTCTCAGCATAGTTGAATTTTAGGGAAGTAACCTCGGGCGATCGCCCAGTTCAGCACACTAATTCTGCTGTAAAAAGTGCAGAAACTGACTTAAAGCATAAGAAGGCGTTTCGTTATTGCGCCAGAACACACCGACGCTGCCTTTCTGTTCTATCTTTGGCAGGTTGAGGATCACCAGTTGTCCCTGGCTGGCATAACGTTGCGCCAGGCGTAATGACAAAATAGAGATCATATCGCTGCTTTGTAACAGGTTGGTACTGACGTTCATCGACGCCGACTCAATCGTGTTTTCTGGCAGCATCACGCCGTGGTCTACCAGCGCATTATCAATGCTGATGCGGATGGGGGTACCTGTCGGCCAGACTATCCACCGCCAGTTAGCAAGATCATTCCAGCTGAGGATGGCGTATTTCGCCAGTGGATGCTCAGGACGGGCGACAAAACACACCGGCTCGGTGTAGAGCACGCGATAATTCAGCGGCAGCTGCAACGCGCGACCGCCAATTCGCCCAACCACCACATCGACAGAACCTGCCAACAGATCTTGCAGCAATGGGGTCATCACCTTCTCTTCGATATTCAGGTGTAGAGTTGGCATCTCCTTGAGCAAATGCAAAATCGCCTGGGATACGCAGTCAGTGGCGACGGGAGAACAGCCAATTTTCAGACTGCCGACCAGTCCACCTTGTTTAAAACGGGCCAGTTCATGTTGCGAGCGCTCCATGTCATTGATTAACCGTTGGGCATGTTGCAATAACAATTTGCCGCCTTCAGTAGGACGAAGTCCTTTGCTGTGCCGCTCAAAAAGTGTGAGTCCGATCTCATCTTCCAGATGTGACAACCATTTCGAAAGCGCGGGTTGGGTGATATGCATCATCCGTGCAACATGGGTCAGATTACCCTGTTCACCCAGCGCCACCAGCATTTGCAGGTGATGAAGCTTAAGTTTCTGCGCCCAGTTTGCCATTTGCCATAACCTCCAGGTTATCTCTCTGCTCGAAATGCCATTGTACATTTCATCTCTTTAATCACAATATCGCAACATACATAAAACAAAAGAAACATCTACCTTACCTGCACTGAGGCATTTACTATGACTCAACGACGTGATTTACAAGCACTGATCGATGCTGCTCCGGTCGGCAAGATGCAGTGGCGCGTTATCATCTGCTGTTTTCTGGTGGTAATGCTCGATGGTTTTGACACCGCGGCTATCGGCTTTATCGCCCCTGATATTCGCACTCACTGGCAACTCACCGCAGGCGATCTCGCCCCGCTATTCGGCGCGGGTCTGCTGGGGTTAACCGCAGGCGCACTGCTTTGTGGCCCGTTGTCCGATCGCTTTGGTCGCAAACGGGTGATTGAGCTGTGCGTCTTTTTGTTTGGCGCGTTAAGCCTTGCCTCGGCTTTCTCACCGGATCTGCAAACGCTGGTATTCCTGCGTTTCCTAACCGGCCTTGGGCTGGGTGGCGCGATGCCAAACACCATCACCATAACCTCGGAATATCTGCCTGCCCGCCGCCGCGGCGCGCTGGTGACGCTGATGTTTTGCGGCTTTACGCTGGGTTCGGCGTTTGGCGGGATTGTTAGCGCGCAGCTGGTGCCGGTGATTGGCTGGCACGGCATTCTGGTGTTGGGGGGCGTGTTACCGCTGATGCTGTTTGTCGCACTGCTGGTAGTTCTGCCGGAATCGCCACGCTGGCAGGTGCGCCGCCAGCTACCGCAGGCGGTGATTGCGAAAACCGTCAGCGCCATCACCCGCGAGCGTTATGTCGATACCCACTTTTATCTCATTGAATCAGCCTCCGTTACAAAAGGCAGCATTCGTCAACTGTTTATGGGACGTCAGTTACCCATCACGTTGATGCTGTGGGTAGTGTTCTTTATGAGCCTGCTGATTATTTACCTGCTCTCAAGCTGGATGCCGACGCTATTGAACCATCGCGGCATCGACCTGCAACACGCGTCCTGGGTCACCGCCGCGTTCCAGATTGGTGGTACGTTAGGCGCGCTGGCGCTGGGTGTGCTGATGGATAAGTTCAATCCTTTCCGCGTACTGGCGCTGAGCTATGCCATAGGCGCTGTATGCATCGTGATGATTGGCTTAAGCCAGGACGGATTATGGCTGATGGCGCTGGCGATTTTCGGCACCGGCATTGGTATTAGCGGATCGCAGGTGGGGCTGAATGCGCTGACCGCCACACTTTATCCAACACAAAGTCGCGCCACGGGCGTGAGCTGGTCAAACGCCGTGGGTCGCTGCGGTGCGATTGTTGGCTCGCTTTCTGGCGGCGTGATGATGGCGATGAATTTCTCTTTCGACACCCTGTTTTTCATTATCGCTGTGCCCGCGGCGATCAGTGCGGTGATGTTAGCCTTGCTGATTACCGTGGTTCGCCAGTCGACCTCTGTCCCTGACTCACTGCCTCGCGCGGGCGTTGTGAACGAATAAGGAGCATCCTAATGACTGATAACAATCAAAATAGCCGCGAACAATTTTATCAGCACATTTCCGGGCAAAACCTGACCCCGCTGTGGGAGTCACTACACCATCTGGTGCCGAAAACGCCCAACGCTAACTGTGCGCCAGCGTACTGGAATTATCAGGAGATCCGCCCGCTGCTGCTGGAGAGCGGCAGCCTGATTGGCGCGAAAGAGGCGGTGCGCCGCGTGCTGGTGCTGGAAAACCCGGCGCTGCGCGGGCAGTCTTCCATCACCGCGACTTTATATGCCGGTTTGCAACTGATCATGCCGGGCGAAGTGGCACCGAGTCATCGCCATAACCAGTCGGCGCTGCGTTTTATTGTTGAAGGCAAAGGGGCATTTACCGCCGTTGACGGCGAACGCACGCCAATGAATGAGGGCGATTTTATCCTCACTCCGCAGTGGCGCTGGCACGATCACGGTAACCCTGGCGACGAACCAGTTATCTGGCTCGATGGGCTGGATCTGCCATTAGTGAATACTCTGGGCTGCGGTTTTGCCGAAGATTACCCGGAAGAGCAACAACCGGTAACGCGTAAAGAGGGCGATTATCTGCCGCGTTACGCTGCCAATATGTTGCCGCTGCGCCATCAGACCGGGAACTCCTCACCCATCTTTAACTACCGTTATGACCGCAGCCGCGAAGTGCTGCACGATTTAACCCGCCTGGGCGATGCCGATGAGTGGGATGGCTACAAAATGCGCTACGTCAACCCGGTCACCGGTGGCTATCCGATGCCGTCGATGGGCGCTTTCCTGCAACTGCTGCCGAAAGGGTTCGCCTCCCGCGTGGCGCGTACCACTGACAGCACCATCTATCACGTGGTGGAAGGTGGCGGGCAGGTCACTATTGGCAATGAAACCTTCAGCTTTAGTGCAAAAGATATCTTCGTGGTGCCGACCTGGCACGGCGTGTCGTTCCAGACCACGCAAGATACCGTGTTATTCAGTTTTTCGGACAGACCGGTACAAGAAGCCCTGGGACTGTTCCGCGAAGCGCGTTATTAATTTGGGAGAGAAAAAATGACTCAATACGTATTCGAACCACAAGCGCCCGTTACCGTACCGGTTGTTGGCAGTGATGAACAATTCCCCGTGCGCCGCGTGTACTGCGTCGGACGTAACTATGCCGCCCACGCCCGCGAAATGGGCTTTGATCCGGATCGTGAACCGCCATTCTTCTTCTGCAAACCGGCGGATGCCGTTGTTCCGGTTGCCGCTGGCGAAACGCTGGCGCTGCCGTATCCGGCGCAGACCGATAACTACCATTACGAAATTGAACTGGTGGTGGCGATTGGTAAAAAGGGCAGTGATATCCCGCTGGAAAACGCCCATGAATATGTTTGGGGTTATGCCACGGGTCTTGATATGACTCGTCGTGACCGTCAAATGGAAATGCGCCAGATGGGCCGCCCGTGGGAAATCGGCAAAGCGTTTGATCTCTCGGCCCCCATCGCGCCGCTGCACAAAGCCAGCGAAACCGGCGGTATTGATAACGCGCCAATCTGGTTACAGGTTAACGGCGAAGATCATCAGCGCAGCGATATTCGCCATCTCATCTGGTCAGTGAATGAAACCATCAGCTACCTGTCCGGCTTTTTTGAACTGCAACCGGGCGATCTGATCTTCACCGGTACGCCGGAAGGGGTTGGCCCGGTAGTGAAAGGTGATGTGATCACCGGCAACGTCGAGGGCTTAACGCCTATCGCGGTGAAAATTGTCTGAGGTGCATGATGAAGCTGTACAGTTTTTTTAATAGTTCAGCATCGTACCGGGTACGCATTGCGCTGGCGCTGAAAGGCATTGATTACCAGACCGAAGGGGTGAATATCCGCATTGGTCAGCAAAATGAACTGGCCTACCGGCGGATGAATCCGGTCGGGCTGGTGCCGACGCTGCTGACTGACGAGGGCGAATCACTTGGACAATCGCTGGCGATTATTGACTGGATGGATCGTCACTACCCCCAAGTTCCGCTGGTGCCGCAGGAAGAGCCGGCCCGCAACAAGGTGCTGGAAATTGTCTATGCCATCGCCTGTGATATTCATCCACTGAATAACCTGCGCGTGCTGCGCTACCTGACCGAAGAGCTGAACGTCAGTGAAGAAGATAAAAAACGCTGGTATGCGCACTGGATCCAGCAAGGGTTAAGCGCGGTGGAACAGCTGTTGCGCCAGAGCCAGTCGGGGCAATTTTGCGTGGGCGAGACGCCGACGCTGGCAGATTGCTGCCTTGTCCCGCAGTGGGCGAACGCGCTACGCATGAACTGCGATCTGAGTGGGTATCCGCGCTGCAAAGCGGTGTACGACGCCTGCACGCAGCTGCCAGCGTTCATTGCCGCAGCGCCAGAAAATCAACAAGATAAAATTTCAGCCTGACCAGGAGAACCATAATGACTAAAGTGACACGCGCAGTAATTGTGGGAGGCGGGATCGGCGGTGCGGCAACTGCGTTGTCACTGGCTCGCCTGGGGATCAAAGTGGTGCTGCTGGAAAAGGCGCATGAGATTGGTGAGATTGGCGCGGGCATCCAGTTGGGGCCAAACGCGTTCTCGGCGTTGGATAGTCTTGGCGTCGGCGACATTGCCCGCCAGCGCGCGGTGTTTACCGATCACATCACCATGATGGATGCAGTAAACGCCGAAGAAGTGGTGCGCATTGAAACCGGTCAGGCCTTTCGTGACCATTTCGGCGGCCCTTACGCGGTGATCCACCGGGTTGATATTCACGCCTCGGTGTGGGAAGCGGTACTGACGCATCCGGACGTGGAGTATCACACCTCCACCAACGTCGTGGATATTCGTGAGACGGAAGACGATGTCACCGTTTTCGACGATCGCGGTAATAGCTGGAGCGGCGATATTCTGATTGGCTGTGATGGCGTGAAGTCAGTGGTGCGCCAGAGCTTATTAGGCGATGCGCCGCGCGTCACCGGACATGTGGTCTACCGCGCGGTTATCGATTGTGCCGATATGCCGGAAGATTTACGCATCAACGCACCTGTGCTGTGGGCGGGGCCGCACTGTCACCTGGTGCATTACCCTTTGCGCGGCGGCAAGCAGTATAACCTGGTGGTGACATTCCACAGCCGCCAGCAGGAAGAGTGGGGCGTGAAGGATGGCAGTAAAGAGGAAGTGCTCTCTTACTTTGAGGGGATCCACCCCCGTCCGCGCCAGATGTTGGATAAACCGACTTCATGGCGACGCTGGTCAACCGCCGACCGCGAACCGGTGGCGAAGTGGGGAACGAAGCGCATAACGCTTGTGGGCGATGCGGCGCATCCGGTGGCGCAATATATGGCGCAGGGTGCCTGTATGGCGCTGGAAGATGCGGTGACGCTCGGCAAGGCGCTGGCGCAGTGTGAAGGGGATGCGGCGCAAGCCTTTGCACTGTATGAGTCGGTACGTATTCCGCGCACCGCGCGCATCGTCTGGTCGACCCGTGAGATGGGACGGGTGTATCACGCCGCAGGAGTAGAGCGCCAGGTACGAAACCTGCTGTGGAAAGGTAAATCGCAGGCAGAGTTTTACCGCGGCATGGAGTGGCTGTACGGCTGGAAAGAAGATAACTGTCTGCAACCACGCTGAGTACTTTAATCCGCTGACCGGAGGCGCTAACATAGCGCCTCATTTTTTTGCGGGTGATGATATGCGTGTGTTACTGGCGCCGATGGAGGGTGTGCTTGACTCTCTGGTGCGTGAATTGCTGACCGAAGTTAACGACTACGATCTGTGCATCACCGAGTTTGTCCGCGTGGTGGATCAACTGCTGCCGGTAAAAGTCTTTCATCGCATTTGCCCTGAGCTACAAAACGCCAGCCGGACACCATCCGGTACGCTGGTGCGCGTTCAGTTGTTAGGTCAGTTCCCACAATGGCTGGCAGAGAACGCCGCCCGTGCGGTGGAATTAGGTTCCTGGGGCGTGGATCTCAATTGCGGCTGCCCGTCGAAAACGGTTAACGGCAGCGGCGGCGGGGCGACGTTACTCAAAGATCCTGAACTCATCTACCAGGGTGCAAAAGCGATGCGTGAAGCTGTACCAGCGCATTTGCCCGTCAGCGTAAAAGTGCGTCTGGGCTGGGACAGCGGTGAGAAGAAATTTGAAATCGCCGATGCGGTTCAACAGGCTGGCGCTACGGAGCTGGTGGTGCATGGGCGGACAAAAGAGCAGGGTTACCGCGCGGAGCATATTGACTGGCAGGCGATTGGCGAGATTCGCCAGCGGCTGAATATTCCGGTGATTGCCAACGGTGAAATCTGGGACTGGCAGAGTGCGCAACAATGCATGGCGATCAGCGGCTGCGACGCAGTGATGATTGGTCGCGGGGCGCTCAATATTCCCAACCTGAGCCGGGTAGTAAAATATAACGAACCGCGAATGCCGTGGCCGGAGGTGGTTGCTTTGCTGCAAAAATATACCCGTCTGGAAAAGCAGGGCGATACCGGGTTATATCACGTTGCGCGGATTAAACAGTGGTTGAGTTATTTGCGTAAAGAATACGATGAAGCAACGGGATTATTTCAGCATGTTCGGGTGTTGAATAATTCCCCTGATATTGCAAGGGCTATTCAGGCAATTGATATCGAGAAACTCTAAAAAACCATAGTGATGTTTTTTGACAATGTGTTAGCTCTTTATCAATAGGCCGCACGGTTGTTTGGTGGCGTCAAAATTGCCGAGGCGTTCCCTGAAGGCCGGGGCAGCCCACATGGATGTGGGCTGAGGGCGCGTTTTACAGGGATGTTACCTCGCGCCCGACCCGGTAGCCGTAAGGGATAAGCCGAGGGCACCGCGCAGCGGCGATTTTGTTCGCCAGAGCCCGGGGGTGCAGGGGGCGGCGGCGATTGGCCGCCCCCTGCGCGCTCCTTGCGCCAGTGATTATATGAAGCAATGCACATGACAGGAGCGCAACAGGATGAGAGACTGAAATATTCTCGTTATTTTCGGACATGATGACATTAATTAATTTTAAAATATCATCTTAAATACGCCAGTCACCACCAGTAGCCCAATCAGGAAAATAATCAATACAGCCCAGAGTATAATTTTCATTGGCGTTCCTTTATTTGTGAGTGCTGAATAAGTATAGGAAAAAACGAAGCCCTTTGCCGTTATCCATAAACGATTAAGATAAATCGGAAGATATCATTCACTTAGTGTATATTTTTCTGGATATGTCGTTTTATTGCTACTGATGTATTGCCACGCGAAACTAAAAAATATATCGCAACACACGGTAATCTCCGCGCACCTTTTCTTACCTGATTATTCCCCCATGAATCGTGATTCCTTTTATCCCGCCATCGCCTGTTTTCCGCTGTTACTGATGCTGGCCGGGTGTGCGCCTATGCATGAAACCCGCCAGGCGTTAAGCCAGCAAACGCCCGCTGCACAAGTTGACACCGCATTACCCACGGCGCTGAAAAATGGTTGGCCAGACAGCCAATGGTGGCTGGAGTATCACGATAATCAACTCACGTCCTTAATTAACAATGCACTACAGAACGCACCGGATATGCAGGTGGCTGAACAGCGCATTCAGCTAGCTGAAGCCCAGGCGAAGGCAATTGCTACTCAGGATGGTCCGCAGATCGACTTTTCTGCGGATATGGAGCGGCAAAAAATGTCGGCAGAAGGCTTAATGGGGCCGTTTGCTCTGAACGATCCGGCCGCAGGTACGACCGGTCCGTGGTACACCAACGGAACTTTTGGCTTAACGGCGGGCTGGCATCTCGATATCTGGGGAAAGAATCGGGCGGAGGTTACTGCCCGCCTGGGTACGGTTAAAGCACGGGCGGCGGAACGCGAGCAAACCCGCCAATTGCTGGCTGGCAGCGTAGCCCGCCTGTACTGGGAGTGGCAAACCCAGGCGGCGTTAAACACGGTCTTGCAGCAAATAGAAAAAGAGCAGAACACCATTATCGCGACCGATCGCCAGCTATATCAGAACGGGATTACTTCTTCAGTTGAAGGTGTGGAAACCGATATTAATGCCAGCAAAACCCGGCAGCAGCTCAACGATGTCGCGGGGAAAATGAAAATTATTGAGGCACGGTTAAGCGCACTTACAAATAACCAGACAAAGTCATTGAAGCTTAAACCGGTCGCGTTGCCGAAAGTGGCAAGCCAGCTTCCTGATGAACTGGGGTACTCCTTACTGGCCCGGCGGGCAGATTTGCAGGCGGCGCACTGGTACGTTGAGTCATCGCTAAGCACCATTGATGCGGCAAAAGCGGCATTTTATCCTGACATCAACCTGATGGCCTTCCTGCAACAGGATGCGTTGCACTTAAGCGATCTGTTCCGTCATTCCGCGCAGCAAATGGGCGTTACGGCAGGCCTGACGCTACCCATTTTCGATAGTGGTCGTCTTAACGCCAATCTCGATATCGCAAAAGCCGAAAGCAACTTGTCTATCGCCAGCTACAACAAAGCGGTGGTTGAAGCGGTGAATGACGTGGCGCGGGCAGCCAGTCAGGTTCAGACACTTGCGGAGAAAAACCAGCATCAGGCGCAAATTGAGCGCGATGCCTTGCGTGTGGTAGGTCTTGCGCAGGCGCGCTTTAACGCGGGCATCATTGCTGGTTCCCGCGTCAGCGAAGCCAGAATCCCCGCGCTGCGTGAGCGGGCCAATGGCCTGTTATTGCAAGGGCAGTGGCTGGATGCTTCCATTCAACTCACTGGTGCGTTGGGCGGGGGTTACAAACGCTGATGATATGCGCCTTCTATACTTAACGTTTATTCAGCGTTAAGTGGAGAACTCGATGGCACAGGTTGCGATTATTACCGCCTCCGATTCGGGGATCGGCAAAGAGTGCGCGTTATTACTGGCGCAGCAGGGGTTTGATATTGGCATTACCTGGCACTCAGATGAAGAAGGGGCAAAAGATACCGCGCGTGAGGTAGTTAGCCACGGCGTACGTGCGGAGATTGTGCAGCTGGATCTCGGTAAACTGCCAGAAGGTGCACAGGCGCTGGAGAAACTCATTCAACGGCTGGGGCGTATTGATGTGCTGGTGAATAATGCGGGCGCAATGACCAAAGCGCCGTTTCTTGATATGGCTTTCGATGAGTGGCGCAAGATTTTTACCGTTGATGTCGATGGTGCATTTTTATGCTCACAAATTGCGGCCCGCCAGATGGTGAAACAAGGGCAGGGTGGTCGCATCATCAACATTACGTCGGTACATGAACATACGCCGCTGCCGGATGCCAGCGCCTACACAGCCGCTAAACATGCGCTCGGCGGGTTAACCAAAGCAATGGCGCTGGAGTTGGTCAGGCATAAGATTTTGGTGAACGCAGTCGCACCTGGGGCGATCGCTACGCCAATGAACGGCATGGATGATAGCGACGTGAAGCCCGACGCGGAGCCTTCGATTCCTCTGCGGCGTTTTGGCGCAACGTATGAGATTGCCAGCCTGGTGGCGTGGCTTTGTTCGGAGGGCGCAAATTACACCACCGGGCAGTCGTTGATAGTGGATGGCGGCTTTATGTTGGCGAATCCGCAGTTCAACCCAGAATAGCGCAGTGAGGTGTGTGGATATTTCAATGGGTAAAATTTTGGTAGGCATGATAAGACGCACAAGCGCCGCATCAGGCATGGTGCACCGGATGTCGGATGCGGCGCGAACGCCTTATCCAGGGCAATGGTTTTACGCCTGATTATCCGGCTTTTTCTTCCCGCGTCGTTTCAGCCACCAGCGCACGCCTACCACCAGAACCACGACCAGAATCAACCAGACCCAGTGCTTCAAATGCTGATCGAGATTGTGCAACCACGGCGCAATCACCTGACCACCAGCGTAACCGATAGTGGTAAAAATCAACGCCCAGGCAAATGCGCCGAGAATATTAAGCGGCAGAAAGATTTTCGGCGGCAGCTGGCTGGCACCAATCAGCGTCGGGCCAATCACCCGAAAGCCATACATAAAGCGCGTACCAATGACAAACAGATACGGATGGCGTTGGATAAGTTTCTGCGCCCGCTCAATTTTATCCTGATGTTTCGAGAAACGGCGTAACAGCTTGCCGCCAAACCGCCGCCCGCACAGATAAAGCACCTGGTCGCCAATCATGCCGCCAAGCGCCACAGAAAGTACCACCAGCGGGAACTTTAATAGCCCCTGATGCGCCGCAACGCCTCCCAGCAAAGTCACGGTTTCACCTTCCGCCAGGCTACCGATCACCAGCGCGGCATAACCATATTGTGAGATGAGTGTATTGAGATCCATAGGCCAGTCTGTCTCCCTTTGGTTGCCTGTAAGCATACACCCTGGAAATCATTCACGCTGAAAAAGGACGTACATCAGACGGTGCAAATTACATGGGCGAACAAAAAATAATCACAAGCTGACTTATACTTGAACTGTCAGGTTCATGAACTCACAACAAGGGGGCGGTATGAGCCATGTCTGGGGACTGTTTTCCCATCCCGATCGTGAAATGCAGGTGATTAATCGCGAAAACGAAACGATTTCTCACCATTACACCCACCACGTTTTGCTGATGGCGGCGATTCCGGTGATTTGCGCCTTCATTGGCACTACACAGATTGGCTGGAATTTTGGCGATGGCACTATCCTGAAGTTATCCTGGTTTACCGGACTGGCGCTGGCTGTCTTGTTTTACGGCGTTATGCTGGCTGGGGTCGCGGTGATGGGGCGGGTCATCTGGTGGATGGCGCGTAATTATCCGCAGCGTCCGTCACTTGCGCACTGCATGGTCTTCGCGGGCTACGTTGCAACTCCGCTGTTTTTAAGCGGTCTGGTGGCGCTTTATCCACTGGTCTGGTTGTGTGCGCTGGTCGGCACGGTGGCGCTGTTTTACACCGGCTACCTGCTTTACCTTGGTATTCCGAGCTTGCTGAATATCAACAAAGAGGAAGGCCTTAGCTTCTCTAGTTCGACGCTGGCGATTGGCGTGCTGGTACTGGAAGTGCTGCTCGCCCTAACCGTTATACTATGGGGCTACGGTTATCGTTTGTTCTAGAAAGTTCTTTGACGTTGCATTGCTGGCGTAAATGTCAGCAATGCAGCATTTCCTCACGATTCTCCTTTGACGATCGCACTTTTTGCTCGTTATGATGGCGTCGCTAGCCTCAGTAAATCCTTACTCCGGCGGTGCGCAACCCGTGCGCGTGAACCACTATCTGAATGCTCATCATGCCGAAATTTCGAGTTTCTTTATTTAGCCTGGCCCTGATGCTGGCTGTGCCTTTTGCACCGCAGGCCGTTGCGAAAACGGCAGCCGCTACCACCGCTTCACAACCGGAAATTGCCTCCGGTAGCGCGATGATTGTTGATCTGAATACCAACAAAGTGATCTATTCGAACCACCCGGATCTGGTGCGTCCGATTGCGTCTATCAGCAAATTAATGACCGCGATGGTTGTGCTGGATGCACGACTGCCGCTGGATGAAAAACTAAAAGTGGATATCAGCCAGACGCCGGAGATGAAAGGGGTCTATTCGCGCGTACGACTGAATAGCGAAATCAGCCGTAAAGATATGCTGTTGCTGGCGCTGATGTCTTCAGAAAACCGCGCGGCGGCAAGCCTTGCACACCATTATCCCGGTGGTTACAAAGCCTTTATTAAGGCAATGAATGCGAAAGCGAAATCGCTCGGAATGAACAACACGCGCTTTGTTGAACCTACCGGATTGTCGGTGCATAACGTTTCAACTGCCCGTGACTTAACCAAACTGCTCATTGCCAGCAAACAATATCCGTTGATCGGGCAGTTAAGTACTACCCGGGAAGATATGGCAACCTTCTCTAACCCGACGTATACGCTGCCGTTCCGCAATACTAATCATCTGGTGTATCGCGATAACTGGAATATTCAGTTAACCAAAACCGGCTTTACCAATGCGGCGGGCCATTGTCTGGTGATGCGTACGGTTATCAATAATAAACCGGTGGCGCTGGTAGTGATGGACGCGTTTGGCAAATATACCCATTTTGCCGATGCCAGCCGCCTGCGTACCTGGATTGAAACCGGTAAAGTGATGCCTGTGCCGGCAGCAGCGTTGAGCTATAAAAAACAAAAAGCCGCCCAAATGGCGGCGGCGGGGCAGACGGCACAGAACGATTAAGTGAATTCGGATGGCGATACTCTGCCATCCGTAATTTTTACTCCACTTCCTGCCAGTTTTTCCGTTTACTGGTTTTACCGATCCCCGGATTCATGCTGTTGGTCGGATCGTTCTCGCGATAGAACTTCTGCAACGTCTCCGGTGCTTTATACAAATGACCGACGTTATGCTCGGCAGGGTATTGCGCGCCGCGCTGCTGTAGCAGTTCCAGCATCTGTTCTTTTAACGCATGCACATCCACGCCTTTTTTCACTATGTAATCCTGATGGAAGACATAGCACATAAAATGGCCGTAATAGAGCTTGTGCACCAGCTGGCTGTCGATCTCCGGCGGTAAATGCTCATACCACTCGGTGTCGTTACGCCGCAGAGCGATATCCAACGCCAGAATGTCTTCGACTTCATCGGAATGCACCGCCTGATAACGAATTGCTGCGCCCGCAGCGGCGAAACGGTGTAAAAACGCTTTGCTGCCTTCCTCCGGCGTACAGACAAAGAAATCGCCTTCGGCCTGTTTGAAATAATCCACCAACCACGATTTGGCTTCGCCCACGCCATCGCCCGCCATTTTTAACAGCAGATGATGCTCGTATTTATCGCGCCAGTTTTTCATGCGCGGCGGTAAATGGCTGGGGAACAGGTGACCGAATTTTTGCATCGCACGGTCAGTAAAATGCGGACGGAAGAATTTCACTTTCTCCAGCATCGCATCGGTGCGTCCCTTGAGATTAAAGAAGAACGGCATCTTGTCGGTGCCTAACTTATCAATCATCAGGAAGGTGTCTTTGCCGTATTTTTCCGCAATATCGTAGATATCCCGGTGCATATATTCCCCGGCAACCGGCAGATTTTCGAAGTTAGCCAGAATATGACGGCGGATTTCGGTCAGCACTTCCGGCTGGTTGGTGCCGATATAAAACACCTGCTGATTTTTTTCCGCTTCGAAGGTATCTAGACGTACCGCAAAGACGGCCAGCTTCCCGGCGCAACCAGAAGATTCAAATAACCGATCCGGATCGGCGTTATAACGTGCGGGCGTGTCGGCTTCAATATCACGAACGCGGTGGACATAGTCATAATCGTGGGCGTGACGACCATCGTGACGCACATCGTCATCTTTGATGCGATCATCATCCAGCTTGCTAAGGATCTGCTCCGGCGTTTCGCCCAGATCAATCCCCAGATGGTTCACCAGCGTCAGTTTGCCGTCTTCATTTATACGCGCGAATAACGACATTTCGGTATACGCCGGGCCACGTTGCACCAGCGAGCCGCCGGAGTTGTTACAAATACCGCCGATAACCGATGCGCCTATACACGACGATCCAATCACCGAGTGCGGTTCGCGTCCCAGCGGTTTGAGGGCTTTTTCCAGCGAATAGAGCGTGGTGCCCGGATAGGCCAGCACCTGTTCGCCCTTGCCAAGAACGTGCAGCTTGTCGAGACGCAGGGTGCTGATGATCACGATATCGCGATCATAGTCGTTACCGTTTGGCGTCGATCCTTCGGTCAGGCCTGTATTGGCAGCCTGCATCAGAATAATTTTGTCGGCGGTGACGCAGGCTTTCAGCACCCGCCACAATTCCAGTAGTGAGCCAGGGAAAACGACAGCCAGCGCGTCGCCCTGACCAGAACGGAAGCCCTTGCGATAGCGGGCCGTTTTTGCGGGATCGGTGAGCAGGTGTGAATGACCGACCAGACGGGCAAGTTCATTCAAAAAGGCTTTATTATCAGTTGTTGTCATGGAAGACATTTTCCACTCCTTGTGGTGGCGAAAAAATATCACAAACTAGAATAGCGCCTTGTATGACAATTCAGCGAGTGAATATTTTGAAAATTCAGACAATAAACTGAGCATTCTTTTTCTCTCTCCATCATGCTTATGGCAAACTACGGTTTTTGCACCATTTTCGCTGCCTCGTCGGGCAACAGAGGAAGAAAAATCCATATGAAATGGCTATGTTCAGTAGGAATCGCGGTGAGTCTGGCCCTGCAGCCAGCACTGGCGGATGATTTATTCGGCAACCATCCATTAACGCCCGAAGCGCGGGATGCGTTCGTCACCGAACTGCTTAAGAAAATGACAGTTGATGAGAAAATTGGTCAGCTGCGCTTAATCAGCGTCGGCCCGGATAACCCGAAAGAGGCGATCCGCGAGATGATCAAAGACGGTCAGGTTGGGGCGATTTTCAACACCGTAACCCGTCAGGATATCCGCGCCATGCAGGATCAGGTGATGGAATTAAGCCGCCTGAAAATTCCTCTTTTCTTTGCTTACGACGTGCTGCACGGTCAGCGCACGGTGTTCCCGATTAGCCTCGGTCTGGCCTCGTCTTTTAACCTCGATGCAGTGAAAACGGTCGGACGTGTCTCTGCTTATGAAGCGGCAGATGATGGCCTGAATATGACCTGGGCACCGATGGTCGATGTCTCGCGCGATCCGCGCTGGGGACGTGCTTCCGAAGGTTTTGGCGAAGATACGTATCTCACCTCAACAATGGGTAAAACCATGGTGGAAGCGATGCAGGGTAAAAGCCCGGCAGATCGCTACTCGGTGATGACCAGCGTCAAACACTTTGCCGCATACGGCGCGGTAGAAGGCGGTAAAGAGTACAACACCGTCGATATGAGTCCGCAGCGCCTGTTTAATGATTATATGCCGCCGTACAAAGCGGGGCTGGACGCAGGCAGCGGCGCGGTGATGGTGGCGCTGAACTCGCTGAACGGCACGCCAGCCACCTCCGATTCCTGGCTGCTGAAAGATGTTCTGCGCGACCAGTGGGGCTTTAAAGGCATCACCGTTTCCGATCACGGTGCAATCAAAGAGCTGATTAAACATGGCACGGCGGCAGACCCGGAAGATGCGGTGCGCGTGGCGCTGAAATCCGGAATCAACATGAGTATGAGCGACGAGTATTACTCGAAGTATCTGCCTGGGTTGATCAAATCCGGCAAAGTGACGATGGAAGAGCTGGACGATGCTGCCCGCCATGTACTGAACGTTAAATATGATATGGGATTGTTTAACGACCCATACAGCCATTTGGGGCCGAAAGAGTCTGACCCGGTGGATACCAATGCCGAAAGCCGCCTGCACCGTAAAGAAGCGCGTGAAGTGGCGCGCGAAAGCCTGGTGTTGCTGAAAAACCGTCTCGAAACGTTACCGCTGAAAAAATCGGCCACCATTGCGGTGGTTGGGCCACTGGCGGACAGTAAACGTGACGTGATGGGCAGCTGGTCCGCAGCCGGTGTTGCCGATCAATCCGTGACCGTACTGACCGGGATTAAAAATTCCGTCGGTGAAAACGGTAAAGTGCTGTATGCCAAAGGGGCGAACGTTACCAGTGACAAAGGCATTATCGATTTCCTGAATCAGTATGAAGAAGCGGTCAAAGTCGATCCGCGTTCGCCGCAAGAGATGATTGATGAAGCGGTGCAGACGGCGAAACAATCTGATGTGGTGGTGGCTGTAGTCGGTGAAGCACAGGGGATGGCGCACGAAGCCTCCAGCCGGACCGATATCACTATTCCGCAAAGCCAACGTGACTTGATTGCGGCGCTGAAAGCCACCGGTAAACCGCTGGTGCTGGTGCTGATGAACGGGCGTCCGCTGGCGCTGGTGAAAGAAGATCAGCAGGCTGATGCGATTCTGGAAACCTGGTTTGCGGGGACTGAAGGCGGTAATGCAATTGCCGATGTATTGTTTGGCGATTACAACCCGTCCGGCAAGCTGCCAATGTCCTTCCCGCGTTCTGTCGGGCAGATCCCGGTGTACTACAGCCATCTGAATACCGGTCGCCCGTATAATGCCGACAAGCCGAACAAATACACTTCGCGTTATTTTGATGAAGCTAACGGGGCGTTGTATCCGTTCGGCTATGGGCTGAGCTACACCACTTTCACCGTCTCTGATGTGAAACTTTCTGCGCCGACCATGAAGCGTGACGGCAAAGTGACTGCCAGCGTGCAGGTGACGAACACCGGTAAGCGCGAGGGGGCCACGGTAGTGCAGATGTACTTGCAGGATGTGACGGCTTCCATGAGTCGCCCTGTGAAACAGCTGAAAGGCTTTGAGAAAATCACCCTGAAACCGGGCGAAACTCAGACTGTCAGCTTCCCGATCGATATTGAGGCGCTGAAGTTCTGGAATCAACAGATGAAATATGACGCCGAGCCTGGCAAGTTCAATGTATTTATCGGCACTGATTCCGCACGCGTTAAGAAAGGCGAGTTTGAGTTGCTGTAATGCTTTAGTAAGGGCGCGACGTTTGCGCCCTTTGTAGGCCGGATAAGGCGCTCGCGCCGCATCCGGCAGGAAACGCCGGACCGAATATGCCTCTTAAGTATTTATCTGATTCTGCAACTGAATCCTTCCGCTCAAGCTAACCCCGCCATTATCAACTATGCTTTTCTCTTAATTCGCTGAAAACAACAGTAAAAGAATGAGGAAAGCATCATGCCACTCTTAAAGCTCTGGGCAGGTTCACTGGTTATGTTGGCAGCCGTGAGCCTGCCGCTACAGGCGGCTTCCCCCGTTAAAGTCGGTTCAAAAATCGATACCGAAGGTGCGCTACTCGGCAATATCATTTTGCAGGTGCTGGAAAGCCACGGCGTACCGACGGTGAATAAAGTGCAACTCGGAACGACTCCTGTGGTGCGCGGGGCGATTACTTCCGGTGAACTGGATATCTATCCGGAATATACCGGCAATGGCGCTTTCTTCTTTAAAGATGAAAACGATGCAGCGTGGAAAAACGCGCAGCAAGGTTACGAGAAAGTCAAAAAGCTCGATTCGGAGCACAACAAGTTAATCTGGCTGACGCCCGCGCCTGCAAATAACACCTGGACTATCGCCGTGCGTCAGGATGTGGCAGAGAAAAATAAACTCACTTCGCTTGCCGACCTGAGTCGTTATCTGCAAGAGGGCGGCACCTTCAAACTGGCAGCCTCGGCAGAGTTTATCGAACGCGCCGATGCGTTACCCGCGTTTGAAAAAGCCTATGGCTTTAAGCTCGGTCAGGATCAGTTGCTGTCACTGGCTGGTGGCGACACGGCGGTGACGATCAAAGCCGCTGCCCAGCAAACCTCTGGCGTTAATGCTGCAATGGCTTACGGCACTGACGGCCCGGTAGCGGCGCTGGGGCTGCAAACCTTAAGCGATCCGCAAGGCGTGCAACCTATCTATGCGCCTGCACCAGTGGTGCGTGAATCGGTGTTGAAGGAGTATCCGCAAATGGCACAGTGGCTACAGCCAGTCTTCGCCAGCCTCGATGCAAAAACATTGCAGCAACTGAATGCCAGCATTGCAGTGGAAGGACTGGATGCCAAAAAAGTGGCTGCCGACTACCTGAAACAAAAAGGGTGGGCGAAGTAATTTCCCGTGACTTATCTACGTATTAATCCTGTTCTGGCGCTGCTGCTGTTGCTGACGGCAATCGCAGCAGCGCTGCCGTTTATCAGCTACGCGCCTAATCGTTTAGTCTCGGGTGAAGGGCGTCATCTCTGGCAACTGTGGCCGCAAACGATCTGGATGCTGGTGGGCGTTGGTTGCGCCTGGCTGACAGCCTGTTTTGTCCCCGCTAAAAAAGGCAGCATTTGTGCACTCATTCTGGCGCAATTCGTCTTCGTATTGTTGGTGTGGGGAGCTGGAAAGGCGGCGACCCAACTGGCGCAAAATGGCAGTGCGCTGGCGCGTACCAGCCTCGGCAGTGGTTTCTGGCTGGCTGCGGCGCTGGCATTGCTGGCCTGTAGCGATGCCATCCGCCGAATCTCCACGCATCCGCTGTGGCGCTGGTTGTTGCATATGCAGATTGCCATTATTCCGCTGTGGTTGCTGTACTCCGGCACGCTTAACGATCTCTCACTAATGAAAGAATACGCCAACCGTCAGGATGTGTTTGACGACGCGCTGGCACAACATCTGACGTTGCTGTTTGGTGCGGTGCTGCCTGCGTTAGTGATTGGTGTGCCGTTGGGCATCTGGTGCTACTTTTCCACTGCGCGGCAGGGGGCAATTTTTTCTCTGCTCAATGTCATTCAGACCGTGCCTTCGGTGGCGCTCTTTGGCCTGTTGATTGCGCCGCTTGCCGCGCTGGTGACGGCCTTTCCGTGGCTGGGGAAGCTCGGCATAGCAGGAACCGGAATGACACCCGCACTGATTGCGCTGGTGCTCTATGCCTTGCTGCCGCTGGTGCGCGGCGTGGTAGTCGGTTTGAACCAGATCCCGCGCGATGTGCTGGAGAGCGCCAGAGCGATGGGCATGAGCGGGGCGCAGCGATTCCTGCATGTTCAGTTACCACTGGCGTTACCGGTATTTCTGCGCAGCCTGCGGGTGGTGATGGTGCAAACTGTAGGTATGGCGGTGATTGCGGCGTTAATCGGCGCAGGCGGTTTTGGTGCGCTGGTTTTCCAGGGGCTGCTAAGCAGCGCCATTGATTTAGTGTTGCTGGGGGTGATCCCGGTAATTGTTCTGGCGGTGCTGATCGATGCCCTGTTCGATTTGCTTATCGCACTGCTGAAGGTGAAACGTAATGATTGAATTTAGCCATGTCAGCAAACTGTTTGGCGCACAAAAAGCCGTTAACGATCTTAATCTCAATTTTCAGGAAGGGAGTTTTTCGGTGCTGATTGGCACATCTGGCTCCGGCAAATCCACCACCTTGAAAATGATTAACCGCCTGGTGGAACATGACAGCGGAGAGATCCGCTTTGCCGGAGAAGAAATTCGCTCGCTGCCAGTACTGGAGTTGCGCCGCCGGATGGGCTATGCCATTCAATCTATTGGCCTGTTCCCCCACTGGAGCGTGGCGCAAAACATCGCTACCGTGCCGCAATTACAAAAATGGTCGCGGGCACGGATTGACGATCGTATCGACGAATTAATGACGCTACTGGGGCTGGAGTCAAATTTGCGTGAGCGTTATCCGCATCAGCTTTCCGGTGGTCAGCAGCAACGTGTGGGAGTGGCGCGCGCACTGGCTGCCGATCCGCAAGTCTTACTGATGGATGAACCTTTTGGCGCACTGGACCCGGTAACGCGCGGCGCGTTGCAACAAGAGATGACGCGCATTCACCGTTTGCTGGGGCGCACTATTGTGCTGGTCACTCATGATATTGATGAGGCGCTACGGCTGGCTGAACATCTGGTATTGATGGATCACGGTGAAGTGGTGCAGCAGGGCAATCCGCTGACGATGCTGACTCGTCCGGCGAATGATTTTGTCCGCCAGTTTTTTGGACGTAGCGAACTGGGTGTGCGTCTGCTTTCGTTACGTAGTGTGGCGGATTACGTGCGTCGCGAAGAACGGGCAGAAGGTGAGGCACTGGTAGAAGAGATGACGCTACGCGATGCGCTCTCCCTGTTTGTCGCGCGGGGTTGCGAGGTGCTGCCGGTGGTGAACACGCAGGGCCAGCCTTGCGGTACGCTGCATTTTCAGGATCTGCTGGTGGAGGCGTAAGCGTATGAAGATGTTGCGCGATCCGCTGTTCTGGCTCATTGCTTTGTTTGTGGCACTGATTTTCTGGCTGCCTTACAGCCAGCCGCTGTTTGCTGCCTTGTTCCCACAACTGCCACGACCCGTTTATCAGCAAGAAAGTTTTGCAGCTCTGGCACTGGCTCATTTCTGGCTGGTGGGAATTTCGAGTTTGTTTGCGGTGATCATTGGCACTGGTGCCGGAATTGCTGTCACTCGCCCGTGGGGCGCGGAATTTCGCCCACTGGTGGAAACTATTGCCGCCGTTGGACAGACTTTTCCGCCCGTCGCAGTGCTGGCGATTGCCGTTCCGGTGATCGGCTTTGGTCTGCAACCAGCGATTATCGCCTTGATCCTTTACGGTGTGCTGCCCGTCCTGCAGGCGACACTTGCCGGGCTGGGAGCGATCGATGCCAGCGTGACAGAAGTTGCGAAAGGTATGGGAATGAGTCGTGGTCAGCGACTGCGTAAGGTCGAGCTACCGCTGGCGGCTCCGGTGATTCTGGCGGGCGTGCGAACTTCGGTGATTATCAACATTGGTACGGCGACGATCGCCTCAACGGTAGGGGCCAGCACGCTGGGTACGCCCATCATCATCGGGCTTAGCGGATTTAATACCGCGTATGTGATCCAGGGGGCGTTACTGGTGGCACTGGCGGCGATCATCGCAGACCGCCTGTTTGAAAGGCTGGTGCAGGCGCTTAGCCAGCACGCAAAATAAAGGTATAACCTGCGAGCATGACGCCACCAATTCCGCCGAACGCCATAAACAGGAACAGGGCGATGACCCCAATTTTAGCTATGCGCATAATGCACTCCTTATGTTAACGAAAGGATTGTACAGTAAAGCGCATTTGTTAACGAATCATTAAATGCCGAGTGGGAAAATATCATGGCCTTGTTCTTGCCAACTGGTGAGTTGCTGCTGTTGGACGGAGGTTCGATTTTCACCGCACCACACCAGCAATGTACGGCCTTCGAATAGTTCAGGGCGTAGTTGATTGAGCGAGTGGGCGAGGACATCAATGCGCCATCCTTGTTGACTGGCAATCCAGCCCTCCAGCCACAGACGGGTGGTATCCTGAATATTCCAGCCAACCACCAGCGCATCTTTACCCTGTTTTTTACGTGCCGAAGCCAGACAAATGGCGATGTAGTTGATCAGTACGCCGTCGAGGATCGCCAGCAGCGCCTGGAGAGTCGGTTGTTGGCATTGAAGTCGTCGGCGCAGAGGAATAAACAGATGTGTGGTGAGTGTCTGGGCGGGGTAATCCTGACCGCGCTCTTTGATCCACGTTCGCAGGCTATGCAGATTGCCGCTTTGCAGGTAGGTCAGTAATGTTTCTTGCTGATCGCGCCAGCCGTTCTGCACATCAACATTTTCATTACTGAGCAGCATTTTAACTTTGCTGACCTGCACGCCGTTGTCGATCCAGCGTTTGATCTCGCGGATACGGTCAATATCGGCATCGTTGAACAGTCGATGACCGCCGTCTGTCCGTTGCGGTTTCAGCAACCCGTAACGCCTCTGCCACGCGCGTAACGTGACAGGGTTAATATCACAAAGCAACGCCACTTCACCAATTGTGTAAAGCGCCATCGTCTCACCCTTGCTCGCGAGGTCCCAGTTTAACTTTAGACGCAGTTTTGCGAACCAGGTAGTTTTGCCCGTTTTTTGTGCATCTATAGGGTGATTTTATTTTTGCCAGGCGATTTTGAGTGATCGTACTCACGAATTCTCATTTTTCTGCAAGAGTTCAAAGAAAGTTAAACGCAGGCAATGTATGTTACGCGTTTTAAAGGGAAGTGTGGTTTGCGGGTATGTACGATTTTAATCTGGTGTTGCTGCTGCTTCAGCAGATGTGCGTTTTTTTAGTCATTGCGTGGTTAATGAGTAAAACGCCATTATTCATACCGTTAATGCAGGTCACGGTTCGTCTGCCGCATAAATTTCTCTGCTACATCGTCTTTTCCATCTTCTGCATCATGGGCACCTGGTTTGGGTTGCACATTGACGATTCTATTGCCAATACCCGTGCGATAGGCGCGGTAATGGGCGGCTTACTCGGCGGTCCGGTCGTCGGTGGGCTGGTTGGTCTGACCGGCGGCTTACATCGATATTCGATGGGGGGCATGACCGCGCTAAGTTGCATGATCTCAACCATCGTTGAAGGATTGCTCGGCGGCCTGGTACACAGCATCCTGATCCGTCGCGGGCGCACTGATAAAGTCTTTAACCCCATTACCGCCGGTGCCGTCACGTTCGTCGCTGAAATGGTGCAAATGCTGATCATCCTGGCGATCGCCCGACCTTATGAAGATGCGGTGCGTCTGGTGAGTAATATTGCTGCGCCAATGATGGTCACCAATACCGTCGGCGCGGCGCTGTTTATGCGTATATTGCTCGATAAACGCGCGATGTTTGAAAAATACACTTCGGCTTTTTCTGCCACTGCGCTGAAAGTGGCAGCCTCGACGGAAGGCATTTTGCGACAGGGGTTTAACGAAGTGAACAGCATGAAAGTGGCACAGGTGCTGTATCAGGAGCTGGATATTGGTGCAGTCGCGATTACCGATCGAGAGAAATTGCTGGCCTTTACCGGAATTGGTGACGACCACCATTTACCCGGCAAACCGATTTCTTCGACTTACACCTTAAAAGCGATTGAAACCGGTGAAGTGGTCTACGCTGATGGCAACGAAGTACCTTATCGTTGCTCTTTGCATCCGCAATGCAAACTGGGGTCGACGCTGGTAATTCCGTTGCGTGGTGAAAATCAGCGGGTGATGGGCACCATCAAATTGTATGAAGCCAAAAACCGTTTATTCAGTTCAATCAACCGCACGCTGGGCGAGGGGATTGCGCAACTGCTTTCGGCGCAGATCCTCGCCGGGCAATATGAGCGGCAAAAAGCGATGCTCACCCAGTCAGAGATCAAACTGCTTCACGCCCAGGTGAACCCCCATTTTTTGTTTAATGCGCTTAACACCATTAAAGCGGTGATCCGTCGCGACAGCGAACAGGCCAGCCAGCTGGTGCAGTATCTTTCCACTTTTTTCCGCAAAAACTTAAAGCGGCCTTCGGAGTTTGTTACTCTCGCCGACGAAATTGAACATGTGAACGCTTATCTGCAAATTGAAAAGGCGCGCTTCCAGTCGCGGTTGCAGGTCAACATTGCTATTCCGCAAGAATTATCCCAGCAGCAATTGCCCGCGTTTACCCTGCAACCGATAGTGGAAAACGCCATTAAACATGGGACATCACAACTGCTGGATACAGGGCGAGTGGCAATCAGCGCCCGACGTGAGGGGCAACATTTGATGCTGGAGATCGAAGACAATGCCGGTTTGTATCAACCGGTAACCAATGCCAGTGGGCTGGGGATGAATCTGGTGGATAAGCGTTTACGTGAACGGTTTGGCGATGACTATGGAATAAGCGTCGCCTGTGAGCCTGATAGTTACACCCGAATAACGTTACGACTACCATGGAGGGACGAGGCATGATTAAAGTCTTAATTGTCGATGATGAACCGTTAGCACGGGAAAACCTGCGTGTATTTTTGCAGGGGCAGAGCGATATTGAAATCGTTGGAGAGTGTTCAAACGCCGTGGAAGGGATCGGCGCGGTGCATAAACTGCGCCCGGATGTGCTGTTTCTCGATATCCAGATGCCGCGCATCAGTGGTCTGGAAATGGTGGGGATGCTTGACCCGGAACATCGCCCGTATATTGTTTTTCTCACTGCGTTTGACGAATACGCTATTAAAGCCTTTGAAGAACATGCCTTTGATTATTTGCTGAAGCCAATTGATGAAGCGCGACTGGAGAAAACGCTGGCGCGATTGCGTCAGGAGCGCAGCAAGCAGGATGTTTCGCTGTTACCGGAAAATCAACAGGCGCTGAAATTTATCCCTTGTACGGGGCATAGTCGGATTTATTTGCTGCAAATGAAAGATGTGGCATTTGTCAGCAGTCGGATGAGCGGTGTCTACGTTACCAGCCACGAAGGGAAAGAGGGCTTTACCGAATTGACATTACGTACCCTGGAAAGTCGTACACCACTACTGCGCTGCCATCGTCAGTATCTGGTTAACCTCGCGCATTTACAGGAGATTCGTCTGGAAGATAACGGCCAGGCTGAGTTGATTTTGCGTAATGGCTTAACCGTGCCGGTCAGCCGCCGTTATCTGAAAAGCTTAAAAGAGGCGATTGGCCTGTAAAAGACTGCTAAAATGGCTTTTTGCCTCATCAACACCTGAAGGCCTCATGCTAAGTAACGATATTCTGCGCAGCGTGCGCTACATTTTGAAAGCCAATAATAATGACCTGGTGCGTATTCTGGCGCTGGGTAATGTCGAAGCCACCGCGGAACAGATCGCCGTCTGGCTACGTAAAGAAGACGAAGAGGGTTTTCAGCGTTGTCCGGACATTGTTTTGTCGTCATTCCTCAATGGCCTGATTTATGAAAAACGCGGCAAGGATGAGTCTGCTCCGGCACTGGAGCCGGAACGTCGCATTAATAACAACATCGTGCTGAAAAAATTACGCATCGCGTTTTCGCTGAAAACCGATGACATTCTGGCTATCCTCACCGAACAGCAGTTCCGCGTTTCGATGCCGGAAATTACAGCGATGATGCGCGCACCGGATCATAAAAACTTCCGCGAATGCGGCGATCAATTTTTACGTTATTTTCTGCGTGGACTGGCAGCGCGCCAGCATGTGAAAAAAGGCTAAAAAATTGGCGGTCATGTTTAGAGCATGACCGCCAACCGATTATTTCACTTCTTTAAAACCAGCGGCTTTCATCACCATTTCCATTTGCGCCATAGTGATACCTTTTTTGGCATCTTCAGCAGAAACGTTGATTCCTGAAATACCCTGCAGGGCTTTAAAATCCACTTTTTCCATATCGATAGTCACGTTTTCCTGCGCGTAGGTATCGGTATAGGTTAATTTTTCTTCAACACCCGCGATGTTTTTGTATTTGGCGCTTAACGGCTCAAGTGTCTTGGCAGCATCTTCTTTGGTGGTTGCACCAATGGAGGCAAATTGAATTTTGGTTTCAGAAGATTGCTTAAGCACCTTGTCACCTTTGTAGACATAGGTAATGGCAATTTCAGTGCCGTTCAGATTGGCGCTGAATTTCTTCGATTCTTCTTTGTCACCGCAGCCAGCAAGAGAGAAAACCAGAACAGATGCAACAACGAGGGAAAACAGCTTATTGAAAGCCTTCATGTAAAACTCCATTTTATTTAATCAAGGAACTGGTGACTCTCACCAGGGGCTATATAGGATATGCCTAATACCGTGGCGTGAGCAGTCCGGAACTGGAGTAGAACTCTTAGTAAAAAGCACTATTTCATCCTTGTTGCTGAAGCATGGGGAATAATTGTTCGCAAAGTAAAACACCGTTATTCATTGCTTCTACCCGTGCCTCGCTTTCTGTATTACGAAATTGTCCCAACACATGTGCCAGCCGATAAAAACCGACCGCGGAGAGGTCATTCGCCAGCAACTCTGCCTGACTAATAGCGCTCTGTTCCTGATAGCGCCAGCCGTTATGGAGCAGTTGAATAAGTAACGCCTGGCAGCGCATCAGCAACTGATGAGCGGTAGACGGCACAGGCAAAACGCTGGCAGAAGGTAGCGGTGCCACAGGCGCAGTTTCTGCGTCCAGCGCCCAGGCGCGGGTTTTTGTCATCATCACCCGTGGTTCCAGTGTCAATTGCCCATCAACAAAACTGACAAAGCCAGAAACCAGACTCACGGGGTCGTCTGTTTGTTGCAAAAGCGCCGCCATGCGTTCAACGGCAAAAGGAGAACAGGCAGATGCCGGAAGGGATAACGTCAGGAGATTATCTTCACCTTCGCCGCTGATTACCTGCGCATCCAGCGTCTGGCGGCTGCTATCCCAACCGAGCGAAATACACTCAGCGACCGGCAGAATAAATAAGTTATCGACCTGATTAAGAGGCCGTATGCAGGCGGGGGGACGCTGGCGTAAATATTCCCGCAAAGCCACAATGCCCGGCTGGCGTAACGGCGCGCTCAACATTTGCCAGGCATCAGGCGACAGCGGCACAACGCTGCTTAAGCGGTTGCGGGTAGCTAACAGCAGCTCGCCATCGGCACTGCGTTTTGCTGCTTGTGAAACAATTTGCCCACCCGCCAGTGCGCCAGCCTGAAAACTAAACAGCCGACGCGTAGCTGCCGGTGAGTTTTCCTGTTCACTTCGCGGCCAACTGCGCGAAAGGTGCAAAATACTGCCGGTGTCGGGATCGGTAAACCAGATGCGTAAACCATAATGCTCAATATCCTGCCAGCAACGCATACCTAAAGACACCAGCCGCAGATGATCAAGCTTTGCTTCTCCGGCAATGCCAGAGCCAACGACCGTGCGCCACGGCACAGGAGGAACTTCACCAACACTGTCGCGCCGGGCCATCTCTTGTGCGCAATTTAATCGACTGTTTAATGCCGCAAGCTGACGTAAGCATTCTACGGCATGATAGTGGCTGGCGCGAGTGTGGAAGGCATCAACGCTTGCCCGTAGCTGTCGTAGTGATTCACTCACCCAGCGCCAGTTGCAGGCCTCTGCCGCCTGCAATGTGCGGTTGAATGCTGCCTCGTAGTGAATAAGCGGCTGGCTGATGCCGCCAAGCCATAATGCCTGGCTTAATTGCTGAACATATTGACGACACGTTTGGCCTTCTTCGCTGGCAAACGGATCGTCAGATGATGTGACGTGTTCGCTGCGCATCTGCCAGATTAAATGGTTAAATTCTGCTTGCTGCGCTTTGGCCTCGACGAAGGCCTGCACAGCCAGTACGACATGTTCGCAAAGTGTGCCTTCAATACAATCACAACGGGCGAAACGAATACTGCTACGGGAATAAAAACGCACATCGCTCATCGGTAAGCGGGCAGAGGGAATTTCGCCCGGCGCACAGAACAACTCAATGGTGATGCCTTTAGCGACCAGCGCCTGCGCGCGTTTGCGGGTGGCATCGGGCAGGGTAGCCAGTTCTTCCAGCCAGATTGCCGGATCCCACTCTTCTTCTTTTTCCGTGGGCTGGACGGTGGCACAAAGTCGTTGATAACTTAACACCAGCATCACGCGATGACGGCACATGCCGCTGGCCCCGCAGCTGCACTGAGCCTCTTTCAGTGCCTGGCTGTTCGCCAGCTGGGTACGGACACCGTCACTGAAGGTGGCGATTAAAGCGCCGTTCTCATGGCTGATTTCCGGGACGTTGCCATTTTCCAGTTCCTTAAGACTGCGCTTAACAAAACCGGCATTGCTTAACGCCGTCAGTGCCTGCGGTGTCAGTTCTAATAATTCCGGACGTAGTGAATTCATGACTGAAGATTCTCCGCAAGCCATGATGCCAGCTCGCCCGGCGTCATGGCGGCTATTTGTGCGCCGACATTAACCAGCGCCTGGGCCGTATCGCGGTCATAGCAAGGCGTTGCGGTGCTATCGAGCGCTGCCAGTCCCAGCACTTTGATGCCGCTCTGGACACACTTTTTCACCTGATGCGTCAGCAATGATGATGAACCCCCTTCGTAAAAATCGCTCACGAGGATAATGACGCTTTTTGCTGGTTGTTCAATAAGTTGCCGACCATACTCCACGGCACTGGCGATATTGGTCCCGCCGCCCAACTGTACTTTCATTAATAACTCTACCGGATCGGCAACGTCTGCCGTGAGATCAACCACGCTTGTGTCAAACGCCACCAGATGGGTACGAATGCCGGGTAACTGCCACAAACAGGCCGCCATCACCGCAGAGTGGATCACCGAGTCCACCATCGATCCGCTTTGATCAACCAGTAAGACCAGTTGCCATTGTTCGCTTTGGCGTTTAATGCGGCTGTTAAAGCGGGGGGATTCGATATACAACTTGCCGTGTTGCGGGTGCCAGTGTTGCAGGTTGGCGCGCAGAGTACTTTTGAAATCAAAGTTTCGCGCCAGTGGAATTAATGAGCGGCGACGGCGATCGCGGACACCAGAAAAAGCCTGACGAACTTCCTTTGCCAGTCGCGCCATAATTTCTTCAACAACCTGGCGCACTATCTGGCGGGCGGCAGCCAGTACTTCGGGATTCATCAGATGTTTGGTGTGCAAAACGGCGCGTAGCAGGCTTTCCGAAGGCTGCATACGTTCCAGCACGTCGAGATTTGTCACCACATCTTCAATGCCGTAGCGCAGTACGGCATCGCTTTCCAGCCGCTCAATCACCTGTTGCGGAAACAGCGTGTGGATACTGTTGATCCACTCAGGAGTGGTGAGATTTGAGCCACCTAATCCACCAGAGCGTTCACCACGCTGGAGCCGTTCAGGATCGCGCCCATACAGCCACTCCAGCGCGTGATCTATCTGCCGGGCGTTGTCATCCAGCCCACAAAGCGTCGTTTCTGCCGCTTCGCCAAGAATTAATCGCCAGCGTTGTAGCTCACGGGTGGTCAGAAGATCGTTCAGTTCAGACATGGAAAACTCCCCAGTGTTGCAGCGATGCCAGTGCCTGCTGTTCGAGTTGTTGATGATGTGCAATGGCTTGCGGTGGACAATGCAACGGCATTTGCAGTGCCGAAACGGGAAGTTGCGCCAGTTGATAATGCTCAAGCACCTGATGCGCCAGCGTTCCGCGTTCTCGTGGCGGTAGCCAGGCCATCGCCGCGCGTAAATCGGGCAGGGCATTGATAAAATTGGCATCACTCAGTTGATTCAAATGGCTGCTGAAACCGGCGATAAATGCAGGTTGACAGGCCAGTTGATGACGGGCTAATGCCAGCAAACCGTGCAGCGCTTCGCCGGATTGTGCCGGGGATAACTGCGCCAGCATCGTCAGCGCCGCTTCGGCACTGGCGTTGGGATGTTCCAGACGCATTAGTGCGCCAAAAGCCGCGCCGCGATCCAGCGCCGGGGCATGAATCGCCTGACTGCGTCGCTCCAGTAAGGCTACCGCCGCAGAAAGCGAAACGCCGGATAAATTAACGCCGCTATGTAGATCGCGCAGAATATGGCAAAGCGCTTGCCAGCTATGCAGGTGAGCGTGAAACTCCTTTTCATCCGGTCTGCCGTTAGATTCACACAGCCACAGCGTGCGATCGATAGCCGCGCATAACGTCGTTTGTAATATCTGCGCGCCTTGCATACCGCTAATTTCATCCAGCCGCCATAAGGCATATAGCACTTCCAGCGCCTGGCCCATTTCGGCAAATTGATTTTCCTGGGCGATTAATAATGTGAGTTGCTCCAGTAATTGTTGACTGAAGGACGCCAGACCCGCTAACGCCGCCTGGCTAAGACATGTGGTGATACTGCCGATTCCACCCGCGTCCAGCATATCGGCTTCTAATTTATGGCGTGCGGCTTCCTGAAGTGTTGCACCAAAGCATGCGGCCTCAATCAATGCCGCATGCTGGCTAAGCGGGCGGGTTAATTTCCAGTGTTCTTCACCGTTGCCTGCAAGTGTCAGTGTACTTCCCTGCTGGCGTACAATCCCAGGGATCTCCAGTATTGCCAGCCGATGTAACACCTGACTTTGCGCCAGCCCATCGGGGGTAAAGCGATTTAAGGTAAGCTCCGCCGGAAGAGAGATTGCGGTACGTTCCAGTTCGCAGGTGACATCTTTTGGCAGAGGCGGTTGTGGCGTGGAAGGGGCAAGTTTACCGAATCCGTCACCCGCTAATGTGTCTATCAACGTTAGCAGAATCGGATCGGTATCGGGATGAATAACGCCGCGATAGCTCCACGGCAACGGTGCATTCAGGGCTTCTTTAATCAACGAGCCTGCTATGGCATCCAGCCAGTCAGTGCGTAACGGTAGTGTATGACCGCGCAACTGTGCCAGTGCCATTGCATGCAGATGTGCGGCAGCCATATCCGCGGTCGAAGCAGGCAAGTTGTGCTGGCGCAAACGGGTGAGAACCGTTTTTAGCAGTTGTTCACCGGCCTGCTGTAAGCCCCACTGCCAGCACCAGTTTTGCCAGACCGGGGCAGGCATACCGGAAAGGTATCCTGCCAGCACATCAAGGCGCTTTTCACTGTAGGGCGTGAGATAACAACCTGTAATGGCATCTGCCAGCGAGGGCAATTCCGGCGTGTTAATGTCCTGCGGGCATTCGCGCCACATTTTTGCCAGTGCCGGAGCGTGCCAGCCACCGCAGACGACTAACACGTCGCCATTATTTTGCTGCACCGCCCATGCAATCCAGCGAGCCATAAAGGCTTCGCGCTGACGATTGAGTGCATCGCCGGGGAAATCGCCCCGCAGTTGGGCAAAATAGTGCGCCAGCGCAGAGGGTAATGCAGTTTGCTGGCTTTCATCTTCGAACAAGTGATCCCACAGGGTATCGCTGTTATCCATGCGGGTGGCACGCAGCAGTAAGGCCTGGCTTTCATCTTGCGTATCAGGCGAATCGTCCTCTTCTTCACTCTGCGCCCAGCAAGGCAAATCGATGAAGTAAGTTTGTGCCTGAATACGACGTGCGGCTTGTAGCGCCTGCCACTCCGGCGAAAATTCAGCAAATGGCGTCCAGGCACCACGCCCGGGGGCTGCACCGTCCTGATACTGGCAATAACTGTAAATAGCTACCGGAAGCTGGTGGGAAAAAAAAAGTTCGTCTACCCGGTCATTAAAATCAGCCGGGCCTTCAATCAACACGTATCGTGGCCGCTGGCTTTCGATTAACGATTTCACCAGCCGGGCGCAGGCCGGACTATGATGCCGGATGCCGACAATTAACGGCTCGCTCATGCCTCTTTCCTCACGGCAGGCGGTGGCGGGCTTGATAATAAGCCTGCCAGTGAGCTTCTTTATGTGTGGCGACACGCTGTTCGAAGTAACGGCGCAGACGAGCGCGATCTTCTTCGTTATCTTTGACGATGGTTCCGGCAATACAGTCCACCAGGTCGGCAGGCTCCCCCGCGCGATTCGCTAAAAACCAGGCGCGGACGCCTACGGCGTGGGCCACGTTCACGGCTTCAGCGGTGGACATAATCGCTGTCAGTGTATCCATTGACGTTTTCTTTTCGCCGTTGGCACGCAGATCGCGGAAGGTGCGTACCAGTAACTCCAGTACTGCGTCAGGCACTTTATGCGGAATACCGCTATGGGCCAGCAAACGCGCCGAAGCACTGGCGACCAGTTCCAGCTCCTGGGCGAAATCCATAATCGGAAAGACGGTTTCAAAATCGAAGCGACGCTTTAGCGCGGCACTCATCTCATTGACGCCGCGATCGCGGGTATTGGCAGTGGCAATAATATTAAAGCCTTCCCGCGCATAGAGCTGACTGGCTTCACCGGTGAGTTCCGGCACCGTCATCACCCTGTCAGAAAGCATACCTAACAGACAGTCTTGTACTTCCAGCGGTGTACGCGTTATCTCTTCAAAACGGACGATTTTGCCGTCGCGCATTCCCTGGTAAAGCGGGGCAGGGACCAGTGCTTCCGTTGACGGACCATGGTTGATAAGCAGGGCGTAGTTCCAGCCGTACTTGATTTGATCTTCGGTAGTAGATGCGCCGCCCTGGATGGTTAACCCGGCATCGCCGCTAATAGCGGTTGCCAGTAATTCAGACAGGAGAGATTTTGCGGTGCCAGGTTCCCCCACCAACATCAAACCGCGCCCGGTGGCAAGAGTGACTAACATGCGTTCGACAGCGGAGGGACTAATCACCACTTTACGGCTAATATTTTGCGCGCTATCGCCAAGGATAAAAGCACGGGCCGCAGGCAAACTTAACTGCCAACCGGGCGGGCAAGGTGCGTTATCATTTTGTTTTAATTTTGCCAGTTCATCGGCGTATAACACAGCAGCAGGCGGACGCTGCAGATGATTATTCTGCGGTGACATATATTCATCCCTGAAATGTATTAATGAAATAAACGATATTTTACGCGCAATAAATGTTTGGCGCATTAGTTGTTTGAGCGAAAAATATCTGGAAAGCAGATCACAGTAAATAAAAAAACCTGCTGGTGAGGCAGGTTCTTTTATTTACTACTTTCAGGCCTAACACCACAGCCTGTGCAACATCGTGTTCCAACGAACGAATTATAACCACGGCTGGACCCCGTTGCAATTAAGATAATGAGATTTATAATCCAGACCGTTGGGACGTTGCGCCGGATCGAATCTATTTCAAGTCCTGGCTACCGGACGGGTGGTGCCGCAGGTAGTGCCCTGATCCGGAGTGCAACATCGTGGTCCAACATACGTAAACCAGTATCGACAGGCAGTGTAAGGGTAAGGTGCTGGTGTTGCGCTCCTTAATAAGGAGAGCGGATGGACACGCTGACACAAAAGTTAACCGTGCTCATTGCTGTACTGGAGCTATTAGTGGCTCTGTTACGGTTGATTGATTTGTTGAAGTAACGGGCAAATTGAAACGCATCTAAGGGGGAAAACCGCTTCCCCCTTTAATAAAATGATTACTGTTTTTATTAATTCATCATATAACTCATTTTTATTTATAAATTCATCGATTTTATATTCAACGCACCATTTGACCGGGATGTGAATATTTATGGTGGGCTATTGGCAAAAAATATCTGGAAAGTAGATCGCAGAAAATAAAAAAACCTGCTGGTGAGGCAGGTTCTTTTATTTACTACTTTGATGTTAAGTTACTGATAGTGCAACATGGCATCTCAACGAACGAATTATAACCACCTCTGGACAGTGTTGCAATTAAGATAATGAGATTTATAATCCTGACTGTTGGGAAGTTGCGCCGGATCGAACCCATTTCAAGTCCTGGCTACCGGACGGGTGGTGCCGCAGGTAGTGCTCTGATCCGGAGTGCAACATGGCGACTCAACAAACGTAAACCAGTATCGACAGGCAGTGTAAGGGTAAGGTGCTGGTGTTGCGCTCCTTAATAAGGAGAGCGGATGGACACGCTGACACAAAAGTTAACCGTGCTCATTGCCGTACTGGAGCTATTAGTGTCTCTGTTACGGTTGATTGATTTGTTGAAGTAATGGGCAAATTGAAACGCAACTAAGGGGGAAAACCGCTTCCCCCTTTAATAAACTAATATTCTATTAGTTGGTTGAATATATTCTGTAGTTCACGATTAAAAATTGCTATTACAGTTTCAGGTGATTCACCTCGTAATTTCCGCTCATCAATACACTCATCTCTTATATAAATCAACGCATCATTTATTAGCGGGTCAGCATCTTCTCGATCACGTTGATGAAATGTTGGACGTAGCCGGAATCGCTCCAGTCGATAGACGGAACCTGTAAATAATTCAGAGCATTTATGGATCTCAAGTCTGAAGGAAAACGGATCTTCAGGTACAGGGACCTCATAATCGTAAATAGCAACCAGCTCTTTTTGCACGATCATCGCTTTCCCCGCTGGTAAGTCGTGTTGATAACGGGCAGTTGCATCACTGCCCGCTGTGTTTTAATGGAAAATGACGTCAGGTGCGCTTAACGCCTCACTCAAATCAAACACATCAAGTTCGGCAAAAGTGACGGATTTATTGTCACTGTACACTCGAAGAGAACGGAAGCTCATTAGCGCTTTGCTATCAACATTGTAGTGGTTAAAACCGGGTGAAAACTTAAGGACCAGCCGGTACTCACCCAGGTCATAGACAAATGCGTCCTCATAGCCTGACTCCCAGCCTTTGTATCGCATTCCCATAAGTTGCCCAACGGTAGCAGATTTACCTTCCCAGCGATTCAAACTATTACTGGCTGACTCGTCAGGCGTGAGCAGCACCGTGCGCCGTGTCAACTGGCGAAGTGGCGGTATAATTTCGTAATCGGCAAAAAGCTGGGCAAATTCACTGCGCATTTCTGCTGTCATTTCTAACGGGTGGGCAATGCCAATCAGAGCATCCGCAGGCAGGTCAATTGGCTCATCCTGCGCATTGCAGAACTCCCCCTCTGCGGCCACACGAAAGGCGTTGAGTAAACGACGCGGTTCATTTGCCGGATACACGCCCCATATTAATCGCTGGGTAACCAGGCGGGTAAAGGGATGATTAACAAACAGAGTATGAAAATCTGCCAGCGACCAGCGTCGGGTGGTACGTAGGGCAGCTTCAAGACGCGGGAGCAGGTTTTTGCTCACCTGAGTAGCATCTTTTTTTAGCCCTTTTAGTCGGGCCAGTGCCTCGGGCGCTTTCAGTTGATCGTCATCGGCGCGCAACCGGGGAACGCTTTTCTGGCGAACGTTTTGCTGATCAAAGATAACCGGGTTGAGGTTTTCATCGAAGCGAACGGTAAACTGCCGGGGACCAAAATCAAAACTCAACGCCTGCGGATCATCAAGGCCCAGGGTTGGGACTAATCTGTCCGCTAGCTCTTCCTGGCTTAGCCCGCGATTTTCTGCGACCACCTGAAGAAATTCCGCCGCGTTATCACGTAAGGGGCGGGATTTAGCCCGTTGCGATATATGATGCAGCTGTATCAGCGCCATATCATTATTCATCAGGGTAAGGATGTTCAGGCCGCTGACAGCACGGGCAGATTTGCCTTCTTGTGGCCAGGCGAGGATCTGTGTCGTCAGATCCCGTGCCGTGCTTTCGTCACCAAAGAGACTTAACGCCAGAAATGCCCAGTTGTCTTTTGCGGGGGCACCAGCTTGTTACCACGCAGTGAAGAGATCCCAGGCAAAAGCTGCCAGCGTTTGTGGCTGGCAGAACGTTTTCAGTTGTTCCAGCCCGCTATAAAAACGTCCCCCCTGGGTAAAGCGCAGCATTTCGCCGATAATTTCCAGAGCGTCACCGGTAACAGGCTGATTATTAGTGATAAGTCGAGGCCTGGACCACATTGCCGGATGCCAGAAATCAGGGGCTTTTGGAATGCGTGCCGGGTAAATGTCCATTGGACCCTGTTTAAGCAACTGCTCCAGGGCAGACCATACATCTGTACGCTGCCAGCGGTTTGCCACGGTTTGTAGCAATTCGCCATGTCCCTGTTCGTACAGTAAACGCAGGGCAAGTAATGCGGCTTCGCTATTATCGCTGGGTTTGGTAAAGACAAGAGGGATAAGTGCACTAGCCGTATGTTCCGGCCATTGTAAAATCCACTGGCGAGCCAGATCACGCTGCGCCGCGAAACGTCGCCAGACGCGGGCAACAGGCAGCGCCAGTTCTGTTGCGCCAAAATTTAAAATTAACGGAAATGTTTCTTTTGGACGATGTGAAAAAGCCAACAGCAGACCTGGTAGCGCATCCAATCCGAGGATACTGAGAAAATAGTCCTCACCCGCGAACAGATGCTTTTTCTCAATGATACGCAGCCAGAAGGTCAAAGCCATCTCACGCGGCAACTGTGCCAATAAATACAGGTTCCAGACACTCTTTTCCGGACGATAACGTGAGAAGTTGTCATTTTCCCATATGTTAATTAACGCTTCTATGTGACCGCTGCGGAGCGCCTGTTCTGCTAATTGTGCTTGCGGGGAGTTCCAGCCATTCAGGATCTCTTCAACCCGCCCCTGGTAGTAATGCCACTGAACAATGAGTGAATTGCGTGCAGCATCCAGTTTTCCGGGGAGTATATAATTCAGAAACAGCCATACATCATCCCCAAAACCCAGTTCCTGTAATACAACTCGTCCACTTTTTTGTTCCATGAGTTCCGCAAGAGATTCCGTGCTGAAATAACGGGCAGACTCAGTGGCGGCAAGCCTCTCTTGTTCGCCTGGTTGCCAGTAAATTTGCGGAGTTAATTCGAGCGGTGCCAAATCAAGACGTGGAGCTGTCATTTTTTTCTTACTACGCCACGGTGGTGAAACGAGCATTTCAGGCAGACTGCTGTTATCGGTGCTATCAATAACCGGTTTTGGCGGTGCCGATAAATAACTATTCAGCACTGCCCTGGCTTGAGTACTTAACCACGGCATCACCCTTTCTGCTAGTTGTGGCTGCGATGCTATCAGCGTTTGTAACAGCGTACGCCAGTATTCATCGCGTGCTTTTTGCTGTGCAGGCAGCTTTTTGTCTTCGATGATTGGATAACCTGGGCGGGCTGGTGGTTCTTTTAACGCCAGCAGTTCTGCCAGTGCGGCGAGTGTCGCATGGGGGAAGTTTTTACTGTATTTAGCCACACGTTGCAGGCTGGGTTTGTTTTTATCAGCAACTAACAGCAAGGTGCGGATGACTTGCGGATGGTTAATTTGTACCAGCAGACTGCCGCAATCTTCTTTATGGGCATATATCGCGAGGCGCGGAACGGCTGCCAGTCCTTGTTCGCGCAAAAGGGCGGCGCAGGCCGCGTAGCCGAAGTGGTTTTCATGCGACATGTAGCTGGCTTCTCGATCGCTAAATACGTCCAGGCCCCAGCATCGTTCGAGTTTTTTTACCGCCGTATTATCAGTAGCAATGACCTTTAACCACTCCTTTGAATGGAGACTTGACCGGGAGCTTTCAAGACTGGCGAGTTCATTGGCTATTTCAGGTTTTTCCGGGAGGAGTAGTGCAATAAAAGGACGGCGAATTTTGGGTATTCCTGGCAGTGCGGCAATGAGTTTGTCGGCGCAACGCTGCCAGCTGCTTTCCTCTGCCAGAGAGAGATGCTTACGCAGTCGGAGATCGAATTCGTTATAGGTTTCTGAGCGATAACCATAGCCATAATCCTCGTCCTGATACTGCAATGTCACTAGCAGAGGATCACTCTCATAACATCGTGTAATAAACTGGCGTGCAATCACCACCTCAGTCGCATATTCCAGTCCCTCTTGTTGGACGATTTCGTCGAGCAACTGTTGGCTGTCATTTTGCGCGATACAGACTAGCGCCGCCATTGTCCGGGCCGGGATTGAGGGTTTGTGTTCGCCGATCAAGTTGATGGCCTGCGTAATGGCGGACTGCCACTCCAGTGAAAAATTCTCATAACGCCAGACAATGTTTTTTTTCTTCTCAGCTTTTTGTAGCAATTCATCACCCAGTGTCTGAATGATGCTTTCAGTGATAACAGGCACTGGTTCGCCCGGCCAATTGCGATGGCTGAGTGGTGTTTTGCCTTTTTTATATTTCAGTTCCAGTTGGGCGTTATCCGCCAGCCACGGTAATTCCTTGTCCATGCTCTTTCCTTATTCAAACAGGGCTTCAATATCGTTAATCAGCTCGCTGGCGGTGATGGCATCGAGTACGGAGAACTGCGCTTCCTGTGTTGAATTACTCCCCCAGCCATAGCTTTCTGCTTTGCCTTCCCATAGCCACAGCTTGCTTAAGAGTTGCTCGGCGCTAAGTTCGGCTGGCGACATACCAACTGCAAAGCCTTCATCGATTTCCATGATTAACGACCAGCGGCCCAGAGGTTTGATCATCCAGCCGATCCAGCCACCATCCTGCGGTTCACCACGCACCCAACCTTTATTCGCCAGTCCCATGACCCGACCGCTCGGGCATTTTCTGCCTGCCCAGCGGGTCAGTTCACTGGCATTGCGCTCGGCTTCTGTCAGGGCGTAGCTGTTACGGTCGAGCTGGCGGAACGGTGGTAGCAGTTCGTAGTCGGCAAAAAGCTGACCAAAGGCGGCAGCATCCGTTGGTGATATTTCCAGAACGTGAGGAGTGCCGATAGAGATATCGCCTTCCGGCAGGGTGAAAAGATCATCGTCAGCGGTGCTGTAGCTGTTATCTTCTGCTACGCGAAAGCAAGCCAGTAGCTGGTTTTCGGCGCTATAAACGCCCCAAATCAGACGGCGGGTTAAGTGACGAACCAGCGGATGCTCAACCAGGAAGAGCTGGAAGTTTTCCAGCGACCAGCGGCGGCGCAGGCACATGGCGGATTCCAGCCTTGCTACCTGCTGGGCGGCGATGGTACGCGCATCTTTTTTCAGCAATTTGTAGCGGTTAACCGCATCGTTCGCCCGCGTTTCATCATCGCTTTTGTTCGGTTTGGGCAGGTCTTTCAGGCGGCTGCCGGAAACATCACGCACAAACGGTTTTAAGGTTTCATCAAAGCTGACGGTGAACTGCCGTGGGCCAAAATCCAGCAGCAGCGAACCGTTATCATCCAGACCGAGATCCGGTGCTAACCGATCTTCAAGCTCCGCCACCGTGAGTTCGCGGCTCTCGGCAATGTCGGCAATTTTTTCTTTTGCCCGCTCCTGTAATGCTTTGAATTTCAGTTTCTGGGCGATGCCGTTAAGCTGCATAAGGGCGATATCACTACCGATAGCAGCGAGAATATCCAACCCAACGGTGGCGCGTTTATGCTGGGATTCACCAGGCCAGGCGCGTATTAATGGCGTCAGTTTGCGGGCGGTGTCATCGTTACCGAGAACGCCTAACGCAGTGAACGCCCAACTCTCTTTCGACGGCGCGCCAGCGGTCTGCCAGGCGGTAAACAGATCCCAGGCAAATCCCGCCAGTGAGTCGGCGGAACAGACGTCTTTCACCTGCAATAATCCCGGATACAGAGCCTCTTCCTGAGGGAAGCGGAGCATTTCACCGAGGTGGAGGAGGGCGCTATCTGGCAGTGATTGGGCATTTGCTTTTAATACCGGGCGCGTCCAGAGCGATGGCTGATAAAAGGCCGGAAGAGTGGGGATTTTTGTCGGGTGATTATCTAAGGGATCGAGCGCAAGCAGAGCGTTCACCGCATCGGTTACTTCCGGCTGGTTATAACGTCGGGCGATTTCTTGCAGTAATGGCTGATGACCGTTTTCGGTAAGCATACGCAAGGCAGCGCGGGCGTTATCCTGTGCTTCACCGGCTTTGCCGAGCGCCGCAGGCAGCAGGCCGGTAAGGGCATGTTCCGGGTATTTCAACAGCCAGCTACGGGCGTTTTCGCGTAGCGTTTTCAGTTTGTTGAAGGCACGGGCGACGGCAGGAGCCAGCTCACTCGCTGCGAAGTAATTCGTGATGGGCAAGGCTTCTTGTGGATAGCGTGCAAGTGAGTTTACTAACCCAGGTAACCCTTTGAGTCCAAAATGTAACATGGCGTATTCGGTATCGGTATGTGGAGATAGGGTAAGGGCATTCCATGCTTTTACTGCTTTCTCCAGCGGCAATGTTGTCAAAATCCCCAACTGCCAATAATGCCCGGTAGGTGAATGAAACACCTTAAATTCACTTAGTAAGGTTGAATAATCTTCATTTAGCCATGCCTCAACTACCGCTTCGGGAGCTTTAATATATGTACCAGCGATCCGTCGTTGAAAACCCATCCTTGCCAACAGGTTGGTAGTACTTTCTTCATGGCTAACCGTGATGTGTTTTGAATACCAGATATATTTCGCCAAAAGTTGATTACTGATTTCTTCTGTCAGATAACAGATTGGCTCAATGCCTAATGGCGCTAAATCCAGCACCGGAATCGGCGATTTTTTCTTTTTCGAAAGCCAGGGAGGGGAGACTACTACGGCTGGCAGTAGATCGGCGCTGGCATGGTTTGAGGGCTGTGTCAGTTGTTGCTGGCATGATTTCAGTACGGCAACTGCGGGTGTCGAGAGCCAGGGAATGACCTGTTCTGCCAGTGCTGGTTGTGAGATAAGCATTGTCATTAGCATAATGCGCCAACTGTTCTCTTCTTTTTGCCCAAGAAGTTCCGTCAGTGCCGCCATTGCTGCATGTGGGAACGCAGCGCAGGCTTTCGTCATCCGATCGTGACAGCGTTTAGTATGCCCGGCTACACGTATAAGCAGTGTTAATGCGAACGGATGATTGATATGACGCAACACATCGGCGCAGTAGTCACTTGCGGCATAGGGAGCAAATCGGGGCAGGGCTGCAACACCTTGCTCCTGTAATACGGTGGCTGACCATATCGCACCACAATAGTAATCATCAAAAATGGCATATGGCTCGTGATATTTTTCTAATGAGGCAAGAATGTGCTCATCAGTCGCCACTATTTTTAACCACTCAAGCGAGGGTAATTTTTTTTGCCCCAGTAGACGCTGGGCAATTTCATGTGCAATTTCTGGTTTTTCGGGTAATAACAAAGCAATTAATGGTTGCCGCCATTCTGGAATATGTGGAATTGCGGCAATAAGTTTTTGTGCACATTTTTGCCAGAGAGACTCTTCCGCCAGTGATAAATGTTTACGTAGGCGTAATTCAAATCTGGAATATTGCTCCAAGTAGTCAGGTGCAATGCCAGACGGCAGAATAATAATGACATTATTCGCATAATCCCATTTAATATCAATCTGTTGAAGGTGTATTATTACATCAGTAGCATATTCCAGACCGCCTTCCTGGACGATCTGATCCATAACATCCTCACGCACTTTATATCTTGTGCATTTCATTTCAAGTGCCGTGAGTACAGCCATTACTGGTGATGGTAGCTGTGTTGTTTTCAGGCCGTCGATCTGACTGATCGCCTGGGCGACGGTGTTTTGCCATTCTAAAGAACAGGCGCTGAAGTCAAATGTGGCTGTTTTATTATCCCGTTGCGACACACTACAGGCTAAGCGACGTAATTGGGTCAATTTGTCTGCTTGCTGAACAGGAACTCCGGGAAAGCGGCGATGACTTAACGTGGTGTGTACAACTTCGGGCGGAAAAACGACAGCAATATCTTTCGCCAGCCACGGTAAAACAGCATCTGTATTTTTGTCAGGCGCACGGGTTTCTGCTACGAAAGAGGGTTGTTCCTGAATAATGGTGGATAAGTCCGCTACCTTGAGAGAGCCCGTTACCGTTTGGGAAGGTTGCAAAGAATTATCCTTCGCTTGCTCCACATACCCCTTCTTCACCTTCTCCGCAATCAGCTTAAGCTCCGCTTTTGCCACTGCCGCAGCATCTGAAAAACTTTTTATCTGGCTTTGCCCTTTGGTGCCAACTTTTCCCCAACTGATATGCAACTCGTTTCCCTGTTGCTCAACTGCCCAGAATTTATGTGATTTTTCGTCCTGATAGATAAAGTGTCTCATTCTGCATCCCTGTAATTTTATCCAGTTGAATGCAGATGCTACCAGTATTTATGCGGGCTAGAGAGAGACAAAATCGCAAGAAAACAACTTTAGGAATTTATAAAGAAAAGGCGCTGTCGATGCAGCGCCTTAAAGGGGGATTATTTCACCTGATGGCCTGGTTTAGCACCAGCATCCGGGCTTAACAGGAAGATATCTTTCCCGCCAGGACCAGCAGCCATTACCATGCCTTCGGAGATACCAAAGCGCATTTTACGCGGTGCCAGGTTGGCCACCATAATGGTGTGACGCCCGATCAGTGCCTGCGGATCCGGGTAGGCAGAACGAATACCGGAGAAGACATTGCGTTTTTCACCGCCGAGATCCAGTGTCAGGCGCAGCAGTTTGTCAGAACCTTCAACAAACTCTGCGTTTTCGATCAGCGCCACGCGCAGGTCAACTTTTGCGAAGTCGTCAAAGGTGATGGTTTCCTGAATCGGATCATCTGCCAGTGGGCCAGTAACTGGCGCGGCAGCTGCTTTCACTTCTTCTTTAGACGCTTCCACCAGTGCTTCAACCTGCTTCATATCGATGCGGTTATACAGCGCTTTGAACGGATTCACTTTGTGGCCCAGCAGCGGTTGCTGGATACCATCCCAGGTCAGTTCTGTATTGAGGAATGCTTCTGCGCGCTCGGTCAGTTTCGGCAGTACCGGCTTCAGGTAAGTCATCAGCACGCGGAACAGGTTTATGCCCATTGAGCAAATTGCCTGCAGGTCGGCATCGCGGCCTTCCTGTTTTGCCACCACCCACGGAGCCTGCTCGTCGACATAGCGGTTAGCCAGATCAGCCAGCGCCATGATTTCGCGCACTGCTTTACCAAATTCGCGGCTTTCCCACGCTTCACCAATCACTTCAGCGGCATCAGTGAAGGTTTTGTACAACTGCGGGTCAGCCAATTCGCTTGCCAGCACGCCGTCAAAACGCTTGTTGATAAAGCCCGCATTACGAGAGGCCAGGTTAACCACTTTGTTCACGATATCGGCATTCACACGCTGAACGAAATCCTCCAGGTTGAGATCGATATCATCAATGCGCGAAGAGAGTTTCGCAGTGTAGTAGTAACGCAGGCTGTCAGCGTCAAAATGATTCAGCCAGGTGCTGGCTTTAATAAAGGTGCCGCGAGACTTGGACATCTTTGCGCCGTTCACCGTCACATAGCCATGAACAAACAGGTTGGTCGGCTTGCGGAAGTTGCTGCCTTCCAGCATGGCAGGCCAGAACAGGCTGTGGAAGTAAACAATATCTTTACCGATGAAGTGGTACAGCTCGGCGGTGGAGTCTTTCTTCCAGTATTCATCGAAGCTTACGCTGTCGCCGCGCTTGTCGCACAGATTCTTGAAAGAACCCATGTAGCCAATCGGTGCGTCCAGCCAGACGTAGAAATATTTGCCCGGCGCGTTCGGAATTTCAAAACCAAAGTATGGCGCGTCGCGGGAGATATCCCACTGTTGCAGGCCGGATTCAAACCACTCCTGCATTTTATTTGCCACCTGCTCCTGCAACGCACCGCTGCGGGTCCATGCCTGCAACATTTCGCTGAAAGAGGGCAGATCAAAGAAGAAGTGTTCAGAATCACGCATTACCGGCGTAGCGCCAGAAACCACCGATTTCGGCTCGATCAATTCAGTCGGGCTGTAGGTCGCGCCGCAGACTTCGCAGTTATCGCCGTATTGATCCGGGGATTTACATTTCGGGCAGGTGCCTTTCACAAAACGGTCCGGCAGGAACATGCCTTTTTCCGGATCGTACAGCTGAGAGATGGTGCGGTTTTTAATAAAACCGTTCTCTTTCAGGCGAGAGTAGATAAGTTCTGACAACTGGCGGTTCTCTTCGCTGTGCGTCGAGTGATAGTTGTCATAGCTGATGTTAAAGCCTGCGAAATCAGTCTGATGCTCCTGACTCATTTCGCCAATCATCTGCTCCGGGGTGATACCAAGCTGCTGAGCTTTCAGCATGATCGGTGTACCGTGGGCATCGTCGGCGCAGATGAAGTTGACCTCGTGGCCGCGCATTCGCTGGTAACGGACCCAGACATCAGCCTGGATGTGCTCCAGCATATGGCCGAGGTGGATTGAGCCGTTAGCGTACGGCAGTGCGCACGTCACCAGAATTTTCTTCGCGACTTGAGTCATAGTAGGCATTACTTCTTAATAGTGAAAAGGGGTTAGATAGTACCAAATGGGAAAATGTTAAGTAAGTACTTCTCTATATTCTTCAGGTAAACTATCAGCTGATGGTTTATCTATACAAAAAAGGAGTCGGGATGAACGAACAATCCCAGGCCAAATCACCAGAAGCCTTGCGCGCAATGGTCGCCGGGACACTGGCCAATTTTCAGCACCCAACCCTGAAGCATAACCTCACCACGCTGAAAGCGTTGCACCATGTCGCCTGGATGGACGACACGTTGCATGTGGAACTGGTTATGCCATTCGTCTGGCATAGCGCGTTTGAAGAGTTAAAAGAGCAATGTAGCGCCGAACTGCTGCGTATCACCGGGGCGAAAGCTATCGACTGGAAACTGTCGCACAATATCGCCACCTTAAAACGCGTGAAGAATCAGCCGGGTATTAATGGTGTGAAGAACATCATTGCGGTCAGCTCCGGTAAAGGCGGCGTGGGTAAATCCTCCACGGCGGTAAACCTGGCGCTGGCACTGGCGGCGGAAGGGGCGAAAGTCGGCATTCTGGACGCCGATATCTACGGCCCATCAATTCCCACCATGCTGGGCGCAGAAAATCAGCGTCCAACGTCGCCGGACGGTACCCACATGGCACCGATTATGTCTCATGGCCTGGCAACCAATTCAATTGGTTATCTGGTCACTGACGACAATGCGATGGTGTGGCGTGGACCGATGGCGAGCAAGGCGTTAATGCAGATGTTGCAGGAAACCTTGTGGCCGGATCTCGACTATCTGGTGCTTGATATGCCGCCAGGCACCGGTGACATTCAATTGACGCTGGCGCAAAACATTCCAGTAACTGGTGCAGTCGTGGTCACCACCCCGCAGGACATCGCGTTGATCGATGCGAAAAAAGGCATTGTGATGTTCGAGAAAGTCGAGGTTCCGGTGCTTGGTATTGTCGAGAACATGAGTGTGCATATTTGCAGTAACTGTGGTCACCATGAACCGATTTTCGGTACCGGTGGTGCTGAGAAACTGGCTGAAAAATACCACACACAGCTGCTGGGGCAGATGCCGTTACACATCTCCTTACGTGAGGATCTCGATAAAGGCACGCCAACGGTTATCAGCCGTCCGGAGAGCGAATTTGCCGCTATCTACCGCCAGCTGGCTGACCGCGTTGCAGCTCAGCTCTACTGGCAGGGTGAAGTCATTCCAGGCGAGATTTCCTTCCGCGCGGTCTAACGCCTATTAACCATTCTGGTTATTCTTCATACACCGCAGAGATGTTACATTGATGCGGTGTATTAGTTTTTGCCGCATTAATGAACACTTATTTAATACTGCGAATATTCTGCGGACCTTCGTCCGAAACTCTACAAAGTCGATTGATCATACAGGCAATGCTTCATTATCATCCTTCGTGGCTGTGTAGTGGATGTACAGCTATAGTTTGTTATGCACTCATTATATCCAGGCATAACCTTTACTACAGGGATAACGTTCAATGAATAAGTATTGGCTGTCAGGAATTATTTTTCTTGCCTATGGATTGGCTTCTCCCGCATTCTCTTCAGAGACTGCCACATTAGCGATTAATGGCAGGATCAGTCCCCCAACATGCAGTATGGCTATGGTTAATGGTCAACCTCAACAGCATTGTGGTCAGTTAACGTATAATGTTGACACCCGTCATCTGTTTTCTTCGCCCGTCAAAGGTGTAACGACAGAAGTGGTTGTTGCAGGTAGCGATAGCAAACGTCGAATCGTGTTAAATCGCTACGATTAATTTGGCAACCTGATTTTAATTGCATTTAGAAAGCCGAAATCATTTATATAAATGATTTCGGCTTTTTTATTGATATCAACAATACCATTTACATAAATCTACATTAATTGATAGATGCGATAAATAGTTAATACTCTTAAACATTTTTTGTATTTATATTGCAATGGTTAATTTGTTTTAAATCAATAAAACAATGTGTTTACATTGCGGCAACTTTTTTGATGTGAGAAATTTGTTTCCAAGAGATACAGACTCTTAACAACCAAAAATAAATTTTATTAAGGAACATATTATGAAACGTTCAATTATTGCTGCCGCTGTCTTTTCTTCTTTTTTTATGAGCGCTGGAGTATTTGCTGCAGACGTTGATACCGGAACATTAACTATTAAGGGGAATATTGCAGAATCTCCGTGTAAATTCGAAGCGGGTGGTGATTCAGTAAGTATTAATATGCCGACTGTACCAACCACTGTCTTTGAAGGTAAAGCTAAATATTCTACCTATGATGATGCAGTCGGTGTAACCAGCAGCATGTTAAAAATTAGCTGCCCGAAAGAAGTTGCTGGTGTAAAACTCTCGTTGATTACCAACGATAAAATAACCGGTAACGATAAGGCGATAGCCAGTAGCAACGATACCGTGGGTTACTATCTCTATTTAGGTGATAACAGCGATGTCCTGGATGTTTCTGCACCTTTTAACATTGAGAGTTATAAAACAGCGGAAGGTCAATATGCTATTCCGTTTAAAGCAAAATACCTGAAACTGACAGATAACTCAGTGCAATCAGGTGATGTGTTATCTTCTCTGGTTATGCGTGTGGCGCAGGATTAATAAATAAAATTGTAAGTTTCTCCAGGTAATAAACATGGCCGCTATCCCCATGGCGGCTTTTTAATTTAAGAGGCATTAAGATGAAAGGATTATTATCTTTACTCATTTTTTCTATGGTCCTTCCTGCACATGCCGGAATTGTTATCTACGGGACGCGCATTATTTACCCGGCAGAAAATAAAGAAGTTATGGTGCAGTTGATGAACCAGGGAAACCGTTCTTCGCTGCTGCAGGCGTGGATTGATGATGGCGATACGTCGTTACCACCAGAAAAAATTCAGGTTCCTTTCATGTTAACGCCACCAGTGGCAAAAATAGGGGCAAATTCCGGGCAGCAAGTAAAAATCAAAATTATGCCGAATAAACTGCCCACTAATAAAGAAAGCATTTTTTATCTGAATGTTCTGGATATTCCACCAAATAGTCCAGAGCAAGAAGGCAAAAATGCACTGAAGTTTGCGATGCAAAACAGAATTAAGTTGTTTTACCGGCCAGCGGGTATTGCTCCGGTAAATAAAGCGACCTTTAAAAAGTTACTGGTAAATCGCAGTGGCAATGGATTGGTGATAAAAAATGACTCAGCTAATTGGGTGACGATTTCGGATGTCAAAGCTAATAATGTTAAAGTCAATTATGAAACTATTATGATTGCCCCCTTAGAAAGTCAGAGTGTTAATGTCAAAAGTAATAATGCAAATAACTGGTATCTGACCATTATCGATGACCACGGCAACTATATTAGTGACAAAATTTAATTGCAGGAGCTGCCTATGTTGAGAATGACCCCACTTGCATCAGCAATCGTAGCGTTATTGCTCGGCATTGAAGCTTATGCAGCTGAAGAAACCTTTGATACCCATTTTATGATAGGTGGAATGAAAGACCAGCAGGTTGCAAATATTCGTCTTGATGATAATCAACCCTTACCGGGGCAGTATGACATCGATATTTATGTCAATAAGCAATGGCGCGGGAAATATGAGATTATTGTTAAAGACAACCCGCAAGAAACATGTTTATCAATAGAAGTTATCAAGCGGTTAGGCATTAATAGCGATAACTTCGCCAGCGGTAAGCAATGTTTAACATTTGAGCAACTTGTTCAGGGTGGGAGCTATACCCGGGATATCGGGGTTTTTCGTCTCGATTTCAGTGTCCCGCAGGCCTGGGTGGAAGAACTGGAAAGTGGCTATGTTCCACCGGAAAACTGGGAGCGGGGTATTAATGCGTTTTATACCTCTTATTATGTGAGTCAGTATTACAGTGACTATAAAGCGTCGGGTAATAGTAAGAGTACATATGTACGTTTTAACAGCGGGTTAAATTTACTGGGGTGGCAACTGCATTCTGATGCCAGTTTCAGTAAAACAAATAACAATCCAGGGGTGTGGAAAAGCAATACCCTGTATCTGGAACGTGGATTTGCCCAACTTCTCGGCACGCTTCGCGTGGGTGATATGTACACATCAAGCGATATTTTTGATTCTGTTCGCTTCAGCGGTGTGCGGTTGTTTCGTGATATGCAGATGTTGCCTAACTCGAAACAAAATTTTACGCCACGGGTGCAGGGGATTGCTCAGAGTAATGCGCTGGTAACTATTGAACAGAACGGTTTTGTGGTTTATCAGAAAGAGGTTCCTCCTGGCCCGTTCGCGATTACAGATTTGCAGTTGGCCGGTGGTGGAGCAGATCTTGATGTCAGCGTGAAAGAGGCGGACGGCTCGGTAACCACCTATCTGGTGCCTTATGCAGCAGTGCCAAATATGCTGCAACCCGGCGTATCGAAATATGATTTTGCGGCGGGTCGTAGCCATATTGAAGGGGCGAGCAAACAAAGTGATTTTGTCCAGGCGGGTTATCAGTATGGTTTTAATAATTTATTGACGCTGTATGGTGGCTCGATGGTCGCGAATAATTATTACGCGTTTACTTTGGGGACTGGCTGGAATACACGCTTTGGTGCCATTTCCGTCGATGCCACGAAGTCGCATAGTAAACAAGACAACGGCGATGTGTTTGACGGGCAAAGTTATCAAATTGCCTACAACAAATTTGTGAGCCAAACGTCGACGCGTTTTGGTCTGGCGGCCTGGCGTTATTCATCGCGTGATTACCGGACATTTAATGATCACGTTTGGGCAAACAATAAAGATAATTATCGCCGTGATGAAAACGATGTCTATGACATTGCCGATTATTACCAGAACGATTTTGGCCGTAAAAATAGCTTCTCTGCCAATATGAGCCAGTCATTGCCAGAAGGCTGGGGGTCTGTGTCCTTAAGTACGTTATGGCGAGATTACTGGGGGCGTAGCGGCAGCAGTAAGGATTATCAGTTGAGTTATTCCAATAACTGGCGGCGGATAAGCTATATCCTCGCGGCAAGCCAGGCGTATGACGAGAATCATCATGAAGAGAAACGTTTTAATATTTTTATATCGATTCCCTTTGATTGGGGTGATGACGTTACGACGCCTCGTCGGCAAATATATATGTCTAACTCAACGACGTTTGATGATCAGGGGTTTGCCTCAAATAATACGGGATTATCAGGGACCGTTGGAAGCCGGGATCAGTTTAACTATGGGGTCAACCTGAGTTATCAGAATCAGGGAAATGAAACGACAGCTGGGGCGAATTTGACCTGGAACGCGCCGGTTGCGACAGTGAATGGCAGTTATAGTCAGTCGAGTACTTATCGACAGGCTGGAGCCAGTGTTTCAGGGGGCATTGTCGCCTGGTCGGGGGGCGTTAATCTGGCGAACCGTCTTTCCGAAACGTTTGCTGTGATGAATGCGCCAGGAATTAAAGATGCTTATGTCAATGGGCAAAAATATCGCACAACAAACCGTAATGGAGTGGTGGTATACGACGGAATGACACCTTATCGGGAAAATCACCTGATGCTGGATGTGTCGCAAAGCGATAGCGAAGCAGAATTACGTGGCAACCGGAAAATTGCCGCCCCTTATCGCGGCGCGGTTGTACTGGTTAATTTTGATACCGATCAGCGCAAGCCCTGGTTTATAAAAGCGTTAAGAGCGGATGGGCAACCATTAATGTTTGGTTATGAAGTCAATGATATCCATGGTCATAATATTGGCGTTGTCGGTCAGGGAAGCCAGTTATTTATTCGCACCAATGAAGTACCGCCATCGGTTAATGTGGCAATTGATAAGCAACAAGGACTTTCATGCACAATCACCTTCGGTAAAGAGATTGATGAAAGTAGAAATTATATTTGCCAGTAATAGTCAGGTGGTTCTATGGAAATTCGCATAATGCTATTTATATTAATGATGATGGTTATGCCTGTGAGCTATGCGGCATGTTATAGTGAGTTATCTGTTCAGCACAACTTGGTTGTTCAGGGGGATTTTGCACTTACTCAAACACAAATGGCGACATATGAGCATAATTTTAATGATTCGTCATGCGTAAGTACAAATACTATCACCCCTATGAGCCCGTCGGATATTATTGTTGGACTTTATAACGATACCATAAAATTAAATTTACATTTTGAATGGACCAATAAAAACAACATCACGTTGTCAAATAATCAGACCAGTTTCACCAGTGGTTATTCAGTTACGGTGACACCTGCGGCCAGTAATGCAAAAGTGAATGTTTCTGCGGGGGGCGGCGGTTCAGTGATGATTAATGGTGTTGCGACATTATCCAGTGCTTCATCATCGACACGCGGGAGTGCCGCAGTACAATTTCTACTGTGTTTATTAGGTGGCAAGTCATGGGATGCATGTGTAAATAGCTACAGAAATGCATTGGCACAAAATGCAGGTGTCTATTCCTTTAATCTGACATTGTCATACAACCCGATAACCACAACCTGCAAACCGGATGATTTATTAATTACTTTAGACAGTATTCCCGTTTCACAATTACCAGCCACAGGTAACAAAGCAACAATAAATAGTAAAAAAGAGGATATTATTCTGCGTTGTAAAAATTTATTAGGTCAACAAAATCAAACATCACGGAAAATGCAGGTGTATTTATCAAGTTCTGACTTGTTAACCAACAGCAACACAATACTGAAAGGTGCGGAAGATAATGGCGTAGGATTTATTCTTGAAAGTAATGGTTCGCCAGTCACACTTTTAAATATCACTAACAGCAGTAAAGGATATACAAATTTAAAGGAAGTTGCGGCGAAGTCAAAACTTACAGATACAACGGTTTCAATTCCGATAACTGCCAGTTACTACGTCTACGATACAAATAAAATTAAATCTGGCGCACTGGAGGCAACCGCATTAATCAACGTGAAATACGACTAATAACAAGCAAGACGAGCAAGTGGCTAATAATAAAAAATAACAAGGTGTCTGCATTTCCCCCTCATGATGAGGGGGCTTTTTTTAGCGATGATAAAAAATCTCACCGTCGTAGGCTTTAATGATTTTACCGTCGGTGTCGCTGATCAACACGTACGCGCCACCCATATAGGTCCAGTGCGTCCCGGCATCAGGCGCGGGCAGGTTACGTAACTGCCACTGCTTAATGTTGTACTCATCGGTGCGGTACATCTCTGGGACGGTATCGCCTGGTTTGAAATGCTTAAAGTCAGCAATGAAACTGCTTAACTCATACTTAGAAATTCCCGAGGTATTGGTCGAACCCGCGGTGGCTGGTGCGGCCCAGGCGGCACTGGTAACCAGCAAAAGCGCACCCAGCAACATCTTATTTTTAATGGTCATAAACTCTCCACTTTGGGGATCTGTAATATCAGTCGCATATCTTTCCTGCCATACAATATAACTGACAAGCGATATTTTGTTAGTGATCCCATGATTTCGTAAAAAGTGTAAATGAAAGGATGCCCTAAAAGCATCCTTAGCGAGCAGAGAGTCAGCGGAAATAGCTGATTTAAGAATCATCCTGGGCTGAAGATAACATGCAAGCCTAAAGGATTGAGTTATCGCATTATGCCCATGAAGCCATGTACGCCCATATACACACCAACTAAGCCAATCAACAGACTGGAAAAATAGGGGGCGCGTTTAGCGAGAGTGTTAAATCCGCTCCAGCGTTTTGCGACCTGCTGAACGCTGATTGCTGCGCCAACGCCTACGGTGACCAGCGTTAACGCCAGGCCAATGCTGAAACTGACGACCAGTGTTGCGCCCAGTGTCAGGGCTTTCAACTGAATGCAAATCAACAGCACGGTAATTGCTGCCGGGCAGGGGATAAGGCCACCGGTTAAGCCAAATAGCAAAATTTGCCAGTTGGTGACCTCTCTACCATCAAAGCGTCGTTTAATGTCATTGGCATGGGCTCGTGCATGGGCATCCTGATACTCGCCATGTTCGTGATGGTGATGATGTCCATGGTCGTGGTGATCTTCGTGATCGTGGTGATGATGCGCATGATCATGCTCGTGCATATTCTCCAGCCAGTTGCGTTCGCCGCGCCAGGTACGCCAGAACATCCAGAACGCGGTGCCAATAATGATCACTGCGGAAATCAACTGGAGCCACGGTTCTGCTGATTGAGCAGTAAAGCGCTTGCTGATCACCATCCCGCCAAAGGCAATCAACCAGACCACTGCGGTATGCGAAATGGTTGCTGCCAGTCCGAGCATCACCGCCTGTTTAATGGTGCCTTTGATGGCGATGATAAACGCCGCCATCATCGTTTTTGAGTGCCCTGGTTCCAGGCCATGAAGCGCACCAAGTAAGATGGCGCTGGGGATGAAGAACCAGGCGTTTCCTTGCTGAAGAAGAGTTGTAAATTCGGTCATGATAATAATTCTTAGTATTAATTCGGCAATCTGATTCTACTCCCCCCCAGTACCTGATACTACCCCCCAGTAGATTAATAGTGCTATGATTTTTCATGTTCTTGTTAACAAGGTGTTGCCATGTCTCATACAATCCGTGATAAACAGAAACTGAAAGCGCGTGCCAGTAAGATTCAGGGTCAGGTCGTGGCGCTCAAGAAAATGCTCGACGAGCCGCACGAATGCGCTGCAGTTTTACAACAGATTGCTGCTATCCGTGGCGCGGTAAACGGTCTGATGCGGGAAGTGATTAAAGGTCATCTGACGGAACACATCGTTCACCAGGGGGATGAGCTAAAACGTGAAGAAGATCTGGATGTCGTTCTGAAGGTGCTGGATTCATATATCAAATAATTTATTAACGCTATTGTAAAACTGCCGTTTTTCCTCGTTTACAACGGGTGCGCTGGACATTACCATCCTCCTCTGCGATTTATCATCGCAACCAAACGACTCGGGGTGCCCTTCTGCGTGAAGGCTGAGAAATACCCGTATCACCTGATCTGGATAATGCCAGCGTAGTCTGGCTGTTATCCATTGAAAATCAAAAGAAATTTCTAGCTTTAACGTCCTGTTTTGATAGTTCATTACTCAATGAGGCTTTCAGAATGGGCCACAGAACCATACGTCACACCATCACACGCAACGGGATTTATTACGTCCGTTTCCGCTTGCCCGGTAATAAATATTTTCGCAAGTCTCTGGAGACTGACAGCCACACCCAGGCTCAGTTGCTCATGTCTTTTGCTTCTCCTGTAATTCCTCTGGTTCAACGTGGAACCATCCAACCGGATCACTTCGGTAAGCGTCTTTCTGAATATGGCAATAGCCTGAAGCAGCAGAATGAACAATGGCTGGCGCACCAATTTCTGAATGATGAGCAGTGCAATATTCAGCCGATAGTTGCTCAGGAATACCGCGAGATTGTCACTCCTTCGGGAGATGAGGAAGAACAAATAGAAGCACAACCAAAGGAAGTACTAACGCTGGCTGGCGCCTGGAACATGTACAAAAAGGAGAAAGCCCAAAACTGGACGAAGGCTATCTCTCAAGCCAATGAGCGCTTTATTGAGGTGATGTTGATTGTCTTGGGTTCATCAACTGATGTAACCACGATTACCAAGCAAGACATTAAACAGGTAATGGAGGTTGTTGAAAACTTGCCTAAGCGTGTTGTGCAGCCTTATCGGTCGATGACTGTTCAGCAGCTAATCGAGTGTGATGATGTCCCGCCCGAAGATTTGGTTGGCGCTGAGTCTATCCACAAGCATTTGAAGATTTACAAATCGCTCTTTAAAACCTTCCTCACTGACAATAAAGATATTCTGGAGAAGTCTCCGACTGATGGAGTAGTCGCCGCACCGTCGAAAGCGAGGTTTGGAGCATACAGTGCAGCAGAAATGAGAAAGTTTGTGGAGTGGGCGCTCAAGCAGCCTGACGGTTGGCAGAAGTGGATCACTCTTTTGTTGGCGTACACGGGAGCCAGAAGAGGGGGGATCGCCAAGCTGGAGAAATCACAGATCAAATTTGATGAAGATAGCCAGCGGTACTATCTCCTGATCGCTGAAGGAGGACAGGGTAAAACCGAGAACGCTACAAGACAGGTGGCGATACATCCCAAACTGATCGAGTGGGGTTTCCTTGATTTCGTTAACCGTCAATGGAAAGAGAAAATTTTCTCCCCTGTGTCTGGCAAAAACATGCCGAAGATCGGCAAAGTTTTAGCAGATGTGCGAGATCAGCTTGGCATTCCTTATCTTGATGACTATGGGCAGCGGCGATTGGTGCATAGCTTCCGACATACCATGATTTCAACCTGTTTAGCTGGCTGGGTTGGCAACCGGGCAAGTTGGCAGCGCCTGCAAACCAGTATGCAGAACGCTATGAATATCTTCTTTACTTCTGGCTTTGGTAACTCACTAACCAGCGCTTTCGACGCTATCAGCGCCGCTGTTAACGGCTCTGGTGGGGCCTTTGAGATGTTCGGGCATATCGCCGGGAAAATCGTTGAGGGTGCCACAGATGCGTTTACAGAGTTGCACGACACTGTGATCCTGACCTTCCGCATTATTGAGTATTACGCCGCTAAGATGGGGATCACTGGTGAGCAGCTTAAATCCTGGGGAGAAATGGCAGCATACGCCGCCGGGGTGGCTCTGTTCGCTGGCTCTATCTGGAAGTTGGGCGGGGCCTTTAAATGGTTGTTGACCATGCTCAACCCGCTAACCAAATTGCTGGGGGTCATGAAAGGGATCGCCGCTATTGGTGGCATTGAATCCGCTACAACTGGCGGATCTGGTGGGGAAGGTAAAGACAAGCCAAACAAACCGGGCCGGGGTCCGAAAGTTGGCAAGGTAGGCGGCGCGGCGGCTCTCTCTGGCGGTCCTGTTGGCTGGGGCATTGCGATCGGTTCGGTAGGTGGGGATTATGCCTGGGATAAAGTCATGGACGCTAACGACGCCATGTATGGACAGGACACCACCGCCGGAGGCAATCTGAAGAAAGATAGCCCGCTGGGTAAACTGTGGGATTTCATCCACAGCCCAGACCTTCCGACTAATCCAGACTTTGCCAAACCAACAGATAAAACAGGGTGGGTAAGCTCTTACTCCAATCCGGGTTATGTTCCTCCTGCGCCGACGATTACAGCGCCACAGCTTAAAGTTGATATGGCAGGTAATCCACTGATGACGCCGCCAGCGTGGCTAAACCAGCCGCTTAACGTGAACGTCAATGTGAAAGTGCAGGATGGGCAGGTTAGGGATCTGGTCCGCTCTGAAGTTGAGACCAACAACCAGCAGGCTTTCAACATGCTGATGCAGGGCGGGCCGAACTAACCGCCCATACAAAAAAGGCTCCCCTAGTGGGTAATGCCGATCAGTTAAGGATCAGTTGACCGATCCAGTGGCTGTGTAAGAATCCGGAAACGCTCACTCGTTTCCGGATTTTTTTATGCACATTGGACAGGCCCTTGATTTGGTATCCCGTTACGATT